>OCRL01000024.1_pt1 | contig 479954 bp, 377 predicted proteins | sample 1496021 | NCBI WGS metagenome assembly OCRL01 (sample SAMN04168690, study PRJEB22393) | synthetic metagenome | isolation source: purchased from BEI Resources HM-276D
TGCGCCGGCGTTTCATGGCGGATAACCGCAAGCGGTTATTCGCCCTACGCGGCCTCGGAACCCATCCAACCGCACGCGGTCATGCGTCCTGCGCGGACTCGGAGTCCGGCCCAGACGATGTTCGGGGTTGGACGCCGTAGCCGAATGTCCGGCGCAATCCGGCGATCGCCTGTTGCCGATCCATGCCGCGCCCGGCCGGTGGATCGGCGCGTTCGCAGAATTCGCGCCAGACGAACAGGGTCAGCTCGGCGCCATCGGTAAGGGGTTCGGCGGTCGGCACGCCGAACTGCTGGAGCGTCCGGTAGCGCGTGTCCTCCCAGAACAGTTCCTCGACCCAGTCGTACAGTGGAATCAGGTGGAAATGCACCGGCAGGCCGGGCATGTGACCGTAGCGACCGACATAGATGCGTCGCGGCCGCAGCAGCGCGTCCATTTCGCGCTCGACCCTGGCCAGCAGCGGCCCGAATTCGGCGAGGGCTTGTTCCGGCAACTGGTGGAAGGCCGTCGCCGGTTGCCGCGAGCCGAGCATGCAGTAGCCGGGCAGGGCCGAGTCGATCCGCTGGTTCAGCGTCCAGTGGCGGGTCTGGTGGATGATCAGCTCGGGCGGGATATGCATGGGGCGGCGCTCCGCAGATGGGGCGCCCACTGTAACCCGTCGTCAGGGAAGATCCAGCCCGGTCTTGCGCCGTTTCATTTCGTCGATGCGTTGTCGCAGCGCCAGGCGCTGGGCTTCCGGCTTGGCCAGCCACCAGTCGCGCACCGCCGAGTTGTCGTAGCGCGTCAGCCAGGCGGGGAAGCGCGCCATCTGCGCTTGCGGAAAGTCGTTGGCGCGGCCGCGCAGGTAGTGATCGAAGAAACCCAGCACCAGGGCATTGGGAGCCTGGATGAGGACTTCCGTCGGTGCCGAGCCGAGCAGCCCGTCGCGCAGCGGCCGGCGGATGAACAGCGGATTGTCGGTAAGCCCGGCATGGGCCGAATCGCGCAGTACCAGGCGATGAATGTCCTGGCGTTGGCCGGCGTGCTCGAAGCGTTCGTAGGAAAAGTCGTTGAAGCTTCTCGGGCGGGCCGGCGGTTCGATGCCGAACAGCCGGTAGAAGTTGCCAAGGTCGGCGTGCAGCATCAGCAGCGGTGCCGGAAAATCGCTATCGAAGGGCGCGAAGTCGAAGTCGCCGCCGTCGAGGTTGACGGCCGCCGCGCAGCGTCGGTCGACCATGCAGACCGCGCCGGTGGTCGAGCCGCCGAAGGACATGCCCATCTCGCCGGTGTGCGCGAAGTCGCTGGCGGCCACCAGGTCGGCGACCCTGTCCGGGACCTCGCCGGCCTGCAGGCGGTCATGGACGAACAGGCGGTCGGCCAGCCATACCGGCGCGCTGAGGTTGACGGCGCGGTTGGCCGGGGCGGGCAGGTCGAGGGCGGTGTGCAACTGGCCGTCGAGGCGCTGGTCGAGATCGTCGCTGACATAGCCCTGGCGCATGGCCTGCGGCAAGCCGTCGTGGGCGGCCCGGCGCAGGTGTTCGACCAGCCCGGGGTCCATGGGCAGCAGCGTGCCGTCGGGCAGGCGGGTCGGCGACGCGTCGCCGCTGTGCTGGATGGCGTAGACCGCGTAGCCGTGGCTGGCCAGTTCTTCCATCAGGGTCCAGTTGCCGCCGGCGAAGGCGCTGTAGCCATGGCTGTAGAACACCACCGGCAGGCGAGCGGAGTCGTCGCGCAGCGGGGCGTCCGGATAGGAATTGGTGCGCAGGTGCTTGAGGTAGGTGAGCAACGGCGGAAAGCCGAGTATTTCACCGAAGCCCCGCGCGGTGCTGCGCGCCTCGCCTGGGTCGAAATAGTGACGCGGCGCGGCGCCGGCGATCGGGCGTGCCGGGTACCAGGCGCGCACCAGCAGGCGCCGCGGCTGCCCGGCCGGGGTGCCGAGCAGGCCGGGCCGGCTGGGGTCATCCAGTTCGAAATCGCGCACGCCGACCGCATAGGGGCCGCTCGGCGCCGGCAGCGGCGCGACCGGGAACAGGTACAGCGCGGCGATTGCCAGCAGCACCAGCAGGCCGTACAGCGAACCGGTCCGGAACGGCAGGCCGCGCTCGGGCTTCCGGCGCAGGCAGGCGCCGAGCAGCAGGGAGAAACCGGCGAAGGCGCCGACGCCGGCTTGCCAGCGGTCGTCCCATGCAGCGTACAGGCCGGCGCCGAGCGCCAGCGTCGAGGCGAGCGCCAGCAGGCCACGGCGGCCGGGCAGGGCGGGTATCCACCAGGCGAGCAGGGCCGCCAGCAGGGTCGCGACCAGCAGCAGGTCGACAGCGGTCATGGTGCTTCGCTCCTCGTTTCCACGGGGCGCGTCGGTTGGCTCGGCCAGAACGCCGCCAGCGCCAGCAGCAGACCGACCAGCGCGTAGGGGGCGCGGCTGTCCAGTTGGTGGAGCAGCGCGCCGAGCAGCGGCCCGCTGATCAGGCCGAAGCCATGTACGGCCACCAGGGTGCCGGCGGCGGCACCCTGTTCCTCGGCGCGCACGGCATTGGCGTTGAGCGCCGAGACTGCCGGGAATACCCAACCCATGCCCGCCGCGGCGACGAAGAAGGCCAGCCAGAGCAGCGGCGGCGAGTCGGCGAAGCATACGGCGGCGAAGCCGATGGCGGCGACCAGCCCGCCGAACCGGATCAGTCGCGGCGGTGGCCAGTCCAGGCGGCGCACCAGGAGCTGGGCCAGGATCAGCGCGACGCCCACTGCGGTCAGGGCGATGCCGGCCACCCGCGCGGCGTCGGCGGAATCCAGGCGCAGCCGGTCGAGGGCGAAGAAGCCCACGGTGATCTGCGCCACGGTGACGCTGAACATCGCCACGAAGCCCACCGCCAGCGGCCGCCGCAGGCGGCGGTCGCCGATCGCCAGGGCGGCGCCGCGGTTCGGCTGGCGACGCTCCTCGCGCGGCAGCCAGCGCCAGAGCGCCAGCAGGGCGACCAGGGGCAGCGCGCCGGTGACCAGCAACGGCAGGACCAGCCCGTGAGTCGCCAGCAGTCCGGCCAGCCCCGGCCCGATCACCATGCCTATCGCGCTGGCCGCGCCGAGTCCGGCCAGCGCCGCGGCGCGTCGTTGCGCCTCGACGTGATCGGCCACCAGTGCCGCCGTGCAGGCCGGCACCGCGGCGTAGAAACCGCCGGCGAGGCCGCGCAGGAGAACGATACCGGCGAAGGCGAACAGGGTCGGCAACGTCCAGTGCAGGGCGAGCACGATGAACAGGCAGAGCGAGCCGTAGGAGAGGGCGAAGCCGGCCAGCCCGCCGAGCAGTATCCGCCGTCGCCCATGCCGGTCGCTGGCGATGCCCCAGGGCCGCGCCGCGAGCATCCAGGCGATGCCGCCGACGGTCACCGCGGCGCCGGCCTGCCAGGGCGCCAGGCCGAGCTTGCGGGCGAGCGGGCCGACCAGGGCGACGAAGGACATCACCGCGAGGGTGCAGACGAAGGTCTCGAACATCAGCGGACGCAGGTCCAGGGTGTTGGCGGAGGGCGGCGGGGTGGTCATCTCAGGGGTTCCTTCGGGTTCGCGGCAGGCGCAGCCAGACCCAGCCGACCAGCACCAGCGGAGTGCCCAGGGCGAGCCAGGAGAGCAGGTCGTAGAGGCCGTCGCCGAGCAGCGCCGAGAGCAGCCCGAAGAGGCCGAGCAGGGCCAGTAGCAGGGGCCAGCGGAAGATCATCCAGAGACCGCGCCTCATGCCTTGCCCTCCGTCGCCAGGCTGCCGTCCGGCAGTTCCGCCAGGCGCTTCTCCAATGGCGTCTTGCGTCGGCCGAGCCAGAGGTAGAGACCGCTGGCGAGGATGACGATGCTGACGAGGTCGAGCAGCGCCCAGACGATCTTCAGCGGCATGCCGCCGTAGTCGCCGAAGTGCAGCGGCTGCGACAGCAGGAGCGTCTTCACGTACAGCGGCATCTCGCGCATGTCGGTGAGTTCGCCGCTCTGCGCGTCGATCAGTGCCGGCTTCAGCAGGCGCTCGGTGAGCGGCGTGTTGCCGCGCATGAACACCGCATAGTGATGCTGGCTGCTGAACTGGGTGCCGGGGAAGCCGACGAAGCTGACCTCCATGTCCGGCGCCGCCCGGCGTGCCGTGGCCAGGGCCGCGTCGAGCGAGCCGAGGCGCTGTAACGGCGGCGCGTCCTTGTAGGGCGCGGTCATTTCCGCCAACTGCCCGCCTTGCCAGAGCATCAGGATCGGCAGGGCCAGGGTGTTGATCACTCCGGTCACGCCGACCACCAGTACCCAGGACAGGGTGACGATGCCCAGCAGGTTGTGCAGGTCCAGCCACTTCAGGCGACGGCTGCGTTCGGCGCGTACCGTGGCGAAGTCCAGCTTGCGCATGAACGGCGTGTATACCACCACCCCGGACACCAGCGAGGCCACCAGCAGCAGGCCCATCAGGCCGAGGAACAGGTAGCCGGGCAGGCCGAGGAACAGGTCGGTGTGCAGCTTCAGCATCAGGTACATGAAGCCGCCCGGCGGCGGCAGCGCGTCGAAGAATTCCCCGGTGCGCGCGTCGAACGGCTGCATGTGGCCGTTCTCCGGCGGCGGTACCAGGCTCGGCGCGCTGATCACCAGGCCCAGCGGGTCGTCCTTTTCGAATACCAGGAAGCGCACCACTTCGCCCGGCCGGGCGGCCAGGGCGCGGGCGATCACGTCGTCGTAGTCGATGCGCGGCGACTCGGCGGTGAGCGGCTCGAGCTGCGGATGCGGCTCGAAGTAGTGCTCGATCTCCTCGTGGAAGATCAGCGGCAACCCGGTGAGGCAAAGCATCAGCAGGAAGATCGTGGAGATCAGGCTGGTCCATTTGTGCACCAGGTACCAGGTGCGCAGGGTTTTCGCGGTCATTGGCTGGTCATCGGCGGTTTCTGGTTATGGTGGGGCGGACTCAGAAGTCCGCCGTGAGGGAAAGGGAAAGGGTGCGCGGCGAGCTGATCGACAGGTAGCCGTTGGCTGCGGTCCAGTAGTCCTTGCCCAGTGCGTTCTCCAGGTTGGCGCGCGCCACCAGCGGCTTGCCGGCGACCTGGAAGGCGTAGGCGGCGCCGAGGTCGACGCGGTTCCAGTGCGGCACGGCGAGGGCGTTGGCGCTGTCCACATAGGCCGAGCCGGTGTAGATCCAGCGGCTGTCGAGGGTCAGTCCGTCGACGAACGGGGTGTCCCAGCTGACCCCCAGGTTGGCCTGGCGGCGGGCCACGCCGGGCGCGTCCTTGCCTTCGCTGGCAGGGTCGCCGGTCTTGTTCTGCTCGGGCTTGATGTAGGTGGCGCCGGCCATCACCCGCACGCCGTCCAGCGGTTCGCCATAGAGGCTCAGCTCCACGCCGCGGTTGCGTTGCTCGCCGTCGGCGCGGAAGACGTTGCTGGCGTCGGTATAGGCGTTCGGTTTCCTGATCTCGAACAGCGCCAGGGTGGTGGTGAAGCCGCCCAGGTCGTACTTGGCGCCGATCTCGTATTGCTCGGCCTTGTACGGTGCCAGCACCTGGCCGGCGTTGGCCGCGGTCATCGGCGCCGCCTCGCCCTGGCTGAGGCCCTGGATGTAGTTGGCGTACAGCGACAGGTCCTGCAGCGGCTTGACCAGCACGCTGGCCATCGGCGTCCATACGTGCCGCTTGTCGTGGCTGGTGCGCGCGCCGCTGGTCTGGTCGTAGTTGCGCGACTCGATCTGCTGGCGGCGCACGCCCAGGGTGACCTGCACGCGATCCTCGAGGAACGACAGCCTGTCGGCCAGCGCCACGCCGCCGAGGTCGGTTTCATTGGTCTTCGGAATGCTCCCGTCGAGGCTGGAGAAGTCCGGCAGCGGCGTATGCGGCGAGGTCTGGTAGAGGTTGCCCGACTGCATCCCGGTGAAGGCATAGACCATGCCCAGCCGTTCGTGCAGGCGGTTGGCGCTGAGCGTCCAGTCGTGGCGGAGCGGGCCGGTGTCGAAGTTGCCGCGCAGGCCGACCTCGGCGGAATAGGTGCGGCGGTCGCCGCGCTGGCGTGCCAGGCTGTTGACGATATCGCCCTGGTTGCCGACGAGGATGCTGTTGGCGGCGATGGTTTCGTAGTTGCTCTGGCGGCCGCCGATGCTGGCGAACGCCGTCAGGTTGTCGGCGAGGTCGTACTCGCCGCGGTTGACCATGGAGTAATCCTCCTGGTCCAGGTAGGAATCGCGCAGGCCGAAGCGTGTCTTCGAGTCCGGGGCGTGGGGGATGTGGGTGGTTCCCGGGCCGGTCAGCAGCGGGCGCACCACGCCTTCCAGGCTTTCCTTCTGGTACAGCAGGTCGCTGGACAGGCGCAGGCGCTCGCCACGGAAGTCCAGGCCCAGGGAGAGCATGGGAAACTCGCGGCTCTGATGGTCGACGGCGGTATCGCCGTTGCGGTAGACGCCGTTGAAGCGCACGCCGAAGGCGTTGTTCTCGCCGAAGCGCCGGCCGATGTCGAGGTGAGTGCCGAGCTGGCCGCGCTGGGTCCAGTCGACGCTGACGCGGGTCAGCGGCTGGTCGTCGGCGCGCTTGGGCACCAGGTTGATGGTGCCGCCGACGCTGCCGCCGGGGGAAATCCCGCCGAGCAGGGCGTTCGGTCCCTTGAGCACTTCCACGCGCTCGGCGAATTCGATCGGTACCCGCCAGAACGGCAGCAGGCCATAGAGGCCGTTGAAGGCGACGTCGGCGTTCTGCACGCTGAAGCCGCGAATCGTGTAGCTGTCCACCAGGTCGCCGCGCCCGCCGACCACCCGCACCGACGGATCGTTGGCCTGTAGCAGGTCGGCGACGCTGCGCGCCTGCTGCTGCTCGATGGTCCTGGCGGTGTAGCTGGTGATGCTGAATGGCGCATCCATCACGTCGGCGTTGCCCAGCATGCCCAGGCGCGCGCCACGGGCCACCTGGCCGCCGGCGTACTCGGCGGGCAGGGTCTCGGCACCGGCGGCCTGGGCGGTGATCAGCGAGGATTGCAGTTCCAGCGCGCCATCGGTGGCTGCCGGCACCAGGGTGTAGCTGCCATCGCTGCGCTGCTGCAACTCCAGGCCGCTGCCCAGCAGCAGGCGGTGCAGCGCCTCGACCGGCGCGTAGCGGCCGCGCAGGGCGGCGCTGCGGCGACCCTCGGTGAGCGCCGGGTCGAACGCCAGGGATACCCCGTTGTCGCTGGCGAAGGCCGACAGGGTACGGCCGAGCGGGCCGGGGGCGATGTCATAGCTGCGCGCCGAGCTGGCGGCGGGCGCCTCGGCGGCAAGCAGGGCGGGGGCCGCGCCGGCGAGGGCGAGGGTCATGGCGGCGGCGTGGATGGCCAGGGACAGCGAACGGGGGCGAAGCGTGCGTACGGGCATGTACAGGGTTCCTCGTGGTCTCTGCGGACCTTGGGTCGGGGCGGATTCCTCTACTTGCCAGCCGAGAAGGAAAAAGGTCTCAGGTCGAGGCGGTTATTTTTCTGCGGAGCACGGTATGTCGATGGCAACGCCTGTTCCGGCGCAACCGCGGACGGCCTGCCGGGGTGGACGCGAGGGGGCGGTTGCCACGGGGATGGCGGCCGCGCCGTCACGCCGGCACCAGGCTGATCCAGTAGTCGGTCACCCCGCGCACCTTCAGCGGATAGGTGGCCTGCAGCATGCCCAGCGTGCGCCGCAGGTCCAGCAGCGGATAGGCGCCCGACACCGCCAGCCTGGCCAGTTGCGGGTCGCAGCGCAGTACGCCGCGACGGTAGCGGGCGAGTTCGGCGAGCACCTCGGCCAGCGGCATCCGGTCGGCCATCAGCATGCCGCGGGTCCAGGCGTCCGGCAGGCCGTCGAAGGCCAGCCGGCGCGCTTCGCCGTCGGCGCCCAGGCGCACCGACTCGCCGCTTTCCAGCCAGCGCCCGCGTCCGTGGAGCGGGCTCAGTTCGACCCGCCCGGCGAGTACCGCGACCCGGGTCGCGGCCATCTCCTGGCGTACGTTGAAGCGGGCGGCACCGGCATGCAGCCGCGCTTCGGCGGTGGCGACGCGGAACGGACGCGGGTCGGCGCGGCTATCGACGAAGATCTCGCCGCGCAGCAGGCGTACCAGCCGCTGGCTGGCGTCGAAGGCCAGGTCCACGGCGCTGTCGGTGTTCAGGGTCAGCAGGCTGCCGTCGGGCAGGGTCAGGCGGCGCTGTTCGCCGACGCCGGTGCGCTGGTCGGCCAGCCAGTCGCGCAACGGTTCGGCCTGCCAGGTGGCGAGCCCCAGCGAGGCGCCGCCGAGGACCAGGGCGAGGTGCTTGATCGCGCGCCGCCGGTCCAGCCCGCGCTCGCGGCCGAGGGTCGGCAGGGCCAGCGCCGGCGGCAGTCGGCCGAGGCATTGCAGCAGGCGCTCGGCGCGCTCCCAGGCATGGGCGTGCTGCGGGCTGCGCTGCCGCCACTGGGCGCAGGCCTGGCGCGTGTCGTCGGTGCAGCCGCTGTCCTGCAGGCGCACCAGCCACTCGGCGGCCTCGTCGAGGATCGGCGAGGGAATCCGGCCTTCGTCCGCGGCGTTCATTCCATCAGCTCCAGGCACTGGCGGAAGGCCTGCTGCATGTAGCGCTTGACCGAACCCAGGGACACGCCCAGGCGCTCGGCGATGGCTTCGTACTTCAGGCCTTCGATCTGCGCCAGGAGAAACGCCTGGCGGACCCTGTCCGGCAGGCTGCCGAGCAGGGCGTCTACTTCATGCAGGGTTTCCAGCACCATCAACCGCTGTTCCGGCGGCGGCGCGAGGTCTTCCGGGAGGTTGGCCAGGGCATCGAGGTAGGCGCGCTCCAGCGACTGGCGCTGGAACCAGTTGATCATCAGCCCCTTGGCGACGGTGGTCAGGTAGGCGCGCGGTTCGCGCGCATCCAGTACCCGGCGCGAGGCGAGCAGGCGGGCGAAGGTGTCCTGGGCCAGGTCGGCGGCGTTTTCCGCGCAGCCCAGGCGTCGCCGCAACCAGCCTTGCAGCCAGCCATGGTGGTCCTGGTAGAGATGGCTCACAGCGTCGTGCAGGGAGGCGTCGGCCGGCGGCATGGAGGGGATCGCTGTTGTAATTGAGAATGAGTCTCATACTACTTACAGCGAGGGCATGCCTACAAGTCCCCCGGATCGGCGGCGCAGCGCCTCAGGCGTTTTCCAGGCCGTACTGGAAGAAAGCCATGTCGGCCAGGCGCCCGGTGGGGTAGAGGAGCCCCTTGCGGGCGGTCTCCAGGCGCGGGAACGACAGCCTTTCTTCGCCGATCAGGCGGTGCAGCGCGGTGAGGGTCCCGCCGTTGACGCTCGTCAGGCCCCGGCGTGGATACAGCGCGCGACAGGCGGCCACGTAGTGGCGGTCGAGGGCGGGAAACTCGCCCCAGACGCCGAGCAGGATCTTGCTCTTCAGGGTGTCGGTCCAGCTCACCCGGCTGCTGAGGGCGTCCATCGACCCGAGTACCGTTTCCAGCAGCTTGCGGTTGTGCGCCAGGCGCGCGCCGTTGCCGGCGAAATCCACCAGGGACAGCTCGAAGAGTTCCGGTCCGGCACCGCTGAAGAGCTGCCGGGCCAGCGCTTTCATCAGGTCCAGGTTGCTGTTCTGCAGCAGTCCCGAGGAGCCACGGAACATGCCCCAGTTGGCCAGGTAGAAACCCAGGTGCAGGGCGGTGGTGTCGAGCTGTTCGGGGGCGGTCAGGTCGTCCCAGCTGCGACTGGGGTCCCAGACATACTCCCAGAGGTACTCCCAGGCCCTCAGGCGCGGGTATTCGTTGCCCGGGGCGGGCGCCAGGCTGGCGTAGTAGCGGTGGACATAGCGGGCGGCATCGAAAGCCATGCGTTCGTTCCCTGGCGGCTTGGAAAGACGGCATGGTAGAGCGTGTGATATCAAAAGGCCATATCGCTGTTCGCAGGGGACGCCGTAGCGCCCCCGCGGAGCGGCCTCAGGTGTTATTGCAGCCCTTGGCGATGGAGTCCTCGTTGGAGGTGTACGGCCGCGAGGGTTCCAGGTTCCACTCGGGCTTGTTGCGGGCGACGTTGAAGTGGCAGACCAGTTGTCGGCGCATGCTGCCGATATTGCTGTCGCGGTTGTCCGGGTTGTCCTTCCATTCGCTGTCCAGGTAGTGGTCGACCACCAGTTCGTTGAAGAAATTGTTGGTCTGGTTGTCCTGGATCTTGCGCCCGCAATCGGTCGGTACCACTTCCAGGGTCATGATCTTCTTCCTGAAGCCCGGATCGTCGCGCTCCACCCAGGTGGCGCTTTCCACATAGCGCTCGCAGGCATTCTTCTCGCTGGTCGGGTAGATCGCCTGCTTACGCCCGTCGTAGGCGAACTGCGCGTCCTGCTGGCGGGTCTGCGGCAGTCGCATGTTGATGATCGGGAGGAATGCCTGGACCGACTGATACCACTGGATCTGGTTGAGCCGAGCGCCCTCCAGGCCGGCGTCCTCGGTGTAGAACGCGGCGAGGATCGACGGCGACTTCGGCGGGTTTTCCTCCCACTTGGCCAGGCGCAGTTCGTTCTGGGTGGTGAAGGATTCGTCGGCGATCTGCGCCATCGCCCGGATGCTCTGGTAGAAGGCCGGGCCGGCGGCGGTATTGCGCTCGTCGCGGACGTCGAAGGAGCACTGCCGCGAATGGTCGCCGCGGTTCTGCCGGTAGTTCGCCGCCCACTGCTCGGCGGTGCTGACGTTGATGTCCTGGCAGGACTTCTCGACGCTGTTCGGCGTGCGCCGCGAATCGGTGCAACCCTGCTGGGCGCGGTCGTCGGTGGCGGCGTCGATGGGGAAGGAACAGAGCACCGCATAGTCTTGGTGGTCCTTCGGATTACCGAAGATGGTGTCGAAGATGAAGCCACTCTTCAGGCCATAGGCGAGCTTGCGGTACTTGGCGTCCTTGCGCAGGTAGGAGGCGGAGACGCCGCCGCTTTTCTGGCTCTTCGGACTGATGCTGTAGAACATGTAGTCGGTCGAAGGCCAGGTGGCGCGGAACAGCACGCCGGAACAGAGGAATGCCGGCTTCGACGGTCCGCCGCAATCCTGGCGGGTGTCGTTGTACAACTGGTTGAGCCGGGCGACCACGTCGTTGCCCCGGTCGGCCTGGGCCGCGGGTGTCAGCGCCAGGCCGGCGGCGGCGAGAAGGTAGAGAAAGGTGGATCTGCTTCCGTTCATGGGATGGACTCCACGCAGGTTCGAAGGAGCGGGCCGGGGGCGGCCCGGTTGGTCCCGATGGGGACGAGCGCGACGGGCGGATCGCGGGGGATGAAGCGCTTGCGACGGCATGGCCGTCGGCGTTGGGACGTCAGTGGGACGTGGTGGCCCCAGTCTGCAACCGGGCGCTGCCGGGAATGCCGGGCGACCCCGGCGGGCGCTGGGCGGCGGGGGCCTGCCGAGCGCGTGGGGGAAGTCGCTCGAGGGAGGCGGTGAAGACCGCCGGCGGAGATACGAACAGGGTGGGTAGCGGGGCGGATACAGCGTCGATTCCGTTACGCATCGCAGGCCTCCTTTGCGCCGCGCCGATGGGCTTCCGTCTTACCGTTCGAGCCTAGAAGCGCGGGCCGCGCCGCTCCAGCGGCGGGGTGGCTAGCTAGCAAGGGGGATTAATGCATTCGCAACGGCGCTCGCTGCGATGCACCGTGGTCCGGCATCCACAGGCCACGCCGCTGCCAGGCAACCGTTCCTGGCCGCGCCTGTTGGCGGCGGCGTCGCCCTGCAAGCGCCAGGTATCGGGCTCCGCCGTCAGTCCATGTCGCCGCCATGGTGCGCGGACTGCTCCAGGAGGCTGCCCTTCGCCGTCCTGCCCCTCGCTTCCGGCGACAGCCGGGTTGCCTGCAAGGCGAACCAGAGGGTCGCCACATCGGCGGTGCTGTCCAGCGAGCGACCGCTGATTTCCTCGATGCGGCGTATCCGGTAGACCAGGCTCTGCTTGTGTATGTGTAGCCGCTGCGCGGCGTTCAACCAGGACCTGTTTTCCTCGAGAAAGACCTGCAGCGTGTGTAGCAGTGCGGAGCCATTGGCCGCGTCATAGTCGTGGAGGGCGCCGAGGACCAGACGGAACGCCCGCTCGGCCTCGGCGAGGCTTCTGGGTAGCCAGGGCGCCTCGTCGTCCAGTTCCGCGTAGCGACACAACGGTCGCCGGGAATGGCTGTGGGCCAGGGCCAGACGCGCTTCGCGCAAGGCCTCGGCGCAACGTTCGGCACGACGGAGCGGGGCGCTCACGCCCAGCGAGCTGTCCAGGGCTTCCTGCAGTGTCGAGGCGAGGCCTGCCTGGTGCAGCAGAATGATTTCCTGGCCTTGCGCGCGAACCAGCAGGCGTGAGTCGTGGCCCCGGAAAAGACCGAAAGGGTCGGTCGCGAGCCCCTCGGAACTTGCCACGGAAACGACTGCGTCGTCGAGATCGAGCCCGGGCAGCAGTTCCTCCAGCCGCTCCTCGGCTTGTTCTCGGTATAGCCGTCGTTGCAGCAGGTCGTCGAGCAATTCCGAACCCAGGCGCAGGTGGCGTTCGCTTTCGACGCGCAGCCGTTCGATCTCTATGCCGAGCACTGCCGTCAGGTGGTGCAGGAGACTGTAGTCCGGCAGCCGCTCGCCCAGGGCTATCAGCAGGCAGTTCCGGTCGGAAGGAATGCCGATGCTGAGCGCTTCGCCTTCCGCGAGCGGATGGCGAAGGACCATCGGCTGCGGCTCCGCCTGCTCGCGACGGCGGTTGCGCAGCGCGTCGGCCAACTCCACGGGCAGCCCTGGCAGGCCTGGCTGCCAGGCCGCCAGGGTGTCGGGAACGATGAGGTAGAGGCTGCTCCGCACGTCCTTGCCGAGGCGTTGCAGCAGCGCCGGCAGGCCCAGTCCCTGCATGCTCAACCGGGCGCTTTCGTATATCCGGGCCAGGGCGTTGCGGCGCTCGTATTCGTCTTTCTGTCCCGCATCGACGATGGCCCGGGTCACGGCGGCGAAAGGGACGCCGTAGTGGGTGAGAATCAACGGGAAGCCCAGGGCCTCGGCCGTCTCGCGTAGGGCATCGAGGTCGCTCGGGGCTTCCATGTTCTCGCCGATCATCATGCCTGCCAGGCCGGCCTCGGCCAGTCTTCGGACGTAACGCCGTTGCCGCTCGGCGTCGCTCGGTATGCCCAGCCCGGTGGTCATCAGCAGGTCACCCTCGCCGAGCCATTCGGTGGGGTCGTCGAGTTCGCAGACATGCGCCCAGCGAACCGGGCGGTCGAGGCCGCCGGCTCCGCTCAGCAGGCGCGAACGGAGTTCGGGGAGGGCGATCAGGTGGCGGATGCTCTGCGGCATGTCCAGGAAACTCCAGGCATGGGCCTTCAGTGTAATCGCCCCGGGCGCAGGCAGCGCGCCCTGTCACCAACTGGCGGGCAGCATCCCCAGTGCCGAGGCGATCGCGTAGACCCCGCTGGAGGCGAACACCAGGACGATCAGCCCCTGTATCAGCGGATGGGCATACCAGCCGCAGCTGAATGCCGGCAGTTGGTCGCCGTGGCGCCGCGCCGCGTTGAGCAGGAGGATGGGGATGATGCCCATCAGTACGCCGCCGAAGGTACCGGCGAAGTACAGCGCGTTCACGAAGCCGCCGAGCCCCGCATAGGCCAGCAGGAACGGCGGGACCGAGACCGCGGCGAGCACCGCCAGGCGTTTGCGCCGGTTGGTTTCGCTGCCCAGGCGGAAGTGGTCGAAGATATTGGTGAACAGGCACCCGCCGAGTCCCCAGTAGGAGGTCAGCATCGCCAGCAAGGCGAAGGTGTTCGCCACGTAGTAGGCCCATTGGCCGAGGGAGCGTCCCCAGCTCAAGGTCGCCACCTCGCTGAGGTTGTCGGGGCCGACCAGGGCGATGACCGAGGCAGGAATGGCCGCCACCAGCAGGAAGGTCAGCAGCATGCCGACCACGATCAGGCGCGGCACGCGCCCGGGGGTTGCCAGGTTGCCGCGCACCAGCTCCGGAACCAGGAACTGCGCGCCGAACACGAAGACCGCCAGGTTGAACACTGGAACCACGTATTGCCACTGGCTCTGCCAAAGGTGGGCGAGACGGGCGTCGTCGTGCATCAGGGTAGCGCCGATGAGGATGCAGACGATGGCCACCATGCCGGCGCTGATCAGCTTCTCGCCCACGCCGAGCGCCTTCAGGCCCAGGTAGAGCACCAGCGCCGAGGGGACGAAGAAGATCAGGCTGCCGACCTGGCGCGTGAGGCCGTACTGGCCGAAGAACTCGAGCATGATGTTGCCGCTGCCGGTCATGTAGGCGACCAGGGCCCCGTAGCTGTTGGCCGCCACCGCGATGAAGATCAGCCAGCCGCCGAGCGGGCCCAGGTAACGCCGGGAGAGGCCGCTGAGCTGGTTGTTGCCGCGGGTTCTCAGGCAGGCTTCGGTCACGTAGAGCATGGTGACGATGCAGAAGAGGCAGGTCAGGGCCAGGCATACCAGCAACGGCACGTAGCCGACCTTGCGGGCGGCGTAGGCCATGCTCAGCACGCCGGCGCCGATGTTGGTGCCGATGATGATCGCGATCGTCTCGAGCGAGCCCAGGGGATGGGCCTTGAGGCCCGATGCGTTGTCGTTCGCTTCTCGCATACCCATTTCTTGTTTCCTCTGTCAGGGCGGTGGAGTTCGGTTCTTCGGGGTCAGTCGAAGATCAGGTAGGTCTTGCGCACGGTCTGGCGGATGTCCCAGGTGCCCTGGGTGGCAGCGGCGAAATAGAGCGCGTCGCCGGCGCGAAACTCCACGGCCTGGCCTTCGTCGGGGGTGAAGCGACCTTCACCGCTGACGATGTAGCTGTACTCGGCCTGCTCGACCTGTCGGCGGAAGCGCCCCGGGGTGCATTCCCAGATGCCGGTCACGCCGTTGCCGTCGGCGAGCGGGCGGTGGGCCGCGGTACGGGTCAGGGCTACCGGTTCGCCCAGGGGCTGGCCGACGGGCGTGGGCGAGGTGAAAGGACTTTCGTCGTCGAGACGGATGAGCGAAGGGTTCATGCCATGGGCTCCTCAGGATTTGTCTTCAAGGCCGGCGGGGGCGAAGCGCGCGAGAAAGCGGTCGGTGGCCGAGGGCGCGGTACCGGCGAGTTCCGCGCGTTCCTTGCGCAGGACGGCGTTGCGCACCAGGGAGCCACCCAGGTAGCGCAGCGGCTCGGGGGGGAAGCTCCGGCAGCGGCGTTCTACCAGCGGACAACGGCTCCACGGGTCGTCGCGGCCGAGGGCGAGGCTGGCGAGGATCCGCCCGCCCAGGCGGCTCGGTCCCACGCCGTTGCCGCTCCAGCCGATGCCGTAGTGGATGTTCTCGTGCAGGCGGCCGAAGACCGGCAGGCTGTCGTAGGTACGGTCGATGGGGCCGGACCAGCCGTCGACCAGCGGGATGTCGCCTAGCGAGGGATAGGTGCGGCGGAAGTCGGCCTCGGTCAGGGCCAGGCTCTCCCGGTCGACGTCGAATACCCGGCCGATGCGCGAGCCGTAGCTGAGGGCGCCGGTGCCCTTGCCGAAGGCGATGCGCCCGTCGCGGGTGGTGCGGTAGTAGTCCACCATCAGTTGGGAATCGGTGATGGCTTCCCCGCCGGTCCAGCCGATTCGCTCCAGCCGTTGCGGTATCGCCTCGGTAACCGCGATGGAACTGTTCACCGGCACGATCAGCCTGGAGAGCCTGGGCAGGGCGGCCGACCAGGCGTTGGTCGCGAGAACCACCGCCTTGGCCTGAACCCGGGCCCCGGCGCTCAGCAGCTGTGCCGGCTGGCCGGGAACGATCTGGCTGACGCCACAACGCTCGTGGATTTCCACGCCGAGGGCCAGCGCCACGCGGCGCATGCCTTGCACCAGCAAGGCTGGTTGCACGGTGGCATTGCTGCGCTCGAAGACCCCGGCGAGATGCACCGGCGAACCGGTCCGGCGTGCCACTTCGCTGGCGTCGAGGCGTTCGAAGGGACTGACGCCGAGCCGTTCGCAGGCGGCGAGGGTATCGTTCCAGGCGTCGAGGTGGTGCGCCGTGGTGGCGGTCCACAGCCAGCCCTTCTGCTGGAAGTGCGCATCGATGTCATGCCGCGCGCAGAACTCCCCGAGTTCCTGGATCGCCCGCTCCGCGCTTTCGCCAAGGAAGCGCGCCTGCGCCTCGCTGCAGAAGCCCAGCAAGGTGCCGATCTTCGGCCACCAGGACATCACGAAACCACCGTTCCTGCCGGAAGCGCCGCCGCCGCAGACGTCCTGCTCCAGCAGCAGGACCCGTGCGTCCGGCTCCAGTTGCTTGAGGGTGATGGCGGTCCAGAGCCCGACGAAACCGCCGCCGACTATCGCCACGTCCGCCGAGTGGGTGCCGACGAGGGGGGCGCTGGTGGCGTCGGCCAGGTCGGTCGAGCGCATCCAGTGGCTGGGGGTCAGGGGAGGGGTGAGCGTGAGTTTCATGGCGCGGGTCCGGGGTCGCTGAATCTGGAGCAAGGGTGGCGAGCGGCGCCGTCCGCGACAATTGGACGCAACTAGGAATCGAGGAGGTGCTCTCGTACGATCGTATGAGTCTTGTGAAGGACAGGCCTGGTCGGGACTGCCCGCCCTGTCCGAGCGAGCTGGCAGGCCCGAGCGGCGCCGCTGAACCGGAGGCTCAGGCGTCGCGCAGTTCGAAGGCGGGAAACAGCTCTTCCAGTTCTCGCCATAGCTGCGCAGCGCCCTGCGGCGCGGGCTTCGCGAGAAGCTGCGGATCGAGCTGGCGGGCCGGGCGCGCCAGTTGTACGGCGAAGCGCTCCACGCCCATCTCGCGCAGGCGCGTCGCCAGGCGCCAGAGGCGTTCGCTATCGAACAAGCGCCAGTGCACCGTGGTCCGGCATTCGTAGGCCACGCCGCTGACCAGCAGGCATTCCAGGCTGCGCCAGTTGGCCGCGCCGCTGCCGTCCACGCCGGTAATGGCGGCGACGTCCTCGGCCGGCGCCTTGACGTCGAAGCCCACCCAGTCGCTCTGCGCCAGCACCCGGGCGAAGGCGCGGGGGTTGATGCCGGCGCTGTGCAGGCCGACGCGGAAGCCCAGTTCGCGGACCGTGCGCATGGCGTCGCCGAGGGCCGCCTGCAGGGTCGCCTCGCCGCCGCTGAAGACCACCGCCTGCAACAGGCCTTGGCGTCGGCGGAGGAAGTCGAGCAGGCGTGGCCAGGGGATTTCCTCCGCGCCGCGCGGCGCGATCAGTTCCGGGTTGTGGCAGTAGCGGCAGCGCCAGGCGCAGCCCTGGCAGAACAGCACGCAGGCGAGCAGGCCGGGGTAGTCGAGGGTGGTCAGGGGCACCAGGCCCCCGACCCTGAGCGTGGCGCTCATCGCGTCTCGCGGAAATGGCGGCGTTCGCGATGCTCGGACTGCTTGCCGGCATTGAACGCTGCCACGGGACGGTGGTAGCCCATCACGCGGGTCCAGACTTCGCAGCGCTGGCGCTGGTCTTCGGGCAACTGGTTGGGGTTCATCGGTGGTACTCCTTGCTGGTGGATGAAAGGAACGACAGGCGACTCAACCGCCGCAGCCGCCGCAACAGCTCTTGGGCGTGGAGCGTTGCAGCAGCTCCTCGTCGCACTTCGGGCAGAACTCGTGCTCGCCGGCCAGGTAGCCGTGCCGCGGGCAGATCGAGAAGGTGGGGGTGACGGTCAGGTACGGCAGGCGGAAGCGACCGAGGGCGGTGCGCACCAGGGTCTTGCAGGCTTCGGCGGAGGAAATCCGCTCGGCCATGTAGAGATGCAGCACGGTGCCGCCGGTGTACTTGCATTGCAGGGCGTCCTGCAGCTCCAGCGCCTCGAACGGGTCGTCGGTGAAGCCCACCGGCAGTTGCGAGGAGTTGGTGTAGTAGGGCGCCTCCGGCGTGCCGGCCTGGAGGATGCGCGGATAGCGCTTGCGGTCCTCGCGGGCGAAGCGATAGGTGGTGCCCTCGGCGGGCGTGGCTTCCAGGTTGTAGAGGTGCCCGCTGTCCTCCTGGAAACCCACCAGCCGCGCGCGCACGTGATCGAGCAGGGCCAGGGCCATCTCGCGCCCGGCTTCGCTGTGCAGTCCCTCGCGGTCGTCGCTGAAGTTGCGCACCATCTCGTGCAGGCCGTTCACGCCGATGGTGGAGAAATGGTTGCGCAGGGTACCCAGGTAGCGTCGGGTGTAGGGATAGAGGCCGGCATCCATGTGCTGCTGGATCACCTTGCGCTTCAGCTCCAGGCTGGCGAAGGCGAGTTCGAGCAGGTGGTCGAGCTGGCGGTAGAGGCCGGCGGCGTCGCCACGGTGGCGATAGCCCAGGCGCGCGCAGTTGATCGTCACCACGCCCAGCGAGCCGGTCTGCTCCGCCGAGCCGAACAGGCCGTTGCCACGCTTGAGCAGTTCGCGCACGTCCAGTTGCAGGCGGCAGCACATCGAGCGCACCTGGTTGGGCTGCATGTCCGAGTTGAGGAAGTTCTGGAAGTAGGGCAGGCCGTAGCGCGCGGTCATCTCGAACAGGCGCGTGGCGTTGTCGCTGTCCCAGGGGAAGTCGTGGGTGATGTTGTAGGTCGGGATCGGGAAGGTGAATACCCGGCCGTGGGCATCGCCGGCCTGCATCACCTCGATGTAGGCGCGGTTGATCAGGTCCATCTCGGCCTGCAGCTCGCCGTAGGCGAAGGGCATCTCCTCGCCGCCGATGCGCGGCACCTGGTCGCGCAGGTCGTCCGGGCAGACCCAGTCGAAGGTCAGGTTGGTGAAGGGTGTCTGGGTGCCCCAGCGCGACGGCACGTTGAGGTTGTAGATGAACTCCTGGAGGGCCTGGCGCACGCTGGCGTAGTCGAGGCGGTCCTTGCGCACGTAGGGCGCCAGGTAGGTATCGAAGGAACTGAAGGCCTGGGCCCCGGCCCACTCGTTCTGCAGGGTGCCGAGGAAGTTGACCATCTGCCCCAGGGCGCTGCCCAGGTGCTTCGGCGGACCGGCCTCGACCCGCCCCGGCACGCCGTTCAGGCCTTCGTTCAGCAAGGTGCGCAGCGACCAGCCGGCGCAATAGCCGGCGAGCATGTCGAGGTCGTGGATATGCAGGTCGGCGTCGCGGTGGGCGGCGGCGATGTCGGCATCGTAGACCTCATCCAGCCAGTAGTTCGCGGTGACCTTGCCGGATACGTTGAGGATCAGCCCGCCGAGGGAATAGCCCTGGTTGGCGTTGGCGCGCACCCGCCAATCCTCGCGGGACAGGTATTCGTTCATCGACGCGGCGACGTCCACCAGGGTCTTGCGCTCGCGGCGCAGCCGGCCGTGGCGTTCGCGGTAGACCACGTAGGCGCGCGCCGTAGGGTAGTGGCCGGCCTCCATCAGCACCCGTTCGACCAGGTCCTGGACCCGTTCGATATCCAGGCAGGCGCGTTCCGGCAGGCGTTCCACCACGCGTTCGGCGAGCGCCTGCGCCTGCTGCGGGTCGAACTCGCCGGTGGCTTGGCCGGCGGCGGCGATGGCGCGTTCGATCTTGCCGGGATCGAAAGGGACTTCACGTCCGTTGCGCTTGAGCAGGGTGGCCGGCCAGGTAGCCTTCCGGGGCTGGGTCATTTCAACTTCTCCACAACATGATGTGTTTTGATTTTGCAAAACAACAATATGTTGTGGATTCTGGCGGGCGACGCCGAGCCGGCGTTGATCTGCGTCAGCGTCCGGCGGATTGCCCGGGTTCCATTGGAGGTATTCCCCGTGCCCGGGTGACGGCGTATCAGGCCTGGGCGAGGCGGGCGAAGACGACGTAGTTGTCCAACTGCTGCCAGACCGTGGCGGCCTCGGCGAAACCCGCCTGGCGCAGGGCGGCGAGATGGAAATCGAGCGAGCAGTCTTCGTCTTCGCTGGCGCGCCTGAGCGGGCGCCGCGCGAAATGGGCGTCGCGCTGCGCCTTCAGCGGGGCCAGCCGGGGGATCTGCGCGGCGCGTTGCCACCAGTCTTCCCAACTGTCCGCGCCGCTGGCCACGGACGCCTGGAGGACCCGCTCGCGGTGCTTCCGGGACAATTCCGCGAGTCCCGGCCAGCGTCGGTCGTAGCGCATGTGGTCGGCGTTCAGCAGCACGCCGCCGGGGGCGAGCAGCTCGCCGGCCTGGGCGTAGAACCCGGCGAGTTCGGCGGGCGACAGCCAGTGCAACGCGGTGGAAGAGAGCAGCGCCGCGGGCCGTTCGCCGGCGAGGGACTCGCGCGCTTCGGCGACCCGTTCGGTCCAGCCTGGATCGGTGAGGTCGCACTCCACCACGCGGACCCGCTCGGCGAAACCGGCCAGCGCCGTACGCGCGATCTCCAGCAGCATGACGTCGGCGTCCAGCGCCACCACCCGCGCCGCCGGGAAGCGTTCGAGCAGGCGCCGGCCGAGGGAGCCCGGGCCGCAGGCGGCGTCGATGGCGGTGAAGCGCCCGTCGCGGCCGAAGAGGTCTTCGAGCAACTGGAACATCGCCTCGTAGCGCTCCTCGCGCTGGCGGATGTAGCCCTCCTGCTGGCGGTCCCAGCGTTCGAGGAGCGCCATGATCTGCTCGGTTGCGGTCATCTTTCCTCCTGGGGGGCATGCCCGGTTGAGAGTGGGGTCCTGTGCTTCGAGGGATACGGCGAGCGAGACGTTCCCTCGCCTCGATGAAGAAGAAACGGCGGGCATTCTTCATTCGAAGAAATGTTATGTTATAACTTATAAGTATTTATAATTCATACCTGCCGACCATGACCCCCCATTCCTCCCCGCACCGTCTTCCTCCGCTGCGGCTGGCCCGCGCCGTGCCGTTCCTCTACCTGCTTCCCTGCCTGGCGCTGGCCGCGCCGGTCGACCTGGAGCCGACCGTGGTCAGCGCCACCACTACCGAGCGCAAGCTGCGCGACGCCCCGGCCAGCGTTTCGCTGATCGCCGCCGAGGACCTGCGGCGGCGCCCGGTGCGCGACCTGCAGGAAGCCCTGCGCGGTTCGGAAAGCCTGCAGTTCAACGGCGTCGGCATGTCCCGGCGGGGCATCAGCGTTCGCGGCATGTCCAGCGAGCACACCCTGGTGCTGGTGGACGGCCAGCGGATCTCCACCTCGTCCGGGGCCATCGCCCATTCCGACTTCGACCTCGGCTGGGTGCCGGTGGAGAGCATCGAGCGTATCGAGGTGGTACGCGGACCGATGTCCTCGCTCTACGGTTCGGAAGCCCTCGGCGGGGTGGTGAACGTGATCACCCGGCGCGCCACCGATACCTGGACGGGCAGCGGTCTGCTCGATGGCGGCGTGCGCGAGGACGGCCTCGGCGGGCAGAGCCACCAGCTCGGCGCCTATCTCGCCGGGCCGCTGGTGCCCGGCAAGCTGGGCCTCGCCCTGAACGGCGAGAGCCGCCGCCAGCAGGAAACCCCGGACGCCGATGAGCGCCGACTCTCCGAGCTGGAAGGCGGCAACGCCGACAGCGGTGGGCTGAACCTCAGCTGGACCCCGGACGACGCCCAGCGCATCGACCTCGGCCACCAGCGCGGGCGCGAACGACGCTGGCGCAACAGCGAGACCGGAGGGCCGCGCTCGCGCTACTACGAGTCGCGCGACGTGATCGAACGCGAGCGCTGGTCGCTCGCCCACAATGGCCAGTGGGACTGGGGCAGCAGCCAGCTGCGCACCTACCGCAACCGCCTGGAGCGGCACAACGCGCGTTCCGACGGACAACCGCCGAGCAACCCGCAGCGCCTTACCGACAGCGTGGTCGACGGCCACCTCAGCGTGCCGGCCTTCGAGCGACATCTCTTCACCCTCGGCGGCGAATGGCGCAAGGAAGAACTGGAGGATCGCTCGGTGAATACCGCCGGCGACGCCAGCGCGCGACACAAGGCGCTGTTCCTGCAGGACGAGATCGCCTTCGGCCCGGACTGGTCGCTGACCCTCGGCAGCCGCTTCGACAAGCACGAGGCGTTCGGCTGGGAAAGCAGTCCGCGCCTGTACCTGCTGCACCACCTTTCCGATGTGCTGACCCTGCGCGCCGGCGTCGGCCGCGGCTACAAGGCGCCGAGCCTGAAGCAGCTATCGCCGGAGTATGCGGCGGTCGGTGGCGGCGGGCGCTTCACCATCTACGGCAATCCCGACCTGAAGCCGGAGACCAATACGTCCTACGAACTGGGCGCCGACTACCAGGGCGATGGCTGGTCGCTGAAGGGCACGGTGTTCGAGAACGATGTCCGCGACCTGATCCAGACCGTCTGCGTAGCGCGCTGCGGGGTGCGCGGCGGCGAGATACGCAACTACGAGAACGTCGACAGGGCACGGATCCGCGGCCTCGAGCTGGGCGGCGGCGTGGACCTGCCGGCGGACCTGCGCTGGGAACTCAACTACACCTACCTCGACGCGCGCAACCGCACCGCCGGCCAGCGCCTCGGCGATCGCTCCCGGCACCTCGCCAACAGCCAATTGCGCTGGAGCCCCAATGTCCGCTTCAGCGCCCAGTTGCGCACCGAATACGTCGGCAGCCAGGTGGCCTACAGCAGCAACGTCGGCTACGCCTTGCCGGCCTACAGCCTGTGGCACCTGGAGCTGAGCCAGAAACTCAGCGAGAACCTGACGCTGCGCGGCGGCATCGAGAACCTTGGCGACCAGCGCCTGGCCGACGACGACACGCACTTCACCTATGCCGAACCTGGGCGGACCTTCCATCTCGGCCTGGTGGCGAGCTTCTGATGCGCCGTTCGCTACTCTTCTGCGGCGCGCTGCTGGCCAGTCTCTGTGCCTGGGCGGAGCCGGCCCAGGTGCGTCTGCTCAGCAGCGATTTCGTCCTCCCGGGCAAGCACCAGCGCCTAGCCGGTTGGGCGCGCGAGGCCGGTGTCGAGTTGCGCGGCCTGCGCCTCGGCATCGGCGAGGCGCCGCCCGGCGAGTGGCTGGACGGCGGCAACCTGCTGATCCTCGACACGCCGCGGCCGACCGATCGCGCCCAGGTCGAGGAGGCGCTGGGCGAGCGCTTGCAAGGCGGGACGCAACCCTGGATCCGCGTCGGCGGCGGTCCGCCGGGTTTCGGCAACCTGCCGGCGGCGCTGGGCGGGCGCCTGGTCGGCTACTACGCGAACGGCGGCGAAGCCAACCTGCGCCGGCTGTTCGAGGCGGTCCGACGCTGGCATGCCGGCCTGACCGTCGACGCGTTGCCGGCGCCGCAGCCCCTGGCGCAGGCCGGCTTCTATCATCCCGACGCACCGGCGCCGTTCGCCGTCCTCGCCGACTACCTGGCCTGGGGCGCCTCGCGCTGGGCCAGCGATGCCCCGCGCATCGCCTTCCTGATCCCGCGCGGCGCCATCGCCGACGCCCAGACCGGCGCCATCGACGAACTGTTGCGGCGTAGCGAGCGGCACGGCCAGGCGCCGCTGGCGGTGTGGTTCGACGACAGCGATCCGGAGGCGTTGAGGAAGTCCTTCGCTGGCGCCGATGTCCAGGCGCTGGTCAACCTGCAGCACCTGCAGAACGGCCCGGCGCGCCGTGCCGAGTTCCTCGCGCTGGACGTGCCGGTATTGCAGACCCTCGGCTACCGCGACGGCAACGAGGCCGACTGGCTGGCCGCCGCCAGCGGGGTGGCGCCGCGTACCGCGGCGGCCTTCCTCGGCATGCCGGAAACCTGGGGAATGAGCGATCCGCTGGTGATCAGCGCCCTGGAGAACGGCGAGCCGAAGCTGATGGCCGGGCAGGCCGAGGCCCTGCTGGACAAGCTCGACCGGCTGCTGCGCCTGCGTCGCCTGCCGGCGGCGGACAAGCACCTGGCGCTGATGTTCTGGAACCACCCGGAGGGCGAGAAGAACGTCGCCGCCTCGCATCTCAATGTACCGGCCAGCCTGGCCCGTCTCGGCGAAGCGCTGCGGGCGGCCGGCTACCGGGTTGCGACGAGCGACGAAAGCGCGCTGATCGATACCGCCCAGCGCCTGCTCGGCGGCTACTACCGGCCGCAGACCCTGGACGCGCTGTATCGCGACGGCCTCGCCGCGAGCCTGCCGCTGGACGCCTACCTGCACTGGTTCGAGGCGCTGCCGGCGGATCTGCGCGAGGAGATGCGCGCGCGCTGGGGCGACCCGCGTCGACATTGGGCCTTGCGCGATATCGACGGCCAGCGACGCTTCGTGTTCCCGGCGGCGCGCCTGGGTAATCTGCTGCTGTTGCCGCAGCCGCCGCGCGCCGGCCGTCCGGGCGAGGCCTACCACGACAGCGCGGTGCCGCCGGACCATCTCTACCTGGCGGTCTACCAGTTCGTCCGCGAGGGTTTCGGCGCCGACGCGCTGATCCATTTCGGCACCCATGGCACCCAGGAATGGCTACCCGGCAAGGACCGCGGGCTGGCGGTGGGCGACTACCCGCTGCGGGCGCTCGGCGACCTGCCGGTGTTCTACCCGTACATCCAGGACAACGTTGGCGAGGCGATCCAGGCGCGCCGGCGCGGGCGCGCGGTCACCGTCAGCCACCAGACGCCGTCGTTCGCCCCGGCCGGGCTGTACGACGAACTGCGCGACCTGCACCAGTTGATCCACGAATACCAGCAACTGGACGAGGGCGCGGTGCGCGAACGCAGCGCCGAGCAGATCCGCGCGGCGGTGCGGGCGGCGCACATGAACGACGACCTGGGCTGGAGCGAGGCAGCGATGCACGAGGATTTCCCGGCGTTCCTCGGCGTGCTCCACGACCACCTGCACCGACTGGCCGGCTCGGCGATGCCGCTGGGGCTGCACACCTTCGGTGTCGCCGCCTCGCCGGAGCTGCGCCTGGGCACCGTCATGCAGCAGCTCGGCGAGCCCTACTACCGCGCGCTCGGTCTCGACCCCGACGAACTGTTCGCCGCCGATTTCAGGGCGCTGCGGGAAGGTCGTGCCTACCGCACACTGCAACGCTACCTGCGCGACGGTGGCGAGATCGCCAAGGTGGCCGATCCGCGCCTGCGCGAGCAGTTGCTGCGCGCCCGCGAACTGGACCGCCAGCTCGCCGACACCGGCGAACTGGAGGCGCTGCTCGCCGGCCTCGCCGGGCGCTTCGTCGCGCCCGGGCCGGGCGGCGATCCGATCCGCAATCCGCAGGTACCCAGCGGGCGCAACCTGTTCGCCTTCGAGGCCGACAAGGTACCGACCCGCGCCGCCTACGAAGCCGGCGCCGAGGCCTTCGGCCAACTGCTGGAAAGCTACCGCGCCGAGCACCAGGGCAGGGCGCCGGAAAAGCTCGCCTTCAGCCTCTGGTCGTCGGAAACCATGCGCCACCTGGGCATCGTCGAAAGCCAGGCGCTGCACGCCCTCGGCCTGCGCCCGCGCTGGGACGCCGGTGGCCGCCTGCTGGCGCTGGACATCGTGCCGGCGGCGGAACTGGGGCGTCCACGGGTGGACGTGGTGCTACAGGTGACCAGTGTCTACCGCGACCAGTTCGACGGCTTCATGCGCCTGCTCGCCGAGGCCATCGAGCGCCTCGCCGCGCTGGACGAGCCGGGCAACCCGCTGGCGCGCAACAGCCAGGCGCTGGAGCGGCGCCTGCGCGAACGCGGCGTCGAAGCGCCACTGGCGCAGCGCCTGTCGCGCCTGCGGCTGTTCGGCAATGCGCCGGGCGACTACGGCACCGGGGTAACGCAACTGACCCTCGATTCCACCCGCTGGGACGACGACTCGGCGCTCGCCGAGCAGTTCCTCGGGCGCTTGCAGTACGCCTACGGCAGTCGCGACTGGGGCGTGAAGCTGGATGGCGGCAACCTGTTCGCCGAACAGTTGAAGGGTGTACAGGCGGCGATCCTCTCGCGCTCCTCGACGCTCAACGGCGTGCTCTCCACCGACCACCCGTTCGAGTACCTCGGCGGCCTGTCGCTGGCGGTACGCCACCTCGACGGCGCCAGCCCGGCGCTGTACATCGCCGACCTGCGCCAGCGCCAGCCGCGCACCACGGCCGCCGCGCAGTTCCTCGCCAGCGAGCTGCGCGGGCGCTACCTCAGCCCGCAGTGGATCGCCGCGATGCAGCGCGAGGGCTACGCCGGCAGCCTGGAAATGCTCGACCTGGCCAACAACCTGTGGGGCTGGCAGGCGGCGGATCGCATCATGGTCCGCGCCGACCAGTGGCAGGCGTTGCACGACACCTTCGTCATGGACCGCCGCGAGCTGGGTCTCGCCGAGTGGTTCGAAACGCACAATCCGACCGCCCAGGCGCAGATCATCGCGCGCATGGCCGAGGCCATCCGCAAGGGCTACTGGGACGCCAGCGAGCAGACCCGCCGCGAACTGGCCGAGCGCTGGCGGCAACTGGCGGCCGCCGGCGCCGGCGAGGTCGGCGCGGCGACCACCCGTGAATTCATCGAACGGATGGCCGGCGGTTTCGGCGAGGCCGCGGCGCAGGCAGAGGGCGCGGCCGCGTCCGGTGCCGGCGAAACGGTCAGCGGCCGCGTCCTCGAAGAAGTCGCGCCGCCGCCGTCCGGCGAGCCGCAGCCCTGGCTCCGGCTGGCCGCCGCCGTGCTGCTCGCGCTGTTCGCCGCCGGCGCCGTCCGGCAATCCGTAGTCAATCGTCGTCCGATGGAAAATCGCTCATGAATGGTCTGGAAACCAGCCTCTACGAACTCACCCGCCTGTTCCTGCTGCCGGTGCTGCTGTTGATCCTCGCCGCGCTGGCCTACGCCTTCGTCGCCCTCGGCGGCTTCGCCATGGAAGCCTGGCAGCGCCGTCGCGGGCGCTACCGCTCGCGCCTGGCGGCCTGGCAGGCGCTGCATGGCGGCAACAGCGACGACCTCGAACTGTGGATCATGCAGCGCCTGGAATGGCTGCGGATCACCTCGCGCAGCGCGCCGATGCTCGGCCTGGTGGCGACCATGATCCCCATGGGGCCGGCGCTGCTGGCGCTGACCCGCAACGACGCCCAGGGGATCGGCGAGAACCTGGTGGTGGCGTTTTCCGCGGTGATCCTGGCCCTGGTCGCCGCCAGCATCACCTTCTTCATCCTCACCGTGCGTCGCCGCTGGCTGCTCCAGGAACTGCGCGCCGTCGAACGTGCGCGGGAGGCCGGCTGATGCGCTTCCTCGAACACGACGAGGCGGACGACCCGATCCTCTCGATGGTCAACCTGATCGACCTGTTCCTGGTGGTGATCGGCATCCTCCTGATCGTCATCGTGCAGAACCCGCTCAACCCATTCAGCCAGGACAAGGTGGTGGTGGTCGAGAACCCCGGCGAGGCGGACATGCGCATGCTGGTCAAGGACGGCAAGGAGCTGAAGCGCTACCAGGCCAGCGGCGAGATCGGCGAAGGGCAGGGCAGCCGCGCCGGAGTGACCTACCGCTTGGCCGACGGACGGATGATCTACGTGCCGGAGAGCGGCGGGGAGGCCGGCAAGTAGCGACGCGTACGGCGGAGAGCTGGGACTTTTGCCCGGAGTTCCCGGATAATGGCCGGTTTCCGTTTCTCTTGGTGCTCGCCGTGGAAGTAAAGGTCAATTTTCTCGATAACCTTCGACTGGAAGCCAGGTTCGATGATTTCACGGTGATCGCCGACCAGCCGATCCGCTACAAGGGCGACGGCTCCGCGCCGGGGCCGTTCGACTACTTCCTGGCGTCGTCGGCGCTGTGTGCCGCCTACTTCGTCAAGCTGTACTGCCAGACGCGCAACATCCCCACCGACAACATACGCCTGTCGCAGAACAACATCGTCGACCCGGAGAACCGCTACCGGCAGATCTTCAAGATCCAGGTGGAACTGCCGGCCGACATCTCGGAGAAGGACCGCCAGGGCATCCTCCGCTCCATCGACCGTTGCACGGTGAAGAAGGTGGTGCAGACCGGACCCGAGTTCGTCATCGAGGAGGTCGACAACCTCGATGCCGACGCCCAGGCACTGCTGATGCCCGGCACCGATGCCGCCGGCTGCACGCGCATCCCGGGCAAGGACCTGCCGCTGGAGCAGACCATCGCCAACCTGTCGGCCATCCTCGCCGGCCTCGGCATGAAGATCGAGATCGCCTCCTGGCGCAACATCGTGCCCAACGTCTGGTCGCTGCACATCCGCGATGCGCAGTCGCCGATGTGCTTCACCAACGGCAAGGGCGCGAGCAAGGAAAGCGCGCTGGCCTCGGCGCTGGGCGAATTCATCGAGCGGCTGAACTGCAACTTCTTCTACAACGACCAGTACTGGGGAGAAGAGATCGCCAATGCGGCGTTCGTCCATTACCCGGACGAACGCTGGTTCAAGCCCGGCCGCGACGATGCGCTGCCGCTGGGACTGCTCGACGGCCATTGCCTGGCGATCTACGACCCCGACGGCGAGCTGCGTGGCTCGCACCTGTACGACACCAACTCGGGCAACGTGCAGCGCGGTATCTGCGCCTTGCCCTTCGTGCGCCAGTCCGACGGCCAGGTGGTGTATTTCCCCTCCAACCTGATCGAGAACCTCTACCTCAGCAACGGCATGAGCGCCGGCAATACCCTGGCCGAAGCGCAGGTGCAGTGCCTGTCGGAGATCTTCGAGCGCGCGGTCAAGCGGCAAATCCTCGAAGGCGAGCTGGCGCTGCCGGACGTGCCGCCGGAGGTGCTGGCCAAGTACCCGGGCATCCTCGCCGGGATCCGCGGCCTGGAAGAGCAGGGCTTCCCGGTACTGGTCAAGGACGCCTCGCTGGGCGGCGAATTCCCGGTGATGTGCGTGACCCTGATGAATCCGCGCACCGGTGGCGTGTTCGCTTCCTTCGGCGCCCACCCGAGCTTCGAGGTGGCCCTGGAGCGCAGCCTGACCGAACTACTCCAGGGGCGCAGCTTCGAAGGCCTGAACGACCTGCCCCAGCCGACCTTCGAAAGCCATGCGCTGACCGAGCCGAACAACTTCGTCGAGCATTTCATCGATTCCAGCGGCGTGGTGTCCTGGCGCTTCTTCAGCGCCAAGGCCGATTTCCCGTTCGTCGAGTGGGACTTCACCCGGCAGGGCGAGGCTGCCAACGCCGAGGAAGCCGCGACCCTGTTCGGCATCCTCGAAGCCATGGGCAAGCAGGTCTACATGGCGGTGTACGAGCACCTCGGCGCTACGGCCTGCCGGATCCTGGTGCCGGGCTACTCGGAAATCTATCCGGTGGAAGACCTGATCTGGGACAACACCAACAAGGCCCTGGCGTTCCGCGAGGACATCCTCAACCTGCACCGCCTCGACGACGCCGCGCTCGGGGCGTTGCTGGAGCGCCTGGAAGACTGCGAGGTGGACGACTACACCGACATCACCACGCTGATCGGCGTCGAGTTCGACGACAACACGGTCTGGGGCCAACTGACCATCCTCGAGCTGAAAGTGCTCATCGGCCTCGCCCTGAAGCGCTTCGAAGACGCCAAGGAAGGCGTGGAGGCGTTCCTCCAGTACAACGACAACAGCGTCGAGCGCGGCCTGTTCTACCAGGCGCTGAACGTGGTGCTGGAGGTCGTCCTCGACGACGAGCTGGAGATCGCCGACTACGAGGCCAATTTCCGCCGCATGTTCGGCGACGCGCGGATGGATGCCGCGCTGGGCTCGGTGGACGGCAGCGTGCGCTTCTTCGGCCTGACGCCGACCAGCATGAAGCTGGAAGGGCTCGACCGGCACCTGCGGCTGATCGACAGCTACAAGAAGCTGCACGCGGCGCGAGCCAGGATGCAGCCCGTGGTCGACGGCGAGGCCGGCGCTGCCGCGGCTGGCGGTCTCAAGCCTCGGCGCATGGCGATCCGCAAGCGCAAGTGAGGAGGGCGCCGAGGTCAGGGCGCGCGGATGATCATGAGGGAAACTTGATTTCATCACGAAGAAATTGAGTTTGTCTCATGGCATGAGCCTCACGAGAATCCCTCCATCGACCTTTCGACTGGAGGAACACCCATGGCCCTGGCCCACACTCTCGGCTTCCCACGCATCGGACGCGATCGCGAACTGAAAAAAGCCCAGGAAGCGTTCTGGAAGGGCGAGCTGGACGAGGCCGGCCTGCGGGCCGTCGGTCGGCAGCTGCGCGCTGCCCACTGGCAGGTACAGAAGGATGCCGGCATCCAGTTGCTGCCGGTCGGCGATTTCGCCTGGTATGACCAGGTGCTGACCCATTCGCTGACCTTCGGCGTGATCCCCGAGCGCTTCCGGGCGCACGGCGAGGCCGGGCCGACCCTGCATACCCTGTTCGGCATGGCCCGTGGCGTCAGCGACGACAGTTGTTGCGGCGGTGCCCATGCCCAGGAAATGACCAAGTGGTTCGACACCAACTATCACTACCTGGTCCCCGAGTTCAGCGCCGATCAGCAGTTCCAGCTGAGCTGGGAACAACTGTTCGAGGAGGTCGACGAGGCCAGGGCCCTCGGCCACCAGGTGAAGCCGGTGCTGATCGGTCCGCTGACCTACCTGTGGCTGGGCAAGGCCAAGGGCGCCGAGTTCGACAGGCTCGACCTGCTGGACCGCCTGCTGCCGCTCTACGGCCAGATCTTCCGTCGTCTCGCCGGCCAGGGCGTGGAGTGGGTGCAGATCGACGAGCCGATCCTGGTCCTCGACCTGCCGCAGGCATGGAAGAATGCCTTCGAGCGCGCCTACAACCTGCTACAGAGCGAGCCGCTGAAGAAGCTGGTCGCCACCTACTTCGGCGGCCTGGAAGACAACCTGGGCCTGGCCGCCAACCTCCCGGTGGACGGCCTGCACATCGACCTGGTGCGAGCGCCGGAACAGTATCCGAGCATCCTCGACCGCCTGCCGGCCTACAAGGTCGTCTCGCTGGGCCTGGTCAACGGGCGCAACGTCTGGCGCTGCGACCTGGAGAAAGCCCTGGAGGTGGTGCGCCATGCCCGGGAGCGCCTGGGCGAGCGGCTGTGGGTCGCGCCGTCCTGCTCGCTGCTGCACAGCCCGGTGGACCTGGAACGCGAAGACGGGCTGGACGCCGAGCTGAAGAGCTGGCTGGCCTTCGCCGTGCAGAAGTGCCGCGAAGTCGCGGTGCTGGCCCGTGCCGCCACTGAGCCGGAAGCCGCCGAGGTGCTTGCCGCCCTGGAAGAGAGCCGTGCGGTCCAGGCCAGCCGCGCTTCCTCGCCGCGAATCCACAAGCCGGCCGTGCAGGCGCGCCTGGCCGCGATCAAGGCCAGCGACGCCCAGCGTCGCTCGCCGTTCGCCGAACGCATCGCCAGGCAGCGTGCCGGGCTCGACCTGCCGGCGTTCCCGACCACTACCATCGGCTCTTTCCCGCAGACCTCGTCGATCCGCCTGGCCCGCCAGTCGTTCAAGCAGGGCAAGCTGAGCGAGGCCGAGTACATCGAGGCGATGCACAGCGAGATCCGCCATGCGGTGCAGATCCAGGAACAACTGGGGCTGGACGTGCTGGTACATGGCGAAGCCGAGCGCAACGACATGGTCGAGTACTTCGCCGAGCAACTGGACGGCTACGTCTTCACCCGCTTCGGCTGGGTGCAGAGCTACGGCTCGCGCTGCGTGAAGCCGGCGGTGATCTATGGCGACCTGAGCCGTCCGCGGGCCATGACCGTGGAGTGGATCAGGTACGCCCAGAGCCTTACCGACAAGGTGATGAAGGGCATGCTGACCGGCCCGGTGACCATGCTGATGTGGTCCTTCCCGCGCGAGGACGTGTCTCGCGAGGTGCAGGCGCGCCAGTTGGCCCTGGCGATCCGCGACGAAGTGGTCGACCTGGAGGCCGCCGGCATCAGGATCGTGCAGATCGACGAGGCGGCTTTCCGCGAAGGCCTGCCGCTGCGCCGCAACGCCTGGCCGCACTATCTGGAGTGGGCCACCGAGGCCTTCCGCCTGTGCGCCTCCGGAGTCCGCGACGAAACCCAGATCCATACGCACATGTGCTACAGCGAGTTCAACGATGTGATCGAGTCCATCGCCGCCATGGACGCCGACGTGATCACCATCGAGACCTCGCGTTCGGACATGGAGCTGCTGGAGGCTTTCGAGCAGTTCGACTACCCGAACGAGATCGGTCCGGGCGTCTACGACATCCACTCGCCACGCGTGCCGAGCCGGGAAGAGATCGTCGCGTTGCTGCGCAAGGCGGCCCGGCGGATACCCGCCGAGCGGCTCTGGGTCAACCCGGACTGCGGCCTGAAGACCCGCGCCTGGCCGGAAACCGAGGCAGCGCTGGTGAACATGGTCGCCGCGGCCCGCGAACTGCGTGGCGACCTCGCCCGCGGTTGACCGGCGGGCCTGGTGAGCGGAACGGGACGCCTGGCGTCCCGTTGCGCATTTGCACGTCGGTTCAGCGCGGAGCGTCCACCAGCGCCCGTAGCACATGGTCTTCCCAGACCCCGGCGATCTTCAGGTAGGCGCGGGCGTAGCCTTCCTTCTCGAAGCCGAGGCTTTCCAGCAGGCGCTCGCTGCGTGCGTTGCGCGGCAGGTGGCTGGCCATGATCCGGTGCAGGCCGAGCTGCTCGAAGCAATACCGGTTGGCTACCCGCAGGGCTCGTGCCATCAGGCCGCGGCCCTGCGCCGCAGCGGCCAGGGAAAAGCCCAGGTGGCAGGCCTGGAATACCCCGCGGACGATATTGGTGTAGCTGCAGCGCCCCAGCACCTCGCCGTCGTCGGGATCGAGCAACAGCAGGAGAAGCGCCTCGCCTTCGTCCATGCTCGCCACCTGTAGCAGGGTGCGGGCGCGGGCGTTGTCCACGGAAAAATACCCCGGGTCGCGCAGCGGCTCCCATGGCGCCAGGTGCTCGCGGTTGGCGTTCTCGTAGCGGCTGGTCCGGACGAAATCGTCGGGTTGCAGCGCGCGCAGGAGGAAGTCCGCGTCGCGATGCAGTATCGGCACCTGCCGTCGGTTGCCCGGCAAGCCCCTCGGGTAGTCGGGCGGGAAGGGCGCCAGGGCGGACTTGAAGTCATTCATAGAACTTGCCCGCCAGCATCAGCTGCGCCGCGCGCCGCCAGGCATTCTCCGGCCTGGAATAGCCCGGCAGGCCGTCGCGGGAGTCCTCGCCCCAGGTCGCGGCGGCATCGAGGAAGCCACCGATGCTGCCGTTCTCCCAACCCAGCGGGCTGGGGCCGAACGGTTTCGGCGGGTTGGCGGCGGCGAGGCGGCGGTCTTCCTCCCAGTCCGCCGCCAGCGCGGCGAGGAAGCGCAGGAAACCCGCTTCGTCCTCGACCTGTTCGGCCAGCGCGTAGAGATCGGTTGCCATGTGCTTCCTCCTGGAAGTGGGTTTCGGGATACGACGGCGCGAGGTCGGAGCGCGGTCAGTCCGGGCGCAGCGATCATAGCGCGGACCGGCGCTGGCATGGCTCGCAGCCTGGCTGATGCACGGGCGCGGGGCGATTGTCTGGGCGTACCAATGCCTGCCTCAACCAGAGCGTCTCGGTAGTCGGGCTGGCCGGCCTGGCGATCCTGGCATCGCGCGCCCCGCTGGGTCCCGCCCGCTAGGGGACGGACGGCGATGCGGGCGCCGAGGAAAGTTGCCGGAGCCCGATCTACACTGGCGTTTAGCGGTAGGACGGCTATCTCCGGTTCTCCACTCCCTCGCGATGGACAGGCGCCATCAAGGAGTCGTGCGCGATGCTCTTCGGCAGAAAAAGCAGGGCGGTGGAAAGCGCCGCCAAGGATGAAGACCTGGCGTGGCGACTCGATGCCATCGGGCAGAACGTCGCCACCATCCGTTTCACTCCCGATGGCCAGATACTGTCCGCCAACCCGCTGTTCCTCGCGGTGGTCGGCTACTCGGCGGACGAGCTGGTCGGCAAGCACCATCGGATCTTCTGCGAAGAGGACTTCCAGGCCTCCGCCGCCTACGTGCGCTTCTGGAAGGAACTGGCCAGCGGCACGCCCCAGCGCGGCGTGTTCAAGCGCCTGCGGCGCGATGGTACGCCGGTCTGGCTGGAGGCCACCTATTTCCCGGTGAAGAATGCCGAAGGGGCGGTCGTCGAGGTGCTGAAGATCGCCGCCGACGTGACCCGCAACCATTCCGAACTGCTCCTGCTCAACGCGATCAACGACGCCATACGCCAGTCCATGGCGGTCATCGAGTTCACCCCGGACGGCGAGATACTCGATGCCAACGAGAACTTTCTGCGTCTCTTCGGCTACAGCCTCAAGTCGCTCAAGGGCCAGCACCACCGCATGCTCTGCTTCGACGAGTTCTATCGGGAGAACCCGGATTTCTGGGCTCGGCTGCGGCACGGCGAATTCTCCCGCGGGCATTTCGAGCGCCGCAGCGCCGCCGGCGAGCGGGTACATATTGAAGCCACCTACAACCCGGTCAAGGACAGTTCGGGGCGGATAATCAAGGTCATCAAGTTCGCCATCGACGTTACCGAGCAGGTCAATCGCAACGAGGAAGTACGGCGCGCCGCCGAGCTGTCGTTCTCCACCGCGGAAGAGACCGCGCAGATTTCCACCCGCGGCATCGACTCCCTCGACCAGTCCGTCGCCCTGTCGGCCAAGACCCTGTCGATGGTCAACACCGCCGTCGGCCTGATTTCCCAGCTCACCCACCAGACCAAGGACATCGAGAACATCGTCACCACCATCCAGAGCGTCGCCGAACAGACCAACCTGCTGGCCCTCAACGCCGCCATCGAGGCGGCTCGCGCCGGCGACATGGGGCGCGGCTTCGCGGTGGTCGCCGACGAGGTGCGGCAACTGGCGGCGCGCACCAGCGGCGCCACGGTGGAGATCAAGAACGTGGTCACCGAGAACGTCAAGCTGACCCAGCAGATCAACCACAACATGCAGACCATCGAGTCCAGCGCCCAGGAGAACAACAACCAGATCACCACCGTGGCCGGCATCATGCAGGAGATCAGCAAGGGCGCCGAGCACGTGGCGCGGGTGGTGTCGAGCCTGTTCAAGTGACCTCGGTGCAGGGCTCCGGCGGCCGATAGCGGCGCAGGCGTCGAGCATCCGCCCGCCTTTGTGGCATGGCCATGGCCGTCATTTACTTTGAACGTATCTTCGAGCCGTTCGGTCGGACCTGAAAAAGCGGCATCCGCCGCGCCGATGCACCGACCGTGAGGCTTGTACCATGACCAATCCGGAGCCGGCGGACCTGCCGATCAGCCTGCTGATCAATGGCCAGCGCCGAGAGCTGAGAGTACCCCCGTGGCTGACGCTGCTCGACCTGCTGCGCGAGCGGCTCGACCTGGTGGGCAGCAAGAAGGGCTGCGACCACGGCCAATGCGGCGCTTGCACGGTGTTGCGCAACGGTCGCCGGATCAACGCCTGCCTGACGCTGGCGGTGATGTGCGACGGCGATGCACTGACTACCATCGAAGGTCTGGCCGAGGGTGATCGCCTGCATCCCCTGCAACAGGCGTTCATCCGCCATGATGCCTTCCAGTGCGGCTACTGCACGCCCGGACAGATCTGTTCGGCCCTTGGCCTGGCGAGCGAGGGGCGGGCGCGCTCGCGGGCGGAGATCCGCGAGGGCATGAGCGGCAACCTGTGCCGCTGCGGCGCCTACGGCAATATCCTCGACGCTGTGGAAGACGCCTTGCCGCTGCTCGATCGCGACGGACAGGGAGGGCAGCGCGCATGACGCCCTTCGCCTATGCCAAGCCGGCCGACATCGAGCAGGCGCTGGGCCTCGCCGGCCCGGAGTCGCGCTACATCGCCGGCGGCACCAACCTGCTCGACCTGATGAAGGAAAACGTTGCCAGGCCCCGGCGACTCATCGACATCACCGGCCTCCCGCTGCGCGACATCCGCCGGACGCCCACCGGCGGCCTGCTGGTCGGAGCCCTGGTCAGCAACGCCGAACTGGCCTGGAATCCCGCCGTGGAGGCGGACTATCCCTTGCTAGCCCAGGCGATCCTCGCCGGCGCCTCGCCGCAGTTGCGCAACATGGCCAGCACCGGCGGCAACCTGTTGCAGCGTACCCGCTGCCAGTATTTCTACGACACCGGCACGCCATGCAACAAGCGCGAGCCGGGCAGCGGATGCCCCGCGCGCAGCGGGCTGAACCGCAACCATGCGATCCTCGGCGCCAGCGAACACTGCGTGGCGGTACATCCATCCGACCTGTGCGTGGCGCTGGCGGCGCTGGAGGCTCAGGTACTGGTGCGCGGCCGCGCTGGCGAGCGGCGGGTCGCTTTCGCCGACTTCCATCGCCTGCCGGCGGACACGCCCGAGCGCGACAACTGCCTGGCCGTCGACGAACTGGTCACCGCCATCGAGCTGCCAGCGCCGCGCTTCGCCCGGCATTGCCACTACCTGAAGGTGCGCGACCGGGCCTCCTACGCCTTCGCCCTGGTCTCGGTGGCGGCGGCCCTGGAACCGGACGGCGAGCGCATTGGCGAACTGCGCCTGGCGCTCGGCGGCGTGGCCCACAAGCCATGGCGCGTCGCAGAGCTGGAGGAACGTTTCAGGGGCCACCCGGCGAACCGGGACAGCTATGTCCGCTTCGCCGAAGCGCTGCTGCGTGACGCCAGGCCGCTGGCCCACAACGCCTTCAAGATCGGATTGGCGCGCAACGCCATCGTTCGCGCACTGGAAGAAGCCCACTCGGGAGGGATCGGCCAATGAGCAGCCTGCCACACAGCACCGGGCAAGCCCTGGATCGCGTCGACGGGCCAGCCAAGGTCACCGGCCAGGCTCGCTACGCCGCCGAATATCCTGCCGCCGACCTGCTCCACGGCAGCGTGGTCAGCAGCGACGTCGCCCGCGGCCGGGTGCGCGGCATCGACTGTGCGGCGGCCCTGGCGGTACCCGGGGTGGTCGCGGTACTGCATCACCTGAACCGGCCGCCGATGGCGGGCGACGACGAGCCCTACAAGGACGCCGATGCCGCCGAAGGCGAACCCTTCCGCCCGCTGTTCGACGACCGCGTCCTGTACAGCGGCCAGCCCCTTGCCCTGGTCCTGGCACGGAGCCTGGAACTGGCCCGCTACGCGGGCTCGCTGCTGCGCATCGATATCGAGCCCGAGCCGCACCAGACCGACCTGCTGGCCGCCCTCGACCAGGCCCATGAGGCTCCCGCCCAACTGCCCGCCGAGCGCGGCGATTTCTACACCGCCTACGGCGCCGCGCCGATTCGGGTCGAGGCCAGCTACAGCACGCCGATCGAGCACCACAATCCCATGGAACCGCACGCGTCCACGGTCATCGTCCAGCCCGACGGCAGCCTGCTGGTGCACGACAAGACCCAGGGGACGCAGAACAGCCAGGCCTACCTGCAAAAGGTCTTCGGCCTGCCCGCCGACAAGGTAAGGGTCTGTGCCGCCTACGTCGGCGGCGCCTTCGGCTCCGGCCTGCGTCCGCAATACCAGTTGGCCCTGGCGGTGATGGCGGCGCTGCAACTGCGGCGGTCGGTGCGCGTAGTGCTGACCCGCCAGCAGATGTTCACCTTCGGCTACCGGCCGCGCACCCTGCAGCGCCTGCAACTGGGCGCCGATGCCGAGGGGCGCCTGCTTGCGCTGGGCCACCAGGCGACAGCGCAGACCTCGCGCTTCGAAGACTTCACCGAGCACGTGGTGGAGTGGAGCGGCATGCTCTATCGCTGCGAGAACTTTTCCCTAGCCTACCGTCTGGTGCCGCTGGACGTCTATACCCCGCTGGACATGCGCGCCCCCGGCGCGGCGCTGGGACTGATCGGGCTGGAATGCGCGATGGACGAACTGGCGGTGCGGCTCGGCATGGACCCCATCGCGCTGCGCCGGTTCAACTTCGCCGAGCGCAATGGCAACGAGGACAAGCCGTACTCCAGCAAGGCGCTGCTGGCCTGCTACGAGGAGGGCGCCCGGCGCTTCGGTTGGCAGGCCCGCGACCCACGGCCACGGAGCATGAGCGAAGGGCGCCAGTTGCTCGGCTGGGGCATGGCCGGCGGCGTCTGGGAGGCCATGCAGAGCAAGGCCAGCGCGAGGGCGCGGCTGGAGGCGGACGGCCTGCTGCGGGTGGCCAGCGCGACCACGGATATCGGCACCGGCACCTACACGGTGATGACCCAGATCGCCGCCGACGCCGCTGGCATGGCGCCGGAAGAGGTGCGCTTCCAGCTTGGCGACAGTGCGTTGCCCAAGGCTCCATTGCAGGGCGGCTCGTTCACCGTCTCGTCGGTCGGTTCCGCCGTCCGCCTGGCCTGCCTGCGCCTGCGCCAGGCCCTGGTCGCCCATGCCAGGGCCCGCCATCCGGAGCTGGCCGGCACCGCCGAAGAACGCTTCCGCATATGCCGTGGCCATCTGGAAGCGGGCGATACGCGATACGCCCTGGCCGACCTGCTGCAAGGCCTGCCGGAAGACGCGTTGCAGGTGGAGGTGGAAGCTGAACCCTCGGCGCGGCGCAAAGGCTACGCCACCGCGACCCATTCGGCGGTATTCGTCGAGGTGCGGATCGACGAAGCCCTCGGTACCCTGCGTGTGAGCCGGGTGGTCAGCGCGGTCGCGGCGGGGCGGGTGATCAACCCGAAGACCGCTCGCAGCCAGATACTCGGCGGGGTGGTCTGGGGCCTGGGCATGGCCTTGCAGGAGGAAACCCAGGTCGACCATGCGCTGGGCCGCTGCATGAACCACAACCTCGCCGAGTACCACATCCCGGTTAACGCCGATATTGGCGATATCGAGGTGATCTTCGTTGACGAACCCGACGATATCGTTAACGAACTGGGCTCCAAGGGCGTCGGCGAAATAGGCATCGTCGGCGTCGCCGCCGCAGTGGCGAATGCCGTGTACCACGCCACCGGCCGCCGCCTGCGCGACTTCCCGCTGACCGTCGACAAGTTGCTCGGCTGAGCCCGGCAGCCTGCGCAAGCGGCTTGGCGGCCACCCGCCGGGTCGCCGGGCTTGACTCTCCCCCAAGGGGAAGATCGCAGGCCCCGCTCGCCACCCGCAACGGAGTCGAACACGACATGCCGCCGACAGCCTCGGTGACGCCCTCGCCGAGCGCTACCGCGATGCCGGTCCAGGCGCACTTGTTGCATCGCGGCCACGCCGAAGCGGACCTGCCCGGCGCCCATTGGGCCATCGCCTGGGCCGAGCGTCCGGCCTGTGGTTGCAAGCGTTCGAGGGCAACCTGGCGGGCGCGAGGACCGTGTGGGTTGGAAGACCGGCGTTCCGCGTAGCGAGCGATTTTCGCCTGGAAGCACGGTTGCGGGAAAAGTTCCGCTGGAAACCCTCCGACTTGCAGAACACGAGGCGCCCCGCATTCCTTGGCACTGCGCTTGATCGCGGCGAAAAGACCCACGGAAAATCACCGGGTCGTTCAGTCTTTGCCAAAGGAAATCAGTATGAAGAACGCAATGGCCCTGACCCTGGCCGGCCTGCTGGCCGCTCCTTCCCTCGGCTTCGCCGCCGCGCCGGACGCAGTGATGGTCTTCGCCCGCCAGGGCGACAAGGGCAGCGTGTCCGTCGGCGACAAGCACTTCCGCACCCAGGCCTTCAAGGTCCGCCTGGTGAATGCGGCGAAGAGCGAGATCAGCCTGAAGAACAGCTGCCTGGTGGCGCAGTCCGCCGCCGGCCAGTCCTTCAGGCTGGATACCGTGGACGAGGAACTCACCGCCGATACCCTCAAGCCGGGCGCCTCCGTCGAAGGCGACGCGATCTTCGCCTCCGAAGACGACGCGGTGTACGGCGCATCGCTGGTCAGGCTGAGCGACCGGTGCAAGTAGGCGACTAGCCGTTGCGCAGCGAAAGCCGCAGGGCAGCCTCGGCGGCTTTCGGGTGCGAGGAAACGGCTTTCGAAGGTTTCGGCGCGAATCTGAAATCATTCAGGGCGCGTTTCCGGTGCTTCTGGTTGCCTGGGCTGGGGGCCGAATTCCAGATACCCGGGGCCTAGGGGAGGGTAGACATCGTTCCAGGCTGCGCCCGAGCGAGGCGCTCGACCCACAAGGCACGCCCGGCCCCCTCTCCCGCGTGCGGGAGAGGGTTGGGGTAAGGGCCAGCAGCACAATACCCGCCAACACCAGATTCCAAAAACCGAATCCGCACCACTCAAGCCGCGACTATTGCGGTTAGCAGCGGGGGAGGTTGTGGTTCTGCGGGTGGCAATAGAGGTGCCCACCAGATATGGGAGAGGCCATGGCTTAGGGAGGGAAGGGCTGTATACGGCCACCCGAACCCCACCTCCAGGAGAAAGCGGACGGTCAATTCTGTATATAAATCCCCCCTTTTCGCTATCGAGATGGGCGGCTCGCTGCTCGCCAGCCGCGCTACTGACCTGCTTTTCGCAGTCAGGCTGCGCTCACCTGACGCTGCGCCCCCAGGTCCAGGTGAGCGCAGCCCGACGGCTAACTCAAAGGCCCAACTAAGCGGTGACATTCGTCCTTTACACTCACGCGGGCCGAACCTGGAGCATTAAAGATGGGAATGGCCCAGCGGCTCACATGCGAGGAGTCGATAAGGCGGCCTGGCCATACGCGTACCGGGGGCCACGTCATAGTCGCTCGATTTCTTCCGCCCTGAACCAGTTGTTGCGCAGCGCCGCCGCAATGAGCGCTTCGGGATCCTTCGTGTAGGCCACCAGCGCCAAGCTTTTCTGGGCACGAGTGCAGGTCACATATAACAGGCGACGCGTGCGCACGGTGCCCTCTTCAGCCGTGTCAGCAGGAGTTTTACGACTAGCTCCTGTCGCTGGTGTCGCTTCGAATAATTTGTCGTAAGAAAACAGAAAGCCGCGTGCATCGCTATCGTCGAGGATCACCAGGACACGTTCAAACTCCAGGCCTTTCACACCCTGATGTGTACCGAGGGGCCCTTTATCACTGACGTATTCCGCGAATGGGATCGACTGCCTGTACGGTGTTTCCAGGAATGCTCGCCAGGCCTCCAAGCTCGCAGGAGACCTCTCTTCCGGCGCGTCTTCTTCGCCCGGTGCGCTCTCATCGCCGGCCAGCTCGACATCGTTTTCTTCAGCTCCATTCGCAACAAATGGGCGTAGCGCATCAGGAATCTCGAATAAACGATGTTTTGCGACGCATTCCAACACGGCGAGGAAAGTGGTTTCCTGGCCGTCAGTATCCAGGGTAAGCAGTGCTTCTACAGCGGCGCGAATCGGTAATAACGGATCATCCGTGTGCGCGAGCCGAGCGATAGCTGCACGCTGGAGAAGCGGCGAGGTCGCGCGCAGCTGCGCCATCACTGCGAAGTCATCCTTCATACGCGCGGCGGCAATCAGCGGGGCGACTCTATCGGTGAATAATCTGAGCCCGGCTAAGTCCCCTGTGCGCAGACCTGTCGATAGGCGTGAATCCTGGTTGAGCGCCTGGAACATCTCCAAGAAGCCACGGCGTGATGCCGCCATGTGATGTTCGAGCGTCAGCGCTTTGACCGCAGCCTCCTCACGCCACTGGAGATCGTTACACAAGTCGGCCATTCGATCGCGCGCGCGCCGCTCAAGTGCAGGCTTATCAAGGACATCGCTGGGAGACACAAAGAGACGGACAATACCGATTTCGCTGTCTTCGCGGGCTACCTGGTATTGGCCATCAACAGGCTCTCTTAGCACATTGCCGAGGGCAATCACGCGTTGGGGGGAACGATGGTTAAGGCGCTTAGCCGGACGCGCCCAGTCTGCGGGAACCAGACGCTCCAGCTCGGGATGACCATCCAAGAAAATGCGTTGCATGGTATCGCCGAATAGGCCAATCGCGAACTTGCCCTTGTGTGCGGCAGCTAGGGCAAAGAAGGCTTCTATCAGCCCTCTATTCGTATCCTGACTCTCGTCGATAAGCAAGAAGGGAAATCTGTTAACCAAGATCGCTTGCATCGATGGTTTGGTTTCAATGAACGCAGCGGTGATTTTCAGCACCTCTGCGTGGGATAGCGAGTCCTGACCAAAATTATCGCCGTTGGGGCTGTAGGTAAACCGCCGAGGAACACTGAGCCACTCAATCCGTTGCATCGTGGAAGCGATGGCCCTCTCGCTGTAGTGGTCTACTGATCCCGGACACCGATTTAGGCGAAAATCCTCGCCGTGAGAGAGGTGTCTGATGAGCAAGCAACGACGTACGTTTTCCGCCGAGTTCAAACGAGAGGCCGCGGCCCTGGTGTTGGACCAAGGCTACAGCCATATCGACGCCTGCCGTTCGCTGGGGGTGGTGGATTCGGCCTTGCGCCGTTGGGTGAAACAGCTCCAGGCGGAACGCCAAGGCGTGACCCCGAAGAGCAAGGCGCTGACGCCCGAACAGCAGAAGATCCAGGAACTGGAAGCCCGGATCAACCGGCTGGAGCGGGAGAAAGCGATCCTAAAAAAGGCTACCGCTCTCTTGATGTCGGACGAACTCGATCGTACGCGCTGATAGACCAGTTGAGTGAGCAGGAATCGGTGGAAGTGGTCTGTTCAGCTTTCGATGTGGCGCGGTCTTGCTACTACGTCCACCGTCTTCGACGTCGTCGGGTCGATGCTCGTCGCATTGTGCTACGCAGCCAGGTCAACCAGTTGTTCAGCCAGAGTCGGGGCTCGGCCGGCAGCCGCAGCATCCTGGGCATGCTGCGCGAAGAGGGCGTGACCATCGGCCGTTTCCGAGTGCGTAGGTTGATGCGTGAGCTGGGCCTGGTCAGCAAGCAACCGGGCTCGCACGCCTACAAACAGGCCACGGTTGAGCGGCCGGATATCCCGAATCGGCTGAACCGCGAATTCGCGACCGAGCATCCCAATCAGGTGTGGTGTGGCGACATCACCTACGTCTGGGCGCAAGGCCGTTGGCACTACCTGGCCGCGGTGCTGGATCTGCATACCCGGCGGGTGATCGGCTGGGCGTTCTCGGCCAAGCCGGATGCCGAACTGGTGATCAAGGCCCTGGACATGGCCTACGAACAGCGCGGCAAGCCACAGCAGGTGCTGTTCCATTCAGACCAGGGCAGCCAGTACGCCAGCCGCCTGTTTCGGCAACGGCTCTGGCGCTATCGGATGCAGCAGAGCATGAGTCGCCGAGGGAATTGCTGGGATAACTCGCCGATGGAGCGCCTGTTCCGCAGTCTGAAGTCGGAGTGGGTCCCGTCAACGGGTTACCTGACGGCGCAGGAGGCCCAACGGGACATCAGTCATTACTTGATGCACCGCTACAACTGGATCAGGCCGCATCAATTCAACGACGGGTTACCACCTGCGGTGGCCGAAGAAAAACTCAACCCACTGTCCGGGATGGGTTGACCACTACACGCGGTCTTGCGCGGCCTTGGTGCCAGAGCGCCCCTTCGCTTGCTTCTCGCGTAGGTCGGCAAGCTCAACCGGAAGTCTGTTGAGGAGCCACGCCTGGATATCACGATGGTAGGCCTCGATATGGCGCCAGCAGAAGCTGTGGATCGTCGATATAGGAAACAGCGGATCCTCTCCGACACGTTCGGCGATTTCGTCGGCCGCGACGTTCGTATATGTAATGACCGCGATCTTCTTACCAGTCCGCCTAAAGGTCGCGCCATGATCTTCGCGAAAGGTGTCGAGCGCCCTTTTCAGAGAGCGCGTCTTACCGGATCCTGCCCCGGCGTAGAGAAAAAAGCTTTGCGGCGCGGCGGGATTCAGACAGGCCCGTATCTGTACGTCGGCGCTCTCATCGAAGTCTGGCGCGGCCGTTTCAATGATCATGCTAATCCTCTGCTCCCTGGATTTCGCTCTGGGCGATGTCCTTACCTACCGCCCCTCATCTCCGGACAGATCCTGAGCGACAATGCCGCGAACCTTGGCCGAGGTGATCGAACCTTCGATCTTTCCAGCGACTGCCAAATTCTCCAGGATCAAGGCGTCCTCAAAGGTTCGCGGAATGATGAGGTCGCTGTCTTCGGAAGCACCCTTCACGTTGACTGGCTTTTGATAGGCGACATACAGCTCATAGTCGCCGCCAGCCGTTGAAATGTGTCCATCGGGCGGTAGCGCGACGAGTTCATCAATAAGCTTTTTCCCGGGGTGCCAATCTTTGAGAACTGAGTTTGCGGTTTGCTGAGCTTTGCCCTGCTCGGGGCGAGCCGACTTCCAACGAGTTGTTTCTCGCATATTTTTATCGATAATCTTAACCGCCGTTGTGGCATCCAGATCGCCAATGATCAGCGTCGCGATGCCGAGCGCGTCGACTAAATTGCGGAAGCTGTGCACGTGACTTCCGCCGAGTTCGAGCAACGTAACGTAGCGCCGCGACAGCTCTGGAAAATGATGGCGGATGAAGTGAGGCACCAGGATGCGCTCCGCCTGTCCCTCGACGAAGATGACGCCGTCTGCGAAGAAGAGATCGCAGTGGGTCGCCTTGAGGTAGCGTTTCACGAAGCGCTTTGTCTCGTCCCCATCACCGAAGATGTAGGACAGATTGGCCACCGTAGTGGTCGGCGTCTCCCCCATGCTGGCCGCCGGCCGGCGCCGAAAATAGCGTAAATTGGCGAAGTCAGCTTCGTGCGCGACGTGACTCGAGTGCGTACTGACGATCAGTTGAGTGCAATAGTTTTCCGCGACACCCAGATCGGCGTGCTTTCGGAGTAGTGTATAGGCCTTGTTAATGAAGACCTGCTGGACCTGTGCATGAAGATGGGCTTCGGGTTCCTCTACTAGCACGAGGTGCAGTGGCTGTATCTCGTGTGACACGTCGGCCCCCTCGAGAATGCCGGCTTTCTCTACGCGCATCCACTCGTCGCGGAAGCCCATCAACATGAACACCATGGCAATCAGGTTCTGATACCCGAGCCCCGAATAGTCCTCTGGTAGTTGGAGGGTGTTGCTGCCGTCCCCTGAAGGGTCTGCAACCTGGTACTGCACGGACGATCCATGCTTGAGCCCATCCGTTCCCCGAAGAAGGGTCGAGATCTTGAGCTTGGGATTACTCATGCCTGGATAACCCAGATCCTCTAGCTCTTGAAAGGCAGCGGAAAAGCCTTCCTCAAGTCGCGCGTCAAAACTGCGCTCAGCCGCTTGAATTGCTCCGAGCGCTTCATAGTCCTTGTCCGATGGCGTCTTCGTCGGGTCGAGATGGCGATCATAATAGGAGCGTAACTGGTCTGAGAGGCGACGTTTGAACCGACGATTGTTCGCCTCCCCCTTGTCTTCACCGCCGTCACTGCTGCTAGCGTCGGCGAAGTCGCGCTGCGCGGCGATTTCGTCAATCTTGATGAGTTTTTTGAATGGTGGATGCTCGAACGCAAGTGCGCTGGCGGGGAGCCTTTGCGGCGTCGCGAGGCCGCTTCTTCCCGGCGGAACAACAGCAGCCGGGTCAAGGGGATAGGCTAGGAGTTCAAGATGTGCTCGCAGCCGACGCTCCAGAAAGTCTGTAAGGTTGCGTGGCCAGACTGCAATCTTGATCGACTCACCGTTCGGCCCAACGATAGCCGCGTCCCGCGCCGCAGTTCGTTGCGCGATATATTCGCTCTTGAGTTTGTCGAGATTTTTTATTCGAAACGCTAGTCGAACCCCCAGCAGCCCGCCGGACCAATCTAACGTTGGTAGGATATCGACGACGTGCTGGATCTCGCGGAGCGGAACGTCAAGCCAGACATCCAGCGAGGGAAGCAGCGAATCCAGATCGACGGTGGGCTCCGCACCGGCTTCCCACTCGCTCCCCAGTAGATCAATCTTGGTCCAATTTGCAATTGTGACGTCGCGAAGATTCAAGCGCGTAGGTGATAGTAGGAAGATGCGCAGCGCCAGCATTGCAGAGGTCTTTCCGCTGTTGTTGGCACCGACCAGAATCGTCGTGTTTTTATCTAAATCGAGATGGGTAGACTTCAGCTTTCGGAAATTGGAAATCTCCACAAACTTGATTCGCATAGCACCTCCCGTGTGCCTGAGCTTTCTCGCAGACGAGCGCAGCGTTTAGTTGTAATGCCTCATCTCTTTTATTCATTGCCAAATTAGTTGCGACGAGAATAATGCCTTCAAGTACTGCGTTTCCAGGCCTTCCGACAGCAAACGCTAGAGCTTGGCATCAGGGGTATCTAATGTCGGCTTATGGCCGATTCTGGCCATTCCCGATCAGCGTAACACCAAGCACTCCTCCCCCTAAACCTTCACCCATTCCTCCCTAACCTATACCCACTGACCGCCTCGTAAACCGCCTTCCGCAACCGGTTGATCCCGCCGATCGGCCGATGCTCCGGCAGCGCGTGCCAGGGGTTGAACGAAAGGTTGTCACAGAACAGGTTCTGTTCCCGGCTATCAAAATCCTGAGCTGGCACAATGATGTCGGCTATGGTAGCGAAGGGCGCGTCCGACTCCTTCCATTCGACGCTGGTGTCTTCGATGGGCATGTACTTGGCCGGGTCCTGGCGCTGCACCTGGAAGGCGTAGCAGGCGGGGGTGCGGTCGATGGAGAGTTGCTGGTACAGGGCGGCGCGGAGGAAGTTGGGCAGGTCCTGGTTCTGCTTCGGTAGCTGGTAGGCCGGGCATTTCTCCGGGGCGGGGACGACGCGGAACTTGATGTTGTGTTCGCCCAGCTTGTACGGCGAGATGCCGTTGTAGCCGGCGTGCAGCGGGCTGTCCGGGGCGGGGGCGAGGGTGCGCAGGGCGATCAGCAGGTGGCGCAGTTCCCAGCTGGCGGGGTTCCAGTTGGGGAAGAAGGCCAGGGCTTTCTTGCCGTCGGCCTGGGCGGCGAAGTTTTGCCGGTATTCGGCGATGTCGCGGATGAAGAACACCGGCTGGTTGAACATGACGAAGTCCTGCTCGCCGTCATGGCCGCGGCCGGGCAGGAGTTTTTCGCCGGGCACGTCGAGCAGCTTGATGGCCATGCCGCGCGCGTCGTTCTTGCTGTCGAACTGCGGGTAGGCGTTGCCGTTGGAGAAGCGCACCCAGGCGTTCCAGCTTTTGCCCGGTTCGGCGAACACGCCGCGACGCAGGGTCGGGTCGAGGTCGGCGCGTACCTTGAACTCGGCCTTCACGCAGCCGTGGGCCTTGGCGTGGGCATCGCGCAGGACGCGGGTGTTGTCGCGGTGCTGTTCGACCACGCGGATGGCGTCCTGGATGATCGCCTGGGTGATGCGGGCTTCGTCCGGGGCGATCTGCTCTTCCGCGGACACCGGGCCGGAGAATTTCCAGGCGTAGTAGAGGCTGCCGATGGCCCAGCCGCCGAGGCCGACGGCCAGCAGCAGGAGGAGCAGGCGGCCGAGCCATTTGCCGAGGAACAGCCAGGCGTGGGTGAGGGGTGCGCGCATGGAGTGGGTGTCCTTGGTGGTGTGCGTTGGCTGTGGGCTTTTATTCTTCTTGGGCGGGGAGTGCGCCACGATTGCTTCTCCCCGTCCTCTGGCTAGGCGTCCCCCCTGAAGGGAGAGGGGCTGCTAGGGGTGGAGAGGGGCGGCGGCGCCATGCCTCGCGCTTCTCCATTTCCCAGGTTCAGCGTTGCGCGGTCCGTTGCTCCGGCGCCGGGCATTTCGGGCCGGGCGTCCAGGGTGGGGTCTGGGCCGGGACCAGGCGGCGCTCGAATTCGGGGTTGCCGAGCACCTTCAGGTATTCCACCAGCGCCCAGCGTTCTTCCGGGCTGAGGGCGCGGCCGATCACGCCGTTCTGCCGGCAGCCGTCGCGGAATTCGTGGCCGCTGTTGCGGTTGCCGGTGAGACGGGTGTCGAGGAGGAAGCCGCCGGGGAATTTCTCGGTGCGGAATCCAACGAATTTCGGATCGAATTCGAAGGTGCCGACGTAGAACTGCGGCGAGCGTTCGGCGGCCGGGGAGAGCAGTTGGAACAGGTTGGGCACCGAGCCGTTGTGCAGGAACGGCGGAGTCGCCCAGACGCCGTCCAGCGGGCGGGCCTTGTAGGCGCGCAGTTCCTGTACGCCGATCGGCAGGTCGAAGCCGTTCATGGTCTTTTGCTGTTCCGGCGGGATGCCGGCGTCCCGGTAGGCGCGCTGCTCGACGAAGGCGGTGATGTAGGCCAGGCCCTTGGCCGAGGACAGTTGCGAGAGGTCGAGTTGCTGCGGATCGGCGCCGATCAGCTGGACGTTCATCCGCGCCAGTTCGTCGACGCTCCAGCCGAGCTTGCGCAGGTCGTAGCGGTGGTCGGCGATGTTGTCGGCGGTGGTCGGATCGGTGCCGATCACCTCGGTCGGCACCATGTGCATGCGCCACTCGGGATTGCGTCCGGGGGCGGCGTATTCCGCCGGTTGCACCTTGGGTGCATGGCAGAAGGCGCAGTTGGCTTCGAACAGGGCGCGGCCCTGGGAGGCGCGTTGCAGGTCGATGCGGCCGAAGAGGTCTTCCGGCCAGGTCGGCGGTTTCAGTTGTTGCAGGGTTTCTTCCAGGGCGTGCAGGTCGTGGAGGCGTACGCTGGAGGCGTAGCGCTGCTCGCCCCGCAGCGGCTGGCCGTGCTCGTCGAAGATCTGCAGGCGCGCGCCGACGCCGAGGGCCTCGCCGATATTGCGCGCCATCGGCTGCATGGCCGAGCCGTTCCATTGCACCCAGTCGAATTTCCAGATGTCCCAGACCTGCGGATAGCTCACCGGGGCGTTGGCGACGCGGTAGTTGCTCGGGTCGATGGCATCGCCGAAGACGCTGTTGGCGATGCGCCCGAAGGCGTCGGTGCGGCCGGGGCCTTCCTCGGTGGGGTAGAGGTGGCGGCGGGTGTCGTTCCAGGCGGTGCGCAGGAGGGTGTCGAGGACGGCCTTGAAGTCGGCGCGCAGTTGCGACTTGTCCTGTTCGTAGCGTTCGCCGAGGACTTTCCTGGCGAAGCGGTTGAACTTGAACGGGTTGTAGTAGGTGGCGGCCATGCTCGCGCCGAGCGCCTGGCCGAAGGCGCCGCCGCGCAGGGTCGGCACGGTGGCGGCGATGGAGTGCATGGCGGCGCCGCCGTCGATGCGCAGCGACTTGCCCTGGTAGCGCAGTTCGCCGGTGTGGCAGGCGGCGCAGGTGATGTCCAGGTAGCGGGTGCCGGTCTTCTCGTCGCGGTGCTGGCTGAAGCCCACCGGCAGGTTGCCGGGGTTGAGGTCGCTGGCCTTCTGCTGCGGATCGACGAGGAAGCCGAAGCGGGCGAGGTATTCGGGGGCGGCGAAGGGTTCTTCGGAGAAGGGCAGTTCGAGGGCGGTGAACCAGTCGTAGTGCAGGCCTTTCACCAGGGTACCCTGGGGCGTGTAGTAGAAGCGCTGGCGGGCCTCGTCCTGCCATTGCGGCAGGTAGCGTACCTCGCTCGGCGCCTGGTAGTGGGGGAGGTTGGGATTGGCGACGTAGTAGACCACCACCCCGACGACCGCCAGCACGATCACGCCGACAACCAGCAGAGCCTTTTTCACGGTGCGCATCAGGAACGTCCTTGTAGGCCTTTTTTGGGCACCGTTATGCCAAGGCGTTGGCATATTGGCAAGCTGCTATCAGCTTTTTTGACAAGGTTTTCTTGACAGCGAACGGGTGAAACGTTTGCGCAGGCCTCGCCTGGCGATGTTGACGACGAAAGCTCGGTATTTCACCGGAGAAAGGCGGGACGCCGGAGCGTCTTGGAACGGCAGGGCGAGGCGCCAGCGGCCTGCCGGTCAGAGACCGGAGAAGGCCAGCCAGGCGATGATTGCGGCGTAGAGCATCCAGGTGGGATCGGTACGGCGGTCGAGCAGGGCTTTCATTTCTTCACCTCCGCGCTCCAGAAGCCCTGGGCGTTGCGGAAGGGCTGGCGGGCCAGTTGTTCCAGGCGGGTGATGCCGTCGGCGCGCATGGCATTGATCAGGGCCGAGAAGGATTTGGCGGAGTAGCTCATGGTGTCGTCTCCAGTTCCGTTCTGGTTATTCGGGGATCTGGCGACTATGTAAACATCGGCGTTGGCGAATGAAAAATGGATAGTCTCACTAGCCACTATCGATGGAATTGATTGATAGGCGAGAACATCTCCCCGCCGCAGGGCGGGGCGATGCGGATCATTCCGGGTTGAACAGGATCACCGCCGCGCGCAGCTTGCTGCGGCCGAAGCGGCTCATCTTGTCGAACTCGGCGTGGCTTACCGGGATGTGCTGGCAATCCAGCGGCTGGCGGTGCTGGCTGTGGTCGACGTCGGGATCGTGGAGGTAGACGAAGTCCTCGTCGTAGTGGGTGACCAGCACCCAGTGCGGGGCCTTGGAGCGGGTCAGGCGGTAGCTGCTGATCAGCACCAGCGGCTGGCCGCCCCTGGCCAGCTGGCGTGGGATGTCGAGCCTGGCCGAGCGCTTCTGCTCGACGCCCGAGGCGTCCAGTTCCTCGCAGAAGTCCTCGTGGACCAGGCGCATCACCGCCTTCTTGTCTTCGTTGCGTACGCCGTCGAGGAACAGCGGGCCGCCGGCGGACAGCACCAGCTTGACCCGGAAGCCGCGCCGCCAGGCGGCCAGCGCCAGGCCCTGGGGGCTACAGCCGCCGTGCCCGGCGGTCATGTAGATGGTGGTCGCCTCGCGCCACAGGCGCAGTTCCTCGCGGCGGGTCAACTGGCGCTCCGGTTGCAGCGCGCCCATGGCCATCAGCAGGCAGGCCGGGCCGCAGGTGAAATCGGTGGTCTGCCGGTAGAAGGGCACGTGGCGGCGCTGGTCGTGGCCGGGGTTGCGGATGCGTTTCTCGAAGCGCAGCGCTTCGCTGTGGTCCTCGTAGTAGTCGCGCACGGTGGCGAAGGGACGGTAGCCGTTGCGCTCGTAGAGGGCGATGGCGCCACGGTTGTCCGGGCGCACTTCCAGGCGCATGTAGGCGCGGTCGTTGTCCCGCGCGGCCTGCTCGGCGGCTTCCAGCAGCTTCTGGCCGAGGCCGATGCCGCGGGCGCGCGGGTCGATGGCGATGGAGTAGAGGCGGGCCAGCGAGGTGCCTTCGTGGAACAGCACCAGGGCGTAGCCGAGCACGCCGCCGTCGCCCTCGGCTACCGTCAGGCTGGCGTGGGCGCGGGTGAGCATCCACTGGAAGTTGCGGCGGGACAGGCGATCATAGTCGAAGCAGCGGTTTTCCAGCTCGACCAGGGCGGACAGGTCGTCCACACCGGCCGGGCGGAGGGTCAGGTTCATAGCGGTCTCCACGGCCGCGGGCGGGAACTTCCGCGCGGGCGTGCTGTAATGGGTGCTGTACGCTTCGGTTTGCTGGCAGGCGCCATAGAGCGGTTTCGCAAGGGATTCCCGCCGAGTATTGGCCGGGATGCGTGCGCCGGCAAGCCGGTTCCGAATGCGCCGTGGTTTCGCTGTCACCCCGGGAGGTGTCGTGAGCAAGCTGTTCATCATCGTGGAACGCAAGGAAGACTGGACGTCCTATTACCCCAGCGAGGATGTGGTCACCGCCCAGGAATACCTGGAACTGCCCATCGACGACGACACTGGCAAGCGGGTCCAGGTGATCAACCTGTGCCGGCACTACAAGTACCTGCGCCATGGCTACTACTGCTCGCTGCTCGCCGAGGCGCGCGGGCACAAGGTGATCCCCTCGGTGCGGACGATCAGCGAGCTGGCCAGGAAGTCGCTGTACAGCCTGGTCCTGGAAGATCTGGATCGCACCCTGGACAAGGCCCTGGCCGCGCACCCCTACGGCAGCACCGATGGTTTCACCCTGACCCTGTATTTCGGCCGTACCGATATCGAGCCGCTGCAGGACCTGGCGCGACAACTGTTCGAGGCGTTTCCCTGCCCGTTGCTGCTGGTGGAGTTCAAGCGCAACCGCACCTGGCACATCGAGGGCATCAAGCCCGGCGCCATCCACAAGCTGCGCGAGGACCAGGAAGACCTCTTCGCCAACGCCCTGGACAGCTTCAGCCGGCAGATCTGGCGCAAGCCGCGTTCGCGCAAGCCGTTCCGCTACGACCTGGCGATCCTCCACGACCCCGGCGAGGCGTTCCCGCCCTCCGACGCCAAGGCGCTGAAGAACTTCGTGCGGGTCGGCCGCAGCCTCGGCATCGACGTCGACCTGATCGAGCGCAAGGACTATTCGCGGATCGCCGAGTACGACGCGCTGTTCATCCGCGAGACCACCAATGTCGCCGATCACACCTACCGTTTCGCCAAGAAGGCCGAGAGCGAAGGGTTGGTGGTGATGGACGACCCGGTGTCGATCCTGCGCTGCACCAACAAGGTGTACCTGGCCGACCTGCTGCGCAGCCACAAGCTGGGCATGCCGGCCACCGAGATTCTCTACAAGGAGAACCCGCAGGAACTGGAGAAGGTCGGCGAGCGCCTGGGCTTCCCGCTGGTGCTGAAGATTCCCGACGGCAGCTTCTCGCGCGGGGTGATCAAGGTGGAGGACCAGGAGCAGTTGCTGGCGGCCAGCGCCGAGCTGTTCGAGCGCTCGGTGCTGATCCTTGCCCAGGAGTTCTTCTATACCGAGTACGACTGGCGTATCGGCGTGCTCAACCGCAAGCCGATCTTCGCCTGCCAGTACTTCATGTCCAAGGGCCACTGGCAGATCTACGACCACAGCCCGGACGCCGAGGAGGTCAGCGGCGATTTCCGCACCATGCCCGTGCACGAGGCGCCGCGCAAGGTGGTGGAGCTGGCGGTGAAGACCGCCAATCTGATCGGCGACGGCCTCTACGGGGTGGACCTGAAGCAGGCCGGCGACAAGGTGGTGGTGATCGAGGTGAACGACAACCCGAACATCGACTGCGGGGTGGAAGATGTCTACCTCGGCGACGACCTCTACAAGCTGGTCCTGGAGGAGTTCGTCCGGCGCCTGGAAGTCAAGCGTCGCGGCTACGACTGATAAGACGATTTCGGCATTGGCGATATAAACAAAGATTCACTTTCGCGCGTCAAAAAATTGCTAGATTTTCCTTTCAGAGCGCCAACATGCCGTTTTTATGACGGTTCAAAGAATTGGCGCCGCAAAGGAGCACACATGCCAGATGCATCGAACCTCCGCCGTCTGCTGGTGGTGGACCCGTGCGACGATTGCCGGCGCCTGTTGCCGGGACTTCGCGAGGCGGGTTGGGCAGTGGACAGCTGCGCGCTGGAAACGGCGCGCGAACGCGCTTGCGACGTCGGCCTGCTGCGCCTGCGGCCGTTCCACCTGGAGCGGCCGGAGACGGTGAAGGACCTGATCAGCCGCAGCGGCACCGAGTGGATCGCCGTGCTCAGCCCGGACACCTTGCCGCTGAATGGCGTCGGCGATTTCGTCTGCGAATGGTTCTTCGACTTCCATACCTTGCCGTTCGACATGGCGCGGGTGCAGGTGACCCTCGGCCGCGCCTTTGGCATGGCCCGCCTGCGCGGGCGCGGCACGGTGCCCGGCGATGCCGAGGGCGAGCACGAACTGCTCGGCGAGAGCCTGGCCGTACGCGACCTGCGCCGGCTGCTGGCGAAGCTGGCGCCGACCGACTCGCCGGTACTGATCCGGGGCGAGAGCGGCACCGGCAAGGAACTGGTCGCGCGTACCCTGCACCGGCAGTCGCGGCGCGTGGACAAGCCGTTCGTCGCGATCAACTGCGGGGCGATTCCCGAGCACCTGATCCAGTCCGAGCTGTTCGGCCACGAGAAGGGCGCCTTCACCGGCGCGCACCAGCGCAAGGTCGGACGGATCGAGGCGGCCGACGGCGGCACTCTGTTCCTCGACGAGATCGGCGACCTGCCGCTGGAGTTGCAGGCCAACCTGTTGCGCTTTCTCCAGGAACAGCAGATCGAGCGGGTCGGCGGTAACCGGCCGGTCGAGGTGGACGTGCGGGTGCTGGCGGCGACCCATGTCGACCTGGAGGCGGCGATCGACGCCGGGACGTTCCGCGAGGACCTCTACTACCGGCTCAATGTCCTGCAGGTCGGCACCGCGCCGTTGCGCGAACGGAGCGAGGACCTGCCGCTGCTGGCCAATCATTTCTCCCGGCTCTACAGCCTGGAGACCGGCCGCCGCCCGCGCCGCTTCAGCGAGGACGCGCTGGCGGCGATGGCGATGCACGCCTGGCCGGGCAATGTCCGCGAACTGGCCAACCGGGTGCGTCGCGGGTTGGTCCTGGCGGAGGGGCGGCAGATCGAGGCCCAGGACCTCGGCCTGGAGTGCGCGCGCGGCGACGGCCCGCCGTTGTCCAGCCTGGAGGTCTACAAGCTCTGCGCCGAGCGCCAGGCGATGTGCGACGCGCTGGCCCGTTACGGCGACAACCTCAGCGTGGCCGCGCGGATGCTCGGGGTGTCGCGGCCGACCTTCTACCGCCTGTTGCACAAGCACCGGTTGCGCTGAGTGGGCGGCGGGAGATCTGCCAGCCAGGCAAAATATCCTGCGTTTCCCAGCCGTAGCGAACTAGAATCCAACCGATCCCGACCGGTTCGCGACAGTTGCTCGTGGCGATTGACAGAATCTGTCAGATCGACGCATATTCACCTAACGCAAACGTTTGCGTCTGGATAATCTCCTGGAAAAGCCTCAATACAACGATAAGAAAAGCTGGAGGATACACCATGAAGCGGGTCGCTTCCCGGCGCCTGTTGGCTGCCGTTGTGCTGACTGCCTGTTCCTCGTTCCTGCCCCTGTCCGCCGTCCACGCGGAAACTCCCGAGAAGCCCAGGATCGCGCTGGTGATGAAGTCGCTGGCGAACGAGTTCTTCCTGACCATGGAGGACGGCGCCAAGGCCTACCAGAAGGAGCATGCCGACCGGTTCGAACTGGTTTCCAACGGCATCAAGGACGAGACCGATACCTCCAGCCAGATCCGCATCGTCGAGCAGATGATCGTTTCCGGGGTCGACGCACTGGTGATCGCGCCGGCCGATTCCAAGGCGCTGGTGCCGGTGGTGAAGAAAGCGCTGGACGCCGGCATCGTGGTGGTCAACATCGACAACCGCTTCGACCCGCAGGTGCTGCAGGCGAAGAAGATCGGCGTGCCCTTCGTCGGGCCCGACAACCGCAAGGGTGCGCGGCTGGTCGGCGAGTACCTGGCGAAGCGACTGAAGGTCGGCGACGAGGTCGGCATCATCGAAGGGGTCTCCACGACCACCAATGCCCAGCAGCGCACCGCCGGTTTCAAGGATGCGATGGACGCGGCGGGGATGAAGATCGTCTCCTTGCAGTCGGGCAACTGGGAAATCGAGAAGGGCAACGCGGTGGCCTCGGCGATGCTCAACGAGCATCCTGACCTCAAGGCGCTGCTCGCCGGCAACGACAGCATGGCCCTCGGCGCGGTATCGGCGGTGCGCGCGGCGGGCCGCGCCGGGCAGGTGAAGGTGGTCGGCTACGACAATATCCAGGCGATCAAGCCGATGCTCAAGGATGGCCGGGTGCTGGCCACTGCCGACCAGTTCGCCGCGAAGCAGGCGGTGTTCGGTATCCAGACCGCGCTCAAGCTGCTCGCCGGGCAAACCCCGGAACATGAGAAGGACGGCGTGGTCGAGACGCCTGTCGAGTTGGTGACCGCGCCCTGAGCCGTCCGATGGAGCCTTCCCATGTCTAGCGACGCATTGCCGCTGCTGAGCATCCGCGGGGTCGGCAAGACCTACGCGCAGCCGGTGCTGGCGGAGATCGACCTGCAACTGTTCGGCGGCGAGGTGCTGGCCCTGACCGGCGAGAACGGCGCCGGCAAGAGCACCCTGTCGAAGATCGTCGGCGGCCTGGAGCGTCCCGGCGCCGGCAGCCTGGAACTCCTCGGCCGGCCCTACGCCCCCGCTAGCCGCCGCGAGGCCGAGGCGCTGGGCGTGCGCATGGTGATGCAGGAACTGAACCTGCTGCCGACCCTGTCGGTGGCGGAGAACCTGTTCCTCCACGACCTGCCCCGGCGCGCCGGCTGGATCGACCGTCGGCGCCTGCGCGCGGCGGCCCGCGAGGCGATGGCCCAGGTCGGCCTGGAGGCGATCGATCCCGACACGCTGGTCGGCGACCTCGGCATCGGCCACCAGCAGATGGTCGAGATCGCCCGCAACCTGATCGGCGACTGCCGCTTGCTGATCCTCGACGAACCCACGGCGATGCTTACCGCGCGCGAAGTGGACATGCTCTTCGAGCAGGTCGAGCGGCTGCGCGAACGCGGCGTGGCGATCGTCTACATCTCCCATCGCCTGGAAGAGCTGGCGCGGATTTCGCAGCGCATCGCGGTGTTGCGCGATGGCCGCCTGGTCTGCGTCGAGCCGATCGAGCGCTACGACGCCGACCAACTGGTGACCCTGATGGTCGGCCGCGACCTGGGCGAGCGCTTCGACCTGGGCCCACGGCAGACCGGTGCGCCGCTGCTGCGGGTGGAGCGGCTGAGCCGGCGCGGCAAGGTGCATGAGGTGTCGTTCGAGGTGCGCGCGGGGGAGATCTTCGGCATTTCCGGACTGATCGGCTCCGGGCGCACCGAATTGTTGCGCCTGATCTACGGCGCCGACCGCGCCGACGGTGGGCAGGTCCTGCTCGGCGATCCGCCGCAGCGCCTGAGCCTGCGTTCGCCGGCCGACTCGGTGCGCCAGGGGGTGGCGCTGATCACCGAGGACCGCAAGGGCGAGGGCCTGCTGCTGGACCAGTCGATCAGCGCCAACCTCGCCCTGGGCAACCTGCCGGCGCTGGCGCGCCACGGGGTGATCGACCGGCGCCGCGAGGAAGCCCTGGCGCGGCGCCAGGTGGAGGCGCTGCGGGTGCGCTGCGCGGACACCGCGCAGGCGGTGGGCGAACTGTCCGGCGGCAACCAGCAGAAGGTGGTGATCGGCCGCTGGCTGGAACGCGACTGCCAGGTGCTGCTGTTCGACGAGCCGACCCGTGGCATCGACGTCGGCGCCAAGTTCGACATCTATGCCTTGCTCGCCGAACTGACCCGCCGGGGCAAGGCGCTGGTGGTGGTGTCCAGCGACCTGCGCGAGCTGATGCTGATCTGCGATCGCATCGGCGTGCTCTCGGCGGGACGTATGGTGGACACCTTCGAGCGCGACGCCTGGACCCAGGACGCGCTGCTGGCGGCGGCCTTCGCCGGTTACAAGAAACGCGACGCGCTGCTGGCGACGTCGTGAACACGCAACGCAAGGAACCAGAAATGAGCGACCCGACGTCTTCCGCTACCGCCGCCGCAGCGCCAACCCTGCGACGCGGCAACTATTTCGGCCTGGGCACCTACCTCGGCCTGGCCGGCGCGCTGCTGGCGATGATCGCGCTGTTCTCGGCGCTGAGCAGCCACTTCCTCAGCTATGGCACCTTCCTCGCCATCGCCAACCAGATCCCCGACCTGGTGGTGCTGGCGGTGGGCATGACCTTCATTCTGATCGTCGGCGGCATCGATCTCTCGGTAGGTTCGGTGCTGGCCCTGGCGGCCTCGGCGGTAAGCCTGGCGACGCTCGGCTGGGGCTGGGGCGTGCTGCCGGCGGCGATGCTCGGGATGGCCTGCGCGACCCTGGCCGGCTGCGTCACCGGTTCGATCACGGTGGCCTGGCGGATTCCCTCGTTCATCGTGTCCCTCGGGGTGCTGGAGATGGCCCGTGGGCTGGCCTACCAGATGACCGACTCGCGCACGGCCTATATCGGCGACGCCTATGCCTGGCTGTCCAATCCGCTGGCGTTCGGCATTTCGCCGGCCTTCGTGATCGCCCTGCTGGTGATGTTCGCCGCCCAGGCGGTGCTCACCCGCACGGTGTTCGGCCGCTACCTGATCGGCATCGGCACCAACGAAGAAGCGGTGCGATTGGCCGGTGTGAACCCGAAACCCTATAAGATTGCAGTATTCGCCCTGATGGGGCTGCTCGCCGGGTTGGCCGCGCTGTTCCAGATCTCGCGTCTGGAAGCGGCCGATCCCAACGCCGGGGTCGGCCTGGAACTCCAGGTCATCGCCGCGGTGGTGATCGGCGGCACCAGCCTGATGGGCGGGCGAGGTTCGGTGGTCAGCACCTTCTTCGGCGTGCTGATCATTTCCGTATTGGCGGCGGGGCTGGCGCAGATCGGTGCGTCGGAGCCGACCAAACGAATCATTACCGGGGCGGTGATCGTGGTAGCGGTGGTGCTGGATACCTATCGCAGCCATCGCGCCCGCAGACAGGGCTGAACGATGGCGACAATGAAGGACGTGGCGGCGATGGCGGGGGTTTCCTTCACCACCGTATCGCATGTGGTGAACAGGACGCGGCCGGTCAGCGACGCGGTGCGCAAGAAGGTCGAGGACGCCATCGCGCAGCTGCACTACGTGCCCAGCGCGGTGGCGCGCTCGCTGAAGGTGCGCACCACCTCGATCATCGGCCTGCTGGTGCCGAACAGTACCAACCCGTATTTCGCCGAGCTGTCGCGCGGCATCGAGGATTGCTGCGAGCGCAACGGCTACTGCGTGATCCTCTGCAATTCCGACGACAACCCGCAGAAGCAGGCCAACTACCTGCGCGTGCTCCAGGAGAAACGCATCGACGGCCTGGTCCTGGCGTCCGCCGGCGGCGACGGCGCGCTGGCCAAGGGACTGGCGAACATGCGCACGCCGACCGTGATCGTCGACCGCGAGGTGGAAGGCGTGGAAGCCGACCGGGTGCAGATCGACCATGAGATGGGCGCCTACCTGGCGACCCGCCACCTGCTCGAACTGGGCCATCGCGACATCGCCTGCATCGGCGGGCCGCTGTCGACCAAGGTCTCGACGCTGCGGGTGGAGGGCTACCGGCGGGCGATGGCCAAGGCCGGCCTGGAGGTGCGCCCGCAGTGGCTGCTGGAAAGCGAGTTCAGCAGCCCCGGCGGCTACCACGCGGCGCTCGGCCTGCTGGGCGGCGAGGGCGAGCGACCGACGGCGATCGTCGCCGGCAACGACATGATCGGCATCGGCGTGCTGCGCGCCGCGGCCGAGCTGAATATCAGGGTGCCGCACGAACTGTCGGTGATCGGCTTCGACGATATCGAGCTGAGCCGCTTCGTGTTTCCCGCCTTGACCACCGTGGGCCAGTCGATCCGCCTGCTTGGCGAGATCGCCGCGCAACTGCTGCTGCAACGCATCGCCGAGCGCGAGGAGCCGATGCAGCGGCGGGTGGTGGCGCCGGCGCTGGTCCTGCGCGAATCCACCGCGCCGCCGCTGGTGCGGGTCTGAACCGGGCGCCGGGGGCGCCCTCGCTAGAGAGAGGCTGGAACAAGGACGCAACGATGCAAGCGAAAGTACTGGTGGTGGGCAGCCTGAACATGGACCTGGTAGTGCGCGCGCCGCGCCTGCCACGGGGCGGCGAGACCCTCGCCGGGCAGTCCTTCATCACCGTTCCCGGCGGCAAGGGAGCCAACCAGGCGGTCGCCGCGGCGCGTCTCGGCGCGGAGGTGGCGATGATCGGCTGCCTTGGCGACGATGCCTACGGCGACCAGTTGTACCGTGCGCTACAGGCCGAGGGCATCGACTGCCAGGGCGTCGAGCGGGTGGCCGGGGAGTCCAGCGGAGTGGCGCTGATCGTGGTCGACGACAGCAGCCAGAACGCCATCGTCATCGTCGCCGGCGGCAACGGCCACCTGTCGCCGGCCGTGCTGGCGCGCCACGAGCACTTGCTGGAGCAGGCGCAGGTGGTAGTCTGCCAACTGGAAAGCCCGCTGGAGACGGTTGGCCATGTGCTGCGCCGGGCCCATGCGCTGGGCAAGACGGTGATCCTCAACCCGGCGCCGGCCACCCGCGACGTGCCGGCGGAGTGGCTGCCGCTGGTGGACTACCTGGTCCCCAACGAGACCGAAAGCGAACTGCTCTGCCGCCTGCCGGTGGACTCCCTGGAGAGCGCCGGGCGTGCCGCCGAGCGCCTGCGCGAAATGGGCGCCGGCAGGGTGATCGTCACCCTCGGCGCCCAGGGCGCCCTGCTGGTAGGCGAGGGGCGGGTCGAGCATTTCCCGGTGGCGCGGGTCAAGGCGCTGGATACCACGGCGGCCGGCGACACCTTCGTCGGCGGCTTCGCCGCGGCCCTTGCGCGCGGCCTCGACGAGGCGGCGGCGATCCGCTTCGGCCAGGCCGCCGCGGCGATCTCGGTGACCCGCCTCGGCGCGCAGACCTCGATCCCCTCGCGCGAGGAAGTCGAGCGGGCGCTCGTTGGCGAGGCTTGAGAGGGACGGTGCCGTTGCTACCGGCGGATAACGCCTGCGGCGTTATCCGCCCTGCGCAGCTAGGCGAGGATCGCTCCCAGGCTCACGCATCCCTTCGAGGGGTAAGGCATGCCCAGGCTCGAACGGTGGCCCCTCAGAAGTAGTAGGGGAATTTCACGCCGAAGGTGAAGTCCGGCGCGTCCGGAGTGATGCCGATGGACAGGCTGGGCACGATGCTGAACCTGTTGCTCACCGCATAGGTCATGCCCAGGCCGAAGTAGCCGGCGTTGGCGTCGCTGCCGCTGACGGTCTGCCAGCTCTGGCCGTCCTGCTTGACCTTGCTCTTCTGGCTGATCAGTTCGGAGAAGGAGAACGACATGCTCATCTTCTCGTTCAGCGCGAAGGCCACGCCGACGCCGAGTTGGAACCAGTTGCCGAGCTTGACCTTGCCGCCGGTCTTCACGCCTTGCTGCGGGTTGATGTCGTCGAACGACTCTTCGAAGTTGTAGGTATACGACAGGCTGCCGAACAGCACCGCCGGGTCCACCGTCTTCACCAGCGAGATGCCCGGGGTGATCGACCAGACGCCGTTGCCGGTGGGCAGGTCGTCGGGCACGTTGAGGTTGTTGTTGCCCGGTACCTGCTTCAGCTTGATGCCGTAGGGATCCTTGCCGGTGGGCGCCTTGACCCGCAGGCTGACCACCGCGTCCGGGGTGCTCTCGCTTTCGTCGAGGAACTTGTAGGCGACGCCGAAGCTGACGTCGCCCAGGCGTGGGTCGCCGGTCACCGATTTCTCGGTGATCTGCGAGGTCGAGCCGCCGGCGCCGGCGGACTGGTAGGTCGATTCGCGATAGACCACCGGGGCGTTGATATCCACCTGCCAGCGCTGGTTCCAGTTGTAGCGGCCGGTCAGGTCGAGGGTCCAGATGTCGGCATCGATCTGGTCCACGCCGATGTTGCCGAGGAAGATCGAGTCCAGCGCCAGGAAGCCGTTGAGGAACAACTGGCGGGTGTCGTAGTGGCTGTAGGTGAGGCCGGTCTCCAGGCTGAAGGTGCCGCCGCCGAAGAAGCCGCTGGCGTCCTGGTAGATGTTTTCCACGCTGGGCGCGGGCGCGCCATCGTCCTTGAGGCTGGCGCCGTAGGTGCCGGCGACCGCGTTGGCGTCGTTGCGCGCCTGCGCCGGCGGCTGGATCGACTTGACCAGGCGTTGCGGCTGCGGCGCCTGGGGTTGCGCCTCGACCTGGCGCACGCGCTGTTCGAGGACCATCAGGGCGTTCTGCTGGGCCTCGTAGCGTTGGCGCAGCTCCAGGAGTTCCTTCTTCAGCGCCTCGACCTCGGATTCCGTCGCGGCCTGCGCCAGGAACGGGGAAACCAGGGTGGTGGCGCAGAGGACAGCTCGCAGCGAGAGTGTCTGGGTCATGTTTGCCGTTCCGTTTTTATGGCCTTCCGATAGCACAGTGATTTCAGACTAGATCAACTTTCAGTAGCCGCTGGGGCGCAGCGCGCGCAATTGCTCCCAGGCGCAATTCAGTGCCGGATCGGCGCCCGGCCGGTCCTTGAGCATCACCTCGAGCGCCGCCAGGTTCTGCACCAGGTTGCGGTTTCCGCTGAGCGCCACGCTCTGCACCAGGCCGCCGGCGCCGAGGCTTTGCAGGCTGGCGCCCTGGCCGCTGGCCTGGATCGCCAGTTGCAGGGCGCCGCCGTTCGGCGTGACCTTGACCGTGCCGGTCTCGCCGCTGAGGGCGAGCGCACCTTCCAGCGGCGTGCCGCCCGACAGTGGCGGCGGCGCCTCGCCGTGGCGGACCTCGATGCTGACGCCATTGCTGGCGCTGTTGTGGTCGCCGGCGGTGCGGATGCTCTGGCTGACCCCCTGGGTCTGCGCCAGTCCGGCGCCGCCGAGGACCTGGCCGTTGCCGGCGACGGGTGGCGGGGCGTCGCCTGGCCGATCGACCAGGGTGACGTTGAGGACCGGGCGCGCCAGGTTCTGCCGCACCTGCAGGTCGACGCGTGCGCCGAGGACCTGGCCGCTGGCGTTCTGCCAGGTGCTGCTCATGGTCACCCCGAAGCTGACGATCCGCCCCGGCAGCACGTAGCGCCCGCGCAACTGGGAAAGCTCCTGGTCGCTCAGTTCGGCGGGGGCGAAGAGGTCGCTGGCGGGGGCGGGCAGCGCAGCGCCCAGGCAGCAGGCGAGGACGAAGCAGTGGTGCGTGTACATGGCGTGCTCCCGGAGCATCCGGCTCCTGCGATCAGAAGAAATCGCTCTGGATGAAGCCGAACTCCATCAGTTCGGCGTCCCTGACCGGTTTGAAGCGGTCCAGGCGATTGCGCGCGGTCAGCGGTTCGGGCGGCGTCAGCAGCGGATTGCCGCGGTCGTATCCCTGGCCGATCACGGCGAAGACGATGCCGTTCCAGCCCTTGGCGAACTCTGTCAGCGCGTAGCGTTTGTGCCCCAGCGCCGGGTCACCCACGTACACGTACTCGCCCTGGGTGCGTTGCAGGACGACGAAGTGCTTGTAGCCGCGGATTTCCATCAGCACGATGGCGGGGATCTTCAGTTGTTCCAGTTGCGCCGCCTCGATGCGGTAGCCGCGCGCGCGCATGCCCATGGATTCGACGTAGCGCTTCATGTCGAGCATGGAGAAGCCCTGGGTGCGGACGATCTCCGGGTCGGCGTGGGCGAGCATGCCCTGGATCACCGCCTGCTCGTCGAGCGGGGCGCCGTAGGCCTTCTCCAGGATGGTCGCGAGGGCCGCGGCGCCGCAGCTGAAATCGGTCTTCTGCTCGACCAGGTCGGCGAAGCGCCGCTCGCGGATGCTCTGCACCTGCTTGTAGACCAGGCCGCCGCCGGGCAGGGCGGGAAAGCCGAGGGTCGCCGCCTGGGTGGTGAGGTCGACGAGCAGCAGCAGGGAAAGGATGAGCGTGCGCATGGCCGGTTCCCGTGTCGGGTGGAAAAGGGTTCCGGCTGGCGCCGGAACCCCTGGGCCAGGATCAGAAGCCAAGGCTCTCGCCACCGGCCGGGCAGCTGCTGCAACCGGCGGCGATGGACAGGGAGTTGCTCTGCTGGTTGCCGCCACCGGCGGCGATGTTCACCCCGACGTTGCCCGAGACGTTCTGCAACGAGTTGCTCAGGCTGGCGTTGTTGGTGACCGGGGTCTTGAAGCCGACGATCGCCGGGATGAAGCCGGACACCGTGCCTTTCAGGTCGACGTCGCCCTTTTCCTTGAAGGCGAACGCGCCGCCGTCGTGGTTCAGGTCCTTGGCGCCCTGGGCCTGGCTGTCCACGTCGATGTGGCCGGTATTGCTGCCGCCCGGATGGGTCTGGCCTTCCCAGGTGTCGAGGTAGACGTCGCCGATCTGGTCGGAGGTGCCCTTGTAGCTGCCGTCGGCGTTCAGCTTCAGCGACACGTAGGTGCCGCCATAGGCGTAGTTGGCGCTGTTGACGGTGGTGTTGCCGGTGGAGGTCTGCGACGCGGCGCTACCGGCAGTGCTGTACTGGCCGTTGGAGACGGCGGCGGCCAGGTCGTTCTTCTGCTGGTTGAAGTTGCCGGCGGCGACGTTCACGCCCAGGTTGCCCGAGACGTTGTTGGCCGAGTTGCTCAGCGATGCGGTGTTGGGGTTGGAGTAGTTGTTCAGCGTATTGCCGTAGCCGCTCTGCAGCACGCTGGTGCTGGCGGTCGCGGTGCCGAACACGAAGCTGGCGTCGGCGCTGGCCAGCGCGGCGGCGTTGGCCTGCTGGTTGTTGTCGCCGGCGGCGACGTTGACCCCGACGTTGCCCGAGGCATCCTTGATCGAGCCGCTCACCGAGGCATTGTTCAGCGTGCCGAAGTTGCTGACCTTGTTGTTGTAGTTCTGCTGCGTATCCACCACCAGGGCCGTGGCTCCGCCCTTGTTGTTCGACTGCGGGTTGGGTTTCGGCGGGTGCCAGCCACCTTCGTTTCCGGCGTAGGCCGATACCGACAGCACTGCAGCCATTGCCAGGGCCAGCGGGGTCAGGACCATAGTCGCTTTCATGGCGTTTCTCCTTGCATTTCTGTGCTTAGTGTTGGGCTTGTGTTGGCTTGGCAGAGTCATTCCATGACCCTGACGCTGAGGGTGTTCATCGACTGATTGCCCACCCCAGCGCTCTGGTTCACCTGCACCACGCCGCTGCTCCCGGCGAAGGCGCGATCGTCCGTCGAGACGCTGCGTCCCCCCGGGACCGGAGTGGCCGAACCGGAGACTTTGGTCAGCGCCACGCTTTGCGCGAGAACGCTGTCATCCAGGCTTTCCGGGCCGTTGCTGAGACTCAGCCGGAAGGCGTTGATCTGTTGGTTGCCGAGGCCGGCGCCCTGGTTGACGCCGAGGATGCCGCTGCCGCGCAGCGCCGCCCCCGAGATGCTGGCGCTGGCTGCGATCGGCTGGCTGGCGTCGAGTTGCAGATGCTGGCGCTGGTCGCTGCCGACGAGGGCCGCGGAGCCTACCGCGACGACACGAACGTTGCTCTGTTGCTGGGCGTCGCCGGCGGCCTGGTTGAGGGCGAAGTTGCCGCGGTAGGTGCCGCTGTCATCGATGCTGGCGCGATTGCGTGAGGCCAGCGGGTCGGCCTGGAGCGACGCGATACAGGCGAAGGCGAGGAGGAGGGCGGACAGGCGCTTCATTGACCACCCCCGAGCATCTGCAGCGGTGCCAGGCCCTGCTTGAGGCTGCCGTTGATCTGCCCGGCGAGGCCTGCGCCGGCGCCGCCTCCCGCGCCGTGGGTGGTGCCGAGGTTGCCGACGGCCTGGACCGTCGCCGGGTTCGCCGGCTGGCTGGCGAAACCCGGCAGGGCGCTTCCGGTGAGAATCATGCTGCGAATCCCGGAACCGCTGGTCACGATGGCGAAGTCGGCATCGCCCAGTTCGCGGCTCACGGTATTGCCGCTGGCCGCCCCGTTGGCGAGGGCGTTGACCTCGGCGGAGACGTTGGTGTCGACGACGGTGGGATGTGGGTCGGGCACCATGCTCGGACGGTAGGCGACCCGTGGCTGGACCTGGCGCTGGACGACGATCGTACCGTCCGCCGCATGCGCGGGGAGGCTCACCGGCACGGAGCCGACGATGACCAGCAGCGCTGGAACGACGATGCGTAGCGAACTCCCCGACATGATGGCGCTTCCTTCGTTGGCGCTGAGCCCTAATCAGCGTTGGCAGGGAGCGAGCATGGGGCGTGCCGGTTTTGCGTTTTCCTTGTCAATCAAGGGCTTGGAGGTGAGCGCCGGGGGAACCTGGCGGACAGTGTTGCATCCGTGCAACAGCAGGCCCGCCGACCATGGGGTCAAGCCTGCCGGGGAAGCGCCCGGAGCTGTTTCAGCGCCGAGACAGCTTTCCGCGGCGCCGTCGCGAAACGCTCTGCGCCAAGGGCCGGACTGTGCTGGCGGTGTATCGCTGGCGTGACAGGGCCGGCCCTTCAGCCGTCCTGGAGCAGTCCTTGCACTGCGGCGAAAGCCTGGCGCCGGCGCTCGGCCCAGTCGCCGGCGATGGCGCGGTAGGGCTGCCGATGCCGCTCCAGCCAGGCTTGGCATTCGCGGTGGAAGGCCTGGCGCTGCGCCAGTTCCGGCTGGCAGCGCTGGCCGTCGGCGCTCCAGGCCACGCCTTCCGGCGAGAGCAGCAGGTGCAGGTCGTAGCGCCGCCGCAGCAGGGCGGGTTCGAGCCAGTCCGGACAGTCGCCGAAGAGAATCCGGCTCCAGAGGATGTTGCTCAGCAGGTGGGTATCGAGGATCAGCAGCGCCGGCCGTTCCGCGCGAGCGGCGTCCTCCCAGGCCAGTTGCCCGCGGGCGATGGCGGGGATGTCGGCGTAGCAGGTGTCGCGGCGCTGTTCGTCGATGAAGTGGCGGACGTACTCGCCGACCACCCGGCCGCCGAAGCGGGCCTGGAGCTGCTCCGCAAGCCAGCTCTTGCCGCTGGATTCGGGCCCGGTGAGTACCAGCACCTTCATGCGGCGACGCCCTCGCGCAATGCCGGGTCGCGGCGCCAGGTCCGCCAGCCGTGGATCGCCAGCAGGGTGAAGAGGGCGTAGAGGGCGGCGGTCAGGTACAGCGCCTTGCTGGCGAAGAGCGCCACGAACAGCACGTCCACGGCGATCCACAGGGCCCAGCATTCCAGGCGCTTCTGCGCCATCCAGCATTGCGCCACCAGGCTGAAGGCGGTCAATCCGGCGTCCCACCAGGGACTGGCGGCATCGGTGTGGTTGGCCATCAGGTAACCGAGCGCGACGCTGCCGACCAGGCCCGCACCGAGCCCGTAGAGGCGCTGCGCGGCGTTCAGGCGGCTCACCGAGCGGCCGTCGTGGTCCTGCCCGCCGCGGGTCCACTGCCACCAGCCATAGAGCTGTAGCGCCGCGTAGACCATTTGCAGGAGCATGTCCGAATAAAGCTTCACCTCGAAGAATATCCAGGCGTAGAGCGCCACCATCACCAGGCCGATAGGCCAGCACCAGGGATTCTGGCGGACGGTCAGGTAGACGGCGATGGCGCCGAGCGAAGCGGCGAAGAGTTCAAGGGGTGACACGGAAGGCCCTCATGCGACGAGGACGCATTGTAGCGAATGTATCCGGCGCTTCGCGAAGACCAGGGCGGAGGGGACGGGCGCGGACAGATTTGTTCAGACGCCGGCTGGCAAGAATTCCAAGATTCCTGGCCGGCCGCTCTGGTAGCATGCCCGCCGGTTTCGACTTCGGCAGTGGGGGAACTGGTCGGGTTCTTCGGAGTCGTAAGGCCTTCATAAAAGACGGCGAGTGTATCGCCGAGAACAACGAAAGCTCGTTCGGGACAGTAGTAGAAGGGGGAGAAACATGGAGTGGTGGACTGCTTTCCAGGCGTTCATCCTGGGCGTCGTGGAGGGGCTGACCGAGTTCCTGCCGATTTCCAGCACCGGGCACCAGATCATCGTCGCCGACCTCATCGGCTTCGGCGGCGAACGCGCCAAGGCGTTCAACATCATCATCCAACTGGCGGCGATCCTCGCTGTCGTCTGGGAATTTCGGGGAAAGATCTTTCAAGTCGTCCGTGACCTGCCGAGCCAGCGCCAGGCCCAGCGTTTCACCGCCAACCTGCTGATCGCGTTCTTCCCGGCGGTAGTCCTCGGCGTCCTGTTCGCCGACCTGATCCACGAGTGGCTGTTCAATCCGATCACCGTCGCCCTGGCGCTGGTGGTGGGCGGGGTGGTCATGCTCTGGGCCGAGCGCCGGAAGCATGTGATCCGCGCCGAACACGTCGACGACATGACCTGGAAGGACGCCCTGAAGATCGGCTGTGCCCAGTGCCTGGCGATGATCCCCGGCACCTCGCGGTCCGGCGCGACCATCATCGGCGGCCTGCTGTTCGGCCTTTCGCGCAAGGCGGCCACCGAGTTCTCGTTCTTCCTGGCGATGCCGACCATGGTCGGCGCGGCGGTCTATTCCGGATACGTGTACCGCGACCTGTTCCGCCCCGAGGACCTGCCGGTGTTCGCCGTCGGCTTCGTCACCTCGTTCGTCTTCGCCATGCTGGCGGTGCGTGCCTTGCTGAAGTTCATCGGCAACCACAGCTACGCGGCTTTCGCCTGGTATCGGATCGCCTTCGGCCTGCTGATCCTGGCGACCTGGCAATTCCACCTGATCGACTGGAGCACCGCCGGCGAGGTGTGAGGCCCGGGAACAGGCAAGAGGCGCGGCGCGAGCCGCGCCTTTTTTCGTCTGGCCGCCGCGGGTGGCTAGAATGCAGCGCGAAACGGGTAGCGAGCGAGTGGATGTGGATATGGAAAAGCCGGGCATGATCAGCCGCTGGTATGACGACAAGGGCTTCGGCTTCATCCTGCCGAAGACCGGCGGGGAAGAAGTCTTCCTGCATATCTCCGCGTTCCGCGGCGACCGCCGTCCTCGCCAGGGCGACCAGGTGTGGTTTCTCGCCAGCCAGGATGCCCAGGGCCGCCTGCGCGCCGAGAGGGCGCGGCTGGACGCGCTGACCATCGATCCGCCGACTGTCCGCCGTGGCGCCCAGGCGCCGGTGACGCGGGCCCAGGCGCGGCCGGCGCCGACTCCGCCGAGCGCGTTGCAGCGCCCGTTGGCGAAGCTGCTGGTCCTGCTGATCCTCTGCGTGCTGCCGGCCGCTGGCGCCTGGCGGATGTACCTGGACGGACAGGCCCTCTGGCCGCTGCTGGCCTATCCGCTGGCCAGCCTGCTCGCATTCGCCCTCTACTGGCGGGACAAGCGCAGCGCCGCACGCGGCGACTGGCGTACCCCGGAGGTCCGCCTGCACCTGTTCGAGCTGCTCGGCGGCTGGCCTGGCGCGCTGGTCGCGCAGCAGGTATTCCGCCACAAGACCCGCAAGCTCTCGTTCCAACTGGTGTTCTGGGGCATCGTCCTGCTGCACCAGCTGTTCTGGCTCGACAGCCTGCTCGGCGGGCGCCTGTCCGCCGCGCTGTTGCAGTGGATCGGCTGAACGGCGCGGCTCACTCGCGGGCGCGGCGGTAGGCCGGGCCGGTCTCGCCCGAGGGGCGTTGCAGGGCTTCCACGAGAAAGTCGATCAAGGCACGGATCGCCGGAATCTGGCTGCTGCGCGGCAGGTAGGCGGCCTGCATGGTGCTTTTCGGCAAGGTCCACTGCGGCAGGATGCGCACCAGGCTGCCATCGGCCAGTTCCCTGTCGCAGTAGCCTTCGGGCAGCAGGGTGACGCCGAGGCCGGCCACGGCGGCTTTCTTGCGCAGGACGAAGTCGTCGACGCCCAGGCGCGGTTCGCGTTCCAACTGGTAGCGGCTGCCATCCGGCCCGATCAGGGTCGCGTGGACCTTGCGGTCGTTATGAATAGCGCCGAGGAAGGGCAGGTCTTCGAGGTCTTCCGGATGTTCCAGGCGACGCCCGGCGATCAGCGACGGGGCGGCGAGGATCTGCGTGGTCGCCGGAGCCAGGCGCCGGCAGACCAGCGCAGGGTCCTCGTCGCCGAGTTCGCGCACGCGCAGTGCCACGTCCACCCCCTCGTTGAGCAGGTCGACCCGGCGGTTGGTCAGGAGGATTTCCAGCTGGACCTGCGGGTGTCGTTCGAGAAACCGCGGCAACAGGTCGGCCAGGTTGCTCGAAGCCATGGCCACCGGTGCGGAAAGGCGCAGCCGGCCACGCGGCTCGACGCTCAGCTCGGCGATCACCTGGTCGGCCATCTCCGCTTCCAGCAGCAGGTTGCGGCAGTGCTGCAGGTAGCGTTCGCCGACCTCCGTGAGCGCCAGCTTGCGTGTCGTGCGGTGCAGCAGGCGCACCTGAAGGCGCTCCTCCAGCTCGGCGATGCGCCGCGACAGGCGCGACTTGGGAATCCCCGTCTCGCGTCCGGCCGCGGCGAAGCCGCCGCATTCCACCACCTTGGCGAAGTAGTAGAGGTCGTTGAGGTCGTGGGGCATGCAGGCGCTCCGCTGGGGGGAAAAACAGATTGTCCTATGTGTGGGACGAATAGTCATGTTTCTACCGACTAATCGTCGATTGGCCTTGCCGGTAGGATGCAAACCACTCGATCGCCACACTGCGATCCCCCACTTTCAGGAGCGAGACATGAAACTTTTGCATATCGATTCCAGCATCCTCGGCGACGCCTCCGCTTCCCGCCAACTGAGCGCCGAGCTGGTCCAGGCCTGGCGGCAGAACGAAGACGGGCTTGACGTCACCTACCGCGACCTGGCCGCCGACGCGGTGGCGCATTTCTCCGCCCTGACCCTGGCCGCCGGCAGCACCCCGGCGGAGCTGCGCGATGCCGCGCTGAAGCATGAAGTCGCGGTGGGTGAAGAAGTGCTGGAAGAGTTCCTCGCCGCCGACGTCGTGGTAATCGGCGCGCCGATGTACAACTTCACCATCTCCAGCCAGCTCAAGGCCTGGATCGATCGCATCGCGGTCGCCGGCAAGACCTTCCGCTACACCGAGAACGGCCCGGTTGGCCTGGCCGGCGACAAGAAAGTGGTGATCGTCTCCACCGCCGGTGGCGTGCATGCCGGCCAGCCGACCGGCGCGGCCCACGAAGGCTACCTGCGCACCGTGCTGGGTTTCTTCGGCATCACCGATATCGAAGTGGTTCGCGCCGAAGGCCTGGCCTATGGCGAGGAGCCCCGCACCCAGGCCATCGCCGCCGCCCGCCGGCAGATCGCCGGGCAGTTCGCCGCGGCCTGATCCCCGCGTCATCGGAAAACCCCGCTTCGGCGGGTTTTTCGCGTTGTGCGCAGCGGCGCGCTGCGTGTAGATTGGCCGGACAATTACAAGCACAAGGAACCGGCCTGTGAGCGCGTGTTACTGCCGCAACTGCGGCGCCCGAGCGACCCGTCTCGTCGAGAACGGCATCTGCGAAGCCTGCAAGCGGCGCTCGGACATCAATCCGAAGAACGTCCTGATCGCCGCCGCCCTGATCGTCTACATCGGGGTGAACGTGGCTGCCTACATCAAGGACCACCCGCCCCGCGAGCTGACCGCCGAACAGCGCGAGAAGATCGCCGAGGGCCAGCGCCTGGCGACCCGCGCGGCGATGATGGCCGGCTACGTCGACTGAGTCGCGCTCCCCATAGGCCCTGCGCGTCCATGCCGGAATGAAAAAGCCCCGCGGATGCGGGGCTTTTGCGTTGCGCGACGGGGACTCAGACGATCACGCCCTGGCTGCGCAGGTAGTCGTCATAGCTGCCGCTGAAGTCGGTCACGCCGTTCTCGCCCAGCTCGATGATGCGGGTAGCCAGTGAGGAAACGAATTCGCGGTCGTGGCTGACGAAGATCAGCGTGCCCGGATAGTTGTCCAGCGCCAGGTTCAGCGCCTCGATGGACTCCATGTCCAGGTGGTTGGTCGGCTCGTCCATCACCAGCACGTTGGGGCGCTTGAGGATCAGCCGGCCGAACAGCATGCGGCCCTGCTCGCCGCCGGAGATCACTTTCACCGACTTCTTGATCTCGTCGTTGGAGAACAGCATGCGGCCGAGGGTGCCGCGCACCAGTTGTTCGCCGCCCTGGGTCCACTGGGCCATCCAGTCGAACAGGCTCATGTCGTCGGCGAAGTCGTCGGCATGGTCTTGGGCGAAATAGCCGACGTCGGCGCTGTCGGTCCATTTCACCTCGCCGCCGTCCACCGGCAGGTCGCCGACCAGGCAGCGCAACAGGGTGGTCTTGCCGATGCCGTTGGGGCCGATGATGGCGACGCGCTCGCCGGCCTCGACCTGCAGGCTCAGGCCCTTGAACAGCGGCTTGCCGTCATAGCCCTTGCTGATGTTTTCCACGGTCACCGCCTGGCGGTGCAGCTTCTTGTATTGCTCGAAGCGGATGAACGGGCTGACCCGGCTGGACGGCTTGACCTCCTCCAGCTGGATCTTGTCGATCTGCCGGGCGCGGCTGGTGGCCTGCTTGGCCTTGGAGGCGTTGGCCGAGAAGCGGCTGACGAAGGATTGCAGCTCGGCGATCTGCGCCTTCTTCTTGGCGTTGTCCGACAGCAGGCGCTCGCGGGCCTGTTCGGCGGCGGTCATGTACTCGTCGTAGTTGCCCGGGAACAGGCGCAGCTCGCCGTAGTCCAGGTCGGCCATGTGGGTGCAGACGCTGTTCAGGAAGTGGCGATCGTGGGAAATGATGATCATGGTGCTGTTGCGCGCGGTGAGCACGCCTTCCAGCCAGCGGATGGTGTTGATGTCCAGGTGGTTGGTCGGTTCGTCGAGCAGCAGCACGTCCGGGTCCGAGAACAGCGCCTGGGCCAGCAGTACGCGCAGCTTCCAGCCGGGAGCGACGGCGCTCATCGGGCCGAAGTGCTGCTCCAGCGGGATGCCCAGGCCGAGCAGCAGCTCGCCGGCGCGGGACTCGGCGGTGTAGCCGTCGAACTCGGCGAACTGGACTTCCAGCTCGGCCACCGCCATGCCATCTGCCTCGCTCATTTCCGGCAGGGAGTAGATGCGGTCGCGTTCGGCCTTCACCGCCCAGAGTTCCTCGTGGCCCATGATCACCGTATCGATGACGCTGAAGTCCTCGTAGGCGAACTGGTCCTGGCGCAGCTTGCCCAGGCGCACGTTGGGTTCCAGCATGACCTGGCCGGCGCTCGGCTCCAGGTCGTTACCGAGGATCTTCATGAAGGTCGACTTGCCGCAACCGTTGGCGCCGATCAGGCCGTAGCGGTTGCCGTTGCCGAACTTGACGGAAACGTTCTCGAACAGCGGCTTGGCGCCGAACTGCATGGTGATATTCGCGGTGGAGATCAACTTCTTTACCTATAGAGGACTTACGCACGCCTGGACCATGGCGATACCGGTCTGCTGCCGGTCTCGGCTTTCCGCTGCGCTCCATCTGGAGCATGGGGCGATCCTGCGGGCATTCGTGGAGTGCCGCAGCCAGCGTCATGACGTGGCTGTAGCGCGATGAAGGCGGGGTGTGATGCCTGGCATTCGGCGAATTGTCTCACAGGTCCGCCTGCCGTTGCATGACAGCGTACGCCGAAGCGGTTTTTCCCGCTGCCCGGCAGGTGGTAGAGTCCCGTCTTCCGCTCATCCGCAAAGGACTCCCCGATGAAGCCCGCTGTTCTCCCCGCGTTGTTGGTTCTGTCGCTGCTGGGCGGTTGCGGGGATTCATCGACGGACGGAAAGGCCGCTTCCGGGCCGCTGGCGTTGCACTGCGGAGACTTCGGCAAACTCGAGGTGATCGACGGTTTCGCCAGTCTAAAGCTGCCCGACGGCAGCAGCGTCCAGTCGCTGGGCGGCGATGTCCGCAGCCTCGCCGATGGCCAGGCGCTGAGCGCGATTTCCTATAGCGACGGTTCGGTCCTGTACCGCCAGGCGGGCGACACGCCCGGCTACCTGTACACGCCGGCCAAAGGCCAGCGGCAGGCCTGCGAGACGCGCTGAACGATCCCGCCGGAGGGAATGCCCATGCCCGGTGCCGCCGATATTGTCCGTCATCACGACAGCGACCCGCTGGAAAATCCCTGGGTCGACGGCCAGCCGCCAAGCGCGGCGAGCAACGGGTGGCGGACTACAACCGGTGCAAGGAGCCGCTGATCCGCGCCATCTACGCGCGGGTTTTCGCGGCCGCCGGGTTGATCTGAGCCACGCAGGCGCAGGCCGGCTGTCGCATCGCTCGTCGAGCCGCTAGAATCCCGCTCCCCATTCCCCGCAAGGCCCGCCAGCATGCCGCATCTCGTCATCGAAGCCACTGCCAACCTCCGCCTCGAAACGTCCCCCGGCGAACTGCTGGAGCAGGCCAATGCCGCGCTGTTCGCTTCCGGGCAATTCGGCGAGGCGGACATCAAGTCGCGCTTCGTCACCCTGGAGGCCTACCGGCAGGGAACCGCGGCGGTCGAGCGCGCCTACCTGCATGCCTGCCTGTCGATCCTCGACGGGCGCGACGCGGCGACCCGCCAGGCGCTGGGCGAGTCGCTCTGCGAGGTGCTCGCCGGAGCGGTGGCGGGCGGCGGCGAGGAGGGCGTGCAGGTCAGCGTCGAAGTGCGCGAGATGGAGCGCGCCAGCTACGCCAAGCGCGTCGTCGCCCGGCAGCGCTGAGAGACTGGCGCGCGCCTGGCTCAGATCCAGGCGTTCAGCGTCGCGCGGGCCTGCGTCGGGTCCTCTTGCCGTCCCGGCGCCTGGCCGTTCTGCATGGCGATCATCTCGCGCATGCGTTCGCCGATGCCTTTCTCCACCTGTTCGCGTTTCTCCGGCGGCATCGCGTCCAGTTCCTCCTCGGTCAGGCCGAGGCTCTTCAGGACCTGCTCGCGCATCCGCTCGGCAGGCGATTTCTGCATGTACTCCTTGAACTCTTCATAGGCCGACTTGCCTTCGCTGGCGCCGGCAGGGGCATTCGCCTGGTTCTGCTTCAGCGTCAGGTTCAGCTTCGCAAAACCCTCGTCCATGGCCTGGCGGGCGGACTCCGCGGCGGGATCGACGGCCTCGTTGCGCAATGGCGTGCCAAGGGCGGGGCGCGGTTTCCGCAGATCGCCGTTGCCGATCTCGGTGTTGGCTTGCCGCTGGTTGTTCAGGTAACGCGCAGACCAGCCGGAAAGGCTGGCGGGACCTATGCTGTTCATGACCTGCTTCCATGGAAATGAATGACCGCCGCTCCGTCGCAAGGGCCGTGCCAGGTCGCCGAACCCCGCGCCAGAGGGCTCGGCGCATGGCGCAGGCGGGGCGGAGGCAAGCGCTTGCCGCGAACGGCAACGGCGTTCCGCGGTTAGAATGTCCGACTTGTGCAGCAGGTTGCGAAGAGAGCCATGACCGACACTCCCGACGATCGAACCGGAGAGGCCTCCGGTCTGTCGAAGCGCCAGGCATTCCATCGGCAGCACCGGCAACGGGCGGAGGAAGAGGCGCGGCGCCTGCTCGACGCCCGCGCCGAACAGGGCGGCCGCTGGCTGGACTGGGTCGCGGGCCAGCTCTACCTCCTGCGTCCGCCGGAATACGCGGCCATGGTGCGTCGCGAACTGCAGCGCCTGAGCGGCGACTGAAGCTGGCGAATTTGTCAGCGCGGATTGCAGTTTCGCCAGGAAACCCATGCCACTGGTAAGGTGGCGATCCCAGAAGATCAGAGGAGGCGGTATGCCTTTGAAGCAGTTTTCCAGTGCACTCGTTCTCGCGGCCCTGCTCGCCGGTTGCAGCAGCAACGGCGACGGCCCGTCCACCGAAGGCGCCAGCGTAGCCACCGGCAGCGCCAGCGCGCCCGCGGCCACCCCGGCAGCGGATGGCCGTTGCGACGCCAACGCGGTGCAGGCCTATGTCGGCAAGCAGGCTTCCGCGGCCATCGTCGAGGAGGCCCGCCGCGCCGCCGGAGCGGAAGTCGCCCGGGCGCTGCGCCCGCACGATGCGGTGACCATGGACTACAACCCGCGCCGGCTGAACATCGATGTCGACGACACGCTGGTGATCAAGCGCCTGTCCTGCGGCTGACCGCCCAGCCCCGAATACGAAGAAGCCCCGCATCGCGGGGCTTTCTCTTGGCCGTTCGACGAGGCCTCAGATGGCGGTACTGCGTAGGGCGGCGTTGGACTGGCTGACGGCGGTTTGCGGTTTTTCCTCGAGAATTGCCTGACGCTTGGCCTGGTATTCCTCGAACGACAGGCTGCGCCGGGCCAGGTCCTCCAGCGCCAGTTGCCTGACCTCGTCGCTGCTGTACGGGCGAGAGGGGTTGTAGTCGCTGGCGCAGCCGGCGAGGGCGAGGGAGAACAACAGTACGCTGATGAGTGCCTTGGCCATGACCGGCTCCTGGATTCGCTTTCCTGGGGGAATGGTCGAAAGGCTAACAACCGCGCCGCTGCGCTAGAAATCATCCTGCTCGATAGTGCTTATTCGTTCGGCTGAACGCGGGAAGAAGCGCTGCCGGCGGCGCCAGCCGGGCCGTGGGGTGGACGACGCGATTGGCGCCGCCCGCCGGCATGTCCCGCGCTCGGCCGGGAGAACAAGCGGCAGGCCGCTGGGGCCTGCTCAGGCGGCGACTTGCGCAGGCTTGCCCAGCAGGCGGTCGACCAGGCTGCAGGCGGCGAGAGTGGCGACCGAGGGGATCAACCAGGCCAGGCCCTGTTCGGCCAGCGGCAGGTGCAGCAGCCATTGCGGGAAGTCCTGGCCCAGGCCCGCCGCCTTCAGGGCATCGAGCACGCCGAACGCCAGGGAAACCAGCATCACCGGGGCGAGGATGCGCGTCGCCGAATGCCAGAGGCCGATGCAGAAGCTCAGCGCCACCAGCACGATGCACGGCGGATAGATCGCGGTGAGCACCGGGATCGAGACCTGGATCAGCTTGGTCAGGCCGAGGTTGGAAACGATGAAGGAGAACCCTGCCAGTATGATCACCAGGCTGCGGTAGGACAGCGGCAGGCGCTGGCAGAAGTACTCGGCGCAGGCGCAGGTCAGGCCGACCGCGGTGACCAGGCAGGCCAGCGCGATAAGTCCCGCCAGGAACGAGCTGCCGAGGCTGCCGAAGGTATGTTGCACGTAGGCATGCAGGACCGCCGCGCCGTTGCTGGCGTCGGCGGCGATGGCATGGCTGCCGGCGCCGAGCCGGAACAGGCTGACGTAGACCAGCACCAGGCCGACACCGGCGATCAGCCCGGCGACGATGGCATAGCGGGTGATCAGACGCGGCGACTGCACGCCGCGGGAACGGATGGCGTTGACGATGACGATGCCGAAGACCAGCGCGGCGAGGGTGTCCATGGTCAGGTAGCCGTTGACGAAACCCTGGGAGAACGCGGCCTGGGTGTACTCCGGCTGGGCCGTGCCGATCGGGCCGGCAGGCCAGAGGAAGGCGGCGACGCCGAGAATCGCCAGGGCGAGGATCTTCAGCGGGGCGAGGAAGCGTCCGACGGTGTCCAGCAGGCGACCGGGGTAGAGGGAGATGGCCAGGGCCAGAAGGAAGTACGCCAGGCTGTAGACGAACAGCGCCGTGCCGCTCTCGCCGAGCAGCGGCACCACGCCGACCTCGAAGGACACCGTGGCGGTGCGCGGAATGGCGAACAGCGGGCCGACCGCCAGGTAGCAGACCGCCGCCAGCAGGCCGCCGGCATACCTACCGATCGGATGGCTGAGGGCGTCGACCGAACCGCCGACCTTGGCCAGGGCGATCACGGTGATCACCGGCAGCCCCACCGCGGTGATCAGGAAGCCCAGCGCCGCCAGCCACACATGGGGGCCGGACTGCAAGCCGACGATGGGCGGGAAGATGATGTTGCCGGCCCCGACGAACAGGGCAAAGGTCATAAAACCAAGCGCCAGGATGTCCCGGCCTTTCAAAGCGTTCATGCTGGAGAGGTACCGCGCTGCTCGAGGAAATTCACAGAAGGGTTTCCCGGGGGGTAGGGGAAACGGCACTCATCTGGATGGGACGAGCAGGGGAGGCGGCCGCTGTCCTTGTGGGAGCCGGGCCGGAAACTTGGCATGCTAACGAAAATGCCGTGGTCGCGGGATAGACATTGGTTTGGCTGTCCTTTTGTTGAAAAACGACGTCGCAATCAGAACAGTCCGTAGGCACTGGCGCCGGAGCGCTCCGCGTTCCTTGCCGCTTGCTGTCTTCCGCCCGCATCGGCGGCGCCATGCGGGGGGATGCCGGCGAACCCGGAGAGCTCCCGGAAAGCTTCCCGCGAACTTTTTGCAATCCGGCTGAAAGCCCCGGAATACAAGGGTTGCGGCGCTTTCGGAGGGTTACGTTTTCTGTAGGTATTCTTCACGAAAGATTGACGGATCGCCGAGCAGACTGCCGCCGTCGTCGAGTGCTGCCAGGGGCAACGCTGCGCACGGCAACCCGGAAGTCAGTGAAGATCCGTGCCCATGTCGAAAGCCCGCGCCGTCCGTCCCGAACTGCTGACCCTGCTGGTCAGCCTCGCCTTCCTGCTGTTCTACAACCTGCCGCTGTGGCAACGCCTGCTGGCGATCACCCCGGGGGGCTGGCAGGGCCTCGGCATGATGCTGGCGGTCGGCCTGATGATCGCCGCGATCTTCAACCTGGCGCTGACCCTGCTGGCGTTCCGCTGGCTGCTCAAGCCGGCGCTGACCCTGCTGATCCTGGCGGCCGCCGGTACCACCTACTTCATGACCCAGTACGGCGTGCTGATGGACGTCGGCATGCTGCGCAACGTCATGCAGACCAACCCGGCCGAGGTCGCCGACCTGCTTTCGCCGAAGCTCGCCGTCTACCTGGCGTTGCTTGGCGCGCTGCCGGTCTGGCTGCTGTGGCGCACCCCGGTGCGCTACCGGCCGTGGCCACGCGAGCTGCTGAGCAAGCTGCTGGTGGCGCTCGCCTGCCTGGCCCTGCTCGCCGGGGTGGCGCTGGCCAATTACCAGGGGCTGTCCTCGCTGTTCCGCAACAACAAGGAACTGCGCCTGCAGGTCACCCCGAGCAACCTGGTCGGCGCCGCCATCGGCTACGCCAAGGGCCAGGCCCAGGCCGCCAGCCAGCCGCTGCGGCCGATCGCCGTCGATGCCCGGCGCGCCGCCCTGTGGCAGGGCCATGCGCGCAAGTCGCTGACCGTGCTGGTGGTGGGCGAGAGCGCGCGGGCACAGAACTTCGGCCTCAACGGCTACGCTCGCGAGACCAACCCGCGGCTGAAGGCCGAGGAGGGCCTGATCAACTTCTCCAACGTGCACTCCTGCGGTACCGAGACCGCGGTGTCGGTGCCCTGCATGTTCTCCAACCTGGGCCGCGCGGACTACAGCGACGCTCGCGCGCGCACCCAGGAAGGCCTTCTCGATGTGTTGCAGCGCGCAGGCCTGCGGGTCCTGTGGCGGGACAACCAGTCCGGCTGCAAGGGCACCTGCGACCGCGTCGCCTTCCAGGACCTGAGCGAGAGCAAGGATCCGGCCCTGTGCGCCGGCGGCGAGTGCCATGACGAGATCCTCCTGCGCGACTTGCAGGCCTTCATCGACGGGCTGCAACAGGACACCGTGCTGGTCCTGCACCAGATGGGCAGCCACGGCCCGGCCTACTTCAAGCGCTATCCCAGGGAGTACGAGAAGTTCACCCCGGTCTGCGCCAGCAACGACTTCAGCGCCTGCTCGCGGGACAGCATCATCAACGGCTACGACAACACCCTGCTGTACACCGACCACGTGCTGGCCAGCCTGATCGACCTGCTGCGCAAGAACGAAGAGCGCATCGATACCGGCATGCTCTACCTCTCCGACCATGGCGAGTCGCTCGGCGAGTACAACCTCTACCTGCATGGCACGCCTTACCTGCTGGCGCCGGACCAGCAGAAGCACGTCGGCATGCTGGCCTGGTTCTCGCCCGGCTACCAGAGCGCCTTCGGCCTCGACAGTGGCTGCCTGCGCCAGCGCAGCAACGAGGAGCTGTCCCAGGACAACCTGTTCCACTCGATGCTCGGTCTGCTGGAGGTGCGCACCGGCGCCTACGATCCCGGCCTCGACCTGTTCGCCCCGTGCCGTGCGCCCGAGGTCCTGCAGGCGCTCAAGGCCGACGGCGGACGGGCGCTGTACTCCGAGGAAGCGTCTGGCCAGGAGCCGCCGGCTTCCTGATACGACCCGGCGAAAGGACTATTTCCTTCGCCTCGCGGAAGGGTAAGGTTCAGCCTCGGAACCCGCGAGGACGCCCATGGATCACCACGCCCAACACCACCCCAGGAGCCACGCCTGCGTGCTGCCCAACGGCCTGCGCCTGCACCTGGCGCATGATCCGGCGGCATCGCGCGCCGCTGCCTGGCTGCGGGTGGCGGCGGGCAGCCACGACGAGCCGAGCGCGCATCCCGGCCTGGCCCACTTCCTCGAGCACCTGTCGTTTCTCGGTGGCGCGGCGTTTCCCGGCGACGAGCGCCTGATGCCGTGGTTGCAGGTCCGCGGCGGCCAGGTCAACGCCAGCACCCTGGGCAAGACCACCGACTATTTCTTCGAGGTGACGGCGGAGCACCTTGGCGCCGGTCTGGCACGGCTGATCGACATGCTCGCCCGCCCCTTGCTGGACATCGATGCGCAACGGCGCGAGCGCGAAGTGCTCGAGGCCGAATACCTGGCGCGCTCGGCCGACGAGCAGACCCTGATCGACGCGGCGCTGGCCCTCGGCCTGCCCGCCGGACACCCCCTGCGGCGTTTCGCTGCCGGGCGCCGCGACAGCCTGGCCCTGGAGAGCGATGCGTTCCAGCGGGCCCTGCGCGAATTCCATGCCGCCCACTATCACGCCGGCAATTGCCAGCTATGGCTGCAAGGGCCGCAGACACTGGACGAGCTGGAGAGGCTGGCGCAGCGTGCCTGCGCCGACCTGCCGGGGCGCGCGCCAGGCGCGAGTCCGCCGCCGCCGCCGTTGCTGCCCTTCGCCTGCGAAGCGCTGGCGCTGCGCCTGCCGGGACCGCCGCGGCTGGTGCTGGGCTTTGCCCTCGACGCTTTGCGGGGGGCCGACGAACAGACCCTGCTGGCGTTCGCCGAATTGCTCGGCGATCGCTCGCCGGGCGGGTTGCTGGCGGCACTCGGCGAACAGGGCCTGGGCGAATCGGTGGCGCTGCGGGTGGTTCATCGGGACGCGCGGCAGGCGCTCCTGGCGTTGACCTTCGAACTGTTCGACGGCAGCGCGGCGGCGGCGCTGGAGGCGGCCTTTTTCGACTGGCTGGGCGCCCTGCGCGACGATGCCGCCAGCCTGCTGGCGGCGCGCCGGCCGTTGCTGGCGGAGCCCACTGCACCGCTGGAGCGACTACGCCAGCGCGTTCTTGGCCTGCCAGCGGAGATTCGCCCGGCCTGCCTGGACGCGCTGCGCGCCGACCGTTGCCTGCGGCTGCACCTGGACAGCGAACTCGACGGTGCCGAAGCGCGCTGGTCGGCGGGCTTCCGCCTGAGTGTGGCGCCGGTTGCCGCAGCGCCGCCGCTGGCCGCGCAGCGGCATGCCTGGCGCTTCGAACTGCCGTTGCCGCCCAGTGCCGCCGCCGAGGGCGCGCTGTTCCTGCGCTGGCGCTTTCCCGGTGTGCCCGCACGGTCACGCTTCCTGGCGCTGCGCCAGGCGTTGCGTCCGCTGTGCGGCCAGGCGCGCCTGGGGGGAGTGGAGATGGGCCTGGAGGCGCTCGGCGAAGACTGGTCGCTGAGCTTGCTCGGTCCGCGCGATCGCCTCGAGGCCGCCGTGCGCCCGGCCCTGGCCCGGCTCCTCGCGGCGCCGCCCGACTGGCGCGCAAACGGCGAGCGTCTGTCCTCCGCCGAGCGGCGCCGCAGCGCCACTGGCCTGCCGATCCGGCAGTTGCTGGACGCCTTGCCCGGCCTACTCGGCGAGCCGCTGGCGGAGGTCGACGACTGGCGGCGGACGCGCTGGGACGCCTTGGTCATGCAGGCCGCGATGCCAGATCCCCGATGGATGCCCGGCCAGGCTGCCGGCGAGCGCCTGGAGCCTCTGCCACCGAGGCCCGGACGGCATCGCCGCGAACTGGCCGTGGACGGCGAGTCGGCGTTGCTGCTGTTCTGTCCGCTGCCCACGCAGGAGGTGCCGATGGAGGCGGCCTGGCGCTTGCTGGCGCGCCTGCACGAACCGGCCTTCCAGCGGCGCCTGCGCGACGAGCTGCAACTGGGCTACGCGTTGTTCTGCGGTTTCCGCGAGGTCGGCGCCCGGCGCGGCCTGCTGTTCGCCGCGCAATCTCCGCGTGCCTGCCCGGCACGCCTGCTGGAGCATATGGAGACCTTCCTCCAGCGCTCCGCCGAGGCGCTCGCGCAACTGCCGGCGCGACGCCTGGCCGGCCTGCGCAAAGCCCTCGCCGACGACCTGCGCCGAGCGCCGGGTAGCTTCGCCGAGCGAGCACGGCGCGCCTGGGCGGAGCACCTTGGCGGTGGCGCCGGTCGCTCCCGGCTGCTCGCCGAGGCCGCCCTCGGCCTGAGCGGCGACGACCTGCTCGCGGCCCAGGCCCGGTTGCTGGAGGCGCGCGGCGGCTGGTGGGTGCTTTCCAGCCGGCGCTGAAGCGAGCCACGCGGTAACTCGACGACAGCCTTGCCGGCGTCACTGCGGCGTTAGGTCGAAAGCCGCGCTGCTTCGGTGGCGCTCCCGCCGCGACCAAGGTTGCGCTACCGCCGGAGGAGCGCTGCCCGCGCCTTGCGCAGCGGCACCCACGCCCACCATGAAGAAGCGTCGAAGCAGGCCCAAGGAAGCGTATGGCAGGGCTTTCCCGGTTTCGATAATCGGCTCCGCCACGACCGGCCCGGTCGTTTCACCTCGCGGAGTGCGCCATGAACAAGAACAACACCGCCGTTCGCCGAATCCTGCCGCTGACCCTGGCCTCGCTGGGTGCCCTGGGCGGCCTGCAACCGGCCGCCGCCGATATCCTGCTGTACGACAAGGACGAGACCACATTTTCCACCGACGGCTACTTCAATGCCTTCTACGTCAACAGCGACGTCGACCGCCAGGGCGAGACCTACGATCGCCGCCAGTCGCGGGTGAAGATGGGATTCCTGCCGAACTACATCGGCTTCAACTTCGGCAGGAAGGTCGACGAGCTGAGCCTCGGTGGTCGCGCTTCCTTCTGGGTGACCATCAACGACAGCGAGACCGACGGCACCGATACCGCCATCGACGTCCGTCAGTTCTACGGCACGGTCGCCGGCGACTGGGGCGAGGTGCTGATCGGCAAGGACTTCGGCCTGTTCTCGCGCTCGAACATCTTCCTCGACGAACTGCTGGCCGGTTTCGGCAACCCCAGCGACACCCTCGGCCTGGTGGACGGCAAGGGCGTCTCCTTCGGCAACATCGGCACCGGCTATCCGTATCCGTTCCCCACCTCGCAGATCACCTACCGCAACAACAACCTGCTGCCCGGCCTGCGCATCGCCGTGGGCATCCTCGACCCGATCGACTCCAACCAGATCGACAAAGATGCCAGCGACGGCCTCGACGACAAGGCCTACCAGGACAACCCGCGCTACGAGAGCGAGGTCAGCTACCAGTTCGACCTGGCCGGGGCGCAGGTCTACAGCTGGATCAACGGCGGCTACCAGACTTCGAAGAACACCAGCGACAGCGTCGACAGCGTGACTTCCAAGGGGGTCGGCTATGGCTTGCAGGTGAAGATGGGCGGCTTCTCCGTGACCGGTTCGGGGTTCACCGCCAAGGGCATCAATCCCTTCTTCACCAACAACGCCGGCGAAGCCGCGCTGCGCGAGGTGGACAGCCGCGGCGCATTGCTGCAGGGCTCGTATTCATGGGGCAAGAACCGCCTGGCGCTGTCCTACGGCAAGACCGTCGACGACGGCAACGGCCTGGGTTCCGCGGCCGACTACGAGAGTCGCGGCATCGCCTATTTCCGCACGATCAACGACAACCTCAAGCTGGTCGCCGAGCTGAACCGCTACCGGATCGACGGGCGCGACGGTGCCGCGCTCGACGAGGACACCGACACCGTGGCCCTCGGCGCCGTACTGAACTGGTGATACCGCTACTTTCGAAGGACCCCGCCGCGACCCAAGTAGGATAGGGGCCGCGGCGGCGCCCTTCGTAGAATGCTGGCGAGGCGGAACGACGGGGGAGCGGGCATGTACGAAGGGCAGGGGGAAGGGGTCTGCAGGGGCATGTCCAGCGCGCGCGACGTCGAAGTGGTGGCCCAGGACCTGGCGCGCCAGCTTATCCATCCGCACCTGGGCTTCGTGCTGTTCTTCTGTTCCGCGGAATACGACCTGCCGGCCCTTGCCGAGATGCTCGAACGCTACTTCGGCGGCATCGACCTGGTCGGCTGCACCACAGCCGGCGAGATCACTCCGGCGGGCTACGGGCGCGGCTGCGTCAGCGCGGTGGGCTTCGACGTGCGCAGCTTCGCCATCAGCAGCGCGCTGATCGACGAAATGGAGCGCTTCAGCCTGCTGGACGCGCAGCAGATGGTCGAGACCCTGGTGGCCGGCTGTCGCCGCGGCGGCCTGGCGCCGATCAAGGACCACAGTTTCGCCCTGACCTTGCTCGACGGCCTGTCCAGCCGCGAAGAGGTGGTGCTCGCCGCGCTTGGCGCGGCGCTCGGCGCGATCCCGCATTTCGGTGGCTCGGCCGGCGACGACCGGCACCTGACCCACACCCATGTCTACCACCAGGGCCAGTTCCATACCGGGGCGGCAGTGGTGGTGCTGGTCAACACCTGGCTGGACTTCGAGGTCTTCACCACCCATCACGTGGTGCCGCGCGCCGAAAAGTTGGTGGTGACCCGCGCCGACAGCGGCAGCCGGCGGGTCCACGAACTCAACGCCGAGCCGGCGGCGCTGGAATACGCCCGGCTGGTCGGGGTGGCGCCGCAGGCGCTGGATTTCGCCCTGTTCTCCGCGCATCCGCTGGCGGTGCGGGTCGACGAACGCTATTACGTGCGCTCGATCCAGCAGGCCAACGAGGACCTGAGCCTGACGTTCTACTGTGCGGTGGAGAACGGCATCGTTCTCACCGCGATGAGCACCGGTCCGCTGTTGCCCAACCTGGAGGCGCAGTTCCGCCGCCTCCACGAGCGCCTCGGACCGCCGTTGCTGACCATCGGTTGCGACTGCTTCCTGCGGCGCCTGGAGCTGGAGGTCGGCGGTGACACGCAAGCTACCGCCGCGTTTCTCCGCAGCCAGCAGGTGATCGGCTTCAACACCTACGGAGAGCAATTCAATGGCATGCATATCAACCAGACCTTCACCGGGGTCGCCATTGGCCGACCCCGCGGAGGTGTCCGTCGCTGAGCTGCAGGCGCGGGTCGTCGCCCTCGAAGAAGAGCGGCACAAGTTGCAGCGGATCAACCAGGCGCTGATCGGACGCATCGAGTCGAGCGCCGCGCAGAGCGACGAGGCCTACGGCGCCTTCCAGTATTCCGTGGTGCTGGCCGAGCAGGTCCGCGAGCGCACCGACGCGCTGAGCCAGACGATGCTCGAACTGAAGGCCAGCAACCAGTTGCTCAGCGACGCTCGCCTGCGTGCCGAGACCGCCCACCAGCATCTGCTCGACGCCATCGAAAGCATCTCCGACGCCTTCGTCCTGTTCGATCCGCAGCAACGCATCGTGTTGTTCAACGAGCGCTTCCGCGCGCTGTGGATCGACAGCCGGGCGCGGATCGGTCCTGGCATGCGTCGCGCCGAACTGCACCGGCTGGCGCGTAGCGGCGGGCTGATCGTCGAGGAGCAGCGTGGCGGCGACCAGCAGACTCTGTACCGCCTGCGCGACGAGCGCTGGCTGCGGATGAGCGAGCGACCGACCCGCGACGGCGGGCTGGCGGTGCTCTACAGCGACGTCACCGAGATCAAGCTCAGCGAGACCGCGCGCCGCGAGCAGGCGCTGGCGCAGAAGTCGCACCTGTTGCAGCGGGCGGTGGACAATCTCTCCCAGGGCGTGGCGATGGTCGGTGCCGACGGCGTGCTGGAGTTGTGGAACCGGCGCTTCCTGGAGCTCTGCGGGCTGGCCCCGATCGCCGGGCACCGGGCCTTCGCCGAAGTCATGGCGGAGAGCGAATTGCCGTTGCTCACGCCGCGCAGCCAGGACTCCCAGGGGAGTCCGCTGAGCGCCCGCGAGCAGCGCCTGTTCGATGGCCGGGTGCTGGAGATCCGTACCCATGCGCTGCCCACCGGCGGCTTCGTCAACACCTTCACCGACATCACCGAACGCTATCGCCACGCCGAGGCGTTGCGTGCCAGCGAGCGCTGGATCCGCCTGATCACCGACCAGGTGCCGGCGCTGATCGCCTATCTCAGCGACGAACTGGTCTACGAATTCACCAACAAGGTCTACGAGGAGTGGTACCGCTGGCCCAGCGGCTCGATGCTCGGCCGCTGCCTGCGCGACGTGCATGGCGCCGAGCACTGCCGGCGCCTGGAACCGTACTTCGAGCGGGCCCTGGCCGGCGAAAGCGTGACCTTCGAGATCGCCGAGACCGCGTTGTCCGGCGAGGAGCGCTACATGCAGCGCTCCTACGTGCCGAACCGCCAGGCCGACGGCCGGGTCGCCGGGCTGTTCGTGCTGATTCGGGATATCACCGAGCGCCGGCGGACCGCCGAGGCGCTGCACCAGGCCTACCAGAACCTCGAACAGCGGGTGCGCGAGCGGACCGCCGAGCTGACCACCCTCAACGACCAGTTCAAGCGCGAGATCCACGAGCGCAGCCAGGTCGAGGCGCGCCTGCGCGAAGCCAAGCGCGAGGCGGAACAGGCCAACCTGTCGAAGACCAAGTTCCTCGCGGCGGTCAGCCACGACCTGCTGCAACCGCTGAACGCCGCGCGGCTGTTCACCAGCGCCTTGCAGGAGCGCGGCAGCGCGACGCGGGACAACGAGGCGCTGGTGAACAACATCAGCCATTCGCTGGAGGACGTGGAGAACCTGCTCGGCACCCTGGTGGACATTTCCAAGCTGGACGCCGGCGTGATCACCCCGGACATCGCCCCGTTCGAGCTTGGCGAACTGCTCGGCAACCTGGCCGCGGAGTACCGCCAGGTAGCCGCCAGCGAAGGGCTACGCCTGGACTTCGTGGCCTGCGGGGCGCTGGTCCGCAGCGACCAGCAACTGCTCGCGCGAATCCTCCGCAACCTGCTTTCCAACGCCATCCGCTATACCCCGCGAGGGCGCGTGCTGCTGGGTTGCCGCCGGCATCGGCAGCGCCTGTCGATCGAGGTCTGGGACACCGGGGTGGGCATCGCCGCCGACAAGCTCGGCGAGATTTTCCAGGAATTCAAGCGCGGCGAGTCACAGCGTTGTCACCAGGACCGCGGGCTCGGCCTGGGATTGGCGATCGTCGACAAGATCGCCCGCATGCTCGGCCACCGGGTCCGGGTCGGCTCGCTGCCGGGCAAGGGCTCATGCTTCGCCATCGAGGTACCGCTGGCCCGCCATGCCCCGCGCAGTCGCGCCGAGCCGCTGGCCAGCGCGGACGACCTGCGCGAGCGCCTGCGTGGTTCGCGGGTGTGGGTGCTGGACAACGATGCGGCGATCTGCGCAGGCATGCGCACGTTGCTCGAAGCCTGGGGCTGCCGGGTAGTGACGGCGCTGTCGGAGGAAGACCTGGCGCGACAGGTCGACAACTACCATGCCGAGGCCGACCTGCTGATCGTCGACTATCACCTCGACGACCAGCGCAACGGCGTCGACGCGGTCGCCGCGATCAACGCCCGGCGCGGCTCGCCGCTGCCGGCGCTGATGATCACCGCCAACTACAGCAACGAGCTCAAGCAGCAGGTCCGCGAGCTTGGCCATACCCTGATGCACAAGCCGGTGCGGCCGATGAAGCTGAAGACCGCGCTCTGCCACTTGCTGGAGCGCGAAGCCTCGGTCTGATTCAGGCGCCTTCGCGCGCCGCGCGGCCCAGGCGCGGGGCGAGGATCAGGGCGATCCCGCCGAGCACCGCCAGGGTCGCCGGCGGCAATCGCGGGGCGAGCGGCTCGCCGAGCAGCAGGGCGCCGCAGAGGGCGGCGAGCACCGGCACGCTGAGCTGCACCGAGGCGCCCTGGATCGCCGTCAGCCCCGGCAGTGCGCTGTACCAGACGGCGTAGCCGAGGCCGGAGGCGAGGGCGCCGGAAAGCAGGGCATAGGCCAGCCCGGCGCCGTCCAGCCGCAACTGCCCGTGGAATGCCAGGAGCAGCAGGGCGGCGAAGGCAAGGGCACGCAGGAAGTTGCCCGCGCTGACCGCCAGCGGATCGCCGCCGCCGCGGCCGAGCAGGGTATAGAGGCCCCAGGCGAGGCCGGACAGGAGCATCAGCAGGGCACCGCCCAGCGGCGGCGCGCTGGCTCCGGGGAGCAACAGGAACAGCAGGCCGCCCAGGGCCAGCAGGAAACCGAGCAGCGCCTGTCCGCCCAGCCGTTCGCCGCGCAGCAGGCCGGCCAGCAGCAGGGTGACCTGTACCGCGCCGAATAGCAGCAGCGCGCCGGTGCCGGCGTCCAGCTGCACGTAGGCGTAGGAGAACGCGGCCGCGTAGACGAACAGCGCCGCCGCCCCGCGCCAGCCGCCGCGCGCGGGCGTGGCCGGGCGCCGGCGCAGATGCAGCAGGACGGCGAGCATGAGGGCGCCGGAGAAGAGACGCAGGGCGGTGAAACTGACCGCGTCGATGGCGGTGTCCTTCAGCGCCGCGCGGCAGAGCAGCGAATTGCCGGCGAAGGCCAGCATCGCCAGGACAGTGAGCAGCAGGGTACGGCGGTCGGGCATCGGCGGGTCTCAGCGGCGCAGGTAGGCGGCGAAGTCGATGTCGCCGGCGCTGAGGATCGCCTGGACCCGGTTGTGTACCTTGAGCTTGCGCAGGATCGCCGAGACGTGCGCCTTCACCGTGGTCTCGGCGATGTCCAGGTTGTAGGCGATCTGCTTGTTCGACTCGCCCTTGGTCATCCGCTCCAGCACCAGCAGCTGCTTGCGGGTCAGGGCCTGGAGCAGTTCCGGGGAGATGCCGTGTTCTTCGTGGCCGCTGCGTCGCGGCGAACTCTTCTGGGTGCGGATCACGTCCGAGGGCAGGTAGACGTTGCCGTTGAGGATCTGCTCGATGGCTTCGGTCATCTGCGCGCGTGGCGAGGACTTGGTGATGAAGCCCACCGCGCCGTAGGTGATGGCCTGTAGCACCACCTGCTTGTCCTGCTCGGCGGAGACGATAACCACGGGAATGGTCGGGGCCTCGTTGCGCAGGTTCATCAGGCCGTTGAGGCCGTGCATGCCGGGCATGTTCAGGTCGAGCAGGATCAGGTCGAGGTCGTCGTGTTCCTGGGTCAGGCCCAGGGCGCTGTCGAGGTCGGCGGTTTCCATCACTTCGCTGCCGGGGAATCCGTCGGCGATGACATTGTGGATGGCCTCGCGGAACAGCGGGTGGTCGTCGGCGATCAGGATCTTGTACATGGCCTGCACCTCGTTATTGTCGTTATGGGCGGCTGGTGGCGGCTCGGGGCACGCGGGCGGATGCGAATGCGCTCACGGTAGCAGTCGTGGGCGCGATAGCCCAGCGGGTGGGCGTTCCGCCGCGCGCTGCCGGGGACGCGTCGCGGACGGTCGGCAGCCGGGTAGGCGGAGAAGGCGAACTCGGTACTGCGGCGGGACCGCCGCAGGGTAGTCGGGCGCTACGCGGGGCAAGGCAAGGCGGGGCATGGCGGCTTCTCGTCGTTTCTTCTTGTATGCGTCATTACAGGGCAGGCGCGCTGCTTTGGAAATTCGACGTCCGGAGGGGTGAACCAGTACCAAAGTAGCAGGACCAGGCGCTTGCGCAGCGCTCCTGCTGCATCGGCGGCGCCCGCAAGGGCGGCTGGAGGCGGGTGGCCGCGCAAAAGTAGCGGCCCGGCAGTACCAAGGTAGTAGCACGCCGTGGCTCCGCGCGTCCTAGCATGTCTCGACAACGACAATGGACAGGAGTCGCCGCCATGCGCATCGCCGTCACCCTGGTGTTGCCCATCCTGCTGATCCTCAGCCTGCTCGGGTTCGATTTCCTCTATTCCCGCCACCTCGGCCAGGAAAGACCTGCCGCCTGCGCCGTCGGACAGGCCTGTCGGATCGTCCCCTGAGCCACGCCATGGATGACCTGCGACCCGCCGGCCCGGCGGAGTACCGCTGGCTGCTCGCCGTGCAGGAGCGCGAGCGGCGCTTGCTGGCCCAGGCGGTGCATGACGATATCGGCCAGTACCTGACGGGCATCCGCACCCAACTGTTGTTGCTGCGCTGCACGGCAGGCGACGGGCAGCCGGCGCTGGCACGCCTGGAGCGCTACTGCCAGGGGCTGGACGACAGCTTCCGCGCGCTGCTGCGCGGTCTACCGCCGCCGGCCCTGCAACGCCAGTCGCTGGACGAGGCGCTGCGCGCCTGCGTGGCGGACTGGCAGGAAGGCCAGGGCATCGCCTGCGAGCTGCGCCTGGGCGGTCCGCTGCCGCCCCTGGATGCGGCGGCCGGGACCCATCTCTACCGCCTGTTGCAGGAGGCGCTGAACAACGTCGCCCGGCATGCCGGCGCCAGCCGCGTGCGGATCCGCCTGCAATGCCGTGGCGGCTTTCTCTACCTGAGCGTACGCGACGACGGTCGCGGCTGCGCGGCGGACCCGGCACCCGGCTTCGGCCTGGACTCGATGCGCCAGCGCGCGCGCTGCCTGGGCGCTGAACTGAGCCTGCGCAGCCGTCCCGGACAGGGCCTGGCGTTGCGCCTGCGGATGCCGCTGGAACGCGACGACTGAGAGGAGAGGACGATGAAGGTCCTGCTGGTGGACGATCATTTCGTGGTCCGCGAAGGGCTGGCCGCGCTGTTGCGCGGGCTGCTCCCCGACGTGGAGGTGAACGAGGCCGGCGACGGCGAAGAAGCCTTGCAGGCGGTGCAGCGGGAAATTCCTTCGCTGGTCATCGTCGATCTCGGCCTGCCGGGCATCAGCGGCCTGGAACTGACTCGCCGGCTGCGCCAGCGCCTGCCGCAGTTGCGTGTGCTGTTCTTCAGCCTCCACGACGAACTGGCCCTGGTGCGCCAGGCGCTGGATGCCGGTGCCCGCGGCTACGTGACCAAGCGCGCGGCGCCGACGGTGCTGCTGGAGGCGATACGGCGAGTGCTCGCCGGCCAGCTCTATCTGGAGCAGCCCCTGGCCACGCGCCTGGCCTGCCAGTCGTGGGAAGAGCAGGGCGGGGCAGCGTTGCGCGGGCTGACCCGTCGCGAGTTCGAGATATTCCGCCTGCTCGCGCGTGGCCTGGCCCTGCGCGAGGTGGCCGAGCACCTGGGGGTAAGCGCCAAGACCGTGTCCAACCATGTCAGCCTGCTCAAGCAGAAGTTGCAGGTGAGTACCCAGGCGGAACTGGTGCACCGGGCCATCGACAGCGGCGTGCTGCGGCTGGGCCTGCCGCTGCCGCTCGCCGAGGAGGCTCGCGGCAGTCTCGGCTAGGGGCGCCGTCGCTGCTGTCCGGCGCTTCACTGCCAGCCCGCGGGGCAATCCTTGCAACCCTGCATGTTGCTGCCCTGGAAGTTGCCGAAGCGCACCTTGCTGCCGCGCAGGTCGGCATCCTCCAGGTTGGCCTCGGCCAGCTTGACTTCCTGCAGGTTGGCGTCGCGCAGGTCGGCGCCCTTGAGATCGGCGCGGGACAGCCAGGTCATCTCCAGGTCGGCGGCGCGCAGCGTGGCCTGGTGCAGGCGGCCGCCGCTGAGACGGGCGAACTCCAGGTAGGCGGCGGTGAGGTCGGCGCCTTGCCACTGGGCGCCCTGGGCGAACAGGCCCCAGGCCTGGATCGCCACCGCCCTGGCGCCGGAGAGGTCGGCGCCGCGCAGGTTGGCTTGCTGCAGGCTGGCGCGGGTGAGGTCGGCACCACGCAGGTTGGCTTTTTCCAGGTTGGCCAGGTCGAGCCTGGCGTGACGCAGGTCGGCGCCGGAGAGATCGGCGCCGGCCAGGTCGATGCGGCCGAGGTCGAGGTTGCGCAGGTCGGCGCCGCGCAGGTCGGCCTTGGCGCAGCGCGCGCCGGGCTCCAGGCGGCAGCCGGCGATGACGCGGACGTCGTCGATGTCGTCGGCGGCCTGGGCCAGGCCGGCGCCGAGCAGGGCGGCGCAGAGGAGGAAGGTCTTCATCGGGATACTCCGCAGGCGGGGAAAGCCGCGCCTCGCAGGGCGCGGCGCGGGGATCAGCGGCTGGCGGTGCGGTTGTCCCAGCTGGGCAGCTTGAATACCCAGAAGGAACCGCCCTGGGCCACCGGCCGGGTCAGGTCGGCCATGTCGCCGCCCCACAGCGGCACGGCGCCGCCGTAGCCGACGGTCACGCCGAGGTACTGCTCGCCGTCCTGTTCCCAGGTGATCGGTGGCGAGACGATGCCGCTGCCGGTCTGGAATTTCCACAGCTCCTTGCCGCTCTTCGCGTCGAAGGCCTTGAAGTAGCCGTCGCCGGTGCCGGTGAACACCAGGTTGCCGGCGGTGGCCAGCACCCCGGCCCAGAGCGGCAGGTGTTCCTTGTGTTCCCAGACCACCTTGCCGCTGACCGGGTCCATGGCGCGCAGGCTGCCGACGTGGTCGTCGTACATGCGCTTGATCCGGAAGCCCATGCCAAGGTAGGCGCTGCCCTTCGTATAGCTGACCTCCTCGGTCCAGTAGTCTTCCTTCCAGTGGTTGGCCGGCACGTAGAACAGGCCGGTGTCCTGGCTGTAGGCCATCGGGTTCCAGTTCTTGCCGCCGAGGAACGGCGGCGATACTTCCACCGCCTTGCCATGCTTCTGCCCCGGTTCCGGCAGCGGCGGGCGCTGGCCCTCGCGCTCCACCGGGCGGCCGGTCTTCAGGTCGATGTGGCTGGCCCAGGTGATGTTGTCGACGAAGGGGAAGGCGTTCTGCAACTTGCCGTTGCTGCGGTCGACCACATAGAAGAAGCCGTTGCGGTCGGCGTGGGCGGTGGCCTTGACGATCTTGCCGTCCTTGGCCTTGTAGTCGAACAGCACCAGTTCGTTGTTGCCGGAGAAGTCCCAGGCGTCGTTGGGGGTGTGCTGGTAGAACCACTTCACCTCGCCGCTGCTCGGGTCCACCCCGACCTGGCCGGAGGTGTAGAGGCTGTCGTAGTCGTGCGGGTTGCCGCCCTTGGCGGTGCGCGCCCAGGTGTTCCACGGGCCGGGGTTGCCGGCGCCGACGATGATGGTGTTGGTCTCGGCGTCGAAGCTGGCGCTCTGCCAGGGAGCGCCGCCGCCGTGGCTCCACGACTCGACCTTGCCGGTCGGCGAGTTGCGATCGTCCGGCCAGGAGGGCGCCTTGACGTCGCCGGTCACCGTGCTGTCCTTGCCGTTCAGGCGGCCCATGTGGCCTTCGACGAAGGGACGCATCCAGATTTCCTCGCCGGTATCCGGATCGCGGGCGAACAGGCGGCCGACCACGCCGAACTCGTCGCCCGAACTGCCGTGGATCAGCAGGACCTTGCCGGTCTTGCCGTCCTTCACGATGGTCGGCGCGCCAGTCATGGTGTAGCCGGCGCCGTGATCGGCGAACTTCTTCTTCCACACCACCTTGCCGGTGTTCTTGTTCAGCGCCACCACCGAGGCGTCGAGGGTGCCGAAGAACACCTTGTCGCCATAGATCGCGGCGCCGCGGTTGACCACGTCGCAGCACGGGCGGATGTCGTCGGGCAGGCGGTGGTTGTAGGTCCACAGGCGCTTGCCGGTCTTCGCGTCGAGGGCGAACAGCCGCGAGTAGGAGGCGGTCACGTAGATCACGCCGTCGCTGACGATGGCCTGGGACTCCTGGCCGCGCTGTTTCTCGTCGCCGAAGGAGTACGACCAGGCCGGGGTCAGCTTGAACACGTTGTCGGCGTTGACCTGCTTGAGCGGGCTCCAGCGCTGGGCGTGGGTGCCCATGCCGTACTGCAGCACGTCGCCGGTGGTCTTGTCGTCGTTGGCGATGTCCTCCCAGGTCACATCCTTGGCCAGCGCGGCGCCAGCGCTGCCCAGGGCGACGGCGAAGGCGAGGCAGTGCAGGCTCGGGCGCAGGAGGCCGGCAGGGGCGGGTGAGGTTCTTGTTGTCATGATCGGGTTCCCGTTTGGAGTGAGGGTCGAGAAACGGCAGGCCGCTGCTCGGGCCGCGGCGGCTTCATGGTGGAAGCGGGGCGCGCCGGCGGGAACGGAAGATCGCCCGATTCGTCCGGGAAGACTTCCCGGCCGGGGCATGACTTGGACTTGCTGCCAAAGCCCCGCGTAAGGCCTTCCGAGGCTCTACTCCGAAGGGAGTAGGCGAGGACGCCCAAAGCAGGATTCGGGCGCGCGGCGGAGCTTCCTAGGATGGCGATGAGCGTCGTTTGGCGCCCGTGCCTTGTCCTGTCTCCCCGGAGGAATGAAGTGATGAACAAGAACAACGTCTTGCGCGGCCTGCTGGTGCTGGCCGGTCTCAGCCTCTCGAGCCTGGCGCTGGCCCACGGCGATGTGACCCCCCAGGCAGTGGACACCAAGGGACTCGAGCCGCTGGGCAAGGAATGGCGCGACACCAACCCCTACCGCAAGCCCTACGCCAAGCACGACCTCGCCGTCGAGATCGGCGCCTCCGCCTACAACCAGAACTGCGCGCGCTGCCACGGCCTGGAAGCCAAGTCCGGCGGCATCGCCCCGGACCTGCGCCTGCTGGAGACCGGCGCCGAGGGCGACGAATGGTTCAAGGAGCGGGTCATCAACGGCGCGGTGCGCGATGGCGCGGTGTACATGCCGAAGATGGCCGACTTCATCAGCCAGGAAGGCCTCTGGGCGATCCGCAGCTATCTGGAAAGCGTGCACGTCGACGAGTGACGCGCCCGACCCTTCGCCGCCGACCGCGGCGCCCTTGCACGAGTCCGCCGCGCCACGGCGGAACGACCACACAGGAGAGCTTCGCCATGATCTACGCAGCGCCCGGAACCCCCGGTGCCGTCGTCACCTTCAAGCCTCGCTACGGCAACTACATCGGCGGCGAGTTCGTGCCTCCGGTCAAGGGCCAGTACTTCACCAACACCTCGCCGGTGAACGGCCAGCCGATCGCCGAGTTCCCCCGTTCCACCGCCGAGGACATCGACAAGGCCCTCGACGCCGCCCACGCCGCCGCCGACGCCTGGGGCCGCACCTCGGTGCAGGAGCGCTCGAACATCCTGCTGAAGATCGCCGACCGCATCGAGCAGAACCTGGAACTGCTCGCCGTCACCGAGACCTGGGACAACGGCAAGGCCGTGCGCGAGACCCTCAACGCCGACATCCCCCTGGCCGCCGACCACTTCCGCTACTTCGCTGGCTGCATTCGCGCCCAGGAAGGCTCCGCCGCCGAGATCAACGACAGCACCGTGGCCTACCACATCCATGAGCCGCTGGGCGTGGTCGGGCAGATCATCCCGTGGAACTTCCCGCTGCTGATGGCCGCCTGGAAGCTGGCCCCGGCGCTGGCCGCCGGCAACTGCGTGGTGCTCAAGCCGGCCGAGCAGACCCCGCTGGGCATCTGCGTGCTGCTGGAACTCATCGGCGACCTGCTGCCGCCGGGCGTGCTCAACGTCGTCCAGGGCTTCGGCAGGGAGGCCGGCGAGGCCCTGGCCACCAGCAAGCGCATCGCCAAGATCGCCTTCACCGGTTCCACCCCGGTCGGCTCGCACATCCTCAAGTGCGCGGCGGAGAACATCATTCCCTCCACCGTCGAGTTGGGCGGCAAGAGCCCGAACATCTATTTCGAAGACATCATGCAGGCCGAGCCGGCGTTCATCGAGAAGGCCGCCGAGGGCCTGGTGCTGGCCTTCTTCAACCAGGGCGAGGTGTGCACCTGCCCGTCCCGCGCGCTGGTCCAGGAGTCGATCTACCCGGCGTTCATGGAAGAGGTGCTGAAAAAGGTCAGGGCGATCAAGCGCGGCGACCCGCTGGACACCGAGACCATGGTCGGCGCCCAGGCTTCCCAGCAGCAGTACGAGAAGATCCTCTCCTACCTCGACATCGCCCAGCAGGAAGGCGCCGAGCTGCTCGCCGGCGGCAGCGTCGAGAAGCTCGAAGGCAACCTGGCCAGCGGCTACTACATCCAGCCGACCCTGCTCAAGGGACACAACGGCATGCGCGTGTTCCAGGAGGAAATCTTCGGCCCGGTGGTCGGCGTCACCACCTTCAAGGACGAAGCCGAGGCCCTGGCCATCGCCAACGACACCGAGTACGGCCTCGGCGCCGGCCTCTGGACCCGCGACATCAACCGCGCCTACCGCATGGGCCGCGGGATCAAGGCCGGTCGCGTGTGGACCAACTGCTACCACCTGTACCCGGCCCACGCCGCGTTCGGCGGCTACAAGAAGTCCGGCGTCGGTCGCGAGACGCACAAGATGATGCTCGACCACTACCAGCAGACCAAGAACCTGCTGGTGAGCTACGACATCAACCCGCTGGGCTTCTTCTGAGCGGTCCTCAGCCGCCGCGGATCGCTCCGACCCGCGGCCTTTCCGCCAAGGCACCTGCGGGTGCGCTCGTCCCGCGTCCCGACGCGGCTTTCCCCATGGCGGGTTCTGGCGCGACGCGGCCCTGGCCGCGTCTTTTTTTTCGCCTCGCCGCCGCCCCTGCATGGACTAGGCTTCTGCCCTGCACCAGGGCGAACCAGGGGGCGCAACGGCGTTCTCCCGGCGAACCTTGGGCGGGACAGGCAGTCCCTACCAAATCAGGGGGAAAACTCCTTCGAAAGTCTCATTCGGAGCGAGCCCCGCTGATGTTTAACTCGACCTGCCGGAATCGCCCGGCCCCACCAGAGAGGATCGACCCCATGTGGACCAAGCCCAGCTTCACCGACCTGCGTCTCGGTTTCGAAGTGACCCTCTACTTCGCCAACCGCTGATCCGTTCGGCCCCGGTCTTCCGGGGCCTCCCTCCAGCCCGCGGGGCAGACCCATGCACATCCGTATTCTCGGTTCGGCCGCCGGCGGCGGCTTCCCCCAGTGGAACTGCAACTGCCGCAACTGTCGCGGGGTCCGCGACGGCAGCGTAGCGGCCCAGCCACGCACGCAATCCTCCATCGCCCTGTCCGACGACGGCGAGCGCTGGATCCTCTGCAACGCCTCGCCCGACATCCGTGCCCAGATCGCCGCCTTCCCGGCCCTCCAGCCGGCGCGTCGGCCGCGCGATACGGCGATCGGCGCGATCGTCCTGCTCGACAGCCAGATCGACCACACCACCGGCCTGCTCAGCCTGCGCGAAGGCTGCCCGCACGAAGTCTGGTGCACGCAGATGGTCCACCAGGACCTCAGCGAAGGCTTCCCGCTGTTCCCCATGCTTTCCCACTGGAACGGCGGCCTGCGCCACCGGCCGATCGCCCTCGATGGCGAGCCTTTCGCCATTCCGGCCTGTCCGCGCCTGCGCTTCACCGCGATCCCCCTGCGCAGTAGCGCGCCGCCGTATTCCCCGCATCGCGGCGATCCGCATCCGGGCGACAACATCGGCCTGTTCGTCGAGGACCTCGATAGCGCCGGTGCGCTGTTCTATGCACCGGGCCTCGGCGAGGTGGACGAGGCGCTGCTCGAATGGATGCGCCGCGCCGACTGCCTGCTGGTGGACGGTACGCTCTGGCGCGACGACGAGATGCTGGTCTGCGAGGTCGGCGACAAGCTCGGCCGGCAGATGGGGCACCTGGCGCAGAGCGGGCCGGGCGGCATGCTCGAGGTGCTGGCGAAGGTGCCGGCCGCGCGCAAGGTGCTCATCCACATCAACAACACCAATCCCATCCTCGACACCGCTTCGGCCGAACGCGCCGAGCTGGATGCCAGTGGCATCGAAGTGGCCTGGGATGGCATGCACATCCAGCTGTAGGGGGCCAACATGAGCCGTGCCGCCATGGATCGCGCCGAATTCGAACGGGCGCTGCGCGACAAGGGACGCTACTACCATATCCACCATCCGTTCCATGTCGCGATGTACGAGGGCCGTGCCAGTCGCGAACAGATCCAGGGCTGGGTGGCGAACCGTTTCTACTACCAGGTCAACATCCCGCTGAAGGACGCGGCGATCCTGGCCAACTGTCCCGACCGCGAGGTCCGCCGCGAGTGGATCCAGCGTATCCTCGACCACGACGGCGCCCCCGGCGAGGCGGGCGGCATCGAGGCCTGGCTGCGTCTGGCGGAAGCGGTGGGCCTGGAGCGCGAGCAGGTGCTGTCCGAGGAGCGGGTGCTGCCCGGCGTGCGCTTCGCCGTCGACGCCTACGTCAACTTCGCCCGTCGCGCCAGTTGGCAGGAGGCGGCGAGCAGTTCGCTGACCGAACTCTTCGCCCCGCAGATCCACCAGTCGCGGCTGGACAGCTGGCCGCGCCACTATCCGTGGATCGAGGCGGCCGGCTACGAGTATTTCCGCAGTCGCCTGGCCCAGGCCCGGCGCGACGTCGAGCACGGCCTGCGGATCACCCTGGAGCACTATCGGACCCGCGAGGCACAGGAACGCATGCTGGATATCCTGCAATTCAAGCTGGACGTGTTGTGGAGCATGCTCGACGCGATGAGCATGGCCTACGAACTCGAACGCCCGCCGTACCACACGGTGACCCGCGAGCGGGTCTGGCATCGGGGGCTGGCATCATGAGCCTGCCGTCGCTCGACAGCGTGCCGATGCTGCGCCGGGGCTTCCGCTTCCAGTTCGAACCGGCCCAGGACTGCCATGTGCTGCTCTACCCCGAAGGCATGGTCAAGCTCAACGACAGCGCCGGGGAAATCCTCAAGCTGGTCGATGGCCGCCGCGACGTGGCGGCCATCGTCGCGGCGCTGCGCGAGCGTTTCCCCGAAGTCCCCGGCATAGACGAAGACATCCTGGCGTTCCTCGAGGTGGCCCATGCGCAATTCTGGATCGAGCTGCAGTGAAAGCGTGGGGCCGCCGCTCTGGCTGCTGGCCGAGCTGACCTATCGCTGTCCGTTGCAGTGCCCGTACTGCTCGAACCCGCTGGAATTCGCCCGCGAGGGCGCCGAGCTGAGTACCGCGGAATGGATCGAGGTGTTCCGCCAGGCTCGCGAGCTGGGCGCCGCACAGCTCGGTTTCTCCGGCGGCGAGCCGCTGCTGCGCCAGGACCTCGCCGAACTGATCGAGGCAGGGCGCGGCCTGGGCTTCTACACCAACCTGATCACCTCCGGCATCGGCCTCGACGAGGCACGCCTGGCGCGCTTCGCCGAGGCCGGGCTGGACCACGTGCAGATCAGCTTCCAGGCCGCCGACGAAGAAGTGAACAACCTGCTCGCCGGCTCACGCAAGGCCTTCGCCCAGAAACTGGCGATGGCCCGCGCGGTGAAGGCGCACGGCTATCCGATGGTGCTCAACTTCGTCACCCACCGGCACAACATCGACAACATCGAGCGGATCATCCAGCTGTGCATCGAGCTGGAAGCCGATTACGTCGAACTCGCCACTTGCCAGTTCTACGGCTGGGCCGCGCTGAATCGTGCCGGGCTGCTGCCGACCCGCGCCCAACTGGAGCGCGCCGAGCGGATCACCGCCGAATACCGCCAACGGCTGGCCGCCGAAGGCAATCCGTGCAAGCTGATCTTCGTCACCCCCGACTACTACGAGGAACGGCCGAAGGCCTGCATGGGCGGCTGGGCCAGCGTATTCCTCGACATCACCCCCGACGGCACCGCGCTGCCGTGTCACAGCGCGCGGCAATTGCCGGTGCAGTTTCCCAACGTGCGCGAGCACAGCCTGCGCCACATCTGGTACGAATCGTTCGGCTTCAACCGCTACCGCGGCGACGCCTGGATGCCCGAGCCGTGCCGTTCCTGCGAGGAGAAGGAGAGGGACCACGGCGGCTGCCGCTGCCAGGCGTTCCTCCTCACCGGCGATGCCGACGCCACCGACCCGGTCTGCGCCAAGTCGGCACGGCACGACCTGATCCTCGCGGCCCGTCGCCAGGCCGAGGAGGCGCCGCTTGGCCTGGACGCGCTGACCTGGCGCAACCAGCGCGCGTCACGCCTGATCTGCAAGGCCTGAGGCAATGGTCGACTACGGCGACTGGCCGAGCGACTGGAGCGCCGAGCGCGCGGTAGCCGCCGGGCGCGATTTCAGCGAGCTGAAGGCGGCCCATGGCGGGCTGGCCTGGGTGGAATTCGATCCGGCCAGCGCGCGCTCGCGCCTGTACCTGTGGCGCGACGGCGTGCTGGAGGAGCCCACCGCGCCGGACGGCTCGGTGCGCAGCCGGGTCTACGAGTACGGCGGCGGCGCCTGCTGCGTGACGCTCGACGGGCTGGCCTGGGTCGACGAAACCGACCAGCAGGTACGCCGCTGGCGAGCGGGCCGCGCAGCCCAAGTGCTGGGCGGCGGGGCGCAGTGTCGCTACGGCGACCTGGCCTACGTCGATGCCTGGGATGCCCTGCTGGCGGTGGAAGAGAGCCATGGGCCGACCGGGGTCATGCATCGCATCGTGCGCCTGGACGCCGATGGCGCGCGCCGGGTGCTGGTCGAGGGCGCCGATTTCTACGCCGCGCCGCGTGCCGCCGGCCAGGGGCGGCGGCTGGCCTGGATCGAATGGGACCGTCCGCACCAGCCCTGGACCGAGACCCGCCTGGGCCTGGCGGAGAATGGGCGTACGCGCTGCCTGGCCGGAGCCGGAGGCGGCGAGTCGATCCAGCAACCACGCTTCGATCCCGCCGGCCGCCTTCACTGGCTGAGCGACCGCGACGGCTGGTGGCGTCCCTGCGCCGAGGTAGCGTTGGCCGGCCGCTTCGCCGATGCCGACCACGCTGGCGCGCCCTGGCAATTGGGCGCTTGCAGCTACCTGCCGCTGGGAGAGGGAAGGCTGCTGCTCAGTCGCGTCGAGGCCGGCGGCGGGCAACTGTTCCTGCGCGAAGCGGACGGCAGCGAGCGGCGCCTGGCCGCGGACTGGAACCGGTTCGCCGGACTGGCCGCGGATGCCCGGGCGTTCTACTGCATCGCGGCGGCGGCCGGGCGCCTGCCGGCGCTGCTGGCGATCCATCGCGACGAGCTGCGTGTCGAGGTGCTGCGTGGCGGCGAGCGACCGCTGGCGGAGGACGACCTGTCGCATCCGCAGGCCTTCGTCTATGGGCTGGGCAACGGCGAAAACGGCCACGGTTTCTTCTATCCGCCGCGCAATGCCCGCCGCCGCGTCGATCCCCGACGACCACCGCCGCTGCTGGTGTGGCTGCATGGCGGACCGACCTCGATGCATTCGCCGGCGTTCGATGCCGGCCTGCAGTTCTGGACCCAGCGCGGTTTCGCCGTGGCGGCGCTGAACTACCGGGGCAGCAGCGGCTACGGCCGCGCCTATCGGCAGCGCTTGCGCGGCCAGTGGGGGCGCCTGGAGTTGCGCGATATCGAGGCCGCGCTGGCGCAGCTGGACGCGGAGGGATGGATCGACCGCGCCCGGGTCTTCGTCCGTGGCGCCAGCGCCGGAGGCTACAGCGCGCTGCGCGCCCTGGCTTGCCTCGATGGCCTGCGCGGCGGCGCCAGTCTCTATGGGGTCAGCGATCCGTTGGCACTGGCGCGTTGCACCCACAAGTTCGAGGGCGACTACCTCGACTGGCTGATCGGCGACCCGCAGCGCCAGCGCCGTCGCTACCTGGTGCGCAGCCCGGTGCTTCAGGTCGGGCGTATCCGCGCGCCGGTAGTGTTCTTCCAGGGCGGGCTCGACGCGGTGGTGGTGCCGGAGCAGACCGAGGCGATGGTCGCCGGCCTGCGGCGCAGCGGCGTGCGCGTGGAGTGCCACCGCTATCCGCAGGAGCGCCACGGTTTCCGCCAGCCGGCCAATCGCGCCCATGCGCTGCTGGCGGAATGGCGCTTCTACCTGGGCCTGCTGGAGGATTGAAAGGGCCGCCAAGGTCGCATTGCAATAACCGACGAATGCAGTAGGCTGCCGGCAATGTCCGATAACAATAAGAATGGTCTGTCAGATGAGCCACGACCTCAGCCAACTGCGTAAATTCGTCTCGCCCGAGATCATCTTCGGCGCCGGCTGCCGGCACAGCGTCGCCAACTACGTGAAGACCTTCGGTGCGCGCAAGGTCCTGCTGGTCTCCGACCCCGGCGTGCTCGCCGCCGGCTGGGTCGCCGACATCCAGGCAAGCCTGGAGGGGCAGGGCATCGACTACTGCCTGTATACCGACGTTTCGCCCAACCCCCGGGTCGACGAGGTGATGCTCGGCGCCGAGTTCTATCGCAGCGAGGGCTGCAATGTGATCGTCGCGGTGGGCGGCGGCAGCCCGATGGATTGCGCCAAGGGCATCGGCATCGTCGCCGCCCATGGCCGCAGCATCCTCGAGTTCGAAGGCGTCGACCGGCTGCGGGTGCCGAGTCCGCCGCTGATCCTGATCCCGACCACCGCCGGGACTTCGGCGGACGTCTCGCAGTTCGTGATCATTTCCAACCAGGACGAGCGCATGAAGTTCTCCGTGGTGAGCAAGGCGGTTGTGCCTGACGTCTCGCTGATCGACCCGGAAACCACGTTGACCATGGATCCCTTCCTTTCGGCCTGTACCGGCATCGATGCACTGGTACACGCCATCGAGGCGTTCGTCTCCACCGGCCACGGGCCGCTGACCGATCCCCACGCGCTGGAAGCGATGCGCCTGATCGATGGCAATCTGGTACAGATGATCGCCAATCCCGGCGACATCGCCCTGCGCGAGAAGATCATGCTCGGGAGCATGCAGGCCGGGCTGGCCTTCTCCAACGCCATCCTCGGCGCGGTGCATGCCATGTCGCACAGCCTCGGCGGCTATCTCGACCTGCCCCACGGCCTGTGCAACGCGGCGCTGGTCGAACACGTGGTGGCGTTCAACTACAGCGCCGCGCCGGAACGCTTCAAGGTGATCGCCGAGACCTTCGGCATCGATTGCCGCGGTCTGACCCAGGGGCAGGTCCGCCAGCGCCTGGTGGACCACCTGATCGCCTTCAAGCACGCCGTGGGTTTCCACGAGAGCCTCGCCCTGCACGGGGTCGGCAGCTCCGACATTCCTTTCCTCTCGCGCCACGCGATGCAGGACCCGTGCATCCTTACCAACCCGCGCGAGTCGAGCCAGCGCGATGTCGAGGTGGTCTATGGCGAGGCCCTCTGAGCAGCAGCAGGAGGCCCTGGCCGGGTTACTCGGCCTGGGCAGCCACTCCGCGCGCAAGAGCCACTACCCGGAGCTGCTGGCGCGCCTGGAGGAGCTGGAGGCCGAGCGCAACCGCTACAAATGGCTGTTCGAGCACGCGGTGCACGGCATCTTCCAGGCCAGCCTCGGCCAGGGGCTGCGCGCCGCCAATCCGGCGCTGGCGCAGATGCTCGGCTACGACGATCCGCAACAGGTGCTCTGGTCGCTGGAGGACATGGCCGGGCAACTGTTCGTCGGCGGCGAGGCCGAGATGCGACGGATCCGCGCGCTGCTGCGCGAGCGCGGCGGCCTGTTCGGCTACGAGACGCGCCTCTGGCGCAGGGACGGCAGTCACATCGAGGTATTGATGAACCTGCTGCTCAGGCACGACGAGGAAGAATTGGTCGAAGGTTTCGTCGCCGACATCACCGAGCGGGTCCAGGCCCAGCAGCGCCTGCAGACCATGAACGAGGAGCTGGAGCGGCGGGTAGCCGAGCGCACCCACGAGCTGGAAGAGCTCAACCGCCAGTTGCGCCAGGCGCGCGACGCCGCCGAAGCCGCCAACCACAGCAAGGACAAGTACCTCGCCGCCGCCAGCCACGACCTGCTGCAACCGCTCAACGCGGCGCGGCTGCTGGTCGACACCCTGCGCGAACGGGGCCTGCCGGCCGCCGAACTGCAACTGGTGGAGCGCACCCACCTGGCCCTGGAAGGCGCCGAGACCTTGCTCACCGACCTGCTGGAAATCGCCCGGCTCGACCAGAGCGCGATCCGTCCGGACCTGGACGACTATTCCCTCGACGAACTGCTCGCTCCGCTGGCCTCGGAGTTCGAGGAAGTCGCGCGTGCCGCCGGCCTGGCCCTGCGTGCGCGGATCCCGCGACTAGCAGTGCGCACCGACGCGCGCCTGCTGTCGCGGATCCTGCGCAACTTGCTCAGCAACGCCTGCCGCTACACCGAGCGCGGCAGCGTGCTGCTGGGGGCGCGCCGGCGTGGCGGCAAGGTACGCCTGGAGGTGTGGGACACTGGCCGGGGCATCCCCGCCGACCAGTTGCAGGCGATCTTCCTCGAGTTCAACCAACTGGACGCCGGGCGCGCTTCCGAGCGCCGTGGCGTCGGACTCGGGCTGGCCATCGTCGACCGTATCGCCGGCATCCTCGGCTACCGCATCGAGGTGCATTCGACTCCAGGCCGAGGCTCGCTGTTCGCCATCGAGGTGCCGCTGGTCCGCAAGCCGGCGCGGCCAGCACCTGGCGAGGCGATTGCGCGGGTTTCGGCTGGTGATCCGCTGCCGGGACGGCGGCTGCTGGTGGTGGACAACGAGACCGAGATTCTCTTCAGCATGTCCGCGCTGCTCGGCCAGTGGGGCTGCGAGGTGCTTACCGCCACCGACCTGGAAGGCGCGCGCAAGGCGCTCGATGGCCGCGCGCCGGATGCGATCCTGGTCGACTACCACCTGGACCACGGCGCTACCGGTTGCCAGTTGCTGGGCGCCTTGCGCGAGGACTACGGCGCGGAGATCGCCGCGGTGATGATCACCGCCGACCGCAGCGACGATTGCCGCCGCGCGCTGGCCCGCCTGGGCGTGCCGCTGCTCAACAAGCCGCTGAAGCCCGGCAAGCTGCGCGCGGCCCTGAGCGCCTTGCTCGGCGAGCTCTAGAACGCGTACCGCCGCCTGGGACGGTGCACGCCCTAGCCGGGCCGGCGGCTGCGCCGGTGCAGTGCGACGGCCAGGGCCAGCCCGCCGAGCGAGGCCAGGCAGGCGAAGAGGAACATCGAGCGGAAGCCGAACAGGTTGGCGACGAAGCCCACCAGGGGCCCGGTGATGCCCAGCGACAGGTCGACGAACAGCGAGTAGGCGCCCAGCGCCGCGCCACGGTTGGAAGCCGGTACCAGGTTCACCGCTTCCACGCCGAACGCCGGGAACACCAGGGAGAAGCCGAAGCCGGTGAGGGCCGCGCCGGCCAGGCCGACCCAGGGATTCGGCGCGCTCCACAGCAACAGCAGGCCGAGGCTTTCGACGCCGAGGCAGATGATCGCCACGCGGAAGCCGCCGAGCCGGTTGATGCTATTGGCGAACAACAGCCGGGCGCCGATGAAGCAACCGCCGAAGGCACTCAGGCAGAGCACTGCGTTGGCCCAGCCACGGCTGGCGTAGTAAAGGGTGATGAAGGTGGCGATGGTGCCGAAGCCGATCGCCCCCAGCGCCAGGCCCATACCGTGCGGGGTGACCCGGCCGAGCACATGGTGGAACGGCAGTCGCTCGCCGTGCACCAGCGGCGCCGGCAACTTCGGCCAGGCCAGGGCGAAGCCGAGCGCCCCGAGCAGGACGATGGACGCGCCCATGCTCCACAGCCCCAGCCACTGCACCAGCAGCACCCCTAGCGGCGCCCCGAGGGCGATGGCGCCGTAGCTGGCGATGCCGTTCCAGGAAATCACCTTGGCGGTGTGCGGCGCGCCGACCCGGCCGATGCCCCAGCCGATCGCCGCCGAGCCGACCAGGCTTTCCGCCGCGCCGAGTACCAGGCGGCCGACCAGCAGGCTGGCCAGGCTCAGCGCCGGCCAGCCCTGGATCGCCACCGAGAGCAGCATGAACAGCCCGCTCGCGGCGCTGCCGGCCATGCCGTAGAGCACTGCGCGCTTCGGCCCGAGGCCGTCGATGACGCGCCCGGCGTAGGGTCGGGCGAGCAGGGTGGCGAGGTACTGCAGGCTGATCACCAGGCCGGCCAGCACCGAGCCGTAGCCGAGGTCGTCGTGCACGTAGCCGGGCAGCACCGCCAGCGGGATGCCGATGGTCAGGTAGCCGATGAAGGTGAACATCACCACCGAGACGATCTGCAGGGTGACGTTCTGCCGGGCGCTGTCCTGCGCCGGCGGGGTGGGGCGGATATCGACGGACATGTGGGAAACGCGGTCGCAGTGGGTTGTCGCGGTCCGCCATGATGACCGTTGCAGATGACGAATGAAAGCAGGCTAACGGATTCGCCGGGCTATCGGCGACGCGCGGTGCCCGGCGCTAGCGCGTTCAGAGACGCTGGAAGAGACCCGGGTAATCGATCACCAGGCCCTGTTCGTCCACCAGCAGTACCGCTTTGAACGCGCTGCCTTCGAGGTTCTCGTAGAGGTAGTGGCTGGCGTCCAGGCGGGTGTATGCCTGGCGCATGCTACGCGGCTCCAGGGCCGGGGCCTCGATGTAGAGCGCGCGGATTTCCGCGCGCTGGCCATCGGCCAGGCCCAGGCGGCGGATCGGGAAGGTGTTGGTGAAGGGGCTTGGCCAAATATCGATGTCCAGGCAACCGTCGAATGCCGGTAGCGCTTCGCCGTCGCCGTCCTGCCAGTGGCCGCGGCCATCGGCGAGCAGGTGCAGCTTGCGCACCCCGGTTTCGCTTTCGACGTGGAACACCGCCTCACGCAGATGCCAGTCGGCGTCCCAGCGCAGCCGGTAGTCCAATTGGTAGGGCAGGCCGCTGCGTTCGTCCGGCGCGCGCAACTGGCTTTCCGCCTGGTCGTCCTCCAGGCGCAGGGCCTCCCAGCTGGACGACGGCGAGCGCCACAGGCCGGCCCAGGTGTACAGACGGTCGCGACTCATGCGTCGAGTACCAGGCCGAGGCGCTGGCGCTTGGGCAGGCGCGCCACCACCAACTGATGGGAACGGACCAGGGCCTCGCGCAACTCCGCCGCCTTCATCGGGTAGGGGCGGGCCATGACGATCCAGTGCGCGCGCGCCAGGTAGGGCGCCGGACGGATGCCGGGGCGGTCGACATAGCCGAGGAACAGCTCGCTGCCGACCTTGAAGGCCAGGCCGCCGTCCTTGTCGACGAAGTCGAGGATGGCGAACATCTTGTTGCCGGCCACCGAGAACACCCGGTTCGAACCCCACTTGAGGTCTTCCCGGGCGCCGGGCAGTTGCAGGCAGAAGGCGGCGATCTGGTCGGTGGTCATGGACGCTCCGGTGGCGGTTCAGTCGCGGAAATACACTTCCAGGAGATGGTAGCCGAACTGGCTCTTCAGCGGACCCTGGAGCACGCCCACGGGTTTCCTGAAGATGGCATTGTCGATGGACCTGACCATCTGCCCCGGGCGCACCTCGCCGAGGTCGCCGCCGCGCTTGCCGGACGGGCAGGTCGAATGCTTCTTCGCCAGCGTGGCGAAGTCCTCGCCCTTGGCCAGGCGCTGCTTCAGTTGCGCGGCCTCGGCTTCGGTCTTGACCAGGATGTGGCGGGCCATGGCGACGGGCATGGAATTACCTTTTGCGGTAGGACGGAACGCGCATTCTAGCCCAGGCTCGCCGCGGCTTCAGTCGCGCAGTTCGGCGAGGTCGCGATAAAGCTCCAGCGCCTGCGGGTTGGCCAGGGCGTCGGTGTTCTTCACCGGGCGGCCGTGGATCACGTTGCGCACCGCAAGCTCGACGATCTTGCCGCTCAGGGTGCGCGGGATATCGGCGACCTGGATGATCTTCGCCGGTACGTGGCGCGGCGTGGCGTTGGCGCGGATGGTCTGGCGGATGCGTTCGCGCAGCGGCTCGTCGAGTCGCACGCCGTCGCGCAGGCGGACGAACAGCAGCACACGCACATCGCCCTGCCAGTCCTGGCCGATGGCGATGGACTCGAGGACTTCCTCGACCTTTTCCACCTGGCGGTAGATTTCCGCGGTGCCGATGCGCACGCCGCCGGGATTGAGCACCGCGTCGGAGCGGCCGTGGATGACCAGCCCGCCGTGGACGGTTTCCTCGGCGTAGTCGCCATGGGCCCAGACGCCGGGAAAGCTGGCGAAGTAGGCGTCGTGGAACCTGGTGCCATCCGGGTCGTTCCAGAAGCCCAGCGGGATCGACGGGAAATGCCGGGTGCAGACCAGCTCGCCCTTGCCGCTGGCGAGGCGGCGGCCGTCGTCGTCCCAGATTTCCACGGCCATGCCCAGCGCCTTGCATTGCAGTTCGCCGCGCCACACCGGCAGCACCGGGTTGCCGATGGCGAAGCAGGAAACGATGTCGGTGCCGCCGGAGATCGACGACAGGCAGAGGTCGCTCTTCAGCTCGCGGTAGACGTAGTCGAAGCTTTCGTGGGCCAGCGGCGAACCGGTGGAGAGCAGTGTCCTCAGGCTGTCCAGGCGGTGGCTGTGGCGCGGGCGCATGCCGGCCTTCTCGAGCGCCGCCAGGTACTTGGCGCTGGCGCCGAACACGGCGATGTCCTCGGCGTCGATGAGGTCCAGCAGGCGCTCGGGGCCGGGGTGGAACGGCGAGCCGTCGTAGAGCACCAGGCTGGCGCCCACCGCCAGACCGGAGGCCAGCCAGTTCCACATCATCCAGCCGCAGGTGGTGTAGTAGAACAGCCGGTCGCCGTCGCCCAGGTCGGTGTGCAGGCCGTGCTCCTTGAGATGTTGCAGGAGCACGCCGCCGGTGGCATGGACGATGCACTTGGGGACTCCGGTGGTGCCCGACGAATAGAGGATGTACAGCGGCTGCTCGAAGGGCACCGGGGTGAAGACCGGCTCGCCCTCGGCCTGGTAGAACCCGTCCCACAGCGCGACCTGCGCCTGGCAGCGGTAGTCCTGCGGCTGCGCCTGCGGACGGTCGTAGGGCACCACCAGCAGTTGCTCCAGGCCGGGCAGGCCGGCGAGCACCTCGTTGAGCTTGGCGGTCAGGTCCAGCGACTTGCCGGCGTAGCGGTAGCCGGCACAGGCGATCAGCACGCGCGGTTCGATCTGGCCGAAGCGGTCGATCACGCCCTGGGTACCGAAGTCCGGCGAGCAGCTCGACCAGGTCGCGCCGAGGCTGGCGGTGGCGAGCATGCCGACCACGGTCTGCCAGGTGTTCGGCATCAGCGCGGCGACCCGGTCGCCGGGGCCTATGCCCAGGGCGGCGAGGCGCTTCTGCAGGCCCGCCACGTGACGGGCCAGTTCGGCGTGGCTGAGCACCTCGCGGCGACCGTCTTCGCTCACCGCGATCAGCGCCGGGGCATCATCGCGGCGGCGCAGCAGGTGTTCGGCGAAATTCAGCGTGGCGCCGGGGAACCAGCGCGCCGAGGGCATCTGCGCGCCTTCCTCGAGGACCGCACGCGGCGGTTGCTGGAAGCGCACCTCGAAGAAGTCGACGATGGCCTGCCAGAATGCCTCGCGCCGCTGCACGCTCCAGGCATGCAGCGCCGGGTAGTCGACCAGGCCGAGGGCGTGCCGCTGGTTGACGAAGCGTCGGAAGGCCTCCATGCGACTGGCGGCGATGCGTTCGGCGGAAGGGCTCCAGAGCGGTGCGGGCATGGCGTGTCCGTCCTTGTTGTTGTTCCGGGACATGCAGGAAGCATAACCGGACCCGCCGCTGCCTGCCTCACTCCGTGGACTGGTCCTGCGGCAGCGCCAGCGAGCGCCAGTCGGTGCCATGCAGCAGCACGTCGCTGAGGGCCTGGGCGGCGGTGGACAGCTTGTGCTCGCTCAGCCGCAGCAGGCCGACCCGTCGCTGCACCTGCGGCGCGTAGAGCGGCAGGCAGCGCGCGCCGAGTTCCTGCATCTGCTGGATGCACAGGGTCGGCACGGCGCTGACACCGAGTCCCTGGGCGACCATCCGCCCGACCGTGACCAATTGGTGGCTCTCGAACGCCACCGGCAAGCGACCGTGCTCGGCGGCCACGCTTTCTTCCAGGAGCAGGCGCACCGCCGAGGGGCGTTGCAGGGTGATGAAGGGCTCGCCGAGCAGTTCGCGCCAACTGATCCGCTCCTGCCCGGACAGCGACGAGCCGGTCGGCACCACGGCGACGAAGCGGTCGCTGTAGAACGGGGTGAACTCGAGGTTTTCCAGGGACTCCGGCTCGAAGGCGATGCCCAGCTCGACGCGTCGGTTGCGGACCATCTCCAGCACCTGCTCGTTGATCACGTCGTGCACCGCCACGTTGACCCGCGGGTGGCGTTCGCGAAAGGTCTTCAAGACCAGCGGCAGCAGGTTGCCGGCGAAGGAGGGCATGGCGGCGATGGAGACCTTGCCCAGTTGCAGGGTGAAGTGCTGGCGCAGCAATTCCTCGGTATTGTCCCAGTCGGCCAGCAGGCGCAGCGCCAGCGGCAGCAGGGTCTCGCCCTCGGGGGTGAGGCTGACGCTGCGGGTGGTACGTTCCAGCAGCGGACCGCCGAGGCTTTCCTCCAGGCTCTTGATCGCCAGGCTCAGGGCCGGCTGGGAGAGGTGCAGGCGTTCGCCGGCCTGGGCGAAGCTGAGGCTCTGCGCCACGGCGAGGAAGGCGCGCAACTGCTTGACGGTCATTTATTTGTTTTTCTCATCAATGGATTGGAAAAACAAACTTAACAAATCAGTCCGCAGCGGAGAAGCTCTGTGCGACCCGGCAGTCAGACTGCCGCACGCACAATCACAAGAGCCGGAAGAGGCACAGCAGCATGAGCGGACTCGACAAGCGAGTAGGCAGTTACGAAGAGGCCCTCGAAGGCCTGACCGACGGCATGACCGTCCTCGCCGGGGGCTTCGGCCTCTGCGGGATTCCCGAGAACCTGATCGCGGAAATCCGCCGGCGCGGGGTCAGGGACCTCACGGTGGTCTCGAACAACTGCGGCGTCGACGGTTTCGGCCTCGGCGTGCTGCTGGAAGACCGGCAGATCCGCAAGATGATCGCCTCCTATGTCGGCGAGAACGCCCTGTTCGAGCAACAACTGCTCAGTGGCGAACTGGAAGTCGAACTGACCCCGCAAGGCTCGCTGGCCGAGAAGATCCGCGCCGGCGGCGCCGGCATCCCGGCCTTCTTCACCGCCACCGGCTACGGCACCCCGGTCGCCGAGGGCAAGGAGGCGCGCGAGTTCAATGGCCGCCACTACATCCTCGAACCGGCCATCACCGGCGACTTCGCCATCGTCAAGGGCTGGAAGGCCGATCATTTCGGCAACGTCGTCTATCGCCACACCGCGCAGAACTTCAACCCGCTGGTCGCCACCGCCGGGCGCATCACGGTGGTCGAGGTGGAGGAGATCGTCGAGCCCGGCGAACTGGACCCGACGCAGATCCACACCCCCGGCATCTACGTCGACCGGATCATCCAGGGTCGCTTCGAGAAACGCATCGAGAAACGCACGCTGCGCGCCTGACGGCGGCCGCTACAACGACAAGAGGTTTCCCCAGATGGCACTTACCCGCGAACAGATGGCGCAGCGCGTGGCGCGCGAATTGAAGGACGGCTACTACGTCAACCTCGGCATCGGCATCCCGACCCTGGTGGCCAACTACGTGCCGGAAGGCATCGACGTCATGCTCCAGTCGGAGAACGGCCTGCTCGGCATGGGCGCGTTCCCCAGCGAGGCGGAAGTCGACGCCGACATGATCAACGCCGGCAAGCAGACCGTGACCGCCCGCGTCGGCGCGTCGATCTTCGACTCGGCGCAGTCCTTCGCCATGATCCGTGGCGGCCACGTCGACCTCACCGTGCTCGGTGCCTTCGAGGTGGACGTGCGCGGCAACATCGCCTCCTGGATGATCCCCGGCAAGCTGGTCAAGGGCATGGGCGGCGCCATGGACCTGGTGGCCGGCGCCGAGAACATCATCGTCACCATGACCCACGCCTCCAAGGACGGCGAGTCCAAGCTGCTGCCGTACTGCACCCTGCCGCTGACCGGTTGCGGCTGCATTCGCAAGGTGCTCACCGACCTGGCCTACCTGGAGATCGAGGACGGCGCCTTCATCCTCCGCGAGCGCGCCCCCGGGGTCAGCGTCGAGGAGATCGTGGCGAAGACCGCCGGCAAGCTGATCGTCCCCGAGCACGTGCCGGAAATGAGTTTCTGAATCGCGGCCCGCGCGGCCGGCGCCTCCACGCAAGGCGCCGGCCGCGCGGACCGTCCTTTCCAGAGGGCGTAGGATAGGAGCCTGTCGCACCGCCTACGTCCACCCGCAGCGATTCGGCCCGGCCACGGGCGAATCCAGGAGAACCATCCATGCAAGACGTCGTCATCGTCGCCGCTACCCGTACCGCCGTCGGCAGCTTCCAGGGCTCGCTGGCCGGCATTCCCGCCCCCGAGCTGGGCGCCGCGGTAATCCGCCGCCTGCTCGAACAGACCGGTCTCGATGCCGGCCAGGTCGACGAAGTGATCCTCGGCCAGGTGCTCACCGCCGGGTCCGGGCAGAACCCGGCGCGCCAGGCGGCGATCAAGGCCGGCCTGCCGGTCGGCGTGCCGGCCATGACCCTGAACAAGGTCTGCGGCTCCGGCCTCAAGGCCCTGCACCTGGGCGCCCAGGCGATCCGCTGCGGCGACGCCGAGGTGATCGTCGCCGGCGGCCAGGAGAACATGAGCCTGGCGCCCTACGTCATGCCCGGCGCCCGCACCGGCCTGCGCATGGGCCATGCGAAGCTGGTCGACAGCATGATCGAGGACGGCCTGTGGGACGCCTTCAACGACTACCACATGGGCATCACCGCCGAGAACCTGGCGGAGAAGTACGGCCTGACCCGCGAGGAGCAGGACGCCTTCGCCGCCGCTTCGCAGCAGAAGGCCATCGCCGCCATCGAGGGCGGGCGCTTCCGCGACGAGATCACGCCGATCCAGGTCCCGCAGCGCAAGGGCGAGCCGCTGGGCTTCGATACCGACGAGCAGCCGCGCGCCGGCACCACCGTCGAGGCCCTGGCCAAGCTCAAGCCGGCCTTCAGGAAGGACGGCAGCGTCACCGCCGGCAACGCCTCCAGCCTCAACGACGGCGCCGCCGCGGTATTGCTGATGAGCGCGGCCAAGGCCAAGGCCCTGGGCCTGCCGGTGCTGGCGCGGATCGCCAGCTACGCCAGCGCCGGGGTCGACCCGGCGATCATGGGCATCGGCCCGGTCTCCGCCACCCGTCGCGCGCTCGACAAGGCCGGCTGGAGCCTGGAGCAACTGGACCTGATCGAGGCCAACGAGGCCTTCGCCGCGCAGTCCCTGGCGGTGGGCCGGGAACTGGGCTGGGATGCCGCCAGGGTCAACGTCAACGGCGGCGCCATCGCCCTTGGCCACCCGATCGGCGCGTCCGGCTGCCGGGTGCTGGTGACCCTGCTGCACGAGATGATCCGTCGCGACGCGAAGAAGGGCCTCGCCACCCTGTGCATCGGCGGCGGGCAGGGCGTCGCCCTGACCCTGGCCCGCGACTGATCCATCGACCTGCCGCTCGCGGCGTGATCGCGCCATGTCCTTTCGCGGGGGCATGGCGCGCTCGTGTCCAGGGAACGAGCGGCGGACGGCCTTGACCGTCCGACCGGCCCCGTACCGTTCCGCCCCTCGGGACGGCCGGGTGCCCAGGGAGCCGTAGCACACACAGGCGGCCCCGTAGTCGCCGAATAACAATAAAACCGAGAGAATCCGCGATGACCGCTATCCTTCCCATCCAAGAAAGCCGCTCCGCGCGCTTCGCCATGCGTTGCTCGAACTGGGCCGAGCGCTGGTTTCCCGACTCCTGGGTGTTCGCCGCCCTGGCCATCCTCATCGTCAGCCTGGCCGCGCTGGCCATGGGCGCCGGACCGACCGCCACGGCGAAAGCCTTCGGCGACGGTTTCTGGAGCCTGATCCCGTTCACCATGCAGATGGCCTTCGTGGTCATCGGCGGCTATGTGGTGGCCAGTTCAGGCCCCGCCTCGCGTCTCATCGACCTGCTCGCGCGGGTGCCGAAGAATGGCCGCTCGGCGGTCTGCTGGGTGGCGCTGGTGTCGATGCTCGCCTCGCTGCTCAACTGGGGCCTCAGCCTGGTCTTCGGCGGCCTGCTGGTACGCGCCCTGGCGCGCCGCAGCGACCTGCGCATGGACTATCGCGCCGCCGGCGCCGCGGCCTACCTCGGGCTGGGCGCGGTGTGGGCGCTGGGCCTGTCGTCGTCGGCCGCGCAGTTGCAGGCCAACCCGGCCAGCCTGCCACCGTCGATCCTGGCGATCACCGGGGTGATCCCGTTCACCGAGACCATCTTCCTCTGGCAGTCCGGGGTCATGCTGCTGGCGCTGATCCTGGTCTCGCTGGTGATCGCCTACATGACCGCGCCGAGCGCCGCCAGCGCCCGCGACGCCAAGGATTGCGGGGTCGACGTGAGCTTCACCGCTCCGGCCAGGCTGGCGCCGACCCGGCCCGGCGAGTGGCTGGAGCACAGCCCGTTGCTGATCATCCTGCTGGTACTGCTGGCCGGCGGCTGGCTGGTACACGAGTTCTCGACCAAGCCGGCGATCCTGGCGATCTCCGGGTTGAACACCTATAACCTGCTGTTCCTGATGCTCGGCGCGTTGCTGCACTGGCGCCCGCGCAGCTTCCTCGACGCGGTGGCGCGCGCGGTGCCGACCACCACCGGGGTGCTGATCCAGTTCCCGCTGTACGGCTCGATCGCGGCGATCATGACCACGGTCAACGGCAGCGACGGCGAGACCCTGGCCCACCATATCTCGACCTTCTTCGTACAGATCGCCTCCCACGACACCTACGCGCTGCTGATGGGCGTGTACTCGGCGGTGCTGGGCTTCTTCATTCCCTCCGGCGGCGGCAAGTGGATCATCGAGGCGCCGTACGTGATGCAGGTGGCCAACGAGCTGCAATACCACCTCGGCTGGGCGGTGCAGATCTACAACGCCGCCGAGGCGCTGCCGAACCTGATCAACCCGTTCTACATGCTGCCGTTGCTCGGCGTGCTGGGGCTGAAGGCGCGCGACCTGATCGGCTTCTCGTTCGTCCAGTTGCTGGTGCACATCCCGCTGGTGCTGGTGCTGCTCTGGGCCCTGGGCAGCACCCTGGCGTACATCCCGCCGGTGATGCCGTAGCGCATCGGCGGACCGACCTGGCCCCGATAACTTCCTCTCCCTGAAGGGAGAAGGTTGGGGAGAGGGTAGCCGCGCCGGGAAACGAGGTATCGGCGGATAACGCCTGTGGCGTTATCCGCCCTACGCAATGGGGCGGGCGAACTCCGGATGGTTCCCTCTCCCTTCAGGGAGAGGGTCTGGGGAGAGGTTGGCCGCCCCGGCTACTGCGCCACCCAGCCGCCATCCATGTTCCAGGCCGCGCCGCGCACCTGGTCGGCGGCTTCGCTGCAAAGGAACAGCGTCAGTCCGCCGAGTTGCTCGGGGGTGACGAAGGCCAGCGAGGGTTGCTTTTCCGCCAGCAGGTCATGTTCCGCCTGTTCGGGCGAGACGCCCTCGGCGGTGCGCGCGTCGATCTGCTTCTGCACCAACGGGGTCAGCACCCAGCCGGGGCAGATGGCGTTGCAGGTCACCGGCGTGCGCGCCGTTTCCAGCGCCACACTCTTGGTCAGGCCGAGCACGCCATGCTTGGCGGCGACGTAGGCGCTCTTCCCGGCCGAGGCGACCAGGCCGTGGGTCGAGGCGATGTTGACGATCCGCCCCCAGCCGCGCGCGAGCATGCCCGGCAGGGCCAGGCGGGTGGTATGGAACACCGAGGACAGGTTGATCGCGATGATCGCGTCCCAGCGTTCCGTGGGGAATTCCTGCACCGGCGCCACGTACTGGATGCCGGCGTTGTTGACGAGGATGTCGACGCCGCCGAAGGTCCGCTCGGCGAAGGCCATCAGTTCGCCGATCTGCTCCGGGCTGGAGAGGTCGGCCGGGTGGTGCTCTGCGCGCACGCCGCGGGCGCGGACCTGCGCCAGCGCCGCGTCGACCTCGCCGAAGCCGTTGAGGAGCAGGTCGGCGCCGGCCTCGGCCAGGCTCAGGGCGATGCCCAGGCCGATGCCGCTGGTGGAACCGGTGACCAGGGCGGTCTTGCCTTTCAGGGTCATGCTGTTTCTCCCGCTGGATGAAAAAAAAAGGGCGGATCAGACCAGGCCGGTGGCGTAGAACAGCCCGATGACGAAGAACACCGCCAGGGTCTTGATCAGGGTAATACCGAAAATGACCTTGTACGCCTCCCGATGGGTCAGGCCGGTGACCGCCAGGAGGGTGATCACCGCGCCGTTGTGCGGCAGGGTATCCATCCCGCCGCTGGCCATGGCGGCGACCCGGTGGAGGACTTCCAGGGGGATCTGCGCGGCGTTGGCGGCGGCGATGAAGGTATCGGACATCGCCGCCAGGGCGATGCTCATGCCGCCCGACGCGGAACCGGTGATGCCGGCCAGCAGGGTGACGGTGATCGCTTCGTTGACCAGCGGATTGGGAATGCTCTTGAGCGCGTCGGCCAGCACCAGGAAGCCCGGCAGCGAGGCGATCACCGCACCGAAGCCGTATTCCGAGGCGGTGTTCATCGCCGCCAGCAGCGAGCCGGCCACCGCGCTGCGGGTGCCTTCGGCGAGGCGGCTGCGGATCGCCGCGAAGCCGCTCGCCAGCACCAGCAGGATGCCCAGCAGCAGGGCCGCCTGCACTGCCCAGATCGCGGTGAGCTTGCCGACCTCGGTTTGCAACGGCGTGGCCATGCCGGCCAGTTGCAGGGTATGGACCTGGCCGTACCATTGCGGGATCCAGTGGGTGAACAGCAGGTTGGCGACCCCGACCAGCACCAGCGGCGAGAGCGCCAGCCAGGGATTCGGCAGGCGCAGGTCATCGGCGGTCTCCGGCTCGTTGCGCAGGTCGCTGCCGTAGCCTTCGCCGTTGCGCCGCGCCTTGTTCGCCTGGCGTCGCAGGTAGAGCATGCCCACGGCGAAGACGAACAGCGCGCCGAGGGTGCCGAGCCAGGGCGCGGCCCAGGCGTGGGTGCCGAAGAAGGTCGAGGGGATGATGTTCTGGATCTGCGGGGTGCCGGGCAGCGCGTCCATGGTGAAGGAAAACGCGCCGAGGGCGATGGTCGCCGGAATCAACCGCTTGGGGATGTCGCTCTGGCGGAACATCTCCGCGGCGAACGGGTAGACCGCGAACACCACCACGAACAGCGAGACGCCGCCGTAGGTGAGCAGCGCGCAGACCAGTACGATCACCAGCATCGCCTGGCGGGTGCCGAGCAGGCGGATCGCCGCCGCGACGATGGAACGGGAGAAGCCGGCCAGCTCGATCAGCTTGCCGAACACCGCGCCAAGCAGGAATACCGGGAAGTAAAGCTTGATGAAACCGACCATCTTCTCCATGAATACCCCGGTGAAGGTCGGCGCGACCGCGCTGGGATCGGTGAGCAGGACGGCGCCGAGGGCGGCGAGGGGGGCGAACAGGATGACGCTGTAGCCCCGGTAGGCGGCCAGCATCAGCAGGCCCAGGGCGGCAAGGGCGATGATCACGCTCATCGGGCATATCTCCACGGCGCTGCGGGGCGCGCTTCGCATGGGGAAGGCGCTCCGGGCCTGTTTCTTGTTGTCGAACGGTGCGGGCACCGGCGTGACGGCCTGGAACGGGGGAGGGCCGTCGGAAAGGCACGTTGCGATAACCGTGCCAGGCCCCAGAATCGCGGTTTTCGTGGGCTGCGGCGAGACGAAGGGGAGCGTGGGGAATAGCGTTGTCTCAAAATGGAGACGTAATCGAGCGAAAGTTCAGTGGCTATGCAGGTCTCAGTTCGTCTCTATTTCGAGACGAGTCCCGCTATCGAGACGCATGCCCAGCGCCACGATCTTCTTGTACAGGGTCGAGCGACCCAGGCCCAGGCGTTTCGCCGCTTCCACCACATTGCCGGCACTCTGCGCCAGGGCCCGTCCGATCAGGTCGCGCTCGAAGGCTTCGCGGGCCTGTTGGAAATCCCCGACCGGCCTGTCGTCCGCCGCTCGAGGCAGCTCCGGCAGCGGTTGCAGGGGCCCCAGCGCCGCGCCGAGGGCGGCGGCGTCCAGCAACCGTTGGTCGGCCAGCAGCAGCGCGCGTTCCAGCACGTTGCGCAGTTCGCGGACGTTGCCCGGCCAGGCATGCCGGGCGAGCAGCGCCAGGGCGTCGCCGCCGAGTTCGTGGAGACGGCCGTGGTCGAGGCTGTCGAGGATCGACTCGCAGAGCGCCGGGAGGTCGTCCAGGCGCTGGCGCAACGGCGGGATCTCGATCGGCAGGACGTTCAGCCGGTAGTAGAGGTCAGCGCGGAAACGGCCTTCGCGCATCGCCTGCTGCAGGTCGATGGAAGTGGCGGCGACCAGGCGGATGTCGCTGCGGATCACTTCGTTGGAACCCACCGCTTCGAACTCTTTCTCCTGTAGCACGCGCAACAGCTTACCTTGCAAGGCCAGCGGCATGTCGCCGATCTCGTCGAGGAACAACGTGCCGCCCTGGGCCACCTGCAACTTGCCTGGCCGGCCCTTGCGCTCGGCACCGGTGAAGGCCCCCGGGGCGGTACCGAAGAATTCGGCCTCCAGCAGGCTTTCCGGGATCGCCGCGGCGTTCACGCTGACGAAGGCCTTGTGCGCCCGCGGCGAAGCGCTGTGGATGGCGTGGGCGAGCAGTTCCTTGCCGGTGCCGGTCTCGCCGAGCAACAGCACCGGCGCTTCGCTGGCCGCGCCACGACGGGCGCGGCGCTTGACTTCCAGGCTGACCGGACTGGTGCCGACGAAGTGGCTGAAGCTGTACTTGGCCTGGCGCGCCTGCAATTGCGAGCGGGTCGAGGCCAGTTCGCGCTGCATGCTCAGGTAGCGGGTCACCAGCGGCGACAGCGAACGCAGTTCGTCGAGCAGGGCGAAGCCGATGGCGCCGATCACTTCGCCGGCGTCGTCGTGGATCGGCAGGCGCATCACCACCAGCGGGTCCTTCGCGCTGTCCATCATGTCCAGCAGGATCGGCTTGCCGCTGCCTACCACTTCGCGCAGCAGGCTACCGGGGATCACGCTTTCGCAGGGCCGGCCGATGGCCTGCGCCGGGTCGGCGAGGCCGAAACGCTGGGCGTAGCGCTGGTTGATCCAGACGATGCGGGCCTCGCGGTCGACGATCACCGTGCCTTCGCTGGAGCCTTCGACGATCTCGAACAGCGAACGGATCGCCTGCTGGCGCACGCGTTGGTAATCCTGGAGGCTGTCGGCGTCGTTCATCGGCGGCTCCTGCGGCGGACGGCGAAACGGCCCGCCACTGTAGCCGGGAAGCCGCTCGCGGTGAAGGCTCAGGATTCCTCGACGGCCAGCGCGGCGGCGCTTTCCCGCTGCGCCTGGGCGGCGGGCGAGCGGACCTGGAGGATCAGTAGCGCGGCGAGCCCGGCGGGAATCGCCGCAAGCATGAAGATGTTCTCCACGGATATGTGCATGCCCAGCAGCAGGCTGCCGAACAGTGGGCCGAGGATCGAACCGAAGCGGCCCACGCCCAGCGCCCAGCCGGTGCCGGTGGCGCGTACCTGGGCCGGGTAGAAGTTGCTGGCGAAGGCGTTCAGGGTCAACTGCCCGCCGATGATGCAGAAGCCGGCGGCGAAGACGAACGCCAGCAGCCAGCGCGGCTGGTCGTGGTTGAGGCCGAGGAGCAGGGTGAACAGCGCGGCGCCGGCGAGAATCGCCGCCAGCAGGCGGACCTTGCTGCGCAGGCGGTCGGCGAGCCAGGCCAGGAGCATCGCGCCGAGGGTGCCGGCGAAGAGGAACATCGAGGTCGCCAGGTTCGCCGCATTGCGTGTCAGGCCGCTTTCCTGGAGCAGCGAGGGCAGCCAGCTGACCATGAAGTAGAGCAGGATCAGGCTGACGAAGAAGGTCGCCCAGAGCAGTAGGGTCGGCCGCGCGTAACCGTGGCGGAACAGCTCCAGCACGGTCAGGCTTGCCGCCGGCTCGGCGTCGGCCTCTGCCGGCGGCGGCTGCCAGCCCGGCGCCATACGCTCGCTGAGCTGGCGCAGGCGGGCATAGGGCGGTGCGTCGCGGAGCAGGCGCGGCAGCGACTCCGGGAGGAACAGGAGGAGGAAGGGGAACAGCAGCAACGGGGTGACGCCGCCGGCGAGGAACACCGCCTGCCAGCCGAAGCCGTCCATGAAGGCGGCGGCGACGAAACCGCCGGCGGCGCCGCCGAAGGAGAAACCGCAGGCCGCCAGGGTGACCATCAGGGTACGCAGGCGCGGTGGCGAATACTCGGCCATCAGCGCCATGGCACTGGGCATCGCCCCGCCCATTCCGATGCCGCAGACGAAGCGCGCCAGCATCAGGCTTTCCAGGGAACCGGCGAAGACCATCAGGACGGTCAGGCTGGCGTAGATCAGCACGCAGCAGAGCAACACCCGGCGGATGCCGAAGCGGTCCGCCAGCGGCGTCACCAGCAGCGAACCGACGGTCAGGCCGAACAGGTTGGCGCTGAACACCGGGCCGAACGCGGCCTTGTCCAGGCCCCATTCCTGGGCCAGGGTCGGCACCACGTAGCCGAGCACCTGGGCATCGTAGCCATCGGTGACCAGCAACAGGGCGAGGAGCAGCAGCAACAGCCACTGGTAGCGGGACACGGGGCGCGCGTCGAGCGCCGCGCGAAAGCTGGCGATCTGGTTGTGCATCGCAAGGTACCTGAGGTTCTTATTGGTGATGGGGCGTCCGGCGGACGCCCCCCTTTATCTTCAGGAGCGGGACTCTGCGGTCCCTCAGGCGGCCGGGGTGTCCGGCTGGTTGGCCGGATGGGCCTGGCGGAACGCCGGATGGGCGGCGGCCAGGTCGGCGACCCGGCGGATCCGTGGCCAGGCGTCCAGCGCCACGCCGAAGCGCTCGGCGGCGTAGAGCTGCGGGACCAGGTAGACGTCGGCCAGGCCCGGCCGGTCGCCGAAGCACCAGCCCTGGTCGCCGATCAGTTGCTCGACGGCGGCGAGACCCTGGCCGACCCAGTGGCCGATCCACTGCCGGACCTGCTCTTCGTCGTGGCCCCACTGACGCAGCAGGTTGAGCACGCTGGCGTTGTGCAACGGGTGGATGTCGCAGCCGACCAGCGCCGCGACTCCGCGCTCGCGGGCGCGGCGCAGCGGATCGCTGGAGAGCAGGGCGGGTTGCGGGTAGCGCTCCTCGAGGTACTCGATGATCGCCGGCGACTGGATCAGCAGCTCGCCCTCGTCGACCTGCAGGGCCGGTACGCGGCCCTGCGGGTTGAGCGCCAGGTAGGCGGGTTGGCGGTGTTCGCCGCCGTCGCGGATCAGGTTGACCGGCAGCGACTGGTAGTCCAGCCCCTTCAGCGCCAGGGCGATGCGCACCCGGTAGGAGGAGGTGGAACGGTAGTAGGTATAGAGCTTCATCCGCGCGCCCCCGGAAGGGCCGCGAGCACCTTGCCGCGACATTCGCCGAAACCGATCGAGACATGTCCCTCGCGCTTGCAGCGGGCGCGGAGGATGACCTCGTCGCCGTCCTCGAGGAAGCGCCGGGTCTCGCCGGAGGCCAGTTGCACCGGCTGCTTGCCGCCAGCGGTGATCTCCAGCAGCGAGCCGAACTGGCCGGGCTCGGCGCCGGACAGGGTGCCGGAGCCGAACAGGTCGCCGGGCTGCAACTGGCAGCCATTGACGCTGTGGTGGGCGACCATCTGCGCCACCGTCCAGTACATGCTCAGGCTGTTGCTCAGGGTCAGGCGCTGCGGCGGCAGGCCTTTCTCGCGCAGGCCCTCGGTGAGCAGCAGGACCTCCAGCTCGATGTCGAAGGCGCCGTGGGCCTGGTCGTTGTCGTCGTAGAGATACGGCAGCGGCCGCGGGTCGCCTTCGGGGCGCGCTGGCTGGGCACGGCGGAACGGCTCCAGGGCTTCGGCGGTGACCACCCAGGGCGAGACGCTGGTAATGAAGCTCTTCGACAGGAACGGGCCGAGCGGTTGGTATTCCCAGGCCTGGATGTCGCGCGCCGACCAGTCGTTGAGCAGGCAGAAGCCGGCGATGTGCTCGGCGGCGCGGGAAACCGGGATGGCTTCGCCGAGGGCGTTGCCCTGGCCGATCCAGATGCCCAGCTCCAGTTCGTAGTCCAGGCGCGCGCAGGGGCCGAACACCGGCTCGCTGGCGCCGGCCGGCAGGGTCTGGCCGTTGGGCCGGCGCACTTCGCTGCCGGAGACGCGCACGGTCGAGGCGCGGCCGTGGTAGCCGATGGGCACGTGCTTGTAGTTGGGCAGCAGTGGGTTGTCCGGGCGGAACAGCTTGCCGACGTTCTCGGCATGGCGGATGCCGACGTAGAAGTCGGTGTAGTCGCCGATCCTGGCCGGTAGGTGCATTTGGCACTCGGCGGCCGGATGGAGCAGTTCCGGGCGCTCCGCGGCGCCTTCGCCGAGCAGCTCCAGCAGGCGCTGGCGCAGCGCCACGCGGGCCGGCTTGCCGAGGGCGAAGAAGGCGTTCAGCGCGCCGCCGCGGGTGGCTTCGGCGGCTTCGCCGGCGGCACCCTCGAACAGCCCGGCGGCCAGCGCCGCGTCCAGGTCGAGGATCGAGTCGCCGATGGCCACGCCGCAACGCGGGCTCAGGCCGGCACGGCTGAAGATGCCCAGCGGCAGGTTTTGCAGGGGAAAGTCGGCATGCCCATTGGCGGAGGCGACCCAGCTACGAGTGGGGGTTGGCTGGTTCATGGGGTTATCTCCGTTGCGGGTTGAAGGTGGATACGAGCGACGCCCAGCAGGCATCGTAGTCATTCTGCAGGGCCGGCGTCTCGAGGGCGGCACGGCTCGGCCGGAGGACCTGGCTGGTCTCGAACATGAAGGCCATGGTCTGGTCGATCCTGTGCGGCTTGAGGTCGGCGGCGATGGCCTTGTCGCAGCTTTCCGCGTCCGGGCCGTGGGCGCTCATGCAACTGTGCAGCGAGGCGCCGCCGGGCACGAAGCCGCCGGCCTTGGCGTCATAGGCGCCCTGGATCAGGCCCATGAATTCGTTCATCAGGTTGCGGTGGAACCATGGCGGACGGAAGGTGTTCTCGGCCACCATCCAGCGCGGCGGGAAGATCACGAAGTCGATGTTGGCCAGGCCGGGGACGCTGGTGGGGGAGGTCAGCACGGTGAAGATCGACGGGTCCGGGTGGTCGAAGCTGACCGTGCCGATGGTGTTGAAGCGGCGCAGGTCGTACTTGTAGGGCACGTTGTTGCCGTGCCAGGCGACCACGTCCAGCGGCGAGTGGTCAAGCTCGCAGGCCCACAGCTCGCCGAGGTATTTCTGCACCAGTTGCAGCGGCTGGCGGCTGTCCTCGTAGCGCGCCACCGGGGTCAGGAAGTCGCGCGGATTGGCCAGGCCATTGCTGCCGATCGGGCCGAGGTCGGGCAGGCGCAGCGGCGCGCCGTGGTTCTCGGCGATATAGCCGCGTGCCTCGCCGTCGAGCAGCTCGACGCGGAACTTCATCCCGCGCGGGATCACCGCGATCTCCAGCGGTTCGACTTGCAGCGCGCCGAGTTCGGTGCACAGGCGCAGACGGCCCAATTGCGGGACCAGCAGCAGTTCGCCATCGGCGTCGTAGAAGCAACGCTCCATCGAGCGGTTGGCCAGGTACTGGTAGATGCTCACGCCGGCGGGCTTGTCGCCGGGCGCGTTGGCGGCCATGCGCAGCAGGCCGTCGAGGAAGTCGGTGGGCTGCTCGGGCAGTGCCAGCGGGTCCCAGCGCAGGCGGTTGGGAGTCGGCGCATCCAGTTCGGCACCGGCGATCTGTCGTTCCAGGCGGCGGAACGGCGGATGCTTGGCCGACGGCGTGATGCGGTACAGCCAGGTGCGCCGGGCCTCGCTGCGAGCCATGGTGAAGGCGGTGCCGGAGAGCAGTTCGGCGTACAGGCCGTAGGGCGCTTTCTGCGGGGAGTTCTGGCCGACCGGCAGGGCGCCGGGGAGCGCTTCGCTGCTGAATTCGTTGCCGAAGCCCGATTGATAGGCGAGGGCAGTGGAGTCGAGGTTCATCTGAGGCCTCCGGGGAGTGGGGGCAGCTTGCCGCCGATCCGCCGGGGACCTGGCACGCTGGCTGCGTTATTTTTATCGTAATTCAATTACGCATAACGTAATTTGAGTGGAAGGCAGCGTCAAGCTATAACGTCGGCCCCGCCCGCAGGAACCCGCGTCCATGGAAAAGAACAGCAGTCCCGCCGAAACCTCCGGCAAGCAGAAGGTCCGCTCCGCCGAAGTCGGTACCGATATCCTCAAGGCCCTCGCCGAACTCTCCCCGGCGACCTCGCTGTCGCGCCTGGCGGAGCATGTGGGGATGCCGGCGAGCAAGGTCCATCGCTATCTGCAGGCATTGATCGCCAGCGGCTTCGCGGTCCAGGACGCCTCCACCAATCATTACTCGCTGGGGCGCGAGGCGCTGCGCGTGGGCCTGGCGGCGCTGGACAGCATGGACGTGCTGAAGAGCGCCGCCGCGCCGCTGGCCGAGCTGCGCGACGTGCTCAACGAGACCTGCTTCCTCGCCGTCTGGGGCAACCGTGGCGCCACCGTGGTACAGGTGGAACAGGCGGTGCGCGCGGTGACGGTGGTCACCCAGGTCGGCTCGGTGCTGCCGCTGCTCGGTTCGTCCACCGGCCTGGTGTTCGCCGCGTTCCTGCCGGAACGCGAGGTGGCCGAGCTGCGCGAGGAAGAGTTGGCCGGGCGTGCCGACCATCCGCTGGCCGACCCGGCGGCCTACGCGGTGCTCCTGGAGGGCATCCGCGCGCGCGGCCTGCATGCGATCCATGGGCTGCTGATGCCTGGGGTGGAGGCGCTCTCGGCACCGGTGTTCGACGCCCGCGGGCGGGTGGCGGCGGTGCTCACGGTGGTCGGCCCGGCGAGCATCTTCCAGGCCGAGGAGCAGGGGCCAGCGGCGGAACGGCTGCTTGCGACGACTCGGGCTATCAGTTGGCGGATGGGGTATGACGGCACCCAGGGTGGATGACGCAGTCTCCGAGCCTGGGCGCGACGTCGGGTAGGGCGGATAACCGCTCGCGGTTATCCGCCGCTTCTCAGGCCTTGGCCAGCAACGCTTTCGCCGCTCGCGACCCGTTGCTCTTGCCGAGCACCGCGCAGATACGCTGGCCGGCGTCGACCAGGGCGTGCATGTCGACCCCGGTATGGATCTCCAGGCCGTTCAGCAGGTAGAGGACGTCTTCGCTGGCGACGTTGCCGGTGGCGCCCTTGGCGTAGGGACAACCGCCGAGGCCGGCCACCGAGCTGTCGAATACCGCGATGCCTTCCAGCAGGCTGGCGTAGATGTTCGCCAGGGCTTGCCCGTAGGTGTCGTGGAAGTGCCCGGCGAGGCGCTCGCGGGGAACCTCGCTGGCCACCGCCTCGATCAGCCGGCGGGTGGCGCCGGCGGTGCCGACGCCGATGGTGTCGCCCAGGGACACCTCGTAGCAGCCCATCTGCTGCAGTTCGCGGGCGACCCAGGCGACCTGGCGCGGATCGACATCGCCGTCGTAGGGACAGCCGAGCACGCAGGAAATGTAGCCGCGCACCCGCACCTGGTGCTGGCGCGCCGCCTCCAGCACCGGTACGAAGCGCTCCAGGCTGTCCTTGATCGAGCAGTTGATGTTGCGCTGGGAGAAGGCTTCCGACGCGGCGGCGAACACCGCCACTTCCTTCACTCCCGACTCCAGCGCCGCCTCGAAGCCTTTCAGGTTCGGCGCCAGCGCCGCGTAGGTCACGCCGGGACGCTGGCGGATGCCGGCGAATACCTCGGCCGAGCCGGCCATCTGCGGCACCCACTTGGGCGAGACGAAGCTGCCCACTTCGATGTAGTCCAGGCCGGCGGCGCTCAGGTCATCGACCAGGCGGATCTTGTCGGCCACCTCGATCGGCTGTTTCTCGTTCTGCAGTCCGTCGCGCGGACCGACCTCCACCAGGCGGACCTTCTTCGGCAGGTTCATGCTGTTCCTCGTCTTGGCTGTCAGGCCTGGTTCTCGTCCAGCTCCACCAGCGGCGTGCCTTCCTCGACCAGTTCGCCCTCGCTGCAATACAGCGCCTTCACTACCCCGGCGTGGGGCGCGCGGATGCTGTGTTCCATCTTCATCGCCTCCAGCACCACCAGGGTGGCGCCGGCTTCGACCGTCTGGCCGGGCTCGACCAGGACCCGCACGATACTGCCGTTCATCGGCGCGCTCAAACCGCCCTGGTGGGCATGGGCGGCCTCGGCCTCGGCGATCGGGTCGACGGCTTCGATGGCCAGCAGTTCGCCCTCCCATTCGAGGAACAATTGGCGTCCGCGGCGCAACGCCGCCGAGCGACGGGTGACACCGTCCACCCGGCTGACCAGGTCGTCGCCGTCGAGGCGATACTGGCTGGGGCTGGCGTGGCGCAGGCGGACGCAGCGGCGTTCGTCGCGGCAGCGCAGCATCAGGTCGGACTCCCGCGCCAGGGCGCTGCGCCAGCCGTCGTTGCGGCTCCACGGCGAATGCGGGTCGTCGTCGCGACGGTGGCCCGGTTCGCTCTGCAGCCAGGCTTCGGCGGCGGCTTGCCAGAAATGCTCCGGCAGCGCTTGCGGCGCCGGCAGCAGGTCGTCTTGGTGGCGCGCGATGAACCCGGTGTCCAGTTCGGCGGCGGCGAACGCCGGATGGCCGAGGATGCGGCGGAGGAACGCCAGGTTGGTGCGCAGGCCGCCGACCGAGGTTTCCGCCAGCATCGCCAGCAGGCGCTGGCGGGCTTCCTCGCGGGTTTCGCCCCAGGCGATCAGCTTGGCCAGCATCGGGTCGTAGAACGGCGAGACCTCGTCGCCTTCGCGTACCCCGCTGTCGACCCGCCGGCCGGGGCCGGCGGCCGCTTCGCGGTATAGCATCAGGCGGCCGCTGGCGGGGAGGAAGTCGCCCTCGGGGTCTTCCGCATAGAGCCGTACTTCGATGGCGTGGCCGTTCAGCGGTACCTGTTCCTGCGTCAGCGGTAGCGCCTCGCCGCGAGCGACGCGGATCTGCCAGGCGACCAGGTCGAGGCCGGTGATGGCCTCGGTGACCGGGTGTTCCACCTGCAGGCGGGTGTTCATTTCCATGAAGAAGAACTGGCCGCGTTCGTCGAGGAGGAATTCGACGGTACCGGCGCCGACGTAGCCGATCGCCTGCGCCGCGCGTACCGCGGCCTCGCCCATGGCCCGGCGCAGTTCCGCGCCGAGACCGGGGGCGGGGGCTTCCTCGACGACCTTCTGGTGGCGGCGCTGGATCGAACAGTCGCGTTCGTTGAGGTACAGGCAGTGGCCATGGCGGTCGGCGAATACCTGGATCTCCACGTGGCGCGGCTTCAGCAGGTATTTCTCCACCAGCATACGCGCGTCGCCGAAGGCGGCCTTGGCCTCGCGCTGGGCGGAGGAAAGGGCCTCGGCCAGCTCGGCCTCGCGCTCCACCACCTTCATGCCCTTGCCGCCGCCGCCAGCGGCGGCCTTGAGCAGCACCGGGTAGCCGATGCGCCCGGCTTCCCGGCGGAAAGTCTCGAGGTCCTGGGCTTCGCCGTGATAGCCGGGCACCAGCGGCACGCCGGCTTCTTCCATCAGCGCCTTGGCGGCCGACTTGCTGCCCATGGCGTCGATGGCCGCCGCCGGCGGTCCGAGGAAGAGCAGGCCGGCTTCCTCGCAGGCGCGGGCGAAGTCGGCGTTCTCCGAGAGGAAGCCGTAGCCGGGGTGGATCGCCTGGGCGCCGCTGGCGAGGGCAGCTGCGATGATCCTGTCGCCGCGCAGGTAGCTGTCGGCGGGCTTGGCGCCGCCCAGGTCGACGGCGATGTCGGCTTCGGCGACGTGGCGGGCGTGGCGGTCGATGTCGCTGTGCACGGCGACGCTGCCGATGCCGAGGGCGCGCGCGCTGCGCATCACCCGGCAGGCGATCTCGCCGCGGTTGGCGACCAGGAGGCGCTGGATGCTGCGGTAGTCCGGGTTCATGCGTCGTTTCTCCAGGCGGGCGTGCGTTTCTCCAGGAAGGCGCGCAGGCCTTCCTGGCCTTCCGGGCTGATGCGGATGCGGGCGATGGCCGCCTCGGTGTAGCGGCGCAGCGCCGGGCTCAGCTCGGCGGCCTCGACCTCATGGTAGAGCGCCTTGCAGGCGACCAGGGCGCGCGGGCTGTTTTGCAGCAGGTTGGCGATCCAGGCCTCGGCCTGGCTTTCCAGTTCGGCGGCGGGACAGCTTTCGCTGAGCAGGCCCAGTTCGCTGGCGCGGCGTCCGTCGAAGCGCTCGGCGGTCAGCGAATAGCGCCGCGCGGCGCGCTGGCCGATGGCCTTGACCACGAACGGGGCGATGGTCGCCGGGATCAGGCCGATGCGTACCTCGGACAGGCAGAAGGTCGCGTCGTCGCTGCCGATGGCCATATCGCAGCAACTGACCAGGCCGACCCCGCCGCCGAACACCGCGCCCTGGACCACCGCCAGGGTCGGCTTGGGCAGGTTGTAGAGATGGGTCATGAGTTCGGCGATGCGCTGGGCGTCGGCCAGGTTGCCCTGGTAGTCGAGGTCCACCGACTGCTGCATCCAGGCCAGGTCGGCACCGCCGCAGAAGTGCCGGCCACGGCCGCGCAGCACCAGCAGGCGGACCTGCGGGTCGCTGCCGACGCGATCGATGGCCTGCAACAGTTCGTCGATCACGACGGCATTGAAGGCGTTGTTCTTTTCCGCCCGGTCCAGCCACAGGGTGGCTACGCCGCGCGGGTCGATCTCAAGCTGGATGGTCTGGAATTCGCTCATGCTGGTCTACTCGTCACATGCGGAACACGCCGAAGGCGGTCGGCTCGATGGGGGCGTTGAGGGCGGCGGAAAGCGCCAGGGCGAGGACCTCGCGGGTCTGCGCCGGATCGATCACGCCGTCGTCCCACAGTCGCGCGCTGGAGTAGTAGGGATGGCCCTGGTGCTCGTACTGCTCGAGGATCGGCGCCTTGATCTTCGCCTCCTCTTCGACGCCGAGCTGCTGGCCGGCGCGCTCGGCCTGCTCGCGCTTGACCTGGGCGAGCACCCCGGCGGCCTGTTCGCCGCCCATCACGCCGATCCTCGCGTTCGGCCACATCCACAGGAAGCGCGGGTCGTAGGCGCGTCCGCACATGCCGTAGTTGCCGGCGCCGAAGCTGCCGCCGATCAGCACGGTGAACTTCGGCACCCGCGCGCAGGCCACCGCGGTCACCAGCTTGGCGCCGTGCTTGGCGATGCCGCCAGCCTCGTACTTCTGGCCGACCATGAAACCGGTGATGTTCTGCAGGAACAGCAGCGGGATGCCACGCTGGCAGGCCAACTCGATGAAGTGCGCGCCTTTCTGCGCGGCCTCGGCGAAGAGGATCCCGTTGTTGGCCAGGATGGCGATCGGATAGCCGTGCAGGTGGGCGAAGCCGCAGACCAGGGTGGTGCCGAACAGCGCCTTGAATTCGTCGAACTCGGAGCCGTCCACCAGCCGTGCGATCACTTCGCGCACGTCGTAGGGCTGCTTGCTGTCGGCGGGAATCACCCCGTACAGCTCCTCGGCGGGGTACAGCGGCGCGCGCGGTGCACGGCATTGCAGCTGGCCCTGCTTGCGCCAGTTGAGGTTGGCGACGCAGCGGCGGGCGATGGCCAGGGCATGGTCATCGTCCTCGGCATAGTGGTCGGCGACCCCTGAGACCTTGCAGTGCACGTCGGCGCCGCCAAGTTCCTCGGCGCTGACCACCTCGCCGGTAGCGGCCTTCACCAGCGGCGGCCCGGCGAGGAAGATGGTGGCCTGTTCGCGCACCATCACGGTTTCGTCGGACATCGCCGGCACGTAGGCCCCGCCGGCGGTGCAGGAGCCCATGACCACGGCGATCTGCGGGATGCCGCGGGCACTCATGTTGGCCTGGTTGAAGAAGATCCGGCCGAAGTGCTCGCGGTCGGGGAACACCTCGTCCTGGCGCGGCAGGTTGGCGCCGCCAGAGTCCACCAGGTAGATGCATGGCAGGCGGTTCTCCAGGGCGATGGCCTGGGCCCGCAGGTGCTTCTTCACGGTCAGCGGATAGTAGGTGCCGCCCTTCACCGTGGCATCGTTGCCGACGATCATGCATTCCACCCCTTCGACCCGGCCGATCCCGGCGACGATGCCGGCGGCGGCGACCTCTTCGCCGTAGACTTCGTGGGCGGCGAGGGCGGAAAGCTCGAGGAACGGCGAGCCGGGGTCGAGCAGGCGGTTGATGCGTTCGCGCACCAGCAGCTTGCCGCGCGCGCTGTGCCGGGCCTGGGCGGCGCTACCGCCGCCTTCGTGGATGCGGCCGAGGAGGGTGCGCAGGGCGTTGACCTGTTCCAGCATGGTCGCGGCGTTGGCCGCGAACTCGGCGGAGCGTGGATTGATCTGGGTGTGCAGGATGGCCATGGCGGTGGCTCCGTGTCGAGGTGGGCGGAAGCGGTTGGCGCCCGCTCCCGACCTGGCGATGCGCCTGTCGATGCAATGGAATGCCCTCTCCCTGGCGGAAAAGGGCCGGGAAGAGCGAGGCTTCAGCGGGTTTCGTTGAACAGCTCGCGGCCGATCAGCATGCGGCGGATCTCGCTGGTGCCGGCGCCGATCTCGTAGAGCTTGGCGTCGCGCAACAGGCGGCCGGTGGGAAACTCGTTGATGTAGCCGTTGCCGCCGAGGATCTGGATCGCGTCCAGGGCCATCTGGGTGGCGCGCTCGGCGCTGTAGAGGATCACCCCGGCGGCGTCCTTGCGGGTCGTCTCGCCGCGGTCGCAGGCGGCGGCCACGGCGTACAGGTAGGCGCGGCTGGCGTTGAGGGCGGTGTACATGTCGGCCACCTTGCCCTGGACCAGCTGGAATTCGCCGATGCTCTGGCCGAACTGGCGGCGGTCATGGATGTACGGCACCACCACGTCCATGCACGCCTGCATGATTCCCACCGGGCCGCCGGAAAGCACCACGCGCTCGTAGTCGAGGCCGCTCATCAGTACCTTGACCCCGCCGTTGACCGCGCCGAGGACGTTCTCCTCGGGTACCTCGACGTCCTGGAAGATCAGTTCGCAGGTGTTCGAGCCGCGCATGCCCAGCTTGTCCAGCTTCGGCCCGCGACTGAAGCCTTTCCAGTCGCGCTCGACGATGAACGCGGTGATCCCGTGCGCGCCCTTGTCCGCGTCGGTCTTGGCGTAGATCACATAGGTATGGGCATCGGGACCGTTGGTGATCCACATCTTGCTGCCGTTGAGAACGAAGCGGTCGCCGACCCGGTCCGCGCGCAGCTTCATCGAGACCACGTCGGAGCCGGCGTTGGGTTCGCTCATCGCCAGCGCACCGATGTGTTCGCCGGATACCAGGGCCGGCAGGTAGCGGGCCTTCTGTTCGGCGTTGCCGTTGCGCTTGATCTGGTTGACGCAGAGGTTGGAATGCGCGCCATAGGAGAGCGCCACCGAAGCCGAGGCCCGGCTGATCTCTTCCATGACCACGGCGTGGGCCAGGTAGCCCAGCGCCGAACCGCCGTACTCCTCGTCGACGGTGATGCCGAGCAGGCCCATCTCGCCGAACTTGCGCCACATGTCCATGGGGAACTGATTGTCCTGGTCGATCTGCGCGGCGCGCGGCTGCAGTTCGGCGGCGACGAAGCCGCGCACCTGGTCGCGGAGCATGTCGATGGTTTCGCCGAGGGCGAAGTTGAGGCTGGGATAGGTCATGCTTTCACCTGTAATTGTGCTTGTCCGGTTTAAAGCTTTGAATGAGGTTTATGTTTCAACTGTATGTTTGTTATAGCTTTTGATAAGCGCCGCTCGACAGCGCTCCTCGGCAGTATCCAGTTCCAGCTGCATCTGTTCGATGTCCAGCAACTGTTGTTCCAGCTGGGCGCGGCGCTCGGCGATCTTCTCCAGCATGGTGTTCAACTGCTTCTGGTTGCCGCTGCTCGGGTCCGGGTCGTAGAGCTCGATCAGTTCGCGGCATTCGGCGAGGGAAAAACCGATGCGCTTGCCGCGCAGGATCAGCTTCAGGCTGACCTTGTCGCGCGGCGAATAGATGCGTTCCTGGCCGCGTCGCTCGGGGGAGAGCAGGCCTTGCTCCTCGTAGAAGCGGATGGCGCGGGTGGTGATGTCCAGTTCGCGGGCGAGATCGGAGATGGTGTAGGTGATGGACATGCGCTGGCACCTGCTTGTTTACCTTTACGTTAACGTAAAGCTGCGCCGAAATCCTGTCAACGCCTGGAACGGGGGAAAAATGACAGCCGTGAAAGATGCTTGTCAGAAAGATTTAATCGGCGCCTCATGAAAGGGCGCGGATGGCTCTGTTCTGCTTCGCCGAACACTGTGTTTCTCGGAGGAGTCGTAACGATGAGTCGGCTGATGACCTACAGGACGCTGCTGGCTTGCCTGCTCGCCGCGTTGCTTGCGCTGCTGGTGGCGGGCCAGCAGCAGCGCGCGTTCGAGCGAATCTGGTTCAAGCTGGAGCAGCGCTACGGCGGCGATGTTGCGCGCGAGAACGCCCTGCGCCTGGCCGACTATCGGGTCGATATCGAAGCCCGCGTGCTGGGCGCGGAGTCCAACGTGTCGGCGCTGTCCTTCGACCCCAGCCGGCGCAGCCTGGTCAGCGTGACCAACCAGGACCCGCATTTCCTCGAGCTGTCGCTGGACGGCGAATTGCTGCGACGCATCCCCCTGCGCGGTTTCCAGGATCCGGAGGCTATCGAGTACATCCGGCCCGGCGTCTACGTGGTCGCCGAGGAGCGTCGCCAACGCCTGGTGGAGATCCATGTCGACGCCGACACCCGGGTGATCGACATCGACGATCCGCGCAACGCCCGGAAGTTCTCCCTGGGCAGTGCAAACAAGCGCAACAAGGGCTTCGAGGGGTTGGCCTACGACCCGCTGCGCGAGCGCCTGTTCGTGGCCCGGGAAAAGGCGCCGGTGGGCATCATCGAGGTAAACGGCTTCTTCAACGACCGCGGCGAGGCGCTCGACCTGAGCGTCGGCGGCGACCCGCAGCGCGATCGCGGGTTGTTCCTCACCGATCTGTCGAGCCTCTACTACGACAAGGCCAGCGATCACCTGCTGGTGCTTTCCGACGAGTCGCGGGTGGTCATCGAACTGGATCGCGCCGGGGATCCGCTCGGCAGCCTGACCCTGCGTGGCGGCAACCATGGCCTGACGGACGACGTGCCGCAGGCCGAAGGGTTGGCGATGGACGACCGGGGCAGCCTGTACGTGGTCAGCGAGCCGAACCTGTTCTACCGCTTCAGCCGAGCGCTGCCAGCGGCCGACTAGGGTGGGAAAAGGACGGCGGAATTCAGGCTTGCGCGCCGGATAGCGCCGGCGCGTAGCCGATCATCTGTCGCAGCAGCGGGTCGGTGAACTGCTGTTGCCAGTCGTCCAGCTTGCCCCGAAGGTCGGGGCCGCTGGCCGGAACGATGGGGGCCGCGCGCGGCTGGCGAGGCGTCGGCGGGCAGGCGCCGAGCAGCCCGACGCACAGTGCCAGGGTGGGGAGCGAGAGTTTCGCTAGGGGCATCAGGCTTGCTCCGTGGGGATCTGGGGCGAGTTGCCGGTGCGCGGCGCCTTGCGCAACCGGAACAGGCGCCCGACCACCAGGAAGAACAGCGGTACCAGGAACACCGCGAGTACCGTGGCGGTGACGATCCCGCCGAGCACCCCGGTGCCGATGGCGACCTGGGCGCCGGAACCGGCGCCGCTGGAGAGCGCCAGCGGGACCACGCCGAAACCGAACGCCAGCGAGGTCATGACGATCGGTCGCAGGCGCAGGCGCGCGGCCTCCAGGGTCGCCTGCAGCAGGCTCATGCCTTCCTGGTAATGGTCCTTGGCCACCTCGATGATGAGGATGGCGTTCTTCGCCGAGAGGCCGATGATGGTGATCAGGCCGACCTTGAAGTAGATGTCGTTGGGCAGACCGCGCAGGCTCACCCCGAGCAGTGCGCCGAGTACGCCCAGCGGCACCACCAGGATCACCGCCAGCGGGATCGACCAGCTTTCGTAGAGGGCGGCCAGGGCGAGGAACACGATCAACACCGAGAGGGCGAACAGCGCCGGCGCCTGGGCGCCGGACAGGCGTTCTTCGAAGGACTGGCCGGACCACTCGTGGGCGATGCCCTCGGGCAGTCCCTGCATCAATTGCTCCATCGCCTGCATGGCTTCGCCGCTGCTGTAGCCCGGCGCGGCCTGGCCCTCGAGGTTGAACGAGGGATAGCCGTTGTAGCGGGTCAGTTGCGGCGGGCCGAGGGTCCAGGCGGCCTTGGCGAACGTCGCCAGCGGCACCATCTCGCCCTGCTCGTTGCGCACGTGAAGCCGGCCGATGTCGTCGATGCCCAGGCGCTTGGCGCCGTCGGCCTGGACCACCACCTTGCGCACCTGGCTGCCGTGCATGAAGTCGCCGATGTAGTCCGAGCCGAACATCACCGCCAGGGTGGTGTTGATCTCGTCCATGCTCACGCCAAGGGTCTCCGCCTTGCGCCGGTCGATGTCCAGGCGGATCTGCGGCGCCTCGCCCTGGCCGGCGAACATCACGTTGGCCAGGCGCGGGTCCTCGGCGGCGCGCGCCAGCAACTGGTCGCGGGCCTTGACCAGGGCCTCGTAGCCAACCCCGCCACGGTCCTGCAGGCGGAAGTCGAAGCCGCTGGTGGAACCCAGGTCCGGCAGCGGCGGCGAGTTCATCGCATACACCGTACGGTTGGGCAGGCCGGCGAAGCGCTGGTTGATGCGCTCGACGATGGCGCCGACGTGCTGGCTGGCCTCCCGGCGTTCCGACCAGTCCTTCAGGGTGGCGAAGATCATCGCCGAGCTGGTGCCGTCGCCGTACAGGCTGAAGCCGCCGACCGCATAGGCGTAGGCCACCGGTTCGTGCTCCGCCAGGTAGCGCTCGACGTCGCCGACGTTGGCCATGGTCTCCGCCATCGGCGTGCCTTCGGGCTGCATCACCATGATCATGAAGTCGCCCTGGTCCTCTTCCGGCAGGAACGCCTGCGGCAGGCGCACGAAGAGCAGGGCGACCACGCCGATGACCAGGGTGTAGACCAGCATCCAGCGGATCGGCCGGGCGAGGATGCCGGCCACCGCGTTGCGGTAGCGTCCGGTCAGGCGCAGGAAGGCGCGGTTGAACCAGCCGAAGAAGCCGCGCTTCTCGTGGTGGTCGGCGTCGATCGGGCGCAGCAGGGTGGCGCACAGGGCCGGGGTCAGCGACAGCGCGAGGAACGCCGAGAAGCCGATGGAGACCGCCAGGGTCACCGCGAACTGGCGGTAGATGTTGCCCACCGCGCCGCTGAAGAACGCCATCGGCACGAACACCGAGACCAGCACTACGGTGATGCCGACGATGGCCCCGCTGATCTGGCGCATCGCCTTGACCGTGGCGTCGTGCGGCGACAGGCCTTCCTCGGCCATCAGCCGCTCGACGTTCTCCACCACGATGATCGCGTCGTCCACCAGGATGCCGATCGCCAGGACCATGCCGAACATGGTCAGCACGTTGATCGAGAAGCCCAGGCCGAGCATCACCGTGAAGGTGCCCAGCAGGGCCACCGGCACCACCAGTGTCGGGATCAGGGTGGCGCGGAAGTTCTGCATGAACAGGTACATCACGGCGAACACCAGCAGCATCGCCTCGAGCAGGGTGCTGACCACCTTCCTGATCGAGATCTCGACGAACGCCGAGGTGTCATAGGGGATGTTGTAGCTCACGCCCTCCGGGAAGTAGCGCGACAGCTCGTCGAGGGTGGCGCGGATGCGCTTGGCGGTGGCCACCGCGTTGGAGCCGGGCGCCATCTTCACCGCCAGGCCGGTGGCGGTCATTTGGTTGACCCGCGAGACGAAGCCGTACTCGCTCTGGCCGAACTCGACGCGGGCCACGTCGCGCAGGCGGATCGCGCCGCCGTCGGCGCGGATGCGCAGCGGAATTTCGCCGAACTGCTCGGGCGTCACCAGGGTGTCGTCGACCTTCACCGTGGCGCTGATCGGCGCCGAGTCGGGGACCCCGAGGTTGCCGATGTCGCCCACGGTGAGGCGGGCGTTGTGCCGGCGCACGGCGTTGACCAGGTCGCTGGCGCTGAGGTTCATCGAGGTCAGCTTGGCCGGGTCGGGCCAGATGCGCATGGCGTACTCGGCGCCCCAGGTCTCGACCTTGCCCACGCCCTCCACCCGGCGCAGCGCCTGCAACACGTTGGACGAGGCGATCTCGCCCAGCTCCATGGCGTCGTAGCGGCCGCTGGAGGAGGTAAGGGTAACGATCAGCTGGATGCTGTCCGCCGCCTTCTCCACGTAGATGCCGTCGCGCCGCACCGATTCGGGCAGGCGCGACTCGACGATCTTCAGGCGGTTCTGCACTTCCACCGCGGCGAGGTCGGCGTTCACGCCCTGGCGGAAGGTCAGGGTCAGCGAGGCCTGGCCGGTGCTGCTGGTGGCCTTGGTGTAGAGCAGGCCGGGCGCGCCGTTCATCTCGCGCTCGATGATCGCGGTCACCGCTTCCTCGACCACCTTGGCCGAGGCGCCGGGATAGCTGGCGCTGACGTTGACCACCGGCGGCGCGATGTCCGGGTACTGGGCGACCGGCAGGAAGCGGATCGCCAGGACCCCGGCGAGCACGATCAGCAGGGAGATCACCCAGGCGAAGACCGGCCGGTCAATGAAGAAACGAGCCATTCGTAGCGTTCTCCGTCACTGGCCCGCCGGCGAGGCGGCCAGCGGTGAGGGGGCGTCGGCGCTGGCCGGCTGGCGGACCACCGCCTGGACGCTGGAGCCGGCGGCATGCTGGGCGGCGTTCTCGACGATCACCCACTCGCCGCCCTTGAGCCCGCGGCTGATGATCCAGTCGCGGCCCTGCAGGGTGTCGGCGCGGACCTCCACGTCTTCCACCAAGCCCTTTGGGTTGACCACCTTGACCACGGCGGACTGGGCGGTACGGATCAGCGCGTCGCGCGGGACGGTGATCGCCTGCGGGTTCACCGCGCGCTGCAGGCGCACCTGCACGTAGCCGCCGGGCAGCAATTCGCGATGCGGATTGCGGAACAGGGCACGCATGGCGATGGTGTCGGTGCCGGGGTCGACCGCCAGGTCGGAGAACAGCAGCTCGCCGGCCAGCGGGTACTCGCTGCCGTCGGCCAGGACCAGGCGCACGGCGATGTCCTTGTCGGCGACACCCTTCACCTGGCCTTCGCGGATCGCCCGCTGCATGGCGGCGACTTCGCCGGCCGGCTGGGAGAAGTTCACGTAGATCGGATCGATCTGCTCGACGCGGGTCAGCGGTGTCGGCGAGTCCTCGCCGACCAGCGCGCCTTCGGTGACCAGCGCACGCCGCGCGCGGCCGTCGATCGGCGCGGTGACCGTGGCGTAGCCCAGGCGCAGGCGGGCCTGCTCCAGTTCGGCCTTGGCCGAGGCGATCTGCGCCAGGGCCTGGCGCGCGTCGGTCTGCGCTTCGGTGTACTCGCGTTCGCTGATGGCGCGGTCCTTGATCAGGTCGGCGTAGCGCTTGAGCTTGTCGGCCGCCGCCGCGTGGCTGGCCTCGGCCCGGGCCAGGGCGCCGCGGCTGATGTCCAGGGCCGCCTTCAAGGGCGCAGGGTCGATCTGGAACAGCACGGTGCCGGCGCGGACGTCCTGGCCTTCCTCGTACAGGCGACGGGTGACGATGCCGGCGACGCGCGCCCGCACTTCAGCCTGGCGGTACGCTTCCAGGCGTCCGGGCAGCTCGCTGGTGATGCCGATAGGCGCCGGCCTGGCGACGATCACGCCGACCTCGGCGGGGGCCTCCGCAGTCTTCCCGGCGTCCGCTGCTTCTTCGCAGCCCAGCAGGAATAGGGCGACCAGGGCCGCCAGCAGCCCGCGCAGCGAGCCGGTCCATTGGATGTGCATGGGTGTCCCTCGATTCGTGAACTCGCGAGCTTGCCCGGGAAAGGGCACCGCAACTCACGAGCGGCGCGACAGTAGCATATAATCAATCATGAGTGATTAATTAATTGGCGTTTCTGTAACATATCCTTATGATCTGCGGCGCCTTTCCCTTGTGAGGACGTTCAGTGGCCAGGAAAACCAAAGAGGAATCCCAGAAAACCCGCGACGGCATACTCGATGCCGCCGAGCGGGTTTTCCTGGAAAAGGGCGTGGGCACCACTGCCATGGCCGACCTGGCGGACGCCGCCGGGGTTTCTCGCGGTGCGGTCTACGGCCACTACAAGAACAAGATCGAGGTCTGCCTGGCGATGTGCGACCGCGCCTTCGGCCAGATCGAGGTACCCGACGAAAACGCCAGGGTGCCGGCGCTGGATATCCTCCTGCGCGCCGGCATGGGCTTTCTCCGCCAGTGCTGCGAGCCCGGTTCGGTGCAGCGGGTGCTGGAGATCCTCTACCTCAAGTGCGAACGCAGCGACGAGAACGAGCCGCTGTTGCGCCGCCGCGAGCTGCTCGAGAAGCAGGGGCAACGCTTCGGCCTCCGGCAGATCCGCCGGGCGGTGGAACGCGGCGAACTGCCGGCGCGGCTGGACGTCGAGCTGGCCAGCATCTATCTGCAATCGCTCTGGGACGGCATCTGCGGCACCCTGGCCTGGACCGAGCGCCTGCGCGACGATCCCTGGAACCGCGCCGAACGCATGTTCCGCGCCGGCCTCGACAGCCTGCGCAGTTCTCCCTACCTGTTGCTGGCGGACGCCTGAGGGCGTCAATCGTCCGCCATCAGGTGCCTGCGCTGGTCCTCGGCGCCGGCGACCACCAGCCGCTGGGCGTCTTCCTCGCTGATGTGCAGGCGCTTGCCGTCGATGTAGAGCACCGACAGGCGCGCCTCGGCGTCGGTACCGATGCGCAGGCTGTCGACCGGCGCGCGATGCCGGCTGCCTTCGATCTCCACGCTGCAGACGCCTTGTTCCGAATCGATTTCGATGGACATGGGAGCCTCCTGTTTTTTCCGCCTACCTTGGGTGGACCCCGGGCATCCGCGCGGGTTCTGTCACGGTAGCTTCACGCCAGCGTCACGCGCCTGCCACCGCGCTTGGCTGCAATCGTCCGCAGAGAGAGGGCGAGGCCAGCGGAGGACGACGCCATGCGGCTATGCGTGATTGGTGCGGGCTATGTGGGACTGGTGACGGCGGCCTGTTTCGCCGAGATGGGCAACCAGGTGCGTTGCGTGGAGCGTGACCGCGAGCGGGTCGCGCGGCTGAGACGCGGCGAGATGCCGATCTACGAACCGGGCCTGGAAAGCATCCTGCGCGATCAGCTGGACGCCGCCCGCCTGACCTTCACCGCCAGCCTGGCGGAAGGCCTGGCCGACGCCGAAGTGGTGTTCATCGCCGTCGGCACGCCGTGCGGCGAGGACGGCTCGGCCGACCTCAGCCACGTGCTGGCGGTCGCCGAGCAACTTGGCGCGCAACTGCGCCAGGCCTGCATCGTGGTCAACAAGTCGACCGTGCCGGTGGGCACCGCCGAACGGGTCGAAGAGATCATCCGCCTGGGCCTGGCGCGCCGGCGCAAGCGCTTCCGGGTGGCGGTGGCGAGCAATCCGGAGTTCCTCAAGGAAGGTTCGGCGGTGGACGACTTCAGGCGCCCGGACCGGGTCATCATCGGCAGCGCCGAGACGCAGGCCGGGGAAACCCTGCGCCAGCTCTACGCGCCGTTCCTGCGCAATCACGAGCGGGTCCTGCTGATGGGGCGCCGCGAGGCCGAGTTCAGCAAGTACGCGGCCAATGCCTTCCTCGCCACCAAGATTTCCTTCATGAACGAGATGGCCGGGCTGTGCGCCCTCACCGGCGTCGACATCGAGGACGTGCGCCGCGGCATGGGTAGCGACAAGCGCATCGGTACCCATTTCATCTACGCCGGCTGCGGCTACGGCGGCTCGTGCTTTCCCAAGGACGTCCGCGCGCTGATCCGCAGCGCCGAGCAGCAGGGCTACGACAGCCAGATACTGCGCGCGGTGGAAGCGCGCAACGCGCGGCAGAAGGAGCTGCTCTTCGAGACCCTCGGCGAGCTGTTCCAGGGACGCTGGCAAGGGCGCACGGTGGCGCTCTGGGGGCTGGCCTTCAAGCCGGGTACCGACGACCTGCGCGAGGCGCCGAGCCTGGTCCTGCTGGAGGCGCTGCTGCGCCACGGGGTGCGGGTCAGGGCCCATGATCCGGTGGCCAACGCCGGGGTCGCGGCACGCTATCCGGAAGCTGTGGCCTGCGCCCGATTGACGCTCCACGACTCGCCCTACGCGGCCGTCGAGGGCGCCGATGCCCTGGTGCTGGTGACCGAGTGGAAACAGTTCCGCCAGCCGGACTTCCAGAAAATCCGTGGATCCATGCGAACTCCCCTGTTGGTCGACGGTCGGAATCTCTACGCACCGGCGCGGATGGCGGAACTGGGCTTCATCTACCAGGGCATAGGACGTCCAAGGGCCGGGCATTGTAAGGCGAGCGCAGCCTGATTAGACTGCGCGCCATCCGCATACTTCGTCCATGTCGAAGGATTCTCATGATCAAGAAATGTCTTTTCCCGGCCGCCGGTTACGGCACCCGTTTCCTCCCCGCCACCAAGGCCATGCCCAAGGAAATGCTGCCGGTGGTGAACAAGCCGCTGATCCAGTACGCGGTGGAGGAGGCGCTGGAAGCCGGCCTTTCCGAGATCGGCATCGTCACCGGCCGCGGCAAGCGTTCGCTGGAAGACCACTTCGACATCAGCTACGAGCTGGAACACCAGATCCGCAACACCGACAAGGAAAAGTACCTGGTCGGCATCCGTCGGCTGATCGACGAGTGCACCTTCGCCTACACCCGCCAGGTGGAGATGAAGGGCCTCGGCCACGCCATCCTCACCGGTCGTCCGCTGATCGGCGACGAGCCGTTCGCCGTGGTCCTGGCCGACGACCTGTGCCTGAACCTCGAAGGCGACAGCGTGCTGAAGCAGATGGTCAAGCTGTACAACCAGTTCCGCTGCTCCATCGTGGCGATCCAGGAAGTGCCGCCGGAAGAGACCAACAAGTACGGCGTGATCGCCGGCGAGATGATCCGCGACGATATCTTCCGGGTGAACACCATGGTCGAGAAGCCGAAGCCGGAAGAGGCGCCGTCGAACCTGGCGATCATCGGCCGCTACATCCTGACCCCGGACATCTTCGACCTGATCGAGCAGACTGAACCGGGCAAGGGCGGCGAGATCCAGATCACCGATGCCCTGATGAAGCAGGCCCAGGACGGCTGCGTGCTGGCCTACAAGTTCAAGGGCAAGCGTTTCGACTGCGGCAGCGCCGAGGGTTACATCGAGGCGACCAACTTCTGCTACGAAAACCTCTACAAGACCGGCAAGGCTCACTGAGCCTCGCCGTTCCCGATGAAGAACGCCGCGTCCCCGATGGGGGCGCGGCGTTTTTCGTATGGGGCGAACGGCCATGGGGGTATCCGCCCTACCTGAGCTGTCGGCGGGCGTGGCGTTGTTGGCGTCGGGCGAATAACCCCGCCAGCCTGGCCTGGGCCACGCGGCGCCTCCGTGCCCGGTCAGGGAATCGGCAGCGCCTCGGAACCCGGGCCCAGCGGCTGGCCGTAGCTGAACTCCACATAGTTGCCCGCGGGATCGCGCAGGCCGCAGTAGTAGCCGACCGGATAGGGCTCGTCGCGCGGCGCCCAGACCAGGCAGCCGGCGGCCTCGGCGCGGCGCGCCAGATCGTCTACCGCGGCGCGGCTGGAGAGGGCGAAGCCGAAATGACTGTAATCGTCGCTGGCCAGGTTGCGCGGCTGGCCGCCGGGCATGATGACGAAGATGAAGCGTTGTTCCTGGCCGGGTTCGGCCATCCAGACGATCTGCGAGCCTTTGCCGGGGCGCCGGTGGATCACCCGCATGCCGCAGAAGGTTTCGTAGAAGGCGATGCAGGCGTCGAGGTCGGGGACGTGCAGCGCCAGGTGGGTGAGGGTGGGGGACATCGCGCTTACCTCCACGGACAAGCATAGCCCATCGCCTGCCAGGCCCTGCGCTGAGCCGTTTCGACAGGTTTCTGCGTCGATCCGGCGGGAGCCGACGCTGGTGAATGGGTTATGCTGGAACGCATCTGATCCAGGAGTAGGAACATGTCTTTCGATTTCGATCTGTTCGTCATCGGCGCCGGCTCAGGGGGCGTACGCGCCGCCCGCTTCGCCGCCGGCTTCGGTGCCCGTGTCGCGGTGGCGGAGAGTCGCTACCTGGGTGGCACCTGCGTCAACGTCGGCTGCGTGCCGAAGAAGCTGCTGGTCTATGGCGCGCATTTCAGCGAGGACTTCGAGCAGGCCCGGGCCTATGGCTGGAGCGCCGGCGAGGCGCAGTTCGACTGGGCGACCCTGATCGGCAACAAGAACCGCGAGATCCAGCGGCTCAACGGGATCTACCGCAACCTGCTGGTGAACAGCGGGGTGACCTTGCTCGAAGGTCACGCCCGTCTGCTCGATGCGCACAGCGTCGAGGTGGACGGCCAGCGCTTCAGCGCCAAGCACATTCTCGTCGCCACCGGTGGCTGGCCGCAGGTGCCGGACATTCCCGGCAAGGAACACGCGATCACCTCCAACGAAGCGTTCTTCCTCGAGCGCCTGCCGCGCCGCGTGCTGGTGGTCGGCGGCGGCTACATCGCCGTCGAATTCGCCTCGATCTTCAACGGGCTCGGCGCCGAGACCACCTTGCTCTACCGTCGCGACCTGTTCCTGCGCGGCTTCGACCGCAGCGTCCGCGAGCATCTGCGCGACGAATTGGGCAAGAAGGGCCTGGACCTGCAGTTCAACAGCGACATTGCCCGTATCGACAAACAGGCCGATGGTAGCCTCGCCGCGACCCTCAAGGACGGCCGGGTGCTGGAGGCGGACTGCGTGTTCTACGCCACCGGGCGGCGGCCGATGCTGGACGACCTGGGCCTGGAAAACACAGCTGTGAAGCTGACCGACAAGGGCTTCATCGCGGTCGACGAGCACTACCAGACCAGCGAACCGTCGATACTCGCCCTCGGTGACGTGATCGGTCGCGTCCAGTTGACCCCCGTGGCGCTGGCCGAGGGTATGGCGGTGGCACGGCGATTGTTCAAGCCGGAGGAGTATCGCCCGGTGGACTACAAGTTGATTCCCACCGCGGTGTTCAGCCTGCCCAACATCGGCACCGTCGGCCTGACCGAGGAGGAGGCGCTGAGCGCCGGGCACAAGGTGAAGATCTTCGAGAGCCGCTTCCGGCCGATGAAGCTGACCCTTACCGACGACCAGGAAAAGACCCTGATGAAGCTGGTCGTGGATGCCCACGACGACAGGGTGCTGGGTTGCCACATGGTCGGCGCCGAGGCCGGCGAGATCCTCCAGGGTATTGCGGTGGCGATGAAGGCCGGGGCGACCAAGCAGGCGTTCGACGAGACCATCGGCATCCACCCGACCGCGGCGGAAGAGTTCGTCACCCTGCGCACGCCGACGCGCTGAGCCGCGTCTGAACGAAGAAGCCGGCCCCTGGGCCGGCTTCTTTCATTTTCGCGCTCAGCGCGAGGGGGCCTCGGCCAGCGCCGCCGCTGCGTCGTCGCGGCGCCTGGCGTAGCGTTGCGCGAGCACCGCGCAGACCATCAGCTGGATCTGGTGGAACAGCATCAGAGGCAACACCATCGGCCCCACCGCACTGGTGGCGAACAGCACCTTGGCCATGGGCACGCCGGTGGCCAGGCTCTTCTTCGAACCGCAGAAGACGATGGTGATCTCGTCTTCCTTGCTGAAGCCCAGGCGTCGCGCCAGCACCGTGGTCAGCACCAGGGCCAGGGCGAGGATCACGCAGCAGGCGACGGTCAGGCCGAGCAGCGCCAGCCAGGGTACTTCGTGCCACAGGCCCTGGATCACCGCGGCGCTGAAGGCGGTGTAGACCACCAGCAGGATCGAGCCCTGGTCGACATAGCGCAGCACCGGCTTGTTGCGCTCCACCCAGGCGCCGATCCAGCGCCGCAGGACCTGGCCAGCGATGAAGGGTACCAGCAGTTGCAGGGTGATCTTGCCGATGGCGTCCAGCGCGTTGCCGGTCTCGCCTTCGGCGCCGAGCAGCAGCTTGACCAGCAGCGGGGTAAGGAATACGCCGAGCAGGCTCGACACGGAAGCGCTGCATACCGCTGCCGGCACGTTGCCGCGCGCCAGCGAGGTGAAGGCGATGGAGGATTGCACCGTGGCCGGCAGGGCGCAGAGGAACAGGATGCCGAGGTACAGCTCCGGGGTGACCATCGGCGACAGTGCCGGTTTCAGCGCCAGGCCGAGCAGCGGGAACATCACGAAAGTGCAGGCGAACACCAGCAGGTGCAGGCGCCAGTGGGTCATGCCGGCGATGATCGCCTGGCGCGACAGCTTGGCGCCGTGGAGGAAGAACAGCAGGCCGATGCCGATGTTGGTCACCCATTCGAAGACCACGGCGGTCTGGCCGCTGCAGGGCAGGAAAGTGGCGAGAAGGACGGTGGCGATCAGCGCCAGGGTGAAGTTATCCGGAAGGAAACGCGGTCGGGACATGGGCACGCTCTGCAGGATCGGGGGAACACATGGCAGTCTTCTGGCTGCCTGGCGAACCTGCACTGTAGCCATGGGCTGGGCGACCGGCTAACGCCAGAAGGCCAGCCGATGACGCCGAATGGACAGGGCGGCCGCCGCGCCGCCCCGAGGGGCTCAGACGACGCTGGCCAGCAGCGGCTCGCTGACGCTGGGACGGACCTTGCCGGCATGGGGAGAGAACTCCAGGCGGACGGCGAGCACGGTGACCAGCGAGCGCAGCTTCTCCGCGATCACGCTGGCGCGGTGCTGGCTGAGGCCGGGGAAGGTCAGCAGCAGGCGGATCTTGTGGTCCTCGCGGTCGGCGCGAACCCGCTCCGGGGTGAAGGATTGCACGGCGAACAGGTTGAGCACCCGGCACAGCAGGTCCGGATCGGCCATGCCCTCGATATGGAAGATCGACAGGGTCTCGGTATCTGCGCAGGAGGTTTCCCAGACGTTCGGGCGGATCACCTGGCGTTCTTCGCCGTCAGGGTGTTTGGCCAGGAAAAGGGGGGCGAGGGTTGACATGTGACGCTCCAGGCAGTGTTTCGACGAGAGAAATTCTCCCAGAGGCGTGCCGGATTTTTTCTCCTGTTTTTGCGTGATTTTGCGCTATATGTGCATACTTGATTCCTATATTTTTCTTTGTAGGGAATATTTATGTCCATTCCATTGGATATCTACGATCAGCGTATTCTTGCGTTGCTGCAGGAGGAATCCTCGCTTTCCACCGCCGAGATCGCCGAGCGCATCGGACTTTCCCAGTCGCCCTGCTGGCGGCGCATCCAGCGCCTGAAGGAGGAGGGGGTGATCCGCAAGCAGGTGACCCTGCTCGACCGCAAGAAGATCGGCCTGAATACCCAGGTATTCGCCCAGATCAAGCTCAACGCCCATGGGCGCAAGAACCTCACCGATTTCGCCGAGGCGATGCACCAGTTTCCCGAGGTGCTGGAGTGCCACGTACTGATGGGCGCGGTGGACTTCATGCTGCGTATCGTCACCCGCGATATCGAATCCTACGAACGCTTTTTCTTCGAGAAACTGTCGGCGGTGCCGGGCATCCAGGAAGTGAACTCCATCGTCGCCTTGTCGGAAATCAAATCCACCACTACCTTGCCCCTGCTCGCTCCCTGAGCCTTCCCGGAGAACGCCTGCCCATGACCATCAGCAAGACCAAGTCCAGCTTCTACCGCCGCCTCTACGTCGCCTACCTGATCGACAGCGGCACCGCCAGCGTGCCGGAGATCATGGCCGCCACCGGCATGCCCCGGCGTACCGCACAGGACACCATCGCCGCGCTGGAGGAACTGGACATCGTCTGCGAGTTCGAGCAGCGGGAGGGTGCGCGCAACCACCAGGGCGGCTATGTCATCCGCGACTGGGGGGCGGTACGGCGGGAGTGGGTGGTCGAGCAGCATCGGCGAATCGCGGCGGCGCTGGAGTATCCGGCGGACTGAGCCACGCGCTGGCGGCCACAGGCATATAAAAGAAGGAGGGGCTCAAACTGCCTCCCCTCCCGAGCATGCGTTCTTCAGATGCCGCGCTGTTCCAGGGTGGCCTGGCGGGCGCGCTGGGCCAGCTCCTCGGCGGGCTGGACGCTGCTGCCGGCGGTAGGCGGCGGTGCCGGCATATGCGGCTTGAGGTAGGCCGCCAGGCTGACGCCGCAGTAGACCAGCAGGGCCATGGCGATCAGCGCCTTGTATGGGTCGATGTCGGATCGGCGCTTGCAGACCATACAGATATGCCCTTCGCTGGCTGGGCGTTCGCCACAGTTGCGACAGCGGATCATGCCTTCCTCCCGCCGGATTTTCCCGCCTGCCAGAACGCCAGCGAGGCTTCCTCGCGGGCCTGCTCGGCGCTCAGGCCGATATCCTTCAGTTCCGCCGCTTCCAGGTCCAGCAGCGCGCGCCGGGTCAGCTGGCGTTGCCGGGCCAGGCGATAGCCGCGACGCAGGGCCTGCGCCAGGTTGTCCATCGCGGCGAGTGGGAAGGGGCCATCGAGGCGTTGGCGGCGCTCGGATTTCGCACTGAGTCGCGTCATGCTGCGTACTCCATATTGATCGGCTGGACGACGGAGATAGAATGGCCATCGCGCGCTGTTCCGTACAGGTCCAGAAAAGGTGGGTTGACTGCATACAGATCAAGCGCTCCCCGGCCTGAATGGTGGATTTCGCCACCATCTGTACCGGTCCCGCTTTCGCTCACCCTGGAGTCCCGCTCATGACCCTTTATCTGCAACTCGCCGAGACCCTCGGTTCGCGCATCGAACAGGGCCTCTACCGTCCGGGCGACCGGCTGCCCTCGGTGCGGGCCATGAGCATCGAGCACGGCGTCAGCCTGAGCACCGTGCAACAGGCATACAGGCTGCTGGAAGATCGCGGGCTGGCCGAGCCGCGGCCGAAGTCCGGCTATTTCGTCCCGGCCGCGCGACAGATGCCGCCGCTGCCGGCGATCGCCCGCCTGGCCCAGCGGCCGGTGGAAATCTCGCAATGGGAGCAGGTGCTGGCCCTGGTCAGCACGGTACCGCGGCCGGACGTCGTCCAGCTCGGCCGCGGCATGCCGGACATCTCCAGCCCTTCGCTGAAACCGCTGACCCGCAGCCTGGCCCGGCTCAACCGCCACGCCGACGCCCGTGCGCTGGCCTACGACGGGATCCACGGCTCGCCGTTGCTGCGCGAGGAAGTCGCCCGCCTGTTGGTGGACTCCGGCTGTCGGGCCACCGCCAGCGACGTGGTGATCACCACCGGCTGCCACGAGGCCCTGTCGGTGAGCATCCGCGCGGTGTGCGAACCGGGCGATATCGTCGCGGTGGAGTCGCCGAGCTTCCATGGCGCCATGCAATCGCTGAAAGGCCTCGGCATGAAGGCCCTGGAGATCCCCACCGATCCGGTCAACGGCATCAGCCTGGAAGCCCTCGAACTGGCGCTGGAACAGTGGCCGATCAAGGCCATCCAGGTGACCCCGAACTGCAACAACCCGCTCGGCTACATCATGCCCGAGTCGCGCAAGCGGGCGCTGCTGGCCCTGGCCCAGCGCTACGACGTGGCGATCATCGAGGACGATGTCTATGGCGACCTGGCCTACACCTATCCGCGCCCGCGCACCATCAAGTCGTACGACGACGATGGCCGGGTGCTGCTCTGCGGGTCGTTCTCCAAGGTCCTGGCGCCGGGCCTGCGGATCGGCTGGATGGTACCCGGGCGCTACGCCGACCGCGTGCTGCACATGAAGTACATCAGTACCGGCGCCAGCGCCCTGCAACCGCAACTGGCGATCGCCGAATTCATCGGCAACGGCCACTACGAGCCGCACTTGCGGCGCATGCGCGCCCAGTACCAGCGCGGACGCGACCTGATGATCGACTGGGTGGCGCGCTATTTCCCGGAGGGCACCCGCGCCAGCCGGCCCCAGGGCGGTTTCCTGCTCTGGGTCGAACTGGACGAGGCGTTCGACACCCTGCGCCTGGACAAGGCCTTGCGCAACCGCGGCGTACAAGTCGCGGTGGGCTGCATCTTTTCCGCTTCCGGCAAGTATCGGAACTGCCTGCGGATGAACTACGCGGCGTTGCCGACCCCGGCCATCGAGCAGGCGGTCAGGCGAGTAGGGGAGAGCGCTTGCGAGCTGCTGGAGCCTTGCGAGGCCTGAGCGACAGTCGTGCTTTCGACGCAGTCGACGATTGCGCAAATAGCAAATGCTAATCATTCGCATTGTTTGCTAGAGTTGCCTGACGCATGCATCCGCCGGCTCCACTGGGCGCCGGTCACCAGGAGACCATCGTCATGTCGCAACCCGCCTATCGTCTGTTCAATGTCGAACTCAAGCGCCGTGAGCAACTCAGCCCGGCGCTGACCCGCTTCGTCTTCGGCGGTCCGGAGGTCGCCGAGATGAAGACCCTTGCCGCCGACCAGCGGATCAAGATCTTCTTCCCCGATGCCAGCGGCCAGCCGCCCAGCCTGCCCGGCGGCAGCGAGTGGTACCAGGCCTATCGCAGCGTCGAGCCGGCCCGCCGGCCGCCGATGCGTACCTACACCATCCGTGCGCTGCGCGCCGAGCAGGAAGAGGTCGACGTGGAGTTCGTCCTCCACGGCGAGAACGGCCCGGCCTCGGCCTGGGCGACCCACGCGCGGATCGGCGACCGCCTGCAACTGGCCGCGCCCAACCGGCAATACGGCGATGACCCCGGCGGCTACGAATGGAAACCGCCGGCTGGCGTCCGCCATATCCTGCTGATCGCCGACGAAACCGCCTTGCCCGCGGTGGCGGGAATTCTCGAGGAGCTGGCCGGCGAAACCGAGCCGCCGGTGGTCGAGGCCTTTCTCGAAGTGCCGGGAGAAGCCGACATCCTCGACCTGCCGGCGATTCCCGCTGCGCGCCTGCACTGGCTGCCGCGCCACCAGGCCGGTATCCATTCGCGCAACGGCGAGCGGATGATCGAGGCGGCGCGCCAGGCGCGGCTGCCGGAACGCGAGGTGGCGGGTGGTGCGGCCCAGGAACTGGAGGACATCGATATCGACGAGGAGATCCTCTGGGAACTGGCGAGCCCCGAGAGCGGCAGTTTCTACGCCTGGGTCGCCGGCGAGTCGGCGGCGGTGATGGCGATCCGGCGCTACCTGGTGCAGGAGCGCGGTATCGACAAGCGTCATCTGACCCTGATGGGCTATTGGCGCCTGGGCAAGGTGTTCGACTGATGGGCCGCTTCGTCGGGAAACAGGCGGACGGCTACGAGACGCGGATCGGCCGCCTGTTGCCGGGCTACGAGTTGCTGCACCTGCTCAGTCGCGCGCAGTTGCTGGCCCGTCTGCCGGAACGGGCGCGCCTGCTCAGCGTCGGCTGCGGCGCCGGCGGCGAACTGGCGGAGCTGGCCGGGTTGCGTCCAGGCTGGCGTTTCGTCGCGGCGGACCTGTCGGCCGACATGCTCGCCCTGGCCCGCCAGCGCTGCGCCAGGCTCGGCCTGCTGGAGCGGATCGAGCTGCACTGCGGCGACGTCGCCGGGCTACCGCCTGCGCCGCCTTGCGATGCGGCGCTGGTTCTGCTGGTGCTGCATTTCCTGCGCGGCGACCAGGCCAAGCGGCGCTTTCTCGAGGCGGTCGCCGAGCGTCTGGCGCCAGCGGCGCCGTTGCTGCTGGCCAACCTGATGGAAGCCCGGGACGCCTTCGAACGTCCGGTGCAGGCCGAGGCCTGCCGCTTGGCCGGGCTTTCCCCGGAGGACAGCGACGGCATGCTGCAACGCTTGCGCGAGGATTTCGATCCGTTGTCCGAGCAGCGCCTCGGCGAACTGCTGGAAGACACCGGCTTCGTCCTGCCCAGCCGCTATTTCCAGGCCGTGGGCTACCAGGCCTGGATCGCCTTCCGCGCCGGCTGAGGATGCCTCAGGCGAGGCGCGCCTGCGGCGTGATCTGGCGTGGGTCGGTCAGCAGCTCCAGCAGCGCCGGGCGTCCGCTTTCGCGGGCGCGGCGGAATGCGGCGGGGAAGTCGGCGCTGCATTCCACTCGTTCGGCGTGGGCGCCGAAGGCTCGCGCCAGGGCGACGAAGTCGGGGTTGTCCAGGCGGGTGGCGGATACCCGCCCGGGATATTCGCGCTCCTGATGCATGCGGATGGTGCCGAGCATGCCGTTGTTGACCACGATCACCACCGGCGTCGCGCCGAACTGCGCGGCGGTCGCCAGCTCCTGCGGATACATCATGAAACAGCCGTCGCCGGCGAAGCACACCACGCTGCGCTGCGGATCGCGCAGGCTGGCGGCGATCGCGGCGGGCAGGCCGTAGCCCATGGCGCCGTTGGTCGGCGCCAACTGCGTGCGGGCCTGGCGATAGCGGTAGAAGCGATGCACCCAGACGGCATAGTTGCCGGCACCGTTGGCGATCACCGCGTCGTCCGGCAGGTTTTCGCTGAGGTACGCGACCACGGACGCCAGGTCGACGCCCTGGACGGCGGGGTCGCTCGCGGCCGGGGTCGAGTAGGCCAGGTAATCGGCATGGGCGGCTTCGCGCCAGTCCTGCCAGGTGCTCGAGGGCAACGGCGCGAGGTCGGCCAGGGCCTCGGCGAAGGCACACGGGGTGGCCTGGATCGGCAATCGCGCCAGGTAGACGCGGTTCAGTTCCGCGCTGTCCGGATGCACGTGGATCAGCGTCTGCGCGGGGGCCGGACTACGCACCAGGCTGTAGCCGGCGCTCGGCGTTTCGCCCAGGCGCGCCCCGACCACCAGCAGCAGGTCGGCCTGGCGCAGCCGCTCCAATAGCGCCGGCGCCGCGCCGAAGCCCAGTTGTCCGGCGTAGTGCGGGTCACGGTTGTCGAACAGGTCCTGACGACGGAACGAGGTGGCCACCGGCAGGCCATTGGCCTCGACGAAGGCGCCTAGCCGTTTCCTGGCGGCGCTGTCCCAGCCGCTGCCGCCAAGTACCAGCAGGGGGCGCCTGGCGTTCGCCAGCAGTTCGCGCAGTTCCGCCATCGCCGTGGCGCCCGGCCGCCCCGGAAGCACCCTTGGCTCCGGCGCATCGGCGACCTGCGCGGAACCGAAGAGGATTTCCTCGGGCAGGGCGACCACGACCGGGCCCGGTCGGCCCGAGGTGGCGACGCTGAAGGCGCGGCCGACGATCTCCGGGATGCGTTCGATACGGTCGATTTCCACGGCCCACTTGGCCAGGCCCGAGAACATCTGCACGTAGTCGACTTCCTGGAACGCCTCGCGGCCCTTGAAGGCGCTTTCCACCTGGCCGACGAACAGGATCATCGGCGTCGAGTCCTGCTGCGCCGTGTGCACGCCATTCGCCGCATGGGTGGCACCGGGGCCGCGGGTGACGAAGCAGATGCCTGGTCGGCCGGTCAGCTTGCCGTAGGCATCGGCCATGTTCGAGGCGGCACCCTCGTGGCGGGTGACGACGGTGCGGATGCCGTCGGTGTCGTACAGCGCGTCGAGCACCGGCAGGTAGCTTTCCCCGGGGATGCAGTAGACGGTATCGACGGCATTGCGCCGCAATGCCTCTACCAGGATCTGCCCGCCGTTGCGCTGGGGAAGGGAGTCGGACATGAGGGCCTCGCTGCGCACGTTGTGGTTGGCCCGATATTCGGCTCAAAGCGCGCCAGCGCCAAGCGACCTTTCTTCGCGAGTTCATTCCCGTGGCGCATGAACCCTCGTTCTTCGTTGCGGAGGAGGCCCCTTTCAGTGCTTCATCTGGACGAGAAGGGGACTGGAGCGTCATCGCAACGGGTCTCCTCTAGGCGGATCGGAGAGCGCGGTTTTCCGCTCGTTTCTCCATCTTCTCCTCAATTATGTCTATGTAACTATTTCCTCTAGCAAAAAGGATTGTTCTTACATTATTTATAAATTTTCTTTGTTAGTTTTTCCTCGAGCAGTGCTGTTTGGCGGCTTCCTGAGGGGAAGATTTTTGCTGGGGCGCTGAGATAGAGGACGAGTTTTTGTTTGGTCGTCGGTAAGTTTCGGCTTTTTGTCTTTTAGTCCGATGGGCAAGGGTACCAATGAGCAGGGAGGTTTTTAGGGTGAAATTTTTATCCGGTTTCTGGGAGCGCCGTCGTGCGAATGGCACTCCTCTAGTGTGTATCGAAGAGCGTGGCAGTGGTGCAGGCGAATTCTCGTCGGTGTCCCGTAGGGTTGAAACTGCTCCTGACGTACGTAGCGTTGCGTCTGCAGATTCGGAGCAGTGGATACATTCCCAGGAGTACGAGCTTTCTTTCTGGAAGGATAAATGGCCCTATCGCCATCTGTCTGTCGAGGAACTACAAGAGGCCCGGCATAAGGATGCAATGTGGTTTCTTGGGAAGATGGGGTTCACGTACGGCTCCTCGCATTATCGCTACGAAGGTTTTGAAGGTAAGGTTTTGGAAGTAGGTAGTGGGCCGATCGGCTTTTTCGAGAAGGTCGAAGGCGTGACAGTGACTGCCCAGGACTCATTGATGGGGCTGTATGCAGAGAATCTTCCATTCTCGATTCTCGGGGAAAGAGGTTCTTCTTGTTATATAAGGGATGGTGTTGCCGATATAGAGAGTGCGTTCGATTTCGTCGTTTGCTCAAATGTGCTTGACCATACGGCCGACTGGATCCAGTTCCTGGTTGACTGTGTGGGCAGGTTGAGGACGGGCGGTGAGCTACTGTTGGTGACTGACTCTCGCGGAGTTCCAGCAATCGGGCATACACAGATATTCAGCCATGATCAACTGGTTCGTGTCTTGGAGTTGCTGGGAGCAAAGCAGTTCAAGGTGAAAGCCGTCGAGCGGGAGGATGGCGTTCACTGTGACTATCGTCATTATTTTCGGGTGGTTTTCTGAATTTCTCCGTGTCAATTGCTCTGCCTGGACGGGCGCTAGATTGGTATCGGCATTTCGGGGCTGGAGCCGGAAATATTGTGTTGGTGGCCAGTGGTTGGATGGTTTTGATTGAAAAATAAAATATTATGAAAGGGATTTTCATGAAGAAGTCTATGATTTCTTGTTTGTGTTTTGTGCTTCTTCTGCACTTTTTATTGGTTTCGAAAGTTGCGGCGGAAGTCTTTTGTGAGTCTTGTCTACAGGTGCGGGTGGAGCGCCCGCTAGTAGTTAGGGGTGGGTCTCACGAGCCTGGCCTGGATACTAAGTTTTATGTAATAAAGCTCTCTGAAAATTTATTCAGAGGCTACAGTTCCGGAGGTGGTGATGCTTACGCAATAACCGGGCCGGAGGCCTGGTCTATGGGCTGGCCTGCCAATAAGGTGTTAAGTAAAGGTGCCGCAGGGTCCTACAGCGAGTGTGGAGTATGGATAAATTCTCCGGTTAAGATCGGAGATGTCTATGTTGCAGCCGTGCATCAGGAGCAAAAGTGCGACTACATCAATGGTGGGCAGGCGCACAAGTCAATGGGAGTATCGTTTTCTTATGACGGTCTATCTTGGGTTAATCCAATTACTGTGTTGACCAGCCCTGAGGCACCGAAGATGGGGACCCAATCTGGGGAGGGTGACTGTTCACTGGTTCGGGCCCCCGATGAAGGCTACCTCTATATGTATTGTTTCAGGCCGGGGCGATGGGATAATATCGTGGCGCGTGCTCCGGAGGCATCTTATATGTTCCCGTCAAGCTGGAGGAAATTATATAAAGGAAATTGGAGTGAGCCTGCGATTGGTGGTATGGCAGATAGTTTGGGTGCTATAGGGAGTAGTGTTGGGTATTGGCGGGCTGGACGTAAAGTTATTGCGCTTGATCTCGATCCATGGTTTGGCGGGATAAAGCTGTCATTGTCCTCGGATTATAAGAATTTTTTTACTCTTAAGGATCCTCTTGTTCCGTTTGTTAAAAATGATTGGGATCGAAATTTAATTGGGAAGTCAACTGACTTAATCGCATATGTGGGGGTCGTGAATCTATTTGGTGGCGGGAATCGAGTTGATAATTCCGGCTGGGGTATCACCTATACTTATATACCGCATGGAGGAACGCTAAAGGAAAAGTATCTCGTCTTTCAAGGGGTTAACATGAAGGTGGTTAGTGAACCTAAACAGGCTTCCGTAGGTTTGGCTCTTACCCGCTGGGAGCACAGGAGTGGGAAATACAGAGTTACTACTCTGCCTGTGGTGAGACAATCCGAGTACACCGAGCGTAATCGTATCGCATATCTCCTGACTCGTCCTGTCGTTGGTATTGAAACGCTTGAGGTGGAGGAGTGTGTGAATAGACAGGATCCCGATGATTATCTCGTGACTGATGCAGGAGGATGTGACGGGAGCGGACATGATAGAATCGCCACTATCGGTTGGGTGTATAAATATCCACAAAAAAATACGGTCCCTATTTATCGCTGTTACTCTCCGCTTGGCGAAAATCATTTTCTATCATCGAATGCAGGGTGTGATGATTTGGGAAGCTTGGAATGGAAGCTTGGATATGGTTTGAAGTAAGGCAAAAATTTTCGATTGCCGCTTCAGTTGTTTCCACGTGTTCTTACGGGCTATTGGTTTGTAGCCCCCTGCAAGAGGCTGTCTGCCGAAATCATGCCGTCCGACGTGCAGCGACTGACATCGATCAAATCAGCCACCACTTGAACAGGAAGAAGAACGCCATGCCCAGCAGCATGCTCGCCAGGGTATTGCGGGTATAGAGCACCAGCGCCACGGTGACTGCGCCGCTGACCAGGTAGGGATTGTCGTAGCCGAGGTCGATGCGGCCCTCGGGCATGAACACGATGGGGCCGCAGATCGCCGTGAGCATTCCCGGCACGGCGAAACCGAGGAACTGCCGCAGGTTGCTGCCGAGGCGGATCGGCAGGCGCGGTTCGAGGAACAGGTAGCGGTTGAGGAAGACGATCGCGCCCATCCCGAAGATCACTGCCCAGACCATGGCGCCTCCCGATACAGCTTGTTGCAGATGAAACCGGCGGCCATCCCGGCGAGACCGGCGAGGACCAGCGCCGAACTCCATTGCCAGTGGCTGAACAGCACCGAGCAGAACAGCGAGGTGGCCACGCAGACTAGCGTCGGTACGTTGCGCACCAGCGGCGCGACCAGCGCGATGAAGGTGGCGGCGATGGAGAAATCCAGGCCCAGGTGTTCGAGACCGGGAATGCTGCGGCCAAGCAGGATGCCGGCGAGGGTGAACAGGTTCCAGGCGATATAGAAGGTCAGGCCGACGCCGAGGGCGTACCAGCGGTTGAAGTTGCGCCGGTCGTGCTGGCTGGCGAGGGCGAAGAACTCGTCGGTGAGCAGGAATCCCAGGCCGATCCGCCAGCGTCCCGGCAGAGGTGACAGGACCGGCCGCAAGCTCATGCCGTAGAGCAGGTGCTGCGAGGTCAGGAGGAGGGTGGTGAAGATGATCGAAAAGAACCCGGCACCGCCCTTGAGCATGCCGATCGCCACCAACTGGGCGGCGCCGGCGAAGACGATGGCGGACAGGCCCTGGCCCTCGGCCGGGGTGAGGTTGGCTTCGATGGCCATCGATCCCGCCAGCAGCCCCCAGGGCGCGACGGCCAGGGACAATGGGAGGATGGCGACGGCGCCGCGGAGAAAGGCTTGGCGGGGCAGGTCGTGGGCAGTCATGGGGGCATGGCGGTGGTGAACGTCGGTCCAGCATGCCAGCAGGCGCATCGGGCTGGCTTGAACGATCTTGCTCTTCGTATCCGTTATCCACGCAGGCGAAAGCGGCCGGTGTCCTTCCTTATATAAGGAGGACGGGCAGGGCAGGCGGCGGACGAGCGAGGGCCGCTTGAGGGCGCTGCGAAGAATCGAGGGAGAGAAGAACCGGAGCGGAGCTAACGCGGATGCTGACCGATCTTGTGGCCGCGGAACTTGGCGCCGAGGGACGGCTGGTAGGACATGGAACACCCGGTTTATTGCTGTTGTAGGGTTGGCACAGCTTAGCCTTGTTCAATTTTTCGTACAACGGAGCCTGTAAAATATCTGCTGCACCAGGTTGAACACCTTGCCTGGCCTGGCTTTGGCCGCTTTCGCGATGCGCTGGAAGGCCCTGTCTACGGCCATTTCGCCGGCCGCGAGGGCGATGAGAGGGCTATTGACAACAAATTGGCTTTCCGATTGACTCTGGCTCCAGCCCCCGCATGATTGAAATTTTTAACAAAAAAGGTGTTGCATCATGTCGGTACCCCAGCGTGCCGTTCAGCTCACTGAACCGAGCGAGTTCCTCAAGGAACATCCCGAGGTCCAGTTCGTCGACCTCCTTATTGCAGACATGAATGGCGTGGTTCGCGGCAAGCGGATCGAACGCAACAGTCTGAACAAAGTCTTCGAAAAAGGTATCAACCTTCCCGCTTCCCTGTTCGCCCTCGATATCACCGGCTCCACCGTAGAGAGTACCGGCCTGGGTCTCGACATCGGCGACGCCGACCGGATCTGCTACCCGATCCCCGGCACCCTCTCCATGGAACCCTGGCAGAAGCGCCCGACCGCGCAACTGCTGATGACCATGCACGAACTGGAAGGCGAGCCGTTCTTCGCCGACCCCCGCGAAGTCCTGCGCCAGGTGGTGGCCAGGTTCACCGAGATGGAACTGACCATCGTCGCCGCCTTCGAGCTGGAGTTCTACCTGATCGACCAGGAGAACGTGAACGGCCGGCCGCAACCGCCGCGCTCGCCGATCTCCGGCAAACGTCCGCAGTCGGTGCAGGTGTACTCCATCGACGACCTCGACGAATACGTCGAGTGCCTCCAGGACATCATCGACGGCGCCCGCGCCCAGGGCATCCCGGCCGACGCCATCGTCGCCGAATCCGCACCGGCGCAGTTCGAGGTCAACCTCAACCACGTCAACGACGCCCTCAAGGCCTGCGACCACGCGGTGCTGCTCAAGCGCCTGGTCAAGAACATCGCCTACGACCACGAGATGGACACCACCTTCATGGCCAAGCCCTATCCGGGCCAGGCCGGGAACGGACTGCACGTGCATATCTCGCTGCTCGACAAGCATGGCAACAACATCTTCACCAGCGAGGATCCCGAGCAGAACGCCGCATTGCGCCATGCGATCGGCGGTGTGCTCGAGACCCTGCCGGCCTCCATGGCCTTCCTCTGCCCGAACGTCAACTCCTACCGCCGCTTCGGTTCGCAGTTCTACGTGCCGAACGCGCCGAGCTGGGGCCTGGACAACCGCACCGTGGCCCTGCGCGTGCCCACCGGCAGCCCGGACGCGGTACGCCTGGAACATCGCGTCGCCGGCGCCGACGCCAACCCCTACCTGCTGCTGGCCTCGGTGCTTGCCGGGGTGCACCACGGGCTGACCAACAAGGTCGAGCCGGGCGCGCCGATCGAAGGCAACTCCTACGAGCAGATGGAGCCGAGCCTGCCGAACAACCTGCGCGACGCCCTGCGCGAGCTGGACGAAAGCGAGATCATGGCGAAGTACATCGACCCGAAGTACATCGACATCTTCGTCGCCTGCAAGGAAAGCGAGCTGGAGGAGTTCGAGTACTCGATCTCCGACCTCGAGTACAACTGGTACCTGCACACCGTGTGAGCATGGGCGGGCGGCTCCGGTCCGGCGCCGCCCGCCCGTTCTTCCGTCGAGGTTCCCACCCTTGCTGAAGGTAGACGGCGGCAAGCCTGCGGTTTCCGCCCGTCCGCCTTCCTTTGCTGTGCATTAGAAAAAGAAGAAATCGAGGCAAGCATACCCATGTCGAATCCTCCCCCCACCGCAGAACGAACCCAGCTTCGCAAGTCCCTCAAGCTGTGGCAGATCGTCATGATCGGGTTGGCCTACCTGACCCCGATGACCGTCTTCGACACCTTCGGCATCGTATCCGGGATTTCCCAGGGACACGTGCCCACCGCCTACCTGCTGGCCCTCGCCGGCGTGCTGTTCACCGCGATCAGCTACGGCAAGCTGGTCCGCCAGTTCCCCACCGCAGGCTCGGCCTATACCTACGCGCAACGAGCGATCAATCCCCATGTCGGCTTCATGGTCGGCTGGTCGTCGCTGCTGGACTACCTGTTCCTGCCGATGATCAACGCACTGCTGGCGAAGATATACCTGACCGCATTGTTCCCCGAGGTCGCCCCGTGGATCTGGGTGGTGATGTTCGTGCTGATCATGACCCTCATCAACATCAAGAGCGTGAACCTGGTCGCCAATTTCAACACCGTCTTCGTGCTGGTCCAACTGGCGATCATCGTGGTCTTCATCGGCCTGGTGATTCACGGCCTGAACAACGGGGAGGGGACCGCCACGGTGCTCAGTACCCAGCCGTTCTTCTCCGAGCACGCGCATCTCTCGGCGATGGTGGCGGGGGCGACGATCCTCTGCTTTTCCTTCCTCGGTTTCGACGCGGTGACTACTCTGTCCGAGGAAACCCGCGACGCCGGCAGGGTGATCCCGCGGGCGATCTTCCTCACCGCGCTGTACGGCGGGGTGATCTTCATCACCGTGTCGTATTTCCTGCAGTCCTATTTCCCGACCAACGTACGCTTCAAGGAACCCGACGCGGCGCTGCCGGAAATCGCCCTGTACGTCGGCGGCAAGCTGTTCCAGTCGATCTTCCTCTGCGCCACCTTCATCAATACCCTGGCGTCGGGCCTGGCCTCCCAGGCCAGCGTGTCGCGCCTGCTGTACGTGATGGGGCGGGACAACGTGCTGCCGGAGCGGATCTTCGGCTTCGTCCATCCGAAATGGCGTACGCCGTCGATCAACGTGCTCATCGTGGGCATGGTGGCGCTCTCGGCGATCTCCTTCGACCTGGTGACCGCGACCGCGCTGATCAATTTCGGCGCCCTGGTGGCCTTCACCTTCGTCAATCTCTCGGTGATCGTGCATTTCTATGTGCGCGGCGGGCGCAACCGCAGCCTCAAGGAGCATTTCCACTACCTGGTCCTGCCATTGCTCGGCGCGGCCATCGTCGCGGTGCTCTGGCTCAACCTGGAAAGCACCTCGCTGGTGATGGGGCTGATCTGGGCCGGACTGGGCTTCGGCTACCTGTTCTACCTGACTCGCAGCTTCAGCCGTCCGCCGCCGCGCTTCCAGGAGAGCGAGCTGAGCCCGACCCAGTGAGGCGAGCGGTGAATGGATTCAGCGGAAATGTGAAGGAAAAAGATTGGTAATCTTCACGAAATTTTCACGGTGACGGGTCAATCATAGACCCATGGCTAACGGACTAGCCCCCCATCTGAAGCCCGCCTCATGGCGGGCTTTGGCTATCTGCAGACAGCGAATTTCGCGTTTTCCCTCCTTTTCACAGGGATTTCCGGCCTCCCGGCTGGCAATGCGCCTGCGACGACATGTCCGAATCCAGACAGAATTGGACGCCCCCAAAAAGCGCAGACACGGCTAGAATCCACGCCGTCCCGATCCGGTTCGATGGCCGTGGCGGGGGAGCCCGGTATCCGCTGGTCGGTGTTTCCTGTGGTGCTGCGCGTCCTTCCCTAGACTACCCGGCTCGCTCGAACCATCCCTTCGCGGGGGCGGAACGGCACAGGGTCGTTCGGCATGGAAGCTGCCTGGGCCGGCCTTCGACACACCTATAAGAGTAGAAATCTGCATGACATACCCTGAACGTCCCCTGCTTCATCTGCTGACGCGTACCAGCCTGGTGGGCCAGATCATCGTCGGCCTGATCGCCGGCCTGCTGCTCGCCAGCTTCTTCCCGGCCGCCGCGCTCAAGGTCGGCTTCATCGGCAAGGTCTTCGTTTCCGCGCTGAAGGCCGTCGCGCCGGTACTGGTGTTCGTCCTGGTGATGGCATCCATCGCCAACCACAAGCAAGGCCAGCAGACCCATATCCGGCCGATCCTGCTGCTGTACCTGGTCGGCACCTTCAGCGCCGCGGTGGTGGCGGTGATCGCCAGCTTCGCCTTCCCCTCGAGCCTGGTGCTGGCCAGCCATCCGGGCGAGATGTCGCCTCCGGGCGGCATCGCCGAGGTGCTCCAGTCCCTGCTGCTGAGCGTGGTGGACAACCCGGTCAACGCCCTGATCTCGGCCAACTTCATCGGCATCCTGGCCTGGGCCATCGGCCTCGGCATCGCCTTCCGCCACGCCAGCGACACCACCCGCAACCTGCTCTCCGAGCTGTCCAACGGCGTCTCGCTGATCGTCAAGGTGGTGATTCGCTTCGCCCCGCTGGGCATCTTCGGCCTGGTCGCCTCGACCTTCGCCGAGTCCGGCGTCGAGGCCCTGAAAGGCTATGCCCACCTGCTGGTGGTGTTGCTCGGCTGCATGCTGTTCGTGGCCTTCGTGGTCAACCCGCTGATCGTGTTCCTGAAGATCCGCCGCAATCCCTATCCGCTGGTGCTGACCTGCCTGCGCGAAAGCGGCATGACCGCGTTCTTCACCCGCAGCTCGGCAGCCAATATCCCGGTCAACCTGCAGCTCTGCGAGCGCCTGGGCCTGCACGAAGACACCTATTCGGTATCGATCCCGCTGGGCGCGACCATCAACATGGCTGGCGCGGCGATCACCATCACCGTGCTGACCCTGGCAGCGGTGCATACCCTGGGCATCGCCGTGGACGTACCGACCGCGATCCTGCTCAGCGTGGTGGCGTCGATCTGCGCCTGCGGCGCGTCCGGCGTGGCCGGCGGTTCGCTGCTGCTGATCCCGCTGGCCTGCAGCCTGTTCGGGATTCCCAGCGAGGTGGCGATGCAGGTGGTGGCGGTAGGCTTCATCATCGCGATCCTCCAGGACTCCGCGGAGACCGCGCTGAACTCCTCGACCGACGTGCTGTTCACCGCAGCCGCCTGCGAGGCGGAAGAGCGCAAGGCGAGCGCCGCCTGATTCGATCCCTGGGTCACGGAAGAAACCGCCTTCGGGCGGTTTCTTCGTTTCGCCCCGGCGTGCTTTGACCTGTGCGCCGCGCTGCGGCCTAATGGTCGCCCGTCCTTCCCGAGTTGCCGCATGTCGTCTCCTTCCTTGCCCGATGCCAGTCTCCGCGCCAGCACCCTGCATCTGCCGGCCGGTCCCTGGAGCACCGTGCTCGACTGTCTCTGCGCGCGTTTCCCGGCAATCGACCGCGACACCTGGCTGGCGCGCATGCAGCGGGGCCGGGTGCTGGACGCCGAGGGGCGTGCGCTGGGCCCGCAGGCGGCATATCGCGAAGGCCTGCGTGTGCACTACTTCCGCGAGTTGCCGGTGGAGGCACCGATTCCTTTCGAGGCGCGCATCCTGTACCGCGACGAGCATCTGCTGGTGGCGGACAAGCCGCACTTCCTGCCGGTGATGCCGGCCGGCGGCTACGTCGAGCAGACGCTCCTGGCGCGGCTGGCCCGCAGCACCGGCAATCGCGACCTGGTGCCGCTGCACCGGATCGACCGGCATACCGCCGGGCTGGTGCTGTTCTCGACCAATCCCGGCAGCCGCGGGCGCTACCAGGCGCTGTTCCGCGAGCGGCGCATCGACAAGTGCTACGAAGCGATCGCTCCGGCCTTGCCGCAACTGGACTTCCCGTTGCTGCGCAGGACCCGCCTGGTGCCCGGCGAGCCGTTCTTCCGCATGCGCGAAGGCGAGGGCGAGCCGAACAGCGAGACGCGCATCGAGGTCGTCGAGCGCAACGGCCGCTGGTGGCGCTACCGGCTGTATCCGGTGACCGGCAAGAAGCACCAGCTGCGCGTGCACCTTGCGGCACTCGGCGCGGGTATCCAGAACGATGGGTTCTATCCCGAGCTGCTGGACGCCGAGGGCAGCCCCGACGACTACCTGCGGCCGCTCAAGCTGCTGGCCAGGGGGCTGTGCTTCGACGACCCGCTGAGCGGGGAGAGGCGTATGTTCGAATCCGGGCTGCGGCTCGATTGGCAGGTGTAGGCGACAGGCTCGCCAGCGGAATGCTGGCGTACGTCGCCGACCCGGAGCGCATGGCGCGTTTCTATGAACAGGCGCTCGGCCTGGAGGGGCTGCGCGGGCGAGTAGAAGGATCGCCCGCTGGTGCGGCTGGACGCGCCCGCCGGAGCGGGCGCGGGTCGCTCAGGGACGCTTGTCCAGCTTGACCACCAGGCGCAGTTGCTCGACGCAACCGCGGCTCTGCTCGATCAGCTTGCCGAACTCGGCGCTGTTGATCTCGTCGTGGTTGAGCCAACTGGTCTTCTGCACTTCCCGATAACGATAGTGGTAGCCGCCATCCTTGGCCGGTTCGGCCTGCAGGTCGATGTCGAACCAGGGACTGCGGATCTCGCAACTGTGCGCCGGCTCGTCAGTCTTGCCGCCGGACAGGCTGATGTCGTAGGACGTGATCTGCGGTTCGCCCAGGTACAGCTCGGCCAACTGGCCTTCGCTACGGTACTTGGCGAAGGCATCCCACTGGCTGGCCAGGTCCTGGCGGTTGTAGAAATACTCTCCGCCGAGCCGGTCGAGGGCGCGGCGGTCGGTAAGCCTGGCACTGATCGTATAGCTGGGCGGCAGCACGAACTGGCTGTCGTCGCGCTCCAGCACGCAGTCGCTGCCTTCCTTGGCGAAGTTGCGGCACAGGTCCTGGTCGGTGCTGGTGCGGCCGCGCTGGCGATCGGCGACGCTGAGCTGCATCAGCGGCGCGTTGGAAAGCTCCACGCGCGACTCGACCCGGGCTTCGCCGTCATGGGTGTAATGCTCGCTGCGGGTCACGCGCAGGGTGTCGCCGGGCGCTTCCAGCGGAATCTCGTCGCGCCGCACCTTGCCGTCGGCGCCCAGCACCAGCGCCCAGCGCTGCTGGATGTCGGGCATGATGCGGCCGGGAGCGAACACCGGGTTGGTCGGGTCCAGCCACCAGGTCTTGCCGTCCACCTCGGCGCGGACGATGGCATGGTTCGGCGCGTACATGCCGGGCACCAGCAGGTCCCAGACCACGTCGCCGCGGCTGACCAGGGTCGGTTCGGCCTTGATCCCGGCGGCCTTGAGCATGGCGGCGAGGAGGATCGCCAGGTCCTTGCAGTCGCCGTAGCCATTGCGCTCGATCTCCGCCAGGGAGAAGGGCACGTAGCCGCGCTCGCTGGCGCGCCAGTCGCCCAGGTAGCGGTAGGTGTCGTTGATGTACTGCATCAGGCCGGCGACCTGCTCGCGGGCCGGCTTGCCCTTCACCGCGGCGACGGCCGCCGCGGCGCCCTTGGGCAGCTCCGCGGCGAGGATCTCGTTGTAGCGCGCGGCGAACGGGCCGAAGTTGTCCTGCAGGTCCAGCGAACTGCCCAGCTCCAGGCGCGGGGTATGGCGCAGGTAGGCGTTGCCGGCTTCGTTGATGTAGTTGGTGTATTGCGGCTTTTTCAGGCTGACCTTGAGGGTCTTCTTGTCGGCGCTCTGTTCGATGCGATAGGCGTCCATCAGCTCGCTGCGCACGAAGATCGGCCGCTCGGCCTTGAACTCGGCGACGAAGCGGTCGTCGCGCACCGGCATCGGCGGGCGGCTGAGAATGTAGTGGAACTGGGTGCTCAGCGGCTTGGCGGTGAAGTGCTCGCGCAGGGTGTAGCTGATGCGGGTGCCGACGCGCAGGTTGGGGAACGCCAGGGAGGTCTGGCGTTCGCGCAGGAAGCCCTGGTCCGGGTTCGGCGCGGTGCGCGTATCGATCTGCGACTGGTCCAGCGGCACCGGCTTGCCGCCGGGCTGGGTCAGCTCGGCCTTCTCCACGATCAGGCTGTCGGTCTCCGCGTAGCTGCGATCGATGCGCGAGAGCATCTCGCGGCCGCTCGGCTTGAGGATGGTGAAGCTGTAGGTGCTCACGCAATCGGTGCTGTTGTCGGCGTTGAACTGGCAGCGGAACTCGGTTTCGCCGGCCAGCGGCGCCTCGGCGATCGGTTGCAGCGCGGCGAGGGCCGGGGTGGCGGCGCAGAAGACGCTGGCGGCGAGGAAGGAAGGGGAGAAGGGATGACGGGGCATCGGTGCCTCAGGATGAAACGTTTGAGCGGAGCTCCCAGGCGTCGCCTGGCGCATGGGGGCGCCGGGCGATAGCCGGGGAGATGGACCCTGAATGATAGGTTTTATCAATTCCGCATGTCGACCGGCGGGTCCGGTTATGTGCGGGATGTCGCCGTTGCGATCTTTTCGCCGGCTTCATTTGCCGGGCTTTGCCGTTCTGTGGCAGGCGCACGCCTGTTCCTGGCGCTCCGGAACCGGGTCGTAGCCGCCCGGGTGCCAGGGGTGGCAGCGCAGCAGCCGGCGCGCGCCGAGGTAGCCGCCTCGCAGCGCGCCATGCACGCGGATGGCTTCCAGGGTGTAGTGCGAGCAACTGGGGTAGAAGCGGCAGCGGGGACCGATCAGCGGGCTGATTGCGTACTGGTAGAAGCGGATCAGCCCGATCAGCAGGAACTTCATGGCGAGCCCTCGGCGGGGTTGCGGCGGCGAGCGGGCATTGTAGCGCCGTTGTCGGTCCTCAAGGAGCATTCTCCGCCGCGCAATAAAGGATCCGCCCGTCGACGAGGCTGCGAGCAGTCGCCAGGCGGCCGCGCAGGCCGGGTTCTTCCGGCGCCAGCGTGCCCTCGCGCCAAGCGCCTCCGCGCAATGGAATCAGTGCCGAACGGCCGTAGCCCGGGCAGTACGCCTCGGCGTCGCCCTCCAGATAGTCGACGCCGTCCAGGGTCAGCTCGCCGACATTCCAGCGCGCGCCGAGGTAGGCCTGGCGGAACGGCCCGTCGGCAAGGACGTAGAAGCCCCCGCGCACCTCGCTGGCCGCCGTGGCGAAGCCGATGGTGCGTCGCGGTTGCGGGATCACCAGCAGCGGTCGCCGTGGGTCGGCGAAGGCCTCCTGCAACTCGACCAGGCGCTGGCGGGTGGCGCCCATCTCGCGCCGGTAGCGCTCGCCGCGCGCCCGCGCGTCGTCGGGAAGTTCGCTCCAGGCCGGAGGCTGGTCGCGCAGCAGGTAGTCCAGCGGCCAGGTGCCGGCCGTCGCGGCTTCCTTCCAGTCCGCGTCGTCGTCGCGCAGGTCCAGCAGCACTCCGGCCAGCGCGCCGATCTCGTAGGCTTCGCTGTCGACGCCGACGCCGATCTCGTTGGCATCGTAGAAGGCCAGGGCGTACTCCCGCAGCGCCTGCCGATAGCGTTGCGGATCCTCGGCGAAATCGGTGCGGTAGCGCGCGGCGGCGGCCATCTCGATGTAGCGCGCGGTGCCTTCGCTGAGATCGACCTGCGCCGCCAGCCGGCTTTCCTCGGGAGCCGCTTCGCGCCAGCGGCGCAGCCAGCCCTGGGCGTCGCTCAGGTAGCTGTCGCGCTGCCTGGGCGTGCGCAGGGCCTGGAGCAGCGACTGGAACAGGGCATAGCGGTATTCCCGCGGGCGCGGGTCGAGCGTGGCCAGGTCGCCGCGATAGCCACCGGGCTTGCGCAGGCCCGGCCAGTCTTCCTGGGCGTAGCGATGGAAGGCTTCGTGCGGGCCGATGGCGGCCAGCGTCTCGCTATTGCCGGTATTGCTCCGCAGGTGCGCGGCGCTGATCTGCAGCAGCACCGCCGGACGGCCCCGGTAACGCGGAAAGGCATAGCTCAGGTCGAGATCCGGGTCGCTGTCGCCCGCCGCCGTGGTGCGCTGCGCGCGGCCTTCGGCATCGGCGACCCAGGTACTGCGGCCATCGCTGTAGAGGAAGGCCTTGTCGGCCATCCGCCAGCCGGGCCAGAGTCGTTCGCTGTGCTGGCCGACGGCATGGACATAGGCCAGGTAGCGGCGGGCGAACGACTCGCTGTCCGTCGCCGCGGCGGGAAGGGACAGGGCAAGCAGGAGCAGGGGCAGGGCTCGGGTCATGGCGGGTACGGTTGCGCAAGGTCGGTCGGGGCGACGAAGGTATGCCGCCGCTTCCCGATTGACCGTCGCGGCCGCTGCCGCGTTCCCCTAGGCGGTGTTGCGCGCCCGCGCCAGGTCGCGCAGCGGCGGGGCGCCGAACAGCCGGCTGTACTCGCGGCTGAACTGCGACGGGCTTTCGTAGCCGACCCGGTAGCCGGCGGCGGCCACTTCCAGGCCCTCGCTGAAGATCAGCCGGCGCGCTTCCTGCAAGCGCAGCTGCTTCTGGTACTGCAACGGGCTCATCGCGGTCACGGCCTTGAAGCGGTGGTGCAGGGTCGAGGGGCTGAGGTTGACCACCTGGGCCAGTTGCTCGATGCGCAGCGGCTTGCCGTAGTTCTGGTTGATCCAGTCGATGGCGCGGGTGATGCGGTGGGCCTGGCTGTCGGCGATGGCGATCTCGTGCAGGCGCTGGCCCTGGCCGCTGCGCAGCAGCCGGTAGAAAATCTCGCGGAGGATCAGCGGCGCCAGCATCGGGATGTCGCGCGGGCTGTCCAGCAGATGGATCAGGCGCAGCACGGCATCCAGCAGGCTGGCGTCGATACGGTCGACGTAGAGGCCGCGGTCGCCGCGCCGGCTGGCCACTTCCATGGGCCCGGCGTCGGAGATCAACTGGGTGATTTCCGCCGGGTCGATATCCAGCCGGACGCAGAGGTAGGGCGCGTCCGGCGAGGCGTCGATCACCTGGCCGGCCAGCGGCAGGGTGACCGAGACCACCAGGTAGTGCAACGGATCGTAGATATAGCGTTCCTCGGCCAACTGCACCTCCTTGCGGCCCTGGGCGATGATGCACAGGGCAGGTTTGTGCATGCCGCGCGCCGGCAGGGTGGGGCCGTCGGCGCGGATCAGGGCGAGGGGTTCGACGGCGGTGCCGTAGATACCGTCGCGGGGGCAATGCCTGAGCAGCGACTGCGCCAGTTCGCTCTGGCGCTGGCGCAATTCGGCGGGGAGATCGACGGAAAGAAGCGGGGTGTTTTCGCTCATGCGGGGACTCGCGGGGGAAACCTTCCCAAGACTAGCGCGCGTCGCGGCGACAGGCATCCATCGCGCTGCGCGATGGCAGGATCAGGCAAGCATTCGCCAGGAACAGGCAAGCCAGCTCGTTTCACCGGGCGCAAGCGGATGAGAAAAAACCGGAACGCGGCAGTTTCAGGCAAGAACCCGACAGTATCCGTCTACCGATTCCCCGCGCCGTCCCCCTAATCTGGCTGGCATGGCGGAATCTCCGTCATGCCGATGGGAAATACCTGCAGGGGGACACACCTATGTCAAATCAACAGGCCAGACTGTCATCGGGCGGCGTGCCGCTGGAGCGCGCGCCGGGCGCCTCCCGTTCGCGGTCGCGCGACGGCGCTCTGGTCCCCGACACGCCTTCCCGTTCGCCTGCCGGCCCCGCCGCGGGCGGCACGCTGGCGCGGACCCATCCCGGCAACTGGTAATCGGAGGCAGGGCACATGCGTCACCCTTACACCCCACAGCGGCCGGCCGGCGTCTCGGCGCCGCCGGCCCTTCCACTCCTGGTGCCGCTTGCGCAGCGGCGAATCCATGTCGAGGAGGCAGAGAGCATGCCAGCGTTCAATCGGGCCAGTCACCTGGTCAGCATTCGCGCCCGCAGCGGCCAGTCGCACCGCCTCGGCCTGCGCCTGCAAGAGCTGGCGCAGGCGGGCCAGGCCGCGCCCGGTTGCCTGCGCTACGAACTGCGCCAGGCGGACGGGGACGCCGACCTGTGGCTGTTGCACAGCGAGTGGAGCGATGAAGCTGCCATGCAGGCGTACCTGTCCGGCGACGCCCAGCGGGTCTTCGCCGAGGTGCTCTGGCAAGCGCTGGCGGCGACCCTGGACGTGCAGGAGCGGCCGTTCTGAAACCGGGCGGGCGGATGACGCGGCGCGGCGTCCGCCCGTCCCCCTTGTTCTGGCCTCTCAGCGACCCGGCGCGACCGGCGACTGGTCCGCTCGTTCGTCTTCGACGTCGCGATGTCGCTCGAAGGCGGTCGCCGGCGAGCCATCGGCATTGACCTGCAACACCGCGCGCGGACGGCCGTCCTCGCCAATGAATACCTGGCCGATCCCGGCGCTGTTCCACAGGCGCTCGCCGGCCTGGCTGTGCTGCGGAACGCGCGGGCGGATTTCCAGGCTGCGCCGCTGGGTCAGCCAGTTCAGCGGCGACCAGGGCGCATAGAGCCAGCGATTGAGGCGGTCGAACCAGTCCAGCAGGCGTCGCGGGAATTCGTTCTTGATCCCGCTGCTGGTGATCTGCCAGAGCCGTGGCCCGCGCTCGCGATGGCGAATCCGGATGTCGTAGACGAAGGAGTAATGCACGTCGCCGGAAAGGATCAGGTAGTTACCCGGCGTACGCGAGTGGCGGAAGATGTTCATCATCACCGAGGCCGCGCCGCGATGGGCCATCCAGTTTTCCGCATCGACCAGCAGCGGCTGGCCGATCCAACTGAAAAGCTTCTGTACGCCCTCGATCAGCTTGACCCCGAACATCGGCGCCGGCGACACGATGATCGCCGCCTTTTCGCCGAGCAGGTCCTGCTGGAATTCACTCAGTGCCTCCCAGTCCATCAGCCCGGAGGGCCGGCCCAGGTTGCGCTCGCTACGCCAGCGGCGGGTGCGCGTGTCGAGGACGATCAGGGTCGGGCTGCCAGGCAACCGGTAGTGCCAGTGCTGGAAGTCGAGCAGGGCATCGAGCAGGCGGTCCTGCTCGGCGCAGGGCAGCCGGCCGTCTGCCGCGGCACCCTCCATCAGGGCCGCGACCGGCGCCAGCCATTCGCCGCAATGCTGCGGGTCGTTGCCCCAGCCCTGGCAGAGCAGGTAGGCGAGCAGGGCGTTGCCGATGATCCGCCGGGAGAACGGATGGCCGTAGGCGGTCAGCTCCCAGCGTGCTGAAAGGTTCCAGTCGTCGGTGATGTCGTGGTCGTCGAAGATCATCAGCGACGAGATATGCGCCAGCGCCCGCGCCACGCGGGGCAGGCCATCGCGGAAGGCTTCGATGTGCCGGCGCTCGCCGGCGAAGCGCTGCGCGTGCCGCGCATCCAGCCCCGGCGGCGGTTCCAGCCTGACCAGGCGCCAGGGCGCCGGCGACCAGACCAGCAGGTACATCGCCAGCACCTCGGCCAGGCCGACCAGATGGTTGTGGGCGTTGGCCGAGGTGAAGATCGGCTTCTTCACCCCGCCGAAGAAGCGCTCGCGCAGGGCTTCGTTGGACTCGAAGGCGGGCAGCAAGTCCTCGCGCCGGTAGTAGGTGGCCGGGTGCGCGTAGAGTGCCTCGCTGTCGTTCACCAGTGCGCCTTCCAGGTGTTCGCCGTACAGGCCGAGGCGGTGGATCAACCCATGGATGGCCACCAGCATCGGCCCGGCGACGTCGTCGGCGTAGACCTGGTCGCCGCTCATCATCAGCAACGCCGGGCGGCTTTCGGCCTGCAGCAGGTTTTCCTCCAGCAGCCGGTCGACCTGCAGTAGGCCATCGGCCGCTGGGTGATGCGGCTTGCGGCAGGAGCCGTGGAGCAACTGGTCGAGACGTGGCTTGAGCACCAGGCTGGCGCGCTGGCGACCGGGGTAGAGCAGATGCGGTGCCCATTCGGCGATTCCCGCAGGCTCCCGGCCGTCGGCGGCGAGGCGCAGGTCGTAGTCGACCAGGCGGGCGCAGGGCAACGGCGGGTCGAGCGCGACATCCAGCAGGTGCAGCCAGGCATGGGTGCCGATGCGGATGGCCGAGTGGGTTCCTTCCGCGAGGCGGACCCGACGCTCCGCCTCGCCTTCGCTGGCGAGGATCAGTTCGATGGTCGTCGGGCATGACGTGGCCAGCCAGAACACCAGGCGTCCGGGCTCTGCGCGGCGCAGCAGGGGACCGGCCAGGACCAGGGGCAGGGCTTCGTCAGGCGGGGTGTCGTTGGGGAGCGAGGCGGACATTGGTACGGGCGTTGTCGACGCGGCGAAACAAGCTGACGAGTATGCCGCTTTCGGCGGATCGCGGCGTTGCTATTTCGTAAGGAATGACGACAGTCGTCGCGGGATGGCGATCTTCTAATGCCAAAAAGTTAAGTACACCTTAATTAATATTCTTTTTTGCGTTCGGGCTTCTGCGGCATATTGCCTTCCGCGCAGGCCCGGCGGCCTGCCATCGCTGTTTGCGGGAGGGACACGTGCAATCCGACGTCGGCGCCGCCTCCCGCCGATCAAGGTTTCGCCTGCCACCCCGACGCCCGGTGGCGCAGGCCCGTAGCACGAGAGTGCGGAATGGGCATGGATCAGACACGCAATCGCCTCGTCGGCCTGATGTTCCAGAACGACTATTCCTGGCTGAGCGGGCGCCTGCGGCGCTACCTCGGCTGCCCCCACAGCGCCGAGGACATCGCCTCGGAAACCTTCCTCAAGGTCCTTGCCCTGCCGGACCCGGCAAGCATCCGCGAGCCGCGCGCGCTGCTCACCACCATCGCCCGCCGGCTGATGTACGACGGCTGGCGGCGCCAGGACCTGGAACGCGCCTACCTGGAAAGCCTGGCCGGGCTTCCGGAGGCCCTCGCGCCGTCCGCCGAGGAGCAGGCCCAGGTGGTGGAAACCCTGCTGCGCCTGGAGCGCATGCTCGCCGGGCTGTCGCCGAAGGCCCGCGCCGCCTTCATCCATAGCCAGATCGGCGGACTGACCTACGTGGAGATCGCCTGCTTGCTGGAGGTTTCCGTCAGCCGCATCCACCAGTACATGGTCGAGGGCTTCAAGCAGTGCTACCAGGTGCTTGCCGAATGAGCCAGGGAAGGCGAGAACGCATCCTCGACGAAGCGGCGCAGTGGATGGCGCTGCTGCAATCCGGCCATGCCGGCGCCGAGGAGCGCCTGGCGTTCCAGCAGTGGCGCCAGGCCGATGCCGAGCACGGTGCGGTGTTCGACCGGCTCAGCCTGGGCTTGCAGTCGTTTCGCAACGAGCCCCTGCACGGCTTGCGCGCCGAGCAATTGATCGGAGCCCTCGAGGCGCCGTCCGCTCGTCGCCGGTTTCTCCAGCGCAGCCTCGCCCTGGCGGCGTTCGGCGTGGCGACGCTGGCGCTGGGGCGGATCGGCATCGTCGGCTTCCCCTGGCCCGGCGACCTGTACACCGGCACCGGACAACGCCAGAGCTTCCGCCTGGAGGATGGCAGCCAACTGGTGCTGGACGCGCGCAGCCGGGTACGCCCCGAATTCGATGGCTACCGGCGTCGCCTGCGCTTACGCGAGGGCCGCCTGCTGGTTGACGTGGCACGGGATCCGGCGCGGCCTTTCGTCGTCGACACCGGGCGTGGCCAGGTCGAGGCGCAGGGAACCCGCTTCCAGGTCAGCGATGACGGCGCCAGCTCGCGAGTGGTGGTGCTCGAGTCGCGGGTGCGGATCACCACTGCCGACGGACGGCAATGCCTGTTGGAGCGCGGCCAGAGCGCCCGTTTCGACGCCTCGGCGATTCTCGCCCGAGGTCCTGCCGAAGGCGGCGAGAGCGCCTGGCTGGATGGCCGGCTGGAGGTCCGCGACCGCCCGCTGGGGGAGGTGCTGGAAGCGTTGCGCGCCTATCGCCGCGGCATCATCAGCGTCGCCGACGACGCGGCGGCGCTGCGCGTCAGTGGCATCTACCCGCTGGACGACAGCGGCGTGGCGCTGGCATTGCTGGAGCAGAGCCTACCGATCCGGCTCGACTACCACGGGCCCTACTGGGTCAGCATCGCCAGCCGCTGAGGCGCGCGCCCGGCGGCGAGCCGGGCGGCGCGACGCTTCAGAACGGCTTGGTCGGCAGGTACTTGCCGTCGAGGGTGATCACCGCCCGCGAGCCGCCTTCCGGGTCCTCGACCTTCTTGATGTCCAGCTTGAAGTTGATCGCGCTGATGATGCCGTCGCCGAACTGTTCGTGGACCAGCGCCTTCAGGGTGCTGCCGTAGACTTGCAGCATCTCGTAGAAGCGATAGATGGTCGGGTCGCTGGGAATGCCGCCGGGAATGCTGCCGCGCAGCGGGATGCTTTGCAGCAGGAGCACCGCGTCGTCGTCCAGGCCGAGTTGGGCGGCGACCTTGCGCGCCGCCGCCTCTGGCAGGGCATGCTGGCCGAGCAGGGCGGCGGTGACGAAGGTCAGGGCGAGACCGGTGCCGTCGGCCAGGTCCTGCCAGGACAGGCCCAGGCGGGCCTTGTTCAGGACCACGGTCTCGGCCAGTTGCTGGCGCGCGTTGGGGGACACTTGGCTGTGTTGCATGAGATGACTCTCCTTGCGGGTGGTTGTGAGGGAAGGGATTCAGGCGACCGCCTGCCCGGGTTCGCCGCCTACCGCGCGCACTTCGGGATGCTCGGCGAGGGAGACGAAGCGCCGGCTGGCGCCGTCGAGGGCGTCGATGCGGCCGCTTTCGATGTCGTAGACCCAGCCGTGCAGGTTCAGCCGACCCTGCTCCAGGGCGCGGGCGACGCAGGGGTGGGTGCGCAGGTTGGCCAGTTGGGCGATCACGTTGTGCCGCACCAGGGCGTCCAGCCGCGCCGCCTCGGAGGCGTGTTCGTGGGCGCTGTTCATCGCCCGTGCGGCCTCGGCGTGGTGCAACCAGCCGGCCACCGCCGGCAGCTGGTCGAGACAGGCGCAGGAAGCGATGGCGCCCATCGCGCCGCAGTCCGAGTGGCCGCAGACCACGATGTCGCCGACCCCGAGCACCGCCACCGCGTATTCCACCGAGGCGCTGACCCCGCCGGGCTGCGGCCCGTAGCCGGGGACGATGTTGCCGGCATTACGGATCACGAAGAGTTCGCCGGGCTCGCGCTGGGTCAGCAGTTCGGGGACCACCCGGCTGTCCGAGCAGGCGATGAACAGTGCCTTGGGGGCTTGCCGGGTGGCCAGGGACTTGAACAGTTGCGAGCGCGCCGGGTAGGCGTCGCGCTGGAAGCGGAGAAAGCCGTCGATGATGTCACGCATGGCGCTGGGCTCCTGGCCGTCGAATGGTGGGGCCAGGATGCGCGGATTGAGCCATAGGGTCCAAGACCGGTTTATTATTCCAGTCATTGGTCTGGTCTATAGTTGGATGTTTCCATGCTGCTTCGCCACCTGCGCTACCTGCTCGCTGTCGCCGAGCATCGCAACTTCACCCGCGCCGCCGAGGCGCTGCACGTTTCGCAGCCGACCCTGTCGCAGCAGGTGCGGCAACTGGAAGAGCAACTGCGCGTGCAATTGCTCGACCGCTCCGGCAGGAGCGTGCGTCCCACCGATGCCGGCGAGCTGTACCTGCTTCATGCGCGGCGTGCCTTGCGCGAGCTGGAAGCGGCGCAACGAGCGATCCACGAGGTGCGCGACCTCAGTCGCGGCCGCCTGCGCCTGGGCATGACGCCGACCTTCACCTGCTATCTGGTGGGCGCCCTGGTGGATCCGTTCAATCAGCGCTATCCGGGCATCGAGTTGAGCCTCGAGGAGTTGCCCCAGGACGCCCTGGAGGCGGCGCTGATCGACGATCGCCTGGACCTTGGCGTGGCCTTCAGCGAGCCGGGTTCGGTGGAGATCGACAGCCAGCCGCTCTACCTGGAGCGCCTGGGCCTGGTGCTGGGGGCGGAACACCCGGCGGCGGACGCGCCGCTGGCCGCCGCAGCGCTGGCGGAGTTGCCGTTGGCGTTGTTGCGCGACGACTTCGCCACGCGCCGGCACATCGACGCTTACCTGCGCCAGCAAGGGGTGACGGCGCGGGTGGCGCTGGAGGCGAACTCGATCAGCGCCATCGTCGACGTGGTTCGCCGCGGAAGACTGGCCAGCATCCTGCCGGAGGCGGTGGCGCGCCAGCAGGCCGGGTTGCGCTGCGTGGCGCTGCGGCCGGCGCTGCCGACCCGCCAGGTAGCGCTGTTCTGGCGCCAGGGCAGCCACCCCGGTGCCGCGCGCCTGGCCTTCCAGGCCCTGGCGCTGGAACTCGGCGCCGAGCTGGGCGACGCCTGAGCGGGATCAGCCGCGACTCGGCTGCAACGCCGCGGGTTCCTCACGGCGCAGCCGCAAGGCCAGGGCGGCGCCGAACAGGGCGAGCAGGGCGCTGAGCGCGGTCACCCATTCGATGCCGCGCGCCTGGCTGGCCAGCAGGCTGGCGGCATCGGCGCCGCGCACCTGGGCGTTGGCCAGCGCCACCAGCAGGGCCAGGCCGAGCGCGCCGCCGATCTGCTGGGTCATCGAGGCCATCCCCGAGGCGACGCCCTGTTCGGCGGGATCGACGCCGCTGGCGGCGCTCACCCACATGGCGGTCCAGGTCATGCCCTGGCCGACGCTGAGGATCACGATGGCCGGCAGCAGCGCCAGGAAGCCGCGCCCCAGCGGCAGGCACGCTGCCAGCAGGCCGAGCCCGAGTGCGCCCAGCAGCAGGCCGGCGACCAGCGTCGCGCGTGCCCCGTGGCGGGCCAGCAGGCGCTCGGCGACGCGGATACCGAGGGTGCAGAGCAGAGTCGCCGGGAGGAACGCCAGGCCGGTCTGCAACACGCTGTAGCCGTACACCGACTGGAAGTAGATGGCCAGGAAGTAGTACTGCACGCCGTAGCTGCTCATGAAGATCGCGGTCAGCAGCATCGCCACCTGCAGGTTGCGGTTGCCCAGCAGGCGCAGCGGCATCAGCGGGTCGCGGCTGTAGTGTTCGATGGCGAGGAACGCCAGTAGCAGCGGGACGGAAAGGTAAAGTCCGAAACGTACCGAGGGCGCATCCCAGCCCGACTCGGGGCCCTGGACCAGGGCGAAGACCAGCAGGGTGGCGCCGGCGGTGACCGTCAGCGCGCCGGCCAGGTCGAAGCGCCGACCGCGCTGGCGCCGGGCGTCGGCCGGGATCAGGCGCAGGGCGAGCAGCGCCGCGGCGCCGGCCAGCGGCACGTTGACCAGGAAGATCGAGGCCCAGCCGAACAGCTCGGTGAGCGCGCCGCCGAGCGCCGAGCCGAGGGCCAGGCCGAACGCCGAGGCGATGCTCCAGATCGCCAGGGCACGATTGCGCGCCGGGCCCTCGGCGAAGTGATTGCCGATCAGCGCCAGGGTCGCCGGGAACAGCAGCGCGCCACCCAGGCCCTGCACGGCGCGGGCGAGGATCAACGGCAACTCGCTCTGGGCCAGCCCGCCCGCGAGGGAGGCGAGGGCGTACAGGCTTTGCCCGAGGACGTACATGCGGCGCCGGCCGAGCAGGTCGGTGGCGCGCCCGCCGAGCAGGAGGAAGCCGCCGAAGGCCACCGTATAGGCGCTCACCACCCATTGCAGGCGTTGCGCCGAAAAATCCAGCGCCCGGCTGATTTCCGGCAGAGCGACGAACACGATGGTGGCGTCGAGGGCGATGATCAGTTGCGCGCAGGCGAGCAGGGCGAGCATCCAGTTGGAAGGGGCGGCACGGTCCGTCACGGTGGGACTCCTGGTCTGGGTTGGGCGCGGCCAGTGTTTCTCATGCTGGAATCGTGATAAATAGCCTCTCCGTCCTTTCACTGATGAAAATAATCATCGATGAGATCGCCATGGACCTGAATGCCGTCAAGTTGCTCGCCCGCGTGGCCGAGACCCGTAGCTTCACCCAGGCCGCCGTTTCTCTCGGTCTGACCCAGTCCGGCCTGTCGCGCGCCATCGGCCGGCTGGAAGCCGAACTCGGCGTGCGTCTGCTGCACCGCACCACCCGCAGCGTCAGCCTGACCCCGGACGGCCAGCTGTTCTACGAGCGCTGCGCACCCTTGCTGGCGGAACTGGAGGAAGTCGAGAAGTTGCTGGTGGACCGCCAGTGCGCGCCGAGCGGTCCGCTGAAGATCACCACCCCGCAGGCGCTCGGGCGGATCGTGATCATGCCGGTGCTGCGCGAACTGACGCGGTGCTACCCGCAATTGCAGATCGAGGCGGCGATGACCGATCGCCTGGTCGACCTCACCGAGGAAGGCTTCGACGCCGCCGTGCGTCTCGGTCGGGTCGGCGACGTGCGCCTGATCGCCCGGCCATTGGCGGCGTTGCGCTGGGTCACGGTGGCGTCGCCGGAATACCTGCGTGGCCACGGCACGCCGGAGCGCCTGGAGCAACTCGCCGGGCACAACTGCCCGACGGTGCGCGACCTGCATACCGGCAAGCTGCTGGAATGGCAGTTCCAGCGCGACGGCCAGCCGCTGAGCCTGGCGGTGCGCGGCGACCTGGTGCTGGACGTGGCCGACGCGCTGGTCGACGCGGCGCTGGTCGGCCAGGGCATCGTCCAGGTGATGGGCTTCATGGCCGAGGAGGCGATCCGCCGGCGTCGACTGGTACGCATCCTCCAGCCGTTCGAACCGCCGCTGTGCCCGGTGTCGCTGATCTACCCGCCGTCGCGGCAGTGCTCGCTGAAGATCGGCGCGCTCTACGAGGAACTGAAGAGCGCGCACTGGTGCGGGGCGCTGACGTACTGACCCGAGGGCGGCAGGGCGGATAACGCCGTGTTCGGACCGGCGGATAGCCGCAAGCGGCTATTCGCCCTACACGGGGCAAGGCCGGTAGCCGAGCTTGGGGAAGATTGTCGGGTAGGGCGAATAACGCCGGAGGCGTTATCCGCCGCTATGCCTATTCGCCCGCGCTTATAAGCTCAGAACAAAGCGTTCCAAGCCTGCCATGCAAATCTCCCGCGCTCATCGCTCATCCCCTGGAAACCATGTTTTCGGGGGGAACCGAACGATGCCGCACCATGCTCCATCCACACGCCTGCCTTCCAGCCTGGCCCTGGCCGCGCTGCTCGCGGCGGCCTACGCCGCGCCGCCGGAGGCACGTGCGGAGACGCCCGCGCCCGCCGCCAAGGCGCTCACCTTCGACGTCGCCGCCGGCCCGCTGGACCAGGTGCTGCTGGGCATCTCGCGACAGAGCGGCTTGCTGATCTCCTTCGAGCAGTCGCTGGTGCGCGGCCGGCAGGCGCCGGCGGTGCGCGGTCCGCTGAGTGTCGACCAGGCCCTGGAACAGGCCCTGCGCGGTAGCGGCCTGCAGTTCCGCCGTTCCGAGCGCGGCGCGGTGATTTCCGCCGCGCCGCTGCGCGCGGCCGTACCGGCGGCGAAGGTGCAGCCGCTGGCGGCGAAAGCGGAGCAGACCCTGGAGCGGGTGGTGGTGACCGGCTCGCGGATTCCCCGCGCCCAGCAGGAAGGGCCGTCGCCGGTCACGGTGATCAGCAGCGAGGAAATCCAGAACCGTGGCTACCGCAACGTCTTCGAGGCCTTGCAGACGCAGACCCAGAACACCGGCATGACCCAGGGCGAGGACTACGGCAACACCTGGCAGCCGGCGGCCAACGCCCTCAACCTGCGCGATCTCGGCCCCAACCACACGCTGGTGCTGATCAACGGCCGGCGCGTCGCCGACTACCCGACCGCCTATGGCGGCTCGGTGAACTTCACCAACCTGGCGAACATCCCGGCGGTCATGATCGACCGCATCGAGATCCTCAGCGGCGGCGCCTCGGCGATCTACGGCTCGGATGCCATCGCCGGGGTGGTCAATATCGTCCTGAAGAAGAAATTCGATGGCGTCGACGTCAACCTGCGCGCCGGCACCACCGAGCGCGGCGGCGGCGACAACCAGCGCCTGCAACTGGTCGGCGGCGGCGCGACGGGCGACTTCGAAGGCCTGTTCGGCCTGCAGGTCGAGCAGCGCCAGCCGGTCTGGGCCAACCAGCGCGGTTTCATGGACAGCTACCCGGACGGCAACAACGTCGGCTACCGGCTGAACCCGCAGAGCGGACGCTACCTCGGCGACGCCTCCTGCGCCGGCCTCGGCGGCCTGTTCGGCGGCAACGTGGCGCCGGTGCCGGGCGCCAGGGGGGGCTATCGCTGCATGACCGACCAGTACTACAACAACTACTGGACCCTACAGACCAAGAAGGAAAACTACGACGGCTACGCCGGCGGCACCTGGCACCTGAGCGACAGCGGCAAGCTGTTCGCCGACCTGCTGTTCGGCTTCGACCACCTGCAGAACAATACCCGCGGGCCGTCCTTCACCTCGCCGGACTTCATCAATGCCTCCAGCGGCGACCTGGAGCGCTGGTACCGGCTGTTCTCGCCCGAGGAGATCGGCGGCAAGAGCAGCAACAACAGCAAGTGGCGCGAGGTGTCCTGGACCGGCACCCTCGGCTACAGCGACCGCGTCGCCAATACTTCCTGGGAATACGAACTGGCCGCGACCCGCTCCGAGTACCGCAGCGACCGCACTACCCGCTACACCCCAGCGGCCGGGATCCTCGACCTGTACCTGGGCCGCAAGCTCGGCGAACGCGACGGCTACCCGGTCTACGATCCCGATCCGGCGCGCCTCGGACGTCCGCTGAGCGAGGAAGAGTGGCGCAGCCTGCGGCGCAACGTGACCCAGCACAGCGAGTCCTACTCGCAGACCTACAGCTTCACCGGCAACGGCGAGCTGTTCGACCTGCCGGCCGGCCCGGTGGCCTTCGCCGGCGTGCTGGAGGTGGGCAAGCAGGGCTACAGGATCCGTCCCGACTCGCAATACAACGACGGCTCTCTCTACAACGTCTCCAAGGCCAGCAGCTCCGGCGGCTCGCGCGACCGTTACGCCGCCGGCGGCGAATTCAGCATCCCGCTGCACGACACGCTGCTGGCGTCCGCCGCCGGCCGCTGGGACCAGTACAGGTTCAGCGGTCGCACCGAGGAGCAGACCACCTACAACCTGGGGCTGGAGTGGCGCCCGCTGACCAGCCTGCTGCTACGCGGCAGCTACGGCACCAGCTTCCGCGCGCCGGACCTGAACTACATCTACCAGGCCGACGCCAACGGCTACTACCCGGCGCAGAAGGACTACTACGGTTGCGAGAAAGGCGTCGACGGCGCCTGCAAGAACGGCCGGGTCGACTACGTGCAGAGCGGCACGCCCGACCTGAAGTCCGAGCGCGGGCGCTACTGGAGCTACGGCTTCGTCTGGTCGCCGTCGAGCAGGTTCGACTTTTCCGCCGACTACTACCACATCCAGATCGATGACCTGCTGACCACCCTCGATCCGGACAAACTGCTGCGCGACGAGGCGGCCTGCCGCAGCGGCGGGCTCGATCCGGACTCGGCGCAGTGCCGCGACACCCTGGCGCGGGTCGAGCGCAACGCCGGCGACGCCAGCGTCGACCCGAATCGCCTGAACAAGGTCTACGTCAATGCCATCAACGCGGCCAAGGAGCGCACCAGCGGCATCGACCTGCGCAGCAACATCCGCTGGGGCGCCGGCGACTACGGCGCCTTCTCCTCGACCCTCGGCTACACCCTGGTGTTGTCCCACGACTACAAGCAGTCCGACGACTACCCCAGCGAGAACCAGCGCGACAGCCTCGACTCCCACGACTGGCGCAGCAAACTCAACGCCAGCCTGACCTGGGACTACGCACAGTTCACCTCGACGCTCTTCGCGGTGCGCTACGGCAGCGTTACCAACGCCGCTGGCAGCGGGCGCCTGAGCCCGTGGACGGTGTTCAACGCCAGCGCCCGCTACCGGCTCAACGAACGCGCCAGCGTCGGCCTGACGGTGAACAACCTGCTCGACCAGATCAAGGAGGACGACTCCGATGGCTGGCCGTACTATCCCACCGGCAACTACGACGCCATGGGCCGCCAATGGTGGCTGGACTTCAGCTATCACTTCGGTGGTTGAGCCATGCCCGGACGCATCCTGGTCTTCGCCTGCTGCCTGCTCGCCAGCCTGGCCCGCAGCGAGCCGCGCCATGCCATCACGCTCTACGACGAGCCGGCGAAATATCCGCCGGGTTTCCAGCACTTCGACTTCGTCGACCCGCAGGCGCCCAAGGGCGGCAGCCTGCGGCGGATGGAAAGCGGCAGCTTCGACACGCTGAACCCCTTCGCCAACCGCGGCACGCCGATCAGCATGACCCAGGCCGCGCTGATCTACGAAACCCTCGGCTTCCAGTCACTGGACGAGCCGTTCACCGAATACGGCTACCTGGCGCGCTACATCGAGAAAGCCCCGGACAACAGCTGGGTGCGTTTCCATATCGATCCGCGGGCGCGCTTCAGCGACGGCGTGGCGGTCACCGCCGAGGACGTGAAGTTTTCCTTCGATAGCCTGGTCGAGCAGGGCAGCCCGTTCTGGCGCGCCTACTACAAGGAGGTCCGCGAGCCGGTGGTGGAGGATCGCCTGCGCATCCGCTTCGATTTCCGTCATGCCGGCAACCGCGAGCTGCCGCTGGTGCTGGCCCAGCTCTACGTGCTGCCCAGGCATTGGTGGCAGGGACGCGACTTCAACCGCAGCAGCATGCAGCCGCCGCTGGGCAGCGGACCTTACCGGCTGGAGAAGGCCGAGGCGGGGCGTTCGGTGAGCTACCGGCGCAACCCCGACTGGTGGGCTCGCGACCTGCCGGTCGGGCGTGGCCTGTACAACTTCGAGCGGATCCGTTTCGACTACTACCGCGACAGCGGCGTGGCCTTGCAGGCGTTCAAGGCCGGGCAGGCCGACATCAATGTCGAGACCAGCGTCAAGGCCTGGAGCAGCGGCTACGACTCGCCGGCCCTGCGCGATGGCCGGTTGCGCCAGGAGAGCTTTCCCTACCCGTACCCGGCCAGCCTCCAGGGCCTGGTGTTCAACCTGCGCCGGCCGCTGTTCGAGGACCGCCGGGTACGCCAGGCGCTGAGCCTGTTGTTCGACTTCGAATGGACCAACCGGCAGCTCTTCGGCGGTCGCTACAAGCGCCTGCGCAGCTATTTCGACAACTCGGAGATGGCCGCTCGCGGCCTGCCCGGCGCCGACGAACTGGCCTTGCTGGAGCCGCTGCGCGGGCAGATCCCCGAGGAGGTCTTCGGCCAGGCCTACGCTCCGCCGGTGAACGACGGCAGCGGCGATATCCACGAGCGCCTGGTGCAGGCCTACCGCCTGCTCGGCGAGGCCGGCTGGCATGCCGTCGACGGGCGCCTGCTGGATACCGCCGGACGGCCGCTGCGCTTCGACCTCCTGCTCCAGGGCAAGAGCCTGGAGCGCGCGCTGCTGCCGTTCCAGCGCAACCTGGCGCGGATCGGCATCGATATGCGCCTGCGCCAGGTGGACGCTTCGCAATACATCGAGCGCATACGTGCGCGGGACTACGACATGATCGTTTCGAGCTTCTCCCAGTCCAATTCGCCGGGCAACGAGCAGTACAGCTTCTGGCATTCCTCCAGCTACGCCGATCCCGGCGGCTACAACCGCATCGGCCTGAAGGACCCGGCCATCGACCGGCTGGTCCAGGCGGTGGTCGAGGCCGACTCGCGGGCCGCCCTGGAAACCGCCGTGCGCGCCCTCGACCGGGTGCTGCAATGGGGCTACTACCTGATCCCGACCTGGTATTCCGACGAGGTCTGGATCGCCAGCTGGAATCGCTTCGGCCGACCGCCGCAGGCGCCGCGCTACAGCCTGGGGCTGAACACCTGGTGGGAAGTCCGCGAGCGGGCCGCGCCGAGCCGGGAGGCGCAGTGACATGGGCGGCTACCTGTTGCGCCGCCTGGCGCTGATCCTGCCGACCCTGCTGGGCATCCTGCTGATCAACTTCGCCATCGTCCAGGCCGCACCCGGCGGGCCGGTGGATCAGGCCATCGCGCGCCTGCAGGGCGTCGACGGCGGCGGCCCGCTGGGGCGTGGCGGGGAGGGTGGGCATGGCGCTCTGGAACCGCAGCGCCACGGCGAGACCGGCATCGATCCGCAGCTGGTGGCCGCCCTGGAGCGCCAGTACGGCTTCGACAAGCCGCCGCTGCAACGGCTCTGGCTGATGCTGTCGAGCTACGCCCGGCTGGATTTCGGCGAGAGCTTCTACCGCGACGCGCGGGTCATCGACCTGATCGCCGAGAAGCTGCCGGTCTCGCTGTCCCTGGGCTTGTGGGCGACACTGATCACCTACCTGGTGTCGATTCCCCTGGGGGTGGCCAAGGCGGTGCGCCACGGCAGCGCCTTCGACCTGTGGAGCAGCGCGCTGGTGGTGATCGGCTATGCGGTGCCCGGCTTCCTCTTCGCCATCGTCCTGATCGTGCTGTTCGCCGGCGGCAGCTACCTGGACTGGTTCCCCCTGCGCGGCCTGGCTTCCGAGGGCGCCGAGCGCCTCGGCCCGCTGGCGCGCTTCGCCGATTACCTCTGGCACCTGGCGCTGCCGGTGGGTTCGCTGGTGGTCGGCGGTTTCGCCAGCCTGACCCTGCTGACCAAGAACAGCTTCCTCGACGAGATATCCAGGCAGTACGTCGCCACCGCTCGCGCCAAAGGGCTCAGCGAGCGCCGGGTGCTCTACGGCCATGTGTTCCGCAACGCCATGTTGCTGGTGGTGGCCGGGCTGCCGGCGGCGCTGGTCTCGGTGTTCTTCACCGGGTCGCTGCTGATCGAGGTGCTGTTCTCCCTCGACGGCCTCGGCCTGATGGGCTACGAAGCGGCGCTCGGCCGCGACTACCCGGTGGTGTTCGGCAGCCTGTTCATCTTCACCCTGCTCGGGTTGCTGGTGAAGCTGGCCGGCGACCTGGCCTACAGCCTGGTCGACCCGCGCATCGACTTCGCCGCGAGGAGACAGTGAGATGGCCATCGTCCTTTCCCCGCTGCACCGCCGCCGCCTCGCCGCGTTCCGCGCCAACCGCCGCGGGCGCCTGGCGCTGCGGCTGTTCCTCGCGCTGTTCGTCACCTGCCTGTTCGCCGAGCTGATCGCCAACGACCGCCCGCTGCTGCTGGAATACCGTGGCCAGTGGTTCCTGCCGGTGCTGCGGGACTATCCGGAAACCGCCTTCGGCGGCGAGCTGCCGTTCCCGCCGGACTACCGCGGCCGCTTCATGAGCGAACGCATCGCCCGCGACGGCTGGGCGCTGTGGCCGCCGATCCGCTTCGACGCGCGCAGCATCAACTACGCGCGCCCGGCGCCGGCGCCGCCCTCGGCGGAGAACTGGCTGGGCACCGACGACCAGGGCCGCGACGTGCTCGCGCGGGTGATCTACGGCCTGCGCCTGTCGATCCTCTTCGCCCTCGGCTTGACCCTGGCCTCGTCGTTGCTGGGAATCTGCGCAGGCGCGGTGCAGGGCTACTACGGCGGCTGGATCGACCTGTTCGGCCAGCGCTTCATCGAGGTCTGGTCGGGTCTGCCGATGCTTTACCTGCTGATCATCCTCGCCAGCCTGGTGCAGCCCGGGGTCGGCTGGCTGCTGGCGATCATGCTGCTGTTCTCCTGGACCAGCCTGGTCGACGTGGTTCGCGCCGAGTTCCTGCGCGGTCGTCACCTGGAGTACGTCAAGGCGGCGCGGACCCTCGGCCTCGGCGACGCCGGGGTGATGTTCCGGCACATCCTGCCCAACGCCATGGTCGCGACCCTGACCTTCCTGCCGTTCCTGCTCTGTGGCGCGGTGACCACCCTGACCGCCCTCGACTTCCTCGGTTTCGGCCTGCCGCCCGGCTCGCCGAGCCTTGGCGAACTGGTCGGGCAGGGCCGCGACAACCTCCAGGCGCCCTGGCTCGGGCTGACCGTGTTCGTGGTCCTGGCGACCTTGCTCAGCCTGCTGGTGTTCATCGGCGAAGCGGTGCGCGACGCCTTCGATCCGAGGACATGAGATGAACCGGGAACTGTTGCGAGTGGAAAACCTGAGCGTCGCCTATGGCGACACGCAGGTCGTGAAGGGGATCGACTTCAGCCTGCGCGCCGGCGAGACCCTGGCCCTGGTCGGCGAGTCCGGCTCCGGCAAGTCGCAGACCGCCCACGCCCTGCTGCGCCTGCTGCCGGGCGCGGCGCGCCTGGGCGGCAGCGTGCGCCTGGACGGCGAGGAACTGCTCGCCCTGTCGCCGCAGGCATTGCTGGCGATTCGTGGGCAGCGCATCGGCATGGTGTTCCAGGAGCCGATGACCTCGCTCAATCCATTGCAGCGCATCGGCCGCCAGGTCGGCGAGGGCCTGCGCCTGCATCGCCGCCTGCGTGGCGCCGCGCTGCGCGGGCGGGTACTGGAACTGCTCGAACTGGCCGGCCTCGAGCAGCCGCGACGCCTGCTCGAGGCCTATCCGCACCAGCTCTCCGGCGGCCAGCGACAGCGAGTGATGCTGGCCATGGCGCTGGCTTGCGAGCCGCAACTGCTGATCGCCGACGAACCGACCACGGCTCTCGACGTCACCGTGCAGAAACGCCTCCTGGAGCTGCTGCAAAGCTTGCAGCGACGGCTGGGCATGGCGATCCTGCTGATCAGCCACGACCTCAACCTGGTGCGCCGGGTCGCCGATCGGGTCTGCGTGATGCGCGATGGCCAGATCGTCGAGGAGAACGCCTGCGAGACGCTGTTCCGCTCGCCCCGGCATCCCTACACGCGCCTGCTGATCGAGGCCGAGCCGGGTGGGCTGGCGGAGCCGGTGGCGTGCCGCGAGACCTGCCTGGAGGTGCGCGCGCTGAGCCTCGACTACCCCGCGCCCGGCGGCTGGCTGCGCCGGCGCGCGGGACTGCGCGCGGTGCACGAGGTCAGCCTGCGGCTGCGCCGTGGCAGCACCCTGGGGATCGTCGGCGAAAGCGGTTCGGGCAAGTCCTCCCTCGGCCAGGCGCTGCTGCGCCTGTTGCCGGCCGAAGGGCAGATCCTGTTCCAGGGCGAGCGCCTCGACCGTCTGCACGGCAAGCGCCTGTTGCCATTGCGCCGGCAGTTCCAGGCGGTGTTCCAGGACCCCTACGGCAGCCTCAACCCGCGCCTTAGCGTGGAACAGATCGTCGGCGAAGGCCTGCGTATCCATGGCATCGGCGATGCCGGCGAACGCCGCGCGCGGGTGCTGGAGGCACTGCGCGAGGTCGGTCTCGACGAGCCTTGCCTGGAACGCTATCCCCACGAGTTTTCCGGCGGCCAGCGCCAGCGCATCGCCATCGCCCGCACGCTGGTGCTGAAGCCGGCGCTGATCCTGCTCGACGAACCGACCTCGGCGCTCGACCGCAGCGTGCAGTGCCAGGTGGTCGAGCTGCTGCGTCGGTTGCAGCGTCGCCACGGGCTGAGCTACCTGTTCATCAGCCACGACCTCGCCGTGGTACGCGCCCTGGCCCACGACATCCTGGTGCTCAAGGACGGCCGGGTGGTGGAGCAGGGCAGCGCCGCTGCGCTGTTCAGCCAGCCGCGCCACCCCTATACCCGCGAGTTGCTCGGAGCGATACCCGCGCTGCGCCTGGAAGAGCATCTGCGGGTGGCCGGGCTGGGAATCTGAGGCGGGAAACCATGCTGACTCTAAGGATGTTCCGAAAGGTTCTTTCCAGACGCCCCGGCGCTTTTCTTAAGATCGGCCTGCGGGCCCGTCAGGGACAAGGAGCCATGTCGGCTTCCGGGTCCGTCCGATCGATTGGGGGAATGCGATGAGTTCGTTACCGTTGTACTTCGATTACGCCGCCACCACGCCCGTGGACGAGCGCGTGATCCGGGCCATGGTGGAGTGTCTCGGCTACCAGGCGTGTTTTGGCAATCCCGCGTCGAATTCCCATGCCTACGGCCGCCAGGCGCGGCGGGCAGTGGAGCGGGCCAGGGAGCAGGTGGCCGCGCTGGTCGGCGCCAGCGCCGGGCAGATCGTCTGGACTTCCGGCGCCACCGAATCCAACAACCTGGCCCTCAAGGGCGTGGCCCAGGCGCTGGACGCACCCGGCCACCTGATCACCAGTCGCCTGGAGCACAAGGCGGTGCTGGACACCGTGCAGCAACTCGCCGATGACGGCTGGAGCGTGACCTGGCTGGCGCCCGGCACCGATGGCCTGATCCGGCCGGAACAGGTGGAGGCGGCCTGGCGCGCCGATACCCGCCTGGTGTCGCTGATGCGGGTCAACAACGAACTCGGCACCCTGACCGACATCGCCGCCATCGGCGAACGGGTGCGCGAGCGCGGCGCGCTGTTCCACGTCGACGCGGCGCAGGCCAGCGGCAAGGTGGCGATCGACCTGGGCCGCCTGGCGGTGGACCTGATGTCGTTCTCCGCACACAAGACCTACGGGCCCAAGGGCATCGGCGCGTTGTACGTCGGGCCGCGCGCCGAGCGGCGGCTGAAGGCGCAGATCCACGGCGGCGGACACGAGCAGGGCCTGCGTTCCGGGACCCTGGCGACCCACCAGATCGTCGGTATGGGCGAGGCCTTCGCCCTCGCCGGCGAGCTTTTCGAGGAGGAGGGCAGGCGCATCGCCGGACTCCAGCGGCGTCTGCTGGAGGGGCTGGCGCAGATCGACGGCTGGCGCCTGAACGGCAGCGCCGACGCACGCATCGCGCATACCCTGAACCTGACCTTCGACAACCCGGCCTTTGTCCCCCAGGCACTGGAGTCCAGCCTGGCGGTGTCCAGCACCTCGGCCTGCAACTCGGCGCGGCCGGCGCCGTCCCACGTGCTTCTCGCCCTCGGCCACGATGCCGCCAGCGCTGGCCGCAGCGTGCGCCTGAGCCTCGGTCGCTACACCCGCGAGGCCGACGTCGACGCGGCGGTGGCCGCCCTCAAGGCCGCGGCGGATAGTGGCGCGCCGGCGTGGCAGCCGTTCCTCGGGGTATCCAGGGCAGGCTGAGCGGCCGGCTCGACCCGCCCTCGCCGAAGCCAGGGGCTGCGGATAACCGCGAAGCGGTTATTCGCCCTGCGGCTCCAGGGGCTTTTCGTCTTTGCCGCCATTTCCCGGCAATGTGCGCTTGGCGGATCATCCAGGTTGGGTATCATGCGTCGCCATTCCCATCCACCGCCGACGGAAGTCAGGCTTTGCCTGCGTGAGCCCAATGGACGATCTCTCCCCCGATTCCGCCTTGCCGCCTGCCGGCAGCGCCCAGGACAACGACGCGCCGCGCCAGTTGGTGGTCTGCATCGACGGAACCTCGAACCGCTTCGGCGACCAGCCGACCAACGTGGTGCGCCTGTACCGCTCGCTGTCGCGCGATCCGCGCAGGGTGCTGGCCTACTACGACCAGGGCGTCGGCACCTTCGGCCTGAAGGAAACCCTGTTCGAGTGGCAGAAGTTTCCCTCGCGGATCGCCGGCCTGGCCTTCGGCTGGGGGCTCAAGCGCAACGTCGAGGGCGCCTATCGCTTCCTCGCCGAGCACTACCGGCCCGGCGACCAGATATTCCTCTTCGGCTTTTCCCGCGGGGCCTACGCGGTGCGCGTGCTGGCCGCGATGCTGCGCGCGGTGGGCCTGATCGATGCGCACCAGCCGCACCTCTTCGACTACGCCTGGACCCTGCTCACCACCCGCATGCCGCCCCGCGACGAAGACAAGCGGGCCGGCACGCGTCGCCGCGGACCGGACTTCGGCCTGCTGGGACGCTTCCGCAAGGTCTTCGGCCGGCAGGTGAAGGTGCACTTCCTCGGCCTGTTCGACACCGTGACCTCGGTGGGCTGGGTCTACGACCCGCTGACCGTGCCGTATTCCTCGAACAACGAAATGGTCGACGTGGTCCGCCAGGCCCTGGCCATCGACGAATGCCGCTGCTTCTTCCGGCAGAACCTCTGGTTCGGCGAGAAGGACCGCAAGTCCGACGTGTTGCAGGTGTGGTTCCCCGGCATGCACTCCGATGTCGGCGGTGGCTATGCGCCGAAGGACTCGCGGCTGGCTCTGGTGGCCTTTACCTGGATGCTCGGCGAGGCGCTGGAGGCCGGCCTGCATGTCGACCCGGCGCGCAGCCGCGACCAGTTGCGCGCACGTTCGAAGCAGGGCCCGGACCCGACCGCGCCGATCCTGCCGGTGATGACCCGGCCCTGGCGCCTGGCCGAGTGGCTGCCGCTGCTGGTCTGGGACCGCCGCAGCGGCAACCGCGCCTGGCGCTGGTCGCGTGGCCGGCCGCGCTCGCGGCCGCTGGAACCGGTCGGGCAGGAAACCCGGGTCAAGCTGCACCGTTCGGTGCAGCGGCGGCTGGACGAATGCCCCGACTACCGGCCGTGCAACCTGCCAGCGCTGGAACGCTGCGACCTCATCGACGATTCGCCGTTGCTTGACGGCTACCGCTAGCGGCTGGCCGCGATCGCGTTCAGAACCACATGCGGATACCGGCGACGAAGCGCGCCTCGTCGTCGTCCTCGCCCTCGGCGCGGGCCAGGTCGGCGCTGTTGCCGTAGGAGCGGTTCCAGGTCACCCCGATGTAGGGCGCGAACTCGCGACGGATCTCATAGCGCAGGCGCAGGCCCAGCTCGCTATCGGCAAGGCCCGAACCGATGCCGCGGGCGGGATCGTTCCTGCCGTACAGGTTGACCTCGGCGCTGGGCTGGAGGATCAGCCGGTTGGTCAACAGGATGTCGTACTCGCCCTCCAGGCGCAGCGCGCTCTGGCCGTTCTCGCCGAGGAAGGCGGTGACTTCCGCCTCGAAGTCGTAGAGCGCCAGGCCCTGCACGCCGAACGCCGCCCAGGTCTGCGGCGAGCCGGGCTTGAAATCCTGGCGCACGCCGGCGACCAGGTCCCACCAGGGACCGATGGCGTGCCCGAACAGCGCCTGGACCTCGGCGTCCTCGGTCTTGCCGTCGAGCCGTTCGCCTTCGCTGCGCAGCCACAGGCGGTTGATGTCGCCGCCGATCCAGCCGCTGGCGTCCCAGGCCAGCGCGCTGCCGTCGTCGGCGTCCTGGTATTCCAACTGGTCGAGCAGGAAGAAGCTGTTCAGCGCGCTGTCGTGCACCTTGTGCCCCTCCAGCGGCGGAAAGGCGGCACGGCGGTCGGCCTCGGTCGGCACCGGGATCGGCGTACGGCTCTGGCTGGACGCGGCCTGCGCCGGAGGTTGCCGCGCAGCGTGGCTCATCCCCGGCATCCGGCCATGGTCCATTCCCCGGTGCTCCATGGGCTGTGCCGGGGCGGGCGATGCGGCGCCGTGGTCCATGCCAGGCATCGCGCCGTGGTCCATGGCCGAGTGCTCCATGCCATTGTCCTGCGCGGCCTCGACGGGATTCGGCAGGCCCAGCAGCAGACCCAGGGCGAGGGCACCGCCGGCCAGGCGGGCGGGTTTCGGCTGGCGGCTCATGCGTTGTCTCCTTCGTCTACCCGCACTTCGCGGAACATGCCCATCTCCATGTGGAACAGCAGGTGGCAGTGGTAGGCCCAGCGCCCCAGGGCGTCGGCGGTGACCCGGTAGCTGCGGCGGGTGCCCGGCGGCATGTCGATGGTGTGCTTGCGCACCAGGAAGTTGCCTTGCTCGTCCTCCAGGTCGCTCCACATGCCATGCAGGTGGATCGGGTGGGTCATCATGGTGTCGTTGACCAGGACGATCCGCAGGCGCTCGCCGTAGGTCAGGCGCAGCGGCTCGGCGTCGGAGAACTTGATGCCGTCGAAGGACCAGGCGAACTTCTCCATGTGCCCGGTCAGGTGCAGCTCGATGGTGCGCCCCGGCTCGCGGCCGTCCGGGTCGGCGAAGCGGCTGCGCAGGTCGGCGTAGGTCAGCACCCGCCGCCCGTTGTCGCGCAGGCCGAGGCCGGGGTCGGCGAGCTTCGGTGTCGGCGTCATGGTCTGCATGTCGACCAGCGGGTTGCCGTCCTCCGAAGCCGGATGGGACTGCATCGGCATGGCGCCCATGCCCATCCTGGAATGGTCCATGCCGTTCATGTCCATGCCGGCCATCTTGGAGTGGTCCATGCCGTTCATGTCCATGCCGGCCATCTTGGAGTGGTCCATGCCGCTCATGTCCATGCCGGCCATCTTGGAGTGGTCCATGCCGTTCACGTCCATGCCCGACATCTTCGAATGGTCCATCTCGCTGGCGGGCCTCGTCGCCGCGCCATGCCCCATGGCGCCGTGGTCCATGCCGCCCATGCCCATGTCGTCCATGCCGATCAGCGGGCGCGGATCGGGCGTCGGCACCGGCGCGCTAAGCCCTTCGGCCAGCGCCAGGGTGCCGCGGGCGTAGCCGCTGCGGTCCATGGACTGGGCGAAGAGGGTATAGGCGCGCTCGCCGCCCGGCTCGACGATCACGTCGTAGGTCTCGGCCACGGCGATGCGCAACTCGTCGACGCTGACCGGCTCGACGTGCTGTCCGTCGGCGGCCACCACGGTCATCTTCAGGCCGGGAATGCGGACGTCGAAATAGCTCATTGCCGAGGCGTTGACGAAGCGCAGGCGGAGCTTTTCGCCGGGGCGGAACAGGCCGGTCCAGTTGCCGTCCGGCGGCTGTCCGTTGAGCAGGTAGGTATAGGTGTAGCCGCTGACGTCGGCGAGATCGGTGGGACTCATCTTCATCTCGGCCCACATCTTGCGGTCGGCCAGGGTCGCGGCCCAGCCGTTGGCGCTGACGTCGTCGATGAAGTCGCCGACGGTGCGCTTGTGGAAGTTGTAGTAGTCGGACTGCTTCTTCAGCTTGGCGAGGATGCGCTGCGGCTTCTCGTCCGACCAGTCGCTGAGCAGCACCACGTAGTCGCGGTCGTAGCTGAACGGTTCCGGCTCGCGGGCGTCGATCACCAGGGCGCCGTAGACCCCGGCCTGCTCCTGTAGCCCCGAGTGGCTGTGGTACCAGTAGGTGCCGTTCTGCCGGACCTTGAAGCGGTATTCGTAGAGACCGCCGGGAGCGATGCCCTCGAAGCTGAGGCCCGGCACGCCATCCATGTTGGCCGGCAGGATGATGCCGTGCCAGTGGATCGAGGTGTCCTCGGCGAGGCGGTTGCGCACCCGCAGGGTCACGTTGTCGCCTTCGCGCCAGCGCAGGGTCGGGCCGGGCAGCGAACCGTTGATGGTCATGGCGGCGGCCGGCGAGCCGCTGAGGTTCACCGGGGTCTCGCCGATGAACAGGTCGAAACTGTCGCCGGCGAGCAGGTTCTGCTGGCCCGGCCCGGCCAGGGCCCAGGCCGGGGCGCGCCAGAGACCCAGTCCGCCGAGCAGACCGGTGGCGGCGAGGCCTTTGACGAAGGTGCGTCGCGAAGTTCTGTGCATCCGCTGGTTTCCACGCAGGTGGCAGGACGGACTGCGCGAGCCTGCGCAGCCGGGAAGTCGCGGCCCCGCCAGGGCGGTGCGGCGATGCGGACACCCTAGCGGCGCGCGCCTGTCGGCAAGCTGTGGGGAAGATTACAGTGCTGTCAGCTCAGCGCGGCGGGTTCACCAGGTGGCGGTCGAAACCGCGCGCCACCAGGCGTTCCCAGGCGTCCATGACCTGCGCCGGGATCGGGCAGGCGACCTGGAAGCCCAGCGCCGGGTAACGCATGATGCGGTCAAGGTCGCCGACCATCTCGTCGATCACCCCGAGTACGCCGACCAGGTTCGAGATGCCGTCGGGAAATGCGTAGTCGGGCGCATCCACGTGTCCCTCCAGACCCGGCCAGCGGACCGGCAGGGTCAGCGCCACGCGGCGGATCGAGTTGGGCTTGGTGACGAAGGTCGCGCGGCGCAGGTCGGGGAACAGCTCGCGGGCGAAGGCGATGTTCTCGGCGAAGTTGGTCGCCCGCGGCTCGATCACGATGAGGCTGTCGCTTACCCCGCGTGCCCTGGCGTGGCGGGCGAACAGCTCGGCTTCCGGCTCGACCCAGAGATGGCGCGTCCAGTGCCCGGTGTTGCCGGTGAACAGCAGGCGTTCGGCGAGGCCGCGTTCGAGCAGTTCGCAGGCGTGGTCGCAGACCCGCAGGTCGTAGGAGCCGCACACCACCAGCAGTTCGCAGGGCACATGGCAGCGGCCCTGGCCGAGGAAGTCCCAGAGCAGCCGGGCATCTTGCAGGGTCGGGCTCATGGGACGCCAACGCTCCTCTCGCTGCCGGTCGTGGCGGGGTGCCGATGCTGGCAGTACAGCCGGTCGTCTTCGCGGACGATCCGTAGCTCGCGGAAATCCCGGACCGACCAGCGCGCGCCGGCGGCGAGCAGGCCGCTCTCCTCGCCGATCGCCACGCAGGTCGCGCCGGCGGCACAGGCGGCCTGCACGCCGCTGAGGGAGTCTTCGAACACCAGGCAGCGCGACGGTGCCACGCCGAGCCTGGCCGCGGCCAGGCGATAGCCATCCGGAGCCGGCTTGCCGTGGACCACGTCGTCGCGGCTGACCAGGGTGCGGAACGCCGCCTGCAGGTCGTGCTGGCGCAGCACGTGGTCGATGCGTGCCGGCCAACTGCTGGTGACCAGCGCCAAGGGCACGTCCAGCCAACGCAGCTGGCGGATCACCGCGGCGACGCCGGGCAGCAGGGGACAGTCGGCGCCTTCCTCCAGCGCATCGACCCGTTGCTTGAGGATCCGCCGGCGCTCCATCGGCAGGTGGCCGAACAGATAGTCCAGGGTGTAGCCGCCCGGGCGACCGTGCACGTGGTCGCGCAGGCAGTCCGGGCCGAGCGCCACGCCCTGTTCGCCGGCGACCCGGCTCCAGGCCGCGGCGATGGCTTCGCGGGAGCTGATCAGGACGCCGTCCATGTCAAACAGAACGGCTGAAAACGCTAGTCGATGCATCTCGGGCACTCTGTAGGGCAAGCCAGACCAGGACCGCGCCGCCGAGGGCGAACAGCGCCATGATCAGATAGGACCACTGCGGCAGGCCTTCGTACAGCCAGCCGGCGGCCGGACTGGCGAGGCCCATGGGCAGCGCTACCGCCAGAGAGTAGTAGATCCCCTGGGTCAGTACCCGCGCGCTTTCCGGCGCGTGGTCGCGGATGTAACGCATCACCGCGGCGTGGTAGGCGGCGAAGCTGAGGGCGTGCAGGCACTGGCCGAGGAGGATCGCGGCGAGGTGTTCGCTGCCGGCCAGCAGGCCCCAGCGCAGCGCCGCGCAAAGGCTGGAGAAGAGCATCACCTGGAGCGCCGGGTGGCGGTCCAGGATGCGGTTGGAGACGGCGAAGAAGCTGATCTCGGCGATCACCGCCAGGCCCCAGAAGGCGCCGACCGAGAACGACGAGTAGCCCAGCGTCTGCCAGCCCAGCGAGGCGGTGGTGAAGTACAGCGAGTGGCTCAGTTGGATCATTCCCGCCGCGGCGATGGCCAGCAGCAGGGGGCGTTGCCGGAGGATCCCGCGCAGGTCGGGACGGCGCCTGGCGCCCGGCAGCGGCGAGTCCGGACGGCGCAGGCTGCGGCGACGGAGGAACAGGCAGGCCAGCGCGGTGAGCAGCATCGTCAGGCCGACCAGGGCGGGCACCAGTTGCTGGCCGAAACGACCGAGCAGCAGGCCGCCCAGGGTCGCGGTGAGGATGAAGGCCAGCGAACCGACCGCGCGTACCCGCCCGTAGTTCTGCAGGGCGGCCTTGTCGCGCTTGAGCAGGTAGGACTCGGTGAGCGGCAGCACGCTGGTCCAGAACGCGCCGTAGAGCACGCTCAGGGCGATGAACAGCGGCAGGCCCTCGGCCAGCTGGAACAGCAGGGCGCAGGCGCCGGCCAGGGCCGCCAGCAGGGTCGCCAGGCGCAACTGGTCGATGCGCCAGTCGGCCACGTAGGTCAGCGCCACCCCGGCGATCACCTGCGGCCAGTAGGCCGCGGCGATCAACAGGCCGATCTGGCTGGCGCCGAAGCCCAGGCTGGCCAGCCAGGTCGGCCAGAACGGATAGATCAGCCCCTCGGCGGCGAAGTAGCCGGAAAAGATCAGGTACATGCCGGTTCCCGCGTCGCCGTGCCGGTTCGCTGCGGTTTGCGCCTCACTCGAAGCGCGCCCTGGCGAAGGCGTTCTCGCCCTTGCGCCAGACCAGCAGGGACTCGCCCAGCACCACCAGGTCGACCATGCCGTCCTCCAGCGCGCCGAGGGCGTCCTGCGGGGCGCAGACGATCGGTTCCTCGTGGCGGTTGAAGGAGGTGTTGATCAGCGCCGGCTGGCCGCTGCGGGCATGCCAGGCATGCAGCAGGGCGTGCATGAACGGATCGGCCTGCGGCCGGATGATCTGTGGCCGCGCGGTGCCGTCGACATGCACCACCGCCGGGCAGCGCGCGCGGAAATCCGCATGGCAGTCGTAGGTCATGGTCATGTAGTCGGCCGCCACCTGGTGTTCACGCCAGCCAACGTAGCAAGCCTCGGCGTGTTCTACCGCGGTGACCGGGGCGAATGGCATGAACTCGGTGCGTTCCATGCGCTGGTTGAGCCAGTCGTTGGCGCTGGCATCGCCGGGATGGTAGACGATGCTGCGGTTGCACAAGGCGCGCGGACCGAACTCCATGCGGCCCTTGAACATGCCCAGCACCTGGTTTTCCCGCAGCGCTTCGACCAGCGTCTCGATCAGGTTGGCTGGCCGGCTGTAGGCCAGCTGCGGGTACTGGCTGGCGATCAGCTCGGCATTCTGCGCGGCGCTGCGCGCGTCCGGCCCGAGGGCCATGCTCGGCGCCGGGAAGCGCGTACCGTTCTCGCGATAGGCCACCGCCACCGCCGCGGCCAGGGCCAGGCCGCCGTCGCCCATGCAGGGCAGCACGTAGACATCGCGGACCCCGGGGATCTCGCGCAGGCGCTGGTTCAGCTTGACGTTGCCGAACACCCCGCCGGCCAGGCACAGGTTGGCACAACCGGTGCGCGCCACGTGCTCCCGGGCGATGGCCACCAGCAGGTCTTCGGAGTGCCGTTGCGCGGCGGCGGCGACATCCGCCGGGCGTTCCGCCGCGCAGCGTTGCAGCAGCGGATCGCTGTAGCCGTCGTAGGAGGGCAGGTACAGTTCGCCGCAGCGGGCGCGCAGGCGGCCGTTCTCCAGGCGGATCATGTCGTTCATCAGCGGCAGCAGCTTTTCCGCGTCGCCGAACGCCGCCAGGCCGGTGATCTTGCCTTCGTGGCGGTTCGGCTTGAAGCCGAGCAGGCGGGTGATGCGCCCGTAGAAGTAGCCCAGGCTGTCGACGCTGGTCTCGCGTTGCAGGACCGTCTCGCCGCCGTCGGCGCGGTAGTGGGTGACGGTGAGCGACTGGAAGTCGCCGCGGCCGTCGCAGGTGAGGGTCAGCGCCTCGTCGAACGGCGAGCAGACGAATGCGCCGAGGGCGTGGCATTCGTGATGGTCGATGTACTCGACCTTGCCGCGCAGGCCGTTGGCGCGGACGAAGGCATCGAATTCGCCGCGCTTGGCCTTGTCGTTGGCCATCTCGTCGGCGATCCGCTTGCGCAGGTGCGGCAGGCCCTCGGGACGCTCGCGGGCTTCCTCGAGGACCCGGTCCAGGTAGAGGTCGAGGTGCCGCCCGGCGTCGAACCCGGCGTTCCAGCCGTAGGCGATGCGGTCGATGTCGGCCAGGTCGATGCCGGCCTCGCCGAGCACATAGTCGATGGAGCGGCTCGGCCAGGCCTTGTGGTCCTTCTGGCGGGTGAAGCGCTCCTCGCTGGCGGCGGCGACGATCCCGCCGTCGCGCACCAGGCAGGCGCCGGCCAGGTCGTTGTTGGTGATCCCGAGAATGATCATGCGGTGTCCTCTTGCGCGAACGGGTGGGGGGCGAGAGGCGTAATAGGTTGCATGGCACCGGGAGCCCAACAACCTGCCAGATCTGGTCGCCTGCGAAATCTGGCAGGGCTACCGGATCTGGTAGCTGGACAGCCGTCGACGGGCTTGCCGGCCATACCGGCCGGGCGCCCGCGCCGGCATCAGAAGCTGTAGCTGAGGCGGCCGAACAGGATGCGCCCGTAGGGATCGGTGTAGCGCGGGTCGTAGCCGCTCTGGAAGGTGTAGGTCTGGTTGCTGAACGGCGGTTCGCGGTCGAACAGGTTCTTCACCCCGAGGGTCAGCCCCAGCGCGTGGCTGAGGCGGTAGCTGCCGGCCAGGTCCCAGAGGTTCCACGAGCCGACCTTGCCGTGGCTGGCGCGGTCGTAGTCGTTGTAGCCGCTGGTGTAGCGGTTGCTCAGGGTGGCCTGCCAGGCGTCGCGGCTCCAGGTGGCGTTGGCGACGTGCTTCCAGCGGGCGATCACGCCGACGCCCTGGAAGTCGCCGACGTTGTCCAGGTACTGGCCGCCGATCTGCTGCTGGAAGTCGTAGCGGGACACGTAGGTGCCTTGCAGGTCGAGCCCGAACTGCCCGTAGCGGCTGGCCGGGAAACGATAATCGAGGCTCAGGTCGACGCCGCTGGTCTTCACTTTGCCGAGGTTGGCCAGTCCGGTGACGACGTGATCGATCGAGCCGTCGGCCTTGCGCACGATGCGTCCGGCGTAGGCCTGCGGGTCGGCGAAGATCGCCGCTTCGGGAAACTCGGCGATCTGGTTGGCGATCCTGATCCACCAGAAGTCCAGGCCGACGGAAAGGTCGCGCAGCGGCTGGTAGACCAGGCCCAGGGTAACGTTGCGCGCGGTTTCCGGTCGCAGGTCGGTATTGCCGCCGGTGGCGTTGTAGAACTGCTGGGCGCAGTCGCGGTTGGCGATGCCGCCCTGGCTCGGCTGGCCGCCGGCGCACAGGCGCGGGTCGTCGTAGTTGGCGCTGGTATAGGTGGTGAAGGTCGGGTTGTACAGTTCGTACAGCGACGGCGCACGGAAACCTTCGCTGTAGGCGCCGCGCAGGACCAACTGGCGGAACGGCTGGAAGCGGAACGAATATTTCGGGTTGCTGGTGCTGCCGAAGTCGCTGTACTTGTCGTGGCGGATCGCCGCGCTGAGTTCCAGGCTGTCCAGCACCGGCACGTTGAGTTCGGCGTACTGCGCCTTCAGGTTGCGCTCGCCGCTGACCGTGGCGGCGGGATCGACGCCGAGGCTCTGCACGTTGCCGGCGAAGTCCTGGATGTCCTGGTGGAACGCTTCCTTGCGGAACTCGCCGCCCAGCGCCAGGGCCGCCGGCCCGGCGCCGAACCAGTCGCCGATCTCCCGGCTGGCGCGGGCGTCCAGGCCCTTGACGCGGCCGACCGAGGTACGGAAGTCGCCGCTCAGGGCATGGCTGCCGAGGTAGGCGAGGCCGGCGTCGGTCTGCGGCCCGAACGGGTTCAGCGTCCCGTTGGCGATGCCGAGGGCGGCGGCGCGATCATCGACGTAGCCGCTGTGGATATGGTCGACCACCTTGTTCTGGTTGTACGAGGCGCCGATATCGTAGTCCCAGCCGGCGAACTGGCCGTCGAAGCCGAGCAGCAGGCGCTGGCCGGTGTTCTGCGAGGATTGCAGGCGCGGCCCGAGCACGCTCTGTCGCCAGTTGACCTCCACCGGCCGGCTCGGGTCGAGGACGAAGCCGCCGGGTCCGGGAGTGATGCCGTTGCCGGGATAGAAGGCGGTGCCGGGATCGATCTGCAGGCCGGTGAGGGTCCCTGGGCCGACCTGGGTAGCGTTGTCGCTGCGCGACCAGAAGTACTCCAGGCTGACGTTGTGCTCGTCGGCCAGCTTGCCGGTGGCGCGGCTGAACACCGAGGTCTTCTCGGTTTCCGGCACCAGGTCGAGGTAGCGCCACAGGCTCTGCCGGCAGATGCCGTTGCGCGGAATCAGGTCGGCGCCCTTGCAACCGCCGGCGGCCAGCGGATTGCTGGCGTTGGCGCCCTGGCTCCAGTTGCCGGGGAAGGCGGTGCCGGAGCTGTAGTCGAGGCCGCGTCCCGGCTGGTAGTTGTAGGTGTAGCCGCGGTCCTTGGCGCCGAGGCGCTCCTGCTTGTCGTAGTTGGCCACCGCGAAGACATTGAAGCGATCCTCCTCCAGCTCGCCGAAGCCCCAGCTAGCGCTGACGTTGCGCTGGTTGCCGCCGCCGTCGTGGGTGGGGGAGGCGTAGCCGCTGTCGAAGCGGCCTTCGTTCAGGCTCTTGCGGGTGATGAAGTTGATCACCCCGCCGATGGCATCGGTGCCGTACAGCGCGGAGGCGCCGTCGCGCAGCACCTCGACCCGGTCGATGGCGGCGAAGGGAATGGTGTTGAGATCCACCGCGGAGCCGTCGATGGCATTGTTCGCCAGGCGCCGGCCGTTGAGCAGCACCAGGGTCTTGTTCGCGCCGATTCCGCGCAGGTCGGCGAACGAGGCGCCGCCGGTGGCGCTGCCGACCGAGCGACTGGAGTTGTATACGCCCTGGTTGCCGGAAAGCCGGCCGATCAGTTCCTCGGTGCTGGTCACGCCCTGTTGGCGCAGCTCCTCGGCGCGCAGGACGCTGATCGGCACCGCGGTTTCCGCATCGACCCGGCGGATCGCGCTGCCGGTCACCTCGATTCGTTGCAACTGGACCGTGGGCGGGTCGACAGGCGCCTGTTCCTCCGCCGCGGCGGCGCTGCCGGGAGCGAGCTGCAGGGCCAGCAGCAGGGCGGCGCCCAGCGGCGCGTCGGTGTGGAGCGATCGGTGCATGGTCGGGGCATCCCTTGTTCCGGTGTGTCCAGGGATGTCCGTCGAGCCGGGGGATTTTCCAGGGACGGCTTAGACCTTTGCGCCATGAGTTTATGTCCGCTGGGAACAAGCCCTGCCGTCGCGCCTTTCGTCGGCGGGCCGGAGCGGCAGAACCAGTCCCCTCTGCCGAGGTCGAAAAGCAGGCGTCGCGGCGGTGCTGCGGCGTCCTTTCTTCAGCTACATTTTTCTTTCAGCAGTCGTTCCCATCATCCAGGGCAGCACCCAAGGGGCAGATCATGGCTCGCACCACTCCCATCGAGCTTTATCGCAACATCGGCATCGTCGCCCACGTCGACGCCGGCAAGACCACGACGACCGAGCGGATCCTCTTCTACACCGGCGTCAACCACAAGATGGGCGAGGTCCATGACGGCGCGGCGACCATGGACTGGATGGTCCAGGAGCAGGAGCGCGGCATCACCATCACCTCGGCGGCGACCACGGCCTTCTGGCAGGGCTCGACCAAGCAGTTCCCGCACCGCTATCGCTTCAACATCATCGACACCCCCGGCCACGTCGACTTCACCATCGAGGTGGAGCGCTCGCTGCGCGTGCTCGATGGCGCGGTGGTGGTGTTCAGCGGCGCCGACGGAGTCGAGCCGCAGTCCGAGACGGTCTGGCGCCAGGCCAACAAGTACCATGTGCCGCGCCTGGCCTACGTCAACAAAATGGATCGCCAGGGCGCCGATTTCCTCCGCGTGGTCGCGCAGATCAAGCAACGCCTGGGCCATGTCCCGGTGCCGATCCAACTGGCGATCGGCTCGGAGGAAAACTTCAGCGGGCAGATCGACCTGGTGAAGATGAAGGCCATCTACTGGAACGATGCCGACCAGGGCACCAGCTACCGCGAGGAGGAGATCCCGGCGGAGCTGCGGGCGCTGGCCGAGGAGTGGCGGGCGCACATGGTCGAGGCCGCTGCCGAGGCCAACGACGAACTGATGAACAAGTATCTGGAAGGCGAGGAACTGAGCATCGAGGAGATCAAGGCCGGGCTGCGCCAGCGGACCCTGGCCAACCAGATCGTACCGGCGGTGCTCGGCTCCTCGTTCAAGAACAAGGGCGTGCCGCTGGTGCTCGACGCGGTGATCGACTATCTCCCGGCTCCGTCGGAAATCCCGGCGATCAGGGGCACCGACCCGGACGACGAAGAGAAGCACGACGAGCGCCATGCGGACGACGACGAGCCTTTCTCGGCGCTGGCGTTCAAGATCGCCACCGACCCCTTCGTCGGCACCCTGACCTTCGCCCGCGTGTATTCCGGGGTGCTGACTTCCGGCGACGCGGTGCTTAACTCGGTGAAAGGCAAGAAGGAGCGGGTCGGGCGGATGGTGCAGATGCACGCCAACCAGCGCGACGAGATCAAGGAAGTGCGCGCCGGCGACATCGCCGCGCTGATCGGCATGAAGGACGTGACCACCGGCGACACCCTGTGCGCCATCGACAAGCCGATCATCCTCGAACGCATGGACTTCCCCGATCCGGTGATCTCGGTGGCGGTGGAACCGAAGACCAAGGCCGACCAGGAGAAGATGGGCATCGCCCTGAGCAAGCTGGCCCAGGAAGACCCGTCGTTCCGCGTGAAGACCGACGAGGAGACCGCGCAAACCATCATTTCCGGGATGGGCGAGTTGCACCTGGACATCATCGTCGACCGCATGCGCCGCGAGTTCGGCGTCGAAGCCAATATCGGCAAGCCGCAGGTGGCCTATCGCGAGACCATCCGCAACACCTGCGAGATCGAGGGCAAGTTCGTCCGCCAGTCCGGCGGCCGCGGCCAGTTCGGCCATTGCTGGATCCGCTTCGCTCCGGCCGACGAGGGGCAGGAAGGCCTGGAGTTCCACAACGAGGTGGTCGGCGGGGTGATTCCCCGCGAATTCATCCCGGCGATCCAGAAGGGCATCGAGGACCAGATGCAGAACGGCGTGCTCGCCGGCTACCCGCTGATCGGCCTGAAGGCGACGGTGTACGACGGCTCCTACCATGACGTCGACTCCAGCGAGATGGCGTTCAAGATCGCCGCCTCGATGGCCACCAAGCAACTCTCGCAGAAGGGCGGAGCGGTGCTCCTGGAGCCGGTGATGAAGGTCGAGGTGGTGACCCCGGAGGACTACATGGGCGACGTGATGGGCGACCTCAACCGCCGGCGTGGCCTGATCCAGGGCATGGAGGATACCCCGGCGGGCAAGGTGATCCGTGCCGAGGTCCCGCTGGGCGAAATGTTCGGCTATGCCACCGACGTGCGCTCGATGTCCCAGGGGCGCGCGAGCTACTCGATGGAGTTCGTTCGCTATGCCGAGGTACCGGCCAGCGTGGCCGAGGGGATCGTCGCCAGGCAGGGCCGCTGAGAGCCGCCGCGCGCCGCCGAGGCCAGCGGCGGCGCGCGCCTTTGCGGGAGCGGCAGCCGCATCTTCGGCGCCGATGCGCTTGCCAAGCGAGGTTTTTGACGCCCCCTGGATGCTTAACTATAAGACAGTGACCAAGGCCCGCACCTATACGGTCACAAGGATGGCGAATCGATGCTTGCTTCAGCGATTGCCAGCGGTACCGCAGTCTCCCAGGTCTCCAAGCATCTCCTAATGTTCCTGGCCGCCCTTTTCCTCGCCCTCGGTGCATGCGGCTGGGCGATCCTGCACATCGCCAGGCATCAGGACGACATCGCCATCGAGCAGAGCCATTTCTACGTGGAAAAGGCGCTGCAGAATCGCCGGGAAAATTCCGAGCAGTTCTCCACCACCTATTCCTTCTGGACCGACGCCTACGTCTATCTGGGAAACCGGGTCGACGCGGACTGGGCCTTCACCAAGAACAACCTCGGCTCGGTGCTCTACACCACCAATGGCTACGACGGCGTCTTCGTCATCGACGACCGTGGCACTCGCTACGCCATGCTCGAGGGCGAGCTTTCCGAACGCTCGCTGGCCGACTCGCTGAACGCCGACACCGGAGACATCCTCCGCTCCGCACGCCGTGCCGCGGTGGACGAGGCGGCGATCAGCCGCTACGTCGACTTCGACGGCGCACCGGCGATCCTGGTCGCCTCGGCGATCAAGCCCACCAGCGATCATGCGCCCATCGACCTGGCCAAGGCCTCGGTGATGGTCTTCGTCGACCGGCTGACCCCGGCGAAGCTGGCCAAGCTCGGCGGCGACTACGGCATCGCCAACCTGCACCTGCTGGCCGGCGGCGCGGCGGGCGACAAGGAAAGCCTTGCCCTGGAGGGCACTCCCCATCGCCTGGCCTGGGTGTCGTCGCGTCCGGGTAGCGCCATGCTGCGGGAGACCGCGTTGCCGCTGCTGGGAATCTTCGTGCTCGCCGCCGGGCTGCTGTTCTGGCTGAGCCGCAGCGCCGTGCTCAACGCCCGCGCGGTGGATCGCCAGCAGAAGGTCCTGAAACGCAGCAACCAGGCCCTGCTGGCCAGCGAGGAACGTTTCAAGTCGATAGCCGAGGCGGCCTCGGACTGGATCTGGGAAGTCGACGGGCATTTCGTCTTCACCTATCTCTCCGTGCGCTTCCGCGACGTCACCGGCTACCAGCCGGAGGCCTGGATCGGGCGGCGGCTGGACGAGTTGCTGGATAGCGATACGGTGAACATCGTCAAGTGGCTGGAAGGGCTGCCCGATGCCGGTGCGCCGTCCAGCCTGGTCTGCGCTTTCCGCGACAGCCAGGGCCAGGCGCGGGTCGGCAAGCTGAGCGCCAGCGCGATCCGCAACGGCGTCGCCAGCGGCTATCGCGGCACGGCGGCCGACATCACCGACGAGGTCGAAGCCCATGCGAAGATCCAGCATCTGTCCCTGCACGATGCCCTGACCGGCCTGCCGAACCGCAACAAGCTGTTCCAGTTCCTCGAACGCCTGCTGGCGGAAAAGGCTGGCAAGTCGCCGGTAGCGGTACTGATGCTCGACCTCGACCGCTTCAAGCCGATCAACGACCAGCACGGCCATCCCGCCGGCGATGCGGTGCTCTACGCCATCGCCGAACGGCTGCGCGCCTCGACCCGCGACCAGGACATGGTTGCCCGGCTCGGCGGCGACGAGTTCGTGGTGGTCAGTACCCACGTGTCGTCGAAGCTGGAAATCGAGAAGTTCTGTAGCCGGCTGATCGACGTGATCAACCGCGAGGTCGCCTACGAAGGGCACAGCTTCCATGTCGGCGCCAGCATCGGCGTGGCCCTGGCGCCGGAGCACGGCGGCGATCCGCGGGGCCTGCTGCGTTGCGCCGACGTGGCGATGTACGAGGCCAAGGCCGCGGGGCGTAATACCTGGCGTTTCTACTTGGAAGCCATGGACTCCCATCTCGCCGAGAAGAAGCTGCGCGAGACCGAGTTGCGCGCCGCCTTGCAGAACGGCGAGTTCGAGTTGTACTACCAGCCGCGTTTCCTGGCGCAGGAACAGACGATCGCCTCGGCGGAAGCGTTGATCCGCTGGAACCATCCGCGCCGCGGGCTGATCGGCCCGGACGAGTTCATCGGCCTGGCGGAAGAAAGCGACCTGATCGTACAGATCGGCAACTGGGTGCTGCGCGAGGCCTGCGCCACCGCCGCCAGCTGGCCAGGCGAGGTGATGGTCTCGGTGAACGTGTCGCCGGCGCAGTTCATGACCGGCGATATCGTCTGGCAGGTGCGCGAGGCCCTGCGCCTGGCCCGCCTGGATGCTCGCCGGCTGGAGCTGGAAGTCACCGAGAACGTCATGCTCAACGATGTCGATGGCGCGCTGCGGACCATGACGGCCCTCAAGGAGCTGGGCGTCCGCCTCAACATGGACGACTTCGGTACCGGCTATTCCTCGCTCGGCTACCTGCGCACCTATCCCTTCGACAGCATCAAGATCGACAAGCGCTTCGTCGCCAGCATGGAGAAGACCGGGCGCGACCGTTCGATCGTGCAGGCCATCATCAATCTCGGCAACGCCCTGAACCTGCGGGTCACCGCCGAGGGCGTGGAGACCGAAGGGCAGATGCATATCCTGCGCGACGAGCAATGCCACGAACTGCAAGGGTTCCTGCTCAGCCGGCCGCTGGATGCGCAGCGCCTGCGCGATCTGCTGGAGCGCGAGGCGGGGCAGACCCAGGCGCCCCAGGTTTCCGCCGAAGGCCATGCTGCGCGCCGGCCTTGAGCGGGCGTCAGAAGGGCGCACGCGGTGCCTCGGCGGCCCTCGGTTCAGCGATCGCCCTGCGTATGGTTCAGAAAATGCTGAACTGATTATTTGACCTGACTGATTCCCTTCCCGTCTTCGCTTGCCGACACTCCGTCCTTCCCATGGCCTTGTGCCAGGGCCGCCGGCCGGAATGCCTGCTTCCGGCGAGCGATAACAAGAATGACGAGGAAGCCGCATGAGCAATAACAACGAGGCGTCACGCCCGAAGATCGAAGTGCGTTCGATCGATTACGTTCCCCGCCACGAGCGTCACGGCAAGGTCTGGCACCAGGCGCCGTTCTGGTTCACCGGCAATTTCGTACTCACCACCATGGTCACCGGCTTCACCGGGCCGGCCCTCGGCCTGGGGGCGCTGTACTCGATCCTGGCGATCGTCCTCGGCGTCTGCTTCGGCACCTTCTTCATGGCCTTCCATGCCAACCAGGGTCCGCGCATGGGCTTGCCGCAGATGATCCAGTCGCGTGCCCAGTTCGGCCTGCGCGGGGCCATCGTGCCGTTCGCCGCGGTGGTCTTCGTCTATATCGGCTTCAACGTGTTCAACGTGATCCTCGCCACCGACGCGATCAACACCGTGCTGCCGGGACACCGCGCGCCCTGGTACGTCCTGCTGATCGGCGTGGCGGTGTTGCTCGCCATCGTCGGCCACGACCTGCTGCATACCGTGCAGCGCTGGCTGACCTACGTGATGATCGCGGTGTTCGGAGTCCTCACCGTCAGCGCGCTGCGCAGCCTCGAAGCGGACGCGGCGCTGGGCGGTACGCCGGCGTTCTCCTGGAGCGCGTTCCTGGTCCAACTGTCGGCCGCCGCCGGCTACCAGATCAGCTATGCGGTCTACGTCTCCGACTACTCCCGCTACCTGCCGCACGAAACGCCGACCCGCAAGGTGATCTTCTGGACCTACCTGGGCGCCGCCGGTTCGGCGCTCTGGCTGATGTCGCTGGGCGCATTCCTGGCCTCGGCATTGCCGGCGCCGGACGCCATCGGCAGCGTGCGCGAGGTGGGCAACCGGCTGTATCCCGGCTTCGGCACCTTCACCGTGCTGATCGCCGTCCCGGCCCTGGTGGGGATCATGGCGGTCAACTGCTATGGCGCCATGCTCACCAGCCTCAGCGCCATCGATGCCTTCCGCAAGGTCACTCCGACCCTCAACCTGCGCGTCACCGGGATCGGCGTGATCGCCCTGGTGGTATTCGGCGTGGCCCTGTCAATCCCGGAAAGCTACCTGGGCAGCTTCAACACCTTCGTCCTGCTGATGCTGTACTTCCTGGTGCCCTGGACCGCGGTCAACCTGGTGGACTTCTACTTCGTGCGCAACGGTCACTACGCGATCAGCGAAATCTTCAATCCCGAAGGCATCTACGGTCACTGGGGCCGACCGGGGTTGAGCGCCTACCTGGCCGGGTTGCTGGCGATGGTCCCGTTCATGTCCCTGAGCTTCTACAGCGGTCCCTTCGCCGTGGCGCTGGGCGGCGCCGACGTCGCCTTCGTGGTCGGCCTGCTGGTGGCCGGCGCGGTCTATGCCTTCATGTGCCGGGCCCTGGACCTGGAGGCGGAACGACGGCTCGCCACCCTCGGCGAGCGCCTGCTGGAAGAGGGGGGCGCCTGATGGCCAAGGTTACCGTCGCCTGTTGCCAGATCGCTCCGCGGATCGGCGCACAGGAGCACAACCTGCGCCTGGCCGAGCGGGCGATCCGCGAGGCCGCACGGCGCGGCGCCAACGTCGTGGTGCTGCCCGAGCTGGCCGCCAGCGGCTACGTTTTCGCCGATCGCGGCGAAGCCCTGGCCCTGGCGGAAACCCGCGACGGACCGAGCCTGGGGTTGTGGAAAGCGCTGGCAGGCGAACTCGACCTGGTCATCGTCGGCGGCTTCTGCGAACGCCTCGACCCGCAGCGAGTGGCGAACAGCGCGGCGCTGGTGGACGCCGACGGCGTGCGGGCGATCTATCGCAAGGCCCACTTGTGGAACGAGGAAAGCGGCATCTTCGAGGCCGGCGAGCAGCCACCGCCGGTGGTCGCTACCCGCTTCGGGCGAATCGCGGTGATGGTCTGCTACGACCTGGAGTTTCCCGAATGGGTGCGCCTGCCGGCGCTGTCCGGCGCGCAACTGCTCTGCGCGCCGGTGAACTGGCCGGCGGCGCCGCGTCCCGAGGGCGAGCGGCCGGCGGAAGTGGTCAGGGTGCAGGCCAATGCCTCGGTCAACCGCCTGTTCATCGCCGCCTGCGACCGCTGCGGGCAGGAACGCGGGGTTGACTGGGTGGGCGGCTCGGTGATCGTCGACGCCGACGGCTACCCGCTGGACGGGCCGCTGCAGGGCGAGGCGGGTATGCTGCTGGCCCGTCTCGACCTTGCCGAGGCCGACGAGAAACGCATCAGTGCGCACAACCACGTGCACCGCGACCGGCGACCCGAGCTGTATTGAGCGCGCGATACCCTGGGCGCGGCAAAGCGACCCCGGTGTTTGCCGGCGGCCGGACGCAGCTGGGCGAATGAAAAAGGGCGCGGGCCAGTATCGGCGCCGCGCCCTTTTGCCGGAGGAGAACCTTATTCCAGTTCGGCTGCGCTCTCTTCCTGGCGCTTCAACCCGGTATGACTGATGGCGTGCAGAGCGGTATTGAACTGTACGGTCTCGTTGAAACCCTTGACGATCTGCGCCAGCTTCTCGCGGGCGCTTTCCAGCTTCTTGAAGCGCTCGCCGAGTTCCAGGCTGCGCTGCTGGACGCTGGCTTCGCGCTTTTCCAGTTCGGCCTGGCGCAGGTTCTGCTGGCTGCGCAACTCTTCGAGGCGTTCCTGCTCGATCTGCAGTACCTCGGCTCGCCGCGCGCTGCTGCGCTCGCGGGCTTCGACGCTTTCCGCGAGTTGTTGCAGGGCCGCGCTGCGCTCGGCGAGGAGACGGTTGCTCTGCTCGGTTTCCCGCTCCAGCGCCTGGCGGTCGTCCTGCAGGCGCTTGTGCCACTGCCGGAGCTGCTTTTCCTTTTCCTGCAATTGCCGCTCCTTCTCGTGCAGTTGCGTCTGGAGCGACTCCAGCGACTCCTGCTGCTTGAGCGCTTCCTGCTTCTGCTGGCTCAGTTGCTGGGCCATGCCGGCGAGGTCGGCCAGCGTGCCCTGCACGTCCTGTAGCAGATGCTCGGTATCGTTGCCGATATCGAGCGCGGTATCCGTATCCACGTGGGCTTCATCCTCGGGTTGGCGAATGACGGCGGCGGCCTGGGTGGGCGCCTCTCTGGCGTTGGCCCCGCCCTCGGCGCCGGCCAGGCGTGCGGGCGGCACCCGGAGGCGCAGCGACAGGCTGGGGACCCTGGCCGATACCGGTTCCGGCGCGGGTGCGGCGAGGGGGGAGGGGCTCGGGGGCATGGAGGATTCCTCGGCGGCGTCTGGAGACGGAAGGTTGGCGCTGCCCGTGGCGTCGGCGGCGTGCAGCGCGGGGTGGAGCATCTGCGCCAGGTCGGCAAGCTCCTCGCGAAGATGACTGGCGTTGTCGACGAAGGCGCCGATGGCCTCGGCATCCGCTACCTTGGCGGACTGCTCCGCTTTCGCCGCGAACTCGGCTGGCGCCCCACCCTCGGGCGCTGCCGTTTCCGCCTCCGGCCGCGGCTCGGGCTCGACGCATCCGGCCTCGGTGACGGTTTCGTCTTCCGCCGCCTCGGGCTCGTCGATGGGCTCCGCCGGCCCGTCCGTGGTCTCGTCCGCATCGTCTTCGGCGAGGACATCGGGAGCGGCGTCTTCGAAAAGGGCCTCCTGGACGAGCGGCGGGACTTCCGCGCAGGGTTCCTCGCCATCCAGGGCGGGGCCGTAGCCATGGGGGGACTCGAAGGTGACGAGCTTCATCACCCATTCGCGTTCGAGCACCAGGGAGCGGTGTTCTTCCCGCCGCGAGGGGGCGATGGCCGCGTCCTGCAGGTCGATGAGGTGGTAGGCGAGATCGCTGGTCCGGCGGTTGCCGGTGGTGGCTTCGCGGACCAGTTGGCGGAACACCTGGATGGCCGCCTCGCAGGCCTCGTCGGTGTCGAGACGGCCCAGGCGGAAGCCGTCGTCGGTCTTGAACAGGGAGGCGATGTAGACGCGCGAGTCGTTTTCGTCGACCTGTTCGTTGAGGCTGTAGGCGATGAAGTTGCGGTCGCTGGCGGGAATGGCGAAACCACACAACAAGGCCGCATTCAGTTCCGTCTGCTCGGCAGTTTCCACACTGATGGTTCGAAGAAGCATAAGCCCTGGAGATCCCGTTGGTGCTTGAAAGGTGTAACGGGCGAGGGTACCGGGAGCTATGGGCGAGGTAACTTGGACGAGTCCTATTGCCTTGTAAGAAAAATCTTGAAGATTTTACTGCGTGCCGTGCCCAGCGCACCGCGCAGGCTCGTCCGCTCGTACGGGGCCGGCGCGCTTCAGCGATCCGCCATCAGGACGACGATGGCCTCGGCGACGAAGTCGGCGTTGCGCTCCAGGGTCTGCAGGTGGTTCATGACGACATCGTAGGTTTCGCCGCCTTCATGGCGCTTCGCCCAGATCGCCAGCTCCTCCAGGGCCATGCCGAGGGCACTCTGGTTCTGGTTGAGACGGCAGAGCAGGGCGACAGTCAGGTCGTGATCCAGCATGGCGGTACTCCTGATCCTGAAAAACTCAGCGTAGCCCCCCCTGGCGCTCCGCCGACACGGAAGCGGTTCACGAAAAGACGAAACGGTTCAGCCGCTGCCGACGGGGTGGCCTGCGTTCGTGGCCGGTGCCCACGGCGCAGCGCTTTCGATAGCCCCCCGGCAGCTTCGGACCGACCTGGCAAGGGGACCTATCCGAACGGCGAGGGTGGCCCGCGGTGGTGGCGCGCCGCATGGCCAGTTCCCCATGCCGCCTGGCTATACTGGCGGCGCGGGAACAAGACGCCGTCCATGAAGAGCGTCCCGGACCCGAACGTCGCGCTTCCTGTCATCTCCGCTACCTATCTTTCGTTCTTCTGCCGCGAAACGGCTTTCGGAAGCAGGCTGCCGGCGGTCGTTCGTCGCGCCGTCCCGGGGTTTCCCTGCCCGTGCCGATCCGACCCGTGTTGCCAGCGAGGGGTATGTACGCAATGTCCGTGACCGATGCCAGTTTCCCGATCATCAACTGGTCGAAGGCGATGCCTTCGTTGCGCCAGCTGATGTATTTCGCCTGTGTCGCCGAGTACGGCAGCATCGGCCAGGCCGCCGAGGTGCTGCACGTTTCGCAGCCGTCGCTGTCGCGGCAGATCCAGGCGCTCGAAGTGCACATCGGCGAGGCGCTGTTCGTCCGCGGTCCGGCCGGGGTGAGCCTGACCGAGGTGGGCAGGGTGGTGCATTGCCGCGCGGTGAAGATCATCGCCGAGGCCAAGGCGCTGACCCGCGACATCGGCGACGGCGACGACCGCCAGTTGCACATCGGTTTCAGCCGCTACCTCGATCCCGGCTGGTCCGGCGAGCTGGCCCGGCAACTGAAGGAAGCGCGGGTGTGCAGCGCCGTTTCGCCATCCTGGGCGCCATCGCTGGACCTGCTCAGCCTGGTCCGCGAGTCGTCCCTGGACGCGGCGATCATCGGCGCGCCGCCGAAGGTGGTGCGCGAATACGAGCTGATGGAGATCGGCAGCTACGAGCACGTCATCGCCCTGTCGGAAACCCTGCACCGGCGACTGGCGCCCGACTGGTCGCTGAACGACCTGATTGGCGAGCCGCTGCTGGTACCGAAGGACTCGCTGTTTCCCGCCTACAGCCAGTTCATGAACGATGCGATGGATGCCGCCGCCTTCGCGCCCCGGCGCAGCGTGCGGCCGAACGACCTGAGCATTCTCCTGGCCCAGGTCGCCAGCGGCGACGGCTTCGCCTTCCTGCCGTTGTCGCTGACCAAGTTCGCCTATCCGGGGGTGGCCTTCACCGCTCTGCCGGCGGCGGTCAACGAAGGCTTCCGCCTGCCGGTGGGGCTGGCGGTGTCGCCGACTTCGCGGCTTCGCGCCAGCGACACCCAGTTCGAATGCTTCGTCGAGACCGCGCGGCGGGTCGCCGCCGGTTGAGGGACGCGGCCGGGAGCGCCGGCCGCGCGAGGGGCTTCAGAGGGTCTTCATGTACTCGACCAGGGCGCGGCGCTGCTGCTCGTTGAACTGCGCGTTGCCGTAGTCGTGGCCGCCATTGGCGTTGCCCGGCTTGCCGCTGTCGAAGAGGAAGCGGTTGGCGCCGCCGGCATCGGTGATGTAGCCGACGTTGACCGGGTCGAACTCGACGCTGCCGGTATAGAAGGTCCGCGGCCGCAGGTCCGGCGGCAGCAGCAGGTCGTAGAGGGTCGCCACCGAGCCGTTGTGCAGGTAGGGCGGGCTGGCCCAGATACCGTTCAGCGGGCGCGCCTTGTAGGCCATCAGGTCGCTGGTCATCGCCAGGCACTGCTCCAGGCGCCGGGCCTTGTCGCTGTCGGCCGCGACGTTTTCGGCCAGGAGCAGGGCGCCTGGCGCGTCCGCGGCGGTCGCTTCGGCGCTGTCGGCGTCGGGGCTGTCCGGCACCGGACTGATCAGCGGCGGCAACTGCCCGTCGAAGATGCCCAGGGCGGCGGTCTGGAAGGCACCCAGGGCGACGCTCAGGCCGCGCGCGGCCAGGGCCTGGACCACCACTTCCTGGAGCACGTCCACCGCATAGGCCTGCTTGCCGTAGAAACCGCGCTGGCCGGTGCCGACGAAGGACAGGTAGGGCTTGCCGCGCACGTAGCCGGTCTTCAGTTGGGCGATGCTGTTGCAGGCGGTCCACGGGTCGGTGCCGATCGGCGCGACCTCGCCGCGCGCCTGCAGGTGGGTGAGCACGGTCTTCACCGGGGTCCGCAGGTCGTTGCGGTCCAGCGGCGTGTGGCAGCTGGAGCAATGTTGCCGGTACAGCTCGCGGCCCTCGGCGACCCTGGTCGGCTCCGGGGCGCCGAACAGCTGGTTCGGCCAGGCCGGCGGCTTCAGTTGGCCGAGCTGGTCTTCGATGCGGATCAGGTTGTCGACGTTGATGCTCGACGGGTAGCCGATGTGCAGCGCCGACTGGATCGGGCTGAGCACCTTGACGTCGGCGAATACCCCGACCGCCTCGCCGGCGTTGCGCGCCAGGGCGCCGACGTCGAACTTGCGGTTGTCGATGTCGACCACGTTGATGTGGTTCGGGTTGAAGCCGGTCCACTGCACGCGGTCCAGCTGCGGTACGTTCCACAGGAACGGATAGCTCACGGGGGCGTCCTCGGCGCCGTAGATCTGCTCGTCGGCGTGCAGTTCGTAGCCCACCGAGTTGAAGATCGAACCGATGGCGTCCAGGCGGCCCGGGCCGAACTCGGGATCGTGCGGCAGGTTGAAGTGCGAGCCGTCGCGCAGGCGCACGATGGTGGCGTCCAGGGCTGCCTGCAGGCGCGCCTTGTTGGCGTCGTTGTAGCCGCTGACCAGGCCGTCGGCGCCGAGCACCTTGCGGGCGAAGCGCTCGAACTTGGCGGTGTCGGCGCGGGTGCTCTGCAGGGCGCCGAGGATCTCCAGCTGGAAGCCGGCGAGGTCGCCCATGGTCTGCCCGCCGTAGACGGTCAACTGGGTGCCCTGGTAGCTGATGTGCGAGGTGTGGCACATGCTGCAGGTCGGTCCGACCCAGGGTTCCCTGGAGCCCTGCAGGGCTTTCCAGCGCAGCTTGGTGAAGGTCAGGTCGCTGTCGTCGCTGCGGTCGACCGCGTAGCCCTGCACCACCTTCACGCTGGAACCGCCGAGGGTGTGCGGGACATAGCCGTACTGGCGGATCAGCGCATCGGACATCAGCGGTTCTTCGCTGGCGCGCTGCTCCAGCGCCACCAGCCAGGCCAGCGGCAGCATCCGCGAGCCCTGGCCGGCTTCCAGCCAGGCGGTCTTCTGGGTCTGGTTCCAGCCCTGGTCGAGGTCGACGCCGCTGTCGTCGGCGAATGCCGGGGCACCGGCGAGGACGGAAAGGATGGCAAGGCTGAGTCGCGATAGGGTCATCGGGCGGTTCTCTCTATTGGGCATGTGGGCGGGGCCGGCTCACAGGGTCTTGAGGTATTCGAGCAACGCCAGGCGCTGGCTTTCGTCGTACTCGCGGGCGAAGTCGTGGCCGGCGTTGGAGTTGCCTTCCAGGTGGGTGTCGAAGAGGAAGGCGTTGTCCGGGCCGGGCGCGGTGAGGTAGCCGACCCGGCTCGGATCGAACTCGTGGCTGCCGGTGTAGAAGGTGGCCGGCCGTTGCTCCTGGGGCAGCAGCAGGTCGTACAGCGACGGCACCGAACCGTTGTGCAGGTAGGGTGCGGTGGCCCAGATGCCGTTCAGCGGGCGAGCGATGTAGCCGAGGAATGGATGCTCGGTATTCAGGCAGTAGTCCTTGCGCGCACTCTTGTCGGTGGGGACTTCGCCGGCGGCGAGGCTCTGCGCCTGGCTGTCGGCAGGGGCGGCGCCGGCCAGCAGCAATTGTCCGGCGGGCACCGCTTGCAGGCTGTCGGAGCCGGGCAGGGTCTGCTGCCCGGTGACGATGGCGTGGATGATCTCGGCGATGCCGTCGGCCAGCTGGCCTTTCTTGCCGAGCATGATCTGGAACACCTCGGGGACCTGCATGTCGGCGATCTTCGAAGTCCGCCCGACGATGCCGACGCCGCTGGGGGTGCCGAGGGACGGTCGGAACAGGCCGAAGTAGTTGCCGCTGGGGCTGCTGAAGGTGAAGGTGTTGCAGGCCATCCACGGGTCGGTGCCGATCGGCGCGTCGTCGCCATGGGCCTTCAGGCGCACCTGGCGGACCTTGATCGGGGTTTGCAGGTCGTCGCGGCCGATGCTCGCATGGCAGGCCGCGCAGTTCTCCTCGTAGAGGCGCTTGCCCTGGGCCAGCCTGGCGCTGTCCGGGGCGCCGAACAGCTGGCTCGGCCAGGCCGGCGCCTTGAGCTTGTGGATCAGGCCCTCGACACGGGTCAGGTTGTCCACGCGGATGCTCGATATATAGCCCTCCAGGCCGGACAGCGGATGGCTGACCACGTCGCCGTAGTCGCCCTGGACCACGCCGATGTCGCCGGCCAGGTAGCCGAGGTCGAAGACCTGGCCGTTGAGGTCGAGGACCTTGACGTTGGGCACGAATCCGCTGGATTGCAGCTTGTCCATCTGCAACGTGTGCCACAGTGCCGGGAAGCTGGTCGGCGCGTCGGTCGGGTTCGCTTGCAGATGGCGGGCGCCGGAGTTGATTGCCGCGCGGTTGAGTGACTGGCCGGTGGCGTCGAGGCGCCCCGGGCCGGGTTGCAGGTCGGTCGCGGACATGCTCAGCAGGGTGTCGATCAGCGCCGCGCGTTTGACCAGGGCGGCCTTCAGCAGCTCGCGGTTGGCCGGGCTGTCCTCGCTGCCGAGGACGTTGCCGGCGAAGCGCGCGAACTTGTCGCCGTCGTCGCTGGTGCGGCGCAGCGCGGCGAGCACTTCGTCGAAGATCGCCTGGACGTTGGCCAGGGTGGCGCCGGCGTCGACGGTCAGTTCGCTGCCACGGTAACTGATGTCGGTGGAGTGGCAGCCGGCGCAATTCAGCCCGACCCAGGGTTCGCTGGACGACTGGCGGGCTTTCCAGCGCAGGCGGGTGTCGGAGAACTGGCTGTCGTCCTGCTGGTCGAGGGCGAAGCCGCGCGGCAGGCGCAGTTCGCCGCCTTGCCAGTTGCGCAGGGGAAAGCCGAGGCGCCGGGCGTTGTCTTCGGAGAACAGGCGCTCCTCGCTGTCCGGACGCTCCAGCGCCTGGGCCCAGGCCAGCGGCAGCAGCCGCGAACCGAGCGAGGCGTCGTACCAGGAGGCGCGTTGCTCGGCGTTCCAGCCTTGCTCGAGCTGGATTTCGGTGGCGACGGCAGGGCTGCCGGCGGCGGCCAGTGCGGCGGCCAGCAGGACCCGCGAAAAGGTCGGATGCATCGTGTTCCCCTCATGGCTGACGACGTCTGCGTCCCCACAGGGCAGAGCGATGCAGTGCGCTCGATGGCTGGGCGTGCCGCCACTTCGTCCCTGACGGGAGCGCGCCGGCCGCGGCGCGCCGCGGGCCGGAACGTCCGGTTGGGCACTACGCTACGGAGTCGCGGCGGCCGGCGGGTAATGCTTTTTGTGCGACGGAAAAGGTATGGGAAACGGAACCGCCCGGTCCGGAAAGGGCGCGCCGGTCGGGCTTCGCCGTGCGCGCCAGGTTCGCAGGGCGGAGAGCGCCTAGGGCGTTGCCCGTTCTATCGGACAATCCCTGCCGGGCTTGCGGACGAAGACCAGGTAGAGTGCGCTGAGCAGCGCAAGGAACGGCACGCCGAAGACCAGGGTCATGCGGAACGCCTCGGTGAAGAAGGTGGTGACCAGAATCGCCGCCATCAGCGCCAGGCCGAGCAATGTCGACCAGGGCGCCAGGCGCATGCGGAAGGCCAGCGGCGCGCCGCCGTGGCGGGCGCGGTGGCGGCGGAAGCAGAGGTGGGTGAAGAAGATCATCAGCCAGGTGAAGAGGGCGCCGAACATCGACACCGCCATCATCAGGGTGAAGGACTGCTCGGGGTAGACCAGGTTGAGCAGGGTCGCCAGGGCGATACCGACGCTCGACAGCAGCAGCGCGTTCAGCGGCACGCCCTGGCGGCTCAGTTCGCCGAGGCCCTTCGGCGCGTGCCCCGCGCGCGACAGGCTGAACATCATCCGGGTGGTGATGTAGAGCTGGCTGTTCATCGCCGACAGCGCGGCCACCAGCACCACGAAGTTCATCACCCCGGTGGCGCCGGGCAGGCCGATCGCCTGCATCACCGTGACGAACGGGCTCTGGCTCTGCCCGGCCTGGTCCCAGGGGACGATGGCGAGCATCAGCGCCAGGGTCAGCAGGTAGAACACCACCAGGCGCACGATGGTCGAGCGGAACGCCGACCTCACCGCCTGTTCCGGATGTTCGGCCTCGGCGGCGGCGACCGCGATCATCTCCACGCTGAGATAACTGAAGATCGACACCACCACGGCGATCCACATGCCTTTCAGGCCGTGCGGGAAGAAGCCGCCGTGGGCGCTGTAGTTGTGCACGCCGTAGGCCGGGTTGGCGGAGCCGAACACCAGGTAGGCGCCGAGCAGGATGAAGGCGACGATGGCGGCGATCTTCAGTGTCGAGAAGCAGTATTCGAAGTTGCCGAAGGCTTTCACGCTGCTGGCGTTCAGGCCGATCAGCAGGGTCGAGAAGGAGATGATCCAGACCCATTCCGGGATACCGGCGAACCAGTACTTCATGTACATGGCCACCGCCGTGACCTCGGTGCCCACCGCCAGGACGATGGCCGCCCAGTAGGCGTAGCGCACCAGGAACCCGGCCAGCGGGCCGACGTAGTGCTCGGCGAAGGCGCCGAACGAGCCGGGGGTGGCATGGGCCACGGTCATTTCCGCCAGGCAGCCCATCAGCAGCAGGGTGATCAGCGCGCCGATGGCGTAGCTGAGCAGGACGCTGGGGCCTGCGAAACCGATGGCGAAGGCGCTGCCCATGAACAGGCCGGTGCCGATGGCGCCGCCGATGGCGATCATGCTCATCTGCGCGGCCGAGAGCCGCCGTTGCAGGCCCTGTTCGCGGCGCGAGATGGCCTCGAAGCCCTGGGGGTCGTTCATCTGGATGTCCTCTGGAATCTTATTGGGGTTCTTATGAATTGCCGAGGGAACGTCGGTGGCGATGTGCGGGTGCCGGTCGCGGGCTCCTGTGCGCGAGAGCGGTGGGTGCTCGTGGGCCGCCCCGGGAATACCGGCGCGGTCCGCGCGGGCGGGACTCAGGTCACCTTGTGCCGGACCTGGTAGCGCGGCTCTTTCCAGGCTTCGCTCTGGAGGATTTCCAGCAACGCCTGCACCGCATCCCAGACCTCGACGAAGCGGGTGTAAAGCGGGGTGAAGCCGAAGCGCAGGATGCCCGGCTCGCGGTAGTCGCCGATTACCCCCCGGTCGATCAGGGCCTGGACGATGGCGTAGCCCTGGGCATGCTCGAAGCTGACATGGCTGCCGCGCCGGGCATGCTCGCGCGGGGTCACCAGGGTCAGGCCGAAGCGTTCGCAACGGCTTTCCACCAATTCGATGAACAGATCGGCGAGGGCCAGCGACTTGTCGCGCAGGCGCTGCATGTCGGTCCGGGCGAAGATATCCAGGCCGCATTCGACCAGGGCCAGCGAGGTGATCGGCTGGGTGCCGCAGAGGAACCGGGTGATGCCTTCGCCGGGCTGGTAGCGCGGCTCCATGGCGAACTGGCGGGAATGACCGAACCAGCCGGACAGCGGTTGCCAGACACGCTCGCGCAGGCGCGGCGCGACCCACACGTAGGCCGGCGAGCCGGGGCCGCCGTTGAGGTACTTGTAGGTGCAGCCGATGGCGTAGTCGGCGTCGGCCGCGTGCAGGTCCAGCGGCAGCGCGCCGGCCGAGTGGGCCAGGTCCCAGATCGCCAGGGCGCCGTTTTCGTGGACCAGGCGGGTGACCTCGCGCATGTCGTGCAGGTAGCCGGTCTTGTAGTTGACATGGCTGAGCATCACCACCGCGGTATCCGCGTCGATCGCCGCCGGCAATTGCTCCGGGTCATCTACCAGGCGTAGCCGGTAGCCGCGCTGGAGCATGTCGGTAAGGCCCTCGGCGATGTACAGATCAGTGGGGAAGTTGCTCGATTCGGAAACGATCACCTTGCGCCCTGGCGCGTCTTCCTCCTGGATCCGTAGGGCGGCGCTGAGCACCTTGAACAGGTTGATCGATGTGGTGTCGGTGATCACCACTTCGCCGGCGCGCGCGCCGATCAGGGGCGCCAGCTTGTCGCCGAGGCGCTCCGGCAGGCCGCGCCAGTCGGCGCTGTTCCAGCTGCGGATGAGCCCCTCGCCCCATTCCGCGGCGACCACTTCGGCGGCGCGCTCCACGGCGGCCCGGGGGCGGGCGCCGAGGGAGTTGCCGTCGAGGTAGATCACGCCGTCGGGCAGGGCGAACAGTTGGCGCAGGTCGGCCAGGGGATCGCCGGCGTCGAGCGCCAGGCAGTCGTCACGAGTGGTCATCGGTTACTCCGCGGTAGGCAGGGCGCGCAGCACGGCACGCACCGGGCTGGCATCGAGGTGGGTGAATTTCAGCGGCAGGGCGAGTAGTTCGTAGTCGCCGGCGGGCACGTCGTCGAGGACCACGCCTTCGAGGATCGCCATGCCGTGGCGGCCCACCGCGTGGTGGGCGTCGAGGGTCTTGGAGTGCTGGGGGTCGAGCGACGGGGTGTCGATGCCGACCAGCCTGACGCCGCGCTCGGCGAGGCACTCGATGGTGGCCGGAGCGATAGCGCAGAAGCCTTCCGGCCAGTTCGCCGGGACCCGTTCGAAGGTCCGTAGCAGCACCCGCGAGGGCAGGTCGTCGAGCTGGCCGGCGAGGTGTTCGGGGGTCACCAGCGGGTTAGCGCCGATACAGTGGATCACCCGGCACGGTCCCATGTAGATGTCCAGCGGCACCTGGCCGATGGGCAGGCCGTCGGCGCGGTAGTGCAGGGGGCCGTCGACGTGGGCGCCGGTATGCGGCGAAAGGGTGATCCGGCCGACGTTGACCGGGCACTGCTCGTCCAGCCGCGCCGCCCATTCCTGCTGGAACGGCGTGTCGCCGGGCCAGGTCGGCGTGTTCGGGTCGAGGGCGGGACTGATGTCCCAGTAGCGGAGCGAAGTCATTGTTTTTCTCCGGAAGTCCAGCGAATGATAATGAACGAGATTTCGGAGAATTTTCGTGCGAAATGCAAGGTCGCATGGCAGTCTGTTCGCACAAAATTCGAAGATAGCTATTCATTCTGATAGGAATTGCACATGTCCCTGGACGCCATCGATCTGCGCATTCTCCGTCACCTGCAGCAGGACGGGCGGATGAGCAACCAGGACCTGGCGGAGAAGGTCTCCCTCTCGCCATCCGCCTGCCTGCGCCGGCTGCGCCTGCTGGAAAGCGAGGGGATCATCCGCGGCTACTCGGTGGAACTGGATGCCGAGCGACTGGGCGTGGAGCTGGAAGCCATCGTCCATGTGTCGCTGCGCCAGGACGTCGAGGGTTGGCACGAGGCGTTCATCGCCAGGGTCCGGGACTGGCCGGAGGTGGTCACCGCCTATGTGGTGACCGGCGCCACCAACTATGTGCTACGGGTCCGGGCGCGCAACCTCAAGCACTATTCGGACTTCATCGTGAACAAGCTGAACCGCGCCGCCGGCGTCACCGACATCCGCTCGGAAATCGTCCTGCAGGAGATCAAGGCCGGTGCCGACCTGCTCGACCTGGTGAACCTGAAGAGTTGAACGGGGCGACCCCTCATAAAAGCATGAGTGCAATGAGAGGGACGAATTTTCAGTCGCCGAGGGAAATAATTATTTTGTCTTTTTTCATGGGGTTACGAGTTATTAGCTAATGAATAAATAGTCTGCCGGAATTGATTTTCCCCGTGCTAGGTTTCCTCCGTCCCCGTTGCCGGGTTGTCAACGTTACACGGAGGTTAGGCGGTGAGTGAATATATCGAGACCGACGACGCAAGTTACTTCCGGGTCAGGCGCCAGGCCTATGTTTCCGCGGAACTGCACCGGCGCGAACTGCACGAGATATTCGACGACAGCTGGCTGTATGCCGCCCACCTCAGCGAACTGCGCGAGCCCGGCGACTTCATCACCCGCGACGTCGGCGGGCGCAACCTGATCATCCAGCGTCGCGCCGATGGCGAGCCGGCGGTCTACCTGAACGCCTGCGCGCACCGTGGGGCCAAGGTCTGCGCCGAGCGCCAGGGCAACAGCCAGCGTTTCACCTGTCCCTACCATGGCTGGACCTACGACAGCCACGGCAGCCTGATCGGCCTGCCGGACAAGGCCGCCTACCAGCATGCCGGGCAATGCCATCCGGAGCTGTCCCTGACACAGGTGAAACACGCGGTCTACCGCAACTTCCTGTTCATCCACTACGGCGCCCGGCAAGCGTCCCTGGAAACCTACCTGGGCCAGGCGAAGGACTATATCGACCTGATCTGCGACCAGTCCGAGGCGGAACTGGAGATCATCCCCGGCGGCTTCGAGCATTCGATCAAGGCCAACTGGAAGCTGCTCGCGGAAAACGGCGTGGACGCCTACCACCTGCCGTTCGCCCACAAGCGCTACCTGGAATACCTGAATACCCTCGGCACCGATCCGGAGTCGCACAAGCGCCATGGCCGCGGCGAAGCGCTGGGCAACGGCCACGCGCTGATCATCAGCGGCCCGCCGTCCACCGGACGGCCGATCGCCTACTGGAGTCCGTTGTTCCCGGAAGCGCTCAAGCCGTCCATCGCCGCCAAGTTCGAACGCCTGGTGGAACGCTTCGGGCAGGCGCGGGCAGAGGACATCGCCCACACCAACAAAAGCCTGTTCATCTTTCCCAACCTGGTGATCAACGACATCCTCGGCCTGAACATCCGCTCGTTCTTCCCGACCGCCGCCGATGAGGTCAGCGTCACCGTATGGGGCGCCGGCTTCGCCGATGAGACCCGCGAGGAGCGGGCGGCGCGGATCAATGGGTTGATCTCGTTCATCGGCCCGGGCGGTTTCGGCACCCCCGACGACGTCGAGATCCTCGAATCCTGTCAGCGCGCCTACGCCCACGCCGCCCTCGGCTACAGCGATTTTTCCCGCGGCATGGGACCGGCAACCCGCCGCCACGTCGACGAGGAGCAGAACCGCGGCTTCTGGCGCGAGTGGAGCCGCCGGCTCGGGCAGCAGCCCGCCGCCCTGCGGCGTCTCGCCGTGGCCGTCTGAGCCGTCTTCAACCATCGCTCCCTGCAGATCCCTGCGCGCCGCCCTGGCTACGCGGGGAATAAAGGGTCACTGCAAGGAACGTCATCCATGTGTGGAATCACCGGCTGGACCGACTGGAGCCGCGACCTCGGCGAGCAGCGCAGCATCCTCGAACGCATGACCCGTACCCTGGCCCCGCGCGGGCCGGACGCCGAAGGCCTGTGGCTGTCGCGGCACGCGCTGCTCGGCCATCGGCGCCTGGCGATCATCGACCTGGAGAACGGCGCCCAGCCGATGCTTGCCGAGGCTGGCGGGCGGGTGGCGCTGACCTACAGCGGCGAGGTCTACAACTTCCGCGAGCTGCGCGCCGAGCTGGAGACGCTGGGCCAGGTCTTCCGCACCCGCTCGGACACCGAAGTGGTGCTGCGCGCCTATCTGCAATGGGGCGAGGCTTCCTTCGTCCGGCTCCGCGGCATCTACGGCTTCGCCCTGTGGGACGAGCGCGAGCAGAGCCTGTGGCTGGTGCGCGATCGCTTCGGGGTCAAGCCGCTGTACTACTACCCGACCGCCGGAGGCGTGCTGTTCGCCTCGGAACCCAAGGCGATCTTCGCCAACCCCGAGGCCAACCCGGTGCTCGACGCCAGCGGCATCGCCGAGCTGTTCGCCCTGACCACCGCGCCGACTCCCGGCCACGGCCTGTACAAGGGCCTGCGCCAGGTCCGGCCGGGCCAGGCGCTGCGCTTCGACCGCAATGGTGTGCGCGAGTTGGTCTACTGGGCGCTGCGCGCGGAACGTCACGAAGAGGGCGCCGAGGACAGCGCCGAACGCGCCGGCCAGTTGCTCCGCGAGGCGGTGGCCGAGCAACTGGTGGCCGACGTCCCGCTGGGCAGCCTGCTTTCCGGCGGGCTAGACTCCAGCGCCATCAGTGCCTTCGCGGTGGCCGCGCTGGATGGCGACGCGCGGCGCCTGCCGACCTTCTCCGTGGACTTCCCCGGCGAAGGCCGCGGCTTCGTCCCGACGCCCTGGCAAAGCAGCTGGGACGAACCCTATGCGCAGCTGGCGGCGAACTTCCTCGGTACGCCGCACCGTACCGTGCTGGTCGCCCCGGAAGAGGTGCTGGAACAGGACGAGGCGGTGCTCCAGGCCCGCGACCTGCCCGGCTGGGGCGAGCTGGACGCCTCGCTCTACCTGCTGTTCCGCCAGGTCCGCGAGCACACCACGGTGGCACTGTCGGGCGAGTCGGCCGACGAGGTGTTCGGCGGCTACCCGTTCTTCCACGACCCGAGCGCCCTCGCACACGACGGCTTCCCCTGGCTGGCCGGCAAGAGCGGGCCCTGGCAACTGCTGCGGCGGGAGGTCGCCGAACGGGTGGCGGCGCCGGAATACATCCGGGCGCGCTACCGCGAGGCCCTCGCCGAAGTGCCGCGGCTGGATGGCGAGGATGCCGCCCAGCGACGCCAGCGCGAGGTCGCCTACCTGGCGCTGAGCCGCTGGCTGCCGGCGATGCTCGAACGCAAGGACCGGATGAGCATGGCGGTCGGCCTGGAAGTGCGCGTGCCGTTCTGCGACCACCGCCTGGTGGAGTACGTATGGAACCTGCCCTGGGCGCTGAAGAGCGTCGCCGGGGAAAGCAAGAGCCTGCTGCGCCGGGCCCTGCGCGGGCACCTGCCGCAGGCGATCCTGGAGCGGCGCAAGAGCGGTTTCCCGGCCAACCCCGACCCACGTTACCTGGCGCTGCTGCGCGAGCGGGTCGGCCGCCTGCTCGACGACGGCCGCTCGCCGCTGTTCGAACTGGTGGACGCCGGGCGGGTCCGCCAGGCTCTCGAACAGGGCACGCCGCTGCCCAGCCCGCGTGCCTCGGCGAGCCCGACCGCCGGCCTGGCCTACCTGCTGAACCTGGACCGCTGGCTGACCCGCCATGGGGTCGACATCAGCCTCTGAGCGGCACTTTCTTCCCGGAGGATACTCATGAGCCTTGCCTTGTCCCGTCCCGACAGCGACCTGCTGGCGCGGGTCAGCGATTTCCTCGTCGCCGAAGCCGAGCTGCTCGACGACCGCCTGCTGGATACCTGGTTCGCGCTGTTCGAGCGCGCCGCACGCTACCGGGTGCTGCCCTTGCAGGAGCAACTGGCCGGCCAGGCGCCGGAGGACAGCCTGTACATCATCGACGACGACCACGTGCGCCTGCGCGAGCGGGTCGACAGCATCCTCGGCGGGCATACCTGGATGGAGCAGCCGCGCTCGCGCACCCGCCGCCTGGTGGGCAACGTGCGGCTGAAGCGGGTCGAGGGCGAACTGGTCAGCAGCCGCAGCAACTTCGTCGTCCATCAGTTCCGCAACCGCGAGGCCTGGAGCTTCGTCGGCGAAGCCAGTCATGTCCTGCGCGACGGCCCCGGGGGCTTGCGCATCGTCTCGCGGGAGATCCGCCTGGACCACGAGACCATCAGCGCCCAGCGGCGCATCAGCATCATCCTGTGAGGCGCCGCCCATGAATACCGATCCGTTGCTGCCCGGCTTCGACTACCTGACCCTGCACACCTCCGCCGCGCGCCTCCGCGTCGCCGTGAAGGGCAGCGGCCCGCCGCTGCTGCTGTTGCATGGCTATCCGCAGACCCACCTGGCCTGGCATCGCATCGCTCCGCGCCTGGCCGAGGACTACAGCGTGGTCCTCGCCGACCTGCGCGGCTATGGCGAATCGCGGGCGCTGGACGAGGAGGGCGCCGACTATTCCAAGGCCGCGCTGGCCCGCGACCAACTGGAAACGATGGGCCAGCTAGGCTTCGAACGCTTCGCGGTGATCGGCCACGACCGCGGCGCGCGGGTCGGCTATCGCCTGGCGCTGGACCATCCGCAAGCGGTCGCGGCCTTCGTCTCGCTGACCGTGGTGCCGATCCTCGACAACTGGGCCGCGGTGAACAAGGTCTTCGCCCTCAACGCCTACCACTGGTTCCTCCTCGCCCAGCCGTACGACCTGCCGGAGCGCCTGATCGGCGCCGATCCGGAGCACTTCCTCGACTACACCCTGCGACGCATGGCCCAGGGCCGCGACATCTACCACCCGCAGGCGCTGGAAAGTTACCGCCGGGCGTTCCGCGACCCCGCCGTGCGCCATGCGATGTGCGAGGACTACCGGGCCGCGGTGGGCGTCGATGCCGACGCCGACCAGGCCGATCGCGACGCCGGCCGGCGCCTGCAATGCCCGGTCCAGGTGCTCTGGCAGGAGCGCCCCTACGCCGCCGGGCAGCATCCGCTGGAAATCTGGAAGACCTGGGCCGGGCAGGTCGAGGGCGCCGCCATCGGCGCCAGCCACATGCTTCCCGAGGACGCGCCGGACGCCGTGCTGGAGCACCTGCTGGGGTTTCTCGCCAGCCACCGGGAGGCGCTCCGATGAGCGCCGTCGAACGCGATCCGGCGGCGCAGGCGACGCTCTGGCGACAGCGGGTGTTCGAGGTGCACGCGGCGATGTCCGCCTACGTCGCCGAGCGCCATCGGCGTGAAGACCTGGGGGACTGGGTGGCGACCAGCGCGCGGATATTCGCCGATCTGCCGGCGACCGACGACCTGCGCGCCGAAGCCTGGCAGGCGGTGTTCTTCCGCGCCCAGGCGCTGATCGAACAGTTCATCGTCGCGCGCCCGGCGGATTACCGGCTCGACGACTGGGCGCGCGCCACCGCGCGGATCTATCGCGCGCTGGAACCGGCGGGGCGGGGCGATCCGGCCAGCGCCGCCGACCGTCTGGCACGCCAGGCCGCGCTCTACGGTTCGCGTTTCGAGGTGCAGGCCGAGGCTGACGGGCGCGCGGTATTCCACAACCGTCACTGCGCGATCTGGGACTACCGCGAGCGCGCCCGCGCCCGAGGCGTGCCGATCACCCTGGAGTCGGCCTGCACCTATTGCACCAAGCTGCTGTCGGCGTTCGTCACCGCCAGCGATTGCCGCGCCGACTGGCGGCTCTACGAAGAGCCGCAAGGCCACGGCTGCGTATGGACCATCACGGCGGACAGCCTCAACCAAGGAGCAGGCGTACATGAACGCGATCATTGAACAGGCGCGCAGCCTGGACGGCTACCAGGATTCCAGCGAACTGCTGCAACGTCGCGACCAGGACTGGGTGCTCGACCGCGCCGGCATCGAGCCGCGCAGCCTGCTCGATCTCGGCTGCGGCATCGGCTCGCTGCTGCTCGGTGGCGCCCGGCGCTGGCCCGGCCTGCAACGGTTGTGGGGCATCGAACGTTCGCCGCTACGCCTGGAGCAGGCGCGCGCGCAGTTGCGCGGGGCTGGCGTCGAGGCGCGTCTGCTGGAGGGCGACCTGCTCGACCTGCCGCCGCTGGCGGAACGCTTCGAGCTGATCAGCATGACCGCCGTGCTGCACTGGCTGTATCCCGATGAAGAGCGGCTGTTCCGGTGGGTCGCGCGGCACCTCGAGGCGCAGGGGGTATTCCTGTTCACCTCACACCATCCGTTCGCCGAGGATGGCCTCGGCGGCGAGGACGACCTGGTCGCCCAGGCCCTGGTCGAGATGGGCCTGGCTGCGCCGGAACGGGTGGCGGCGCTCTACGCGGAAGCCGGGCTGCTGCCGATGGGAACCCGCACCCGTGGCCGGGAGGCGTTGCGCGAACGCGTCGAACGACACTTCCGGGTCGACTCCATCGTCTCCCGCCCGGCGGTCCTGCGTGTCGCCGACTCCGCCGAATACCAGCGTTTCCACGCCGCCACCTTCGGCACCTATTTCGCACCGCTGGTGCCGGCGACGCGCCTGGAGGAATTCTTCGTCCGCCTCGGGCGGATCGCCGAGCGGCGCATGCAGGCCGACGGACAGGTCAGCGAAATCCCGGTCAGTGTCTGGCGCTGCCGGGCTCGGGAGGGCGAGGCATAACCTTATGCGCAATCGGTCTGCCGCGCGGCTGAAAATCGGTACGGGCAATTGCACTCGGTGGCATCCGCAACCGATCAAGGATGAACCGACCATGTCCAACCCGCGTTCGCCACGTCTTCGACTTGTCCCCGTGCTCTGCGCGGTCGGCCTGGCCTGCCTTGGCCAGCCCGGCGAGTCGGCGGCAGAGGAGGTCCGCGCCACCAGCAGCGCCGAGATCCAGCGCTTCGACATCCCGGCCGGCGAACTGGCCCAGGTACTGCTGAGCATAGTCCGCCAGAGTCGCACCCCGATCGCCTTCGACCAGCACCTGGTGGAGGGCCTGCCGGCACCGGCGATCCAGGGCTCCTACAGCGTCGAGCAGGCGCTGCAGCGGGCCTTGCAGGGCAGCGGCCTGGAATACAGCCGCAGCGCCGCCGGCGTGCTCAGCCTGCAACGCGCCACGGCGCCGGATGCCGCGCTGCCGGCGGCGAAGCCCGCCGGGACCCTGGCCACGGTGGTGGTCACCGGCACCCGCAAGGCCGATGTCAAGGCCGGCGAGAGCCTGGCACCGATCGATGTGGTCAGCGCCGAGCAATTGCGCGACAGTGGTAGCGGCGACCTGCGCGACGCCCTGGTGCGCCTGCTGCCCTCGCTGTCGCGCCAGGCCCAGGCCTACAACGCTTCGGCGCTGACCAACGCGCAGTCGCTGCGCGGCCTGAGTCCCAACCACGTGCTGGTGCTGGTGAACGGCAAGCGCCGTCACGAGACCGCCAACATCAATGTCAGCGGCGGGCTGCAGAGCGGCTCCACCGGGGTCGACCTGGATACCATCCCGCTCGCCGCCATCGAGCGCATCGAGGTGCTGCGCGACGGCGCCTCGGCGCAGTACGGCTCGGACGCCATCGCCGGGGTGATCAACGTCATCCTCAAGTCGGCCGACCACGGCGGCCGGCTCGCCTACGACAACGGTCGCTACGGCGATGGCGACGGCCTGACCCAGAACGGCGGGGTGAATGGCGGCCTGCGTTTCGGCGAGAGCGGTTTCCTCAACCTCAGCGCGCAGTTCCGCGAACAGGCGCGGACCATCCGCGCCGGCATCGACCAGCGTACCGGGCACTACGGCAACCCGTCCATCGGCGACCCTTCGCTGCACCGCCAGGCGCTGGCCTACAACGCCGGCGTGGCGCTGGACGACAACGTCGAGCTGTACAGCTTCGCCACCTATACCCATCGCTCGGTGTCCTCGGCGCAGATCTACCAGTTGCCGTCCCTGGCGCCGCGACTCTATCCGAACGGCTTCACCCCGCGCATCACCAGCGACGAGGACGACTATTCGCTGACCCTCGGCGCCCGTGGCGGCGAGCTGTTCGGCGCCTGGGACTGGGACCTCAGTTCGACCTACGGTGCCGACCGCCCGGAGATCGGCATGGACCATTCGATCAACCTCGCCCTCTACGGCGAGACCGGCGATTCGCCGCGCTCCTTCGACCTGGCGCGCTACAAGGCCACCCAGTGGACCAACAATCTCGACCTGCGCCGCGACTTCGACCTCGCCTGGCTGCCGGCGCCGCTGAATTTCTCCTGGGGCCTGGAGCAGCGCCGCGAGCTCTACGAGGTCGAGGCCGGCGATCCTTGGTCCTACTACAACGGCGGTTCCAAGGCACTCCCCGGGCAGGCGCCGGCCACCGCCGGACAGTGGAGCCGCGACGTGCTCGGCGCCTATCTCGACCTGTCCATCGCCCTCGACGAGCGCTGGCAACTGGAGACGGCGGCGCGCTACGAGCACTACAGCGACTTCGGCAGCACCACCAACGGCAAGCTCGCCAGCCGCTACCGCTTCAGCCCCGAGGTATCGGCGCGGGCCAGTCTCAGCAGCGGCTTCCGCGCGCCGTCGCTGGCCCAGGAGAACTACACCAGCCTGGGCGTCTCGCCGACCATCGCCAGCGGCCTGCTGGCGGTCAACTCGCCGGCGGCCAGGCTGCTCGGCGCCGAAGACCTGGAGCCGGAAAAATCGATCAGCTACAACCTCGGCCTGGTGCTCGATCCCTTGCCGGACCTGAACCTGGCCATCGACGCCTATCGCATCGAGATCCGCGACCGCATCGTCGACGGTGCCACCTATTCCGGACAGCCGGCGATCGATGCGCTGCGCGCCGGCGGGATCAGCATCCCGGCCGGACTGACCCAGGTCAGCACCCACTACATGACCAACGGCGCCGACACCCGTACCCACGGCCTCGACCTCACCGCCAGCTACCTGACCCGGCTCGGCGAGTGGGGCCGGATCGACTGGCGCCTGGGCGCCAACGTCAATCGCACGAAGCTGGTCAGGAATCATCGCGGGCGCAACGGCCAGCCGCTGCTCAACGACCAGCAGCAGGCCTGGATCACCAGCTCCACGCCGCGCAGCCAGGTCAGCCTGCAGGCCGACTGGAGTTACCGGCGCTGGGGCCTGACCCTGCGCGAAACGCGCTACAGCAAGACGGTTTCCGAACTGGACTACTACACCGGCGAGCATGCCTATTCGACCACGGTCTTCAACCGCTTCGAGAACTCGCCCAAGTACATCACCGACGTTGCCCTGCGCTATGCGGCGAGCCGCAACCTGACCCTGAGCGCCGGGGCCAACAATCTGTTCGACGTGAAGCCCGACAAGCTGCCGGCCGAGAGCGCCTACCTCGGCTTCAACCAGTACGACACCTATGCCTCGCAGATCAGCTTCAACGGCGCCTTCTACTACCTCGGCGCGGCCTACACCTTCTAAGGAGGACGAACCATGAGCATCGAACTGCGCGGCGGCGTGCGCGCCTCCGCAGTCATCGGCGACAGTGCCTTCGCCCGCCAGGCCGCGCGTTTCCTGCCGGACACCCGCAGTCGCGCGGTGAGCGCCTTCGACATCCAGCAGAAGGCCCGCCTGGAAGAGGCGGACGGCCTCGACGGCGCGCTGTTCACCGTTTCCGCTGCCTGGCCCGACCCCTGGCTGGTCGCCGGCTGGGCTTTGGCCGCGGCGCCGCGCCTGCGCGCCACCGTCGCGCACCGACCGGGGAGCGCCCAGCCGACCGTTGCCGCGCGCGCCCTGGCCACTCTCGACGGCCTGTCCAACGGGCGCGCCGGCGTACACCTGGTGATCGGCTCCAGCGACGCCGACGTGCGCCGCGACGGCGACTTCGCCGACAAGGACGAACGCTACCGGCGCGCCGTGGAGTACCTGGAGGTCTTCACCCGCGCCCTGGAAAGCCGCGAACCCTTCGACTACCACGGCGAGTTCTACCGGCTGGAGGACGCCGGCAGCGGCTTCCTGCCGATCCAGCGGCCGCGCCCGCCGCTATCCGTTGGCGGCTCCTCGGCGCAGGCACAACGCCTGGCGGTGCGCTTCGCCGACGTCTACGCCGGCCACTTCGCCAGCCCCACGCAGACCGCGGAGCTCAAGCGCAGGCTGAACGAGGAGGCGGCGGAGCAGGGACGGCGGCTGAAGTTCTGGAAGCACTTCCAGGTGATCCTCGGCGACAGTCCGGCGGCGGCCCTGGACATCGCCGAGCACTACCGCCAGGCCGCTTTCGAACTGCTTCTGGCACGGCCCCTCGACGAACTGGCGGCATCGCCGCAGGTCGCCCGCGACGGCGAGCGCGACCGGCTCGCCCGGCTGGAGCCGGAGGCCTTGCGCGAATGGGTGGCGAATACCGTGCAGCGCAGCTTCGCCGGGGTGCTGGTGGGCAGCGTCGGCGAGGTGGCGGAACAGATCCTGGCCTTTCATCGCGCCGGCATCGAGATCGTCCAGCTTGAGGCCACCACCGAGAACGCCGAGGACATCCGCTTGCGCCGCCAACTGATCGAGCGCCTGAGGCGCGTCGCATGAGCGGCGTCGCCCGCGAGGCCATGGAGGACGTCGCGCCGGCGGCGCCTGGCGTCGGCGAGTTCGGCGTGGCCAGTTGTGGGGTGCTGCTGGCCTCGGTAGTGGGGGTGATCTTCGGCCCCACCGGGCTGGTGATCAGCAGCTTCTCGCTGTTCATCGAGCCGATCGCTGCCGACCTGGACTGGGACCGCGGCCAGTCGGCGCTGCCGGTGACCCTGCTGGGCCTGGCGGTAGCCCTGAGCAGCCCGCTGAAGGGCTGGCTGGTGGATCGCTGGGGCGCGCGCGCCCTGGTCCTGCCGCTGACCGCCGCGCTGGCCCTGTGCCTGGCCAGCCTGGCGCTGGCGCGCAGCGGCTGGCAGCTATACCTGCTGTTCGCGCTGCTCGGCCTGCTGACGCCGGGCAACATTCCCTATGCGCGGATTCTCGGCGGCTGGTTCGAGCGTCGTCGCGGCGCGGCCTACGGCATCCTCGGACTCGGCTTCGGCGTCGGCGGGCCGCTGGCGCTGTACCTGGGCAGCGCCTGCATCGACGCCTTCGGCTGGCGCGCCACCTTCCTCGTCTATGGCCTGCTCGAAGGCCTCCTGGCGCTGCCGCTGCTCTATGCGTTGTTCCGCGAGCGACCCGGCGACCTGCCGCAGGCGCGGCGCACGCCAGCCGACGCGCTGCCCGGAGCGACGCCAGGCCAGGCCTGGCGCTCGGCGGACTTCTGGCTGATCGTCGGCAACCTGATCCTCGGCGTGTTCGCCGTCACTGGCGTGATGGTGCATGGCGTGCCGCTGTTGCAGGAGCGCGGCCTGTCGCGGGAAGTCGCCACCGACGTGCTGGCGGCGCTGTGGGTCGGCATGATCGTTTCGCAACCGGCGCTGGGCTACCTGCTGGACCGCTACGACACCCCGCGCATCGCCTTGCCGTTCGCCCTGCTGGCGGCGCTCGGGCTGCTGCTCCTGCTCCTTGGCGGACCGCCGGCGCTGCTCTGGGGCGCGGTGTTCCTGATCGGCCTGGGCGCCGGCGGCGAGACCGGCACCACCCAGTACTTCGTCAGCCGCTACTTCGGCCTGCGCCATTTCAGCGTGATCTATGGCTCGATCCAGCCCTTCACCTTCGCCATCGCCATCAGCCTGGGGTCCTGGCTGCTGGGTTACTTCTACGACCGCGCGGGCTCCTACGCGGGCTCGACGCTGGTCCTGCTCGGCGCGTTCGGCGTGGCGGCAGGGCTGCTGGTCATGCTCGGGCGCTATCGCTACGCCATCGACGGGGAGGCACGCAGCCATGGGCGAGACTGAACGGAGCAGGGCGGAGGTCGGCGTCTGGCTGCTGGCCGGACTGGCCTTCGTGGTCGGCACGGTGGAACTGGTGGTGGCCGGGGTGCTCGACGAACTGGCCGCCAGTTTCGCCGTCAGCCAGGGCCGGGCCGGGTTGCTGATGAGCCTGTACGCGCTGGTCTATGCGCTGCTCGGCCCGCTGCTGGTCTACCTCAGCGCCGGTATCGAGCGCCGCCGCCTGCTGGCCGGCGCGCTGCTGGTGTTCGTCGGCGCCAACCTGGCCAGCGCCGCCGCGCCGAGCTTCGCCCTGTTGCTGGCGAGCCGGCTGCTGGTGGCGGCCAGCGCCTCGGTCATCGTGGTGGTGGCGATCACCCTGGCGGTGGCCATTGTCGCGCCGGAACGGCGCGGCCGGGCGATCGGTCTGGTGTTCGCCGGCATCGTCGCCTCGCTGGTGCTGGGCGTACCGCTGGGCACCCTGATCGGCGAGTTCTGGGGCTGGCGTAGCCTGTTCCTGCTGCTCGCCGGGGTCGCGTTGCTCGGCCTGCCGCTGCTCCTGCGCCTGCTGCCGGCCATCCCCGGCGCGCCCGGCATCGCCCCGGCGGAGCAACTGCGGGCGCTGGCCCGGGGCCGGGTGCCGTTCGCCCACCTGGCATCGCTGTTGCAGATGACCGGCCAGTTCACCGTCTACACCTACATCGTGCCGTTCCTGGTCGGCAGCATGGCCCTCGACAAACCGACCATCAGCCTGGTCCTGCTGGTCTACGGGGGCGGCGGCATCCTCGGCGCGCTGCTCGGCGGACGCGCCGCCGACCGCTGGCCGGGGCCGGCCACCTTCGTCGCCTTCCTGCTCCTGCACGCACTGGCCCTGGTCCTGCTGCCGTTCGCCACCGGCGGCCTGCCGCTGCTGCTGGGCGCGGTGGTGTTCTGGTGCGTGTTCAACATGGCGCCGGGGCCGGCGATCCAGAAATACCTGGTGGAACTCAGCCCGGACACCGCGGCGATCCAGATCAGCCTCAACACCAGCGCGATCCAGCTCGGCGTGGCCCTGGGCGCCTTCATCGGCGCGATCCTGGTGGACCAGGTGGCGGTGCGCGCGCTCCCCTGGTGGGGCGCCGCGCTGATCCTCGGCGCCGCCGCCTGCGGCTGGCTGTCCGCGCAGCGGCCGGCGGGCACGGCGGACTGCCGGGAGCGCCTCGATTGATTCCCTACCGCGCGTCACGGGAACAGCCCCGGGCGCCGTTCCTCAACCTCCAGGCTCACTACCGCTATCCGTGGCGTGGCCTGCCAGCAGCGAACGCTTACCATGGATAGCCAAGGCTCCATCAAGAACACCCTGATCGCCCAGTTGTTCCAGCAGAACTACGACTGGCTGTGCAAGAAGCTGTCCTACCAGACCGGCTGTAGCCACAGCGCCGAAGACCTCGCCGCCGAGGCCTTCCTGCAGGTCTGGATGCTCCCCGACCCGGCGTCGATCCGCTCGCCGCGGGCGTTCCTCGCGACCATCGCGCAACGCCTGATGTACGAGAGCTGGCGGCGCAAGGACCTGGAGCGCGCCTACCTGCAGATCCTCGCCGAGGCTCCGGAGGCGGTGCAGCCGTCGCCTCACGAGCAGTGGATGCTGATCGAGAGCCTGCAAGCCATCGACCGCCTGCTCGACGGCCTGTCCGGGCAGGCCAGGGCAGTGTTCCTGATGAGCCAGCTGGAAGGCCTGACCTACGTGCAGATCGGCGAACGCCTCGGATTGTCCCTGGGGCGCATCCACCAGTTGATGAAGGATGCCTTGCACTGCTGCTACCGGGGATTCCAGGAATGAGCGAGAAGCCGGAACGGCAACGCATCGTCGAGGAGGCCATCGAATGGATGGTGCGCCTGCAATCCGGCGACTTCAGCGCCGCCGAGGGCGATGCCCTGGAACGCTGGAAGGCGCTGTCGAGCGAGCATGCCGAGGTGTTCCGGCAACTGCTTGGCAGCCTCGCGCCGCTACAGGACTCGCCCTGGCGCGGCCAGCCGAGCGCTACCGTGCTGCGCGCCCTGGAGCAGCCGTCGAGCCGCCGGCGCTTCGTCGGCGGCGCCCTCGGGCTGTTCGTCCTGCTCGCCGGCGGCGCCGGCCTGGAGCGCTGGGTCCAGGCCGGCATGGGTCTGCCCGGCGAACTGGCGACAGGCACCGGCGAGCGCCGCGACTGGTTGCTGGCCGACGGCAGCCGCCTGCGCCTGAACGCGCGGAGCAAGGTGCGACCGCTGCTCGACGGCGCCCAGCGACGCCTGGAGCTGCGGCGCGGCGCGATGCGCCTGGAAGTGAAGGAGGACCCGCGCGGCGCCTTCGCCCTCGACTGCGCCGCCGGACGGGTGGACTGCGCCAGCGGCAGCCTGCTGCTGGCCGAGGAGCGCGGGGCGATCCGCCTGGTGACCCTGCGCGGCAGCGCGCGGCTGACCACCGGTGAGGGACGCCAGCTGGCGGTGGCGGCACGACGTAGCCTGCTGTTCGATGCCGGCGGCCTGCTCGAACAGGGCCCGATGCAGGCCGGAGAGGATGCCTGGGCCAGCGGCTGGCTGGAGGTCCACGACCGCTCCCTGGCCTGGGTCGCGGAGGCCTTCCGGCCCTATCTGCCAGGCATCCTCCAGCTCGACGCGGAGATCGCCGGCAACCGCGTCAGCGGTCTGTTCCCGCTGGACGACATGCACACGTCCCTGGACATGCTCGGACGCAGCCTGCCGATCCGCGTGCTGCGCTACAGCGACTACTGGATCAGCCTGCGCCCCGCCTGACTCATTCGTCGAAGAACAGCAGGCAACGCAGTTCGATACTCTGCCGCGGCGGCGCATCGGCCGGGGTGCAGGGATCGTCGAAGGCGGTGTGCGCGCCGAGGCGGGCCTGCGCGTCCTCCCGCGAATCGTAGATCTTCAGCAGCAGCGCTTCCTCCGGCAGCAGGTGCGGGTAGTAGTACCAGCGGTGCTCCGGGTTGGGCTTGACCGAGTAGGTTTCGCCCACCTTGTCACGGTACACCAGGTCACTGGCCACCAGGTCGTCGAACGCCAGGCTGCGGGCGTCCAGCAACGCCAGCGGCGCGCGCTGCGCCGGGTGGCCGAACGGACGCCACAGGTTGACGATCTGGAAGCGTCCGGCCAGGCGCCGTTCGGCGCGTTCCGCCGGCAGGTGGTCGCGGACCCGGCGCGGCGCCGAGCGCAGGGTCTGGTCGTTGTGCACGTAGCGCACCGGTTCGCGCAGGCCGCGTTCTTCGCGCCCGGCCTGGTCGACGCGCAGCGTGTGGTCGAAGATCACCGCCTCGGCGGCGCCGGTCAGGCGGCGGAGCAGGGCGATGCTTTCCGGGTAGTAGCGTTCACGAACCTGGGCTTCATCCTCGAAATCGCCCACCGCGCTCGCCTCGCGCACCAGTTGGAAACCCTCGCGCTCCAGGCTGGCCGGTTGCGCCAGCAGACGCGCATTGCGGATCGCCACCCGGGTCGGCTGCAACAGCGCGCTGCGCTGCGGCGTCCCGGCAGGGGCCGGATAGGTGTAGGCGACCGGCCGTTGGCCGTTGTCGCGGATATAGTTGACCTCGGCCTCGACCTGCTCCGGCGCGTGCGCCGGCCATGCGTGTTGCTGGCAACCCATGTGTCGTTCTCCCGTTGCCAGCGGAGATGCCTCCGCTGCCGCGCCGCCGGATGCCGCGCGTGAACGGCCAATCTAGCCGCTGGCAGGCGGCGGCGAAACGAACATCGAGCGCTGGCGTCCTGCCTTCGTGGAATAAGCCCGGAGCGGCTCAGGACATCGCGTCGAGTCGTCGCCGCTGGCGATACTGGCGCGGCGTCATGCCTTTCCAGCGCCTGAAGGCATGGCTGAAGTTGGACACCTCGCCGTAGCCGAGGCGCTCGGCGATCTCCTCCAGGCGAATCGCGCCGGTGGCCAGCAGCTCTTCGGCGAGGGCCTGGCGCACCTCGTCGAGCAACAGGCGGTAGCTGCTGCCCTCGTCGTCCAGGCGGCGACGCAGGGTACGCACGGTGAGGTGCAGTTCCATGGCCAGGGTCTGCATGTCCGGCAAGTGGCCGGGCGTCCTCAGCAAGCGGTCGCGGATGCGTCCGGCCAGACCGCCGCGCACCTGGCGGCGGGCGAGCAGGGCGCGGCACTGCTCCTCGCAGGCGCGCGCCACCTCTGGATTGGCGCCGGGCAGCGGGAGGTCGAGGAAGCGCCGTTCGAAGACCACCCGGTTGTCCGCCTGGCCGAACGCCGGGCACAGGCCCAGCTCGCGCACGTAGGGCGCGGGATCGGCGGGCGGTGGGCGGCGGAAGCCGGCGCGGAGGATCGGCAGGCGCTGCCCGGTGAGGTCGCGCTGGATGCGCAGCACGCCACCGGCGTCGCGTTCGAGGAGGAAAATCCGCAGGTCCTCGGGAATGCCGGCGTCGTCGAGCACCAGGTGCGCTTCATCGTCGTGTACCTCCAGGCGGATGCCATGGAAGGCGAAGGTCAGGTCGAGGTAGCGCAGGCCCAGTTGCGCGGCGCTGAGGAAGGTCGGGCTGCTGAGCAGGGCGAAGCCCCAGATGCCGTAGGCGTTGAGGTGATAGCGCAGGCCTGCCGCCAGGCCCGGCGCGCAGGCGTCGCCCAGGTGCCGGACCAGGTTGCGCACTACGCTCAGTTCCTGGGCCGCGTCGATTTCCCCGGAGGGATCGCCGAGCAGGCGGATATCCAGGCCGCTACCTGCCAGGCACTGCTCCAGGCCGAGGCCGCGGTCGATGCCGAACTGGATCAGCAGGTGCGCGCTGATGGCGCTGCGGCGGGGAGACCAGGGCGGAGTGGGCATGGTGGCGTCCGAGGTTGACCGAAAATCACAACTTTATGTCCGGCCCGGCCATAACGCCAGTCGCCCCGGCGAACTAGGATGCTGCCATCCGCCGCTGGGCGGAATCGCGCCGGACGGCGTGGCAAGCAACAAACGGGAGCACAACAATGCACAACGAGTCCCGCCCTGAAGCCCCCTTGCGGGTGCTGGTGGTCGGCGCCGGCTTCGCCGGTCTCGGCTTGGCGATCCGCCTGCGACAGGCAGGCATCGACGATTATCTGGTCCTGGAAAAGGCCGCCGATGTCGGCGGTTGCTGGCGGGAAAACCGCTACCCGGGCGCCGCCTGCGACGTCCCCTCGCATCTCTATTCGTTTTCCTTCGAGCCGAAGGCCGACTGGTCGCGCAAGTTCGCCCCGCAGGCGGAAATCCTCGACTACCTGCGGCATTGCGCGGACAAGTACCGTCTGCGCGAGAAGATCCGTTTCCACTGCGAGGTGGAGGAGGCCCGTTTCGACGCCGGCAGCGGCGAATGGCAGGTGCGCTGCGCCGATGGCCAGACGCTGCGCGCACGGGCCCTGGTCTGCGCCACCGGCCAGTTGAGCCGGCCGCTGCTGCCGCGCCTGCCCGGCCTGGAGCGCTTCCAGGGTCCGGCGTTCCACTCGGCGAACTGGGACGCCGAGGTCGAGCTGGCCGGCAAGCGGGTCGCGGTGATCGGCACCGGAGCCAGCGCCATCCAGTTCGTCCCGCGGATCGCCCCGCAGGTGCAACGCCTGTCGCTGTTCCAGCGCAGCGCGCCTTACGTGATCGCCAAGCCGGACCGCACCTACGCCGACTGGGAACGCCGCCTGAAGGCGCGCTGGCCGTGGCTGCAACGCCTGGATCGGGGGCTCAAGTACCTGCACCACGAATCGCGGATGCTCGCCTTCGCGACCTTCCCGGCGCTGATGAAGGTGATGCGGCTGAGCTTCCATCGTCACCTGCACCGGCAGATCGCCGATCCGCAACTGCGCGCGCGGCTGGTTCCCGACTACCCGCTGGGTTGCAAGCGCATCCTGATCAGCAACGACTATTACCCGGCGCTGGCCAGGAGCAATGTCGAACTGGTCGACACGGGCATTCGCGAAGTCACCGAAGACGCCGTGGTCGGCCGTGACGGCCGCCGGCACGAGGTCGACGCGATCATCTTCGGTACCGGCTTCGCCGCCACCGAGTTCCTCGCCCCGATGCGCATCCTCGGCCTCGACGGACGCGACCTGCGGCAGGCCTGGGCGGATGGCGCGGAAGCCTACAAGGGCATCAGCGTCAGCGGCTTCCCCAACCTGTTCATCCTTTACGGGCCGAACACCAACCTCGGCCACAACTCCATCGTCTACATGCTGGAAAGCCAGTTCCCCTACGTGCTCGGCTGCCTGCGCCAGCTCCAGGAGCAGGGCTTGCGCTACCTCGACGTGAAGCCCGAGGTCCAGCGGCGCTTCAACCTGGAGGTGCAACAGGGGTTGCGCCATACCGTCTGGGAGCGTGGCTGCGACAGCTGGTACAAGACTGCCGCCGGCAAGAACACCAACAACTGGCCGGGCTACACCTTCGTCTATCGCTGGCGTACGCGCCGGCCGGAGCTTGCCGACTATGACCTGGCCCGCTGAAGCGCCCCTGATGTCGCCGCCGCAACGCCTGCGCGCCGGTCTCCTGCGCGGCTGCCTGCGCCTGTTGTTCCGCGGGCTGGTCCGTCCGCCCATGCCAGTGGCGCTGCAACGCGGCGTGTTGCGCGGGCTGAGCCTGGCGACGCTGGGCGCCGGCGGCGTCGTCCGCGAGCGCCGCAGCCTCGCCGGCGTGCCCTGCGAGTGGTTGCGGCCGCGCGGGGTGGAGGCGCGGCGCCGGGTGCTCTACCTGCACGGCGGCGCCTACCTGATCGGCTCGCCGGCGACCCACCGGGCGATCACCACGCACCTGGCCCGGCGTTGCGCCGCCGAGGTCTGCGCGGTGGACTACCGGCGCGCCCCGGAACATCCGTTCCCCGCCGCCCGCGACGACGCCCTGGCGGTCTACCTGGCATTGCTGGAGGCCGGCCATTCGCCGCGCCGGCTGCTGCTCGCCGGCGACTCCGCGGGCGGCCACCTGGCGCTGTCCCTGGCCCTGGAGCTGAAGGCGCGCGGCTTGCCGTTGCCGGCCGGGTTGCTGCTGTTCTCGCCCTGGACCGACCTCGGCTGCCAGCGCCTGCACACGCCGGCGGCCGGCGACCCGCTGCTGTCGCGGGCCTGGCTGGAAAGCGCGGTGCGCCTGCTGCTGCCGGCCGACGCGGAGCCAGGCTCGGCCGCCTTGTCGCCGCTGCATGCCGACCTGGCGGGGCTGCCGCCGCTGCTGGTACAGGTCGGCGAGGACGAACTGCTGCGCGACGACAGCCTGCGCCTGGCGCAACGGGCCGGTGAGCAGGGCGTCGCGGTGCGATTGCAGCGCTACGCCGGTTGCTGGCACGTGTTCCAGGCTCATGCCGGCGTGTTGGCCAGCGCCGACCGGGCGTTGGACGAGGCGGCCGCGTTCGTCGTCGAATGCAGCGCGGAGGGCGACAGGTGCAGAACATCCTGATCAGTGGTGCCGCTTCCGGAATCGGCGCCGCCAGCGCGCGGCTGTTCCACCGCCGGGGCTGGCGGGTCGGTTTGCTGGACATCGATGCCGAGGCGTTGCGCGGCTTGGCCGCGCAACTGCCGGGCGCCTGGCACCGCGCCGTGGACGTCAGCGAGCCCGACGCGGTCGGCGAGGCGCTTGCGCAGTTCTGTGCCGATGGCCGCCTGCGCCTGCTGTTCAACTGCGCCGGCGTCCTGCGTTTCGGCCGCTTCGAAGAGGTCGCCCTGGAGGACCACGCGCGGTTGCTGGCGATCAACCTGCATGGCGTCCTCAACTGCTGTCACGCGGCCTTTCCGTTCCTGCGCGCGACGCCGCAGGCGCAGGTGCTCAACATGGGCTCGGCATCGGGGCTGTATGGCGTACCGGAGATGGCCGTCTACTCGGCCTCGAAGTTCGCCGTGCGCGGGCTTACCGAGGCGCTGGAGCTGGAATGGCGCCGCCACGGTATTCGTGTGGCCGACCTGATGCCGCCGTTCGTTCGCACGCCGATGGTCGCCGGGCAGGCCTACCAGCCGCCGGTGTTGCGTCGCCTGGGGCTGAGACTGGACGCCGAGGATATCGCCGAGGCGGCCTGGCGGCACGCGCACAGCCGGCGGGTACACCGGCCGGTGGGCGGGTTGTTCACGGCGCTGTACTGGGCTGGGCAGTTGTCTCCGCCGTGGGTGAACCGAGCGGTGATGGCGTGGTTGTCGCGGGGTTAGGCTCTGCGCAGGATGGATAGAACGGATTAAAGCTTGGGTGGGTTTCACGCTGGATGGTCTAGCTGCTTTTCGTGGCTGCCTCGACTTCTTGTTTCGCCGTCCCAGGCGAGTGAAATCCATGGTAGATCTCGGACCATAGGTATGCCTTAGCCAGGCGCCGGTGCTTATCGCTACCGTTGAGCCCAAGAGTCCTCCTCGGGTGGGACCGTTGCCTCCCGTATCAAGCACGCATCGTCAGCATCTCTTGGGGGCCTTCGCGTAGGAGCGCTGCCAGGACTGCGAAGCCGTCAGATAACGTATTCCCCCCTCCTGGGGAATTGCTGACGCTGATTCGAATGGCCTGGGGAAGCGTACCGCGGCCCGTACTAAAGGCCTCTGCGGTGGTGACAAGATGCTGCTGTCCGCGCATGCCTTGCTCTATTTCGATGGCGCGCCAGGGGGCTGGCACTTCTACCCAGAAATGCGGACAGCATAGATGGCTGCGATAGGTCAGGCCCTGCAGCAGGTCCACAACCAGCGCTTGGCGACGCGCGATTTCCCCTCTCTGGTATTCGAGCAGTGCGCTTGCAGTACCGTCCTCGACCCATCGGCTCGCAATCTCGAGAACCAGTGGTGTCGCCATCCAGCACGAATTGCGAAGCGCTGCTGCCATGCGACTTACCATGGATGCAGGAGCATGAACGTATCCAACCCGCAATCCTGCAGCGACCGCCTTGCTCATGCCACCGATGAGGATGCCCCGCTCAGGCAGCAGATGGCAGAGAGGGGTGGGGCGTTCGGCCATCAATACAGCATGGGTTTCGTCCTCGATGACGATCAAGCCGTGCTCGCGGCAGATCTTCGCGATTTCCTTCCGCCTGGCGCCTGACATCACTGCAGTGGTCGGGTTCTGGATGGTGGGTGTGCAGTACAGGGCGGTGATCCTGTTCGTGCGGCAGGCCTCTTCGAGGGCGTCGGGCAGTAGCCCCTCTTCATCCATTTCCAAGCCGAGCACCTTGATGCCCAACAGTTGCGCGGCACTGATCAGCCCAGGATAGGAGAGCTGCTCCGTTACCAGGGTGTCGCCGGCGCGCAGCATGGCCATAAGCACGACGAGCAGACCGTGTTGGCTGCCATTGACGCACAGAATCTGCTGGTGCTCCGCTTGAAACTCACCGTGAGACAGCCATGTTGCTCCCGCTTGCCGGTGTCGGAGCAGTCCTGTGTCGGGTGTGTAGAGCATTAACTCCTGCAGGAGCTCAGGGGCCGCACTCAATTGCTGAAGGCTGCGGGAAAGCAGTTCGGTCTCATTGCCCGGAATATGCATATTCCGGCTCATGTCGTTGCACATCTCGGTGCTGTCTACGAAATTGCGAAAGCCCGCCTCCCGAGCACGTTCTCGACCGCGGTTGCGGACGAACGTACCGTCGCCGACCCGAGCCTCAACCAGCCCCATGCGCTCCAGCTCACCATAGGCCCGGCTCACCGTGCCCGCGGTCACACCGAGCTTGTCCGCGAGGATGCGATGTGGCGGCAGCTTGACTCCCTGCCGGAGAACCCCATTGCGAATAGATTCTTCGATGCCCTGGGCCAGCCGTTTGTACTTCAGGCCGGGCCCTTCTGGTAGGAAGAATCTGAAAATTGAATCGGTGTCAATATTTGCTTTGACCGGCATATTTTCTCCGAATTAACCTCAAATAAAGAGGTTTGATAAGCAATAAAGGGCGTCAATCAAAGAATAACATGGGGGAAAGACGTGCAACTTATGTCAATTCAAGCTCTGACTATCAACAGGCGGCAGGTACGTGTGGCCAGCCTGGTGACCGCTGTTCTATTTCTAGTGGTGTGTATCAGCTGGGGGACTACCTGGCTCGGCATCAAGATCGCCGTGGAGAGCGTGCCGCCGCTAACTGCCGCCGGATTGCGCTTTCTGATCGCATTTCCGCTTTTCCTGCTCTTTGCGCGGCTGCGCCACGAGACGATCTTTTTCCCGCGGCGACTCCTGGCCTTCTTCGTCTTCGTGACGCTCGGCTACTTCAGCGTGCCCTACTACCTGCTGAACTATGGCGAGCAATACGTCGCTTCAGGTCTTACCGCGCTGCTGTTCAGCAGCATGCCCGTGTTCATCCTGATCTTCTCCGCGATCTTCCTGCGCGAGCGCATCTACCTGTCGCAGATCCTTGGTATTGCGATTGGCTTCGGCAGCCTGTTCATGATCATCAGGTCTCAAGGGCTGCATCTGGACTACACGGAGTTGTTAGGCGTACTTGCCATCCTGCTCGCGGCGATCATGCACGCACTCAGCTACGTCATCACCAAAAGGCAAGGTGCTGACATCGGCGTGATCACCTTCAATACGCTGCCCATTGGCATCGCCGGCTTGGGGCTGTTCATGGCCGGACTCGTGATGGAACACCCGAACCTGTCTGCCGTCACAAGCCGATCTTGGGCTGCCCTGATCTATCTCGGTCTGGTGGCATCAGTCGGGGGATTCATCGTGTACTTCTTCCTGCTCAAGCGTTTGAGTCCCGTTGTGCTGTCGTTTGTCTTCATCATTTTCCCGGTGTTCGCCGTGATCATCGGCGCCTGGTACGAAGGGGTTGCCATCTCTCGCGAGTTGATTGGCTTCACCGTGCTCCTATTGGCTGGATTTGCCATCACCAAGCTTCCCATCGAGAAGCTGCTCGGCAGGAGGTGACATGAATACGAACGTGTTGACCGAGCATGCATTGAGCGTGATCTACAGACACGCCTGCAGGACCTATCCAAGGGAATGCTGCGGATTCGTTCTCGCCGATGCAAAAGTGAAAGAGGGTACGAACATCCAGGATGAACTGCACATGGCTGACCCCCGGAGGTACCCACGCACGGCCGCCAACGGGTACACGTTTTCCGTGACGGATACCGTATTCCTCAACAGCAGCTTCAAGACGTGCAGCCCGGTATCCGTCATCTACCACTCCCACCCGGACGTCGGTGCCTACTTCAGCCGGGAGGATATCGACAAGGCATTGTATGCCGGGGAGCCAATGCTGCCGGTCGACTACCTGGTTGTTGATGTGGCCGCCGGCAACGTTCGCGGCGCAAAACTGTTTGCCTGGCGCAACGGACGCTTTGAATGCACACGAGAGTTCGGGCCATCGAGCCAGGACGAGTAGACATCTGGCAAGGAGCTGAAAAGTGAAGACGGTAATTTTTCCGGAAGTACTGGTACGGGCCGCCCAACTGGAAGGCGGGCGCCTGGAGGGAGCGGGCTTGACGGTTGGCGAGCTGCTGGCAGGCCTTGCCAGGAAGCATCCTTCATTACTCGGGCACCTGTATTACGAAAACGGTCAATTGAAAGAACACTTCCTGCTGACCCACAAAGGTTCGCTAGTCAATCTGGATGGCGAGCTTTCCGATGGAGATGAAGTCGAAGTCATGCTCGCGACATCTGGCGGTTCTGGCGTTGAAGCGTTGAGCGACGAAGAAGTTCAACGCTACGTTCGCCACATCACGTTGCCAGGCGTTGGCAGGGAAGGCCAGCAGCGCCTGAAGCAGGCCAGGGTGCTGATAATCGGAACGGGCGGCCTGGGTTCGCCCGCTTGCCTTTATCTGGCCGCAGCAGGAGTGGGCACCATCGGGCTGGTTGACTTTGACGTGGTGGAGTCGAGCAATCTCCAGCGCCAGGTCGTCCATGGCTATAGCACGCTCGGTATGCCGAAGGTTGAGTCCGCCCAGCGCCGGATGCAGGACCTGAACCCCTACATTGAAGTCGTAACCCACCGTTACGCCATCGACGCGGACAATGCGCAGTCACTGATTCAGAGCTATGACCTGGTATTGGATGGCACCGACAACTTCGCCACACGTTACTTGGTCAACGCGGTTTGCGCCAAGCTCGGAAAACCACTCGTCTTTGGCGCGATCTATCGGTTCGAAGGTCAGGTCAGCGTCTTCAATCTGGAGGGAGGCCCCTGCTACCAATGTCTCTTCCCGAACAATCCCCCGCCTGAGATGGCTCCAAGCTGTAACGCAGGGGGAGTTATTGGTGTGCTGCCTGGAGTGATTGGCCTGCTGCAGGCAACCGAGGCGGTGAAGGCCCTCGTCGGCCTGGGCAAGTCCCTATCAGGCAGACTTCTTCGATTCGACGCGCTGCTCATGCACTTCAATGAAGTGAAGTTCAATCGGCGCGACGATTGTCCGGCCTGCGGCAAAACCGCTGCAGAGAATCCCCGCCACTGGAGGGAGGGATTGCTCTGCCAGGCAAGCGCGGCACCGTCGCAACGACTCGACGACGATCGCTATATCGATCCCGGCTGCCTGTTGCAGTTGATGAAATCCAACAGCGAAAACTATGCCCTTCTGGATGTACGCGACGCGGGCGAGCTCGAAGTGTGCCAGTTGCCGGGGATCGTCCACGTTCCCTTGAACGAACTCGCCAGCCATTTCGCCAATCTCGACTTCAGTAAGCGCTACATCCTCGTGTGCTACGCCGGCACTCGTGCCGAACGCGCGGCCATACAGCTCATGGGGGCAGGGTTCTCCAACGTCCAAGTGCTCGATGGCGGCATGAAGCGATGGGCGAAAGAGATAGAGCAGCACATGCCGATGTACTGAACCATAGGCAGGGAAAGCATGATCTACGATTCGCTACTCGATTTAATTGGCGGGACGCCGGTGATACGGCTGAGCAAATTGTCTGCTCGCCTGGGGGTGAGCGTATTCGCCAAGCTGGAATCCTTCAATCCAGGAGGAAGTCATAAGGCGCGTATCGCGCTCTGGATGATTCTGGATGCCGAACGCAAAGGAATCCTGGTGCGCGGGAAAGGGCAGACCATTCTCGAGCCGAGCGGGGGAAATACGGGGATTGGACTGGCAATGGCGGGGAACATCCTGGGGTACCGCGTGTCCCTGGTGGTTCCCGACAACTACAGCCCTGACAAGAGACAATTGCTCGAGCTGTATGGCGCTCACGTCGTGCTGTCGGATAGCAGAAAAGGGAACAACTCGCATGGCGAGCTGGCAATCCAGATACTGCTGGAACATCCGGAGTTCGTCATGCTCAACCAGCAGCGCAATCCAGCCAACCCGCAAGCCCATCGCGAAGCTACAGCCCTGGAAATCCTGAGGGACTTTGCAGGCCAGCCACCCCCGGACTTCTTCTTCGCTGGCATTGGAACTGGTGGACATATCACGGGTGTTGGAGAGGTGCTGAGGAACCACTGGCCGGATATGGCCATCTATGGCGTGCAGCCAGAGCAGTGCGACTTGCTCGACGATAGGCACGCATCGCATGAGATTCAGGGACTTTCCATTGGTATCGTGCCGGAAGTCTGCAACCTCGGCATTGTTACTGGCATGGTCGGGGTGTCGAAATCTGCCTGCTTGTCGATGATCCGGGAAGTCCTGCAAAACGACTCTGTGAGCATGGGGTTGTCCTCCGCAGCCAACCTGGTCGCGGTGCTGAACATGGCATCTGCCATGCCGTCAGGCGCTCGTGTACTGACGATGATCTACGATGGCGTCGAGTCATACATGGACGCTTTTCGATGAAGTTGTAGAGCAGAGCACGGCGATAACGCTTGCATGGTCGAAATGAGGTCGCATGCGATGGACAAACTGGTAGGTAATCTGATGCGCGCGGCATTGATGGAGTGCTGCTCACCCCAACTGGTGGAGCGGATAGTCGCTCATTCGATGTTCGAAGAAGCCAGACGTTGGTGCGAGGAAGACCTGCAGGCATTCGCCAGCAAGGATCCAGCCGCACAGGGACGGACATCCGACATTGCGTTTGGCTACAGCTCGTTCAAGGCAGTGCTGCACTACCGGCTTTCCCACATGCTGTGTCTGCGAAGCACATCTGAAGGCGATCCTGAGAGAGCGTTGGAGGCTACCGCGCTCCTGGTCTCCTCTCGTGGAAAGCTCCTGTCGGGCGCGGAAATCCACCCAAGATGCAAGATTGGCAGTCGATTCATCCTGGACCATGGGCATGGCACGGTCATTGGCGAGACAGCGGTAATCGGTGATGACTGTTACATCCTCGGAGGTGTGGTATTGGGGGCAACTGGCATATCGGCTAATCCCGCCGGTAAGCGTCACCCCACCATAGGGAGCCGCGTCCAAATCGGGGCCTTCACGCGTGTACTGGGTGACATCGCTATCGGCGACGATGTGTTTGTCGGTCCGCATTGTGTCATCAAGGACGACATCCCTGTCGGTTCAGTCGTAACCCTGCGTTCTGAACTACAGGTCATCCGAGGCCCCCACATAGTTCAGCAACTACAGCCGGCAGCCACGCAGACCCAAATTCAACCAATGGAGGCATCATGACGCAGACCGCCTCCCTTTTTCTCCAGGACTCCTACCGGGAAGAGTGTTTGGCGAGAATCACCGATGTCGTTGAAGATGGCCTGCTGCTCGACCAGACCGTTTTCTATCCCCAGGGGGGTGGCCAGGCTGGAGACAGTGGTTGGCTGACGCTGGCTGATGGCACGCGGCTCCGGATCGCCGATACACGCAAGGGGACAGAAGCAGGTGCTGGCAGGGATGCCATCCTGCATATCCCAGCTGAAGGCCAGGCAACCGTTCTCCGAGCAATGAAGCCTGGCGAGGTGGTTCTTGCGCAGATCGATTGGGTGCGTCGTTACCGGCACATGCGACTGCATACCGCAGCGCACATGCTCTGTGCTGTCCTGCCCTATCCGGTCAATGGGTGCAGCATCACTGATGAGCATGCGCGCCTGGACTTCGTGACGAGTGAACCGCTGTCCCGCGAGGCCATTGATAGCGCCTTGGCGGCAATGGTCGAGGCAGCACATCCGGTTTCGATCGACACCATGAGCGACGATGCACTGCGGGCTAGGCCAGATCTGGTGCGCACCATGAGTGTCCAACCTCCGATGGGCGCCGGGCAGGTTCGGTTGGTGAGTATTAAAGACACCGACCTGCAGCCTTGCGGTGGAACCCATGTGGCGAATACCGAAGAAGTTGGGGTGGTGCGCGTTTCCAAGATGGAGAAGAAATCAGCGCGCACCCGTAGGGTGGTACTGGTACTGGGTTGAGCGACTACCGTCGACATGGCCGTCGGTTTCCCATTCTACGCCACAGGTCACCCTCGCCACGCCCGGCAGCTCCATGCAATGCCAGAGGGCCTCAGGCCGGCAACAACGGCCGACAGGCTTCGACGAAGCGCCGGCAGGCACCCGCACATTCGCGCTCCAGCGGCTCGTCGCCATCGCAACGCTCGGCGCATGCCAGGGCATAGCGCGCCGCCAGCTCGCAGGCGGCCGGCGCCCATGGGCTGCGGCGCTCCAGCAGTAGGGCGGCGAGGCGGCAGAGGTCGGCGCAGTCGCCGGCGTGCTGGCGTTGTTCCCTGCTGGACTCGGTGCAGAGCGCCAGGTAGCGCTCGCACGCGCGGATGCAGGCCTGGGCTGCGAGCCGGCAGCGCTCTTCCGGCGCCTGGGCGGCGGCACCGCCGAGCAGGGCGTCGGCGTCGGTTTCCAGCAGGGAACCGGGGTCTTCGTTTCCGGGATCGTTGATGGCGCGGGTCATGGCGGCACCTCCTGGCGATTGCGCCCATGCGGGCCCTGTCCCTTGGGCCGGTCGCCCGCGCCGACAGTTCAGTCGATTTCGCCGTCGGCACCGCCGCTCGATTGCCTTGAACCCTCGCCTGCGGCGCCAGTCCCCATTGGTACGACCCCAGACACGACCAGGAGGCGAGAATGTCCAGCACGGTTGCCGATCAATTGCTCGAACGCTTGAGCCAGTGGGGGGTGAAGCGCGTCTTCGGCTACCCCGGCGATGGCATCAACGGGATCATGGGCGCCATGGGCCGGCGCGCCGAGGCATTCGACTATATCCGCGTGCGCCACGAGGAGATGGCGGCCTTCATGGCCGGCGCCCACGCCAAGTTCACCGGAGAGGTCGGGGTGTGCCTGGCCACCTCGGGGCCGGGCGCGATCCACCTGCTGAACGGGCTCTACGACGCGCGCATGGATCATCAGCCGGTGCTGGCCATCGTCGGCCAGCAGGCGGCTACCGCGCTGGGCAGCGACTACCAGCAGGAAGTCGATCTGCAGAGCTTGTTCAAGGACGTTTCCGCCTATGTCGAGACCGTGGTCAGCCCGGCACAACTGCTCCATGTGCTGGACCGAGCCCTGCGCGTGGCGGTCGGCGAGCGGCAGGTGGCGACGGTGATCGTGCCCAACGACGTGCAACAGATGGCGGCCCCGAAGCGCCAGCCCCACGAGCACGGCCACGTGATGTCGGCGGTGGGCTTCGTCCAGCCGCGACCCTACGCGCGCGACGCCGACCTGGAGGCCGCCGCGGCGATCCTCAATCGCGGCCGGCGCGTGGCGATCCTCGCCGGTGCCGGGGCCCTGGGCGCGCACCGGCAACTGGAAGCGGTCGCCGAGCGCCTGGCCGCCGGAGTGGCCAAGGCGCTCCTGGGCAAGGCGGCGGTTTCCGACGACCTGCCGTACGTGACCGGCTCCATCGGCCTGCTCGGCACCCGCGCCAGCAGCATGCTGATGGAGCATTGCGACACCCTGCTGATCGTCGGCAGCACTTTCCCCTACAGCGAGTTCCTACCCAAGGCCGGCCAGGCGCGGGCGGTGCAGATCGACCTGTATCCGCGCAACATCGGTATCCGCTATCCGATCGACCAGGCCTTGCTCGGCGATGCAGGGGAAACCCTGGAGCGCCTGCTGCCGCTGCTCGAGCAGAAAAAGCACGGTGCCTGGCGCCGCCGGGTCGAGCGGGCGGTGACGGCCAGTCGCGAGGAAGCCCGGCGCCAGGCCGAAGAGCCAGCCGACCCGATCAACCCGCAGCGGGTATTCCGTTCCTTGTCGGAGCAACTGCCGGACGATGCGATTCTCTGCGGCGACAGCGGCTCGCATACCAACTGGTACGCCCGCGACATCCGCATGCGCCCGGGCATGCTCGGCTCGCTGTCGGGCAAGCTGGCGACCATGGGCAGCGGCGTGCCCTACGCCATCGCCGCCAAGCTCGCCTATCCGCAGCGGCCGGTGGTGGCGATGGTCGGCGACGGCGCCATGCAGATGAACGGCAACGCCGAACTGGTCACCGTGCAGCAGTACTGGCAGCGCTGGGACTCGCCGACCTTCATCGTGCTGGTGCTGAACAACGGCGATCTCAACCAGGTGACCTGGGAGCAGCGTGCCCTGGCCGGCGATCCGGAGTTCAGCCCGGCGCAGGAAGTGATCGATTTCCCCTACGCGCGTTATGCGGACATGCTCGGCTTCAAGGGCATCCGCGTGGATCGCCCGGAGGACATCGACGCCGCCTGGGCCGAGGCCTTCGCCGCCGACCGCCCGGTGCTGCTGGAGGTGGTCACCGACCCGAACGTGCCGCCGCTGCCGCCGCACATCAGTTTCGAGCAGGCCAAGCACCTGCTTGGCGCCATGCTGCAGGACGATCCCAAGCGCTGGGGGGTGATTCGCCAGAGCGCCCGGCAGGTCCTCGCGCGGCACTGAGCAAGGCGGTCGCGGCGCTCAGTCGGCGCGGCCGCTACGCAACTGGTCGGCCAGTTCGCGGTGGTGGTAGAAGCGCGCCAGCCATTCGTCGGCGAAGCGGCGCAGGTCAGGATCGGCGGAGTCCCGGGCGATTCCCTCGAAGCGTGCAACCAGACGGTCCTGCTGGCGAATCTGCGCGTCGAGGAAACCGCGCTCGTCGAAGCCGCCGGGAGCGGCGGCCTGCCGTTCGGTCTGGCGCGGCGAGGGCAGCGCCAAGGCCTTTTCCCCGGCCAGGGCGCGTAACTGGTGGTCGAACTCCTGCTGTTCGGTGAGTACGCGCTTGGCATAGAGCTGCACCGCCTTGTTTTCGGATCGGCGCATGGCTTGCTCGGCTGCCTCCACCTGGGCCTGGCTGTCGGCCAGGCTGTCGGCGAGCAGGGCGCGGGTATCAGCGGGTTCGGCCTGGACGGCCAGGGGCAACAGCAGGGCGGCGATCAGTGACAGGCGACTGGGCATGGCGAACCTCCGGACGGGACGAGTGTGCGGTGGACGCTCGCCATACGGCGCCGTTCAAAAAAACCGCCTATGCGTCCCAGGCCGCCAGCAGGCGTCGATGCTCGCGGTGCGCCGCCTCCTGCACCGTCGGCAGCAGCCGCACCCGCTGGCCTGGCAGGCATTGCGCCAGGCGCGCCAGCGCCAGCGGGGCGAGGGCGCCGAGACGGGGGTAGCCGCCGATGGTCTGCCGGTCGTTGAGCAGGACGATCGGCTGACCGTCCGGCGGCACCTGCACCGCGCCGAGGGCGATGCCTTCGGAAATCATCGACTGCTGCCGGCATTCCAGGCGCGGGCCGAGCAGACGTACGCCCATGCGGTCGGCGCGTGTATCCACCTGCCAGTCGCCGTTGAACGCATCGAACAGGCTCATGGCCGGGAAGTCGCCGATCTGCGCGCCGAGGATCAGCTCCAGGCGCGCTTCGCCGGTGCAGTCCATGATCCGTTCGCTGGGCAGGGGCAGCGCGCGCGGTCGCGCGCCATCGGCCAGCCAGCCGAGGCTGTCGCCTGCGGCCAGGGCTTTGCCGTCGGCGCGGGGGCCGCCCAGGCCTTCGCGGGCCACCGTGGCCAGGCTGCCCAACTGGCGCTCGCCGGCGAAGCCGCCGGGCGCCGCCAGGTAGGCGCGGGCGCCCTGGCGCGGGTGGGCGAAGGCCAGGCGCTGGCCGCCGCGCACGGCGAACGCGCCCCAGGCCGGTAGCGGCTGGCCATCGAGGGTCGCGCCGAGATCGCCGCCGGCCAGGGCCAACCAGCCGTCGGCACGGCAGTCGGCGACGAAACCGCCGAGGGCGATCTCGATCACCGCGGCGTCCAGGGGATTGCCCAGCAGCCAGTTGGCCCAGCCCATGGACAGCCAGTCGAGGGCGCCGCCCTGGGTCACGCCGAGATGGCGGCAACCGAAGCGGCCGCGATCCTGCAACTGGACCAGCGGGGTGCTCTGGCACACCCGCAGGCCGCCGTGGATGGAGTCGTTCATGCCTGGACCTCCAGGGGCGTGTCGTCGCCGCCGAGACGGACGAATTCGGCGTGTCCGATGGGTTCGAAACGCACCCGGTCGCCGGCGCGCAGCAGGCTGTAGCCGTCCAGGGTGAGGTCGAACAGGCGCACCGGGCAGCGCCCGAGCAGGTTCCAGCCGCCTGGCGAGGCCTGCGGATAGACCGCCGTCTGGCGCTCGGCGATGCCGACGCTGCCGGCGGCGATGCGTTGCCGGGGAGTCGCCAGACGGGGTGCCGCCAGGGCTTCCTCGACCAGCCCCATGAAGGCGAAGCCGGGGCTGAAACCGAGGGCGAAGACCCGGTACTCGCGCTGGCTGTGGCGGCGGATCAGCTCGGCGACGCCGAGCTGCTTGCGCCGCGCCAGGGGGGCCAGGTCGGGGCCGACCCGCGGGTCGTACCAGGTCGGCAGGATGTGCAGACGGCCGCCGTCCTGGCGTTTCGGGCGCAAGTCGGACAGCGCCGCGGCGATCCGCGCGCGGGCCTCGCCAGGGTCGAGCTGGAGCAGGTCGTATTGCAGGAGCAGGGTGGTGTAGGACGGCACCAGGTCGAGCAGGGCGGCGCCGAACGCCGCCCGCAGGTTTTCCTCCGCCGCCAGCAGCCAGGGCATGTTGGCTTCGTCGATGCGCTCGAACAGGCGCAGGACGAAGCTGTCGATGGCGGCCACCTCGATGCGCGGTTGCGGTTGGCTCATGCCGCCTCCAGGGCGTCGCGGATGCGCCGCACCGCAGCCAGCGAGGCGGGGTTGTCGCCGTGTACGCAGAGGGTCTGCGCCTCCAGCGCCAGGGCGCTGCCGTCGCTGGCTCGCAGCGCCGCGCCACGGGCCAGCAGGAGGGCCTGGGCGAGCACCGTCTCGGCGTCGTGGTGTACCGCGCCGGGCTGGCTGCGCGAGACCAGGTAGCCGGCGCCGTCGTAGGCGCGGTCGGCGAACGCCTCGAACCACAGCTCGATGCCGTGGGCCTCGCCCAGCGCGCGCGCCGCGGTGTTGTCGCGGGTGCTCATCAGCATCAGCGGCAGGGTGCGGTCGTAGGCCGCCAGTGCGCGCAGCACGGCGGCGAGGATCGCCGGGTCGCGCATCATGTCCTGGTACAGGGCGCCATGCGGCTTGACGTAGCGTACCCGCGTGCCCTGGGCGCGGCAGAGTCCGTCGAGGGCGCCGATCTGGTAGAGCAGCAGGTCTTCCACTTCCTGCGCCGAGCAGGCCAGCGAGCGCCGGCCGAAGCCGACCAGGTCGGGGTAGCCGGGGTGCGCGCCGATGCGCACGCCATGCTCCACCGCCAGGGCCACGGTGCGGCGCATGGTGCCGGGATCGCCGGCGTGGAAGCCGCAGGCGATGTTGGCGCAATCGATCAGCGGCATCACCTCGGCGTCCAGGCCCATGCGCCAGGCACCGAAGCTCTCGCCGATATCGCAGTTCAACAACAGGTTGTTCATGCAGGTTCCTTCAGGTCATTGCTCGCCGGACCTCACCACAGCGCCAGGCTGTAGCTGAGGATCAGGCGATTTTCGTCGAGGTCGTTGGCGAAATTCGAACGCACCGTGGCGTTGCGCCATTTCACCCCGAGGTTCTTCAGCGGCCCGCTCTGCACCACGTAGCCGAGGTCGGTGTTGCGTTCCCATTCCTTGCCGTCGTTGGCCGCGCCGCGGGCGACGTTGTCGCCGGAGACGTAGCGGCTCATGAAGCTCAGGCCGGGCAGGCCGAGCGCGCCGAAATCGTAGTCGTAGCGCAGTTGCCAGGAACGCTCGTCGACGTTGCCGAAGTCGCCGATCTGGATGAAGTTGACCAGGTACGGGTCGCTGCCGGCGATGTAGGGATAGGGATCGTCGCCACTGATCCGCTGGTAGCCGGCGGCCACCGCGTGGGCGCCCAGGCGCAGGCTGAAGAGGGCGCCGAAGGCGCGGTTGTCCAGTTCGCGGAAGCCGCCGTCCTCGCTGGCCCGGGCGAAGCGCAGGTCGCTCTTGAGCGAACGCTGTCCGCCGAGGTCGAGGGTGTGTACCAGGCCGGCGAAGGTCTGTCGGTAGATGTCCTTGAGCCGACCCTGGTGCAGGCTGGCGGTCAGCGCCGGGGTCAGGCGATAGTCGCCGCCGGCGAAGTCGAAGGCATCGCTGCGCCCGCCGATGCGGTTGGCGCTGAACACCTGGTAGTCGCTGGAGCTGTTCAGCTTGTTGCGGTCCAGGTGCGCGCCGCGCAGGGTCAGGCCGTCGATCTCCTGCACGTCGAGCAGCGCGCCACGGAACAGTTCCGGCAGCAGGCGGGTGTCGTTGGCCGAGACCAGCGGGCTCTTGAAGTGCAGCGCGCCGACCTTGAGCAGGCTGTTGGAGACCCGCGCCTTGGCGGTCAGGCCGAGCTTGGCGTAGTCATCCTGGGAGCCGCCGGCGGAGCCGTCGGCCGGCAGCAGCCCGGTTCCTCCGCTGCCGCTGCCGGAGTCGAGCTTGAAGCCGAGCAGGCCGATGGCGTCGACGCCGAAGCCGACGGTGCCTTCGCTGAAGCCGGACTCCAGGCGCAGGAGGAAGCCCTGCGCCCATTCGTCGGCGTTGTCGCGCGCGCCGCTCTGGCGGAAGTCGCGATTGAAGTAGAAGTTGCGCAGTTCGAGGCTGGCGTGGCTGTCCTCGACCAGGTCGGCCTGGGCGAGCAGCGGCCAGCCCAGCCCGCTGCCGGCGAGCAGCGCGGCAGCCAGGCGGGGAGTGGGATGCATGCTGGGATTTCCTCGGTCGACGGCTCAGAGTTCCAGTTGCTTGCCGCGGGTTTCCGGCAGGCTGAGGGCGGCGAGGATCACCACGCCGTAGGAGACCGCGGCGAAGGCGCCGATCCCCAGGCCCAGCGAGAGCTTCTGGCCGAGCATGCCGATCAGCATCGGGAACAGCGCGGCGATGGCGCGCCCGGCGTTGTAGCAGAAGCCCTGGCCGGAGCCGCGGATGCGGGTTGGGAACAGTTCGGTGAGGAACGAGCCCATGCCGCTGAAGATGCCCGAGGCGAAGAAGCCGAGCGGGAAGCCGAGCCAGAGCATGGCGCCGTTGCTCACCGGCAACTGGGTGTAGAGCAGGACCACGGTGAAGGAGCCGACGGCGAACAGGACGAAGTTCTTCTTGCGCCCGATCAGGTCGGTGAGGAAGGCACTGACCACGTAGCCGACGTAGGAGCCGAGGATCACCATCGCCAGGTAGCCGCTGGTGCCGAGCACGGTCAGCCCGCGTTCGGTCTTGAGGAAGGTCGGCAGCCAGGCGGTGATGGCGTAGTAGCCGCCGAGCGCGCCGGTGGTCAGCAGCGAGGCGCGCAGGGTGATGCTGAGCATCCCGGGGGCGAAGATCTCGTAGAAGCTGACCTTGTCGGCGCCCTGGTTGCGTTGCCTGGCCTCGCGGTAGATCTCCGGTTCCTTGACCAGCCGGCGTACCACCAGGACGAACAGCGCCGGCAACAGGCCGAGCATGAACAGCGCGCGCCAGGCCTCTTCCGGCGGCAGCAGGCTGAACATCAGCGAGTATAGGATGGCGGTGAGGCCCCAGCCGATGGCCCAGCCGGACTGCACCAGGCCGACCGCCTTGCCGCGGTCGCGGGCCTTGATCACTTCGCCGATGAGTACCGCGCCGGCGGTCCATTCGCCACCGAAGCCGAAGCCCATCAGGGTCCGTGCGACCAGCAACTGCTCGTAGTTCTGCGCGAGGCCGCAGAGGAAGGTGAAGAAGGCGAACCAGAGCACCGTCAGTTGCAGGGTCAGCACCCGGCCGATGCGGTCGGAGAGGATCCCGGCGATCCAGCCGCCGGCGGCGGAGGCGAGCAGGGTCATGGTGTGGATGAAGCCGGCTTCGCCGGTGCCGATCCCCCACAGGGCGATCAGGGTAGGGATCACGAAGCTGAGCATCTGGGTGTCCATGCCGTCCAGGCCGTAGCCGATCTTGCAGCTCCAGAAGGCCCGGCGTTCCTGCTTGTCGAGGGCGCGATACCAGCCGAAATGACCGTCCCGGGAAGCGTCCGGGCCGGCGTCGAGGGTCATGTGTTTTTCCATGGGGGCACCGATCGTCGTTATTGGTGTTATGAAGATTCGGTGGGCGCCGTCGCACCCGGTGGTCGCATTCTTCGAGGCTGGCCAGCGAGCGTCCAACTAATTTATGCGGCCGCCGGGGATAAGAAATTTCGATGGCGGAGCAGGCCGTCATGCGTCGATCATGTGCCGCCGGAAGGTGGGCGCTGGCATGGAAGCTGCTCGCTCCCGCCACCTTGTGTCCCTTGCCCGTCGGTACCCGCCACATGAACCTGAAATTCCTCGAGACCTTCGTCTGGGTCGCGCGCCTGAAGAGCTTCCGCCTCACCGCGGAGAAGCTGTTCAGCACCCAGGCTTCCATTTCCAGCCGGATCGCCGTGCTGGAGGACGAACTCGGCGTGAAACTGTTCGTCCGCGACTCGCGCGGCGTGACCCTGACCCCGGAAGGCGACAAGGTACTGGCCTACGCCGAGCGGATGATGGACACCATGCACGCGCTGAAGCAGTCGCTCGACACCGGCGCCAGCACCCAGGGACGGATTCGTATCGGCGCCATGGACACGGTCATCCACACCTGGCTGAGCCCGTTGGTGGCCAGGGTCACGGAAACCTTCCCGGCGGTGGAGATCGAGCTGATGGCGGACACCGCGCGCAACCTCTCCGAGCAGTTGCAGAAGGGCTACCTGGACCTGATCTTCCAGACCGACTCGCTGCGCCACGAGTCGGTGCTGAACCTCGAACTGGGCAGCTATCCGCTGCGCTGGATCGTTTCCACCGGCTCGATCTACCACCGCGACTACGCCTCGCTGGCGGACCTGGCGCGGGAGCGGGTGGTGACCTTCTCCAAGCACTCGCGGCCGCACCAGGACGTGCTCGGCCTGCTGCACGCCAACGGCGTCGCGGCGCCGCGCCTGAACTGCGTGAACTCGGTGGCGGCGATGACCCGCCTGCTGCGCGACGGCTTCGGCGTCGGCGCTTTGCCGCCGGCGCTGGTCAGCCAGGAACTGGAACGCGGCGAACTGACCCTGCTGCGCCTCGGCCCGCCGCCGCCGAACCTGCCGGTGGTGGTGTCCTGGCGCGGCGGCACCGGCCTGGAACTGGTGGACGAAGTGGTGGAGCTGAGCAAGGCGGTGCTGGCCGACTACGCGGCCAACGTCGGCCCGGAGTGCATGCTCCTGGCGCCGCTGAAGAAAGGAGTGGGGCGGCTGCGTTCGCGCTGATTCGGATTTTCCGATCGCCCCTGGCGGAAAAATCTCGTTGGACGCTGACCGCCGTCCGCTTCTACAAACCTGCCAACAACGACGTCCGCCAGCGCACGGAGCCGCCATGCCCGAACCGACCTTCCACGAACTCGCGCAACTGCCGCCGCCGGTCCTGCGCCAACTGATCCGCCGCGGCGACTACACCGGCCATACCAGCGGCCTCGGCCAGCGCCACTTGCAGGCCAACCTGGTGATCCTGCAGAAATCCTGGGCCGACGAGTTCCTTCGCTTCTGTGCCCTGAACCCCCGGGCCTGCCCGCTGCTCGACGTCAGCGAACCCGGCTCGCCGCACTTCGCCAGGCTCGGCGCGGATATCGACGTGCGCAGCGACCTGCCGCGCTACAGGGTGCATCGACGCGGTCAGGAGCCCGTCGAGGTGAGCGACATCGGCACCTTCTGGGAGGCGGATTTCGTCGCCTTCGCCATCGGCTGCTCGTTCTCCTTCGAACAGGCGTTGCTCGACGCCGGCATCGGCCTGCGCCACCTCGAGCTGGGGCGCAACGTGACGATGTACCGCAGCTCCATCGCTACCCGGCCGAGCGGTCGCCTGGCCGGGCCCACGGTGGTATCGATGCGGCCGTTGAAGGCCGCCGAGGCGATCCGGGCGATCCAGGTCACCAGCCGCTTCCCTATGACCCATGGCGCACCGCTGCACCTGGGCGATCCGGCGCTGATCGGCATCCGCGATCTGGCGCGGCCCGACTACGGCGACCCGGTGCCGCTCGCGGCGGACGAGATCCCGCTGTTCTGGGCCTGCGGGGTCACGCCCCAGGCGGTGCTCGCCGAGGTTCAGCCGGAGCTGTACATCAGTCACGCGCCGGGGCACATGCTGGTCAGCGACCGACTCTACGACGAGCTCTGAGAGGCGTCGTCCTTCGCCGGACCGGGGATGATCGCCAGGTGGCGCAGGGCATCCGGCTCCAGGCTGTAGCTCTTGCCGCTCGGCGCTTCGATGAGCCGCCCGAGGGCGTAGAGGGTGAAGTAGCGCACCGTTTCGGCGCAACCGAGGATGTCTTCGAGGTAGCGCCGATGCGGATAGCCCTGCAAGGTTTCCGGAGCGACGTAGAGGAATACCGGCTTGCCGTCGATGCGGTCGCGGAACTTGAAGCGGAAGCCCTGCGGCCGGCTCGGCGCACCGTAGCGCCGGACCAGGTCGGCGCCGCCGTAGAATACCTTGCCGGCGCTGCCCGGGGTGGCATAGCCGATGTGCTGGAAATAGGCGCGCAGCGGTATCCGGCCGAGGCCGCTGATGCGGATGTCCAGTTGCTTGAACTCTTCCGCCGGCAGCTCGGCGCGGGCCTGGCGGAAGGTGTCGACGAGCTGTTCGAAATCGCGGGTGCGCCGCCGCCGTTGCGTTCTCTGCCGAGGCGCGGCGGGAGCGTCGGCGCGCACTGCGGCGGAGGCCGGCGGCTGTTCCTCGGCGTCCGGGTCCGCTGGTGGCGGCGCGGCTTCCTCGGCGATGGCCGGATCGAATTCCTCGACGTAGGCGTCCAGCTTGTCGCGGATGCGCCGCTGGCCGGCCTCCTCGGCGGATTCGCCCGGGCGCAGAGCGTCCTCGTCGTCCTCGACGAACCACTCGCAGTTCGGCAGGTGGGTGGAGTGCGGGAACTTGCTGAAGTGCGCGGCCTTGCGGGTGTCCTGCGGCAGCTTGTCGTAGTTGCTCGCCGATACCTTGATCCCCTGTGCCCGGCACCCTTCGCTGGAGCAGAGGAAGTCGAAGCGTTTGCGCGGCTCGGCCTGGGAGAAGTATTCGCGGCGGGCACTGGCGATGGAGATCACCCGATCCAGTTGCACGCAGTAGGCCAGTGCTATCCGTTTGAACGCCATGTTCCCAGTCCTTCCGCCGGTTCGAGCGGGCCATTATGGCGCCTGGCGATGGGTAGGCAAGCCGGCGGCCTCCCGCGCCTGCCGAAGCCGGACGCACGGCCTCGCTCGAATTCAAGCGCAAGAACCGGAGTTCTTGCGCTTGAATGGCGAATTAGTCTGCGGGCATCATCCGCTCCCACAGGGGAAACGCCATGAGCCAGCAGCCCGATCCTTGCAACGCCTACCACACCGACGAACAGCGCTGGGCCGCCGTGCTGGCGCGCGACGCGGCGGCGGACGGGGCGTTCGTCTATGCGGTGAAGACCACCGGGGTCTATTGCCGCCCGAGTTCCTCGGCGCGTCGGCCCAGGCGCGAGAACGTCGAGTTCTTCGCCACTGCCGAGGCCGCCGAGGCCGCCGGCTATCGGCCCAGCCGGCGCGCCGCCGGCGACCGCAGCCTGGCGGCGGAGCAGCGCGCCGAGCGGGTGGCGCAGGCCTGCCGGATGATCGAGACGGCGGAGACGCCGCCGGCACTGGAGGCGCTGGCCGCCCGACTGGGCATGAGTCCGTTCCACTTCCATCGTCTGTTCAAGGCCGAAACCGGCCTGACGCCCAAGGCCTACGCCTCGGCCTATCGTGCCCGGCGCCTGCGCGAGCGCCTGGGCCAGGCGTCCGCCTCGGTGACCGAGGCGATCTACGACTCCGGTTTCAACTCCAACAGCCGCTTCTACGAGTCCTCGTCGCAACGCCTCGGCATGCGCCCGCGCGATTACCGCGATGGCGGCGCCGGCGCGGCGATCCGTTTCGCCATCGGCCAATGCTCGCTGGGCGCGATCCTGGTGGCGCAGAGCCAGCGCGGCATCTGCGCGATCCTCCTCGGCGAGGAGCCGGAGCCATTGCTGCGCGAGTTGCAGGACCAGTTCCCGCGCGCCCAGCTACTCGGCGGCGACGCCGACTTCGAACGGCTGGTGGCGCAGGTGGTGGGCTTCGTCGAGTCGCCTCAACTGGGGCTGGACCTGCCGCTGGACGTGCGCGGTACGGCGTTCCAGGAACGGGTCTGGCAGGCGCTGCGGGAAATACCGCCGGGCAGCACGGCGAGCTATGCGCAGGTCGCCGAACGGATCGGCGCGCCGCGAGCGGTGCGCGCGGTGGCGCAGGCCTGCGCGGCGAACCGGATCGCAGTGGCGATTCCCTGCCACCGGGTGGTACGTCGCGACGGCGACATTTCCGGCTACCGCTGGGGCGTGGAGCGCAAGCGCGAACTGCTGCGCAGGGAAGAGCGGGATTGAACCCAAGGCCAGGCGATACGCGGCCCGGAATGCAAAAAGCCCACTCGATGGTGGGCTCTATGCAATGGGGCGCTGGTCCTTCAGCTGGTTCCAGTATCCATGTCAGCGGTGAAAATTTCGTGAAATGAAACGACAACCCTGACCGTTCGTCCTTTCCTCCGTCGTTTCATTCGTCGCTGCACGCACGCGCCTGCTTCAGGTAGTGCAACACCTGGCGCTCGCCGTGGGAGTCCAGGTACACCAGGGTGGCGCGCACCACCTGGCAGGTATCGCTGGGCGCCTCGTCGACGCTCAGCACCCTGGCCACGTCCAGCGGCATGCCGTAGACGTAGTCGGCAGTCGCCGCACCGGCGATGGCCGGCACCAGCAGTAGTGCGACGCAGCAGAGGTAGAGCTTGGCTCGGTTCATGGACGGTATCTCTCCATCCCCCCGCGAAGCGACGGCGCAAGGGCGCCGCCGACGCCATGGGTGGAACCCGCTTCGTCGGTCGCGACGGGTTCGCCACCTCCGTCCAGCAGTATAGGATGACGGTCTCAGTGCGGCTTGATCGCCACCTTCAGTACGTTGTCACGCTGGTTGGCGAACAGGTCGTAAGCGGCGACGATGTCGTCGAGGCGGTATTCGTGGCTGACCAAAGGCCCGAGGTTGACCCGGCCCGAAGCCACGATATTGAGCAGTCGGCGCATGCGCTCCTTGCCGCCGGGGCACAGCGCGGTATTGATCCGGTGGTCGCCGAGGCCGGCGGCGAAGGCCGACAACGGAATCGTCAGGTCTTCCGAATAGACCCCGAGGCTGGAAAGGGTGCCGCCGGGCTTGAGCACCCTCAGGGCGGTCTCGAAGGTCGATTGCGTACCGAGTGCCTCGATCGAAGCATCCACGCCGCGCCCGCCGGTGAGTTTGAGAATTTCCTCGATCACGTCGCACTCCCTGAAGTTCAGCGTGACGTCGGCGCCCATTCCACGGGCGATATCGAGGCGATGGGCGTTGCCGTCGATGGCGATGATCGTGCTGGCGCCCAGCAGCCGGGCGCCGGCGGTGGCGCACAGGCCTATGGGACCCTGGGCGAAGATCGCCACGCTATCGCCGATGCGGATGTTGGCGTTCTCCGCGCCCTTGAAGCCCGTGGACATGATGTCCGGACACATCAGCACCTGTTCGTCGCTGAGACCATCGGGTATGGGGGCAAGGTTGGCCTGAGCGTCGGGAACCAGCACATACTCGGCCTGGGTGCCGTCGATCAGGTTGCCGAAGCGCCAACCGGCGGTCGCCTTGTAGCCATGGCAGGCGCAACGGCCGGATTCCACCAGGTAGCTGCCGTCCTGCGACGGTACGCCGTCCTGGGCGGCATAGGAGTTGAAGTTGGGGCAGATGGCACCGGCGATCACGCGTTGGCCTTCGCGGTAGCCGACCACCGCGCTGCCGAGCTTTTCGATGATCCCGACCGGCTCGTGGCCCACCGTCAGGCCGGGCGCGACCGGATACTCGCCCTTGAGGATGTGCACGTCGGTGCCGCAGAGCGTGGTGGTGGTGATGCGCACCAATGCATCGTTCGGCCCCACGTCGGGAATCGGCTTGTCGACCAGCTCGATACGGCCGGGCTGGATGAATACGGCGGCTTTCATCATCTTGCTCATGGAGCATCCTCACGGGTGGAGGCCCTGGGGCGGCACGGGGCGGGAAAGAACGGACGGATGCCAGGACAGTGGCGGAATTGCCGTCCGATGTCCTTGATATGGGTCATGGCCGCGATGGACGCGGGTTCGCGAAGTACCGACCTGGCGTTTTTGCTGGGAAATGTCCTCGCCCGGTTCGCTGCGGAACTACCCAAGCCCCTTCGCTGTGGCTTGGGTCGACGCTGAACGCGGGAGGGCGGGGGCGTTGCACCCATGTCGGGAGTTCGCCGCGGCGGGCCGACGCTGCGCTCTTGGCAAAGGCAGCGTCGGGCCTTGGCCCAAAGGCTATCGCCTCAGGCCTTGCTCGCGGCCAGATAGGAGGCCAGGCGCCGGCCCATCTCCTCGCCGAGGGCCTGGAGGCCGCTCATGGGACGGACCATCACTTCGAAGTCGACGATCCGGCCGTCGTCGTCGAAGCGGATCATGTCGATGCCTTTCAGTTCGCGTTCGCCGACCCGTGCGCTGAATTCCAGCACCACGCTGCGGCCGTCGGCGCTGGCCAACTGGCGGTGATAGGCGAAATCCTCGAAGACCGTGAGCACGGTATTCAGGATCATCGAGACCACCGGTGCGCCGGCATACGGCTTGTGCGCCATCGGCGAGCGGAACACGGCGTCGGGGTGCAGCAGGCGCGGCAACCCGGAGAGGTCGCGGCGGGCGATCAGCCCGTGCCATTCGGCGAGGGTGGCGGCGGCGTTGGCTTCGAGCGGCAGGCTGGTCATACGGTGGCTCCTCTGGCGGGTGCTGGACTGTATCCCCGGGGCGGCCTGGGGCCGGTTGCGGGGCGGAGCCTCACCATAGGTTGCGGGAAAGGCCTCGCTCAATGATCGAAAGTGACGGAAGACTGATCCTCGCGCGCAACCTATGACTCAGCCCTGTTCGATCTGCACGATCTGCTCGCGTAGCCATTGCAGGCCGGGCGTCGCTTCCTGCTGGCGATGCCAGATCAGGTTGACCTGCACCGGGGCCATCTCGAAGGGGACGTCCGCCAGTTGCAAACCATGGCTGCCGGCGAAGCGCTCGGCCAGGCGGCGTGGCACGGTGCCGAGCAGCTCGGTGCTGGCGACGATGGCCGGGATGGTCAGGTAGTGAGGCACCAGCAATTGCACCTGGCGCTGCACCCTGGCCGAGCCGAGGACGATCTCCAGCGGACTGCCGCGCCCGACCCGCGGCAGGATCGAGACGTGCTGCGCGGCCTCGTAGGCCGCGCGGTCGAGGCCGCCGCGGAAGGCCGGATGGCCCTGCCGGCCGATCACCACCAGGCGTTCCTCGCCGACCGGCCGGTAGGCCAGCTCGGGCTCGTCGAAGTACAGGTAGTCGATCGCCAGGTCGAGTTCGCCGCTGGCCAGTTGCGCCGGGATCGAGGCGCCTTCGTCGGGACGTACCTCCAGCGTCACCCGCGGGGCCAGGGTCTTCAGGCGGGTCACCAGGCCCGGCAGCAGGCGCAACTGGGCATAGTCGTTCATCGTCAGGCGAAAGGTCCGCGCAGTGTGCGGATCGAAGGTTTCCTGGGAGCCAAGGCCGGCCTGCAGCAGATGCAGGGCCTGGCGCACCGGCACGTACAGGGCGAGGGCGGCGGCGGTGGGTTCCAGGCCCTTGGCGGCGCGCCGGAACAGCGGCTGGTCGAGCTGTTCGCGCAGGCGGGCGAGGGCGTTGCTCACCGCCGGCTGGCTGCGATGCAGGCGGATCGCCGCGCGCGACAGGTTGCGTTCGCGCATCAGGGCATCGAAGACCAGAAGCAGGTTGAGGTCGAGCTGCTGCAAGTTCAGCTTCATGAATAATCCTCATTCTATTTATCCATTACCCTGATAAGACTGGCATCGCTACACTCGAATGCAAGCCCTTCCGCCCCGGCGGATCGGCCCGGTTCGCGGCCCAGCCAATAACAATCACACGCGAGATGCCGACCATGTCCTTCGATCCCCAACCCTTTCGCCAGCAGTACCGCGCGGCCATCCGGCCCGGCTACAACCCCTGGCTGCACGCCGGCTTCGTCCTCGCCTACGGCGGCGCCTGGATCGTCTTCTTCCTCTCCCGGCTCGAGCAGCCGAGCCTGCTGGAATGGCTGACGGTGCCGGCCGCGCTGGTGTTCTTCAACTGGGGCGAGTACCGCATCCACAAGTCCCTCGGCCACCACAAGCACCCGCTGGGGCGGATGTTCTACAAGCGCCATACCGGCGACCACCACAGCTTCTTCGTCGCCGGCCAGATGCGCTACGAACAGGCCCGCGACTGGCGGGTGATCCTGTTCCCGGCCTGGCTGGTGGTGGTCTTCAGCCTCGGCGCGCTGCTCGCCTGGAGCCTGCTCGGCCTGCTGAACGACAACCTCGCCGCGCTGTTCGCCGCGACCCTGCTGCTGGGCTACCTCAGCTACGAGATCTTCCACGCCTGCGAACACCTGCCGCCGGAGCATCCGCTCAGCCGTCTGCCGTGGATCCGCCACATGCGCCGCCTGCACGAACTGCATCACCGTCGCGAGCTGATGCAGACGCACAACTTCAACCTGGTCTTCCCGTTGATGGACTGGTGCTACGGTACCCTCCACTGGGAAGCGGAAACCGCCGAGGAGCACGCCATGACCCGCATGCAGCACCGAATCGAGATCGCCCGCGGGCCCGAGGCGACCCTCGCCTACGCCGCCAGCCCGGGGCTCTGGCCGGAATGGCATCCCTCGTCGTTGCGGGTCGACGGCGCCGCTGGCCCGCTGCCGGCCGGCGCGCGCTTCGAGGAGGACATCCACGCCGGCGGCCGCGCCGGGCACTTGTCCTGGACGGTGGTCGAGTACCAGCCGGGACACCTGTGGCGCGCCAACGCCCGTGGCGACCGGGGGCTGCACCTGCGCCTGAGCTACGAATGCCAGCCGAGCGCGGCCGGCACCCGCTTCGTGCGCACCCTGGAATACCGCTTCGACGGCTGGTCGATGCGCCTGGCCAACCTGTTCCTGCTGCGCCGTCGCATCGAACGCGAGTCGGAGGAGTCCATGCACCGCCTGCGTCGGGTCGCCGAGGCGCGGATAGCGGCGGCGGAAAGCGTATGATCGGGGTCCGCGGGGGCGGATCGCAGAAGGACACCGATGAACAAGTTTGCCGAAATGACCACCTTCGTCAGCGTGGTCGACGCCCATAGCTTCTCCGAGGCCGCCCGCCGCCTGGGCACCACCAAGTCGCAAGTCAGCCAGCGTATCCAGCAACTGGAGAGGCGCCTGGGCCGGGTGCTGCTGAACCGCACCCGGCCGCTGAGTCTCACCGACCCCGGTCGCACCTACTACGAACATGCCTGCCGCCTGCTACAGGAGCTGGAGCAGGCGGAAGCCTCGGTGCTCGACGCCGACGACGACCTGCGCGGCCAGTTGCGCCTCTCCGCGCCGCTGGCCTTCACTCCGCGCTACCTGGCGCCGCTGCTGGCGCGCTTCGCCGAGCGCCATCCGCAATTGCGGGTGGACGTGCAGGCCGACGATCGTTTCGTCAACCTCCAGGAACCGCGCTTCGACATGGCCCTGCGCATGGGCCGGCTGGACGACTCCTGCCTGGTGGCGCGGCCGATCACCGCCAACCGCCACCTGCTCTGCGCCAGTCCCGACTACCTGGCGCGGCATGGCGTGCCGCAGCATCCCGAGGAATTACAGGCGCACGACGGGCTGGTCTACTACAACCGCGAGCCCGGCGGCATGCTCTGTCTGCCGGTGGACGGCGAACCGGCCTCGTTCCGCATCCGGGTGAGGATGCGCACCGACTCCGGGCACCAGTTGCTCGAAGGTGCGCGCGCCGGGCTCGGCCTGGCGATCCTGCCGAGCTTCCTGGCCGCCGATGCCTTGCTGGCCGGCGAGCTGCTGCCGGTCCTGCCTGGCTACTCGCCGGACGGCGGGCAGGTTTCCGTGGTCTACCGCAAGACCCAACGGACGCCCCGGAAGATCCTCGTCCTCGGCCAGTTCCTCGAAGAGGAAATCGGCGATCCGGCACCCTGGGACCGCGCGCTCATCGAGCGTGGCCTGTTGCCGCCGGGCTGAGTTCGGAAAAACCGAACCAGCGGTTCGCCTTCCGCTGTCTGTCGCCGAGGGCGCGCCGGGCATAGCGTTGCTCCCGTCAATCGATCTGGATACGGGAGAACCCCATGCACCAACCCGAAAACCCGGCGCGCCGCACCTTGCTGGCGCAGACCGTCGCCGGCTCCGCCGCGCTCGCCCTGGGCTCGCTGCTCGGCGGCGCGCCCGGCGTGGCCAGCGCCACGGCGGAAACGCCCCGCAAGGCCTTCGATGGCGGCAGGATCGATGTGCTGATCGTCGGCGGCGGCTCCGCCGGCGCGGTCCTCGCCCGGCGCCTGAGCGAGCGCGGCGACCGCCGGGTACTGTTGCTGGAAGCCGGCCAGGCCTATCCGGCCTGGGACTACCCCAGGATCATCGCCAGCAGCGACAGCGTCGGCGGCGACCCCTCCAGCGACTGGGGCTACCAGTCCCAACCGGGGGCGATCGGGCACCCGATCCATGCGATCCGCGGCAAGGTCCTCGGCGGCAGCTCGGCGATCAACGGCGCGGTGGCGATCCGCGCGCGGCGCGAAGACTTCGCCCGCTGGAACCTGCCGGGCTGGTCCTACGACGACCTGTTGCCGGCGTTCCGCCGCCTGGAGACCCGCCAGGGCGGCGACCCGGCCCTGCACGGCGGGGACGGACCGCTGCCGGTGCGGCAACTGAGCCGCGCCGATCTCTCGCTGATGCAGAGGGCCTTCGTCGACGCCACCCTGGCCAACGGTTTCAAGGCCATCGCCGATTTCGACGGCGCCGACGCCAACGGCGTCGGGCCGTACCCGATGAATGTCGTCAACGGTGTGCGCGTCAACACCGGCATGGCCTACCTCGACAACGCCGTGCGCGCTCGCGCCAACCTGTCGATCCGCGGCGACGCGCTGGTCGACCGGGTGCTCTTCGAAGGCAAGCGCGCGGTGGGCGTGCGCCTGGCCTCCGGCGAGGAAATCCACGCCGGCGAAGTGATCCTCAGCGCCGGCGCCTACGGCAGCCCGGCGATCCTGCTGCGCTCCGGTGTCGGCCCGGCCGACGAGCTGAAGGCGCTGTCGATCCCGTTGCTTGCCGACTTGCCGGTGGGCCGCCGGCTCAAGGACCATCCGTTCTACTACAACGCCTATGCCGCCCGGCCGGAGCGCATCGGCGCGCAGTCGCCGGTGATCGGCGCCAAGCTCTGGACCCATAGCTCGCGGGCGCAGAACGGCGAGCTGGACCTGCACATCACCGCCACCCACCTGTTCCCCGCCGAGATGAGCCCGACTGGGGTCGGCTTCGTCCTCGCCGTGGCCCTGACCCGGCCGCAATCGCTGGGCAGTGTGCGCCTGGCCAGCCGCGACCCGGCCGTCGCGCCGCTGATCGACCTGAACTTCCTCGCCGAGGCCGAAGACCGCGCGCGGTTGCTGGAAGGGGTCAAGCTGGCGCGCCGGATAGGCCGCAGCGAACCGCTCGCCGGGCTGATCCACGCCGAACTCGGGCCGGGGCCCGAGGCACGCAGCGATGCGCAGATCGAAGCGGCGATCCGCGCCACCCTCGATACCTACCACCACCCGACCTCCAGCGCGCCGATGGGCCGCGCCGGCGAGCGCTGGGCGGTGGTCGACCTGGAGGGCAGGGTGCATGGCCTGCAAGGATTGCGGGTGATCGACGCCTCGATCTTCCCCGATGCCATTTCGGTGGCCACCAACATCACCACCATCGCCGTTGCCGAGCACCTCGCGCAGCGCATCGCCTGACCGACCCAGGAGAACTTGCAGATGAACGGACACGCCAGACACTGGATCGACGGCGCATGGCTCGATTCCGCGCAGCGGGGACAATCCTTCGACCCCGCCAGCGGCCAGCCGATCGGCACCTACGCCGACGGCGGGCGGGCCGAGGCCGACGCGGCGATCGCCGCCGCTGTGCGCGCCTTCGAAGATGGTCCCTGGAAGGACGACCACGCGCTGCGCGCGAAAGCCCTGGAGGAAATCGCCGCGGCCTTCGAGCGGCATGCCGATGCGCTCATCGACCTGCTTGCCCTGGAGAACGGCAAGATCAAGCCCGAGGCTGCCTTCGAGGTCGGCATGGTGCCGGGCAAGCTGCGCTACTACGCCGGCCTGGCGCGCAGCGAACGGGGCGCCAGCGGCACGCCGCGCCCCGACGTGGTGTCGCTGGTGCTGCGCGAGCCGATGGGCGTCGCCGGCATCATCGTGCCGTGGAATTCACCGGTGGTGCTGATGATCCGCTCCCTGGCGCCGGCGCTGGCCGCCGGTACCACCACGGTGGTGAAGATGCCGGGGCAGACCGCGCAGACCAACGCCATGGTCGCGCGGATCATCGCCGAAGCGCCGTCGCTGCCTGCCGGGGCGGTGAACATCTTCAGCGAATCGGGTTCCGAAGGCGCCCGGCGATTGATCGACGCGGCCGAGGTGCCGGTGATCAGCTTCACCGGCTCGAGCGCCACCGGCCGAGCGATTTCCGCCGCCGGCGCGCGGCACCTGAAGCGCTTCGGCCTGGAACTGGGCGGCAAGACACCGCACCTGGTGTTCGACGACGCCGACCTGGACGCCGCCTTGCCCGTGCTGGAGAAGTCGCTGACGGTGTTCGCCGGGCAGTTCTGCATGACCGGTTCGCGCCTGCTGGTGCAGCGCGGCGTTGCCGAACGGCTACGCGAACGCCTGGCGCAGCGCCTGGAAAACCTGCGCGTGGGGCCGGCGGCGGACCCGCGCAGCGACATGGGGCCGCTGATCGACAAGGCCAACGTCGAGCGCGTCGAGCGAGCCGTACGCCAGGCCATCGCCGCCGGCGCGCGGGTGGTGGTCCGCGGCGGCCCGGTAACCGAGGGCGAGCTGGCGGCCGGCGCCTTCTACCGTCCGACCCTGCTGGAGGTCGATGATCCGGACCTGGACATCGTGCAACAGGAAACCTTCGGACCGGTGCTGACCCTGCAGGTATTCGAGCACGAGGAGGAGGGCGTCGCCCTGGCCAACCGCAGCGAGTACGGGCTGGCGGCCGGGGTCTGGACCCGCGATGTCGCGCGTGCCTTCCGGGTGGCGCGGAAGATTCGCGCCGGCACCGTGTGGATCAACGACTGGGCCAAGGTCTACGACGAATTCGAGGAGGGCGGCTACCGCCAGTCCGGCCTCGGCCGGCTGAACGGGGTCGCCGCCCTGGACGACTTCGTCGAATACAAGCACATCAGCCTGACCACCGGCGCGGCCTGAGCCTGGGCGAGCGGTGCGGCCGACGGCGCCGCCCGCTACTCCCAGGAGCGGGAATACACGTGTTCGCGGAACAGCTCGGGCAATCCGGAAACCTGCTTGAAACGCAGCACCTCGTCATTGTCCATGCCCAGTTCGCGGGCCACGTCGGCCTCGCTCCAGCCGGCCTTGAGCAGGGTCACCACGATCGCCGTCATCGGCAATACGCCGTGCACGCCGCGTGCTCGGTTGTGGCGGATGGTGGCGGCGATGCGCTCGCTGTCGCCTTCACGCCCGGCGCGTATCGCGGCGATCGGCAGGTAGCCGTGCAGACGCTGGCGCAGCGCGCCCTTGGCGCTGCCCACGCGCAGGCGGTGAAAGCCGTCGACCACCTCGTAGCGCCCGTCGGCCTGCGGATAGGCGACGATGGGCTGGGTGAATCCGTCGGACTCGATGGACAGCCTCAGCAGTCGCATCTCCGGTGGCGCGACGGTATTGGGGTTGTAGTCGTTGCCGGCGACGCGCTCGGCACGCACCCACTGCACGCAATCGACCGGCTCTTCGGCGAACGGACTGTGCGCGTGGAGCAGCCGGCGGATCCGGTTGATGGCTTCAATCCGCTCGGCAAGCGGCAACCCGTGCAGTTCGCCGAACAGCGCCTCGGCTCGCTCCGTCAGTGTCTTTGTCTGTGCCATGGGCTTTCCTCATGAGCGTCACCCAGCTACCCCGGGTGGAATGCACGGCGAAGCCGTGCGGTTCGAGAAGGCGCGCGCAGGCCTGGGGCGCGCGGGTGGTACAGGCCAGCCCGAGTTGGTCGACATGCCCGAGGACCCGCTCGCGCAGGGTGCGGAACAGCCCGCGACCGCGCGCTTCCGCACGCAGGTAGGCATCGCGCAGGCGAACCACGTCGGGATGTTGCTCCAGGCTGACGAACCCCAGTATCCGCGTGTCCCCCTGGCGGCGGAGCACGAACCAGCGGTGGTAGGGACCGTCGCTCAGCGGGTAGCCGCCGCATTCGCGGCGCACCCGGGCGCTGGCGAAGAAGCGGCCCATGCTGGCGAAGAAGGCGGCCTCGTCGTCGAACGAGCGCCACTGCAGGATCTCGCAGTCTTGCGGGCGGATCACGAGCGCTTCTCCCGACCGGGGACCAGTCTGTCGATATCGGCCTGGGAGAAGCCGAAGGACAGCGAGCGGGCCATGTCCTGCTTCAGCAGGGATAGCGCGATACGCCGCCAGGACGGCTGCTTGCGACGATTCTCCAGGGCCGGGATCCCCGCGTCCGGCCAGATGGCAAGGGGATAGTCGTGCTGCTTCCACCAGAGGATGAAACGCTCGATGCGCCGCTGGTAGATGCCGCGCAGAGGCGGCGGCATGCTGCGCAGGAGGAACTGGCTGTACTCGCGCCAGGTGCCGAAGGAGGGCGGCAGGCCAAGGCCGCCACGGTAGCCGAGGAAGCGCTGGCGACAATAGCGCGCCCCATAGTTGGCGCCGGCGACGCGCCGGACTACCTTGAACCAGGTGCGTGGCTCGATCCGGTGGAACAGGTCGAGGCCCTTGCGCTGGTCGTCGCCATAGGGCTGGCAGATGCGCATCTGCGAGAACGGCACGCCGGCGCGGTACATCTGGTCGTAGAGGCGGTTATAGGCGTAGCCGTGGTCGGCGACGCAACGCCAGAGATCCTCGAAACGCCAGTCGTAGATCGGGAAGAAGCTCACCGCCTGCGGGTTGGCCCGGTCGCGCGCGCTCCAGGCCAGCGGCGCGGAGCCGCCCGGCGGCGTCCAGGCGCATTGTTTCGCCCGGCTCCTGCGCTTGACCGCCAGGTAGCGATTGAGCGATTCGTCCGAACGGATGCCGACCAGGAACGCGGTAGGCTCTTCCCTGGCCAGCCAGGCGTTGAAGCCGGCGACGAACTCCTCGAACTCCATGCGGTAGCGGTAGAAGGGGAAGAACGCCGGGTCGCTGATCACCCCTCGCTGCTTCGGTAGCGGGCGCACCCAGTCGGCCTCGGCGCCGGGCTCCCAGCAGCACCAGTAGGGTTCCTCCAGGCTGGAGGCGTTGCGCAGGTTGAGTGGCAGACAGACCCACCAGGGGCGTACGTCGGGACGCCCGAGCATCTCGCTGACGTGATCGATGGTGGCCTGGTACTGCCCCTCCAGGTCGATGAACAGTACGTCCACCGGGCTGCGTCCCAACTCGCGTGCCACGTCCAGCGCCAATTGCAGGGTGACCGAGCTGTCCTTGCCACCGGAGAAGGCGACACAGACGCGCTCGAAGTTCCGGAATACCAGTCGGAGGCGGGATAGGGTTGCGGCATGCACATCGGCATCCTGGTAATGCTTGCCTGCCATGGGTGCGAACCTCTTCTTTTAATAACTATTGAGGGAGACCGTTGCGACGACGGTCCATGTGCAATGTTTGTTTCGGAGTTTCTCCAGGCTATTTTTTCGAGAGTCGCGGCAGCCGGCACGTTCGGCGACGTTGGACTCCGAATCAGTGGATAACGGAAATATGTCCAGGCACTTGGCAGAGCGACGACCAACAGGCCCGACAACTGTCGTGCAGGAACTTTTTCAATGCTAGGCGAAGCCGTGGTTCGAGTTGTTGACTTGTCGCAAGACGGATTCTCCGAACAGCATCGGCGCAGCGCCCACTTGCAACGAGAGTGCGCACGCCGCCGTTGGCACTCGTCTGCGCACCGGACTTCTGAGCGGCGGCGGAAAAAGCTTGCTGCGCAAGGAGAAGCGCCTGCGGGTGAACATGGAAATTGCCCGGGAAAAGTCGACGGTAATTATTCGTTGAATAACAGGGAAGTGCATACTCCAACTTGGAAGTTAACTGCATGGCACCATCCATGCATTACACGGATGACGGTTTTTATTATAAGTCCAAACTGGCGAAGACAAGCAAGAGAGGCCGGGATGCCAGAGTTCCATAGTCGGAAATACAAGCGTTGCAATGTCGACGGATAGCACGAAGAGGCGGCGGTACCCTGCGAAACGAGGCAATTCCCCGAATGGCGGGTACTCGAACGGATTTATAAGTCCGCCGTTCGGCGTTCACCTCGACGCCTGTGCACGGGATACTTATATCGGTGGTTCGCACCACTGATTATCGATTTGAACTCGTTCGAGTCTTTACCGCGTTCCCGGCCGAAATAAAAGGCGGGTGGACGATTATTGCCTCACACAAGGAACATAGGCATGACCAGAACTTCGAACCCATGCGCAGTGGTATTGGCCTTTGCGGCAATTGCCGCTTCGGGAACCGCGATGGCGGCAAACACTATCACATTCAGCGGCGAAGTGACCGACCAGACCTGCCAGGTCGCGGTCAACGGCTTCACCGACCCCACGGTGATCCTCGACAGCGTACCGGTGAGCGCCCTCGATGGCGCAGTGGGCCGCAGCGCCGGCGAAACCGCCTTCACCCTGCAACTCACCGATTGCGTCGCGCCGACGGCCGACGAGCATTTCACCACCCTGTTCCAGGCCACCAACCCCAGCGCCGCCGGGAACCTGGTGAACACCGCCGCCAGCGGCGCGACGGGCGTGGCGCTGCAATTGCTCGATAGCGTCGGCGGCAACCCGGTCGACCTGGCCGGCGGCGCGGCGGTGCCCGCCGGCGACATCGTGCTCGCCAACGGAGCCACCAGCACCAGCTACGACTACGCGGTGCAGTACGTCTCCGAAGCGGCGACCGTGACGCCCGGTCCGGTACTCGGCGTCGTGACCTACACGCTGCGTTACGAGTGAATGCCGGCGGCGCATGCGCCGCCCCTTCCTTTTCCCAGCACTAAAGCCGGGCCCGGTCGCTGGACCGTGCCCGGCCAGGTAAGCCGCATGCCCAGACATTCGTACCGATCCGGCAGGACATCGGCGCTTCTGCTCGTCCTGCTGGCGAGCATCGCCCAGGCGCGGGCAAGCGTGGTGGTGACCGGGACCCGGGTGATCTATCCCGGCGAGGCACGGGAGAAGACCGTGCAACTGAGCAATCGCGATGCGTTTCCCAACGTCGTCCAGGCCTGGGTCGACATCGACGCCCCGGACGCGCCGCCGGACCAGGCGGACGCGCCGTTCCTGGTCAACCCGGCGGTATTCCGCATGGCCCCGGACAGCGGCCAGACGCTGCGCATCGTCTACACCGGGCAGGGCCTGCCGGGCGATCGCGAATCGCTGTTCCATCTCAACGTCCTGCAGATCCCGCCACGCAACAGCAGCCATGCGGATCGGAACCAGATGCTGCTGATGCTGCGCAATCGCCTGAAGCTGTTCTACCGCCCGGCGGGCATCCAGGGCCGTCCCGAGGACCTGCCCGGGCAACTGCGTTTCGCACTGGTCCGGCGCAGCGCCGGCTGGGCGGTGCGGGTGGACAACCCGAGCGGCTACTACGCCTCGTTCGCCAGCGCCACGCTCAGCGTCGGCCAGCGCCGCTGGCGCTTGCGCAGCGGCATGCTGGAGCCGCGCAGCCATGCCGAATGGCAGGCCGAAACCCGAGAAGCCCTGCCGCCGGGACGCGTGCGCCTGCACGCGCTGCTGATCAACGACTACGGCGCCCATATGGATATCCGTCATGACCTATCGCCATGAACGCCGCTGCCGCACCGGCACGGCCCTGATGGCGGGCGGCATGGCGCTGGCGGCGAGCGCCTTCGGTCATGCCCAGCCCGGCTACGAATTCGATGATCGCCTGTTGCTCGGCTCTTCCCTGGGCGGCGGCGACCTGTCGCGCTTCAACCAGGACGGTCGGATCGATCCGGGTCGCTATCACGTCGATGTCTACCTCAACGAGCGCTTCGCCAGCCGCAGCGAAGTGAGTTTCCGCGCCAACCCCGCCAGCGGCGCGGTGGAGCCCTGCCTCGACGAAGACTTCCTGCGCCAGCGCCTCGGCGCCAAGCCTGGTGACGATCCGCGCAAGAGCGGCGACGGGCGCCACTGCGCCTTTCTCGGTGCACGCCTGCCCGGCTCGCGGTTCAGCCTGGACGTCGCCCGCCTGCGCCTGGATCTCTCGGTGCCGCAAGCCTTGCTCGACCTCAAGCCGCGCGGCTACGTCAGCCCCGAGGAGTGGGACGCCGGCGACAGCATGGGCTTCGTCAACTACGACACCAACCTCTATCGCTCCGAATACCGCGGCGGCGAATCGGGACGATCGGACTACGCCTATGTCGGCCTGAACAGCGGCATCAACCTCGGCCTGTGGCGTTTGCGCCACCAGTCCAACTACACCTATTCCCGCTACAACGGGCAGGCCAGGCGCAAGTGGAACAGCATCCGCACCTATGCCCAGCGCGCCTTGCCGGCCTGGCGCAGCGAACTGACGGCGGGGGAGAGCTACACCGCCGGCAACCTGCTCGGCAGCATCGGCTACCGCGGCCTGAGCCTGGCTACCGACGACCGCATGCTGCCCGAGTCCCTGCGCCGCTATGCGCCGCAGGTGCGCGGCACCGCGGCCACCGCGGCGCGGGTGGTGATCAGCCAGAACGGCAGGAAGATCCGCGAGGTGAATGTCGCCCCCGGTCCGTTCGTCATCGACGATCTCTACGACAGCGCCTATGCCGGCGATCTGGATGTCCAGGTGTTCGAAGCCGATGGCAGCGTATCGAGCTTCAGCGTGCCGTTCGCCTCGGTCCCGGAGTCCATGCGTCCCGGCCTGTCGCGCTACAGCTTCACCCTGGGCCAGGCGCGCCAGTATGGCGACGGCGACGACCTGTTCGCCGACTTCACCTACCAGCGCGGCATGAGCAACGCCCTGACCGCCAACCTGGGACTGCGTGTCGCCGACGACTACCTGGCCATGCTGGGCGGCGGCGTCCTCGCCACCCGCTTCGGCGCCTTCGGCCTGAACAGCACCTATTCCAGCGCACGCGTCGAGGATGGCGCGCGCAAGCAGGGCTGGCGCATCGGGCTCGACTACAGCCGGACCTTCCAGCCCACCGGCACTACCCTGACCCTGGCCGGCTACCGCTATTCCACCGAAGGCTACCGCGAACTCGGCGACGTGCTCGGCTCGCGCGACGCACTGCGCCACGGGGACACCTGGGATTCCGGCAGCTACAAGCAGCGCAACCAGTTCAACCTGCTGGTGAGCCAGGCCCTCGGCGGTTACGGCAACCTCTATCTTTCCGGCTCCTCCAGCGATTTCTACGACGGCAAGAGCCGCGACACCCAATTGCAGTTCGGCTACTCCAATACCTGGGGGCAGTTGAGCTACAACCTCGCCTGGTCGCGGCAGACCACCACCTACTACCAGGAGCAGGGCGACCAGGACCCTGGCGTCGAGCTGCTCCGGCGCGACCGGCGCAGCGGCCAGCGCAACGACACCCTGACCCTCAGCGTCTCCATGCCGCTGGGTTCTTCCAGTCGGGCGCCGACGCTCAGCGCCATGGCTACCCGGCGCTCCGGCGACAGCCGTGGCGGCAGCCTGCAAACCGGGCTGAACGGTACGCTGGGCGACGAGCGTACCTGGAGCTACGCGCTGTCCGCCAACCGCGACAGCGAGGTCGCCGACACCACCTGGAACGGCACGTTGCAGAAGCAGGCGGCGCTGGCCACCGTGAATGCCGGCTATGCCCAGGGCGATCGCTACCGGCAATACAGCGGCGGCATCCGTGGCGCGCTGGTCGCCCACCGCGACGGGCTGACCCTTGGCCCCAGCGTCGGCGATACCTTCGCCCTGGTCGAGGCCAAGGGCGCCAGCGGTGCCGCGATACGCGGCGGGCAGGGCGCGCGCATCGACGGCAACGGCTATGCGCTGGCCCCCTCGCTGTCGCCCTATCGCTACAACCCGATCTCACTCGATCCCGTTGGCATCGATCCCGACGCCGAACTGCTGGAAACCGAGCGCAAGGTCGCGCCCTACGCCGGTGCCAGCGTGCGCGTGACGTTCAGGACGCTGACCGGCCATCCGCTGCTGATCCAGGCGCGGCGCGAGGACGGCAGTGTGCTGCCGCTCGGCGCCGTGGTGGTCGACGACGGCGGGGCGGCCATCGGCATGGTCGGGCAGGGCGGCCAGGTCTATGCGCGCGCGGAAAACCAGCGGGGCAGGTTGCTGGTGCAATGGGGAACGGCGCGCAAGGAGCGTTGCGAGTTGCCCTACGACCTGGCCGGTGTGTCTCGCGACCAGGCGCTGATCCGCCTGCGCGGCACCTGCCGGGCAGCCACCACCGACTCCAACCTGGAGAACGCCAGATGAACCGCACGCTTCCCCTGCTGCCCGCGCTGGCCCTCGGCGTGTTGCTGGGGCTTCCCGCCAGTGGCCAGGCGACTTGCTACCGGGTCACCTCGGTAGGCAGCGAGACGACCACCTCGAACACCCAGATCCGCCCAGGCGAAGGTACCGCCGGCAGCTGGACCGGCGCCTGCGACACCTGCAATGGCTCGCTCGGCCTGCCCAGCGTGGTCAACGTCAGCGACGAGAGTTTCCAGCCCTATCCGACGCTCATCGCCAGCGCGGTGGCGCCGCTGACCCAGTACGGCGCCACCGGCGGCTACGACCCCGAACGGGTGTTCTTCCGCTGTAGCGCCGGGGACGCCGTCTACGAGATGTTTTCTACCAACGGCGACGATCTCTATAGCGGCTACTACACCGGCGCCGATACGGTGGGCAACGACATCGGCCTGCAGGATGCCTACCGGACCGCCTGGCCCAACGTGCTGCTGCGCCTGACCAACGTCGAGACGGGGGAAACCATCACGCCGATCTGGAAGGAGCGCCAGCTCTCCGGGCTGGACATAGACTCGCGCGGCTTCCAGCTGGTCAAGGCGAAGAACCTCGCAGCGGTACGCGCCGAGCTGTACAGCGCGCCGCTGGAGGCGATCCGCTACTACTCGCCGACGATCCTCTCGCAGCCCTATTCCTACACCCAGCCGGCGGCCTACATCGCCATCAAGGGGCCGGGCCTGACCGCGCCGACCGTCGGCCAGGCGCACGTGGGCGGCAACTGGGGCGGCTGGTACAGCAACTGGCCGGGTGCCATCGGGCTGTACCGCTACGTGACCCTGAAACGCTATCCCACCTGCGCGGTGATGACGGTCACCCCGCACGTGCAGTTCCCGTCCATCACCCTGGCCGAGATCGATAGCGGCGGCGTGCGCGAGGCGCCCTTCGAACTCACCTTCAAGTGCCAGAGCGGCATGACCAACGGCACCGGGGCCGGCGCCACGGCGCTGGGCATCCGCGTGTCCAGCGGGGCCCTGGCGGCCAGCCCGGCGCTGGGCCTGGTCAACGCCAGTGGCGGACTGTCCTACCTGCTCTCCGACCGTTATGGGGAGCCGGGCATTGCCCGTGGGGTCGGCATCCGCATCTACCGCGACGGCACGCCGATGACGCTCCTGGCCAACGAGAACTCCGCCGGCGGCAGCAACGCCGAGGCCACCGGCTGGTACCCCGCCATCGGTGGCGCGACCCAGGCCAACGGCGGTAGCGGCGGCATCGACCTGTACCGCGAAACCTTCCGCGCGCGCCTGGAGAAACTCGCGCTCGGCAGCCAGCCCGGCGTCACGGCGGGGCGAGTCGAGGCCACGGCGCAGGTGGTTATCCGTGTCCAGTAGGCGCGCGCTCGCGCTGCTGGCCATGCTTTGCCTCGCGCCGACGAGCGAGGCCGGAGTGACCGCGGAGCGCACCCGCCTGGTGTTCGTGGAGGGCCAGCGCGAGGCCTCGTTGCTGCTGGTCAACCAGAATCCCTACCCGGTGCTGGTGCAGGCGTGGGTCGATGACGGCGCCCTCGACGGCGAACCGGATACCGCGCTGGCTCCGTTCCTGCCGCTGCCGCCCGTATTCCGCCTGGAGCCGGGACGCCAGCGCAGCCTGCGCCTGCTGGCTACCGGCCAGGCCCAGGCACGGGATCGCGAATCGCTGTACTGGCTGAACATCTACGAGATCCCCCCGCAAGCCACCGCCGAGGCCGCTGGCCGGCCCCGGCTCACGGTCACCCTGCGAACCCAGATGAAGGTGCTGTACCGCCCGCACGGCCTGCATCCGCACGCCGAGGACGCGGCCGCCGAACTGGGCTTCGCGCTGCGCGACGAGACCCTGCGGGTGGACAACCCGACGCCGTACTTCGTGTCCCTGGCGGGGCTGGCGCTGGAGATAGGGGAGACGCGCCTGGATCTGCCCGGAACGCTGCTGGCTCCGCGCTCGCAACGACGCCTCGGCCTGCCGCGGCGGGTGGACGGCGGGACGCGCGGCGAGGTGGCGTTCGACTGGATCGACGACAACGGCGTCAGCCGCCAGGAAAGGAAAGCTCTACAGTGAACGGTTCCCCACAGGCTCGCCAGCACGAGCACCCACCGGCCGTTGCCGCCTCCCTGGCCGGCGACCTGCGCCTCGCCCGGCGTTTCCAGGCCGCCCTGGCGCGCGGTCGGGTGCGCCTGGACTGGCAGGCCGTACGGCATGCCGGGCATCCGGAATGGGAGCCGCTCTACCGGGAAACCCTGCTCAGGGTTACGGCCGCCAGCGGCGAGCCGCCGTTGCCGACCCAGGAACTGATCCTGGCGCTGGAGCGGCTCGGCCTGGTACGCCTGCTCGATCGCTGCGTGCTGGGCACGGTCCTCGACCGGCTGAACGCCGAGCCTACCTTGCGCCTGGCCTGCAACCTGTCGCGCCAGAGCGCGGCGATGGATGCCTGGTGGGAAGCGGTCTGCCGATGGCTGGCCGCCCGTCCGCAGGTGGCACGGAGGCTGACGCTGGAGCTGACCGAGACCGCCGTGGGCGAGAGAGTCGCGACCCGGGAGTTCATCCGACGCCTGCGCGAACATGGCGTGCGCATCGCGATAGACGACTTCGGCGCGGCGCACAACAACCTGGACTTCGTTCTCGATGCCCGTCCCGATGTGATCAAGATCGATTGCCGGTATACCCGCGAAGCACGTCGCTCGGCGAAGGGCGCCGAAGTGCTGCGCCATCTGCTGGCCCTGTGCCGCGAACTGGCGCCCTGCGTGGTCCTGGAAGGTCTCGAGGAGGACGATGCGTTCGCCCGGCTGCCGACCGGGGACGTCTATCTCCAGGGCAACGCGATCGCGCCGCCGATGCGGGTCGAACCGCCGCTGTCCGTACGCCGGCCGAAGAGCCGGGCGCGGATCGAGGCGCTGGCGAGCCGCCAGGGGTGACCGGGGAGGGCGCCCGGCCTGGCACGGTCGGCGAAAAATCTGAACGGTCGGCCGGCGGCGCCGTCACAGCAGCGACGATGCCGAGGTGCGTTGTGCCGAAGTCCCGGCATTTTTTCCCTGTCACGCCAACGGAGTCGACCATGAACAGAGCAATCAGCCTTCCCCTCAAGGGAGCCGCCTGGCTCCTGCTGGTCCTGGCCCTGCCTTTCGCCAACGCCCAGGACATGAACAAGACCGCGCCACAGACCTTCGTCAGCGAGGCCTCGGCGGCCGGCGTAGCGGAAATCGAAGCCGGCAAGATGGCGCTGGAAAAGAGCACCGCCGCCGATGTGAAGGTATTCGCCAAGCAGATGATCGACGACCACGGCAAGGTCAACGCCGAACTGCGCAGCCTGGCCGAGCGCAAGAAACTGGAGGTCGAAGACGACGCCAGCCTGACCGACAAGGCCAAGGCGACCCTGCTCGACCTGCGCGACGCCTCCTTCGACCCGGCCTACGCCAATAACCAGGTGGCGGCTCACGAAAAAGCCGTGGAACTGTTCACCCAGGCCGCGGACAACCTGACCGACCCGGAACTGCAGGCATTCGCCAAGACCCATCTGCCGGCCCTGAAGCATCACCTGGAGATGGCCCGCGCGCTGGCCAAGGCGCACCCATCCAAGTAACGCCCCCGCGGGCGGAGCCTGGCCAGGCATGAGTTTCAGCCTGTGGTTGCTGGTACTGGGCTGCATCCTGCTGACGCTCGGCCTGGCTTCGGCCTACCTGCGCCTGCTGCCGGTCAGCACGTCGTTCATCTACCTGCTGTTCGGCCTGGCCATCGGCCCGGCCGGGCTGCACGCCTGGCGCAGCGGCCTGGCGGACATCAGCGGCTGGTTCGAACACCTCAGCGAGGCGGCGTTGCTGATCTCGCTGTTCATCGGCGGCCTCAAGCTGCGCCTGCCGTTGCGCTCGCCGGCCTGGACCGCTGCCTGGCTGCTGGCCGGACCAGTCCTGCTCGGCTGTATCCTCGGCCTTACCCTGGGCGCGCATTTCCTGTTCGGCCTGGACTGGGGGCTGGCCTTGCTGGTCGCGGCGATCCTCGCGCCCACCGATCCGGTGCTGGCCAGCGACATCCAGGTCAACCACGCCGGCGACGACGACCGCCTGCGCTACGCCGTATCCGGCGAGGCGGGACTCAACGACGGCATCGCCTTTCCCTTCGTCATCGCCGCCCTGCTGCTGATCGGTCAGGGCGGCGGCCTGCCCGGGGAGTTCGACCGCAGCGGCCTGGACTGGCTGCTGCGCGACGTGCTCTGGGCGATTCCGCTCGGCCTGCTGGTGGGCTATTGCCTGGGCCATGGTCTCGGCCGCCTGGCCATCCACCTGCGGGCGCGGCACACCGACACCTCGGTGTCGGCCAACGACTTCCTCGCCCTGGCGCTGATCGCGCTGTCCTATGTCGGCGCCGACGCACTGGGCGGCTGGGGCTTCCTCGCCAGCTTCGCCGCCGGGATCGGCCTGCGCCACGCCGAGGTGGCGACGCTGGGGCGCGCCTCGGCACCGGCCGAGGCGCAGGCGGCCGCCGCCGACGTGCGCGAGGCAGGGCAGGCCAGCGGCGCCATCGAGTACGGCGCCGACCGCAGCGAACACCCGAAGGTGGCGGCCGGCGCGGTGATGCTCGACGTGCTCTCCTTCGGCAACCTGCTGGAGCGCTCGCTGGAAGTGCTGCTGGTGACCCTGCTCGGCGCCATGCTCTACCAGCACTGGGACTGGCGCGCGCTGCCGCTGGCGCTGCTGCTGTTCTGCGTGTGCCGGCCGGCGATGGTCTGGCTGCTGGTCGGCCGGCGGCTGATGCACCCGGCGCAGCGGCGCCTGCTCGGCTGGTTCGGCATCCGCGGCATCGGCAGCCTGTACTACCTCAGCTACGCGCTGAACCAGGGGCTGCCTACGGCGCTCGCGCATACCGCCAGCGACCTGGTGCTGAGCCTCGTCGCCCTGAGCATCTGCGTGCACGGCCTGAGCATCCAGCCGCTGCTGATGCGCCACGCGCGCAGCGTCAGTCGCCGCGATCGGGAATGATCGAGATCTTGCCGTTCTTCTCGAGGATGGCGAAGCGGATCTGCTCCATGCGTTCCAGGCCCTGGGTCTCGCGGGCGGCCAGGAGAATGTCTTCCTCGCGCAGGCGGGCCTCGGCCAGGCGTGCGTGCAATGGCCTGCCGTACTCGACGATGAGCGTCGGTGAGCCCTCGATCAGGGTGTCGAGCTTCGGATGGCGCAGCTTGAGCAGGGACAGACCGACGTCGATGACGATCAGGGTGATGATCACCAGTACCGCGTTGACCAGCGAGAAGTCGTCGCCCAGCAGCGCCTGCTGGGTGGCTTCGCCGATGATCATCAGCAGCAGCAGGTCGAAGGTGGTGATGTCGGTCAGTGAACGCCGCCCGGCGATGCGGAAGAGTACCAGCAGGACCAGGTAGAGCGCGGCGGCTCGCAGTATGGAATCCATCGTGCGCCTCCTCGGAACGGATGACTCAGGGGTAGATGAACTGGTCGAAGGCCAGGCTCTCGCCGGCGAACTCCAGTCGACTGGCGACTTCGCCGAGCTGGTTCGGCAACAACGTCAGGAACAGGCTCAGGCGACCGTCTTCGTCGAGCCTTCCCTCCAGTTCCAGGCCACCCCGCCAGCTGTGACTGCGCAGTGGTTGCGGTTGCAGGCTCTGGATGCTGTGCGCCTGTAGCAGTCCGCCGCCCAGGCGCACGCCAACTTCGGTGCCCGGCGCGCCGCGCAGATCGATGCGCAGGCGGCTGGCGGCGCCGCTGCGTTCGAAACGCTCGTAGGCCAGGGTCAGCCTGCCGCTGTCGCTGACCAGCGTCCGCGAACTCAGAGGCCCGCCGGCGAACACCCCGGTCAGCGCCAGGAGGATCACCCCGAGCAGGACCCACAGGCCCGCCCGTTCGAAACGCCAGGCGCGGCGCTGGCTTTCCAGGCGCTCCGGGATCGGATACTCGCGCTGGTCGAACGCATCGTCTGCGGCGTCTTCTGGGGCAGGGCGCATGGCTGGCTCCTTCGCTCGCGGTCTCTCAGGCTGGACCCCGGTCGACGTGGTTGGTGCCGGCGGGCTTACCAGCGGTCCGCGCGGGTCGGGCAATCTGCACGATGAACAGGCGCCTTCCGGGCACTCTGCTGATCGCACTTTGCGATCAGTCCGCGCCCAATCGCCGTGGTCACGCTGCTCCGGCGCAAGCGGGGCGGACGGCGCGAACCTTGCAGCGAAGCCTTCCTGACAATCCGACAGGGAGAACCATGGTGAACGGAGAAAACAAGATCGTCCTGGTCCTCGAAGAACACGCCGACCAGCTCTGGCGGATCGAGGAATTCCTCCTCGATCGAGGCTACGCGGTGCTCAGCGCGGCGAGTCGCGACGAAGCCCTCGACCACCTGGCCTCGGACGCGGTGATCGACCTGTTCCTGCTCAGCGAGCAGCTCGAAGGTCCTCTGAGCGGCAGCATGCTCATCGAAACCAGCCTGCCGGTGCGCCCGCGGATGCGGGTGATCCTGCTCAGCGACAGCGCTCGCGTCGGCATCGACCCGGCGGCACCCTATCCGGTGCTGCTCAAACCGGTGACCCTGGAGGAACTGGGGAAAGCCATCGACATGGTCCTGCACAGCGCGCCGGTCTGCCCCGGCGTCTGAGCACCGAGGAGCCCACCATGCCCAGCAGCAAGCCGCTCGCCGAGTACGCCCGCAAGCGCGATTTCCGCCAGACCCCGGAGCCCAGCGGCCGCAAGCCTCGCAAGGACAGCACCGGGCTGCTCCGCTATTGCGTCCAGAAGCACGACGCCAGCCGCCTGCACTACGACTTCCGCCTGGAGCTGGATGGCACCCTGAAGAGCTGGGCGGTGCCCAAGGGGCCGTGCCTCGACCCGGCGGTGAAGCGGCTCGCGGTGCAGGTTGAGGACCATCCGCTGGACTATGCCGATTTCGAAGGCAGCATCCCCCAGGGGCACTACGGCGCCGGCGATGTCATCGTCTGGGACCGAGGCGCCTGGACGCCTCTGGACGATCCGCGCGAGGGCCTGGAAAAGGGCCATCTCAGCTTCGCCCTGGATGGCGAGAAACTCTCCGGGCGTTGGCACCTGATCCGCACCAACCTGCGCGGCAAGCAGTCCCAGTGGTTCCTGGTCAAGGCCAAGGACGGCGAGGCGCGCAGCCTGGATCGCTTCGACGTGCTGAAGGAGCGTCCCGACAGCGTGCTCAGCGAGCGTACGCTGCTGCCCCGCCATGGCGAAGCCGCCACGCCCGCGGCCAGGCCGGCGCGACGCGGCAAGAGCGGGGGGAAGACGCCGATGCCCGAGTGGATCGCCCCCGAGCTGGCCAGCCTGGTCGAGCAGCCTCCGCGAGGGGAGTGGGCCTACGAACTCAAGCTGGACGGCTATCGGCTGATGAGCCGCATCGAAGACGGCCACGTGCGCCTGCTGACCCGCAACGGCCATGACTGGACCGAACGCCTGCCACACCTGGAGAAGGCCTTGGCCGGGCTCGGTCTGCAGCGCAGTTGGCTGGACGGCGAACTGGTCGTCCTCGACGAGGAGGGTCGACCGGACTTCCAGGCCCTGCAGAACGCCTTCGAGGAAGGTCGCGGCGAGAACATCCTGTACGTCCTCTTCGACCTGCCGTACCACGAAGGCGAGGATCTGCGCGATGTCGCCCTGGAGGAGCGCCGCGCGCGCCTGGAGGCGCTGCTGGAAGGGCGAGACGAAGACCCGCTGCGGTTCTCCGCGACGCTCGCGGAAGACCCCCGCGACCTGCTGGCCAGCGCCTGCAAGCTCGGTCTCGAAGGCGTGATCGGCAAGCGTCTGGGCAGCGCCTACCGTTCGCGCCGCAGCAACGACTGGATCAAGCTGAAGTGCCAGTTGCGCCAGGAGTTCGTGATCGTCGGCTATACCGAGCCGAAGGGCTCTCGCCGGCATATCGGCGCCTTGCTGCTCGGCCTCTACAGCCCTGACGAGGAGCGCCGGCTGCGCTATGCCGGCAAGGTCGGCAGCGGCTTCACCGCGGCCAGCCTGAAGAAGGTCCGTGAGCGCCTGGAACCCCTCGCGGTCCGCTCCAGCCCATTGGCGAAGGTGCCGCCGGCGCGCGAGACCGGGTCGGTGCAGTGGGTGCGCCCGCAACAGCTGTGCGAGGTTTCCTATGCGCAGATGACCCGTGGCGGGATCATCCGCCAGGCAGTGTTCCACGGCTTGCGCGAAGACAAGCCGGCGCGCGAGGTGACCGGCGAGCGTCCCGCCGGCCCGCCGCCGCTGCGCGGCGCGCGCAAGGCCAGCGCCGGTGCGTCGCGGGCGGCCACCGCCGGCGTGCGCATCAGCCATCCGCAGCGGCTGATCGACCCGTCGATCCAGGCCAGCAAGCTGGAACTCGCCGAGTTCCATGCGCGCTACGCCGACCTGCTCCTGCGCGACCTGCGCGAGCGCCCGGTGTCGCTGGTGCGCGGCCCCGACGGAATCGGCGGCGAACTGTTCTTCCAGAAGCACGCGGCGCGCCTGAAGATCCCCGGCATCGTCCAGCTCGACCCGGCGCTCGATCCCGGTCATCCGCCGCTGTTGCAAATCCGCAGCGCCGAGGCGCTGGTCGGCGCGGTGCAGATGGGCAGCATCGAATTCCATACCTGGAACGCCAGCCTGGCCAACCTGGAGCGGCCCGACCGTTTCGTCCTCGACCTCGACCCGGACCCGGCGCTGCCGTGGAAGCGCATGCTCGAAGCGACCCAGCTGAGCCTGACGTTGCTCGACGAGCTGGGCCTGCGCGCCTTCCTCAAGACCAGCGGCGGCAAGGGCATGCACCTGCTGGTGCCGCTGGAGCGCCGGCATGGCTGGGACGAGGTCAAGGATTTCGCCCAGGCCATCTCCCAGCACTTGGCGCGCCTGATGCCGGAGCGTTTCTCGGCGGTTTCCGGGCCGCGCAACCGGGTCGGCAAGATCTTCGTCGACTACCTGCGCAACAGCCGCGGCGCCAGCACCGTGGCCGCCTACTCGGTGCGCGCCCGCGAAGGGTTGCCGGTGTCGGTACCGGTGTTCCGCGAGGAACTCGACTCGCTGCAGGGCGCCAACCAATGGAACCTGCGCAGTCTGCCGCAGCGCCTCGACGAACTCGCCGGCGACGATCCCTGGGCCGACTACGCCGGCACCCGCCAGCGCATCAGCGCGGCCATGCGGCGCCAGCTCGGGCGCGGCTGACCGTCCGCGAAAAAGGCGGAACTCCCCCGGCGCACAGGGCCTCCACCGTGCAACGAGATGCCGAGGAGGCCCCCGATGGATACCGCCTACCTGATCCTCGCGCTGCTGGTCCTGTTGCTCCTGGTGGATGCCTGGGCCATCAACAGCGTGCTCCGCAGCGACAGCTCCGCCAGTCGCAAGCTCGGCTGGTCGCTGCTGATCCTGCTCCTGCCCGTGCTCGGCCTGGTCCTCTGGGGCTGGACCGGCCCCCGTGGCTTGCGCCCGGTGACCTCGCCGGAACACAGCAAGTGAACCCCACTGGAGACTGCCCATGAACAGCGAAACCTGTGCCTGTCCCAAATGCACCTGCCAGCCCGGCGCCGATGCCGTCGAACGCGACGGCCAGCACTATTGCTGCGCGGCCTGCGCCAGCGGCCACCCCCAGGGCGAGCCGTGTCGCGACGCCGATTGCCCCTGTGGCGGCACCACCCGGCCCCAGGTGGCGGAGGATCGCCAGCTGGACGACGCGTTGAAGGAGACCTTTCCCGCCAGCGACCCGATCTCGCCCTGAGGAGCGTGCCATGCCCGACCTGCAACTCGCGGACGAGGCCTCTCGCCTGGTGGCCTACCTGCGTAGCGCCGACCTCAGCCTGATCACTGCGGAATCCTGTACTGCCGGGCAGATCAGCGCCGAACTGTCGGCGGTGGCCGGCAGCGGCAAGGTGATGGAAGGCGGCTTCGTCGTCTATTCGCCGGCGGCCAAGCTTGCCCTGCTGGGGCTCGACCCGAACTGGCTGGAGCGTTTCAACCTGACCAGCGTGGAGGTCGCCGAGGCCATGGCCAGGGCGGCCCTGCAACGCAGTCCGGCGAGCGCCGCGCTGGCGGTCACGGGGTTGCTCGGCAGTGAAGCGAAGGACGGCATCCCGCCCGGTACCGTGTGCTTCGCCTGGGCCTTCCGGTTGCCCGCCGGCCTCGCCCTGTTCTCGCGCCGCGAGCGCTTCCACGGCGACCCCGCGCGGATGCGCCGGGAAGCCACCCGCTGGGCGCTGCGGCGCCTGCCCGAATTCCATCAACGCGCCTTGCGCGGCGAACGCGCCTGAGGCGTCCGACAGAGAGGAAACCACCATGAGCGAACAGCGACAGACCCTGCCGGCGCAGCACCAGGACCAACGTCCCGGCCACGAAAGCCAGATGCAGCCGAAGCCGGAGTTCGTTTCCGCCGATTACCGTCCGGCGGCCAAGCTGGAGGGTAAGGTGGCCCTGGTCACCGGCGGCGACAGTGGTATCGGCCGCGCGGTGGCGGTGGCTTTCGCCCGCGAGAAGGCGGATGTGGTGCTGGTCTACCTGGATGAGAACGAAGACGCGGCGAAGACCCGCGAGATCATCGAGTCGCTCGGCCGCCAGTGCCTGGCGTTCGCCGGCGACGTCGCCGACGCCGGCTTCTGCCGCCAGGTTGTGGACACGCTAAGGCAGAAATGGGGGCGCCTCGACGTGCTGGTCAACAACGCCGGCGAGCAGCATCCGCAGGCGCGCCTGGAGGACATCAGCGAAGAGCAGTGGGAGAAGACCTTCCGCACCAACATCTTCGGCATGTTCCAGTTGACCAAGGCGGCCCTGCCGCTGATGGGCAAGGGCGGGGCGATCATCAACACCACCTCGATCACCGCCTACAAGGGCAACCCCCAGCTGATCGACTATTCCTCGACCAAGGGCGCGATCACCTCGTTCACCCGGTCGCTGTCGATGAACCTGGTCAACCGCGGCATCCGCGTCAACGCCGTGGCCCCGGGCCCGATCTGGACGCCGCTGATCCCGTCCACCTTCAGCGCCGAGAAGGTCGCCCACTTCGGCGCGGATACGCCGATGGGCCGGCCCGGCCAGCCGGAAGAGCTGGCCGCCAGCTACGTCTACCTGGCCTGTAACGACTCGTCCTACGTCAGCGGCCAGGTGCTGCACGTCAACGGCGGTACGGTAGTCAACGGCTGAGGCGCCCCGGCGACCGCGTTCACTCGCGTGCCGCCGCCGGCAGCAGGGGGTAGACCCGCACCGCGCTCAGACGCTGCGGGAACAGCAGGGGATAGCAGAGTTGCAGGCGAACGTGCGCCTCGCTGGTGCTGAGGGTTGGCGCGAAAGTGGTGAGCACGGTCCGGCCGGGTTGTCCGGCGTCTGAGAAATGAACCATGAAAGCCTGCATCGGAGCGCTCCTGCCGGGATACGGGAAAGGTCACTGCTCAGTGAAGCTGCGCTCCAGCTCTCGCGCCAGTCCGCACACCGACCGTTGGCAACGGCATTCCTCCCGACTGACGCCGGCGCCCGGCGGTTCCGTCGTGCGGACAGGCGGGCCGCCGGCGAAAAAGAATGAACCATCGCGGCCGCCGCGACTCCGCTTCTAGGTAGCCGGAACGGCCGGCCGCGACGCAGACAAGGAGCATGCCGATGAAACGCGACTGGGGGTTGATCAGGGATTTGCTGGAGCATCTGGAAAGCCTTGGCTTCGGCCAGCACTGGGAAGCACGCGAGCTACCCGGTCATTGCCGCGAGGCGGTGGCCTACCACTTGCAGTTGCTCAACCAGGCGCAACTGCTCTGCGGCAGCGTCCAGCATTCCTGGACCGGCCAGGAGCAATGGGTGGTCCACCACCTGACCCTGGCCGGCCACGACCTGCTCGACCGCCTGCGCCAGGAAAGCGCGGCGGCCGCCGTGCCGGTACGCAAGAGCGCCTGAGAAAACCCCGCAAGCACCGGCCTGCAGCGGCGGGCCGGAAGGAAGCCCGGCGATGCCCGACAGCCAAGACCAGACCCCAAGTGCGGTCCAGACCCTGAAAGCCAGCATCCTCGCCAAACTGCGCTACAGCGTCGGCCGCGACCCATCCACCGCGTGCCCGCACGACTGGTTCGAAGCGGTGGCCCTGGCGGTGCGCGACCACATCATCGACCACTGGGAGGAGGCCACCCCGCAAGGTGAAGCGCCCGCGCGCAAGCGGGTCTACTACCTGTCCCTGGAGTTCCTCATCGGTCGCCTGTTGCTGGACAACCTCGGCAACCTCGGGCTGCTCGAGGAAACCCGCCAGGCCCTTGCCGAGCTGGGCGTCGACCTGCAGCGGATCGTTGCCCTGGAGCCGGACGCGGCGCTCGGCAACGGCGGCCTCGGACGCCTGGCGGCATGCTTCATGGAAAGCATGGCCAGCCTCGACATTCCCGCGCATGGCTATGGCATCCGCTACGAGCATGGCCTGTTCCGCCAGGTGCTGACCGACGGCTGGCAGCAGGAGCAGACCGAGACCTGGCTGGATTTCGGCAATCCCTGGGAGTTCGAACGACCCGAGGTCAGCTACTACATCGACTTCGGCGGCAGCGTGCAGGTCGACAGCGAGCACAGTGGCCGAGCCATCTGGCGGCCGGACGAGCGGATCCGGGCGATCGCCTACGACACGCCGATCGTCGGCTGGCGGCGTGCCAGCGTCAATACCCTGCGCCTGTGGCGCGCTCGCGCCGAGGAAGACCTGCAACTGGACCGTTTCAACGCCGGCGACCATATCGGCGCGGTGGTCGACGTGGTCAAGGCGGAGAGCATCTCGCGGGTGCTGTATCCGGCCGACAGCACCGAGGCCGGTCAGGAACTGCGCCTGCGCCAGGAGTACTTCTTCGTCTCAGCCTCGCTGCAGGACCTGCTCGACCGCCACCTGCGCCATCATCACGACCTGCGTAGCCTGCCGGAACAGGTGGCGATCCAGCTCAACGACACCCACCCGGCGATCGCCGTCGCCGAGCTGATGCGGCAACTGGTAGACGTGCACCAACTGGCCTGGCCGGACGCCTGGGCGCTGAGCGTGGCGACCTTGTCCTACACCAACCACACGCTGCTCCCGGAAGCCCTGGAATCCTGGCCGGTGGCGCTGATGGAGCGCCTGTTGCCGCGCCACATGCAGATCATCTACCTGATCAATGCCTTCCATATAGACGCGCTGCGTGCCCAGGACATCCACGACTTCGACCTGTTGCGTTCGGTCAGCCTGATCGAGGAGGGCCACGGCCGACGGGTGCGCATGGGCAACCTGGCGTTCCTCGGTTCGCACCAGATCAACGGGGTATCGGCATTGCACACCGAGCTGATGCGCGAAACCGTGTTCCATGACCTGCATCGCCTCTATCCGCAGCGCATCAGCAACAAGACCAACGGCGTGTCGTTCCGCCGCTGGCTGTTCCAGGCCAACCCGGGGTTGACCGAGCTGCTGGTGGAGACCCTCGGCGCCGACCTGCTGGACACCCCGGAACGGCGCCTGCCGGACCTCGAGGAACACGTCGAGGACGCCAGGCTGCGGGCACGCTTCGCCGAGCAGCGCCGGCAGAACAAGACCGCCCTGGCGCGCCTGGTGCTGGACAGCCTCGGCGTGGCGATCGAACCGGAAGCGCTGTTCGATGTGCATATCAAGCGTATCCACGAATACAAGCGGCAGTTGCTCAACCTGCTGCACACCGTGGCGCTGTACCAGGAGATCCGCAACGACCCGACCGCCGACCGCGTGCCGCGGGTGAAGATCTTCGCCGGCAAGGCTGCCGCCAGCTACCACCAGGCCAAGCTGATCATCAAGCTGGCCAACGACATCGCCCGCACCATCAACGACGACCCCACCGTGCGCGGCCTGCTCAAGCTGGTGTTCCTGCCCAACTACAACGTCAGCCTGGCCGAGGCGATCATTCCCGCGGCGGACCTCTCCGAGCAGATTTCCACCGCCGGGCTCGAGGCCTCCGGGACCAGCAACATGAAGTTCGCCCTCAACGGCGCGCTGACCATCGGCACCCTGGACGGCGCCAACGTCGAGATGAGCCAGCGGATCGGCCTGGAACACATGTTCATCTTCGGCCTCAGCGCCCAGCAGGTGGAGCAGCGCCGGCAGGCCGGGGAGCTGGAGATGGGCGGGGTGATCGCGGCCTCGCCGCGGCTGGAGGAAGCCCTGGAGGCGATCCGCAGCGGGCTGTTCTCGGCCGACGACCGCAGCCGCTACGAAGGGCTGGTGGACGGCCTGGTGCACGACGACCGCTTCATGCTCTGCGCCGACTTCGAGGCCTACTGGCATGCGCAGTGCCGGGTCGAGGAAGTCTGGCGCGAGCCCGATCGCTGGTGGCGCTCGGCGTTGCTCAACGTGGCGCGGATCGGCTGGTTCAGCGCCGACCGGACGATCAGCGAATACGCCCGGGATATCTGGAAGCTATGAAGGGCCTTACCAGAAGCCGGCCGGGTGACGGCGTTCGGGGCCCTCCAGGCGAAGGTCGAAGGCGCGGCGGAAGAATACCGCCAGCTCGCTGTCCAGCACCATCGGGTTGATCGACGCCAGCTCGGCCGGCAGGCTGTGCCATTCCTGGGCCCCGGCCAGGTACTGGCGATGGATGACCCGCTCGCCGGGAATCGCCAGCAGGCTGTAGTGGCTTTTCTCGCCTCCCGGCTCGCCGACTTCCAGGCGCAGGCGAGGATGGCCGTCCTCGTCGAGGTCGAGGTCCACGTTGCAGTCCAGGCCGTAGCTGCGCGCCTCTTCGCAGGAGTCGACGAAAAGCGGTTTCGCCACCTGTTCCACGAGAGAAATGAAATAGTGCTGGAATCGCACTTCGTCACTGTTTTCCATGGCGAGTTCCATTTGTTTTAAAGTTCGACGATTAATTATTGAATGGGTCTATCGGAATGTCAGGGGTTGCAATAGAAAAGAATAATTAAGTGCCTCCGCCTGGGCATTCTTCGGTATTCGCTCCATGATATTCGGGGTAGGGTTCCTGATCACTGTCTCCCGGTTCGAAATTCCATTCATGGCAATCGCGATCGGGTTCTTCGTTGCTTACCACGGGATCGCTGTAGGCCGGATGCTCGTAGGGTTTCATGGTGCTCCTCCGAGATGTGCGGGCTTTCATCTGACGCAATTCGGGGATTCCTGTCAATGCTGGCAATGGAATAAGGCAAGGATCTTTGAACCCTATGGATTGCGCTCGAAACATGCTGGCAAAGCGCTTCGCTTTCATTCGCTGAAAATAATCTGAACCACTGGCGAAACACCCTCTCAGAGTTAGGGCATGCGCAACGCATGCGTCCATGAAATCTGTTCTGAAGAGATTATTCGGAGGAAATAGAAATGGCACAGCATCAAGGTGGTAAAGGCAACTTCGCGGAAGACCCGAAACGTGCTTCGGAGGCCGGCAAGAAGGGCGGCCAGGCCAGCGGCGGCAACTTCAAGAACGATCCGCAGCGGGCCTCCGAGGCTGGCAAGAAAGGTGGCCAGCGCAGCCACGGCGGGAACTGATAACCGCGCAGTGAAGTGAATGGGGCGGAGCAGGGAGGCATCCGCCCCATTTTCATGCCCAGGATGAGGAGAGGAAACCGATGAGCGAGCAGAACAACGAGCAGCGCAGCCAGGCGGCCGGCACCGACACCGTCGACCGTGGCAACAGCAACGCCAAGCTGGAACAGCTGGAGGCCTATCGCGAGGACGCCACCGGAGAGGCCCTGAGCACCAATACCGGCACCCGCATCGCCGATAACCAGAACACCCTGAAGGCCGGCGAGCGCGGACCGTCGTTGCTCGAAGACTTCATCATGCGCGAGAAGATCACCCACTTCGACCACGAGCGCATTCCCGAGCGCGTGGTCCACGCTCGTGGCTCGGCGGCGCATGGCTACTTCGAGGCCTACGAGGACCTCAGCGACCTGACCAAGGCCGGCTTCCTCGCCGAGGCGGGCAAGCGTACCCCGGTCTTCGTGCGTTTCTCCACCGTGCAGGGGCCGCGCGGGTCCGCGGATACGGTGCGTGACGTACGCGGCTTCGCCGTGAAGTTCTATACCGACGAAGGCAACTTCGACCTGGTCGGCAACAACATGCCGGTGTTCTTCATCCAGGATGCGATCAAGTTCCCCGACTTCGTCCATGCGGTGAAACCCGAACCGCACAACGAGATTCCCACCGGAGCGTCTGCCCACGACACCTTCTGGGACTTCGTTTCGCTGACCCCGGAGTCGGCGCACATGGTCATGTGGCTGATGTCCGATCGCGCCATTCCGATCGCCTACCGCAACATGCAGGGCTTCGGCGTGCACACCTTCCGCCTGGTCAACGCGGCCGGCGAGAGCGTGCTGGTCAAGTTCCACTGGCGACCGAAGTCCGGGACCTGCTCGCTGGTCTGGGACGAGGCGCAGAAGCTCGCCGGCAAGGACCCCGACTTCAACCGGCGGACCCTCTGGGAGGACATCGAGAAGGGCGACTATCCCGAATGGGAGCTGGGCCTGCAGGTGATCCCGGAGAACCAGCAGGACAGCTTCGACTTCGACCTGCTCGACCCCACCAAGCTGGTGCCCGAGGAGTTGGTGCCGGTAAGGGTGGTGGGGCGGATGGTACTCAACCGCAACCCCGACAATTTCTTCGCCGAGACCGAACAGGTGGCGTTCCACGTCGGCCACGTGGTCCCCGGAATCGACTTCACCAACGACCCGCTGTTGCAGGGTCGGCTGTTCTCCTATACCGACACCCAACTGCTGCGCCTGAGCGGGCCGAACTTCAACGAAATCCCGATCAACCGCCCGCTGTGTCCGTTCCACAACAACCAGCGCGACGCGCCGCACCGGCAGACCATCAACCGCGGCCGGGCTTCCTATGAACCGAACTCGATCGACGGCGGCTGGCCGAAGGAAACCCCGCCGGCGGCGCGCAACGGCGGCTTCTCCACCTACCACGAGCCGGTCAGCGGCAGCAAGCTGCGCAAGCGTGCCGACTCCTTCGCCGATCATTTCAGCCAGGCCGCATTGTTCTGGCACAGCATGAGCGAGGCCGAGCAGGCGCATATCGTCGCCGCCTACAGCTTCGAACTGTCCAAGGTCGAGCGGCAATCGATCCGTGAGCGCGAAGTCAACCAGATACTCCTCAACATCGATCCGCAACTGGCCGCCAGGGTCGCGGCGAACGTCGGTGTGCAGCTCGCCGCGCCGGCCAACCCGACACCGCAGCCGAAGCCGTCGCCGGCGCTGAGCCAGATGAATCTGCTGTCCGGCGACATCCGTTCGCGCAAGGTGGCGATCCTGATCGCCGACGGCGTCGCCGAGAGCGACGTCAGCGACCTGCGCGACGCGCTCCGCCAGGAGGGCGCGGACGCCAAGCTGATCGCGCCCAGCGCTTCGCCGGTGCAGGCTGAAAACGGCGCCGAACTGAGCCCTGAGGGAACCTGGGACGGCCTGCCGTCGGTAGCCTTCGACGCGGTCTTCGTGCCTGGCGGCGCGGCCAGCAGCCAGGCCATCGGCGCTGACGGGCGCGGCCTGCACTACCTGCTGGAAGCCTACAAGCACCTGAAGCCAGTGGCCTTCGCCGGCGATGCCCAGGCGCTGGCCAGCCAGCTTTCGTTGCCTGGCGACCCCGGCGTGGTGCTCGGCGCCACGGCCACCGATGTCTTCCCCGGCCTGCGCCAGGCATTGATGCAGCACCGGATCTGGCAGCGCGAGGCGGCGACCAAGGCGATCCCCGCCTGAGGAGCGCCGCTGGCGAATCCGATCGCACCTTCCCGTCGTCTCGTCGGTCACAGCTGGAAAGGGCGGCTGGCCGAGCGATTCGGCGGGAGGACCCGGATGACCTTGCGTTGCCTGATAGGCGGTTGCGACTGGTGCCGGCAACCGGCGTTGCGACTGGGTGAGGAAACCTTCGACTGCGAGCGCTGCCTGCGTTGCGGTGCCCTGCGCTACAGCGAGATACAACGCCGATGAGCGCCTGGGAGACGTTGTGGAAGATCCTCGGCGAGGAGTTCGCCGATCTCGCCGACTTCGAGCAGACCGCCCGCGCCGCGTTGCGCCTGCTGCTGGCGGCGGCGCTCGGCGCGGTACTCGGCTACGAGCGCGAGCAGAGCGGCAAGGCCGCCGGCCTGCGCACGCACATGCTGGTAACCCTCGGCGCGGCGCTGTTCGTCATGCCGCTGCAATTGCAGAGTGGCGGGGCGGACGCGCTGAGCCGGGTGATCCAGGGCACCGTCGCCGGCATCGGCTTCCTCTGCGCCGGCACCATTCTCAAGGCAGGTCGGGAAAGCCGGGTCAGGGGCCTGACCACCGCGGCGGGACTCTGGGCCAGCACCGCCATAGGCGTCGCGGTCGGACTCGGTCACCAGGGTACCGCGGTGCTCGGGACGGTCCTGGCGCTACTGGTGCTGCATGTCCTGGCCTGCCTGAACCGTTCGCCGCCATCTTCCGATAGCCATTGAGGAGAGTTCCGTCATGTTCAAGGACTTCGACGCCTGTACCGCCTGGACCGACGCGATGCAGGAGCGCTGCCAGCCGGTCGGCCTGATCCTCTATCAGCCCAAGCGGCGTGGCGCGGCGGTACGCATGCTGTGGGTAGTGACCCCGGGTTGCAGTTGCCTGAGCGACGCCGAGACCGCCGCCGACAACCTGCTCCAGCGCATCACCGACATCGCCGCCGACGGCCGCGTGCGTTACGCGGACGGCGGCACGCTGTAACCATCAAGAGGAGGAAACCGGCATGGCGCGTGCGATCTGGAAAGGCGCGATCAGCTTCGGCCTGGTGCATATACCGGTGAGCCTGTCGGCGGCGACCTCGTCGCAGGGCATCGATTTCGACTGGCTCGACCAGCGCAGCATGGAGCCGGTCGGCTACAAGCGGGTGAACAAGGTCACCGGCAAGGAGATCGAGCGCGAGAACATCGTCAAGGGCGTGGAGTACGAAAAGGGCCGCTACGTGGTGCTGAGCGAGGAAGAAATCCGCGCGGCGCATCCCAAGTCGACCCAGACCATCGAGATCTTCGCTTTCGTCGATAGCCAGGAAATTCCCCTGCAGCACTTCGATACCCCGTACTACCTGGTCCCCGACCGGCGCGGAGGCAAGGTCTACGCGCTGCTCCGGGAGACCCTGGAGCGCACCGGCAAGGTCGCCCTGGCCAACGTCGTCCTGCACACCCGCCAGCACCTGGCGCTCCTGCGGCCTCTGCAGGACGCCCTGGTGCTGATCACCCTGCGCTGGCCGTCGCAGGTGCGCAGCCTGGATGGCCTGGAGCTGGACGAAAGCGTCACCGAGGCGAAACTCGACAAGCGCGAGCTGGAGATGGCCAAGCGCCTGGTGGAGGACATGGCTTCCCACTGGGAGCCGGACGAATACAAGGACAGCTTCAGCGACAAGATCATGAAGCTGGTCGAGGAAAAGGCCGCCAAGGGCCAGCTGCACGCGGTGGAGGAAGAGGAGGAGGTGGCCGGCAAGGGCGCCGACATCATCGATCTCACCGACCTTCTCAAGCGCAGCCTGCGTTCCCGCGCCGGCGGCGGCAAGGACAAGGGCAGCGAAAAGGCCGGGGCCGACGCGAAGGGTCGCGCCAAGTCCGGTGCCTCGCGTTCGCGGCGCAAGGCCTGAGGCGAGCCGCTGGGTAAATCAACCTGAACCAATCGGTCGCCGGCGGGCTCGGAATCAATGACCGTCCGCGCCGCCGGCCACTCGAGGCCGGCGGAAGCCTCGCGACCCATCGCCGAACCCACGTCCCGGAGGAGCGCGCCTCGATGAGTTCGATTGTCCGCAACAGCGACGATGATCCGCTGGTCATCGCCATCCAGCAGCCCCGTATCGCCATCGAGTCGGTCAGCCCTGTGGTGGAAGAGGGTGCCTATCCCGCGAAGACCGAGAGCGACCGCGACCTGCGCCTGGCCGCGCGAATCTTCGCCGATGGCCATGAGGTACTCGGTGCCGAGGTGGTCTGGCGGCGTGTCGGGGAAACCGCGGAGCGGCGCCTGCCGCTGCTGCCCGAAGGCAACGATTTCTGGAGCGCGCAGTTGCGCACGCCGCCCTGCGGCCGCCTGTACTTCCGTATCGAGGCCTGGATCGACCGTTTTGCCGGCTACCGCCGCGAATTGCGTGCCAAGCATGGCGCACGCCTGCCGCTGGACCTGGAGCTGCGCGAGGGCGACGAACTGCTGCAGCGCTGCGCCGAGCGCGGCGGTCCGGAGATCGCCGCCGCCTGTGCGCCGCTGGCCGAACGCCTGCAGGCCTGCCAGAGCGTCGAGGAGCGGGTGGCGCTGTGGCTGGCGGCGCAGACCGGCGAACTGTTGCGTCTGGTCGGCCCGCGCGAGCACCTGGTGCGCAGCCGCGAATACCCGGTGGAGGTGGAGCGACCGCTGGCGCGCTTCGCCAGTTGGTACGAGCTGTTCCCTCGCTCGGAAAGCGGCGACCCGACACGCCACGGTACCTTCGACGACGTGATCCGGCGCCTGCCGCAGATCGCCGCGATGGGCTTCGACGTTCTCTATTTCCCGCCGATCCACCCCATCGGCCGCACCCATCGCAAGGGCCGCAACAATTCCTTGCGTGCCGAGGCCGGCGACCCCGGCAGCCCGTATGCGATCGGCAGCGAGGAGGGCGGCCACGAGGCGATCCATCCCGAACTGGGCGACCGCGAGGATTTCCGCCGGCTGCTCGTTGCGGTGCGCGAGCACGGCATGGAACTGGCGCTGGACTTCGCCATCCAGTGCTCCCCCGACCACCCCTGGCTGCGCGAGCATCCCGGCTGGTTCGCCTGGCGTCCGGACGGTAGCTTGCGCTACGCGGAGAACCCGCCGAAGAAGTACGAGGACATCGTCAACGTCGACTTCTACGCCGAACAGGCCCTGCCGAGCCTGTGGGAAGCCTTGCGCGACGTGGTGCTGGGCTGGGTCGAGCAGGGCGTGACGCTGTTTCGCGTCGACAACCCGCACACCAAGCCACTGCCGTTCTGGGAGTGGCTGATCGCCGAGGTGCGCGGCCGCCATCCGCAGGTGATCTTCCTTTCCGAGGCGTTCACCCGCCCGGCGATGATGGCGCGCCTGGGCAAGGTCGGCTTCAGCCAGAGCTACACCTATTTCACCTGGCGCAACGACAAGCAGGAACTGGCGGAGTACTTCGCCGAACTCAACCAGCCACCCTGGCGCGACTGCTACCGGCCGAACTTCTTCGTCAACACCCCGGACATCAATCCCTGGTTCCTGCAACGCTCCGGCCGCCCCGGCTTCCTCATCCGTGCCGCCCTGGCGACCATGGGGTCGGGGCTGTGGGGCATGTACTCCGGCTTCGAGCTGTGCGAGGCGGCGGCCTTGCCGGGCAAGGAGGAGTACCTCGACTCGGAGAAATACCAGTTGCGTCCGCGCGACTACCAGGCGCCGGGCAACATCGTCGCCGAGATCGCCCGGCTCAACCGCATCCGCCGGGAAAACCCGGCATTGCAGACGCACCTCGGGTTCCAGGCCTACAACGCCTGGAACGACCGCATCCTGTATTTCGGCAAGCGCACCGCGGACCTCGCCAACTTCGTCCTGGTGGCGGTCTGCCTGGACCCGCACGAAGCCCAGGAGGCGCATTTCGAACTGCCGCTGTGGGAGTTCGGCCTGCCCGACGACGCCAGCCTCCAGGGCGAGGACCTGATGAACGGGCATCGCTGGGTCTGGCACGGCAAGGTCCAGTGGATGCGCATCGAACCCTGGCACCTGCCGTTCGGCATCTGGCGCGTGCGGCGCGTCGACGCATAAGGAGAAACCCATGGCCAGACGCGAGAAACCGGTCTTTCTCAACGACCCGCAATGGTACAAGGACGCGGTGATCTACCAGGTCCACGTGAAATCCTTCTACGACGCCAACAACGATGGCATCGGCGACTTCGCCGGGCTGATCGAGAAGCTCGACTACATCGCCGACCTCGGCGTGAACACTCTCTGGCTGCTGCCGTTCTACCCGTCGCCACGCCGCGACGACGGCTACGACATCGCCCAGTACCGTGGCGTGCACAGCGACTACGGCAGCCTCGCCGACGCCCGCCGGTTCATCGCCGAGGCCCATCGACGCGGTCTGCGGGTGATTACCGAGCTGGTGATCAACCATACCTCCGACCAGCATCCCTGGTTCATCCGTGCCCGCCACGCGAAGAAGGGATCGCGCGCCCGCGACTACTACGTCTGGTCGGACAGCGACGAGAAATACCAGGGTACGCGGATCATCTTCATCGACACCGAGCAGTCCAACTGGACCTGGGACCCGGTAGCCCAACAGTACTACTGGCACCGCTTCTATTCCCACCAGCCGGACCTGAACTTCGACAACCCGCAGGTCCTGCGCGAGGTGCTCGGGGTGATGCGCTACTGGCTGGACATGGGCGTCGACGGCCTGCGCCTGGACGCGATTCCCTACCTGATCGAACGCGACGGCACCAGCAGCGAGAACCTGCCGGAGACCCACCAGGTGCTCAAGCGCATCCGCGCCGAGCTGGACGCGCACTATCCCGACCGCATGCTGCTGGCCGAGGCCAATCAGTGGCCGGAAGACACCCGGCCGTACTTCGGCGGCGAGGATGGCGGCGAGGGCGACGAATGCCACATGGCCTTCCACTTCCCGCTGATGCCGCGCATGTACATGGCCATCGCCCAGGAGGATCGCTATCCGATCACCGACATCCTGCGCCAGACCCCGGACATCCCGGCCAATTGCCAATGGGCGATCTTCCTGCGCAACCACGACGAGCTGACCCTGGAGATGGTCACCGACGACGAGCGCGACTATCTCTGGAACCACTATGCCGCCGACCGCCGCGCGCGCCTCAACCTGGGCATCCGCCGGCGCCTGGCGCCGCTGGTGGAGCGTGACCGGCGGCGCATCGAGCTGCTGCACAGCCTGCTGTTGTCGATGCCGGGCACGCCGACCCTGTACTACGGCGACGAGATCGGCATGGGCGACAACATCTACCTCGGCGACCGCGACGGCGTGCGGACCCCGATGCAGTGGTCGGTGGACCGCAACGGCGGCTTCTCCCGCGCCGACCCGGCGAAGCTGGTGCTGCCGCCGATTCTCGACCCGCTGTACGGCTACCAGACGATCAACGTCGAGGCGCAGGCGCGCGACCCGCATTCGCTGCTCAACTGGATGCGCCGCCTGCTCGCCGTGCGCAGCCAGCAGAAGGCCTTCGGCCGCGGCAGCCTGAAGATGCTCGCGCCGAGCAACCGACGGATCCTCGCCTACCTGCGCGAATACGCCGAGGGCGAACGGCAGGACAGCATCCTCTGCGTGGCCAACCTGTCGCGCGCGGCCCAGGCGGTGGAACTGGACCTCGCCAGCCATGCCGGCAAGGTGCCGGTGGAGATGATCGGCGGCATGTCGTTCCCGCCGATCGGCGAGCTGACCTACCTGCTGACCCTGCCGCCCTACGGCTTCTACTGGTTCTACCTGGCCGACGCGACGCAGATGCCGAGCTGGCACGTGGCCGCCGACGAGCGCCTGCCGGAACTGCCGACCCTGGTGGTCAAGCAGCGCCTCGGCGAGCTGCTGCAGGGCGCATCGCGGAACATCCTGGAAGGCGAGACGCTGCCGGCCTACCTGCCGAAGCGCCGCTGGTTCGCCGGCGAGAAAGGCCAGCCACGGCTCTGCTACATCGTTCCGCTGGACGAGGCGGAGCCGCGCTGTGCATTGTGCGAAGTGGAGATCGACGGGCTGCGCTACCAGTTGCCGCTGGGCTTCCTCGACGCCGACCAGCGCGGCGACAGCCTGCCTCAGTTGCTGGCCCTGGCGCGCCTGCGGCGCGGTCGCAAGGTCGGCCTGCTGACCGACGCCGCCAGCCTGCCGCTGTTCGCCCGCAAGGTCCTCGCGCAACTCCGCGCCGAGGCGGTGATCGCCCACGGCGACGGCGAGATCCAGTTCATCCCGGCGGCGGGACTGGCGGAAATGGACGACATCGCCGACGAAGACGTCCTGCCGTTCTCGGTGGAGCAGTCCAACAGCTCGATCCGCTTCGGCGAGCGCATGGTCCTCAAGGTGCTGCGCAAGATCCTTCCGGGGCTGCACCCGGAAATCGAGGTCGGCGGCTACCTGACCCGCCACGGCTACCCCGGCATCGCCCCGTTGCTCGGCGAGGTACGGCGGGTCGGCGCGGATGGCGAGCCGCACACGCTGATGATCCTGCAGGGCTACCTGAACAACCAGGGCGACGCCTGGAACTGGACCCTGGACAACCTGGAGCGAGCCGTGCGCGACGAGATATCCGCGGCCAGCGAGGCGCTCGAAGGGCAATACGACAGCCTCGCCGAACTGCGCGGCTTCGCCGCCAACCTCGGCGCCCGGCTCGGCGAGATGCACAGCGTACTGGCCGGCGAGTCGGACGATCCGGCCTTCGGCAGCCGCGAGAGCGACGAAGCCAGCGTCCAGGCCTGGGCGCTGCGCATCGCCGAACAGTTGCGCGAAGCCGGCAAACGCCTGAGCGAGCCGCCACGGCCGTTGCAGGGCGAGGCGGCGGAACAGGCGCGGCGCCTGCTGGAACGCCTGCCGGCGCTGCTCGAACGCCTGCCGCTGCTGGCCCGGCAGGCAGCCGGCGGGCTGCTGATCAGGGTTCACGGCGACCTGCACCTGGGCCAGGTGCTGATGGTCCAGGGCGACGCACGCTTCATCGACTTCGAGGGCGAGCCGGCGCGCAGCCTGGAAGAGCGCCGCCAGCGTCACAGTCCGATGAAGGACGTCGGCGGCATGCTGCGCTCGTTCGACTACGCGGCGGCGATGGTCCTGCGCAACGCGCAGAGCACCGATAGCTCGGAACAGGCCGACAGCGCCCGGCGCAAGGTCGCCATGCGCTATCGCAGCGAAGCCCGCGATGCCTTCCTGGCCGGCTATCGGGCCGCCGCGGCGGGTCTCATGCACGCCTGGCACGGTCGCGAAGGCGAAGGGGCGGCGCTGGCCCTGGCCTGCCTGGAAAAGGCCGCCTACGAACTGCTCTACGAAGCCGACTACCGCCCCGACTGGCTGGAAGTGCCTCTCGCCGGTCTGGCCGAACTCACCGAACACCTCCTGAAGGGCAAGAACCGATGAGCGAACCGATGTCCGAACGCGAACGCTGGCAACTGGAGCTGGACAAGCTGCAGCGCGGCCTGCAGGGCGATCCATTCGCCTTCCTCGGCCCGCAGCGCGACCCCGGCGGCGAAGGCGGCGTGCTGCGCGCCTACCTGCCCGGCGCGCAGCGCGTCGAGCTGCTCGACGAAGACGGCGCGACGCTCGCCGAACTGGAGCAGAGCGACCCCGGCAGCGGCTTGTTCCAGCGCCACCTGGAGCGCCTGCCACCGCGCTACCGCCTGCGCGTGCACTGGCCGGACGGCGTGCAGGAAAGCGAAGACCCCTATGCCTTCGGGCCGTTGCTCGGCGAACTCGACCTCTACCTGTTCGCCGAAGGCAACCACCGCCAACTGGCCTCCTGCCTGGGCGCGCAACTGACCCGTCACGAAGGCGTGGAGGGCGTGCGCTTCGCAGTCTGGGCGCCGAACGCCGTGCGCGTCTCGGTGGTCGGCGATTTCAACGGCTGGGACGGGCGCCGTCACCCGATGCGACGACGCTATCCATCCGGCGTCTGGGAACTGTTCGTCCCGCGCCTCGGCGAGGGCGAACTGTACAAGTACGAGTTGCAGGGCCACGACGGCCTCCTGCCGCTGAAGGCCGACCCCCTGGCGCTGGCCTGCGAGACGCCGCCCGGGACTGCTTCGAAGACCTGCGCGGCGTTGCGCCACGAGTGGCGCGACCAGGACTGGCTGGCCCGGCGCGCGGAGCGCCAGGGCTATGCGGCACCGCTGTCGATCTACGAAGTCCACGCCGGCTCCTGGCGCCACCGCGACGGCCGGCCGCCGCACTGGTCGGAACTGGCGGAGGAGCTGATTCCCTACGTGCGCCAGCTCGGCTTCACCCATATCGAGCTGATGCCGGTGATGGAACATCCCTTCGGCGGCTCCTGGGGCTACCAGCCGCTCGGGTTGTTCGCCCCCACCGCGCGCTACGGCACGCCGGAGGACTTCGCCGCGTTCGTCGACGCCTGCCACCAGGCCGGCATCGGCGTGATCCTCGACTGGGTGCCGGCGCATTTTCCCACCGACGCCCACGGCCTGGGCCGTTTCGACGGCACGGCGCTGTACGAGTACGAACATCCCTTCGAAGGCTTCCACCAGGACTGGGATACCTACATCTACAACCTTGGCCGCAGCGAGGTGCACGGCTTCATGCTGGCCTCGGCGCTGCACTGGCTGCGCACCTACCACGTCGACGGCCTGCGGGTGGATGCGGTGGCCTCGATGCTCTATCGCGACTATTCGCGCAAGGAAGGCGAATGGCTGCCGAACCGCCATGGCGGCCGGGAGAACCTGGAGGCCATCGACTTCCTCCATCACCTCAACCAGGTGGTCGCCAGCGAAACCCCCGGCGCGCTGGTGATCGCCGAGGAATCCACCGCCTGGCCCGGCGTCAGCCGTCCGGTGGCGGAGGGCGGCCTGGGCTTCAGCCATAAGTGGAACATGGGCTGGATGCACGACAGCCTGGCGTACATCGGCGAAGACCCGCTGCACCGGCGCTATCACCACCACCAGTTGACCTTCGGCCTGCTCTACGCCTTCTCCGAGCATTTCATCCTGCCGATCTCCCACGACGAGGTGGTACATGGCAAGCACTCGCTACTGGACAAGATGCCCGGCGACCGCTGGCAGAAGTTCGCCAACCTGCGCCTGTACCTGAGCTTCATGTGGTCGCACCCGGGCAAGAAGCTGCTGTTCATGGGATGCGAGTTCGGCCAGTGGCGCGAGTGGAACCACGACGGCGAACTGGACTGGTACCTGCTGCGCTATCCGGAGCATCAGGGCGTACAGGACCTGGTGGCGGCCCTCAACCGGCTGTACCGCGAACTCCCCGCACTGCATGCGCGCGACGGCGAGGCGCTCGGCTTCGAATGGCTGATCGGCGACGACCAGGCGAACAGTGTCTACGCCTGGCTGCGCCACGCGGCCGGCGAGCCATCGCTGCTGGCGGTACACAATTTCACCCCGGTGCCGCGCCAGGGCTATCGGATCGGCGTACCGCAAGGCGGCGACTGGGACGTGCTGCTCAATAGCGACGCCCAGGCGTTCGCCGGTTCCGGCGCAGGCAGCCAGGGCCGCGTCTCCAGCGAGTCGTGCGGCGCCCATGGCCAGGCGCAGTCGCTGGTGCTCGACCTGCCGCCGCTGGGCACGCTGCTGCTGCGTCCGGCCGGCTGATTCAGGCCTGGCCCTGGCGCAGGCGGCGCTGTTTGCGGCGCAGGCGGATCGCCCGGCGCTCCAACAGCAGGTAGACCACGCAGGCCAGCGCCAGGGGTAGGAGGAAATACAGCACCCGGTAGCCGATCAACGCGGCCAGCAGCACGCCCTGGGACAGGCGTCCCTGGAGCAGGGCGATGAACACCGCTTCGAGCACCCCGAGCCCGGCCGGGATATGGGTGATGACCCCGGCGATGCTGCTGATCAGGAGGATCGCCAGGACGCTCGGGTAATCCACGCTGTGCGGCAGCAGGCTGTACAGCAGGAGCGCCATCAGCGACCAGTTGCTCGCTCCGAGCAGGCCTTGCAGGGCCGCCAGCCGCCAGGACGGCAGGGTCAGCCGATGCTCGCGCCAGCCCCAGGCGCGGCGTCGGGCGAAACGGCAGGCCAGCAGGTAGCCTGCGGCCAGCGCCAGGAGCAGGGCGCCGATCAGGCGTAGGCCGTCGCTGCCGAGCTTCCAGCCCGGCGGCAAGGCCGGCAGGCCGCAGCTGAACAGGATGCCGGCGAGCAGCAGGTAGCCGAACCAGTTGGTCACCAGGCTGAAGGTGAGGATCCGGGTGATATCGGCGATGTCCAGGCCGAGCCGACTGTACAGGCGATAGCGCAGCGCCACGGCGCCGACCCAGGAACTCAGGTTGAGGTTGAACGCATTGCACACGAACGCCACGGTGAAGACCCGCCGCTTGGGCAGCGAGTGGCCGATGTAGTAGCGGCTGAGCAGGTCGAAGCTGCTGAACACCGTATAGCCGGCGGCCGCCAGCAGCAGCCCGAGGAACAGGGTCGCGGGGCGATACTCGCCGAGGGCGTGGCGGACTTCCTGCCAGTCGAGATTCTTCACCAGCAGGAACAGCAGCACCGGGACCAGCACGAAGAACGCCAGGGTCAGCAGCCTGCGCAGCCAGCGCCAGTGAGAGCGGCGCGGCGGCGTCGAGGTGGCTTCGTGACCGCTGCCGTTCATGGGTTGCCCCGCTGGCCCTGGCGTTCCTGCCAGCGCCGCGACGGACGCGGCTCCAGCGATTTCAGGCGCGGCAGATGGGCGGGTACCCAACCGGCGATAGCCGGAAAGTGCCTGGAAAAGTGGAAGCCGAGGAAGATCAGCGGCGCTCGCCACCAGTAGCCGCGCCTCGCGTGGCGGCGGCTGATGCGCCGGCAGTGGCGGCGCGCCAGCTCGCGCAGGTGCTGGTAGAGCTGGCCGTTGAAGGCGACGTCGCGGATCACCAGGTTGGCCTCCAGGTTCAGCGACAGGCTGAGGGGATCGAGATTGCTCGAGCCGATGGTCGACCAGTCGTCGTCGATCACCGCGACCTTGCCGTGCAGCGGACGCTGGCAGTATTCGTGGATACGCACGCCCTCGCGCAGCAGGTAGTCGTAGAGCAGCCGGCTGCACAGGCGCACCAGCGGCATGTCCGGCATGCCCTGTAGTACCAGGTCGACGCGCACGCCGCGGCGCGCCGCATCGCGCAGCTCGCGAAGCAGGCGGTAGCCGGGGAAGAAATAGGCGTTGGCGATCAGCAGGCGTCGCCGCGCCTGGCGGATCGCCTGCAGGTACTCGCGCTCGATGTCGTCGCTGGACTGGTCGTTGTCGCGGATCACCAGGCGCACCCGCGCCGGCTGCCCGGCGCCCGACGGCCGCAACGGCGGGTAGTCGGCGTCCGGTTCGAGCAGCGCCAGGCAGGCCTGGCGGATATCGCGCACCACCGGGCCCTCGACGCGCACCGCGTAGTCCTGCTTGGCCATGTTGCCGCGACGTACCAGGTGGTCCTCGCCGTAATTGATGCCACCGACGAAGGCCTGCCGGCGATCGATCACCACCAGCTTGCGGTGCAACCGGCGAAACAGGTTGGTGCGCATGCCGAGCAGGCGCGGGCGCGGGTCGAACAGGTGCACGCGAACCCCGGAGGCGGTCAGCCTGGCCAGGTAGTCCGGGCTGAGCGAGGCGGTGCCGTAGCCGTCCACGGTGACCTGCACCTCGACACCGCGCTCGGCGGCGGCGCTGAGGGCTTCCTGCAACTGCCGGCCGACCTCGTCCTCGAAGATGATGAAGGTTTCCAGGAGGATCTCCCGGCGCGCCTCGGCGATGCACTGGAACAGGCGCGGAAAGTACTCTTCGCCGTTGATCAGCAGTTCTACGCGGTTGCCGTCGCGCCAGGGGAAGTTCATGGCTCCACCTCCACCGCCAGCGGCAGGTGGTCGGACAGGTGCGACCAGGGCCGCCGCGAGAGGATGCGCGGCTGGCGCCCGCGGGCATTGCGCAGGTAGATGCGGTCCAGCGGCAGCACCGGCCAGCGCGCCGGGAAGCTGCGCGCCGGCCGGCCCTGGGCGCCGACGAAGACTTCGCGCAGGCCGCAACCAGCGAGCAGGCGGTCGGCGCGCTGGCGCCAGTCGTTGAAGTCGCCGGCGACCACCACCGGCTCGCGCTCCGGCAGGCCCGCCACCAGCTCGCAGAGCAGTTGCAACTGGCGCTGGCGCTGCGCCTCGCGCAATCCCAGGTGCACGCAGACCGCGTGCAGCGGACGGCCGATGTCGATCACCGCATGCAACAGGCCGCGTTCCTCGTTGCCCGCCACCGAGACGTCGAGGTTGCGGTGGGCGAGGATCGGATGCTTGGAGAGCACGGCATTGCCATGGTGGCCTTCGGGATACACCGCGTTGCGCCCGTAGGCGAACTGCGGCCACATGCTGTCGGCCAGATACTCGTATTGCGGCGCCGGCGGCCAGGACGGCAGGCGCGCGGCGTGCAGGCTATGGGAGCCGAGGACCTCCTGGAGGAACACCAGGTCGGCACCGACGCTGCGCACCGCTTCGCGCAACTCCGGCAGGATGAAGCGCCGATTGAACGGGTTGAAACCCTTGTGGGTGTTCACCGTCAGCACCTGCAGGCGCGGCAGGATCATGCGGCACTCTCCCGCAGGTCATCGGGCAACTGTCCGGGCACCGTGCGCAGGCCGCCGTCGAGTTCCAGCAGCTGCAGGAGGCGCCGGGCGTCGTAGGGTGCGCGCACCTTGACGTCGTTGTCGAAGTAGCAGTACAGGTCGCGCGCCGTCGCCTTCGCCGGTGCGTCCTGGCTGGCCCGGCGCAGGTCGTCGGCCTGGCCGCCGCCGGCCCAGGCGCGGATCCGTGCCTGCCACTGGCCCAGGGCCGCTTCCGAATAGCCGCTGCGGTACAGTTCCTTGTCGCCATGCAGGCGCAGGTAGAGGAAGTCGGCGCAGACGTCGCCGAGCAGCGGCCACTTGCCGGCGGTATCGGCCACCACCAGGGCAACCCGGTATTCGCGCAGCAGCTCGATGAACGTCGGGTCGACGAAGCTCTCATGGCGGATTTCCACGGCATGCCGCAGGCGCTGCGCCGGATCGCCGTCGAGGTAGCCCTCGCGGTGCAGGCGCGCGGCGCTGTGCCGGGCGAGCTTCTGCGCGGCGGCGCCGTCGCGCGGCAGGCGGGCGAGGAAATCGGCGAACAGCTCGCGGTCGAAGCGCATGCTCGGCGGGAACTGCCAGAGGAACGGGCCGAGGCGCTGGCGCAGGGCGAGGGGGCCGGAGGCGAAGAAGTTCGCCAGCGGCTCGTCGATCTCGCGCAGGCGCCGCACGTGGGTGATGTAACGCGGGGCCTTGACGCTGAAAACGAAGTCCTCGGGGGTGTCCTCGGCCCAGCCGCGGAAGCGCTCGGGCGTCTGCAGGGCGTAGAAGGTGCCGTTGATCTCGATGCTGTTCACCGCCCGCGAGGCGAAGCGCAGTTCGTCCTTCTGGCGCAGCCCCTCGGGATAGAAGTCACCTCTCCAGGGGGCGTAGCGCCAGCCGGAAATGCCGATGCGCAGGCGTGCCGGTGCGCTCATGCATCACCCCCGGGCGCCGCTTTCCGGCGTCGGCCGGCGCGCCAGTTCGTCCACCGCGCGTTCGTCGAGGCGTTCCTCGCTGCCCTCGACCTGGCGCTTCTGCGGCACCAGTTCGACCTTGATCCAGCCGGTCTCGCGGCGGTCGAAGGCTTCGAAGGCCTCGATGGCGTCGCCGATCGGCTTCACCTGGGTGAGGATCTTCGCCGGGTCGATGCGTCCGCTGAGCACATGTTCGAGCAGCAGCGGAATGTACTTGCGGTGGTGGCAGTTGCCCATGCGGATGGTCAGGTTGCGGTTCATCGCCAGGCCGATGGGAAACTGCCGCGAGTCTTCGGCGTAGACGCCGATGATCGACAGGGTGCCGGCCTTGGCCAGGCCCTGCACCGCCCACTCCAGGGCCTGTGCGGGGGCGTTGCCGGGACTCCAGCTGGTGCCCTCCTGGCGCGGCGCCGGGGTGGCGGTGCCATGGCTGTGCTCGGCGTCCACGCCGACGGCGTCGATGGCGCGGTCCACGCCGATCCCGGCGGTCAGCCAGCGCAGGGCCTGGACCGGATCCTCGCGCTCGAAGTCGATCACTTCGGCGCCTTGCTGGCGGGCCATGTGCAGGCGGTCCGGGTGGCGGTCGATGGCGAACACCCTGGCGGCGCCGAGGAGCAACGCGCTGGCGATGGCGAACTGGCCCACCGGACCGCAGCCGAACACGGCGACGGTGTTGCCGGGGGCGATACCGGCCAGTTCGGCGCCGAAGTAACCGGTGGGGAAGATGTCCGACAGGAGTATCGCCTGGTCGTCGCTGATGCTGCTGGGCAGGCGGATCAGGCCGATGTTGGCATAGGGAATCCGCGCTTTCTCGGCTTGCAGCCCATGGAAGCCGCCGTTGGCCCGGGGGCCGCCGAAGAACGCGGTGCCGGCCTGGCTGCCGCCGGGGTTGGCGACGTCGCACTGGGCGTAGTAGCCGGCTCGGCAATACACGCAATTGCCGCAGGCGATGGTCGAGGGAATCACCACCCGGTCGCCGACCTGCAGGTTGCGCACTTCGTCGCCGAGCGCCTCGACGATGCCCACGCCCTCATGGCCGAGGATGGTTCCCGGACGCATGCCGCCGACGCTGCCACGGACGAAGTGCAGGTCGGTGCCGCAGATCGCCGAGGCGGTCAGCCGCACGATGGCGTCGGTGGGCTCCTGCAGGCGCGGCTCCGCCACGTCTTCCAGGCGGATGTCGCCGATGTCATGGAATACCACGGCTTTCATGGCGTTCTCCCGGTTGGGGCCCGGCCTCGGCCGGAATGGCAAAGGCGGGCCGGGTGGAAGAAAGGCTCAGTAGTGGGCCTGGGCGACGCCCTGCAGGACGGTGGCGCTGGAGGCCTGGTCGCGGCAGCTGGCGATGTTGCCCAGGGAAACCACGCCGACCAGCCGCTTCTCGCGGTTGAGCACCGGCAGGCGGCGCATCTGGATGTCGGCCATGTTGCGGGCCACGTGCTGGACGTCTTCGTCTTCGAAGCAATAGTGGATGTCGCCGCTCATGATGCGGCCCAGCGGGGTATCCCCGGACAGGCCGCCGGCCACCGCGCGGATGGCGATGTCGCGATCGGTGATCATCCCGACCAGGCGGTCGCCTTCGCCGACCAGCAGGGCGCCGCTGTCGATCCTCGCCATGGTGGCGGCCGCCTCGCGGATGCTCTGCTGCGGGTCGGCGACCTGGACGTTGCGGGTCATGATGTCGCTGATCTTCATGCTGTCCTCCTGTGTAGGGTGGATGTGCGGGCGCCGCGTGCGGCACCTACAGGTTCCGACTGGAGGTGCCGGGGGCGGTTCAGCTTTTTTCCCCGCCGTTCATCCTTCCGCTCCGGCGCCCGGCGGTTGTAGCTCGAACAGCAGGAAACTGCGGCCGCCGACCAGGAACTCGCTGGCGAACGGGTAGCGTTCGCCGAGCGGGTCCTCCGGCCGCTGGGTATCCAGCAGGCAGGTCCAGCCGCTGCCTTCGGCCACCTCGGGAAGACGGAAGGACACCGCGTCGTGGTAGGCATTGAGGATCAGCAGCAGGGTGGCATCCTCACCGCTGCGCAGGATCCCGGTGGGTTGCGCGCGGCCATCGAGGAGCACGCCGAGACAGCGGGCATGCTCGTCGTGCCAGTGTTCCTCGGTCATCTCCTCGCCGCCGGGCGCCAGCCAGGTGACGTCCTTGACACCCAGCGCCTCGTTGTACTCGCCGACCAGGAAGCGCCCCCTGCGCAGGATCGGATAGCGTTGGCGCAGGGCCAGCAGGCGCTGGGTGAAGGCCAGCAGCGAACGGCCCTCGTCGTCCAGCCGCCAGTCGATCCAGCCCAGTTCGTTGTCCTGGCAATAGACATTGTTGTTGCCCTGCTGGGTGCGGCTGAACTCGTCGCCGGCGACCAGCATCGGGGTGCCCTGGGACAGCAGCAGGGTGGACAGCAGGTTGCGCATCTGGCGCAGGCGCAGGGCGCGGATCTCCGGGTCGTCGGTGGGGCCCTCGCAGCCGTGGTTCCAGGACAGGTTGTGGTCGCTGCCGTCGGCGTTGTTCTCGCCGTTGGCCTCGTTGTGCTTGTGATCGTAGGAAACCACGTCGCGCAGGGTGAAGCCGTCGTGGGCGGTGACGAAGTTCACCGACGCGTAGGGCCGCCGTCCACGCTGGTCGTAGAGATCGCCGGAGGCGGTTAGGCGCCGCGCCAGTTCCGGCAGCATGCCGTCGTCGCCGCGCCAGTAGGCGCGCACGCAATCGCGGAAACGGTCGTTCCATTCCGCCCAGCCGGGCGGGAAGCCGCCTACCTGGTAGCCGCCGGGGCCGCAATCCCAGGGTTCGGCGATCAGCTTGCACTTGCTCAGCACCGGGTCCTGGCGGCAGGCGACGAGGAAGCCGTGGCGCTCGTCGAAACCGTCCGGATGGCGGCCGAGGATGGTCGCCAGGTCGAAGCGGAAGCCGTCCACGCGCATCTCCGTGGCCCAGTAGCGCAGCGAGTCGGTGACCATCTGCAACACGCAGGGGTGGCTGAGGTCGAGGGTGTTGCCGGTGCCGGAATCGTTGATGTAGTAGCGGCGCTGGTCGGGCATCAGGCGGTAGTACGAGGCGTTGTCGATGCCGCGCATGCACAGGGTCGGACCCAGCTCGTTGCCTTCCGCGGTGTGGTTGTAGACCACGTCGAGGATCAGCTCCAGTCCGGCGTCGTGGAGGTGCGCGACCATCTCCTTGAACTCGTTGACCTGGCCGCTGGCGAGGTAGGCCGGGTGCGGGGCGAAGAAGGCGATGCTGTTGTAGCCCCAGTAATTGCTCATACCGTTTTCCAGCAGGTGCTTGTCGTCGACGAAACCGTGGATCGGCAGCAGCTCGACGCTGGTCACCCCGAGCCGGCGGATGTGCGCCAGCAGGTCGGCGTTCATCAGCCCGGCGAAGGTCCCGCGAACCGCCTCCGGGACCTGTGGATGGCGCATGCTGAGGCCGCGCAGGTGGGCTTCGTAGATCACCGTGCGGTCCCAGGGGACGCGTACCGGCGGACGCTCGGCCCAGGTGAAGGCCGGATCGATGACCTTCGACTTGGGCACGAAGGGCGCGCTGTCGCGCTCGTCGAAGCTGAGGTCGGCGTCGGCCGAGCCGATGGTGTAGCCGAACAGCGCCTCGGACCAGCGCAGGCGGCCGACCAACTGCTTGGCGTAGGGATCGAGGAGCAATTTGTTGGGATTGAAGCGGTGGCCGGCATCCGGCTCGTAGGGACCGTGCACCCGGTAGCCGTAGATCTGCCCCGGGTGGGCGTCGGGCAGGTAGCCGTGCCAGATCTCGTCGGTGTACTCGGGCAATTCGATGCGCTCGATCTCCTTTTCCCCGCGCGCGTCGAACAGGCACAGCTCGACCTTGGTCGCGTGGGCCGAGAACAGCGCGAAATTGACGCCGAGACCGTCCCAGGTGGCGCCAAGGGGGAAGGGGTGCCCTTCGCTGATCCGCGAAGGAGCGGGGCTACGCTTTCTGCTCATGCACTGGACTCCTCATTCGCCCGCTTCGGGCTTGCGGCGGCTGCGCGGCTTGGCCGCCGCCGGTTTTTCGCTGGCGGGCCGCGCCGGGGACGCGGCCCTCGGCTTGCGCGGCTTGGCGGCCGGCGCTTGCAGCAGGGCCGGGGTTTCCTTGGCGGCCTTGGCCCGACCGCGGGTCTTCTTCGGTGCCGCCGCGGCGGCTTCCGCTTCGGCCAGTTGCCGGGCCATGGCCCAGTGGCGTTCGGCCTGGCCGTCGGGGCAGCCCTCGGATTCCCAGATCTGGTAGGCGAACTCTCGTATGCGTTTTTCGTCGGCGCTCATGGGGTGTCCTCCTGGGCGAGGCGGTAAAGCAGGTTGACGGGAAAGTCGGCGAGCACTTCGGACAGGCTCAGGTGCCCGTCGCTGGGCAGCGGCATGGTGGAAAACAGGCCGCTGTAGGTGCATTCGGAGAGACTCGGCGGCAGCAGCAGGCAGGTGTCGCCCCAGGCCTCGGCCGGCACCTGCGGCTGCGTGGCGTGGCCGAGCAGGGCGCAGGCCAGGCGCGGGACCACCACCAGCAGGCAACCGTGACGACTGCGCCGGGCGAAGGCCAGGACCCGCTCGGCATGCTCGCCGCTGACCTCCAGGGGCAGGTAGTCGCCGTCGCGGAACAGGCCCGGCTGCATCCGCCGCAGCCCCAGCACGCGGGCGATCAGGGTCTGCTTGATGCGACCGTCGCGCCAGTGCTCCAGCAGTTCCGGGAAGGGCGTCGGCGCGGCCAGGGCGGCGGCGTGCCGGGCGAAGTCCACCGGCCGCCGGTTGTCCGGGTCGACCAGGCTGAAGTCCCAGTCCTCGCGCCCCTGGTAGAGATCGGGGATACCCGGGCAGGTCAGGCGCAGCAGGCATTGGGCGAGGCCATTCAGGGCCCCGGCCGGCATCAGTCGCGCCGCCGCGTTGCCCAGCGACTGGCGCAGGGCCTGGGCCAGCGGCGCGCGCAGGAGCTGTTCCAGATAGTCGGCGCAGGCGCGCTCGTAGTCTTCGTCGGGCGCGGTCCAGCGCGTGCGCAGCTTGGCTTCGCGCAAGGCCTTGCATTGCCATTCGCGCATCCGCGCGAGGAACGCTTGGTCCAGGGCGGCGCCGTCGCAAGGCGCGTCGAGCGGCCAACTGCCGAGCAGGGCCTGGAACAGGATCAGCTCGTCGCCGGGACTCGGCGCCGGCCCCTCGGCGAGGTCGCGGCGCAACGGCGTGGCCAGGCTTTGCCAGTGCTCGACGTTACGCGCGAACCAGGGCGCCAGTTCACTGAGCGCCGCAAGACGGGCGCGGGCGTCCTCGCCGCGCTTGTGGTCATGGCTGGCGGTGGCCAGCAGGGCGCGCGGGCTGGCCAGGCGCCTGGCTTCGCAGGCGGCATGGAATTCCTCGGCGGAAGCGGCGAAGCGCTGCGGGTCGAAGCCGACGTCGTTGCGCGAGAGCAGGGCCGCCGAGCGATAGCAGGCGGTATCCTCCACGGCCTTGGCTGCGGTCGGCGAACTCAACTGCTGGAAGCGCGCCAGCAACTCGCCGCGCAGGCGCCGCAGCGGACCGGGCGGCAGCTCGCGCAGCGGCTGCCCGCCGAGCCAGCGTTCGAGATGGTCGAGGACCGCCCGGTCGGCTTCGTCGAGATCCTCGCGGGCCGCCTCTGCGGCATAGCGGAACACCTCGCGATCCTGCACCGAGCGACCGCAGGCCCCGGCGTAGGTACGGTAGACCGGAAAGCGCGCGAGCAACTGGAACAGCGCGCGGCGGATACCGCCCAGGGTCAGGTCGCGGCTGGCCAGGTCGGCCCGCGCCACCCGCAAAAGACCCTGGGCGAGGTTCTCCAGGTCACCGGCGAGGCTTCCCGCCAGGACCAGTTGGCGAGCCTGGTAGACCTCGTCGAGAAACGCCTCCGGGCGTCCGCTGACCCGCTGCCAGAGTTCGCGCAACGGTCGTTCGCCGCGCGGATCGTGCTGCAACAGGCTGACCTGGTTCATGAAGTCGTAGCCGGTGGTGCCGTCGCACAGCCAATCCTCGGGCAGGCGCTCCTCGCCACCGAGGATCTTCTCAACGTACAGCAGCATCGGCGCGCCGCCGCGATGGGCGCGGATCCGCTCGCTGCGGCGGCGCAGGCGTCGGCAATAGCCGCGCGGATCGGCCAGGCCGTCGACGTGATCGATGCGCAGGCCATCGAGCAGACCGTCCTCGAGCAACTGGAAGACCTTGCCGTGCACGGCCTCGAACACCTCGCCGCGCTCGACCCGCAGGCCGACCAGTTCGCTGATGTCGAAGAAACGGCGCCAGTTGATGTCGTCCGCCGCGGTGCGCCAACTGGCCAGGCGGTAGTGCTGCGCCTCGAGCAGGCGGTGCAGGCGTTGGCGAGCCTCCTCGTGGCGTTCCTGGAGTTCGCCCAGCGTGCGCTGGAGGGCTGCGCGCGGAGCGCTCTCGGCGAGCGCAGCCGCCAGTTGACGCTGCATCTCGCGCAAGGCCTCGCGGTCCTGCCGGCACTCGCGGAAACCGCCGGCCAGGGCTGACAGGCGCGGCTCGCCGCTGTCTTCCAGCAGCTCCGGGTAGCTGCCCGGCCAGAGGGGGAAGCGCTGCTCGCCGTGGCTCGCCAGCAGGCGGCCGGCCTCGCGGTCCAGGCTCAGGCCGATCTCCCCGGCAGCCAGGACCTCGCCGTAGTCGCTGCGCAGGAACGGCAGCAGCACCTGGCCGCGCAACGCGGCGTCGTGGGATTCCCACTGAATGTCGAAGAAATTCGCGTAGGGACTCTCGCGCCCCCATTCGAGCACGTCCTGCCACCAGGGATTGGCGCCGCCGCCGATGCCCATGTGGTTCGGCACTATGTCCATGAGCAGGCCCATGCCGCGTTGCCGCAGCCCCTGGATCAGGCGCAGCAGCGCCGGCTCGCCGCCCAGTTCCGGATTGATCCGGGTCGGGTCGACCACGTCGTAGCCGTGGCTGGAGCCGGGCCGCGCGCGGAACAGCGGCGAGGCGTAGAGATGGCTGATGCCCAGGTCGGCGAAATAGTCCAGCCAGGGCAGGGCATCGTCGAGGGTGAAGCCGGCGTGGAATTGCAGGCGCAGGGTAGCGCGGGGCTCAATCATGGGCGGCCTCCTCGGCATCCCGGCGGCTGCGTTCGAGCAGGCGCAGGCGCCGGTCGACCTGCGGCGTTCCGAGCATCTGCGCGGCGTTTTCCGGCCAGCGCCGCCGCCAGTTCGGGTGGGCGTCGCCGGGGCCGGGCAGGTTCGGCTGCTCCAGGCTGCCCAGGGCGTCCTCCAGGGGCAGTAGCACCAACGGCGCGGGGGTTGCCCCGACATAGCCGATGCAGGCGTCCAGCGGTACTTCGGCGGCGGGGTCGGGATCGACCGGCGGTTCGAGGCTGGCGGCCAGCGCCCGGCGCTCCTCGGCGCGCAGTTCCAGGTCGGCCGCGCATTCCTCGGCGCTGCGGTGTCCGGCGCGGCCGCGCCAGTGGATGTCCCGGCCCCGCCACCAGCCGGACAGGCTCGGCAGGTCGTGGGTGCTGGTGGTGGCCATGGCGTCCGCCGGCCATTGCGCCGGGGGCACGAAGCGTTCGCCGCGCCGCTCGAAGAGCAGCACGCGGGTACCCAGCACTTGGCGGCGTGCCAGTTCCTCGCGCAGGCCTTCGGGCACGGTGCCGAGGTCCTCGCCGATGACCAGCGCCGAGGCGCGACTGGCCTCCAGCGCCAGCAGGCGCAGCAGCTCGCGTTGCGGGTAGCGCAGGTAGGCGCCGGCGTGGGGCGGCTGGCCGCGCGGGATCAGCCAGAGACGTTGCAGGCCCATCACATGGTCGATGCGTAGCCCTCCGGGCCAGGCCAGGTTGGCCCGCAGCATCTCGCGGAATGCCCGGTAGCCGTGGCGGCGCAGGCCTTCGGGATTGAACGCGGAAACGCCCCAGTCCTGTCCGGACTGGTTGAGGATGTCCGGCGGCGCGCCGACATTCACTTCGGCGAGCAGCTCTTCCTGCCGCGACCAGGCCTGGCTGCCGCCGCCATCGGCGCCCACCGCCAGGTCGGCGACCAGACCGATGGCCATCCCGGCCTCGCGCGCCTGGCGCTGGGCATGTTGCAGGCAACGTTGGGTCAGCCACTGGCCGAAGGCACGGAAGTCCACTTCCTCGGCGTGATCGGCGCAGAACGCGGCCACCGCCGGCTCGCCGGGGCGGCGCAGCGGCTCCGGCCAGCGTCTCCAGTCGGGGCCGGCGCCCAGGTGCGCCTGCAGGGTCTCGAAGCGGCAGTGGTGCAGCAGGGCCTCGCCGGCTTCGCGGCGGAATTCGGCGAGGTCGTGGCGCAAGGGACTGGCGCGCTCGGTGAAGTCGCGGTGGAGTTGGCGCAGCAGGCGCATGCGCAGGTCCGCCGCCGCTGTCCAGTCGATCAGCTCCAGGCTCTCCAGGCGGGCCATCTCCGCGGCCAGGCCGGCGCGACGGATCGCCTGTTCCACCGCCGCCGCGCCGAGAATGGTCGCCGGCGCGGCGTGCAGGACATTGAAGAACAGCCGGCTGGACGGCGAGTAGGGGCTGTAGGCATGTCCGTTGGCCTCGGCCAGGGCGTGCAGCGGGCTGATCGCCAGCGCGTCGGCGCCATGCCGCGCGGCGCTGCGCAGCAGGTCCTCGAGGGCGGCGCTGTCGCCCAGGCCGCCGTCGCCGGGGCGGCGCAGGGCATAGACCTGGGCGGCCAGACCCCAGCGACGCGAGCGACCCGGGGCGAGGCTGGCCAGGGACGGGCAGCTCGGCGGCGCCATCGCCACCGCCCATTCCCGCTGCTCCAGCGACAGCTGCGCATAGCCGCTGCGGGCCTGCGCCGGCAGGCGGCCTTCGGCGTCCAGGCGCAGGGCGATCCGCGTGCCGTCCTCGTAGACCAGCTCGCCCGGGGTGCCGGCGGGGCCGAGCGCTTGCTCCAGCGGCTGGCCGCATTCGCCGACCAGCAGTCCGAGGTTGGCGCTGTCCTCGCGCAGCCGGGCCAGCGCGGCCAGGCTCTGTTCGATCTGTTGCGGACTCTGCGCCGGATAGCCGAGTGCTTCCAGCAGGCCGCGCTGGACCTCCGGGTCGACCCGCTGCGGCCGTCCGTTGGCGTCCTGCCAGTCGAGTTGCAGGCCCACGGCGGCGGCCAGTTCGGCCAGGCGTGCGTCACTCATGGGCGGGCTCCAGGCTGACCGCGATGCTGCGGGGACTTAGGCGGCCGCGGCGATACTCGGCACAGGCGAGGTTGTCGAGGAACAGCACCCAGGTGGCGGCCGCCGGCGGCTCGACTTCCGCTTCGAGCGGAGAAGGGTTGAAGTCGATTCGCCAGTCACTGCCGTCACCGAGTCGCCAGCGCGCCGACAGCGCGGCGCCGGCGATGGTGGTAACGCCCAGCGAACGGGCGCCGCGCAGGCGCGGGATCAGGTGTTCATGACGGATTTCCAGCAGTTGCCGGTAGAAGCCGCGCCAGGCCGGGTCGCAATCGGCCAGGCCGGGACGCGAGCGCTCGAAGGTCTCCACCGCGTTGGGGTCGGGGAGCGAAGCCAGGGTGGCGCCCTCGCCGAAGCGGCCGAACTCGCCGAACTCCTTGCGTCGTCCCTCGCGGACCGCGTCCGCCAGTTCGCCCTGGTGATCGGTGAAATACAGGAACGGTTCGCGCGCGGCGCATTCCTCGCCCATGAACAGCAGCGGAATCATCGGCGCGAGCAGTTGCAGCGCTATCGCCAGGCGCAACGCCTGGGGTTCGGCGAGGACGCTGAGACGCTCGCCGAAGGCGCGGTTGCCGACCTGGTCGTGGTTTTGCAGAAACAGCACGAAGGCGTCCGGCGCCAGGTCGGCACTCGGTTCGCCGCGCGGCCGGCCGTGGCGGTTGGCTTCGCCCTGGTAGACGAAGCCTTCGGCCAGGCAGCGCGCCAGGCAGCGCAGCGGCTCGGGGTAGTCCTGGTAGTAGCCGTCGTTCTCGCCGGTGAGCAGGACGTGCAGCGCATGGTGGCCATCGTCGTTCCACTGTGCGTCGTAGCCCTGGCGCAGCAGGCTGGCGCGGTTGTCGTCGTTCTCCAGGACCAGGTGCACATGGCGCTCGGGGCCGGCGGCGCCGCGCAGGCGGCGGGCCATCTCGACGAGGAACGCGCTATCGGGAATCGCGTGCACGGCATCGAAGCGCAGGCCGTCGACGCGATAGTCGAGCAGCCACATCAGGGCGTTCTCATAGAAGAACTCGCGGACTTCGCCGCGACGGAAATCGATGGCCTGGCCCCAGGGCGTCTGCCGGTCGTCGCGGAAGAACGCGGCGGCGTACTGCGCGAGGTAGTTGCCGTCCGGCCCGAAGTGGTTGTAGATCACGTCGACGAAGACCATCAGGCCCATGCCGTGAGCGCTGTCGATCAGATGCTTGAGTTGCTCGGGCGTGCCGTAGGCCGACGCCGGGGCGAACGGCAGCACGCCGTCGTAGCCCCAGTTGCGGCGACCGGGAAACTCGCCCAGCGGCATCAGCTCCACGGCGGTCACGCCCAGTTCCACCAGGCGCGGAAGGAAGCGCTCGACCTCGGCGTAGGAGCCGAACAGGCCGACGTGCAGCTCGTAGATCACCGCTTCGTGCCAGGGCCGCCCGCGCCACTCGTCGACGCGCCAGGCGTAGGTGCCATGGTCCAGCACCTGGCTGTGGCCATGCACGCCGTCGGGCTGGAACTGCGAGGCCGGGTCCGGCACCCCGGGGCGACCATCGATGCGATAACGGTAGCGGGTGCCGGGCGGACAGGGCAGGGTCGCCTCGAACCAGCCGCTGTCGCTGCCTTCCAGCGGCCAGTCGCGGCCGTCGGCGGTCTCGACCCGGACCTCACGGGCGTCCGGAGCCCAGAGGCCGAAGCAGGTCCGGCCGTTGCCTTGGAACTGGGCGCCGAAGCGGCGCCGGATCGCCATCACTGGCGTACCCCGCGCAGGGCCGGAGCGGTATTCCTCAACAGGCGCCGGTACAGGCGGTTGTAAGGCTCCACCGAGTCGCTCCAGAACATCGGCGCGGCCATCGCCTTGCAACGCATGGCGTTGAGCAGCGAGGGACAGTGGTAGACGTTGATCGCGCGCATCACCGCATCGAGGTAGCTCTGCGCGGTTTCCTCACGGAACAGGAAGCCGGTGACCCCGTCGACGATGGTATCGGCGAGGCCGCCGGTGCAGCGCGCGATCGGCAGCGAGCCGAAGCATTGCGCATAGAGCTGACTGAGCCCGCAGGGCTCATAACGCGAGGGCATGAGCAGGAAGTCGCTGCCGGCGTAGATACGGCGGGCCTCGGTCTCGTCGAAACCGATGTGCACGCCGACCTGGCCGGGATGACGCCGGGCGAGTTCGAGCATGGCCTTCTCCAGGTTCGGCTCGCCACGGCCGATGCTGACCAGACGGCCGCCGGCCTGGAGCAGGGCATCGCTGATCTCCAGGGTCAGGTCGATGCCTTTCTGCTGCACCAGGCGCGAGACCACCGCGAACAGCGGCCCCTTGCCCGGCTCCAGGCCGAAACGCTCCTCCACGTAGCGCGTGTTGGCGCGCTTGCCGGCCCATTGGCGGGCGCTGAAGCAGGCCACCAGGTGCGGATCGCAGTGCGGCTGCCAGCTATCGTCGATACCGTTGACGATGCCGCTGAGCTGACGCTTCTCGACCTTGTACTTGAGGATGCCGTGCAGGCCGCAGCCGTATTCCGGGGTAGTGATTTCCTGGGCGTAGGTCTCGCTCACCGTGGTGATGTGGTGGGCATGGGCGATGCCGGCCTTGAGGAACGACAGGCGCCCGTGGAACTCCATGCTTTCGTGGCTCAGCGCTTCGTCGGGGAGGCCCAGTTCGGCGCTGCATTGCAGGTCGCAGAGGCCCTGGTAGGCGAGGTTGTGGATGGTAAACAGGCTCGGCGTGCGCACGCCGTTCCAGGCCATGTAGGCCGGCGTCAGCGCCGACGGCCAGTCGTTGGCGTGCACCAGGCCCGGTTGCCAGCCCTGGGCGCCGCGTCCACCGGCGATCTCGGCGGCGGCCAGGCACAGGCGGGCGAAGCGCAGGTGGTTGTCCGGCCAGTCGTTGCCCTGGTCGTCCATGTACGGCGTACCCTCGCGCTCGTAGAGCAGCGGGCAGAGCACCAGCATGACTTCCAGGCCGTCGTCGAGGGTCACCAGGCCGATCTCGCAGGGCGGGATCGCCGCCCGGCCGGGCAGGCTGCCGATGATCCGCAAGTCGCGGCAGCGCTCCAGCACCTGGCGATAGCCGGGCAGCAGGACTCGCACCGAATGCTCGCGCTTGAGGACCCTCGGCAGCGCGGCGGAAAAGTCGCCGAGTCCGCCGACCTTGACGAAATCGCTGAGCTCGGCGGTAACGAAGAGTATCCGATCCCTCTGTTGCGGCGGGTCCTGCGGGTGCAGCAGCGACGGAAAAGCGGTCAGTACCGCGGGTTCTTCCAGGCAAACGCCTGCAACAGAATGTCCCATGTCATCCTCCGGTCGTACGTTGTCCTTGGCGTTGGTCGGTCGGACTCCGTCGCGCCGTGGCATGGGCGAAGTCCTTGCTAGGGGTGACCGGAGGGGAGCGCCGGAAGTTTAGTTTTTTTTACCGGCGGCTCGGCTTTCGAGAAGCCGCGCCAGGGGGTTGCAGGCGAGACGACGGGCGCAACGGGTTGCCGAATGCAAGGCTCGGCAGGGGCTTTCTTGCAAATTGCAAATATCAATTCGCCGCTTTGTTTTTCAACCTATTGATTTATAAGAAATTAATTTTCAAGAAGAATTGGTACGCCTTCTGCTCGAAAGGGATGCGCCTGATTACCGGCGTCAAAGAATCTGATGAGACAGGAGGCCAGCAATGCTAGATACCGATGAAAACGTGGTTGAGTACCTGGAAGAGCATTTCAAGGATGTGCGCGTCAGTTGCGAACCTCGCCCTGACGGCGCGTTGCTGGTGACCTTGCGTAATAACCAGGGCAAGCGCCTGATGAGCCGGGCGATCTCCGGCCAGGAGCAGAGCAGCCCGCTGTTGCTGAACCAGGTGCTGGAACGCATCCGCCGGGACCTGATCATCGACCAGGGGCCGTTGCAGACGCGCGACAGCGACTATTTCCGCAAGCGCATCGACCTGCTCACGTTCCGCGACAGCGACAACCAGCATCTCACTCATCGCAAGGTCCTGGTCGCCGGCGGCAAGCTGCGTACCATGAGCCTGGCTCGCTGAGCAGGCTGTTTCAGCTCCGGGTCGGTCAGTCGCCGACCCGGCCTTCCGACGCATGGTCCGAACCAAATCCGTCTTCGCCCCCTCCATCTAGAAGTCATCCCTACGATGGAGGCGGACATGCGTTTTCCCACTTCTGCATCATCGGGCGCGACAGCGACCACTCCACGCAACCCCTCGAGGGATCCGGACGAATATCCGGTTCCTGACCACGAAAGCCACGTCCCCCAGGAATTCCCGGAAGAGATTCCGATGGAACAGCCCAACGAAGAGCCCCTCTCGCCCATACCGGAGCCCTGAATGCCCGGTTTCCATCCAGGAGGAGCGGAACATGAGCGCAGACCCTCGGCAGAGACTGGTGGTGGCCCATAGTGTCGATCCCGCGGCCGCCGAACACGAAGTGCAGGGCAACCTGGCCCTGGCGCGCTGGCTGGCGGAAGTCCAGAAGCTGGAGTTCGGCGGCCGCTACGAACCCGAATTGCACCAGCGAGGCCCCCTCTACCTGGTCCCGACCCGCACCCTGGTCGGCAGGGAGACCGCCGTGCGCCTGGGCGTGAACAGTGACGAAGATCTGCTCGGCGGTTTCGTCGAGCACGCGTTCATCGCCGGTAAGGCCATCGTCCATCCGCTGCCGCGCGGCGGCGTGGCGCCGGAAGGCTGGAACCCGCTGTTCGCGGAGAAGGTCCGCGACGTCGTGCTCAACGGCGTCAGCGTCTTCAGCCTGGCCGACGCACACCGCGCCGGCGCTCGCATGCTCGCCGAAGGACCGGTGCGGGCCAAGCTGGCGGAGGCCTGTGGCGGCCTCGGCCAGTACGTGGCGCACGACCTCGACGAACTGGACGCTTGGCTCGGCGGGCTGGAGGAGCGTCAGTTGGCGCAGGGCCTGGTACTGGAAGCCAACCTGGAGAGCATCGTCACCCACAGCGTCGGCCAGCTCCGGGTCAACGGTTTCCTGCTGAGCTACCACGGTCACCAGCACCAGACCCGCAACGCGCGCGGCGAACTGGTCTATGCCGGCTCCGACCTGCTGGTGGCGCGCGGTGGCTACGCCGAGCTGCTGGCCCTGGACCTGGCCCGTGAGGTGCGCCAGGCCATCGAGTACGCGCGGATCTTCGACACCGCCGCGGCGATCTTCTTCCCCGGCTGCTTCGCCTCGCGGCGCAACTACGACATTGCCCAGGGCCGGGACGGCAACGGTCGGGAGCGCTTCGGCGTGCTCGAGCAGTCCTGGCGGGTCGGCGGCGCGAGCAGCGCCGAGATCGCCGCGCTGGAAGCCTTCCGCGCCGATCCGGGGCTGCCCGCGGTGCGCGCCGCGTCGTTCGAGATCCACGAAGACAAGCGCCTGCCGGACAACAGCCGGGTGATCTACCGCGGTCCCGACGAACACGGCGACTTCCTGCTCAAGTATGCGATGACGGGGGAGGCATGACGGCGAACAGCGAACGCATCCGCATCGGGGTCGGCGACGACCGGATCGAAGGCACCTTCCTCAGCCCCCGGGCGAAGGTTCCCGGCGTGCTCTTCGTGCACGGCTGGGGCGGCAGCCAGCAGCGCGACCTGAAGCGCGCCCAGGGCATCGCCGGGCTCGGCTGCGTGTGCCTGACCTTCGACCTGCGCGGCCACGGCGCGGAAAGCGGGCGCCAGGCACTGGTGACGCGCGAGGACAACCTGCAGGACCTGCTCGCCGCCTACGACCGGCTGGTGGCCCACCCGGCCATCGACAGCGAGGCGATCGCGGTGGTCGGCACCAGCTATGGCGGCTACCTGGCGGCGATCCTCAGCCAGTTGCGCGCGGTGCGCTGGCTGGCCTTGCGGGTGCCGGCGATCTACCGCGACGAGGATTGGCTGACGCCCAAGCTGCTGCTCGACCGCGAGGATCTCAGCGAATACCGCAGCAGCCTGATCCCGGCCGCCAGCAACCGAGCCCTGCAGGCCTGCGCGGGATTCCGCGGCGATGTGCTGCTGGTGGAGTCGGAGTTCGACAGCTATGTGCCGCACTCGACCATCATGAGTTTCCGCGCCGCCTTCCAGCAGACCCATTCGCTGACCCACCGGATCATCGACCACGCCGACCATGCGCTCAGCAGCGAGGCGGCGCAGGACGCCTATACCTCGATCCTGGTGGACTGGATCACCGAGATGGTGGTCGGCGAACGTCTCAGCATCACCCCAGCCTACGCCACCATCCATCCGGCTTTCTGAACGCTCCGCGACGGCGAGCCTCCCACCTTCCGTGGGTGCTGGTTGCTGCCCACGTTCCGTGCCGGCAGGCGCCGGCGCCGACAGATGCGAGAAATCCCGGACAGCTCCGGGCCAAGGAGAGCGAAATGAACCAGACCAACCTCGACGACACCCTCGACGTACTCAACGACCTGCTGCAAACCAGCAAGGATGGCGAGGCCGGTTTCCACGCCTGCGCCGAGGACCTGCGCGACCCGCAGTTGAAGGCGGCGATGCTGGAGCAGAGCCGCGACTGCGCCGCGGCCGCCGACGAGCTGGAGCGGATCGTCCTGGAACTGGGTGGCAAACCCAAGGACAGCACCAGTTTCGCCGGTGACCTGCATCGGCGCTGGGTCGACCTGAAGTCACTGGTCACCGGCAAGGACGAAGAGGCGGTGCTCAACGAATGCGAGCGCGGCGAGGATGTCGCCAAGCACCGCTACCAGGCGGCGCTGGAAAAATCGCTGCCGGCGGAGATCCACCAGGTGATCGAGCGCCAATACCAGGGCGTACTCCGTCACCACGACCGGGTCCGAGCCCTGCGCGACGCCCGCGCCTGAGCCGACCCCGCGAGGAGGAGCGCGCCATGAGCCAGTCCCTGGCTTTCCTGCTCATCGGCCTGGCCACGCTGGTGGGTTTCTACGACCTGTGGGCCTTCGTCAGCGTGTTCCGCAGCGATCGCAGCGTGAATTCGAAAGCCCTGTGGTCGTTGCTGATCGCGGTGCTGCCGGTGCTCGGCGTGCTGATCTGGGCGGTCGCCGGCCCGCGTGCGGCGACCGCCCGTCCTCGCGACTGAACTCGGCGGAGGAACGCGCGCTCAGCCAGAGAGAGTGCCGGAGCACTCGGATAACAAACCGATGAGGAGCGACCATGAACGCCATCGAATTGCTGGTCCATGACCACGAGACCGTGAAGAAACTGCTCAACGAACTCAGCGAGACCACCGAACGGGCGCTGAAGAAGCGCAGCGAGCTGCTGGGCAGGCTGGAGCTGGAACTGGTGCTGCACACCGCCATCGAGGAAGACATCTTCTATCCGGCGATCAGGGAAAGCGGCGGCAAGGAAGAGCTGAAAATGTACTACGAGGCCAAGGAGGAACACCGCACGGTGGATTCCCTGGTCCTTCCCGACCTCAAGCGCACCCGCCCGGATACCGTGCAGTTCGCCGGCCGGGTCAAGGTGCTCAAGGAACTCCTCGAACACCACATCGAGGAGGAAGAGGGCGAACTATTCCCACGCGCCCGGCAATTGCTCGACGCCGCCGCCCTCAAGCAACTCGGCCAGGCCATGCAGCAGCACAAGAAAGAGCTGAAAGCGCGCCTGGAAAAACGGGCGGCCTGAGGCATGCGCGAAGAAGACCGCGCCTTGCTCGAGGAACTCCTGCTGGCACGTGGCCCCGGTGGCCAGGAAGACGAGGTCAGGGCCATCTGCCAGCGGGAACTCGAGGGCTGTTGCGACGAGGTCGGCAGCGATGCCGCCGGCAACCTGGTCGCGCGCATCAGCCCGCCGCACCTGCCGCGCGAGCAGGCGCGGCGGGCCGCGGTGCGGCTGCTCGCGCACCTCGACGAGATCGCCATGATCGTCAAGCGCGTCGAGGCCGACGGTACCCTGCGCGTAGTGGCGCTCGGCGGCGCCCAGCCGGTGAGCTTCGGCGTCTGTCCGGTACAGATCCTGGCCGGCGAGGCGGTACTCGACGGCGTGCTGTCCTACGGCAGCATGCATGCTACCGGCGAGTCGCCGCAGGGCTCCGACGTGCTCTCGGGCGCGGTGCACTGGCGCGACGTACACGTGGTCACCCGGCGCAGCGCCGAGGAGCTGGCGAACCTGGGCGTGCGACCGGGTACCCGCGTGGTGCTCAACCGTCTGTGGCGGCGCCCGTTGTACTTCCAGGATTGCGTCGCCGCGCACTTCCTCGACGACCGCGCACCGCTGCTCGCCGTGCTCGGCGTGGCTCGCGAGATCGCCCGGCGCCGCGATGAGTTGCACGGCGACCTCTACCTGGTGCTCACCACCATGGAGGAGGAGAGTAACGCCGGCGCGCTGTTCGCCGCGCGCCGACTGCCGGGCGACATCAGCATCGCGGTGGAAGTCGGCCCAACGGTAGCCGAATACGGCACCCGGCTGTGCCGCGACCCGATCGTCAACAGCGGCGACTCCAAGGGTTATTACAGCCGCCATGTCACCGACCGCCTGTTGCGCGCCGCCGAACGCTGCCAGTACCAGCCGCAGGCGGCGCTGCTGGTGGACTTCGCCTCGGACGCCAGCGCGCTGCTGAGCCACGGCGAGGCCGCGCAGGTCGGCTGCATCGGCATTCCGACCGAGAACACCCACGGTTTCGAGATCGTCCTGGAAGAGGGCATCGAGGCTTGCCGGCGGACGCTGGTCGAGTTCCTCGTGCAACCGCCGGACGACGAAGCCTGACCGATAACCGACGCAAGGAGAATTCCATGAACGAATACCTGCCGACTTCGACGGCCAATGGCCTGCCGCACAACCTGCAGCGCGGCGAGCGACTCGCTTCCATCGGCGCCGGACTGGTCCTGGCCGGCTTCGGCCTGGCCCGCGGTGGCTTGCCAGGCGCCTGCAAGGCGGTCGCCGGCGGCCTGCTGGTCAGCCGCGGGTTGAGTGGGCATTGCCATGTCAAGGGCCTGCTCAATGAACCGCGGGAAGAGTTGCAGTTGCTGCGCGAAGAGGTGCAGCACCTGACCCGCCGCCTGCAGCGCCTGCAGGAGCGCCAGCGCGACGACTCGCGGCAGGACGCTGCGCTGGACGCCGAACTGCCGCCGAACCTGCCGTGATAGCCATGGGCCCTGCGCCTGGCGCAGGGCCCATCGAAGAGAGGAGGGCGAGACGATGGCCAGCCATCTGTTCCTGATCAGCTACATCCTCGACGACCAGCCGATGACCTGCGAATTGCACAGCGAGGCGGATACCCTCAGCCGCGAAGAGGCCCGCCGCCACTTGGAGGCACTGCATCGACCGCACGACGCCGAGGCGATCAGCGATATCCAGGTCAGCAAGGTGGAGCGTACCCATGAGCCGGGCACCACGCCGGGACACTACCAGCAGCCCTGACGGCGGGAGGGGAAAAAGAAGGGGGAGGGGCTCAGCCGGTGCCGGTCTGGAGTTCCGCCTCGAACTCGCCGAAGCGCCTGATTTCCTCGCGCAGGTTGAGGATGAATGCGCTGAGGTCGCTGAAGCTGCTGCTCTTCAGGAAGTCGCTGTTGGGCACGATGTAGAGCGCGCCGTGGGGGCCGTCGACGCGGCAACTGATGGTCACCGTGAAGTCGGGGTTCAGTTGGCACTGGCAGTCGTGGTCGCGCAGTTCCTCCTCGAGGATCTTCTTCAGGTACAGGTAGGAAAGGTTCATCTGGTCAGGTCTCCCCAGTTCGCGAAGCGCAAGAAAAAGATCCACTCCGTCCCTGGAGCGGGATTAGCCTGAATCAGAGAGAAACCGTCGATACGTACAACGGTAGGGATAACTATAGGCGCCGCGCCGATGAAATACCGGCCACATCCAGAATCTGCGGGATAAGCTGTATCCCGCATGAGGCGCGGGATGCAGAATGCAAGAAGTCGTGCAGAACGCTCATGTCGGAGTGAGATCATGACGGGCGAAAAGCCCGTTCGGCGCTCCTTATGGGCATTCGAGAGAACTTTTCGCCCATATGGTTATATGGATTTTCTCGATATTTCCTCTAGGAACCTCGCCGGCTCGTTGGCGAAGAAGCCGATCTTTTTTGCCGGGTTTCCCGCATCGCCCGCCGCAATCCCCTTGCCACCCCGTAACCGAGCAGGCAGCCGAGCAGGGTAGCGCCGACCTGCAAGACCAACCCCAGGGCATTGGCCAGGCTCGGCGAGCGTGCGAGTACGCCGGCTTCGGGCCAGAACGCCAGCCATACCGCGACGAAGGCGAGCACCAGGTCGTACCAGGCGCCGCTGACCCCGCCCGGGCGGTAGCCGCGAACGAAAACGATGAAGGCGCTGAAGGCCAGGGCCAGCAGCAGGGTGCCGAAGGCCTGGCTGAGGGTATCGGGTCCGGACATGGCGGGTTCTCCTCAGGGCGCCAGGCGCAGGCACTGGCGCTTGTGCAGGCCGAGACGGACTTCGTCGAGCAGCGCTTCGGCGCAGGCGAACACCCTGGCGGCCTCCACTTCCGCGACGTCGCCGGCGCGGCTGAAATCGTCGATGCGCAGGCCGGCGGGCAGGCTCGGGACCTCCACCAGCGTCCAGTCCAGGCCGCTGACCGTGAGGCTGCGCTCGAGCCCGGCACCCAATTGCTCCTCGCCGGCATCGCGCGGCGCCACTAGCCATTGCCAATGGCCAAGCAGGAACAGGCGCGGTACCTCGGCGCGCAGGGCGCCATCGATCAGCGCGGCGCAGATCGGCGGCAAGGCTTCGGCGGCGTAGTCGGACAACGGCGCGAACAGCAGGTCGAGACCGGCCGCCGCCTGGCTGACCTCGATCGACGACGCCAGGCTGGCTGGCTTGCAGCGCAGCCCGGGGCGCGCCTGCAGGCTGTTGAGGTCGGCTTGCAAGGCGCTGACTTCGATCTGCCGCTGCAAGGCGGCGGCGATCAGCGCCTGGCTCAGGCTGTCGTGGGGATGGAATATCCCCAGCTTCAGGGTTGCGGTTTCCAGATTGCGCATGGGAACTCCGGGGTCGGTGCGGTGGAAAGGAGATGTCCCTACCTGCATATCGAAAGCCATACTCCGGACAAGGTTCCGGCGAATGGAATTCGCCGGCCGCGCCGGGGTCTTCCGAAAGGTCGGCCAAGTTCCTGGGGCGAGCCAGCGAGCGGCCGGAAGACGTTCTTCGTACTACCTTGCTGGGTGTGCCTTGCAGCCCGGGTCGAGCAGCCGACGAGTGAACACGTCCATGAAAACCACAAGAAAACCGAAAGTCCCCTTGAACCAGGCCACGCGCAACCGCCTGCTCGACGAAGCGGTCGACGACTACGCGATCCACACCCTGGACAGCGCTGGCCATATCGCCAGCTGGAGCGCCGGCGCGGCGCGCCTGTTCGGCCACGACGCGAGCGAGATCCTCGGCCGCGACTACGCCTGCTTTCATACCCGCAAGGACCGCGACGCCGGCGTTCCGCAACAGGCGCTGCGCCAGGCGGATGCCGAGGGCCGCTTCGAGACCGAGGGCTGGCGGGTGCGCAGCAACGGCAAGCGCTTCTGGGCGCAGGTGGTGATCGACGCCATCCGCGACAGCCAGGGCCAGTTGCTCGGCTTCGCCCAGCTGATCCACGACCTCAGCGAAGGGCGCGCGGCCAAGGAGGCGCTGCGGCGCAGCCAGGAGCAGTTCCGCCTGCTGGTGCAGAGCGTTACCGACTACGCCATCTACATGCTCGACCACCGCGGGCGGATCACCAACTGGAACCTCGGCGCCCAGCGGATCAAGGGCTACCTGCCGGAAGAGGTGATCGGCCGGCACTTCTCCTGCTTCTACACCCCCGAAGACCGCGAGGCCGGCGAACCGGCCCGCGGCCTGGCCGCCGCCGAACGCGAAGGGCGTTTCGAGAAGGAAGGCTGGCGGGTGCGCAAGGACGGCAGTCGCTTCTGGGCCAACGTGGTGATCGATCCGATCCGCGACAGCGATGGCCGGCTGATCGGCTTCGCCAAGGTAACCCGTGACATCACCCACCGGATCGAAGCCGAACGCGAACTGGAACGGGCCCGCCAGGAGCTGTTCCAGGCCCAGAAGATGGAGTCCCTGGGGCACCTCACCGGCGGCGTGGCCCACGACTTCAACAACCTGCTGACGGTAATCATCGGCAGCCTCGGGCTGCTGAAGAAACGCCTGCCCGGCGACCAGCGCACCGCCGACCTCTTGCAGAACGCCCTGGAGGCCGCCCAGCGCGGCGCCAACCTGACCCAGCGGATGCTTTCCTTCGCCCGCAAGCAACGTCTCGATCCGCAGCCCTGCGCGATCCCCGACCTGTTGCGCGGGATGACCGACCTGCTGATCCATTCCCTGGGACCGAGCGTATCGATCGAGACGCGCTTTCCCCTGGATCTCGACCTCGGCCTGACCGACGCCAACCAGCTCGAACTGTCCATCATCAACCTTGCCACCAACGCCCGCGACGCCATGCCCAACGGCGGGCGCATCGTCTTTTCCGCGAGCAACCAGCGGGTGCCGGCGGACAATCCCCATCGCCTCGCACCGGGCAACTATATCTGCCTGAGCATCAGCGACACCGGCAGCGGCATGGACGAGGAAACCCTGCGCCGTGCGGTGGAACCCTTCTACACCACCAAGGGAATTGGGCGTGGCACCGGGCTGGGCCTGTCGATCGTCGACGGCCTCGCCGAGCAGCTCGGCGGCCGGCTCACCCTGGAGAGCCAGCCGGGCGTCGGCACCACCGCGAACATCTGGATACCCGCCGTCCCGCGAACCCCGGAAAGCGCCCGTACGGGCAATGGCGCGACGCCGCAGCCGCCCAGCGAAAGCGAGCGGGTGCGCTTGTCCTGTCGAGTACTGGTGGTGGACGACGACCCGCTGGTGTTGAACAACACCGCGGCGATGCTGGAGGACCTCGGTTGCTCGGTACTCAAGGCCGACTCCGGCAGCCTGGCCCTGGAGATTCTCACGGCGACGCCGGAGCTGGACATCCTCCTGACCGACCAGGCGATGCCACGGATGAACGGCAGCCAGTTGGTGGAGCGGGTCATGGCCCAGGGCCGGCCACTGAAGATGGCCCTGGCCACCGGCTTCGCGGAAAAGATCGAAGGCGCGGCGGCACAGTTGCCCAAGCTGGCCAAGCCGTTCGGCCAGGAAGAGTTGTACCTGTTCCTGACCGGCACGCTGAAGGCCGGCTGAGCCTCAGCGCAGGTACTCGCCGCTGCCGGCCAGGCTTTGCCCCCAGAGCTCGATGAAGATGAAGGCGGTGGTCAGCAGGGTCAGGAAGCCGACGCCGAGGATGCAGAAGGCGTAGAACAATGTCTGCCGCTCCTGCATGCGCATGAACAGCGGCAGGCCGGTGAACAGCAGGCGTACCGAGTAGGCGCAGGCAGCCGCCGCGGCCAGCAGCAGGAGGATCCGCCAGGGCACCAGGGCGACGATCCCGGCGAGCATCAAGGGCACGGCGATCGCCGTGGTGAAGGTCAGGCTGCCCGGTACGCTGGGGCGCGACGGCGTGCGGAACAGCACCCAGCGTACGAATAAGCCCATGATCACCACGCCGGCGACGAAGCCCAGGTAACACATCGTCGCCAGCAGCAGGGCGCTGCCGCTGGAGAGGTGTTGCACGCTGTCGTTGCCCGGCAGCGACCAGCCGACCTGGGTAGTGCCGATGAACAGGCAGGCCGCCGGCAGCAGCGGCAATAGCAACAGCGGAACGAGGAAGGCGAAAGGGTGATGGTCGTAGTCCTGGCGCAGACGAGGCCAGGCATTGGAGGGACTGATCAGTAGCCGAGCCATTTCGCGGGTCATGACGGGCACCTCTTTTCTGTGGCGTTCAGGAGTCTGGACCGGCCCGGCGCGAGGGGGTTCAGGTGGCGTGCCGGGCGGTCCGCGACCGCCCATCCAGGGCCTTGAACCGGAAGACGCGGGGAGCGCCGAAAGACAAACGTCCCTGTCTTCCGGAGGAGCCATGACCACCTACGAAATCCAGCACATGCGCGGCTGGCGGCGTTTCGCCCGCACCGTGCGCGCCGCCAGCCGGGCCGAGGCGGAACGCCTGTGCCTGCCCTGGGAGTGGGTGGATGACGAGGTCCTCGCGGTGATTCCGGCCGAGGCCGAGGTGGCCGAGCGCTGGCAGCGCCTGAACGAGGATCTGGTGGGGAGCCTGGAAGGCCTGGAGCGCCTCAGGCGGAACGAGTGACCCGCAGGCCGACCACGGCGATCCGCTCGGCTTCGCGGTAGGCGGGGCTGTCCAACTCTTCGGCGAACACGTCCGGGTCCAGTTCCTGGTAGTCCCAGTCCCACTCCCGAGACGCCAGGCGTTCGCGGATGCGGGCGAGGAACGGATCGCCGCCTTCGACCATCGCCACGCCGGTATACAGCAGCAGGCTGCCGCCGGCTTCCAGGCGCTCGAGGGCGGCATCGACGATTGCCAGCGAGAGCCCGGCGCCGAGCATCCCGCCACCATGCCGGTAGGCGCGCTCCGAGGCATCCAGGAGATAGGGCGGGTTGGCCACGATCAGGTCGAAGCGACCGGGCGCCTGGCTCAGCAGGTCGCTACGCGCCAGGGTCAGGTTACCGACCCCCGCCAGCGCCGCGTTGACCCGCGCCAGGTCGAGCGCTGCCGGATTGATATCCAGCCCGTGTACTTCGGCGTCCGGGCAGGCCATGGCGATGCGGATCGCGCCGGGGCCGGCGCCGCAGCCGATATCCGCCGCACGGCGGATGCGTGCCGGATCGGACGATGCCAGGTGGCTGCGGATCAGCCGGTCGAAGCGGTAGGTGTCGGGGCCGAAGAACACCGCGTCGGCGGCCAGGGTAGGGAAGGCCGAATGGACGAACAGTTGCTCGCCGAGGCTGGAGACGCGCACCTGGCTGCGCCAGCCGTCCGCCTCGCGGCGGATCAGGTCGGCGCCGGCAAGAAGGGTCAGCCAGTCGGCCGGCAGGCTTTCCCCGGCGAATGCCCGGCTCCAGCCGAAGATGCCGGCCAGGTCCCGGGCCATGCGGTTTTCCGGGCGGGCGTTGACGCGCTCATGGGTAGCCGGGGTGACGGTGACGAAACGGTAGTCCTGGCCTCGCAACCAGTTGCCGAGGCTGACCAGGACGTCCAGGCGCGGATCATTCAGGCTGGGCATGGGCGGCCCTCCAGCGCTGGCTGAACATCCGCGTGGCAAGGAGACCGGCGGGTCCGTGGTGGCGGTGCGGGGCCATCAGTTCGAGAAGGCGTGCGACGCCCTGCTCGGGGGATAGCCGCAGCAGCTCGCGCCGCAGCGCGACCTGCTCGGCATCCACGTCTCCGCCCGCCGTCGCCGGCTCCGCCAGCGGCGCAAGCGGGTCCCTGTCCGCCGGAGCGGGGGCTTGCCAGTCGCCAGCGATCCAGTCGTACAGCAACTGCTGCTCGTAGGGAGTGAAGACTCCGAACATTGCCGCCCGGTCGCCCTCGATCAGGTTCCAGAAGCGGCTGCCGCGCGGATCGGCATGGCGCCGGATCCAGCCCTCTTCCTCCAGGCAGGCGAGAAACGCCGGGAACCGCCCGGGCACCGCCAGCCACTGGTTCACCGTGCGCCCGCCGATCCGGCAACGATCCGAATGCATACCGGCGGCGTAGGGGCGCTTGCGCTCGAACATGGCCAGCAATTCTTCCTCGAGATCGAAGCCGTCGATTACCTGCGTAGTGCTCAGGCCGACCTCGTTCAGGCGGTAGCCGTTCCTCACCCGTTCGAGGAAGGCCGCGCGCCCGCCAAGCTGCGGCAGGTTGTCGTAGAGCGCGCGCAGGGCCTTGCGCGCATGCCCGCTGGCGGCGTTGTCGATGGTCACGTGCAACTGGAAGTAGTAGGGGTCGAAGCCCAGCTCGCGCAGCTCCTGAGTGGTGATCAACAGGTGCAGCGGCGGTTGCTCGTAGCCGAGGTTGTAGCCGATCACTTCGGGCAGGTAGTCCGCGGCGAGGTGGCCGAGGGCGAGTTGCTGGGTGCCCTGCAGGTAGTGGAGATCGCTGAGGCCTTCGACTTCCTCGCTGCCGATGCTGGCCAGCAGGCGCCGGTAGAGCAGGACGTGGTTGCGTGCCGGGACGCCGTCGCCGAGTTCTTCGAGGAAGGTCTCCAGCAGCGGCCGCAGGCGTTCCTCGCCATGATGCGGCAACAGCCCATAGAGCCAGGCGCCGTCGACCAGCTTGGTCGGGGCCACGCTGCGAATGAAGTGCATCGCCTGGGAGGGAACCTGGAAGTAGCGTGGCCCTTCGCCGCGCCGACGTGCCCGGAGGTATTCGGCATGCGCCTCGGCGGTGCGCCGGGCACCGGCATCGAGCCAGGCCGGCCAATCGGCGGGGTCCTCCGGCAGGTCGTCGTCATGGGTGGCGGCCAGGCTCAATTGCTGGTCGAGGAACTCGCCGGCGGCTTCGAGGTGCTCGCGGGGCTCGTCGAGCAGGGCGTGGTACAGGTCGCGGACCCTGGGCGAAGGGCTTGCACTGGAGGCAGGGAGGGGCGAAGACAGGCTCATGTCGCGTTCCTTGTCGTGGGTTTGCGGGGGCGGCCGGGGCGACCACACATATGGGTGCGAGTGACACCAGGGGAAAAAGGTTTCACTGGCAGGATCGGCGGCGCGCCGGGGAACCTCACGGCGGAAAAAACGAACCTCGACGGCACTCCGGCGTCTTCCCGAGACAATCCCCGGGAGCTGCGCCGATGACCCACGACCTGGCCGCCAGCGGCCTTCGCTTCGGCATCGAGGAAGAATTCTTCCTGCTCGATGCCTCCGACCTGGACATCGTCCGCTCCGCCCCCGCCGGATTCGTCGCGGCCTGCCGTGACACGCTCGGCGAGCATTTCGCCGAGGAGATGTTCGAATGCCAGGTCGAGGTGGCCAGCCCGGTGTTCTCCACCCTGGCCGAGGCCGCGCGCTTCCACGGTCAGGCCCGGCAACGCCTGGCGCATCTGGCCATGGACTTCGGCCTGCGCTCGCTCTGCGTCGGCACCCATCCCTTCGCCGACTGGCGGCGGGCGCGAAGCAACCCGGCGGCGCACTTCGCCCGCCTGTTCGAGGACCAGGGGCGGGTGGCCCGGCGCAGCCTGGTCTGCGGCCTGCACGTGCATGTGGAGATACCGCCGAGCCACGACCGCATGGCTGTGCTCCAGCGCGTGTTGCCGTGGCTGCCGCTGCTGCTGGCGTTGAGCGCATCCTCGCCGTTCCGCGGCGGCCGGCGCAGCGGCCTGGCGAGCTATCGACGGGCACTCTGCGGCGAGTGGCCGAGGATGAACATTCCTCCTGCCTTGCCCGACGAGGACGCCTATCGCCGCCACCTGGCGCTGCTGCGCGAGACCGGCTGCATCCGCGAGGATGGCCAGGTCTGGTGGATGATCCGGCCGTCATCCCATGTGCCGACCCTGGAGCTGCGTATCTGCGACGCCTGCCCGCGCCTGGCCGACGCGCTGAGCCTGGCCGGGCTGTTCAGGGCGCTGGTGGGCGAAGCGCTGGGCGCGGACCCGCGTGCGTTGCCGGTCGCGCGCGACGCCTGCCTGGAGGAAAACTACTGGCAGGCGCTGCGTTACGGTTGCGCCGGCCGCTATCTCGTCGAAGGCCGCTGCGTAGGTGCCGGGGACTGGCTGGAAATGGCCTGGCGACAGTGCCGGCCGCAGGCCCGCCAGGGCAACGAATGGGCCTACCAGCATGCCTGCGGGTTACTCGAAGAGACCTCCGCCGCCCGCCAGTTGCGGCGTTACCGGAGGTTGCGCGAAGCGGGCCAGGAGCGCCATCCGGCACTGCGCCGGCTGGTGGAGGAGCTGCTGGAGGAAAATCTCCAGCCGGCCTTGGCCGGCTAGCGCGCCGTTCATCATTCCCTTCATCCTCGGCTACACCGCCTGCAGCTACTACGTATTTCGCGGCAAGAGCGCCGATGCCGGCTATCACTGAGCCGGGCCGCTCAGGAACAGGCGCGCCCGATCCGCGGCGTACGGCGGGCACCGGCGAGGAGCAGGGCGAACTCGTCGTGAAGGACTTCGCTCATCCGGCGTACCGCCTCGTCATTGGCCAGGAGATCGAGGGCGACTCCTGGAATGGTGATGTTTTCTTGCGGATTGACATGGCTGCTGAATTGCAAGGTGACTTCATGGGTATCGCTGATGGAAACCAGGCAGTCGTAGCCAGCCAGGTAATTTCGGAAACTGTTGGCAATCATGCGGGGCGTAGTCATGGCTGATACTCCAGGGTGGATCGTTACTCTGACCTTAGCCGCGACGATACCGGCGAGCGAAACATGCAACGATGGACGGGCGCCTCTTCCAGGCAGGCGAAACGAAACGGCAAAGGCCTCGCTTTCTCCATCGCGAACCGACGATTTCGACGGAATTGCCGAAACGCGGGTGAGGCCAGGAAATCTTCTTTCCAAGGAGACGCGCCTACGGACACGCGAGACCCTCGTCGCTCCTCGAACCACCGGCTTGCTGCGCCCGATGGCGGCTTTCGTCGCCCTCGAAGCGCGCCGGCTCAGTCGCGGCGTTCCGACGGCACCAGATTGCCGTGGCCGTGTCCGCTCTCCCGGCGCGGCCGGGCGCCGAAGCGCTGCCAGACACGCTCGTGGAAATAGAACGCCACGGTGTTGCAACTGGGTTCGATCAGCGCGATCAGGCCGCCGGTCAGCACCGAGCCGGTCAGCGTGTAGGCCACGCCGAAGGCGATGCTGAAGTGCAGTATGGCGAAAGTCAGGGTCTTGAGCAGGGGCGCCTGCGGGTCCGATCGCCCGCAGCACGCCCCGATCACCCTTGGGTTCATCGCTTGGCCTCGGTGTCCGGCTGAGAGTCGCGGGCAAGGAAGGCCTGGGTGAGTTCCGGCAGATGGTCGCGCAACCAGTCCGCCATGGCTTGTTCCTGGGGCAGGATGCGTTCCAGCGCGGCAAGGGTTTCGGCGTCGCCGACCTCGCGGGCGGCGGCGATCAGCACGGTGTAGGCGGCGATCTCCATGTTTTCGAACACATAGCCGCTCATGGCGCCCTTGACCACTTCGTCGCTGACTGTCATGCCAGCCACCGCCTGGCCGAAGGCCATCAGCTTGGCGCCGATGTCCTTCAGCGTCGACGGACTGCTGTCCAGGCGCTTCAGACACTCCTCGAGCAGACGCTGCTGGCCATGGGTTTCCTCGATGTGCTGTTCGATCCGCGTCTTCAGTTGCGGATAGTGTTCCAGCCGCGCGGCTTGCGCTTTCAGCATCTGCTCGGCCTGTTGCTCCATGGCGTGGGCATCGCGCAGCCAGTCCAGCAGGTTTTCCTGTTTGCTCGTCATCGCGGTTCTCCTCGGTGTGTATGTGTCTGCTCAGAGGTGGCCGCCGGGCGCAGCGTTCAGTTTCTTTTCCGACCGGTAGCAGTCAGCGCAGCGGCGCCGTTGCGCCAGGCGAGACGCGTTGGGGAAAAGTTCTGAACCATCGCCCGCTGCGGGATTCCGAGCTTCCGTGCGCAGGATGAAAGCGCCGCTTCGAATAGCCGTTGTTCGAATGTCCGTCGGAGGGAAGGTCCACGAACCCACAGAGGAACGAACCATGTTCGTACATGACAAGCGACTGCAGTACACCGTCAGGGTCGCCGCGCCCGATCCTGGCCTGGCCAACCTGCTGCTGGAGCAGTTCGGCGGGCCGCAGGGCGAGCTGGCCGCCGCCATGCGCTATTTCACCCAGGGCCTCGGCGAGTGCGATCCCGGTCGCAAGGACCTGCTGATGGACATCGCCACCGAGGAACTCAGCCACCTGGAAATCATCGGTTCGATCGTCGGCATGCTCAACAAGGGCGCCAAGGGGCGTCTGGCCGAAGCGGTGGAGGAGGAGGCCGAGCTGTACCGTTCGTTGACCGGAGGCGGCAACGACTCGCATATCACCTCGCTGCTTTACGGCGGCGGGCCCGCCCTGGTGAACTCCGGTGGCGTACCCTGGAGCGCGGCCTACATCGATACCATCGGCGAGCCGACCGCGGACCTGCGTTCCAACATCGCCGCCGAGGCGCGTGCGAAGATCGTTTACGAACGACTGATCAACCTCACCGACGATCCCGGCATCAAGGATGCGCTGACCTTCCTCATGACCCGCGAGCTGGCGCACCAGCTTTCCTTCGAAAAGGCCCTGCACTCGATCCAGCCGAACTTCCCGCAAGGCAAGCTGCAAGGGATGCCGGAGTTCGCCCGGCGTTACCTGAACATGTCGCGCGGCGAGGGCGACACGCGCGGTTCCTGGAACGAGGGTGATGGCTGGGAATACGTGGAGGCGCCACAGCCGGCCCTGGATGGAGGCGACGGCACGGCCAGCGTGAACCTGTCCGAGACTGAGCAGGAGGTGTTGCAGCGAATGGCAGACCGCACCCGCTCCGACCCCATGACCGATCCGCTGACAGGTGCGGACCTGGGCGCTGGCGCGGCTGCCGACAAAGCGCCTTGAGCGCGGATGCCCGACGTCGGCGGGCGAGTCCCGGCCTCCACGCCCGGCACCTTAGCGTGGAGGCACGGCAGAGGAGCCTCGAGATGACCGCCAAGCGCGAAACACCCGAGACAGAAAACACCCCGCTGAGCCCCGCCTCGCCGACGCTACGTCCCGAGCGGGGCAAGCGCGACCAGGCGAGCGAGGCGCAACCGGAATTCGCCCCGGACGATCCCGACGTAGCGGGCCCCGGCGAAGCCCGTCGTCCCGCCTGAAGTCGCCGGCGCCCGCAGGGCGCCGGTCATTTCGTCCGGTCGTTGGAAAGCCCGGCGGGGCGGGCGGTCATCAGTAGGGAGAATGCAGCAGGGAGTCCGCCGCCATGAGTTTTTCCCGTTTCGCCCAGCGCCTGTCCAACTGGGCCGGCCGCCCGCCAACCTTCGTCGTTGCCCTCGGATTGATCCTGTTGTGGGCGATCAGCGGGCCGCTCTTCGACTTCAACGATACCTGGCAACTGGTGATCAATACCTCGACCACCATTGTCACCTTCCTCATGGTCTTCCTCATCCAGAACACCCAGAACCGCGATACCGACGCGCTGCATATCAAGATCGACGAACTGTTGCGCAGCACCCGACGTGCCCACAATGCGCTGCTCGGTCTGGACGACCTGGACGCCGATACCCTTCGCGAACTGCGTCAGCGCTACCAGCACATGGGCGAGCAGGACGGCGAGACGCCGGAAAGCGTCGCCGCCGAGGAAGAGCGCCAGTGCGGATGCGGCGAGGAGCGACGGCGCGCCGACTGAACCGCCGCGCCGTGATGGCTCATGGGCGCAGGACGACCTTGCGGCAATCCTCGCGTTTTTCGTCGAACAGGGCGTAGCCCTCCGGTGCGTCGTCCAGACGCAGGCGGTGGCTGATGATCGCCTCGGGATGCAGGTCGCCGTTGCCGATGTGTTCGAGCAAGGCCGGCAGCAGTGCCTGTACATGGGTCTGGCCCATCTTGAAGGTCAAGCCCTTGTCGAAGGCATCGCCGAACAGGAAGCCATGGATGAAGCCGGCATACACGCCCGGCACGCTCACCGTGCCACCCCGCCGGACAGCCGCGATGCACTGGCGTAGTGCCTTGCCGCTGCTGGCTTCGAGCTTGAGCGCGGTGAGCACGGTTTCGGTGACGCTGCCCTTGGCCTCGAAGCCCACCGCGTCGATCACCGCGTCGACGCCGCGGTGCCCGTCGGTGCGCTCGATGATCGCCGCGGCGGGATCGTCCTCCTGGTCGAAGTCGATGGGAATCGCACCGTAGGTGCGCGCGGCGAAGTCCAGCCGGTAGGGATGGTGGTCGACGATGAAGATCCGCTCGGCGCCCAACATCCGCGCGCAGGCGGCGGCCATCAGGCCGACCGGGCCGGCGCCGTAGATCGCCACGCTACTGCCCTGGCGGACGCCGGCATTGCGCACCGCCTGGTAGCCGGTGGAGAGGATGTCGCTGAGGAACAGCACGCGTTCGTCTTCCATTACGTCGGGAATCACGAAAGGCCCGCTGTTGGCCTTGGGCACCCGAACGTATTCGGCCTGGCCACCCGGCACGCCGCCGTACAGGTGGCTGTAGCCATAGAGCGCCGCGCCCGGCGGAATCTGCTTCTTGTTGAGGATCGCGCCGCGCCCCGGGTTGGTGGTCTCGCAGGCGGCGTGCAGGTTCAGGCGGCAGAAGAAGCACTCGCCGCAGGCGATGACGAAAGGCACCACCACCCGGTCGCCCGGACGCACCGCGGTCACGGCCGAGCCGACTTCCTCGACGACGCCCATGAACTCGTGGCCGAGGATGTCGCCCTGCTCGACCATCGGGATCTTGCCCCGGTAGAGATGTAGGTCGGAGCCGCAGATGGCGGTGGCGGTCACGCGAAGCAGCAGGTCGTCGGGTTCCTGCAGGCGCGGTTCGGCAACCCGATCGATACGGACATCGTGGCTGCCGTGGAAGGTGAGGGCGCGCATGGCATTGCTCCTGGCTGTGGGTCGTGCAGGTGGGGCGTGCGCAGCAGCACCGGAGTTCATTCGGCGGGATGGGTGGCGCTCGATACCGGCCCCCGGAGGCCACTGCACCACGTTGAGTCGTGGAGGCCGGCGAGGAACGCAGGCCCTCGCTCCCTGGGTGCCATTCGTCGCGACGATGGCTCACGGCGGACGTACGGCAATCCTCTGTAGGGAAAGCATTGCAGACCGTCGAGGAACCGATACGGAAAGAGAGGCGAGCATGTCCAAGCAGCACATCATCCATTTCACCGGGCCGATCAATTCGTCCACCTGCGGCAATCTGATCAACACTTGCGCCAAGGTCCTGCAACAGGAGGCCGAGGAGTTGCGGATCAACATCGCCACCATGGGCGGGGAATGCAGCTACGGCTTTACCCTGTACAACTTCCTGCGCGCGCTGCCGGTGCCGATACATACCCACAACCTGGGTACCGTCGAGTCGATGGGCAACATCCTGTTCCTCGCCGGCGAGCGACGCAGCGCCAGTGCCCACAGCAAGTTCCTGTTCCATCCTTTCCACTGGACCCTGCATGGCGCGGTGGACCATGCGCGGATGGCGGAATATGCGATGAGCCTCGACTACGACCTGGAGCTTTACGCCCGGATCGTCGCCGAGAACACCCGTGATGCGCCGGAACGCCTGGACATCCCGCGCTACCTGATGGCCTATCCGCGCATCCTCGGTCCGGAAGACGCCCTGGCTTGCGGACTGATCCATACGGTGGACGATTCGCCTATACCCGCTGCCGCCTGCCAGTGGAGTATCCATTCTTAGTTTCCCGCGCCGCCCAGCATATTCCGGCAAGCGGAAGGCCTTGGATCGGCTAATGATTTTTTCGTCCCAGGGCGCCCGCAAAGAGTTTGAACGATCCATCGCGCAAGCCTTCGGAGTAAGTGCACGCGGCGAAAAACGCCGCATCCCTTTCAACCCTCGAGAGGAGGACACGAGCATGACCGACAAACGACAAGGCATGAGCACCAGCGAAGCCGGGCAGAAAGGCGGCGCAGCTACCTCCAGGAGCCACGGCAAGGAGTTCTACCAGGAGATCGGCCACAAGGGTGGCCAGGCCAGCGGCGGCAACTTCGCCAATGACCCGCAGCGCGCCGCCGAAGCCGGGCGCAAGGGTGGCCAGCAGAGCGGAGGCAATTTCGCCAATGACCCGGAAAGAGCCGCCGAGGCGGGCCGCAAGGGCGGCCAGCAGAGCGGCGGGAACTTCGCCAACGATCGGGAAAAGGCCTCCGAGGCAGGACGCAAGGGTGGCCAGCACAGCCACGGCGGCGGACGCTCGTCCTGACCGTGCCGAACCGCTGAAGCGTACGGCGCATCCCCAACGGGATGCGCCGTTTTCACATCGGCCGAAGAGAGCCGGTCCGGGGCTTCGGAAAGTCCCGTTCGAACAGGCGGCAGGATGCCCATGCCGCCGGGGAAAGCGGGCTTTGCCAACGACCTTCGCGCATCAGACCTTACGTTGGAAAAAGTCGAGCGCCTCCTGGAAGCTGGGCCGCAGCGGCACGTTCCAGTCGGGATGGGCGGTGAAGTGATAGCCGTTGCCCTTGATGCACTCGACCAGCAAGGAAAAGCTCTTCCGATCCGCCACCACGCAGACCTCGTCGAAGCGAACGGACTCTTCTCCGACCCGATGCTCCATGGCCCGGGGAAGGTAGAAGGTGGCCGGGAAGTTGTCACCCATATGGGAGCCTGGGTTGCCCGCATCGTCGCTGTGGTGAAACATCTCCCTGTGCTCCCCCCGGCCCAGGCAGTCATTGAGGGCGTCCACCAGTTGCCGCGTGCGCGGAGTGATGTTTCCCCTGGCCATATCCTCCCTGCCATAGAATCCGTCCTCGCTCAGGGGATCCTTTGCACCGAGGGGGGTGTATCTGACCGCGGTATTCCTTCTTGCATCGAGACCACCACTGCCATGCGCCTCGATCGAGGGCGCTACCAGGAAGAGGTCATAATCGGCGGTCATCGCCAGCCCGCAAGCCGGGCTGGCCAGTACCTGCACCGCTTCCGACCGCCCCAGGCGGCTGATCCTGTAGAGACCGTCCGGCTCCTGGCGGGCTTCGAACTCATAGCGTTTGCCGCTGGGGCCCTGCGCGGTCAGGAGGCGAACCGGCCCGACACCGTCTGCCACCAGGCCGAAATTCCGCACCAGCTCCGCAAGGCGTTGCCGAGAGATGCGCAGGTCGGTCTGGGTATAGGCTCCGCCATCCATTCCCTTCGCCACAGCCAGGTTCAGCTTGCGTATTTCCGCCGTGTCGCGGTCTTCCCGCTTGCTGAGATGCTGGTCGACACAGATGAACCCCGCCTGCGGACCCCAGTTCGAGCTTTTCCCCTTCACCGAGAAGCCCTTGGTCGGGAAACCCTCTTCGATCAGCGTGGTGACGATTCTTTCAACCGGGCGAATGCCAAAGACGGTATTCGTCTGCCTGGCCACCGCCTGCATGCGCAAGGCATGTTCGACGGGAACCCCCACCCCCTGCGCATCGAACAGGTCCTGTAGAGCCCGTGCCTGCATATCCGCAGGGCGCAGTAGCGGTCCGGGCTGTGCCGTTGCGTTAGAAACCACCTGACGATGACCGTCGATACGCATGGTTCGTTTTCCCGCATATGCCAAAGAAGGAGTCGAGAATAAGAATCCGGGCAGCGGCGAGATATCAGAAAACGCGGGCAAATTTTTTGTTTTCCGCACGCTGCCCGCGCGAGCGCTAGGTAGATGGCTGCGACGCCGGGAAGAAACTTCGAACTCCCCGTATGCGGGCGATTCACAAGCAGGGAGAGCCGCGCCGAAAACGGCGCGCCGGAAGAAGGAGACAGAACGATGAAAGTCCGGGAAATCATGAGTCGCGAAGTACGTACCGTCACCCCCCAGACCACCCTCGGCGAGGCGGCGCTGCTGATGCGCCAAGCCGATATCGGCGCCTTGCTGGTCAACGAGGGCGAGCGCCTGACCGGCGTGGTCACCGACCGCGACCTGGCGGTGCGCGGCCTCGCCGATGGACTCGGAGCCGACCGCCCGGTGCGCGAGGTGATGAGCGGTGAACTGCGCTACTGCTTCGAGGACGAGGAAGTGGACCATGTGACGAAGAACATGGCGCAACTGGAGAAGCGCCGCTTGCCGGTAATGGATCGCAACAAGCGCCTGGTAGGCATCGTCTCGCTGGCCAACATCGCGACCTGCAACACCGACAAGCTCAGCGCCAACCTCTTGCGCGGCGTGGCCCGCGCGCACTGAGTCGGACATGACGGAACGACGGGTGGTGGCGATCTGCGGCGGCAGCGCCGGGGTCGGGCGAGCGATACACCGGTGACGGCCAGAGGGCGTCGCCGCCAAGGCGGCGCAGGTGGTCCAGGCGCGCGACCAGGCCGGGCAGGTCACCGTCGCTGTCGGTGAACGAACGCGGGTAGACCTGGTAGATCACCGCGCGTTTCCACCAGGGCGGCTGGAAGGATTGCAGCATGGGGCCTCCACGGGTGAGCCGGCTTTGCTGCTTGGCACCCTGGGGTAGGCGCGGGTTCGACTTTTCCGCGCGAACGCCTGCACCCCACCTACCAGAATTGGCAGGGGAAGATACCCACCTGTCATGGATCAATGTCCGCGCCCGGCCCGACTCCTAGTGTCGCCGGCTCCCGACTCTCTCTCACGGATGAAAGGGCAATGCACCTTCTTGAACGTCAACACGATATCCAGCCCCTCTCGCGGGCAGACATGACCATCCACCTCAATGGCCAGCCCGTCGCGGCGGCTGCCGGTGAGACCGTGCTCAACGTGCTCAATGCCGTGGGCCTGCGCCGGCTCGCGCGCAACGACCATGGCCAGGCCAGCGGCGCCTTCTGCGGCATGGGCGTATGCCACTGCTGCCTGGTCGCCATCGACGGCCGGCCCAAGCGCCGCGCCTGCCAGACCGTCGTCCGGCCGGGCATGCGGGTGGAAACCGAAAGCAACCGCTTCGACCAGGAGGAACGGCCATGAACCTGCGCCCGGTGATCGTCGGCGGCGGCTCGGCCGGCATGGCCGCAGCCATCGAGCTGGCCAGGCGCGGGGTCCCCTGCGTCCTCTTCGACGAGGCCTCGCGTCCCGGCGGGGTGGTCTATCGCGGCCCCTTGCGGGCCGGCGTCGATCCGGCCTACCTCGGCGCGCGCTACACCCGGATGCTGGAAAAACTGCGGCGCGATTTCTCCGCCTGCGCCGGGCACATCGACCTGCGCCTGAACAGCCGCGTGGTCGGTGGCGACGGCCAGCGCCTGATGGTCCTCGACGAGGCGGAACGGCTGCACGAGGTGGAGTATTCGCACCTGCTCCTGGCCACCGGCTGCCATGAGCGCAGCGTGCCGTTTCCCGGCTGGACCCTGCCCGGGGTGATGCTCCTCGGCGGCCTGCAATTGCAGATCAAGAGCGGCGTGGTGAAGCCCCTGGGCGATACCCTGATCGCCGGCAGCGGCCCGCTGCTGCCACTGGTGGCCTGCCAGCTGCATGCGGCCGGGGTACGTGTCGCCGGGGTCTACGAGGCCTGCGCGTTCGGCCGCATGGCCAGGGAAAGCCTGGCGCTGCTGAACAAGCCGCAACTGTTCCTCGACGGCCTGAGCATGCTCGGCTATCTCAAGCTCAACGGCATTCCGCTGCACTATGGCTGGGGCGTGGTGGAGGCCAGCGGCGATGGGGAACTGACGGAAGTGACGGTAGCGCCCTACGACGAAGAGTGGCGGCCCGACCTGGAAAACGCGCGACCGGTGAAGGCCAGCACCCTGGCGGTCGGCTATGGCTTCATCCCGCGCACCCAGCTCAGCCAGCAGTTGGGTCTGGAGCACGGCTTCAGCGACGACGGATACCTGCGCGCGGAATGCAACGTCTGGCAGCAGAGCAGCCAACCGCACATCCACCTGGCCGGCGACATGGCGGGTATCCGCGGCGGCGAGGCGGCGATGATCGGCGGGCGCATCGCGGCCTTGTCGATCCTCCTGCAACGCGAGGCCATCGCGCCCGCCGAGGCCATCGAACGCCGAGAATCCCATCTCGCCCGCCTGGAGGCGATCAAGCGCTTCCGCGCCGGAGTCGAGCGCTACACCCAGCGCGGCGCCCGCCAGGTCGAACTGGCGCGGGCCGATACGGTGATCTGCCGCTGCGAACAGGTCACCCGTGGCGACATCGAGCGCGCGCTCGAACAGGGCGTGCAGGACATCGCCGGGCTGAAGATGCGCACCCGCGCCGGCATGGGCGACTGCCAGGGGCGGATGTGCATCGGCTACTGCAGCGATCGCCTGCGCCGTGCCACCGGACGCCACGACGTCGGCTGGCTGCGGCCGCGTTTCCCGATCGATCCGATCCCGTTTTCCGCATTCCAGAACCTCGGTACGGAAGCCTGAACATGAACAGAACCTATGACATCGTGATTGCCGGCGGCGGCGTGATCGGCGCGTCCTGCGCCTACCAACTGTCCAGGCGCGGCAACCTGCGCATCGCCGTGGTCGACGACAAGCGACCGGGCAACGCCACCCGCGCCTCGGCCGGCGGCCTCTGGGCCATCGGCGAATCGGTGGGACTGGGCTGCGGGGTGATCTTCTTCCGCATGATGTCCTCCCGCAACCGGCGCGAGGCCCAGGGCGCGGCGGTGGCGGTGGACGCGAGCACGCCGCACATCCTGCCGCCGGCGTTCTTCGACCTCGCCCTGCAATCCAACGCGCTGTACCCGGAACTGCACCGAGAACTGATCGAACGCCACGGGATGGACTTCAAGTTCGAGCGCACCGGGCTGAAATACGTGATCCAGGACGACGAGGATCGCCAGTACGCCGAGCACATCGTGGCGCAGATCCCGCATCTGGCCGAGCAGGTGCGCTGGCTGGACCGCGAGGAACTGCGTCGTGCCGAGCCGGCGGTCAGCCACGCGGCCCACGGCGCGCTGGAATTCCTCTGCGACCACCAGGTCAGCCCGTTCCGCCTGGCCGACGCCTACCTGGAGGCGGCGCGCCAGAACGGCGTCGAGCTGTTGCCGGGAACCAACGTCACCGGCGTGCTGCGCCAGGGCCGGCGGATCAGCGGGGTGCGCACGGACAATGCCGGGGTGCTGCATTGCCGCACCCTGATCAACGCCGCCGGCGCCTGGGCCGCGGAGCTCAGCGAAATGGCCACCGGCCGGCGCATCCCGGTGAAGCCGGTGAAGGGCCAGATCGTCCTCACCGAGCGCATGCCACGACTGCTGAACGGTTGCCTGACCACCAGCGACTGCTACATGGCGCAGAAGGACAATGGCGAGATCCTGATCGGCAGCACCACCGAGGACAAGGGCTTCGACGTCAGCAACACCTTCCCGGAAATCGCCGGCCTGGTGCAGGGCGCGGTGCGTTGCGTGCCGGAGCTGCAACAGGTCAACCTCAAGCGCACCTGGGCCGGCCTGCGCCCAGGCTCGCCGGACGAACTGCCGATTCTCGGTCCGGTGGCGGAAGTGGAGGGCTACCTGAATGCCTGCGGGCATTTCCGCACCGGCATCCTCACGTCGGCGATCACCGGGGTGCTGCTCGACCGGCTGGTCCACGAAGAGACGCTGCCGCTGGACATCGCGCCGTTCCTCGCCGCGCGCTTCCAGCCGGAGCCTGCCGCCGTGGCGGTCGCGGCCTGCTAGGTCCGCGAGGGGTAAATCCGCGGAGCGGGGCGGGCGCCGGACCGGCGTCCGCTCCGCACGGTTCCCGACAGCGGCGCAGTTGCCGTCGGCGCTATACTCATGGCTTCGAATTGTTTCTAGACGACTGGTCTAATTCAAGCTACCGTGCGCCCCATGAAAACCAGCTACGACGACACCCGCCAGCATCTGCTCGATACCGGATACCGGATCATGGCGGTCAAAGGCTTCTCCGGAGTCGGCCTCAACGAAATCCTGCAGAGCGCGGGCGTTCCCAAGGGCTCGTTCTACCATTACTTCAAATCCAAGGAACAGTTCGGCCAGGCCCTGCTGGAGGACTACTTCCGCGTCTACCTGGCGGACATGGACCAACGCTTCTCCGCGCCAGGGCTGAATGCCCGCGAACGACTGATGAGCTACTGGCAGAAGTGGCTGGACAACGCCTGCCCGCCCTGCGACGAGCAGCGCTGCCTGGTGGTCAAGCTCAGCGCCGAGGTCGCGGACCTTTCGGAAAGCATGCGCATCACCCTGCGCGACGGCTCCGACGGGATCATCGAACGCCTGGTCGGCTGCCTCGGGCAGGGCCGCGACGACGGCTCCCTCGCGCCCTGCGATGCCCGGCACATGGCCAGCGCGCTGTACCAGTTGTGGCTCGGCGCGAGCCTGCTGAGCAAGCTGCACCGCAGCCCGGGACCGCTGGAAACAGCCATGCAGACCACCCGCAGCCTGCTGGAAATCTGAGGTTCCGCCAGGAAATACCCGCCCCGCGAGAGGCGGGTGTTTTTTCGACCCGTCAGTAGTTGACTGGTCTAATTTGCCCGGCGCACGGTATGAGCCGTTCGCCACGTTCGTCAGACAGAGGAGTCTGGAAATGTCCCAATCCACGCAGGTCAACCGCCGCATCGTCCTCGCCTCGCGCCCCCACGGCGCCCCGACCCGGGATAACTTCCGCATCGAGCAGGTTCCGCTTCCTGAGCCCGGCGCGGGCCAGGTGCTGCTGCGCACCGTCTACCTGTCGCTCGATCCCTACATGCGCGGACGGATGAGCGACGCGCCGTCCTACGCGCCGCCGGTGGAACTCGGCGCGGTCATGGTCGGCGGCACGGTCAGCCGGGTGGAAGCCTCGAACCATCCCGGGTTCAAGGTCGGCGACTGGGTGCTCTCGGCCAACGGCTGGCAGGACTACGCGCTATCCGACGGCAGCGGCCTGGCGCGCCTGGGCGAGTCGCCGGAGCATCCGTCCTACGCCCTGGGCCTGCTCGGCATGCCCGGCTTCACCGCCTACATGGGCCTGCTCGACATCGGCAAGCCCCAGGCCGGCGAGACCCTGGTGGTGGCCGCCGCCACCGGGCCGGTCGGCGCCACCGTCGGACAGATCGGCAAGCTCAAGGGCTGCCGAGTGGTCGGCGTCGCCGGCGGTGCGGAAAAATGCCGCCACGCCGTGCAGGTGCTCGGCTTCGATGCCTGCCTCGACCACCATGCCGCGGACTTCGCCGAACGACTGGCCGAGGCCTGCCCGGACGGCATCGACATCTATTACGAGAACGTCGGCGGCAAGGTCTTCGACGCTGTCTTCCCGCTGCTCAACGCCAAGGCCCGGATCCCGGTCTGCGGCATCGTCGCCCACTACAACGACACCGAGCTGCCACCCGGGCCGGACCGCTTGCCGGCGCTGATGGGCACGATCCTGCGCAAGCGCATCAAGGTGCAGGGCTTCATCATCTTCGACGACTACGGCCATCGCTACGATGAATTCCAGCGCGACATGTCGAAGTGGTTCGCCGACGGCCTCATCCAGTACCGCGAAGAGCGGGTCGACGGCCTGGAGAATGCCCCCGAGGCCTTCTTCGGCCTGCTCCAGGGACGCAATTTCGGCAAGCTGGTGGTGCGCGTCGGAGCCGACGCATGAACCAGGCGGTCCGTGTGGTAGCGCTGTTGCAGGCGCGCGAGGGCAGGGCGGCGGAGGTCGAGCGGCTGCTGCTGGCCTGCGTGCAGCCGTCGCGGGCCGAGGACGGCTGCCTGTCCTATGTCCTGCACCGGAGCCTCGACGAGGCCGGGCGCTTCGTCTTCGTCGAGCGCTGGGCCGACCGCGACGCCATCGAGCGGCACCGACGGATGCCGCACTACAGGGCGATGGCCGATGCCGTCGCCGATCTCCTGGCGGACCGCCAGGTGTTCCTCCTCGAGGAACTGCCAGCGGCCAGCCTGTCTCCGGTAGATCCGGAACCTACAAGACCCCACGAGGAGTGAAACGGATGAAAGTCGGATTTCTGGGCCTGGGCGGCATGGGCGCCGCCATGGCCACCCGCCTGGTGCAGGCGGGGCTCGAAGTGACGGTGTGGAACCGTTCCGCGGCGGCCTGCGAGCCCCTGGTGGCGCTGGGCGCTGCCAGGGCGGAGGAGGTCGGCGAGCTGTTCGGCCTCGACGTGGTCATCAGCATGCTGGCGGACGACCAGGCGATTCGCGGCGTGCTGCTCGACAGCGGCGCGCTCGAACGGGCGAGGCCGGGTCTCATCCACCTGAGCATGTCGACCCTGTCGCTCGATTGCGTCGAGGCGCTCGACCAGGCGCACCAGCGCCAGGGCCTCGCGTTCGTCGCCGCGCCGGTGTTCGGCCGCACCGACGTGGCGGAGGCCGGCAAGCTGAACATCGTCGTCGGCGGTCCGGAGGAAGCCATCGAGCAAGTCAAGGCGCTGCTGGAAATTATGGGACAGAAGACATGGTTTTTCGGAAAAGACCCGCGCGGGGCAATGGCGGTGAAGATCTCTGGTAACTTCATGATCGCCAGCGCCATCGAAAGCATGGGCGAAAGCGTCGCCCTGGTGAAGCGCCTGGGCGTCGAGCCCGGCCGGTTCATGGAGCTCATGTCCTCGACGCTTTTCGATGCGCCTGTCTATCGCAACTACGGCCCGCAGATCGTCGAGCAGCGTTTCACCCCGGCCAGGTTCCGCCTGGTCCTCGGGTTGAAGGATGTCGATCTGGCGCTGTCCGCCGGCAAGCGCCACAACGTGCCGCTGCCGCTGGCCAGCCTGTTGCACGACGTGTTGCTCGAAGCCATCGCCCATGGCGACGGGGAATCGGACTGGACGGCGCTGGCGAAGGTAGCGTTGTCACGATCGGGACAAATCTGAAAAGGTTCTGCGCACGGCCCGGCAGGGCCCGTGAAGCTGTTCGGCAATCTGGCGTGCTTTCCATGGATTCATTAGGCGGAAGAAGGTATGTCCGAGCGTGGAACGGCTGCAGAAGGCCGGATCAACTGGCGACGCATCCTGCCGATACTGCTCACCACCACCCTGGTGGGCGGTGTCTGTGGGATCTTCGTCATCAACGAACTGGATCGCCAGCACGACGGCGCGCACCTGCGCTCGTACACCGAGAGGGCGCTGGAGCGGGCACTGGAGATTTCCTCCGCGGCGGACCAGATGCTCCGCGAGATGAACGCCGGCAGCGCGCCGGCCTGCAGCGACCGGGATCTGGAAATGCTGCGTTCCATCGTGCTCGAGTCGCGCTTCATGAGCGACGTTGGCAGGATCAGCGGCGACCGGGTCATGTGCACGGGCGTCCGGGGCCGGCTGCGCGCGCCCTGGGGATTGTCCGCGCCCGACCGGGTAGATGCCGCCGGCACCCGCTTCTGGTCGGAGGGCATGCCCCTGCCGTTGCAGGCGCTGCCCACCGGGCTGGTCAGTCGCGGCAACGCCGTCGTATTCATTGCCCCGCACGCCTATTTCGATGTCGACCACCCGGCCCCGGGCATCTCGGCGGCGGCCGTCAGCAGTGGCGGCGACTACATCTACCACCGTTTCGCCTGGGACGACGATCAGCCCCTCGAGGCGCTCGGCCGGCCCGGCTGGCCGCGCTTCATCGGCGCCCGGCAGATAAGCCTGTGCGACCCGACGCAGGACATCTGCGTGGTCTCCCTTCTCCGCGAACGCGGCCTGCTTGGCACCGAGCCCGGACGCGCGGCCATGGCCGCGGCGATCGGCGGCGGGCTGTTGTTCGGCGTCATGCTGCTGCTCAGCTACCTGTTCGGCTTCCTCAACGACGAAAAACTGCCGGCCAGGCTGCTGCGCGCGTTGAAGCGCGAGGCCCTGGAGGTGCACTACCAGCCCATCGTGCGCCTGGCCAGCGGCCGCTGCGCCGGGGTCGAGGCCCTGGCGCGCTGGACCGATAGCAGCCTGGGGCGGGTTTCCCCGGATGTCTTCATCGGCGCCCTGGAGGAGAGCGGCGACATCGAACTGCTGACCCGTTTCGTCTTCCGCCGCGCCCTGAAGCAGCTCGGGCCGTTGCTGAGGGAACAGCGGAGCTTCTACGTCAGCGTCAACGTCACCGGCAAGGACATCGCCGACCCCGGTTTCATCGATTTCGCCATGCGCCAGATGGCCAGGGAAAGCGTGCGCCCGGAACAGGTCGCGCTGGAACTGACCGAGCGCACCACCGAGGCCCAGGGCTGCCTGCTGGCCGGGATGAACCGCCTGCGCGAACTCGGCCTGAAGATCTACGTGGACGATTTCGGCACCGGTCATTCGAACCTGGTCTACCTGGCCAACCTGCCGGTAGACGCGATCAAGATCGACAAGGTCTTCACTCAGTCCATCGGCGACAGCAGCGCCGTCGAACTGATCTTCGACAAGCTCTGCTCGATGGCCGAGCACCTGGAGATCGGCGTGGTCGTCGAAGGGATCGAGACACAGGCCCAGGCCGACCACGTGCTGCGCCGCTCGCCCGAGGCCCTCGGCCAGGGCTGGCATTTCGGCAAGGCACTGCCGCTGGAGGCCTTCCTCGACTACTACCGGAACCAGCCGGCGGGCCGCTAGAACGGACCTTCCGCGGGGCACCACGCTGCGCTAGCATCGGCCGTCCATACCGGATGCGGCCTGGACGGCCGCACTCCGGATCGCACGGAACGGCCGGAAACGGCCGCGATCACCACAGGCCGCCATGCACGCATTCCCCCTCACCCTGGACAACCGACTCGCCGAAGCCCTGCCGCTATGGCGCAACCTGGCCCGCACCGACCGGGCGCCGCGAAGGAACATCGACCTCGCCGACTGGAAAGCCGACTGGCGCGAACTGATCGCCGCGCTCGACAGGTTTTCCCGGAGCCACGGCTATCGCCAGCCGTTCGCCGCGCAAGGGCACGCAGCCCTGGAAAACGCCTGGGCCTGGGGCCAGGCCGCGGAAAACGCCAGTACGCTGCTGCTCAAGGCCATCGACCGGGGCCTGGCCGGCGCCGAACTGCGCTCCATCTACCTGGAGACCGCCGCGCTGTGGCTGGACTACAGCCGGCTGCTCGGCGCCGCCCGCGACAGCCTGCGCGAGCAGGGCGAGGTCGACTTCGAGACGGCGCCGGCCCTGGCGCCGCGCACAGGCCAGTATCCGTTCGCGCTGCAACTGCTCGCCATGGGCGTGCTGCTCGATGCCCAGGAGCTCATCCCGGCGCTGGTCGAGGAGGTCCTGCAGTTCGATACCGACCGCCTGCTCGACTATCTCGGCGCGGCCGCCCTCGGCCTGACTTCCGCCAGCGAGGAAACCTTCCATCCACGGCCGTTCGGGCAGTTGCGGGCGTTCTTCGAAGAGGCGGACGGCAGCGACGCCCAGGCGCTGGCGCCTTACCTGCAAAGCCAGTACCGGGAGTTCTTCCAGCTTTCCCCCAAGGCGCAGAAGAAGACCCGCCGCCTGACCGGCCCCTACGCCTGGGGCTGGTGGGCCATGGAGGTGTCGGCGCTGGGCGTGCTCTACGGCTGGGACGATGGCGTCCTGCGCGCCTCGCCGCATTACCTCGGCGACCTGGTCGACTACGCGCGGGCGCGCGGCGACGCCTGAGCCACCGGCCGACGCTCAGGCCCGCCGGCGGCGGGCGAGGAAAGCGGCGGCCAGGTCGAGGCTGGTGCAGAGCAGGAAGTAGAGCAGGGCGACGAACAGGAAGATCTCCGTCGGGTGGACCATCACCCGGTTGCTCACCTGGGTGGCGACGAAGGACAGCTCGCCGACGCCGATCACGTAGGCCAGGGAAGTGTCCTTGATCAGCGACACCCACTGGTTGAGGAAGGATGGCAGCATCACCGGCAGCGCCTGCGGCAGGATCACCAGGCGCAATACCTGCCACGGCCGCAGTCCGAGCGCGCGGGCGGCCGCCCACTGCCCGGCGGGGAGGCTGTGGATGCCGGCGTACACCGAGTGGGCGAGGTAGGCGCCGCCGATCAGCGACAGCGCGCAGACCACGGTGGCCAGCGCCGGTACGTCGACATGGAAGACGATCGGCAGCAGGAAGTAGGTCCAGAAGATCAGCATCAGCACCGGGATCGCGCGGAAGAAGCCGAGCAGCGCCACCAGCAGCAGGCGCGGCTTGCCGGGCAGCACCGCGAGGGCCACGCCGAGGACCAGGCCGAGCACCGCCGAAGCCAGTCCGGAGAGCGACGCCAGCAGCAGGGTCAGCGCCGCTCCGCCGAGCGGGCCGTCCGGGTAGGCGCCGAGCAGCAGGTAGGACAGGTTGTCCGAGATGACCGAGAAATCCATCTCACGCACCTCCCTGGCGGTAGCGGCGGGTCTGCTGCAACGCCTGGCCGAAGGCTTCGATCAGGGCGATGGCGCCGATGTAGAGAAGGGTGGCGATGCCGAAGGCCTGGAAGGTCTTGAAGGTCTCGGTTTCCACCTGGCGCGAAGCGTAGGACAGCTCGGCCAGGCCGATGGCCATCGCCAGCGAGGAGTTCTTCAGCGCATTCATGTACTGCCCGAGCAGCGGCGGCAGAGCCGTGCGCAGGGCCTGCGGCAGCACCACCACGCGCCATACCTGGCGCTGGGTCAGCCCCAGGGCGAGGCCGGCGGCGCGCTGCTCGGGGCGTACCGAGGCGATGCCGGCGCGGAACTCCTCGGCGACGAAAGCCGAGGTATAGAGGGTCAGCCCCCAGGCACCGGCGAGGAACTCGAAGGACGGCCAGTCGAGCAAGGGCGTCTCGTGCGGCGTGTTCAGCCAGCTCACCAGCGCCTCCGGCAGCAGCGCGGGAACGCCGAAGTACCAGAAGAACAGCTGCACCAGCAGCGGGGTATTGCGGAACAGCGCCAGGTAGGCGCGCGCCGGCCAGGACAGCAGGCGCCGGCGCGACAGCCGGGCGATGGCCAGGGGGGCGCCGATCAGGGTGGCGAGCAGGCAACTGAGCAGGGCAAGACCGAGGGTCAGCAGGAAGCCGTCGAGCAACCAGCGCAGGTACTGCGGGGCGAGAAGTTCGCCGAACATGTGCGGGATTCCGTCGGGTAGAACGAAAAACGCGCCTCAGCGAAGTGAGGCGCGCGGGTCGTGCGGGCGAAGCGGGCCGCTCAGCTCTTGTCGCCGATCTTGTACAGGCGCGCCAGCGGGGTCTTGGTCTGCGGACCGAACCAGGTGTCGTAGATCTTCTGCGCCTGGCCGTCCTGCTCCAGCTCGCGCAGGCTCTTGTCGACGAACTCGGTCAGGGCCTTCTCGCCCTTGGGAATACCGACGCCGATCAGGTCGTTGGAAATGGTGAAGGGCGGCACTTCGTACTTGTCGCGGTCGGGCACGTTGGCCAGCAGGCCGATCAGCTTCGGACCGTCCTGGGTGATGGCCTGGACCTGGCCGTTGCGCAGGGCGGTGAAAGCGAAGGGCGTGTCGTCGTAGGCGATGACCTTGGCGCCGGGGAACTTCTCGCGCAGCACGCCTTCGTTGACCGTGCCCTTGTCCACGCCGACCCGCCACTTGTTGAGGACTTCCGGCGAGGTCAGGGTGCCTTTCTTGACGATGAACTGCTGGCCGGAGGAGAAGTAGGGGATGCTGAAGTCCACCTGCTGCGCACGCTCCGGGGTGATGGTGAAGTTGGCCAGGACCAGGTCGACCTTGTTCGCCGTCAGCAGCGGGATGCGGTTGGCCGGGTTGGTCGGCAGCACTTGCAGCCGGACGCCCAGCTTGTCGGCCAGGGCCTTGGCATAGTCGACGTCGAGGCCTTCGATCTGCTTGCTCTTGGCGTCGACGAAGCCGAACGGCGGGTTGCTGTCGAAGGACGCGACGCGCAATACGCCGGCCTTGCGGATGTCCTCCAGGCGGTCGGCCTGGGCCAGGCCGGAGATCAGGGCGAGGGCGAGGGCGGTGATGGCGGGGAGTTTCTTCATGAAAGTTCCAGCTCCTTGTCGGCCGCGATCGACGATCAGGGCCTTGCAATGTGGGGCGGACATTCCGGATGGGAATGCCGCCATGTCGGCGCGGGGGTATCCCGTGGCGAAGGGAGTTTGGCAGGGGCCAAGGGTCGGGAGAAAAGAATGAATCGATCTATCTTATTTCCAGACGAAATAAGAGGTATGAAAACAAGGATTCAAGGAAATAAAAAACGATAGCGTAACGCCATGATCCGCAGGGCTTCCGCGTTGGGGGTTCGTCGTCGAGAAGGAAGGCCGGGGCCCGGCGGCCCCGTCAGCGGCTGTCCCGGCAGTCGATCACGCTGGCGTTGGTGATGATGTCCCGGCTGTCGGTGTACAGGGTGATGCTGCAGAAATAGTCGAGGATGGTCTCGTTCTCGTAGTAGCCGGTCTTGCGATAGACCGCCTCGCTACTCACCGGCGCCATGCCGGCGACCCCCTGGCCACCGACGCCGACCCAGGTCTCGCGCTGGCCGACGTACTCGGTGCCGGTCTGTATGAAGACCTTGTCCGGCCCCATGTGGGTCCGCACGCGGTTCCAGGCGTAGAAGCCGCCGCTACCGTAGGACGAAGGGCCGAGGCCCTGGTCGGGCTTGCCGAACAGTTCGAAGGCCTTGCCGGCGGGCTGGCCGATGAGCTTCTGCGCGGCGACCTTGACCTCGTTGTCGCGATTCCCCGACTGACCGAGGGAGGCGCAGGCGCTGAGACCGAGGACGAGCAGGGCGAGACCGAAGGGCTTGATCGAGGGCATGGCATTCACTCCGTTGAAATGCCGCAGGATGTTAGAGGTCCAGCCGGCTCGCGGCTATTAGCTCATTTGTGCTAGTGCCGCTCACTTCGCCAGGTGCCGCGCCTGTTCGGCATGTACGCTGGCCATGAAGGTCTGCATGGCCGAGGAGTGGACCCGGTTGCGTCGGGTGATCAGGCCGTAGGGCGGCAGGCGCGGCTCCAGCTGGATCGGCAGGATCGCCAGCAGGTGCTTGCCCGGGTAGTCCTCGATCACCGAGCGTGGAGTGATGCCGATCATGTCGGTCTGTTGCAGCAGGGAGAGCAGGGTCATGATCGAGGTGGTCTCGACGATACTGCTCGGCAGGTCGATGCGCGCATTGTGGAAGGCCTGGTTGACGATCCCGCGCATCGGGCTGGGGTGCTGCTGCAACACCCAGGTCAGCTCCTGCAACTCGCCCCAGTCCAGCTTGCGTGCCTGCGACAACGGGTTCTGCGCGCCGACCACCACGCAGAGTTCTTCCTCGCCGAGGCTGTCGAACACCAGGTCGTCGGTGCGCGCGCCGCTGGGGATGCGTCCGAGCACCACGTCCAGCTGGTCCTGTTGCAGGGCCTGGACCAGCACGTCGCTGGTGTCCACCTGGATGCTCATCGACAGCCGTGGATGACTCTGCTTCAGGGTGGCGATGGTGCGCGTCAGCAGGCTCGAGGCCAGCGCCGGGATCGCTCCGACGGTGACCCGGCCGAGGTTGCCGGACTCCAGCGCGACCAGTTCCTCGCGCATCCCGGACAGCTCGGCGAAGATCATCCGCGAGTAATAGATCAGCGTCTCGCCGAAAGGCGTTGCGCGCATGCCGCGCGGCAAACGCTCGAACAACTCGACGCCGAGCAGGTCTTCGGCCTCGTGGAGCATCTTGGTCGCCGCCGGCTGGGTCATGCCGATCTCGTCGGCGGCGCGGCGCAGCGAGCCGAGTTCCTCCAGGGCCAGCATCAGGCGCAACTGGCGCAGGCGCAGGCGGCTGTGGATGATGCTGGCGTCGGGAATCCGGGACATGGCGTATCTCGCTGGCGGCGGGGAGACCCAGGGTGACAAGAAATCCACCCCGCCGCCAGACGCAGGCTCAGGCGGCATGCCGGAGACTCCGCCGGCCACGCCGGAACAGCGCCCCGGCGCACCGCGCCAGCAACGGCCAGAGCAGCATCGCCAGCGCCGCACCGGTCAGGCCGGCCACCAGCGGGTTGGACCAGAACACCGAGAGTTGCCCGTCGGAGAACAGCATCGACTGGCGGAACGCGTCCTCGGCCTTGTCGCCGAGCACCGCGGCGAGCACCAGCGGGGCGATGGGGTAGCCAAGTTTCTTGAACAGGTAGCCGAGCGCGCCGAACAGCAGCATCAGGACCACGTCGAGCATGGCGTTGTGCACCGAGTAGGCGCCGATGGCGCAGACCATGACGATGATCGGTGCGACGATGGCGAACGGAATCCGCAGGATCGAGGCGAACAGCGGCACGGTCGCCAGTACCACGATCAGGCTGACCACGTTGCCCAGGTACATGCTGGCGATCAGGCCCCAGACGAAGTCGTGCTGTTCGACGAACAGCGTCGGCCCGGGATGCAGCCCCCAGATCATCAGGCCACCGAGCATCACCGCGGCGGTCGCCGAGCCGGGGATGCCGAGCGTCAGCATCGGCAGCAGGGCGCTGGTGCCGGCGCTGTGGTCGGCTGTCTCCGGAGCGATCACGCCTTCCACCTCGCCGTTGCCGAAGTTCTCGCGGTTCTTCGAGAAGCGCCGCGCCAGGCTGTAGCTCATGAACGAGGCGGCGGTGGGGCCGCCCGGAGTGACGCCCATCCAGCAGCCGACCAGCGCGCTGCGCAGCCAGGTCAGCCAGTAGCGCGGCAGCCTGGCCCAGGTACGCAGGATCACCATCGGCGTGATGCGTGCGCGCTCGCCGCGAAACACCAGGCCTTCCTCCACCGTGCAGAGGATCTCGCCGATGCCGAACAGGCCGATCACCGCCAGCTCGAAACTCAGCCCGGAAAGCAGCCAGGGCTGGTCGAAGGTCAGGCGCAGGTCGCCGGACACGGTATCCATGCCCACGGCGGCCATGGCGAAGCCGATGGTCATCGCCACCAGGGTCTTCAATGGCGGGTTGCGGCTCATGCCGATGAAGGTGCAGAACGCCAGCAGGTAGACGGCGAAGAACTCGGGCGAGCTGAACGCCAGGGCGAAGCGAGCGATATGGGTGGACAGGAAGGTCAGCAGCAGCACGCCGACCAGCGCCCCGAGGAGCGCCGAGGTGAAGGCGGCGGTCAGCGCTTCGCCAGCCTGGCCGTTGCGCGCCATCGGGTAGCCGTCGAAGGTGGTGGCCACCGACGACGGCTCGCCGGGGATGTTGAACAGGATCGAGGTGATCGAGCCGCCGAACAACGCGCCCCAGTACATGCAGGAAAGCAGGATGATCGCCGACACCGGCGACATGCTGAAGGTCAGCGGCAGCAGCAGCGCCACCCCGTTCGGCGCACCGAGGCCCGGCAGCACGCCGACCAGGATGCCGAGCAGCACGCCGATCACCATCAGGCCGAGGTGATGGGCGCTGAGGACCAGGCTCATGCCCTGCATCAGGGAATCGAATTCGCTCATGGCCTGGCGCTCCCGACGAAGGCCGCGAGGTCGACCAGTATTCCGGCATCCAGCGGCACCTTGAACCAGACGGCGAAGACCAGGTAGCTGGCCAGCGCCGCGCCGCAGGACAGCGTGACGATCAGCGGCACGCCGTAGGGTTTGTCGCGGCTACGGTCGCGCCACATGAACCAGGCGATGAACAACGCGGAGGCGAGGTAGATCCCGGCGAACGGCATGGCCGCCACGTAGGCGGCGATCGGCAGGAACACCGCAAGCACCCGGCGAAAGGCCGTGCGGGCGACGAACGAGGTACCCAGCGCCCGCCAGCGGCACAGGGCCAAGAGCAGGTTGCCGAGGCTGGCGGCACTCAGCAGCAGGCCGATGTAGAAGGGGAAATAGCCGGCCTCGGGGCCGCTGTCGCCCCAGCCGATGCCGATATCCTGGCTGCCGTACATGACGATCGCGCCGAGCGCGGCGGTGAACAGCGCCAGGCCGATCTCCACCCAGCGGGTGGCGACCAGCGGCGCATCGGATGAGCTGGACATGTTCGTCTCCTGATCGCGCTACGCGGGTTACTGGCGAAGCCAGCCGGCTTCCTGGAACAGCGGGATGACGCGCTGGCGGTCCTTCTCGATGTAGCTCACCAGGTCCTCGCCAGCGAGGAAGGTCGGCGCCAGCGCCGAGCGTTCGACATAGTCCCTGAACTCGGCGGTCTGGCTGACCTTGCGCATCAACTCGACGTAGAAGGCGCGCTGCTCGTCGCTGACTCCGCCGGGCAGGAACACGGTGCGCGGGAAGCGGTACTGGTCGATGCCCAGGCCCTGTTCGTGGCAGGTGGGGATGTCCGCCCAGGACTGCTCGGCAGCGACCTTGGCGGTGTAGATCATGCGCTCGTGGCTGAACACGCAGAGCGGCCGGACCTGGCCGCCGCGCCACTGGCTGAGGCTTTCCGCCGGGTTGTTGAGGTTGGCGGCGATGTGCCTGCCGGCCAACTGGATGGACGCCTCGCTGCCGCTCTTGAAGGGGATGTAGGTCAGCTTGCCGCCGACCTGCTTGCCGAGCAGCAGGCTTAGAGTCTGGTCGACGTCCTTCGACTGGCTGCCGCCGAAGCGCATGCCTGTCGCGTCCTTCTTCAGATCGGCGAGGAACGCCGCGGCGTCCGCCCACGGCGCCGCCTGGTAGGTCCAGAGGATGAAGTCGTCCTCGGCCACCGCCGCCACCGGCGTCAGGTCGGTCCATTGGTAGCCCAGCCGGGCCACCAGCGGCAGCAGGTAGACATTGTTGGTGCCGATCACCAGCTTGTGCGCGTTGCCCTTGGCCAGCTTCAGGTCGAGGAAGGCTTCGGCGCCGTTGCCGCCGCCCTTGTTCAGCACCACGGTGTTGACGTCGAGCAGCTTGTTCTGGCTGATCGCCGACTGGACCAGGCGGGCGAGTTGGTCGGTGCCGCCACCGGGACCGCCGGCGACGACGATCTCCAGGTTCTCTTCGGGTTTCCAGGCAGCCGCCAGGGCGGGCAGGGCGGTGCAGCAGAGCAGGGCGCAAGCGGCCAGGAAGGAGGGGACGGAGCGCGCATATGCGGTACGCATGGAGGACCTCTGGTTGTCATTGTTGTTATGGGTAGAGCGGAGTGTGCGAAGCGCACCGATAAGCGTCCACTCAAAATAAGGCATACACCGATAGCCTGGGGTTATGAGTGGAAGCGGATGTCGGATACCTGGAGCGATAACCGTAGGAAATGGCCGTATGAGCAGCTTTGATTAGACGGTTATCGATGGAAAGCCGGATAGTGGGCGTGCCGGACCTGCCAACCCAGTTCCGCAGCACAAGAACAACAATAAAAGAGGTACGACCCATGGCTCAGGCACAGACCGCCGTGCTCCAGGCTGATCCTGCCCAGGACAAGGCCACTGCCGCAAAACCCAGCAACGTCCGCTGGCGCATCTTCGCCATCGTCTTCGCCCTGACGGTGATCAACCTGGTCGACCGGGTCTCGCTGTCCATCGCCATGCCCACCATCGCCGGTGAATTCCAGCTCACGCCGAGCATGCAGGGGCTGATCCTCAGCAGCTTCTTCTGGGCCTACGCGCTGTTGCAGATTCCCGGCGGCTGGCTGATCGACCGCTACGGCCCGCGCCGGGTGATCGGCTGGTCCACCGGCCTCTGGGGAGCCTTCCAGACCCTCGCGGCCTTCGCCAGCGGCGGCCTGTCGCTGATGTTCGCCCGGGTCGCCCTGGGCGCGGCGGAAGCGCCGCTGTTCCCCTCCGGCGGCAAGCTCAACTCGCTGTGGCTGGGCTCCAGCGAACGCAGCCGCGGCGCCGTGCTGATGGACTGCGGAGGGCCGCTGGGCGTCGCTCTCGGCGGACTGGTCATCGCCTACCTGATCGCCGTGCTCGGCTCCTGGCGCAGCGCCTTCTTCATCGCCGGCATCGCCACCCTGGCCATGGCCTGGCTGGCCTGGCACTACCTGCGCGACGACCCGGCCGAGCATCCCGGGGTCAACGCCGCCGAGCTGGACCGGATCAACGCCGACCGCACCACCCCGCTCGCCGAAGCGGACTGCCAGGCCGGCGGAAGACTGGGCATCGCCGGCCGCTCCCTGGTCGGTATCGTCCTCGGCCGCGCCAGTTGGGCCATGGTGTTCTTCGGCCTGCTGACCTGGGGTCCTAGCTACCTGGCGCAGGCGCGCGGCTTCGATATCAAGGGTATCGGCGCCGCGACCTTCGTCATCTTCCTCTGCGGAGCCGTCGGTTCCCTGGTCGGCGGCTTCCTCTGCGACCTGCTGATCCGCAAGGGCGTGCGCCGCGGCCTGGCGGCCAAGGGCCTGCTGACGGTCTCGGGCCTCGCGGCGCTGGTCGCCTTCCTGCTGTTGCCGAGCCTGGAAGATGCCTATGCCGCCGTGACCCTGCTGGCGCTGACCGCCTTCTTCCTGATGTGGGGCAGCCTGTACTGGAGCTTTCCGGCCTTGCTCGCCACTCCGGCCCGGGTCGGCCTGGTCGGCGGGGTGATGAACATGGCCGGCAGCCTCGGCGGCATCGCCGTGCCGATCCTGGTCGGGCTGCTGCTGCAACACCTGGGCGGATATGCCGCGGTGCTGGGCTTCTTCGCCCTCTGCTCGGCAGCCTTCATCGCCGGCACCCTGCTGATTTCCCTGGACAAGACCGAGGCAAAGCATGGCTGAGCTGTACGACGGGCCGATCGTCGACGCCCATCATCATTTCTGGGACCCGCAGGCGAACTACCACCCCTGGCTCGCGGAGGACGCCAAGATTCCGTTCCGCTACGGCGACTACAGCGCGATCAAGCGCCGCTACCTGCCGGCGGACTACTTCGGCGACGTCGGCGCACACCGGGTGGTCGAGACGGTCTACGTGGAAACCGAGTGGGACCCGCGCGATCCGCTCGGCGAAACACGCTTCGTGCATCACCTCGCCGAACGCCATGGCGCGCCCCACGCAGTGGTGGCGCAGGCCTGGCTGGACGCGCCGGACGCCGCCGAGGTGCTGGCGGCGCAGGCGGGCTTCGCACGGGTCCGCAGCGTCCGCCACAAGCCCGGCGGTCCGCAACGCCCGCAACAGGTCGGCGAGCTGCGCAGCCTGATGAGCGACGAGCGCTGGCGTCGCGGCTATGCCGAGCTGGCCCGGCACGGCCTGCACTTCGACCTGCAGACACCCTGGTGGAACCTCGCCGAGGCCGCATGCCTGGCGCGCGACTTCCCCGATACGCTGATCGTGCTCAACCACGCCGGCCTGCCGTCCGATCGCAGCGAGGAGGGGCTGGCCGCCTGGCAACGGGCCATGGCGCGCTTCGCCGAATGCCCCAACGTGGCGTTGAAGATCTCCGGCATCGGCCAGGCCGGCCGGCGCTGGAGCGTCGAGGACAACGCCTGGATCGTCCGCGAAAGCATCGCCCTGTTCGGCGTCGAGCGGGCGATGTTCGCCAGCAACTTCCCGGTGGACAGCCTGTGCGGCTCGTTCGACGACATCTATGGCGGTTTCAAACGCATCGTCGCCGACCTGCCGTACGCCGACCAGGAACGGCTTTTCCATAGCAACGCGCGGCGCATCTACCGCACCGTACCCGACACCGTGCGCCTGCAGCAGGCGTCGCCCGACCCGAGGACTTCCCCATGAACGCTCCATCCCTACCGCGACTGGCCATGGTCCTGGGCGATCCGGCCGGCATCGGCCCGGAACTGATCGCCCGCCTGCTGGCCGACACCGAGGTGCGCGAGAAGGCGCACATCGTGCTGATCGCCGACGAAGCGGAAATGCGCCGCGGCATGCGCATCGCCGGCTGCGAATTCCCCTACCGGCGCATCGACGCGCTGGAGACCCTGGATTTCGCCGACGCCACGCCACTGCTGCATCCCTGGCTCAGCCAGGGCGGGGACGAGTTCCCACGCAGCGAAGCGAGCGCCGTCGGTGGCCGCTACAGCCTGGAAACCCTCGCGCTGGCCCTCGAACTGACCCGCAGCGGCAGGACCGACGCGATCCTCTTCGGCCCGCTGAACAAGACCTCGCTGCACATGGCCGGCATGGACCACAGCGACGAGTTGCACTGGTTCGCCGAGCGCCTGGGGTTCGGCGGCCCGTTCTGCGAGTTCAACGTCCTCGACGACCTCTGGACCTCGCGGGTGACCTCCCACGTAGCCCTGGCCGAGGTGCCGGGCCTGCTCAGCCAGGAGCGGGTAGGGGAGGCGATCCGCCTGATCGACGACGCGCTGCGCCGCAGCGGCCTGGCGCGGCCGCGCATCGGCGTCTGCGGACTGAACCCGCACAACGGCGACAACGGCAGCTTCGGCCGCGAGGAGCTGGACATCATCGCTCCGGCGGTGCAGAAGGCGCGCGAACAGGGCATCGCCGCCGACGGCCCGTATCCCGCCGACACCATTTTCCTCAAGGTGCAGGGCGACGCCCGTGCCTTCGACGCGGTGGTGACCATGTACCACGACCAGGGGCAGATCGCGATCAAGCTGATGGGCTTCTCCCGCGGCGTGACCGTCCAGGGCGGCCTGCCGATCCCCATCGCTACGCCGGCCCACGGTACCGCCTTCGATATCGCCGGGCAGGGAAGGGCCGACGTCGGCGCCACCCGCCAGGCGTTCGAGATCGCCTGCCGGATGGGCAGGCACAAAGCCTGATCGCCTGCATGCGACGCGACAACCAGAGCGCCGCCCCTTCGTAACGCGCTCCCTGGCGCCTCCCTGTACCGTCGCGGCGGGGCAGGAGGCGTCGCACCTTCGACGAGAGACACATCGCCTGGAGCCGCAGCGCTCCACGGCTCGCTTCGGCCTGGGAAAAGGAAAAACAACAATGACCCGTTCCGCTCCGAACCTGCTGAAATCCGCCTCGCTCGCTCCGGTCCTGCTGGCCGGCCTGCCGTCGCTCGCCGGCGCCGAGGGCTTTATCGAAGACGCCAGCGTCAGCCTCGGCCTGCGCAATCTCTATTTCAATCGCGACTTCCGCCAGCCCGGCGCGGCGCAGTCGAAACAGGAGGAGTGGGCCCAAGGCTTTCTCCTACAGGCGAAGTCCGGCTATACCCAGGGCACCCTGGGCCTCGGCGTCGAGCTGATCGGCCAGCTCGGCCTGAAGCTCGACAGCAGCCCTGATCGTGCTGGCTCCGGGCTGCTGCCACGCCACGCCGACGGACGCGCAGCGGACGACTACGCGCGACTGGGCGTGGCGCCGAAGCTGAAGCTGTCGAATACCGAGCTGAAGCTCGGCGAACTGCTGCCGGAACTGCCAATCCTCCTGCGCAACGACGGCCGCCTGCTGCCACAGACCTTCCAGGGCGGCATGCTGACCTCCAGGGAAATCGCCGGCCTGACCCTGCACGGCGGGCAGATGCGTTCGCTCAGCCAGCGCAACTCCAGCGACCACCAGGACCTCTCGGTGGATGGGCGCGGCGGGGCGTTCTCCGACCGTTTCGACTACCTGGGCGCGGAGTACCGCTTCAATGCCGAGCGCAGCCAGGTCGGGCTGTGGCAGGCGCGACTGCAAGACATCTACCGGCAGGACTACTACAGCTTGAGCCACAAGCAGAGCTTCGGCGGCTGGCGCCTGGGCGCCAGCGTCGGGCTCTTCGACACGCGCGACGAAGGTGCCGCGAAGCTCGGGGAACTGGAGAATCGCGCGCTGACCGGTTTCTTCAGCGCGACCCGCGGCGGCCACAGCCTCGGCGCCGGCTACCAGCGCATGTACGGCGACGACGGGATGCTCTACATCGCCGGCACCAGCACGCCGTTGGTCAACGACATCCAGGTGCGCAACTTCACCAGCGCCGGCGAGCGCTCCTGGCAACTGCGCTACGACTACGACTTCGTCGCCCTGGGCATTCCCGGGCTGACCGCCATGGCCCGCTACGCCAGCGGCGCCCATGCCCGGACGAAGGCGATGGACGACGGCCGCGCCTGGGAACGCGACGTGGACGTCGCCTACGTAATCCAGAGCGGCCCGCTGAAGAACCTCGGCCTGCGTTGGCGCAACGCCATGCTGCGGTCCAACCATGCCGCCGATGTCGACGAGAACCGCCTGATCCTCTCGTATTCCCTGCCGCTGCTCTGAGCGCAGGGCCGCTCTCGCTGCTGCCCGATAACCGGCGATTGGCTGATTGGTGAAAAGGTATTGCCTGGGGTTATCGATGAATGCGCAGAAGTGATTATCCGCGCGGGAGCGGCCTGGCTACAGTCGGCCCAACGCAAGCGGCCATGCCGCCTCCGCGTCGAACAACAACAAGAAGGAAGCCCTCCATGAGCGCCATGAACGACCACGCCAGGCTGCTGTCCTCGGCGATCGCCACCAGCCGCCTGCGGCTCCTGCCTTTCCTGGTCCTGATGTATGTACTGGCTTTCATCGACCGGGCCAACGTCGGCTACGCGCGGGCCTTCCTGCAAGCCGACACCGGCCTCGGCGATGCCGCCTTCGCGTTCGGCGCAAGCATCTTCTTCATCGGCTACGCCTGCTTCGAGGTGCCCAGCAACCTGATGCTGCACCGCCTCGGCGCCAGGGTCTGGCTGTGCAGGATCATGGTCACCTGGGGCCTGGTCTCGGCGGCGATGATGTTCGCCGACGATGCCATGACTTTCTATGTCCTGCGCTTCCTGCTGGGCGTCGCCGAGGCGGGCTTCTTCCCCGGCATCATCCTCTACCTCACCTACTGGTTCCCGCAGCGCAGCCGTGCCCAGGCGCTCGGCCTGTTCTATTTCGGCCTGCCGCTGGCGCTGGTGCTGGGCGGTCCGCTGTCCGGCTGGCTGCTGGAGTTCCACGGCATCTTCGGCCTGGCCAACTGGCAGTGGCTGTTCGTCACCGAGGGCCTGCTGGCCTCGCTGGTCGGCATTGCCGCCTACTTCTACCTGGTCGACCGCCCGCGCGATGCCGGCTGGCTGAGCGACGAGCAGAAGCGGGCGCTGGAAGGCGAGCTGGCCGAAGAAGACACCCGCAAACAGGCACGCGGCCCGCACGGCTTCCTCAGCGCCCTGCGCAGCGGCCAGGTGCTGAAGTTCTGCCTGGTCTACTTCACCATCCAGATGAGCGTGTACGGCGTGGTGTTCTACCTGCCGACCCGCATCGCTAGCTTCCTCGACGGCCAGGTCGGCCTGAACGTCGGCCTGATCACCGCGATTCCCTGGGTCTGCGCCCTGGTGGTAACGCGCCTGGTGACCCGCCAGGCCGACCGCAGCGGCCAGCATCGCCAGCTCGCGGTGGCCATGCTGGGCATGGCCGCAGCCGGTATCGCCGCCTCGGCGCTGGCCGGCAACCTGGGCCTGGCGGTGATCGCCTTCTGCTTCGCCGCGTCCGGCTTCGTCTCGGTGCAGCCGCTGTTCTGGACCCTTCCCACCGGCTACCTGAGCGGTGCGGCCGCGGCCAGCGGCATCGCCCTGATCAACTCCCTGGGCAACCTCGGCGGCTTCGTCGCGCCGAACCTCAAGACCCTCATGGAAAGCCAGTTCGCCGACCCGCGCGCCGGCATGTTCGCCCTGGCCGCCGTCGGCCTGCTCGGCGCCTGTCTGCTGGCCCGGCTGAAGACTTCCGGATCCTCGTCCGTCCCGCTGCGAGCGCGGCAGGCCGGCTGACCCACACTACGCACCGATAGGAGCTGCGACATGAAAATCAAATCCGTCCGTACCCGCGTCTTCGAATGGAAGGGCAAGGTCGTCCCGCCGCAGGCGCACTTCTGCACCAATGCCAGCGACATCCTGTTCGAGAAGGGAGACGCCATGGGTTCGTTCCGCTTCCACGGCTGGCTGGTGGTGGAGATCGAGACCGACGACGGCCTCGTCGGCATCGGCAACTGCGCCCTGGCGCCGCGCGTGGCGAAGGAAATCGTCGACCTCTACCTGGCGCCGATCTGCATCGGCGAAGACCCGTTCGACAACGAGTACATCTGGCAGAAGATGTATCGCCGCACCCACGCCTGGGGCCGCAAGGGCATCGGCATGGCAGCCATCTCGGCGGTGGACCTGGCGATCTGGGACATCATGGGCAAGGCGGTGAACAAGCCGGTGTTCAAGCTGCTCGGCGGCCGCACCAAGGAGAAGATCTGGACCTACGCCTCGAAGCTCTACGCCAACGACAACCTCGACGCCTTCCTCGAAGAGGCCCAGGGCTACCTGAACCAGGGCTTCACCGCGCTGAAGATGCGCTTCGGCTATGGCCCCAAGGACGGCCCGACGGGCATGCGCAGGAACATCGAGCAGGTCCGCGCGCTACGCGAACTGGCCGGGCCGGACATCGACATCATGCTCGAATGCTACATGGGCTGGACCCTGGAATACGCCCGGCGGATGCTGCCGAAGCTCGCCGAGTTCGAACCGCGCTGGCTGGAGGAGCCGGTGATCGCCGATGACATCGAGGGCTACGTCGAGCTGAAGAAGATGGGGATCATGCCGATCTCCGGCGGCGAGCACGAATTCACCGGCCACGGCTTCAAGGACCTGCTGGAGCGCCGCGCGGTGGACGTCATCCAGTACGACACCAACCGCGTCGGCGGGATCACCGCCGCGCGCAAGATCAACGCCATGGCCGAGGCCTGGTCAGTGCCGGTGATCCCGCACGCCGGACAGTTGCACAACTATCACCTGACCATGGCCAGCACCGCCTCGCCGATGGCCGAGTTCTTCCCGGTGTTCGACGTCGAGGTCGGCAACGAGCTGTTCTACTACGTGTTCAAGGGCGAGCCGCAGCCGGTCGACGGCTATATCCAGCTGGACGACCACAAGCCCGGCCTGGGCCTGGAGATATCCGAAGAGCACCTCAAGGATTTCATCATCATCGAGTGATAGTCGGAGCCCACAGGAGGAGCCGAGATGCGGCTGATTCAATTCGAGGACCGGGCAGGGCAGCGCCGGGTCGGCGTCGTCGAAGGCGCCGGGATACAGGTGCTGCGCGGCGTGCGCAGCACGCGCGAACTGGGGCTGGCGGCGATTCGCGCGGGCAGCGGCCTGCACGACGAGGTGCTGCGCCGAGGCAGCGAGCCAGGCCCGGACTATGCCGGGTTGCTGGAGGAGGGAAGGGTGCTGCCGCCGCTGGATCATGACGACCCGGCCCATTGCCTGGTCAGCGGCACCGGCCTGACCCACCTGGGCAGCGCCGCGACGCGCGACCGCATGCACCAGCAGAACCAGGGCGACGAGACCGCGCTGACCGACACCATGCGCATCTTCAGGTGGGGCCTGGAGGGCGGCAAGCCACCGGCGGGCCAGGTCGGCGCGCAGCCCGAATGGTTCTACAAGGGCGACGGCGGCATCGTCGTGCGCCCCGGCGCGGACTTCCCGCTACCGGCCTTCGCCGAGGACGCCGGCGAGGAACCGGAGCTGGTCGGGCTCTACCTGATCGGCGATGACCGCCGGCCTTACCGGCTCGGCTACGCCCTGGGCAACGAGTTCTCCGACCACCTGATGGAGCGCCGCAACTACCTGTACCTGGCGCATTCCAAGCTACGCGCCTGCTGCTACGGGCCGGAGCTGCGAGTCGGCGAACTGCCGCGCCACCTGCAGGGCGAGAGCCGGATCCTGCGCGACGGCGAAGTGCTCTGGCAGCAGGCGTTCCTTTCCGGCGAGGACAACATGTGCCACAGCCTGGAGAACCTCGAGTACCACCATTTCAAGTACGCGCAGTTCCTCCGTCCGGGCGACGTCCACGTGCATTACTTCGGTACCGCCACGCTGTCCTTCGCCGACGGGATCAAGGCTGCTCCGGGGGATGTCTTCGAGATCGCCATGGCCGAGTTCGGCGCGCCGCTGCGCAATGGCATCGCCGCCGTCGAGACCGCACTGACGCCGGGGCGGGTGGTAGCGCTCTGAAGCCCCACCGCCGTGCATAGGCCGGAGCTCCACGAGAGACCCGCGGCACGGTTTCCTTCATTCCTGCGGAGCCTTGGCTCCAACCCCGCCGGCCATCCCCGGCGGGGCTTCCCCTGTATGAGGTCGACATGACAGCCATCCTCGGACACAACTTCATCGGCGGCGCCCGCAGCGCGGCCGGCACGCTCTTCCTGCAAAGCCTCGACGCCGCCAGCGGTGAGGCGCTGCCGTACCGCTTCGTGCAAGCCACCCCGGAAGAAGTGGACGCCGCCGCCGAAGCCGCCGCCAGCGCCTACCCGCACTACCGGCAACTGCCGGCCAGCCGCCGCGCGGAATTCCTCGATACCATCGCCGCCGAACTCGACGCGCTGGACGATGATTTCGTCGCCATCGTCTGCCGTGAAACCGCGCTACCGGCCACGCGCATCCAGGGCGAACGCAGCCGCACCAGCGGCCAGCTGCGCCTGTTCGCCGAAGTCCTGCGGCGCGGCGACTTCCATGGCGCGCGCATCGACCGCGCCCGGCCCGAACGCAAGCCGCTGCCACGCGTCGACCTGCGCCAGTGCCGGATCGGCCTCGGCCCGGTGGCGGTGTTCGGCGCGAGCAACTTCCCCCTGGCGTTCTCCACCGCCGGCGGCGATACCGCCGCGGCCCTGGCCGCCGGCTGCCCGGTGGTGTTCAAGGCGCACAGCGGACACATGGCCACCGCCGAACGGGTCGCCGCGGCGATCCTCCGCGCGGCCGAGCGCACCGGCATGCCGGCGGGCGTATTCAACATGATCTACGGCGGCGGAGTAGGGGAGCGGCTGGTACGCCACCCCGCGATCCAGGCGGTCGGCTTCACCGGTTCGCTGAAGGGTGGCCGCGCCCTCTGCGACATGGCGGCCGCCCGGGCGCAGCCGATCCCGGTGTTCGCCGAGATGAGCAGCATCAACCCGGTGGTGCTGCTGCCGGCGGCGCTGAAGAAGCGCGGCGAGGCCGTGGCCGACGAACTGAGTGCCTCGGTGGTGCTCGGCTGCGGCCAGTTCTGTACCAATCCCGGGCTGGTCATCGGCATCCGCTCTGCGCAATTCTCGGCGTTCCTCGAACGCTTCGCCGCCCGCATGGACGACCAGCCGGCGCAGACCATGCTCAACACCGGCACGCTGGCCAGCTATGAAAAAGGCCTGGCGGCGCTGCACGCCCACCCGCGCGTCCGCCATCTCGCCGGGCAACCGCAGGAGGGCCGCCAGGCCCGGCCGCAACTGTTCCAGGCGGACGTCAGCCTGCTGCTGGAGGGCGACGAGTTGCTGCAGGAAGAAGTCTTCGGCCCGGCCAGCGTGGTCGTCGAGGTCGCCGACCACGCCGAACTGAAGCGCGCGCTGCATGGGCTGCACGGGCAGCTCACCGCGACCCTGATCGCCGAAGCGGAAGACCTGGCGTCCTTCGCCGACCTGGTACCGCTCCTGGAACAGAAGGCAGGACGCCTGCTGCTCAACGGCTACCCGACCGGCGTGGAAGTCTGCGACGCGATGGTCCACGGCGGCCCGTACCCGGCCACTTCGGACGCCCGCGGCACCTCGGTGGGCACCCTGGCCATCGACCGTTTCCTGCGCCCGGTGTGCTACCAGAACTACCCGGACGCGTGGCTGCCGGAAGCGCTGAAGGATGGCAACCCATTGGGGATTGCGCGGTTGGTGGACGGGATCGTGACGCGGGCGGCGGTTGCTTGAAAGGGGTGCCAGGGAGGGGCGAGGTCTCGAGCGGAGCGGGACCTCGCTGGCGCGGAAAAAGCCGGAGAGGTGCGCGGCAGGACGCGGGGGAGCGGGCCGAATCAATCTCCCGGCGCTGTTGCCCTGGCGTGCACGACGCTACAGATGCTCGTCGAAGAATCCGGCAATCCGATCGAAAGGAATCCTGTCCAGCCGGTCGTACAGGTCGACATGACTGGCTCCCGGAACGATCAGCAGCTCCTTTGGCTCTGCGGCAGCGGCGTAGGCGGTCTCGCTGAAGTAGCGTGAATGGGCCCTTTCGCCGTGGATTAACAGGATCGGGCGTGGCGAGATCTCCTTGATGTAGGTGAGGATCGGCATGTTCATGAACGACAGCGGCGTGGTCATCGTCCAGGCGTTACCGGAGTTGACTGCCCGCGGGTGGTAGCCACGGGGTGTCATGTAGTAGTCGTGGTAGTCGACGAGGAACTGTGCCTCACCACCCTTCAGTTCGTTGTAGGGCGGCTGATAGGCGGGGGTACCGCTTTCCGCGTCCTTCCAGCGCTGCTGGCCCAGTTGTTCCAGCGTTCGCGTGCGCTGTTCGAGGGTCACGCTGTCGTTGTAGCCCTTGGACATGACCCGCGTCATGTCGTACATGGTGCTGGTCACCACCGCCTTGACGCGCTTGTCCACGGCCACCGCGTTCAGCGCCATGCCACCCCAGCCGCAGATGCCGATGACGCCGATGCGCTCGCGATTCACTTCCGGCAACAAACTGATGAAATCCACTGCCGCGCTGAAGTCTTCGGTATTGATATCCGGCGAAGCGACGTTGCGTGGCTGACCGCCGCTCTCACCGGTATACGATGGGTCGAACGCCAGCGTGACGAATCCGCGTTCGGCCATGGTTTGCGCATACAGTCCGGAGGACTGCTCCTTGACCGCGCCGAACGGACCGCCGATCACGATTGCCGGCAGCCGATCGCCGCCACGGTTCTTCGGCAGGTACAGGTCAGCTGCCAGGGTGATGCCGTAGCGATTGGCGAAGGTGACCTTGCGATGTTCGACCTTTGCGCTCAGGGGAAAGGTCTTGTCCCACTCCTGGGTCAATTGCAGCTGCATGTTGGTTCCTCCGGTGTTTGACGAAGTCGTTGCCGCCGGACTGGTCTGGCAGCCGACGAGAGCCATCAGCGCACCGGCAAGGACTGCGCCCCTCAGGGCACCCTTGCGAGAGCGAGCTCGATTGCTGTGCTTGGTTTCCATGGCGTTCTCCATCGATCAGATCGACGTGGTGGGATTCGGCTCGACGACCTGGCCTGCGGCGCGAGGCAAGTCGCGTCCGGGCGTTCCCGGGGTCTAGCCGGCCGGGGCTTTCGAGCGTGCGGTGAGGATGGTCAGGAAGGCTGCGATCAGCAGCATCGCGGCGCTGGCGAAGAAGGTCGCCTGATAGCCAGTGCGATCGAACAGCAGACCACCCAATGTGGAGCCCAGGGCAATGGAGAGTTGCACCACGGCGACGAACAGGCCGCCACCGGCTTCGGCGTCCTCTGGGAACACCCTGGCGATCCAGGCCCACCAACCGACGGGGGCCGAGGTACCGGTCAGTCCCCACAATCCGAGCAGGACGACAACGATGGCGGGCCAGCCGCCAAGGACCGTCAGTACCAGGGCGATCAGGGCCATCAGCAACGGGATGGCGACCAGTGTCTGGAAGAAGCGCCGTTGCAGAACCCGGTCGATCAGCAGGGTGCCGATAAAGCCCGCTGCACCGATCACCAGCAGTACCAGCGAAACATGCGCGCCATGTACGCCGGTGACCGTCTCCAGGAATGGTCGCACATAGGTGAACAGGGAAAACTGGCCCATGAAGAACAGGCTGCTGGCGAGCATGCCGAGCATCACACCGGGACGCTTGAGCAGAGCGAATACCGTGAACACATTGCCCGGGCCGGGAGCACGCGCGCCGGCCCGCATGGAGGGCAGGGTGGTCCATTGCCAGGCCAGTGCCACCAGGGCTACCGGCACAAGGCAGAGAAAAGCCCCTCGCCAGCCGATGAGGGTGCCTAGCCAGGCGCCCAGCGGCGCGGCCACCACTGTCGCCAGAGCGTTGCCGCCATTGACGAGGGCCAGGGCTCGCGGCACGTCGTTGGCAGGCACCAGGCGCATGGCCGTGGCTGCCGACATCGACCAGAAGCCGCCGATCACTATGCCGATCAGCGCCCGGCCCAGCATGTAGACGAAATAGTTTGGCGCGAGCGCGACGATTGCGCCGGACATGCCCATTGCCGCCGTCAGTCCCAGCAACAGCGTCTTGCGGTTCAGGCTGCCGGCAACGGATGAAATGAACAGGCTGGTTAAAACGGCGAAGGCGCCGGAGATGGCGATGCCCTGGCCTGCCATGCCCTCGGTAGTTCCCAGGTCGTTGGCGATGGGAGTCAGCAGGCTGACCGGCAGGAACTCCGACGCGACCAGTGCGAAGGCGCAAACCGCAATGGCCAGGACGCCACTCCAGGAGCCCGATTGTTCAGGGTTTTCGTTGGCGGTATCGAGTGCGCGGGTTGTCATGAAAAAACCGGCTTATCCAAAGAGTGAAAAGAAGAGATCAGCTCCGCTGGTGACAAACGCCTGGGCTGAGTCGGCAGGGAAGGGAAGTCAGGGTGCGGTAGGCGGAGATGATTGTTGCAAATGAATATTCGGGTATGCGGCGGCCTGTTACTAGCTAAACAATTCTTAATGGGTATATAAGCTCTACTAATTAATGGTCCGTGGAAGAATTGGCCATGATCAAACGTAACCTCAACGACCTCCTGTCCTTCGTTGCCGTCGCCCGCGAGGGCACCTTCACCCGTGCCGCCGCCCAACTGGGCGTGACGCAGTCGGCATTGAGCCAGTCGATAAGCGGCCTGGAGGCGCGCCTGCAGATCCGCTTACTCACCCGCACCACCCGCAGCGTTTCGCCCACGGCGGCAGGGGAGCGCCTGTTGAATGCCATCGGCAATCGCTTCGACGAGATCGAGGCGGAACTGGACGAGCTGTCGGCGCTGCGCGACAAACCAAGTGGCACGGTTCGCATTACCTGTGGCGATCACATCCAGCGAACCCTGTTGCTACCCAGGCTCACCCCGTTGCTGCTGGAATATCCAGACATCAAGGTGGAGTTCGACATCAACTATGGCTTTCGGGACATCGTGGCCGACCGGTTCGATGCCGGCGTACGCCTGGGCGACACCATAGACAAGGACATGATCGCCGTGCCGATTGGGCCGCCAGTGCGCATGGCGGTCGTCGCGGCCCCGGCCTACTTTGCGGCACATCCGAAGCCCAGGAGTCCTCGCGATCTGGTCGACCACAACTGCATCAACATGCGCATGCAGTCCGGCGGCGGCCTGTATGCCTGGGATTTTCAGCGGAAAGATCGACACGTGAACGTCCGTGTCGATGGACAGCTCATTTTCAACACCTCGCCGAATATCGTGGATGCCGCGCTGGCGGGGCTGGGAATCGCCTGGCTCCCCGAAGAGGAATTCGCTCCGCATATCGAGGAGGGCCGGTTGCTGCGAGTGCTGGAAAACTGGTGCCCACTGTTCCCTGGCTACTACCTGTACTACCCGAACCGTCGGCAACCATCGCCGGCTTTCAGCCTGGTCGTGGATGCGCTGCGTTACACCAGGCCCAGGGGAACGACCATAGGCGGCGGGTAGCGGGCATGCAGGGACTCGGTCGCCGGCCACTCATCACGGGGTGGACGATCTGTGAAAACGGCGACAATCGCCAGAGATGCGACGTTTGACCATCCAGCCTCAGGCACCTGCTGTTTTTCGGACACAGGTTCAGGCCAGCTCACAGACACGCGACGCATACGCATGGTGGGAAGAAATGTTCGAGGGCGAGGACCTCCTGGCCAACCTGGGCCGGAGGTTGTCGTCGGAGCGCGAGAACGAAACATCCTTGCGAGCGATGTCGAGGAACCCGGCGACAACGGCGCCGGGTTATTAACTATCAGTGTCGGGCAAGAGGGCGAGATTCGAGCCGAAAGCTCAATCGCAAAGGATGTGAGTTCCACCTAGGTCATATTTAATTTAACATAATATACATTATGCGAATCCATGGTGTTACGGCCAAATAGTAATGGCGTCTAGGGTTTCCCTCCTGCATCACAGGAGGCACGCCATGACTGCGGCAACTTGCGGATGGGTCACCATGAGCATGCGGGAGCTGGATCGCCTCAAGGTCATCGAGGCAATCATCGAGGGTCGGTTGAAACCTGCCGCTGCGGCGCAGCGTCTGCGCCTGACGACACGTCAGGTGCACCGGCTGGTTCTGCGTTATCGCGAGGACGGCCCAGCCGGCCTAACATCTCGTCGACGTGGTCAGCCGAGTAACCGGCAGTTGTCGCCAGGTCTGGAGAATCCCGCCATTAGCTTGATTCGACGGAACTATAGCGACTTTGGTCCAACTCTGGCCCAGGAAAAACTGGTCGAGTGCCACGGCCTTAAGCTGGCCAAAGAAACGGTACGACGGATCATGGTTGATGCCGGCATGTGGGTACCGCGCAAGCAACGGCCGCCCAAGGTCTATCAGCCACGCAACCGGCGCGCCTGTTGCGGCGAACTGATCCAGATCGATGATGGAAAGCCGCTGGCCTTCTACAGCGACAAAGCCAGCGTGTTCCGCAGTAACCACAAGGCGCCTCAGGGCGGCGACGGCTATACCCAGTTCGGCCGAGCGATGTACGAGTTGAACATCGAGAGCTGCGCCAACAGCAGCCAGGCCAAAGGTCGTGTGGAGCGTGCGAACCTCACTCTGCAGGATCGCCTGGTCAAGGAGCTGCGGCTTCGCGGAATCAGCAACATGGCCGACGCCAATGCCTTTGCAGCCCACTTTATGGCCAGCTACAACGCGCGTTTTGCCAAGCCGCCGCGCTCTGAGCATGACTGCCATCGCCCGCTGCACAGTGATGAAGATTTGGAGCTGATCTTCGCCTGGCGAGAAGCGCGGCGGGTTTCGCAGCGGTTGACCGTGCAGTACGACAAGGTGCTGTATCTGCTAGCGGACACTCCGCAGTCCCGTCGCCTGGCGGGTGATCACGTCGATGATCTACCACTACCCGAATGGCCGCATCGAGCCCAGGGTGGACGGCACCGCCCTCCCCTTTACCACCTACGACAAACTCTGCGAGATAGACCAGGGTGCCATCGTCGAGAACAAGCGCTTGGGTCATGTGCTGCAAGTCGCCCAGCTCGTCCAAGCGCAGCGCGACAATCGGCGCTCGCAATCGGTACCGGGAAATCCGCGGCAGTCAACGCAAGGCAAGATGCTGTCGAAGAAGGCGCAGCGAGAACTGATGCCGGAAGATATCGCCGCTGCCCTGGATAACACGCCACCATCGAGGCGAAGTCGCCATGCGTGAGTCAGCGCCGAGGCACTGAAGATACTAGTGGTTGCCGGAGCTGCGCGGGACTTACGTGCTATTCCTGCGCCTTCCGGCCACGGTTGGCAGCTCCAAGTGCGCTACAGTCCCGACGGTCAATATTACCCGCTACGTTCTCGACGTGAACTTGTGCGCATATTTGGATCACTGGACTCGCTTAATCGGTACGCAAATCGTTTGGGCATCCACACGTATAGCGTGGAGTTATAACTGTGACACGAATTTCCCCATGTGGGGAGTCGACAGGTTTCTAGAAAAATAGTTCGATAAGTGTAGCGACTTTCGTTTGCAAACCGCTACAAATAGCGCTGCGGGCCAACCAGCTGAGCTTTTCCAACACCTGACAGTGTGGAATAACGCTTCTCCGAGTTCCGGAATTAAGGGCGATGGTATCCACATATTATTTAGCGGGCGTGATAATTTTTTATCTGGCCCTCTTTATCGAAGGAGAGGGCCAGATAACACTAGATCGCTGCAAAATAGGCCAGCAGCAAGGTTACTGCGGTCGTATAGCGGAGACCCGATTTGATCGTATTGAATACGTCGCTGAAGTTGGGAGCGTCCAGACGTAAACCAACACCAGGTCCGACTAACGCTTTGATATCCTCAGGGAGCGTCATTGCCTGCCAAGTACCAGGAGTCAGTGTCCTCAGATTCACACCGTAGGAAACCAGTAGTCCGGATTCCTGCGAAATGCCTCCGGATGCATCCGTAGAGAAACCAACGTCGGTTGGATAGACGTTCGGACTGCCCTTGAAGCGGTCAAGATATCCACTGCCGAAACGGGCTTTTATTCGATCAAGATTCTGCGCCATGGAGGTGAGCAAAGGAAGTATCTCAACGTTGCAAACACGTTCCTTTTCATTAACCATCCTGAAACCAATGGTTACGCCGTTGGCTATTTCCTGGGCAAGCAACGTCGAGTATTGCTGGTCCGCTTTGCTGATGTCTCCGCCCGGAATGAATTCCGGGTGTAGCCTCAGCGGAATGTCCCATGCCTCTATAGTCTGTGCTTCGGGGAAGACAAAGCCAGGATTGCATTGACGGGCAAAACCCTTATAGATATTAGCCAGGGATTGACCAGGATTCTGGTAGATATTGATCTCGGCCATCGTCGCCACCTCTAGAGTCCCAGGGATCGTTGGAGATAGTCCGCGCGATTGTTCAATCGCCTGGCTATGCCATCGCTCGGATCGGTACTGTTGGGAGTACCATTCCAGTTCCTCAACTCCCTAATGGCGGCTAGCCAGTCGCTCTGGGAAATAGCAGTCTCAAAGTTTGGGAACGAGGAATACTCACCATAGTGGTAATACAGGTCTGTCACTATGGTTTTGACCGCCGGAGGTAAGGTGCTCCACTGCTGGAACTTCACCTTCATCCGATCAGTGACCTTGATCATCTTGGCGGTAAAGAGGGACAGCCCGTCTTCATCTGTGAGTACCGGGATGAGTTGGGCTAATGCCTGGAAGGTCGCGGTGTTCGCTCCTTTCAAGCCGAGGGCGGGGCGAATTTTTTTGCGCGTGGATTCAGCAATGTTCAGAGCCTGAATGCCGGATTCATCGTGCTGGCCGACATCGAAGCCATAGCCAATCGTTACACCTGATTCACCGTTGGGGTCAGAGGTCGGAATAGTAGCTCTGTTGCCTCGCCCACCAGGTGGAAGCTCATGACGGGCGGTGAAATCGATATTAATACCCATTTCAATCAGATAGGAAATATTGGACTGGAGGCGGCTGACCTTATCGGCTTTGTCACCATCGATGCGGTCTTGGATAAAGGTATTGATCTGCTGGTTCAATTGCACCTGGAGGTCGCTCACCGAAATACTGTTGGCTCCTCCGGTTTCGGCGACCGTACGAATAGTGACCTCATGAACCTTGAAGTAGTCGTCGAAGACTAGAACGGGCCGCCCGGCAGTCTGGCTTATGACCTGCGTCAGTTGCCCCGTCAACCCACCTTGTGCTGAGTAGCTGGGGGATGACAGCCAGTCGGTATAGAGGTCAGGAATTCCGTGAGTAATTCGGATAGGCTCTGGTTCCGCTGCGAGCAGAACACGCTGTGCCTCCTCTCGTTCTGGATTTTCTAGGTAATTGTATAGCCGCTCCAGATTGCGCTGAAGGGTCTGATCCAATTCTCTATTCACCTTAGTCTCCTCTGCTTAGTGAAGCCAATTTGTTATTTCATTGACTGTTCGCACTCGCTTTCTAGACGATTGAACTCAGTAGAATACTTATCATATTCATTTTGCATTTTTTCCGGCAAATACTCTCGCTTCAGGTCTCTGAAGAAGCTGCCCTTCTCTAGTATCTTCTTGCATTGGTGATTTTTGGCAGACAAGGAGAGATGTGCCGTATGAAAAACACGAGAGAGATAACCAAAACCTTCAAACATATCCCTACACTCTGTTATCAGTTTTCGAGAAATCCAGTAGGCCTTCTCTGTCTCGTTATTCTTCAGTGCTTTCTTCACTTGCTTGTCGTTGAATCTTATAGAGGCGGGCTCGCAGATTGGGGAAGGCTTCCAATACGTACCAGTAAAACCTGCTGCCGCCCCGCAGAAGCCCTGACAGTCCCTGCTTGCGGCTCCTTTCTCTATGGTAATTCTGTCATCATTCAGTTTGAAAACGACATCGCACGACATATCGCCGATGCCACGGACGTCGACCTGCACATGACCTGACTCTATAGTTCCATTCAATCCGCAAGCATGTGCATTGTGTCCAGTGCTTCGTATCCGAAACTTTTGAAGTCCTTCGAATAACGGAGATATCGTCAGCAGCCCACTATTTCCAGTCCTATAGTAATCCCCAGGAGGGAAGTAGCTCTTTGGTTCTTCAGCGACACAAAGAGTGATATTGTAGTAAAGGGTGAGTATGGCAAAAATGCTAATGCTTTTGAGCTTCATGTTTATGCCCTGCATGAAAGCAGCTAGGTGGGGCGCTGGGTGATCCCATATAGGATGGTTTTTTGCTGGTCAGATCGACTGATCTATAAGTTCCGTCGAGCAGGCTAGTCCGCCCAAAAAACACAAGCAGACTTGTAAGAGTCATTCTGTTTTACCAGCACTTCATGTTCAACATCACTAAAGTTTAGACGTCATTGAGCATGAGCTGGAAAAAGTTGCGGCAACGACCCTAGACGCTGAACGCTGCTCACCTGAGGCGTTCCACTTCCTTGCGAAACATCACTCTCTGCTTGAAGCTGAAACCTCCGCCACCATCCAGCAGCGCCGGCGGAGCAACCGGTAGATCGGGCTCGCGGCAGGTGGCTATCACGCGCTTGGCGAAGACTTCATCGAGCGTACTGCGGCTCTTATCATTCCCCGCGCCGTACTGTACCCGGCAACTGCTTATGCGCCCCGACGAGCTTGCGAAGCGGAAAAACACCATAACATCGGCCTCGGGGATCTCATCTCCCGGTGCGAACAGCGGGTAACGAAGCCTCTTGGCGAATTCCTGGCGGAATTCCTGGATAAAAATGGCCTCTTGCTCTGCTCGCTCCTGCAAAGTGACTGAATGGGAGCAGCCGCCGATCAGACTCAGCAATACCAATAGGCAAACTATCCTCAACGCTCTTCCTCCTTGAAAAAGAGGCAGTCTTTTATTTTAGTATCTAAAAATGACTCTTGACGTCTAAGCCAAGAACTGCAAGAGCTTCCAGCGCCAGGTTTTGACCTTCTGCAATACCCGAATTATGTGCAAACTCGACAAGTCGCTCGATTACTCTGACGCCACCCTGATCTGGCTCGACAAATTCCGATATATTATCCATAGCAACAGATGCGTCCCACGCAGCCTGACTAAGCAGCTCTTTATACAATGCATCAGCGCTAGATATATTACGAATATTTGCGAGATTAAGCCTGATTCGATCCAAGGCTTCGTGCGCGATCTGAAGTAGCAAATATGGAAATGGATTCTTTTGAGTTCGACGCTTCCTGCATGAGTCGCTAATTAGTCCAGCAAGCATTGCTGATCCTTCGGCCTCAATGCGAAGGGAATCATCAGCAATCGAGATTGTCCGCGCCTTCGCAATATAGCCCAAAACGTAAGCATCGAACTGAGTCTCGGCAATCATAGACAGAATCTGATTATTACGATTATTGAAATTCATAAGATGCTCCTTGCCCAATCTCAAACTAGATAGATCAGTGGAAACTGTTTCTGAATTCTGTAGTAGACTGCCCGGTCCAACGTCTGAATGCATGTCTAAAACTCGCTGTTTCCGAGTACCCCAGAATATCGCTAATACGATCAACTGGTATCGATGAATTCAGTAGCAGTGCAATTGCTCGTTCTTTGCGGGCCTTATCTACAATCTGGCGATAAGTGCAGCCCTCGTCCGCCAAGCGACGTCTTACCGTCCGCTCATTCATGCGTAAATACTTTGCGGTAGTCACCAAGCTAGGGTATTGATCTGGTATGGAATCAAGGAATAACTCGATTCGCTGACGGAGCCCTCCCATCTCTACTTCCAACAGAGCATTGAAACTCTCACCTGCCATAGTCAGGGCCGACTGAAATACCGCCGGATTGGCAGTCGCCAGTGTTCTATTCAACTGATGAGCTGGAAAGCTAAATATTATGTCATTTCCTTCATGCTTCACAGGCAAAGAAAAGAAACCTTCATATATTGTTTTATCTGCGCCGTGCACAGGCACTGTCAATGCAGAGATGGGAAAGTCATTACCTAACAGATCCATAATGAGCTTGTAGGTTGCAGAGGCTATAACATTTACATGAAACTGACGGGATGCGTCATTCCACTCTGGCTTAAAGTTAACTGAAATATGGATTTCTACTTCGTAATTCTCCCTAGGCTTGACGCCAACATTAGCTATATCACGATTGAACAACTTGACATAGGCCCTGATGACTTTCAAAATATCACCTACGTTCTCGGCGCATAGCAACGCCAATCCTATCACGCCATAATCAGATATATGGTAATAAGTTCCAAGATTCAGTCCTTCTTTTCCTGAATACCCCTTGCTGACTATCCAGTTGTAAAGTGCGTCACTTCTTGACTCTTGTTCTGCCGCAAAGGGTGGTATTGCGATATCACGATCACGAAGATAGTTCTGCAGAGGGCGCCATTCAAAATCAAATATGTGTTCGGTCACCATGTCTATATTCACCTCACCCCTACTGTTCTTGATATAGCCCTGAACGCTGCAAGTGCCTCATGCTCCATACGGATGCCGTCAACGTTGTAGTCGACATACGCGGAGGTCTTTGCAATCACCACACGCCTAAGTGGATTTACATAAATAAACTGCCCGTACACTCCGATAGCCAAGAACTCCCCTTCTTTGCCTTCTGGAATCCACCACTGGTAACCATACCCAAGATTTGGCTCACCATCCTCTATGTAACGTCCAGGACGCAAGTGAGCACTCCGAGGTTTGGTTGATGCCTTGACCCACTCAGCACTTACAATTTGACTTCCAGTCAGGCTGCGACCGCCATGAAGAAATAATAGACCAATGCGTGCAAAGTCTCTTAGGCAAAGGTTCACCCCACCGAATGCTAGCTCTGTGCCCCGATCGTCTGTTAACCAAGCACCTTCACATTCGGCACCCAGTTGGGGCCAAAGTCTTTGATTCATAAACTGTGAGGGGCCCATACCAGTCGCGCCCAATAAGACCATACCAAGCACCTGGGTATCTACGCTAACGTAGTGGTGCACTCTCCCCGGGGCATCTTCTCTTCTCAATGAACTCACTTTTTCATTTACTGATCCGCCAAGCGCTATAGTCCTACCTAGCTGGTTGATATCGGAGTCCGAATTCCCGTAGTCCTCACTGAAAGCTATTCCTGATGACATCTCAAGCACATCTCTCAAAGAAACACCCGCATATCCGCCAGCAGAAAGCTGTGGGGCGTACAGGTTCACAGGATCTAGCAGACTGTGTATTGATCCTTCATCAACTGCCATTCCAATCAAGAGGGACATTAGTGATTTGCTTAGCGACCAGCCAATAGCAAGGCTTTTCGCACTATTGCCCAGGTAGTATTCCTCAAAGGCAATGCGATCGTCACTGAGAACTATAAGGCCGGTGGTATTGCTGCTCGCCAACCAGTCTTTAAAGCCAATCTCGTGACCTTGAAAGCTAAATGAGCCAGGCATATCCCTGAGGTTTTTTTCAAAAAAATGAGCCGCTCCGCTCTTCTTTATTGGGACCGAGTTAAACAGTCTCGGCATTGCTCGAAAATTTTCAGCAATTTTCCCCGAGTCAAACAAAGTGTAAAAATTCCACACTCTCACACCTGCACTACCAATGCAGGCGATGCTAAAAAAGATGAGAATCATTGAGAGGAAAATAGCATTTCTCTTATTTATCATTCTTGTCGATCTCTCAGTTTGTGCTAGCTCGTCTCGACCCAGCTAACAGCCAGTGACTATCCGGTAGTGGAGCAAGGTTAAGTCCTTAAGGACTTTTCTCTTAAAGGTGAAGATCAAGGCATTTCACCATCTACTGATATTTAATTTTAACTCGCTTAACACTACTCCGCACGCATGCCATGCACTACTATTATCTGAGTCGCGAAGGTATCCGCCTCCCTTGGACTATGCTTTCAATTTAGCAACACGAAACACTGCAGCATGATCGATATCGCCCTTGGATGAATCGGCAGACTCATCAATAGGCGCCCGCAATAAACAAGACCCAACATCACCGCATATCCCGGAGGATCAGCAACAGGATAGATTCAGTCTTTTTCATTATTTCCATCCGCCGCCTCATGCGTACTACTAGCCCGAAAGCTGATAAAACCAGCATGAAGCATCTTTTTGCTAGAGTATCTTCGGACAAATGCCGGATATTTTCGGACACCCTCTTCGGCAGGTCCTTAGCGGCACCATGTCTTATCTGCGCTTTTATTTCATTAAACACCCCATAGAGAGTACTAATGACTTGTCGTCCAGATTGTAACTATCGTAGATGAGTCGACTAGAGGTATTCGCTACAATTTATAGATTCGAAAATTCATTTCATGCTTGGAGATATCGATTTAACACTTATCTTGTGTTACTTCTGCGCTAGGTTCCGTACGCAAAGTAATGTCGTAAGCACCGTAGCGTGCAAGCCAGCGTGACCATTACGCCAAGATTCTTGACGAGCTTCAGAATCCCACGGCCAGCTCAGCTAGGTCCTGGGGACTCCCCGCCCACCGAGGTTATCGACGCATCCGGAGGGTCTGGCGGCTTGACAGCGGGCGAAGGCTTGGCGGACTCTATATTGTATTTAGTCGATACCATCTCGCATCTTAGAGAACCCTCCCATGCCCCTGCCTGCCCTACCCCTGGATGCCCTTCTCACCGGCCGCGCCCGGCCCTTCACCCGCCCCGGCTCGCGCAGCGGCATCGCCAAGTCTCCGCGCGACGGTGCGCTCAGGGTCACCCCCGTCGGCCTGGAAGGCGACGAACAGGGCGACCTGCGCGTCCATGGCGGCGTCGAGAAAGCGATCCACCATTACCCACGCGAACACTACGCCGCCTGGATCGCCGAACTGGGCGAACACCCCCTGCTGATGCAGGCGGGCGCCTTCGGCGAGAACTTCAGCACCAGCGGCTGGAGCGAAGCCGACGTCTGCCTCGGCGACCGCGTGCGGGCCGGGACCGCGCTGCTGGAAGTGTCCCAGGGGCGCATGCCCTGCTGGAAGCTCAACGACCGCTTCGAGGTCGCCGGGATGTCCCTGAGGGTGCAGGAGTCCGGGCGCACCGGCTGGTACTACCGGGTGCTGGAGGAAGGCGTGGTGGCGGCTGGCGATATCCTGCAACTGGTCGAACGGTGCCATCCGGACTGGTCGTTGTTGCGCCTGTCCGAGGTGCTGTTCGACAGGCGGGCCGACGCCGAGCTGCTGCGCCAGTGCCTGCCGCTGCCGCTGACGCCATCCTGGCGGCGCACCCTGGAGCGGCGCCTGGAAAAAGGCCAGGTCGAGGACTGGGGGCCGCGCCTGGAGGGAGCCCCCGGCCAGGCCGAGACGCCCAGGCCGACCTGAGGAAGCGCCGACGCCCCCCGCAGGCAGGGAATCGGCCTGGGGATGCATGGAGTGCCGGAAAGCGGGTATAAAGCGCCAGCGTTAAGCGACCCAGACGTCTGCCAAAGGACCCCTTTCATGCTGCGGCTCTCGATGCCGGCCCTGCTCCTGGCTCTTGCCGGCTGCGCCACCAAGCCCCCCGCCAATCCCGACAACCTCTGCGAGATCTTCCGCGAAAAACCGAAATGGCACGAGGCGGCGCTGAAGATGCAGCAGCGCTGGGGCGCGCCGGTCCAGGTGCCGATGGCGATGATGTACCAGGAATCTTCCTTCAAGCATGACGCCCTGCCGCCGCGCTACTACTTCCTCGGTTTCATCCCCTGGGGCCGGGTCAGCTCCGCCTACGGCTACGCCCAGGCCAAGGACGAGACCTGGGCCGACTACAAGCGCGAGGCCGGCGGCTGGGGCGCCAGCCGCGACGACTTCGCCGACGCCCTGGACTTCATGGGCTGGTACATCCAGAAGAGCCAGCGGGTCAACGGCGTCTCCAAGTGGGACGCCTACGGCCAGTACCTGAACTACCACGAGGGCTGGGGCGGCTACCGCAACCGCAGCTACGACGCCAAGCCATGGCTGAAGAACGTCTCGCAGAAGGTCCAGTCCCGCGCCTCGCTGTTCGGCGCCCAGTACCGCAGTTGCCAGCAGGAGCTGTCGCGCGGCGGCTGGTTCTGGTAGAGCCGTCCGCGCACGCCGCGGGCCCGAACCTCTTCCGCCTTCGACGAGGGCAAACGTCCGCCAAGCCCCCCAGGTCGGACCGGCACGCTCGAACGGCCAACCTGCGTCATGGAACCGCAGGCGCATCCTGCCCAGCCAGCCCGCAGCGCCAGTGGACAGGCGGGTCGTCGAACCGGCGGCTGGCCACCTGGCCGAGCGGCCTGCCCTCACCTTTCGCCCCGCTTCGCTTCCCAGGCCAGAGCGCTCGCGGATTGGCGGCGTCAGATTTCCTCGTCTACTGTTTGGATAAAAGTTTGGCGCCAGAAATACGTCAATAAATTGACTAAAAAAACTTACCCAGACTACGGATATTTCCCTGGGAATGCTAAGATAGCTATCACAAAGCCACTATCGACGAATGAACCTATTCGACGGGAAAATGACTAAACCGCGTGGCAAATGAAAAATAGTCACTAAATTGACGCTTCACCGCCTTGCTCTTCCCTATCCACTCAATGGACTGCCCGTGATCGGCAGAGCAAACAACATGCATTCGAAGTCGGTAGATAGCCTGTCGCTGACACGGGCTGGATTCATCGAGTACTTCCTGGTCGCGACCAAACTGGTACACGCGCTCACCGCCATCGCCCCGGCGCTGTTCCTGCTGTACTACCCCGGCCTGGTTCCCGTGGAGCTGCGCAGCAACATGCTCGGGCTGCTGCTGTTCTTCGGCGCGCTCACGGTGATTATGTTCCAGGCACTGGACGTCTACTCCGACGATATCTTCAGCAACCGCCTGCGCTTCCGCATCATGTTCTTCGCCTGGGCCTCGGCGTTCTGCCTGCTGTTGTTCATGTACCAGGGCCTGGGCCTGTTTCCCTACCTCAGCAGCAAGCTGGTGATCTTCTGGTTCACCGGCAGCCTGCTGCTGTTCGGCGTGCAGCGCCTGCTGGTGCTGCGCCTGTACCGGGCCTGGATGAAACGCGGCATGTACCTGCAACGGACGGTGATCCTCGGCTTCACCGAGAGCGGCATGCACCTGGCCGAATACCTGGTACGCAACCACGACATCCGCTCCGGCATCATCGGCTTCATCGACGACCGCTCCGAGCGGGTCCCGGAGAACTACAACTCGCTGCCGCTGCTGGGCAACACCAAGGACCTGGAGAAGCTGATCCGCCAGGAACAGGTCGACCAGGTGCTGGTCGCCCTGCCCTGGTTCGCCGAGGGGCGCATCGGCGCCATCGTCCACCGCCTGCGGCAATTGCCGGTGAACGTCCTGCTGGTGCCGGACATGGCTGCCTTCCGGCATGCCCACAACCGCATCGTCGACGTTTCCGGAATCCCCATGTTCAACGCGTCCGAGCTGCCGCTGCGCGGCTGGTCGCCGCTGATCAAGCGCTGTGAGGACCTGGTCCTGGCGAGCATCGCGCTGGTCCTCTTCGCCCCGCTGATGGCCCTGGTGGCCCTGGCGATCAGGCTCGACTCCAAGGGGCCGGTGCTGTTCCGGCAGAAACGCTACGGCTACAACAACCGGCTGATCTGGGTCTTCAAGTTCCGCTCGATGTACACGGAAAGGACCGACGCCAACGCCGAACGCCAGACCACCCGCGACGACGACCGCATCACCCGGGTCGGCCGCTTCATCCGCAAGACCAGCATCGACGAGCTGCCGCAGCTGTTCAACGTGCTCGCCGGCAGCATGTCGATGGTCGGCCCGCGCCCCCACGCCACCGCGACCAAGGCCGCCGGCATTCCCTTCGAGGAGGCGGTCAGCGAATACAGCTCGCGCCACCGGGTCAAGCCCGGCATCACCGGCTGGGCGCAGATCAACGGCTACCGCGGTGAGACCGACACCCTGCACAAGATCAAGAAACGCGTGGAATACGACCTCGAATACATCGCCAAGTGGTCGGTGTGGTTCGACCTCTACATCCTGTTCCGTACGGTGCCAGCCGTACTCCTGACCAAGGAAGTCTACTGATGAACGCCGTCGCCCCGCTGATCCCCTGCATCGTTTCCGGCGGTTCCGGGACCCGCCTGTGGCCGGTTTCCCGGGAGAGCATGCCGAAACCCTTCATGCGCCTGGCCGATGACCAGAGCCTGTTGCAGAAGACCTTCCTGCGTATCGCCGGGCTGCCGGACGTCGCCCGCCTGCTCACGGTGACCAACCGCGACCTGCTGTTCCGCACCCTGGACGACTACCGCGCGGTCAACCGCAGCGGCCTGGCCCAGGACCTGCTGCTGGAGCCGGTGGGACGCAATACCGCGCCGGCCATCGCCGCCGCCGCGCTGCATGTGCAGGAGCACTTCGGCGACCAGGCGCAGTTGCTGATCCTTCCCGCCGACCACCTGATCCGCGACGAGCAGGCCTTCGCCGCGGCGGTGGCCGAGGCTCGCGGACTCGCGGCCCAAGGCTACCTGGTGACCTTCGGCATCACCCCGGAGCGCGCCGAGACCGGCTTCGGCTATATCGAACAGGGCGCCCCGCTGGGCAACGGCTTCCGGGTCGCGCGCTTCGTCGAGAAACCCGACCAGGCCACCGCCCAGTCCTACCTGGACAGCGGCAAGTACCTGTGGAACGCCGGCATGTTCTGCTTCCAGGCCGCCACCGTGTTGCAGGAACTGGAGCGCCACGCGCCGGAGGTGCTGATCGCCGCCCGCGCCGCCCTGGCCGACGGCAGCAGCCTGGAGAACGGCCAGTGCCGCCAGCGCGAGCTGGCCGCCGGGGCCTTCGCCGAGGCGCCGGACATCTCCGTCGACTACGCGCTGATGGAGCGCTCGGACAAGGTCGCCGTGGTGCCCTGCTCCATCGGCTGGAGCGACATCGGCTCCTGGCAGGCGCTGCGCGAACTCAGCGCGGCGGACGAGAACGGCAACCAGGTACGCGGCGAAAGCGTGCTGCACGACGTCAGCAACTGCTACATCGATTCGCCGAAGCGCCTGGTCGGCGCCGTCGGCGTGCACGACCTGATCATCGTCGACACCCCCGACGCCCTGCTGGTGGCCGACGCGGCGCGCAGCCAGGACGTCAAGTTCGTCGCCCAGGAACTCAAGCGTCGCGGCCACGACGCCTTCCGCCTGCACCGCACGGTCAGCCGGCCCTGGGGCACCTACACCGTGCTCGAGGAAGGCCGCCGCTTCAAGATCAAGCGCATCGTGGTGCGCCCCAAGGCTTCGCTGTCGTTGCAGATGCACCACCATCGCAGCGAGCACTGGATCGTGGTCAGCGGCATGGCGCTGGTGGAGAACGGCGAGCGCGAGTTTCTCCTCAACACCAACGAATCCACCTTCATCCCCGCCGGGCATAGCCACCGCCTGAGCAATCCGGGGATCATCGACCTGGTGATGATCGAGGTACAGAGCGGCGAGTACCTCGGCGAGGACGACATCGTCCGCTTCAACGACATCTACGGTCGCGCCCCCGCCAGCGACGAGAAGAAAGCCTGATGCGCTGCGCCCTGGTCATTCCCACGCGCAACGCCGGCGCGCACCTGGACCGGCTGCTGCCGGCCCTGGCCGCGCAACGGCGGCAGCCGGACAGCATCCTGGTGGTGGACAGCCGCTCCAGCGACGACACGGTGGAGCGCTTCCGCGCCTTCGGCGCGCGGGTCGAGGTCATCGAGCCGGCCAGCTTCAACCACGGCGGGACGCGGCGCTGGGCCAGCCAGCAGGTCGAGGCCGACGCGCTGATCTACCTGACCCAGGACGCCATTCCCGCCTCGCCCGACAGTTTCGCCAACCTGCTCGACGAACTCTATGCCGAGGCCGACATCGGCGTGGCCTACGGCCGCCAGTTGCCGCACCCCGGCGCCGGCCTGCTCGGTGCCCAGGCGCGGCGCTTCAACTACCCGCCGGAAAGCCGCAGCAAGCGCCTGGCCGACGCCTCGGAACTGGGGATCAAGACCTGCTTCAGTTCCGACTCGTTCTCCGCCTACCGCAGCGACGCCCTGGCGGCCGTCGGCGACTTCCCCGAAGACGTCATCGGCAGCGAGGACGCCTACGTCGCCGCGCGCCTGCTGCAGGCCGGCTACGCGGTGCGCTACGCGGCCAGCGCCGAGGTCTACCATTCCCACGATTACCGCTTGCTGGAAGAGTTCCGCCGCTATTTCGACATCGGCGTGTTCTACGGCCGCGAGCGTTGGATACGTGCCGCCTTCGGCGGCGCGGGTGGCGAGGGCAAGCGCTATGTCCTCGCCGAGATACAGGCCTTGCGTGCCGCCGGTGCCCTGTATCGCGTACCTGAAATAGCGCTGCGTAGCGCGTTCAAGCTGCTCGGCTACCGCCTTGGCCAGCTGGAACGCCACCTGCCGGTCGCCCTCAAGCGCCGCATCAGCATGTTTCCAGGCTACTGGAAGTGAACATCATGACCTACAGGAAGTGCTCCCTCATGAAACGCACCCTCCTCATGCTCGCCATGCTCGCCCTGGCCGCATGCAACACCCCCGCACGGATTCCCGCACCGGACAGCGACACCGTGGACAGCGGCAAGCGTGCCCTGGAAGAACTCGCCAGGCTACCGCCGGCGATGGAGCGGGTGCGCGTCGGGGACACCCTGCGGATCGTCCGCGATGCCGGGGAGATGCCGACCCTCTCGGCGTTCAACGTCGCCACCATCTATGAACTGACGCTGTACACCGTGCTCAACGACGGCAGCATCTACTATCCGTTCATCGGTCGCATCCAGGCCGCGCACCGCACGCCGCAGGAAATCGCCAACGAGCTGACCACCAAGCTCGCGCCGATCTACCGCGAGCCGCGGGTCACGGTGAACATCAACCAGGCGCCGGGCAATACGGTGTTCGTCGGCGGCGCGGTGCGCAACCCGTCGGCCGTGCCGATCCCCGCCGCCAACAACATGGAGCAGGCGATCCTCGGCGCCGGCGGCATCCTGCCGGTGGGCGACGCCCGCCGCGTGGCGCTCATGCGCGAGGACTCGGAAGGCCGCTATCACGCCTACTTCCTCGACTTCAGCCAGTTGATGAAGATCGGGCCGGAAGGCCGCAAGCCCCTGGCCATGCAGCGTGGCGACATCGTCTTCGTGCCCAAGTCGATGGTCGGCGACCGTATCGAGGGCGTCGACGTCTACCTGAACCAGTTGCTGCCCTTCGCCAAGTCCATCGGCGTCGGCGTCAGCTACACCGTCAACAATGATCGCTGAGGAGCGACATCGCCATGATAGAAATTCGTTCCTTGCGTGATCTGTTGCGCCTGCTGTTCATCTACCAGCGCGAGTTCAAGCTGGCGGCCCTCAGCGCGGTGGTGATCATCGTCCTCGGCGCCTTCCTGCTGCCGGCCAAGTACGAGTCCAACGCACGCCTGCTGGTCAAGCCGGGCCGTGACTCGACCCTGCCGATAGAGATCAGCAACCGCCAGGCGCTGGTGATGCCGAGCACCCAGCGCGACCCTATCGTCGACGAAGAACGCCTGCTCACCGGCCGGCCGATCGTCCGTCAGGTGGCCGAGCGCTACCTCGAGGTGCTGGCCAACCGGCCGCCGCCGGAGGGCCTGTGGAAGCGCACCAAGTTCTATGTGAAGAAGGCCATCGGCGCGGTGTTCGACGGGATTCGCGTGACCCTGGAAACCTTCGGCGTGATCGAGGAAACCACCGCGGTCGAGCGCCTGGCCAAGGACCTCGAGAAGAAATTCGAGGTCACCCATGCGGCCGGCTCGACGGTGATGGAGATCAGCTTCACCTGGAGCGAGCCGGAAGTCGCCCAGGAAGTGGTCAAGGCCTGGATCGAGATCTACATGGAAGAGCGCACCCAGGCGCTCGGCCGCAAGAGCCTGTACGCCTTCTACGAGGCGCAGACTGCCGACAGCGCGGCGCAGATCAAGAGCTACAAGGCGCAGATCCTCAAGCACCTCAACGAGATCGGCGCATCCAGCATCGAGGACCGCCTGCAGGACCTGTCCGAGCGGATCAACGTGCTGCGCGGCGAGCGTTTCAACTCGATCCGCCTGATCGCCTCCTCCGACAGCGCCCTGGAATCCACCCGCCAGCAACTCAAGGGGCTGCCCAGGGAGATCGTCACGGTGCGGCAGATCGCGCTGAACCCGGCGCAGCAGGACCTGCGCCGGCTGCTCAACCAGAAGCGCCTGGAACGCGCCGACATGATGCGCACCTACACCGACGACGCGCCGCCGGTGAAGGCCCTGGACGCCTCGATCCGTGCCCTGGAGAAGGAAGTCCAGGACGAAGGCGCCACCGTGCAGAGTTCCGAGGACCGCGCGCCGAACACCCTGACCACTCACCTGGAACGGGTCCTGCTGGACGAGACCAGCAACAACGCGGCCCTGCGCACCCAGCTCGCGGAGCAGGAAAAGCAGCTCGCCGAACTCGAGGCGCAACGGCGCGAAGCGCTGGACATCGAGCCGACCCTGGCGCGCCTGCAGCGCGAGCTGAACGCCACCGAGCGCAACTACGCGCTGTACGTCGACAGCCTGGAGAAATCGCGGATCGACCGTGAACTGGACAAGAGCCAGATCAGCAACATCTCGGTGATCGAGGAAGCCACCTACAACCCCGGGCGGATCTTCCCGAAAACCCTGCTGATGCTGTTCCTCGCCGTGCCCTTCGGCCTCGCCGTCGGCCTGCTGGTGGTCTATCTCTGCTACCTGCTCGACCAGCGCATCCACGACGGCGGCCTGGTCGAGGAGAAATTCGGCCTGCCGCTGTGGACCACCCTGCCGGAGCTGAGCAACAGCACCGCGGAGAGCAGCAACGCCTTCACCGCCAGCATCTACCGGCTGTACGGGCTGCTGCCCTACGCGCGCATCGAGGAAAAGGGCCTGACCCTGGGCCTGACCTCGGCGCGCCACGGTGAAGGCGTGACCTTCATCATCGAGCAACTGCGCCGCCTGCTGGAGGAAAACGGCGTGCGCGTGCGGATCGGCGGCGAACCGGCCCAGCCGGGTGAAGTGGTATTGCTCGACGCGCCGGCCCTGCTGGACAGCCGCGAGGCCTTCATCGCCCTGCGCCGCGCCGACCTGATCGCCCTGGTGGTAGAGGCGCAGAAGAGCACCGTGCCGGTGGTCGAGCATGCGCTGACCATCCTCACCACGGCGTTCGGCAAGGTCGACGGGATCATCATCAACCGGCGCCGCTTCGAGGTGCCGAGCAAGGTCCTGCAGACCATCGCCCGCTACCGGAGCGCGTTCTGATGCGGATCGCCCTCCTCGCGCCCCTGCCGCCGGAAAAGAATGGCATCGCCGACTACGCCAGTCATTTCCGCAACGCCCTGCAGGGTCTCGGCATCGAAGTAGCCACGCCGCTCGCCGGCGTGGCGGCCGACAGCGCGAATATCGCCAGCCGGCTGGACAGCGTCGACTGGAACGCCTTCGACCTGGTCCATGCCGAACTCGGCGGCGGCCGCCTGGGCGAGTTCATCGCCCTGCGCGAGCTGCGCAAGCGCTTCCCGCGCCTGCCGCTGAGCGCCACGGTGCACGATCCGGAGCGCATGGTCTGGCGCCGCGAGCGCCTGCCCTGGCCGCTGAACCTGCTGGAACGCCTGCCCTCTCCCCTGCCCCAGGCCGCCGTGGTGCTCGCCGACCCGCTGACCCTGCGCGAAGAGCGTGCCGTGGCCCAGGGCCTGACGCGCCTGGTGACCCTCACCGGCCTGGGCGGCGAGTGCCTGGCCCGGCGGATGCGCCTGCCGCCCGGGCGGGTCGAGGTGATCAACCACGGCAACCTGGAGATCGCCACGGTGCCGCTGCCGTCGCTGGACACCCTGCGCCTGCTGTACTTCGGATTCATCTATCGCGGCAAAGGCATCGAGGACCTGCTCGAGGCCCTCGCCGACCTGTTCGCCAGCGCGCCGGAGATGCGCCAGCGCGTGCGCCTGACCCTGGCCGGCGGCACCGCCGCGGAAATGGCCTTCGGCGCCGGCGGCAACTACCTCTACCAGTTGAAGGCACAGATCGCCGAGCTTGGCCTGGCCGACGCCATCGACTGGAACCTGAACCTGGCCGCCGCGGACATCCCGCGTACCATCCAGGCCCACCACGTGATGGTCCTGCCGTACCGCGAGTCGAAGAAACTCGGTCTGCTCGGCCAGCAGCGCGGCACCAGCGGCGCCCTGTCCTGGGCGGCAGCCTGCGGGCGCGGCGCGATCACCTCGGACGCTCGCGCCTTCGCCGAGGAAGTCGCCAGCGGCAACGGCGCCATCTACCCTCAGGGAGACGTGGCAGCCCTCTCCGAACAGTTGTTGAACCTCGCTCGCGAACCCCGCCTGGCACAGGCCTGGGCCGAGCGCGCCGGAGCGATCGGCCATGCGCGGACCTGGCCGCGCACCGCGCTGCGCTTCCAGGCACTGTTCAACGACATGGTGGGAACCGTTCATGGCACGTAAGGGACTCTATCTGGGCGGCAGCGCGCTGCTGCTCGCCGTGGTACTGCTGCTGGTGTTCTGGGGGCGTCCCGCCGACGCCGAGATCCAGGTACTGAAGGCGCCTCGCGCGGTGGTCTGGAAAGACTTCCTCGGGGTCAACGCGCAGTTCCTCTGGTTCAGCCCGGAGCGTTACAACAAGCAGATCGACCGCCTGCAGGACCTGGGGCTGGAGTGGGTGCGCCTGGACCTGCACTGGGACCGCCTGGAAACCGCCGAGGACCAGTACCAGCTGGCCTCCCTCGACCAGTTGGTCAAAGATCTCGAGGCGCGCCAGCTGAAGTCGGTGTTCTACCTGGTCGGCTCGGCCCGCTTCATCACCACCGCGCCGTTCTACTCGCCCTTCCAGGACCAGTATCCGCCGCGCGACCCGGAAGTCTTCGCCCGGCGCATGGCGATGCTCTCGCAGCGCTACCCGAGCGTGGCCGCCTGGCAGGTATGGAACGAGCCCAACCTGATCGGCTTCTGGCGGCCCAAGGCCGACCCGGAAGGCTACGCCAAGCTGCTCCAGGCCAGCACCATCGCCCTGCGCATGGTCGACCCGGAGAAGCCGGTGGTTTCCGCCGGCATGGCCTTCTTCAGCGAGATGCCCGACGGCCGCACCATGTTCGACGCCCTCGGCCACCTGGGCGTGGAGAGCCTCGGCACCATCGCCACCTACCACCCCTATACCCAGTTGCCGGAAGGCAACTACCCGTGGAACCTGGACTTCGTCTCCCACGCCAACCAGATCAACCGCGCCCTGCGCAACGCCGGCGTGCCGGCGATCTGGAGCACCGAGTGGGGCTGGTCGGCCTACAAGGGGCCGAAGGAGTTGCAGGACATCATTGGCGTCGAAGGCCAGGCCGACTACGTGCTGCGTCGCCTGGCGCTGATGAGTGCGCTGGACTACGACCGGATCTTCCTCTTCACCCTCAGCGATCTCGACCAGCGCGCCAGCGTGCGCGACCGCGACTACGGCCTGCTCGACCTGGACGCCAACCCCAAGCCGGTCTACCTGGCCCTGCAACGCTTCCTCAAGGTCACCGGGCCGAAGCTGCGCCCGGCCGACCCGCCGGTCACCGAGGACCTGCCCGACGGTTCCTTCAGCATCGGCTGGACCCGCGAGGACGGTCGCAACGTCTGGCTGTTCTGGTCGGCCCGCGGCGGCAACGTGCGCCTGCCGAAGCTCAAGGAGGCCACCCTGCACGATCCGCTCAGCGGCAAGGTCACGCCCTTGAGCGGCAGCGACGGCCTGGAAGTCCCGGTGAAGTCCAGCCTGCAGATGCTGGTCTGGGAGTGAAGCCACCCATGCGTATTCTCTGGATCCTGCCCTACTCGCCCTGGCCCACCACCAGCGGCGGCAAGACCCGCCAGTACCACCTGCTGCGCAGCCTCGCGGCACGCGGCCACCGGATCACCGTGCTGCTGCACAGCAAGCAGCCGGTGAGCGCCGAGGACCGCCAGGCCCTGGAGCCCTTCCTCGAACGCCTGGTCGTGCTGCCGCGCCGGCCGCTGCGCAGCCTCTCCACGCTGCTCGCCGCGCTGTTCGCGCCCTACCCGCTGCTGGCCAGCGTCAACGGCCTGTCGGCGGAGCTGCAACGCACCGCCACGGAGTTGCTGCGCGAGCCCTGGGACGTGGTCCAGGTCGAGCACAGCTATAGCTTCCAGCCCTACGAGCGACCGCTGCGCGACGCCGGCCAGCCGTTCGTGCTCACCGAGCACAACGTCGAGTCGTCCCTCGGTGCCGCCACCTACGACCGTCTGCCGGGCTGGGCGCTGCCCTTCGTGCGCTACGACCAGTGGCGTTACCGCCGCTGGGAACGCCGGGTGATGAGCCAGGCGGCAGCGGTCGTCGCCGTGACCGAGAAAGATGCGCGGCAGCTCGGCGCGATGCTCGGCCGCCCGGTGCCAGTGGTGGTCAACGGGGTCGACTGCGAGCACTTCGCCACCGCCCGGCCGACGCCCGAAGCGCAGCGCGTGCTGTTCCTCGGCAACTACGAATACGCACCGAACGTCGATGCCGTGGAATGGATGCTCGACGAGATCCTGCCGCGGGTCTGGGCACACTGCCCCGAGGCGCGCATGAGCGTCTGCGGCTATGCGCTGCCGGCGGAGTGGGCGCAACGCTGGAGCGATCCGCGCATCGAATGGCAAGGCTTCGTTCCCGACCTGCTGCAACTGCAATCGAGCAGTTCGGTGTTCCTCGCCGCGCTGCGCCATGGCGGCGGTTCGAAGCTGAAGGTGCTCGAGGCCCTGGCCGCCGGGCTGCCGCTGGCGAGTACCGCGCAGGGCGTTTCCGGCCTGGAACTGCGGGACGGCGAGGACTACCTCGGCGGCGAATCCGCCGAGCAGCTCGCCAACGCCGTGGTGCGCCTGTTGCAGGACCCGGCGCAGGCCCGCGCGCTGGGCGAGAACGGCCGCGCCTACGTACGTCGCGCGCACGACTGGAGCGTCGCCGCCAGCCAACTGGAACAGGTCTACGCCGGCCTCGCCGAAGGAGCGCCGGCATGCGCATAGGACTCGACTACCGCACCGTCGGCAGCTCGCCGCACTCGGGCATCAGCCGCCAGGTCTATGCCATGGAGCAGGCCCTGGAAAGCCTGCCCGGCACGCAGGTGACCCGCTTCACCGTGGCCCCTCTCGACGACCCGCTGCGCCAGCGGGCGGTCTGCCCGCCGTGGGGCTGCCCGCGCACCGCGATGCACCAGCCGCACCAGCGCCTGCGCTTCGAAGCCGGGTTCCTCCCACGCGCCTTGCGCGAACAGGACATCGACCTGTACATCAGCACCTTCAACATGGGCCTGCCGCTACCGCCGCGTCCGCCGGGCGTGCGCTATGCGCTGCTGATCCACGATCTGTTCCAGATCACCCTGAAGAACTACCACGCCAACCGCCTCAAGGCACTGGTCTATCGGGTCAGCGACTACCTGTCGATCGCCTATGCGCTGCGTGTCGCCGACCGTGTCTGGACCCCTTCGCAGTACAGCGCCGACGAGGCTGTGCGGCTGTTTCCCGGGGTCGCCGGGAAAGTCCGGGTGCTGCCCAACCAGGTCGACGGCTTCGCCGGCGAACCCGCCGACCTCTCGGCACGCGGCCTGCCGCCACGCTACTGGCTGCTGGTGGGTACCCGCGAACTGCGCAAGAACGTGCCCTGGTTCGTCAGTGCCTGGACCCGGGCGCGCGCCCAGGCGCCCGGCGTGCCGCCGCTGGTGCTGGTCGGCAGCCTCGACCACCTGCCCGAGGAACAACGCGGCTTGCCCGGCCTGCACGCGCTCGGCGGGCTCGACGACGCCGAACTGCACGCGCTGTACCGCCAGGCCGAGCGGCTCTGGCAACCGTCCTACGCGGAAGGCTTCGGCCTGCCGGTGGTCGAGGCGCTGAGCGTCGGCACGCCGGTGGCGGTGGCCAGCGGCACCTCGCTGGACGAAGTCACCCCGCCGTCGGCGCCGCGCTTCTCGCCCAGCGACGGCGCCGCCCTGGAACGCCTGATGCTGCGCCTGGCCGATGCGCCGCGCGAAGCCTCGGCGGAAGAACTCATCGCCTGGGCCGCGCGCTTCAACCGCGAAGCCTACCGGCAACGGCTGGCCGCACTGATCGAGGAACTGAGTTGAGAATGTCGTTGGGAAACCTCGTCGCTGTCGTCTTCGGCCTGGCCTTCGGCGGAGCGCTGCTGATGCTCAGCCCGGCCAAGGCCGGCGCCGCCATGGTCGGCCTGGCGGCCGCGGTCACCATCCTGCGCTTCCCGTTCTGGGGGCTGCTGCTGTTCGCCCTGGTGGCGACCTTCATGCCCTACTCCACGGTCAACGTGGGGATCCGTTCGACGGTCAGCGAAGCGATCCTCGCCCTGACCTGGGGCGCGGTGCTCTGGCACATCTTCCTCTCGCGCCTGCCGCCGGCGCCGGCGCTGCGCTACCGCTCCACCGAGCGCATGCTGCTGTGGCTGATGCTGTTCACCGTGCTGCCGTTCGTGGTCGGCCAGGTCAGCATCAAGGCCGAGGCCAGCGGCCTGTCGAACTGGCTGCGCTGGTTGCTCAACCTGTCCATCGTGTTCCTCGCCGGACGCCTGCTGGTGGAGCGCAAGAACCGCGAGACACTGGTCATCGCCCTGCTGCTGGGCACCCTGGCGATGCTGCTGATGTCCATCGCGGTGTTCATCCGCTACCGCTCGGCGTCGGGGATGGCGCCGATCCTGGCGATGTTCAACTACGCCAACCTGGACACCCTCAAGTTCGGCCTGGAGGCGCTTTCCTCGCGGATGGGCTCGCCATGGATGCACCCCAACGCCACCGGCGGGATCATGGCCCTGCTGCTGCCCCTGGCGTTCTGCTACGGGGTCGCCAACCAGGGCTGGCGGCGCGGCCTGGGCCTCGCCGTGGCGGTCCTCGGCGCCGCCGCGATCCTCCTCGCCAGTTCCCGCGGGGCGATGCTCAGCCTGGCGGTGGTGCTGTTCTGGATGTCCCTGCGCAAGGTGCCCTACACCGGCCGCCTGCTGTTGCTCGGGGTCGGCCTGGTGGTGGTCCTGGTGCTCAGCTACCCGCCGTTGCAGGAGCGCCTGGCGACCATCTTCTCGCCGCAGAACGCCAGTACCGAGGTGCGTTTCGACGAATACCGGATGTTCCCCAAGGCCGTCGCCCGCTATCCGCTGGGAATCGGCTTCAAGGTCGACCCGCCGGTGCCGGGCACCGACCTCCTGGGCATCTCCAACCTGTGGCTGAACTTCATGTACAAGGTCGGCCTCGGCGGCATGCTGCTGTTCATCGCGGTGACCTGGCGCTGGTGGCGCGAAGCCCGTCCGGAGAAAGGCCCGATCCGCCTGACCCGCGACAACGCGATCTGGCTGGGCAGTACGGGCGGCATCCTGGCGGCGCTGGTCAGCGGCCTGTTCGACCACTACTTCAGCTTCGCCGTGGTGATGATCGGCCTGTTCTGGCTGCTGGTCGGGATCAACCTGCTGGAAGCCCGCCGGCTGTTCCCGGAACGCCAGCCGCAACCGCGGGCGGTGGGTTATCGCAAGCTCAAGCGACAGCTCGAGCGCGGGGCCGAGGCCTGAGATGCTCGGCTCCGCCTTCTGGCTGACCCTTGCCACCCTGCTCGGCCTGTGCCTGGGCTTCGCCCGCGAATGGCTGCTGGTGGCCTCCTGGGGCGCCGGCGAGCGCAGCGACGCCTTCCTCATCGCCCTGTTCCTGCCCGAGGCCCTGCGCATGTCGCTGGCCGGCGGCGTGCTCAGCGCGGCGGCCCTGCCACTGTTTCTCGAACGCCAGGGCGAACGTCGCCTCGACTGGCTGGCGGCGATCCTCCCGGCGCTGCTCGGTATCGCCGTGGCGCTCAGCCTCCTGCTGCTGGCGGCGGCGCCCTGGCTGGTGCGCTTGCTCGGCCCGGGCCTGGCCGAGACGGCCAGCGCCCAGGCCGCGGCCAACTTGCGGGTCCTCGCCTGGTGCGTGCCGGGGCTGATGCTCCATGCGCTATTCAGCATCCCCCTGCAGGCCGCCGAGCGCTTCGTCCTGGCCGGGCTCGGCTCGCTGCTGTTCAATCTACCGCCGGTGCTCTACCTGGCCTTGCACGGCCAGGCCAGCCAGCCCGAACAACTGGCCCTGGCCTGCCTGCTCGGCAGCCTGCTGATGCCGCTGGTGCTGCTGCCTTCGCTATGGATCGAGGGCTGGCGGCCCTGGCACTGGCGCCTTTCCGGCGTCGAACTGGGCGAGCTTGGCGGGCGCATCGCTCCGCTGCTGCTGAGCAACGCCGCCAGCCAGGGCCTGGCGCTGGTCGAGCGGCTGGTGGCCTCGCTGCTCGGCGAAGGCGCGGTGACCTGGGTCAACCTGGCGCGCAAGCTGATGAACCTGCCGCTGATCGCCCTGATGAGCCTCAACCAGGTGTTGCTCGGCATGATGAGCCGACGCCAGGGTGGCGAGCGTCTGGCCCTGCTTCGCCGCGGCCTGGAGACCGCCAGCCTGCTGACCCTGCCGGCCGGGGTCGGGCTGGTCGCTGCCGCACCCGGCCTGGTGGCCCTGTTGCTGCCGCGGCAGACCGCCGGCTCGCCGTTGCCGGCGCTGCTGGCCTGGTTCGCCGTGCCACTGGTGTTCGGCGCCTGGAATGCCTTGCTGGCGCGTTACGCCTACGCCGCCGGCGATACTCGCCTGCCGCTGCGCTGCGAGCTGCTCGGCAGCGCGCTGAACGCCGCGCTGCTGGCGGTCCTGCCGTTGATTTTCGGACTGCCGGGGATTCCCCTCGCGGCCCTTGGCGGGGTGCTCTGCACCGCGCTGCTGCTGATGCGTCGCCAGGCCCTGCTCGGCGCCCTGCCCTGGGCCCGGCTGTGGCTACTGAACGCCCTGGCCATGGCGCTCGCCGCCGGCCTGCTGTTCCGCATCGACGGTATCTGGCTGCAATTGGGCCTGGGCACCGTCGCCGGCTGCCTGGCGCTGCTCGGCATGGCGCTCTGGCTGCGGCCCTGGCGCACCGATTGACCCATGGCTCCGGGTAGGGAGCCTGGCCCTGGGGGCCTTCGAACAACCACTGTGAGTTAGCGCGTCAAGCGGGAGTTGCAAAGTGAAAAAACGCTGGATTCAGATGGATGTGACCCGCGGCGTGGGCATCCTGATCATCGTCTTCGGGCACAGCTGGTTCGTCGCCAGTTCGCCGACCGTGCTCTATCCGTTGCTCTCTCCGTTCATCCTGCCACTGTTCTTCTTCATTTCCGGGGTGTTCTTCAGGACCGAGCAACCCTTCGGCGAGATGGCCCTGCGCAAGGCCGACGCCCTCCTCAAGCCGTTCTTCGTGACCATGCTCGGCTACGTCATCCTCCGCGACCTGCTGCGCGGCCAGCCGCTGCTGCCGGACATCGGCGGAGTGCTGTACGCCTCGGTCGACACCCTGCCCTGGCAGGCGCTCTGGTACCTGCCGCACTTCTGGGTAGCGACCCTGTTCGCCTGGTTCATGCTGCGCGTCATCCAGCGTCTCGGCCTGTCCCTCGCCGCCAGTTGCGTGCTGCTGGCCGTGCAACTGGGCCTGGGCATCCTGTTCCTCAAGACGTTCTGGCAGATCCCGGTGGAGTTCGGCGGCGAACAGTACCTGCTGCCGGGCCTGCCGTTCAGCCTGGACATCACCCTGATCAGCAGCGCCCACTTCATGTTCGGCTATGTCCTGCGCGACGTCCTGCGTCGCCACCAGAGTTCGTTGCTGACCCTGTGCATCGCCCTTGCCGTGACCACCGCCAGCTTCCTCTACTACCCGACGGTGGTGGACATGGCGCAGCGCCGCTACGACCACTGGTTCTGGGCCACCGTCCAGGCAGTGAGCGGCGTCTACCTGTGCTGGGCGCTGTCCGGGCTGATGATGAAGATCGACTGGCTGGGCAAGGCGATGACCTACATCGGCCAGTCGACCCTGATCCTGCTGATCTTCCACGGCGAGATCCAGCACAAGACCTTCAACCTGCTGGTCCACCTGGGTCTGTCGGAACCGGCCGCTGCCAGCGTCGCCCTGGTGATCTCGGTGATCGTCTCGCTGCTGATCGGCGAAGTGATCAAGCGCGTCGCGCTGCTGCGCGCCCTCTACTTTCCCTTCCCGGTGCGCAAGAAGACCGCCGCGGTCCAGGGCGGCGGCGAAGCGCGCTGACGCCCTCGGCCCGGTGCGCCTGCGCCGGGCCTTTCCCCTCCCGTCTCCCTTTTCCCTAACGGGCGGCCGACCTCGCTTCGACCTGGCCGATGATCGCCCGCTCCTTTCGCTGAGCGGGTTGGTACGCGGGCATTGCCTCCCTAGAATATGGAACATCGTTCCGAAATCTTGAAAAAGGGAGAAGCCATGACCTCTGCGGCCGTCGAGACCACCCCGCTAACCTGTGACGTGCTGGTCGTCGGCTCCGGCGCCGCCGGGCTGGCGGCGGCGGTGACCGCGGCCTGGCACGGGCGCCGGGTAGTCCTGGTGGAGAAGGACCCGGTGTTCGGCGGCGCCAGCGCCTGGTCCGGCGGCTGGGCCTGGTTGCCGCGCAACCCGCTGGCGCGTCGCGCCGGTATCGAGGAGGACATCGAGCAACCGCGTACCTACCTGCGCCACGAACTGGGCGAGCGTTACGACGCCGCGCGGATCGACGCCTTCCTCGAAGCCTGCCCGCACATGGTGGCCTTCTTCGAGCGCCACACCCACCTGCGGTTCGTCGACGGCAACGGCATCCCGGACATGCATGGCGACACGCCGGGCGCCGCCGAGGGCGGCCACCAGTTGGTCGCCGCGCCCTATGACGCACGGCAACTGGGCCCGCTGCTGCCGCGCCTGCGCAAGACCCTGCGGGAGACCTCGTTCATGGGCATGCCGATCATGGCCGGTGCCGACCTCGCCGCCTTCCTCGACCTGACCCGCTCGCTGCCGGCCTTCCTGCATGTCGCCCGGCGCTTTTCCAGCCACCTCTGGCACCTGCTGCGCTACGGTCGCGCCATGCACCTGGTCAATGGCGTGGCCCTGGTAGCGCGCCTGGCCAAGTCCGCCGAAGCCCTGGGTGTGCGCCTGATCGAATCGGCGCCAGCCCGCGAACTGCTGCTGCGTGACGGCAAGGTGGTCGGCGCGCTGGTCGAGAGCGCCGAGGGACTCCTGCGCATCGAGGCAGGCGCCGTGGTCCTGGCCTGCGGCGGCTTTCCCCATGATCCGCAGCGCCGCGCCGAGCTGGCCCCCACCCTGGACACCCTGCTGCCGCTGCCGCCGCCGGGCTGCAACGGCGACGGCTTGCGCCTGGGGGAAAGCGCCGGCGGCCGGGTGGCCGACGACCTGCGCTCGCCGATCGCCTGGGCGCCGGTCTCGCGAGTTCCCCACGGCGATGGCGAGACCGGGCACTTCCCGCACATCATCGAGCGCGGCAAGCCCGGGCTGATCGGCGTGCTGGCCAACGGCAGGCGCTTCGTCAATGAGGCGCACGGTTACCACGACTATGTCGCCGCCCTGCTCGAGGCCACCCCGCCCGGGCAGCCGGCACGCTCCTGGCTGGTCTGCGACCGGCGCTTCCTGCGTCGCTACGGCCTCGGCTACGTGCGTCCGGCGCCGCTGCCGATCGCCGCGCACCTGCGCAGCGGCTATCTCAAGCGCGGGACCAGCCTGGATCAGTTGGCAAGGAGCTGCGGCATCGACCCGTCCGGCCTGGCCGCCACCGTCGCCGAATACAACCGCCACGCCCGCGAGGGCCGCGACCCAGAGTTCGGCCGCGGCGGCACGGCATTCAACCGCAAGCAGGGCGACCCGGCGTATCCGGGGCCGAATCCCTGCGTCGCCCCCATCGAACGCGGACCGTACTACGCGGTGCAGGTCGAGCCCGGCTGCTTCGGCACCTTCGCCGGGCTGAAGACCGACGCCCAGGCCCGCGTGCTGGACGGCGGCGGGCAGCCGATCCCCGGCCTGTACGCGGCGGGCGCGGACATGGCGAGCCTGTTCGCCGGCCACTATCCCTCCGGCGGCATCAACCTGGGGCCGGCGCTGACCTTCGGCTACATCGCCGGCCGCCATATCGCCGGCGCCCTCGGCTACGAGCAGGAGCAAGCGCAGCGCGGTTGAACGTTCCAGCGGGCGCAGCGGCCTAAACAGGCAAGCTTTCCTTCGGAACCCAAGCATGAGCGCAGCGCCACCGGATATCCCCGCCCTGCCCGCAGGCCTCTGCTACGTCGACGACCGCCAGCCGGGCATCCGTCGACGCCGGCAGGGCAAGCGCTTCGTCTATTTCGATGCCGACGGCCAGCGCATCGGCGACGCCGAGGAGATCCGCCGGCTGGACAAGCTGGCCATTCCGCCGGCCTATCGCGAGGTCTGGATCTGTCCCGACCCCAACGGCCATCTCCAGGCCACCGGCCGCGACGCCCGTGGGCGCAAGCAGTACCGCTACCACCCGCGCTGGCGCGAGGTACGCGATGCCGACAAGTACGAGCGCCTGCTGCGCTTCGGCCAGGCGCTGCCGCGGCTGCGCCGGCACATCGACGCCCAGTTGCGCCTGCCCGGCCTCGGTCGCGACAAGGTGGTGGCCCTGGCGGTTGCGCTGCTCGACGCCACCCTGATCCGCGTCGGCAACCACCGCTACGCCCGCGACAACCGCTCCTACGGCCTGACCACCCTGCGTACCCGGCACGTGGACGTGAACGGCAGTCGCATCCGGTTCCGCTTCAAGGGCAAGAGCGGCATCGAGCACGACGTCAGCCTGGAGCATCCGCGCCTGGCGCGGGTGCTGCGGCGCTGCCTGGAATTGCCCGGCCAGGACCTCTTGCAGTACCTGGACGAGGACGGCCAGCCGCACCGCATCGGCTCCCACGACATCAACGAGTACCTGCGCCGGCATACCGGCGAGGATTTCAGCGCCAAGGACTACCGTACCTGGGCCGGCAGCGCGCTGGCGCTGGAGCGCCTGCGGCGTGCCGAAGCCGACGGGCTTGGCGCGGTGGTGGCGGAGGTCGCCGCCGAATTGGGCAACAGCGTGGCGATCTGCCGGCAATGCTACATCCACCCGGCGATCATCGAGGCCTACCAGGCCGGGCAACTGGGCCAGCTCAGGCGCGCCCGCAAGCGCCGCTGGCTGAGTGCCGAGGAAGCGACCCTGCTGGCCTTCCTCGACACGCCCGGCTGATCAGTTGCCCGGGTGCGGATCGATGCCGTGCCGGCGCAGCAGGCCGAGCAGGCGGCCAATCTCGGTCTGGCAGGCTTCCAGTTCCTTGCGCAGGGTGTGTTCGCGGCGCTGCTGCTCCAGCTTCACGCGTTCGAGTTCGGCGCGCGCCTCACGGCGGATCTGCCGCTCGCGCTCCTTGTCGGAATGCTCGGCGCCGAGGGCCTCTTCGGCCTTGCGCGCGCGGTATTCGCGCATCCGCTGGGCGGCCGACTTGGCCTTGCCGCTCGGCTTGGGCCCGGGTTTGCTGGCTTTCATGAACGCCTCTATCTGCGTAACGTTACGCAATCAGAATAGCGTAACGTTACGCAGATAGACAGGGTCTATGCTTAGAGCGGCGGGGCCGAGCGCAGCATCACCGACTTCAGCGCGAAGGCCGACTTGATGCCAGCCACGCCGGGAATGCAGGTCAGGGTATTGGTGAGGAACGCCTGGTAGGCGGCGAGATCCTTGACTACAACCCGCAGCATGTAGTCCGCATCGCCGGTCATCTGGAAACAGCTCATGACCTGCGGCGCATCGACGATGCGTTCCTCGAAGCGAGCGAGGTAGTCGCCGGTCTGCTTTTCCAGGGACACCGAGACGAACACGCTCATCGCCCCGGACAGGCGCTCCTCGTCGAGCCGGGCGAAGTAGCCCTGGATGTAGTGTTCCTCTTCCAGGCGGCGTACCCGGCGCAGCGTCGGCGTCAGCGACAGGCCGACCTTCTGGGCGAGATCGCGCCAGCTCAGGCGGCCGTCGTCGGCCAGGGCACGGAGGATTTTCAGGTCGATGCGGTCGAGTTCAGCCATGGTGCGTTGTTTCTCTTGTTAGCGATTCTTGTAGTTCAAACAACCCAATACTGCCGGAATACCTTAGTCAATTTGGAGCAAAAAACTAGCACCCGAAGCCTATACTGAAATTACAAAAACAAAACCCGAGGGCCTCACCATGAGTGACGTCACCCAGTACGACCGCGCCTGCCGTACCCCGGCATGCCTGCAACCCGCCCCCACCCACAGGACGGGAACCCGCCATCCGCCCAGTCCGCCGCTTCGAGCGCCGTTCGCCCGTTTCTGATCTCTCCAACCGTTTGGCCCGGACCGGGCCGGAGGCCTGTCATGAGTGATTACGAGCCGTTGCGTCTGCATGTCCCGGAGCCCACCGGGCGTCCTGGCTGCAAGACCGACTTTTCCTATCTGCACCTGTCCCCCGCCGGCGAGGTACGCAAGCCGCCGGTGGATGTCGAGCCCGCCGAGACCAGCGACCTGGCCTACAGCCTGGTACGTGTGCTCGACGACGACGGCCACGCCGTCGGTCCCTGGAATCCGCAGCTCAGCAACGAACAACTGCTGCGCGGCATGCGGGCGATGCTCAAGACCCGCCTGTTCGACGCGCGCATGCTCACCGCGCAACGGCAGAAAAAGCTTTCCTTCTATATGCAATGCCTCGGCGAGGAAGCCATCGCCACCGCCCACACCCTGGCCCTGCGCGACGGCGACATGTGCTTTCCGACCTATCGCCAGCAAGGCATCCTGATCACCCGCGAATACCCGCTGGTGGACATGATCTGCCAGCTTCTCTCCAACGAGGCCGACCCGCTCAAGGGCCGCCAGCTGCCGATCATGTACTCGAGCAAGGAGGCAGGTTTCTTCTCCATCTCCGGCAACCTCGCCACCCAGTTCATCCAGGCGGTCGGCTGGGGCATGGCCTCGGCGATCAAGGGCGACACGCGCATCGCCTCGGCCTGGATCGGCGACGGCGCCACCGCCGAGTCGGACTTCCACACCGCCCTCACCTTCGCCCATGTCTACCGCGCGCCGGTAATCCTCAACGTGGTCAACAACCAGTGGGCGATCTCCACCTTCCAGGCCATCGCCGGCGGCGAAGGCACCACCTTCGCCAACCGTGGCGTGGGCTGCGGGATCGCCTCGCTGCGGGTCGACGGCAATGACTTCCTGGCGGTCTACGCCGCCTCCGAGTGGGCCGCCGAGCGCGCCCGGCGCAACCTCGGGCCGAGCCTGATCGAATGGGTCACCTACCGCGCCGGCCCGCACTCGACTTCGGACGACCCGTCCAAGTACCGCCCCGCCGACGACTGGACCAACTTCCCGCTGGGCGACCCGATCGCCCGCCTGAAGCGGCACATGATCGGCCTCGGCATCTGGTCGGAGGAACAGCACGAAGCCACCCACAAGGCCCTCGAAGCCGAAGTACTGGCCGCGCAGAAACAGGCGGAGAGCCATGGCACCCTGATCGACGGCCGGGTGCCGAGCGCCGCCAGCATGTTCGAGGACGTCTATGCAGAACTGCCGGAGCACCTGCGCCGGCAACGCCAGGAGCTCGGGGTATGAATGCCATGAACCCGCAACACGAGAACGCCCAGACGGTCACCAGCATGACCATGATCCAGGCGCTGCGCTCGGCGATGGACATCATGCTCGAGCGCGACGACGACGTGGTGGTATTCGGCCAGGACGTCGGCTACTTCGGCGGCGTGTTCCGCTGCACCGAAGGCCTGCAGAAGAAATACGGCACCTCGCGGGTGTTCGATGCGCCGATCTCCGAGAGCGGCATCATCGGCGCCGCGGTCGGCATGGGTGCCTACGGCCTGCGCCCGGTGGTGGAGATCCAGTTCGCCGACTACGTCTACCCGGCCTCCGACCAGTTGATCTCCGAGGCGGCGCGCCTGCGCTATCGCTCGGCCGGCGACTTCATCGTGCCGATGACCGTACGCATGCCCTGTGGCGGCGGCATCTACGGCGGGCAAACGCACAGCCAGAGCCCGGAGGCGATGTTCACCCAGGTCTGCGGCCTGCGCACGGTGATGCCGTCCAACCCCTACGACGCCAAGGGCCTGCTGATCGCCTGCATCGAGAACGACGACCCGGTGATCTTCCTCGAGCCCAAGCGCCTCTACAACGGCCCGTTCGATGGCCACCACGACCGCCCGGTGACGCCCTGGTCCAAGCATCCGGCCAGCCAGGTGCCGGACGGCTACTACAAGGTGCCGCTGGACAAGGCGGCGATCGTCCGCCCCGGCGCGGCGCTGACCGTGCTGACCTACGGCACCATGGTCTACGTGGCCCAGGCCGCGGCCGACGAGACCGGCCTGGACGCCGAGATCATCGACCTGCGCAGCCTCTGGCCGCTGGACCTGGAAACCATCGTCGCCTCGGTGAAGAAGACCGGCCGCTGCGTCATCGCCCACGAGGCGACCCGCACCTGCGGGTTCGGCGCCGAGCTGATGTCGCTGGTGCAGGAGCACTGCTTCCACCACCTGGAGGCGCCGATCGAGCGCGTCACCGGTTGGGACACCCCCTACCCGCATGCCCAGGAGTGGGCGTATTTCCCCGGCCCCGCGCGCGTCGGCGCGGCATTCAAGCGTGTGATGGAGGTCTGAATGGGTACCCATGTGATCAAGATGCCGGACATCGGGGAAGGCATCGCCGAGGTCGAACTGGTGGAGTGGCATGTCCAGGTCGGCGACTCGGTCAATGAAGACCAGGTCCTCGCCGAGGTGATGACCGACAAGGCCACGGTGGAGATTCCCTCGCCGGTGGCCGGACGCATCCTCGCCCTCGGCGGCCAGCCGGGCCAGGTGATGGCGGTGGGCGGCGAACTGATCCGCCTGGAGGTGGAAGGCGCCGGCAACCTCGCCGAGAGTCCGGCCGCGGCGACGCCGGCCGCGCCCGTCGCCGCCACCCCGGAGAAACCGAAGGAAGCCCCGGTCGCGGCGCCGAAAGCCGCCGCCGAAGCGCCGCGCGCCTTGCGCGACAGCGAGGCGCCACGGCAGCGGCGCCAGCCCGGCGAACGCCCGCTGGCCTCCCCCGCGGTGCGCCAGCGCGCCCGCGACCTGGGCATCGAGTTGCAGTTCGTGCAGGGCAGCGGTCCCGCCGGACGCGTCCTCCACGAGGACCTCGATGCCTACCTGACCCAGGATGGCAGCGTCGCGCGCAGCGGCGGCGCCGCGCAGGGGTATGCCGAGCGACACGACGAACAGGCGGTGCCGGTGATCGGCCTGCGTCGCAAGATCGCCCAGAAGATGCAGGACGCCAAGCGACGCATCCCGCATTTCAGCTATGTCGAGGAAATCGACGTCACCGATCTGGAAGCCCTGCGCGCCCATCTCAACCAGAAATGGGGTGGCCAGCGCGGCAAGCTGACCCTGCTGCCGTTCCTGGTCCGCGCCATGGTCGTGGCGCTGCGCGACTTCCCGCAGTTGAACGCGCGCTACGACGATGAGGCCGAGGTGGTCACCCGCTACGGCGCGGTGCACGTCGGCATCGCCACCCAGAGCGACAACGGCCTGATGGTGCCGGTGCTGCGCCACGCCGAATCGCGCGACCTCTGGGGCAACGCCAGCGAAGTGGCGCGCCTGGCCGAAGCCGCACGCAGCGGCAAGGCGCAACGCCAGGAGCTGTCCGGCTCGACCATCACCCTGAGCAGCCTCGGCGTGCTCGGCGGGATCGTCAGCACACCGGTGATCAACCATCCGGAGGTGGCCATCGTCGGCGTCAACCGCATCGTCGAGCGACCGATGGTGGTCGGCGGCAACATCGTCGTGCGCAAGATGATGAACCTCTCCTCCTCCTTCGACCACCGGGTGGTCGACGGGATGGACGCGGCGGCCTTCATCCAGGCCGTGCGCGGCCTGCTCGAACATCCCGCCACCCTGTTCCTGGAGTAAGCGATGAGCCAGATCCTGAAGACTTCCCTGCTGATCGTCGGCGGCGGTCCCGGCGGCTACGTCGCGGCGATCCGTGCCGGGCAACTGGGCATTCCCACCGTACTGGTGGAGGGCGCCGCCCTCGGCGGCACCTGCCTGAACGTCGGCTGCATCCCGTCGAAGGCGCTGATCCACGCCGCCGAGGAATACCTCAAGGCCCGCCACTATGCCAGCCGGTCGGCGCTGGGCATCCAGGTACAGGCGCCGAGCATCGACATCGCCCGCACCGTGGAATGGAAGGACGCCATCGTCGACCGCCTCACCAGCGGCGTCGCCGCGCTGCTGAAGAAACACGGGGTCGATGTCGTCCAGGGCTGGGCGAGGATCCTCGACGGCAAAAGCGTGGCGGTCGAACTCGCCGGCGGCGGCAGCCAGCGCATCGAGTGCGAGCACCTGCTGCTGGCCGCCGGCTCGCAGAGCGTCGAGCTACCGATCCTGCCGCTGGGCGGCAAGGTGATCTCCTCCACCGAGGCGCTGGCGCCCGGCAGCCTGCCCAAGCGCCTGGTGGTGGTCGGCGGCGGCTACATCGGCCTGGAGCTGGGTACCGCCTACCGCAAGCTCGGCGTCGAGGTGGCGGTGGTGGAAGCGCAACCACGCATCCTGCCGGGCTACGACGAAGAACTGACCAAGCCGGTGGCCCAGGCCTTGCGCAGGCTGGGCGTCGAGCTGTACCTCGGGCACAGCCTGCTGGGCCCGAGCGAGAACGGCGTGCGGGTCCGCGACGGCGCCGGCGAGGAGCGCGAGATCGCCGCCGACCAGGTACTGGTGGCGGTCGGCCGCAAGCCGCGCAGCGAAGGCTGGAACCTGGAAAGCCTGGGCCTGGACATGAACGGCCGGGCGGTGAAGGTCGACGACCAGTGCCGCACCTCGATGCGCAATGTCTGGGCCATAGGCGATCTCGCCGGCGAGCCGATGCTCGCGCACCGGGCCATGGCCCAGGGCGAGATGGTCGCCGAGCTGATCGCCGGCAAGCGTCGCCAGTTCGCCCCGGTGGCGATCCCCGCGGTGTGCTTCACCGATCCGGAAGTGGTGGTCGCCGGGTTGTCCCCGGAGCAGGCGAAGGATGCCGGCCTGGACTGCCTGGTGGCGAGCTTCCCGTTCGCCGCCAACGGTCGCGCCATGACCCTGGAGGCCAACGAAGGCTTCGTCCGCGTGGTGGCGCGTCGCGACAACCACCTGGTCGTCGGCTGGCAGGCGGTGGGCAAGGCGGTCTCGGAACTGTCCACGGCCTTCGCCCAGTCGCTGGAGATGGGCGCCCGCCTGGAAGACATCGCCGGCACCATCCACGCCCATCCGACCCTCGGCGAAGCGGTCCAGGAAGCCGCCCTGCGCGCGCTGGGACACGCCCTGCACATCTGATTCCCGCGAACCTCGGTAGCCGGCCAACCACCGGCGCACATTACCCCCTTGCCCGTCGGGCAAGGGGGCTTTTTTCGTGGCCGCGAACCGGGTCGTCAGCAGGTCTCACCGCCCTGCGCGATCCCCCGCCCCTCACTCCGTCTCCAGCAACCCATGCCGCAAGCTCCCCGCCGCCAGGCGCTGGCGAATATCCTCGTCGATCCGCGGATCGTCCGGGCGGTACAGGCGCACCTGGCGGTAGGCGTTGATCCGGTTGATTTCCGCACCGAGGTAGTCCCAGACCACCCGGCTGCATGCCGGGGTCCGCCGGTCACCACTGGAAACGCCCATCTTCAGGCCGTTCAGGCGGGTGATACGGCTCTTGAAACTGGGAATGAGGATGGTCTGGCTCATCTCGTTGAGGGTCAGCGACTCGTAGTCGATCAGGAACACCCGGTCCTGCAACTGGAAGGCCGCGCCGAGATAGCGGCAACGCGCCCACTCCTCCGCCTGCACGTCGGTACTGCTGGTGCGCTCCTGGCGTTCCTGGCGCTCGAAGAGGAACACGCCGTCCTCCTCGTAGAGATGCACCAGGGAGAGCAGGATGCTGCCTGGCACCGACATGCAGTTGGCATATTCGAAGTAGTAGCCGCAGTAGCGGCCCAGGTCGCCGGCCTCGGCGCGCAGCGGTTGCAGCAGCCGCAACAGCGGGTCGTTGCTGGGCTGGCGCGGCTGGGCGCTGGTGCGGGCGCCGATCAGGCGGGCGAACTGCTCGGGCGGCAAGCCCAGCTCGTAGTCCTCGACGCCGAAGAAGTCGCCGATCCGCTTGCGGTTGTACGGCGTCGGCTGGCTCTGGCCGCTGAGGTACTTGTTGAACTGTGCGCGATTGATCGCCAATTGCCGGCAAACCTCGGAAATCGAGCGGTAATGGCTGCAAAGCAGCTTGAGATTGGCGCCCAGGTGCTCGGACATCGATGGCTCCAAAACTGATGCTATGGACGCGATTCTAGCATCAGGTCGCATCAAGCAGGAGCAACCCGCGAAATTGTAACCAGGTGCGTCATGGCCAACCATGCGCCGCGCACCAAGGCGCTGCCGCAGCGCACGCCGGTACCAGAATAAGAACCGAGGTAGACCTCCATGCTTGAAATGCTCAACGATTTCCTTTCCGGAAAAGTCCTCATCGTCCTGATCGTCGGCCTGGGTGCCTACTTCACGATCCGTTCGCGTTTCGTCCAGTTCCGCCACTTCGGCCACATGTTCGGCGTATTCAGGGAATCGCTGCGCGGCCAGGCCGGCCAGCTCAGTTCCTTCCAGGCCCTGATGCTGAGCCTCGCCGGCCGGGTCGGCGCCGGCAACATCGCCGGGGTCGGCATCGCCGTGACCCTCGGCGGTCCGGGGGCGGTGTTCTGGATGTGGGTCACCGCGCTGGTCGGCATGTCCAGCAGCTTCTTCGAATGCACCCTGGCCCAGGTCTACAAGCGCAGCGACGGCGACGGCCTGTATCGCGGCGGCCCGTCCTACTACATCCAGCACGGCCTGAAGCTGCGCTCGATGGCGGTGGTCTTCGCGGTACTCCTGCTGGTGACCTACGGCTTCGCCTTCAACGGCCTGCAGTCCTACACCGTCACCCATTCGCTGCAGAACGCCTTCGGCTTCGCCCCGCAGCACACCGGGATCGCCCTGGCGGTGCTGCTCGGCGTGGTCTTCATCGGCGGCATCAAGCGCATCGCCGCGGTCTCCGACCTGCTGGTGCCGATCAAGACCCTGGCCTACATCGGCGTCACCCTGTACGTCATCGCCAGCCAGATCGAGCACGTCCCGGCAATGCTGGAAACCATCGTCAAGAGCGCCTTCGGCCTAGACCCGGCGTTCGGCGGCCTGCTCGGCAGCGCCATCGTGATGGGCGTCAAGCGTGGCGTCTTCGCCAACGAGGCCGGCCTGGGCAGCGCGCCGAACGTCGCCGCGGTCGCCGCCGTGCGCCATCCGGCGGCACAGGGCGTGGTCCAGGCCTTCAGCGTGTTCCTCGACACCTTCGTGATCTGCACCTGCACCGCCCTGCTGATCCTGCTCTCGGGCTTCTACACCCCGGGCTTCGAAGGCGACGGCATCGTCCTCACCCAGAACTCCCTGGCCGCGGTGGTCGGCGACTGGGGCCGGGTGTTCGTCAGCGTGGCCCTGTCGCTGTTCGTCTTCACCTGCATCCTCTACAACTTCTACCTGGGCGAGAACAGCCTACAGTTCCTCAGCCGCAACCGCCTGGTGCTGATCGGCTACCGCGCGCTGGTGCTGGCCCTGGTGGTCTGGGGCTCGGTGCAGGACCTGTCCACCGTGTTCGCCTTCGCCGACATCACCATGACCTGCCTGGCCTTCGTCAACCTGATGGCCCTGGCCCTGCTGTTCAAGGTCGGCCTGCGGGTGATGCGCGACTATGACGTGCAGCGCCGCGCCGGGATCAAGCAACCGGTGTTCGACTCGGCGCAGTTCGCCGACCTCGACCTGGACCGCGAAGCCTGGCCCGCCGGCCAGCGCGCCGAGCCCCCGGCGCAGGCGGACGCCGAGCCGCTGCCGAGCGGCAATCGCTGAGTTTCGCGCAGGCGCCCTCCCCCCGGAGCGGCGCCTGCGCCACAATGGTGTCCCCTCTTCGCACGTCCGGCGCGAAAAGGCCCGACACAAGGATTACGGATGCTCCCAGTCAAGAACCTCTTCGTGCTCTACACCGGCGGCACCATCGGCATGTTGCAGACCCCGCAGGGACTGGCTCCGGCCGGTGGCTTCGAAGCGCGCATGCGCGACCACCTGCAAAGCCTCGGCGACGCCCCGGACCTGCGCTGGCGCTTCGCCGAACTGCAACCGCCGCTGGACAGCGCCAACATGACCCAGGGCAACTGGCTGGCGATGCGCGACGCCATCGTCGCCGCGCTCGACGCCGGCCACGACGGCGTGCTGCTCCTGCACGGCACCGACACCCTGGCCTACAGCGCCGCGGCGCTGTCCTTCCTGCTCCTCGACCTGCCGATCCCGGTGCTGCTGACCGGCTCCATGCTGCCGGCCGGCGCGCCGGGCAGCGATGCCTGGGACAACCTGGTCGGCGCCCTGCGCGTCCTCCAGGAGGGCCACGCGCGCGGCGTACAGGTCTATTTCAACGATGCCCTGCTGCACGGCGCGCGAGTCAGCAAGCTGCGCAGCGACGCGTTCGACGCCTTCGCCGAACTGCCGCGACCGCGCCACGCCGAGCATGCGCCGGTGCCTGCGGCGCTCGGCTACCGCCAGCCGCGCCGGGAAGTGAACCTCGCCGTGCTGCCGCTCTATCCAGGGCTGCGCGCCGCGCACCTGCGCGGGCTGCTCGACAGCGGCGTGGAAGCGCTGCTGCTGGAATGCTATGGCAGCGGCACCGGCCCGTCCGACGACGAGGAGCTGCTGGCGCTGCTGCGCGAAGCCCACGCCCGCGGCGTGCTGCTCGCCGCGGTCAGCCAGTGCGCCTACGGCCAGGTCGAGTTCGGCGTCTACGCCGCCGGCAGCCGCCTGCGCGACGCCGGCCTGCTCTCGGCTGGCGGAATGACCCGCGAGGCGGCCCTGGGCAAGCTCTTCGGCCTGCTCGGCGCCGGCCTCGGACGCGACGAAGCGCAACGCTGGTTCGCCCTCGACCTGTGCGGCGAGAACGCCGACTGACCGCCCTGCGGCCGCCCGCCGGCGGCCGCTTCCTTCAGCCCTCCCCGCGATACGCGACAACGCCGGCGGCCCGCCCGTGCCCGGCGCCCATCGTCAAGCTTCAGCGAACAGTGTTTCCGGCCTTCCCCGGTTTATCCCCCGGCGGCGAGTCCACAGGATGTCGCCTTCCGCTGCCGGCCCCGCCGGCATCCGCCCACAAGGAGGAAACACCTGCATGTACGCCATCGCCGAAGACACCCTTCCCGCACGCGTATTGAAAGAACTGTTGCTCTATCGCCGCCGTTACCCCGAGCATCGCCAGAGCGCCAGCGAAGCGGACGAGATCCGCCGCATCGAACAGGTCCAGTTGCCGCGCATCGCCGCCTTCATCGAAGCCGGCGAGCCCATCGAATTCGTCCTGCCGGCGTTTCCGGCCAAGTCGCCGAACCCCGGCAAGGTCCTCGACAGCCGTCCGGACATGGCCGAGCGCCTGTCGCTGTCGTTCCTCAACCACCTGTGCCAGCGCATCCAGCTGTTCTATGCACCGGGCGCGAAGATCACCGTCTGCTCCGACGGCCGGGTGTTCGGCGACCTGGTGAGGATCGGCGATGCGCACATCAGCGCCTACCAGGATGCCTTGCGCCTGATGATCGAGGAGATCGGCGCCACCCATATCGGCGTGTTCAACCTGGAGGACGTACGCGCCTTCGAGGCCCAGCGTGACAACCACGAGCAGCTCCGCCAGTTGCTGATCGGCGGCTACGCCGAGCCGCTGGAAAGCATCCGCGAGACCCTGCTGGCCAGCGAAGAAGGCCTGCTGCTGTACCGCGCCATCACCCGTTTCCTCTACGAGGACGGCCTGACCCCCGACTACCAGGGTTCGAAGACTGCCCTGCAACGCGACGCCAAGGAGCGCGCCTACGGGGTGATCCAGCGCAGCTGGGCCTGGGGCGCGCTGCTGGCCGACCAGTTCCCCCGCGCGATCCGCCTGTCCATCCATCCGCAGCCGGCGGACAGTCTGAAGTTCGGCATCCACATGATGCCGACCCGCGACGACTGGCTGACGCCCTGGCACGGCGTGGCGGTGAACACCGAGGACCGCTTCGTGCTGATGAAGCGCAGCGAGGTGCTGGAACTCGGCGGCGAGCTGGTGCAGATCAACGGCCAGCCCAGTCACTACCGCCTGCCGGCCAGGGCCGCCCGGCGCGCCGCCGTGGCCTGAGCCCGAGGAGCCAGACGATGAACGCCTATCTCAGCGATCAACCGGTACGTCTCTCGCCGCTGCGCGACGAACAGGGCAACCAGCCGCGCTTCGGCCTGCTGCTGGAGCCCGGCCGCCCCGGCATGCACGTCGGCGAGCTGCCGGCGCAGTGGCTCAAGGGCCTGGCTCGCAGCCACCACCTGCTGCTCCTGCGCGGCTTCGCCGCCTTCGCCGACGCCGAGAGCCTGACCCGCTACTGCCACGACTTCGGCGAAGTCATGCTGTGGCCGTTCGGCGCGGTGCTCGAGCTGGTGGAACAGGAAGGCGCCGAGGACCACATCTTCGCCAACAACTACGTGCCGCTGCACTGGGACGGCATGTACCTGGAGACGGTCCCGGAATTCCAGGTGTTCCACTGTGTCGACGCGCCCGGCGACAGCGACGGCGGCCGCACCACCTTCAGCTCGACCCCGGCGGCGCTGCAACTGGCCGACAGTAGCGAGCTGGAACTCTGGCGCCGCGCCAGCGGCCGGTACCAGCGCAGCGCGGCGCACTACAGCAGCCGCTCGGCGGCGCCGATAGTCGAGCGCCACCCGCGCCGCGAATTCCCCATCCTGCGTTTCTGCGAACCGCCGGTCGAGGGCGACGCCAGCTTCATCAACCCCTCCGAGTTCCACTACGACGGCATCGCCCCGGAACAGCGCGGCGAACTGCTCGCCAGCCTGCGCCGCTGCCTGTACCACCCACAGGCGCACTACGCCCACCGCTGGCGCAGCGACGACCTGGTGATCGCCGACAACCTGACCCTGTTGCACGGTCGCGAGGCCTTCGCCCACCGCGCGCCGCGCCACCTGCGGCGGGTGCATATCCACGCCGAGCCGGCGCTGCGCAACCCGCACCTGCAGCGCGACTGACCGCCCCGCCGGCCGTGCGCGCCACGGCCGGCGTCCCGACAAGGAACCAGCATGAGCCATTCCGTCCCCAACGCGCTGATGACCGGCGCCGACTATCTCGACAGCCTGCGCGACGGTCGCCAGGTCTACCTCAACGGCGAACGGGTCGCCGACGTCACCCGGCACAGGGCGTTCCGCAACGCCTGCCGCAGCATCGCCGGGCTCTACGACGGCCTCCACGGCGAGCAGCGCGACGTCCTCACCCGGGTCGATGCCCAGGGCCGCCGCAGCCACCGCTTCTTCACCCCCGCGCAGAACGCCGAGGACCTGCTCGGCGCGCGCGAGGCGATCGGCTGCTGGTCGCGCATGACCTACGGCTTCATGGGGCGTACCCCGGACTACAAGGCGGCGTTCATGTCCGGGCTGGAGGCCGGCGCCGGCTTCTACGGCGACTACCGGCATAACGCCTGCGCCTGGCACCGCGCCTTCGCCGACCGCGGGCTGTTCCTCAACCACGCGATCATCAATCCGCCGCTGGACCGCAGCAAGGCGATCCACGAGATGCGCGACGTGTTCGTCCACGTCGAACGCGAGACCGACCAGGGTATCGTCGTCAGCGGGGCGAAGATGCTCGCCACCGGCAGCGCCATCACCAACGCCACCTTCGTCGCCCCGGTCGCCTCGGCGCAGATGGAGGCCGGCAAGGCCGAGGACTTCGCTGTTGTGTTCTTCGCCCGCATGGACAACCCCGGCCTGCGCCTGATGTGCCGGCCATCCTACGAGGAGCGCGCGAGCAGTCCCTTCGACTATCCGCTGTCCAGCCGCTTCGACGAGAACGACAGCGTGCTGCTGTTCGACAAGGCGCTGATTCCCTGGGAGGACGTCCTGGTCTACCGCGACCTGCGCCGCGCCACCGGCTTCTATGCCGAGTCGGGCTTCGCCAACCTGTACAACTTCCAGTCCGGCATCCGCCTCGGGGTGAAGCTGGAGCTGATGATCGGCCTGCTTTCCCTCGGCGTGCGCGCCAATGGCACCCAGAGCTTCCGCGGGATACAGGCTGCCCTCGGCGAGCTGATCGCCCTGCAGCACCTGCTGCAGGCGCTGACCACCGCCATGGCCCGCGACCCGGAGCGCAACGCCGCCGGGTCGGCGGTGCCGCGCCTGGAGTACGCCAATGCCCTGCGCATCCAGGTGCCGCAGATCTGGAAGCGGGTCCGCGAGCTGCTGGAAAGCGCCCTCGGCGGCGCCCCGCTGGTCACCGTCTCGGGCGCCGCCGACCTGCGCGACGGCGAGGCGCGGCGGCTGGTGGACAGCTACTACCGCGGTGCCGAGCTGGAGCCGGAGCAGCGCCTGAAGCTGTTCAAGCTGATCTGGGACGCCACCGGCAGCGAGTTCGGCGCGCGCCACGCGGTCTATGAGAGCCATTATTCCGGCAATGCCGAGCAGATCCGCCTCGACTCGCTGGCCTGGGCCAGCCGTCGCGGGCACCTGGCCTACTGCGAGGCGATGGTCCAGCGCTGTATGGCCGACTACGACATCCACGGCTGGCTGCGGGGGCCCTGGCAGCATGACTGAGCGCAAACGCTGGCTGGCCGGCTGCCTCTCGGCCCTGCTTTCCCTGCCGCTGGCCGCCGCCGTGCCGGGCCCGGACGCGCCCGCCGACCTGGCGCGCGGCAAGGCGATGGCGCAGAAAATGTGCTCGCGCTGCCACGACGACGACGGCAACGGCGGGCCGCGGCCGAACCGCAGCTACCCGAAGCTCGCCGGGCTCGACCGGGAATACCTGTACAAGCAGATCTACGACCTCAAGACCCAGCGCCGGCGCAACCCGGCCACCAACGGCCGCGGCGAGGAGCTGAGCGCGGCGGACGTGGTCAACGTCTCCGCCTGGTTCGCCGCCCAGCGCATGAGTGCCGGCGAGCAGACCCTGGCCGACCCGAGGCAACGCGAACGCGGCCGCCAGCTCTTCGAGAACGGCCTGGCGCAGCGCGGCGTACCGCCCTGCGTCACCTGCCACGGGCCCGCCGCCCAGGGCCTGGCGGCGCTGAAGGCGCCGCGCCTGGCCGGGCAATGGGCGGAATACCTGGCAACCCAGTTGCACGGCTTCCGCGACGGCAAGCGCGGCAACAGCGCGACCATGCGCGCGGTCGCCGGCGGCCTGGAGGATAGCCACATCCAGGCGCTCGCCGGCTACCTGGGCAGCCTGGGGCCGTAGGGCGAATAACCGCTCGCGGTTATCCGCCGCCTATCCACGACGTCGGCGGCGGATAACGCCTGTGGCGTTATTCGCCCTACGCCAGTTGGAATGGCTTGCGACCGAGATGCTGCCGAAGCCCGATCCGTAGGGCGAATAACCGCTCGCGGTTATCCGCCGCCTATCCGTGACGTCGGCGGCGGATAACGCCTGTGGCGTTATTCGCCCTACAGCCCCCCCAGCACGGATGCCCAGCCTCATTCGCTCTGCGCCAGGCGGAACGGCTCGCGACCGAGATGCTCGCGCAGCGACTCGATGAACGCCCTGACCCGCACCGGCATGTAGCGCGCCGAGGGGTACAGGGCATAGATGCCGCCCTGCGGCAGGCGCCAACCGGGCAGCAGCCGGACCAGCCGTCCGCGGGCGATCTCGCGGGCTACCAGGAAGCTCGGCAGCACGCTGACGCCGGCACCGTCGAGCACCAGGCGGTACACCGCCAGGGTGTTGTTCGCCAGCAGGCGCCCTCGGGTCTGTACCGTGGCACGCTCGCGCTGGCGTTCGAAGGTCCAGGTCCAGGGCGTGCTCAGGCGGGTATGGCCGATCCATTCGCAACGCGCCAGGTCGTGCGGCTGGAGCACCGGCGGCAGGCCGGCGAGGTATCCCGGCGTCGCCACGGCAACCTGCTGGAAGTCGCACAGCTTGCTGGCATGCAGGCCGGAGTCGCGCGGCCAGCCGATACGTACTGCGAGATCGATGCGCTGGCCGACCAGATCGCTGAACTGGTCATCGGCCAGCATTTCCACCTGGACCTTGGGAAACTGCCGGATGAACGCCGCGGAAACGCTGCTGATGTGCCACTTGACGAAGTCCTGCGGCGCGGTGATGCGCAACCGGCCACTGGGCTCGCCCTGCAGGTCGCGCACATCGGAGAGCGCGCCGTCCAGCTCGCCGAGCATGCGCTGGGCCACGCCGAACAGCAGTTCGCCGCGATCGGTAAGGGTCATGCGACGGGTGGTACGGGTCAGCAACTGGATCCCGAGGTCGGCCTCCAGGCGTCGCAACTGCTCGCTGAGTAGCGATTTCGACAAGCCCAGGGCCTCCGCCGCGGCGGTGAAGCTGTTGTGTTCGGCGACGGCGACGAAGGCATACAAGTGATTCAGGTTCAGATGATTCAATCGCTCCAGGGCGGCGCTCATCCTGTCATTCCTTAGCCGGGAAGTGGGTCCGGACGGGTCTTGTCGAAAAATCCTGCTGCGACGGAACGGCGGCATTCGACAGGACCCGCAACGATCGGTGAGCGTGATGACGCGACCGGGCGGTCAGGTCGTCGATAAAGACCGCCAGGCGCGCATAAGTTTCAGCGCGCCACCTTCGTTTTCCGATAAATGAGAACTGCTTCAGACGGTCGGCCGGGTGCTTTTCATGTCAGCGAAGCTCGCCTGATTGATCGCTTTCTACCGACAAAACCTTCTTAAAGTAGTTTCTCAAGTATTGGACAAACTTCCTTTTTATTTATGGAGATATGGCACATTCATTCCATTCGACATTAATAATTGCAAACCATCATTCGAAACGATTATTCGGTTTTCATGAACAACGTCCTGGCCTCATGCCTGGCTCGGCCCCGGTAGGCGTTTTTTTCCCGTTGACGGGCATCGGCCTTCTGGTATTTTCTGAAACCGGTTTCAACTCCTGGCATCCGCTGGCGAAGACCAGCCGGACACACCAATAAGAACAGCACCAAGAGGTACCAGGTCCGTGAATGGTTCAGTACTGCCCAGCCGTGGCCGCGTCACCATCAACCAGGTGGCCGAGGCCGCCGGCGTCTCCAAGGCCAGCGTGTCGCGCTATATCGGCGGCGACCGCCAGTTGCTCGCCGATGCCACCGCCCGGCGCATCGAGCGCGCCATCGACCAGCTCGACTACCGCCCCAACCAGATGGCCCGAGGCCTCAAGCGCGGGCGCACACGGCTGATCGGAATGCTGGTGGCGGACATCCTCAACCCCTACTCCGTGGCCGTCATGCATGGCGTGGAAACCGCCTGCCGCGAACACGGCTACAGCCTGGTGGTGTGCAATACCGACCGCGACGACGAGCAGGAGCGTCATCACCTGGCCGCCCTGCAGTCCTACAACGTCGAAGGACTGATCGTGAACACCCTCGGCCACCATCCCGGCGAATTGCGCGCCCTGCACCGCGAACTGCCGATGGTGCTGGTGGACCGCCAGTTGGCCGAGCTGGATACCGACCTGGTCGGCCTGGACAACGCCGACGCCGTCGAACAGGCCCTCGACCACCTGCAGCACCGCGGCTTCCGCGACATCCTGCTGGTCACCGAACCGCTCGACGGCACCAGCTCGCGGATCGAGCGGGTCCAGGCCTTCAATGCCTCCATCGGCCGGCGACCGGCGCTCAAGGGCCAGGTCCTGCAAACCGACGACTTCTTCCGCGACGGCCTGCGCGCCTTCCTTTCGGCCAGCGGCCCCGGGCCGAAGGCGCTGTTCACCTGCAACGGCGTCGCCACCCTCTGCGCCACCCGCCAACTGCGCGACCTCGGCTGCCGGCTGTTCGATGAGGTCGGCCTGCTGGCCCTGGACGAACTCGACTGGTACCCACTGGTGGGCAGCGGCATCACCGCCCTCGCCCAACCCACCGACGAAATCGGCCGCACCGCCTTCGAGCGCCTCCTGGCGCGACTCGAAGGCGACCGCGAGCCGGCGCGCCGGGTGACCTTCCCGGCGCAACTGATCGTTCGCGGCTCGACCCATCCACGCGGCTAGCGGCCCGCCGCCGGCGCGTTGCCGGCGGCTTTCGCACGGCTTGAAATGAAACCGGTTTCAGAGGATCGCCAATGTCCCTTCACCCCGTCTCCATCAGTCTTTCCAGCTATGGCGCGGACCTCGTTCGCAGTCGCGGCCAGGCCAGCTTCCTGCCCTTGCTGGCGATGGCCGGCGCGCAGCGCGTGGAACTGCGCGAGGAACTCTTCGCCGGCCCGCCGGATACCGAGGCGCTGACCGCCGCCATCCAGTTGCAGGGGCTGGAGTGCGTGTTCTCCTCACCCCTCGAGCTGTGGCGCGAAGACGGCCAGTTGAACCCCGAGCTGGAGCCGACCCTGCGCCGCGCCGAAGCTTGCGGAGCCGGATGGCTCAAGGTCTCGCTCGGCCTTCTGCCGGAACAGCCCGATCTCGCCGCCCTCGGCCGGCGCCTGGCGCGCCACGGCTTGCAACTGCTGGTGGAGAACGACCAGACGCCCCAGGGCGGCCGGATCGAGGTGCTGGAACGCTTCTTCCGCCTCGCCGAACGCCAGCAGCTGGACCTGGCGATGACCTTCGACATCGGCAACTGGCGCTGGCAGGAGCAGGCGGCCGACGAAGCCGCCCTGCGCCTTGGCCGCTATGTCGGCTACGTGCACTGCAAGGCGGTGATCCGCAACCGCGACGGCAAGCTGGTCGCGGTGCCGCCGTCGGCCGCCGACCTGCAGTACTGGCAGCGCCTGCTGCAGCATTTCCCGGAAGGCGTGGCGCGGGCCATCGAATACCCGCTGCAGGGCGACGACCTGCTCAGTCTCAGCCGCCGGCACATCGCCGCCCTCGCCCGCCTCGGCCAGCCCCAGGAGGAACGCCAGCATGGCTGACTTCGAGATCCTCTGCTTCGGCGAGACCATGGCCATGTTCGTCGCCGAACAGCCCGGCGAACTGGACCGGGTCGAGCAGTTCGGCAAGCGCATCGCCGGCGCCGACAGCAACGTCGCCATCGGCCTCGCCCGCCTCGGCTTCGCGGTGGCCTGGCTGAGCCGGGTCGGCGACGACTCGCTCGGCCGCTTCGTACTCGACAGCCTGACCCGCGAGGGCCTCGACTGCCGCTTCGTCGAGGTCGACGCGCAAGCGCCCACCGGGTTCCAGATGAAGTCCCGCGAGGTCGATGGTGCCGACCCGCGGGTCGAGTACTTCCGCCGCGGCTCGGCGGCCAGCCGGCTGGGCCTCGCCCATATCCGCGAAGAAATGCTCGGCGCCCGCCACCTGCACGCCACCGGCATTCCGCCGGCACTCTCGGCGAGTGCCTGCGAACTGTCCCACGAACTGATGCGGCGCATGCGCGGCAAGGGCGCCAGCCTGTCCTTCGACCCCAACCTGCGGCCCTCGCTGTGGCCCAGCGAGCGCCGCATGATCGCCGAGATCAACGCCCTCGCCGCGCATGCCCACTGGGTCCTGCCGGGCCTGGAGGAAGGCCGCCTGCTCAGCGGCTGGCAGGAACCCGCGGATATCGCCGCGTTCTACCTGGACATGGGCGTCGACGCGGTGGCGATCAAGCTCGGCCCGAGCGGCGCCTACTATCGCGATGCCCACGGCGAAGGGCTGGTCCCCGGCGTGCCGGTGGCGACCGTGGTGGACACCGTGGGCGCCGGCGACGGCTTCGCGGTCGGGGTGGTCAGCGCGCTGCTGGAAGGCCTGCCGCTGCCCGACGCGGTGGCGCGCGGCAACTGGATCGGCAGCCGCGCGGTACAGGTCCGCGGCGACATGGAGGGGCTGCCGAAACGCAGCCAACTGCTCGACCGCGAGCGCCGCAGGAGCGCCTGAACCCGCCGCCCACGCGGCACCTGTTGCGACAAGAACAAGACAAGCTCAGGAGATACCCGACCATGACCATGCCTCGCCTCGCCAGCAGCCGCTGGTGGTACATCATGCCGATCGTTTTCGTCACCTACAGCCTGGCCTACCTGGACCGCGCCAACTACGGCTTCGCCGCCGCCTCCGGGATGGCCGACGACCTGCGGATCACTCCCGGGCTGTCCTCGCTGCTGGGCGCGCTGTTCTTCCTCGGTTACTTCTTCTTCCAGGTGCCGGGGGCGATCTACGCGGAAAAGCGCAGCGTCAAGAAGCTGATCTTCGTCAGCCTGATCCTCTGGGGCGGACTGGCCACCCTGACCGGGATGGTCGCCAACGTCTATCTGCTGATCGGCATCCGCTTCCTCCTCGGCGTGGTCGAGGCGGCGGTGATGCCAGCGATGCTGGTCTACCTCTGCCACTGGTTCACCCGCGCCGAGCGCTCGCGGGCGAACACCTTCCTGATCCTCGGCAACCCGGTGACCATCCTCTGGATGTCGGTGGTCTCCGGCTACCTGGTGGAGCATTTCAGCTGGCGCTGGATGTTCATCATCGAAGGCCTGCCGGCGGTGATCTGGGCCTTCATCTGGTGGCGCCTGGTGGATGACCGCCCGCGCCAGGCCGCCTGGCTGAGCGGCTCGGAAAAACGCGACCTGGAAGACGCCCTGGCCGCCGAGCAGCAGGGCATCAAGCCAGTGAAGAACTACCGCGAGGCGTTCCGTTCGCCAAAGGTCATCGTCCTCTCGCTGCAGTACTTCTGTTGGAGCATCGGCGTCTATGGCTTCGTCCTCTGGCTGCCGTCGATCCTCAAGCACGGTGCCAACATCGACATCATAGAAGCCGGCTGGCTGTCGGCGCTGCCCTACCTGGCGGCGGTGATCGCCATGCTCGGGGTGTCCTGGGCCTCGGACCGGTTGCAGAAACGCAAGCGTTTCGTCTGGCCGCCGCTGCTCATCGCGTCCATCGCCTTCTACGGTTCCTACGCCCTCGGCAGCGAGCACTTCTGGCTGTCCTACGCCCTGCTGGTGCTGGCCGGGGCCTGCATGTACGCGCCCTACGGACCGTTCTTCGCCATCGTCCCGGAAGTCCTCCCGGCCAACGTCGCCGGCGGCGCCATGGCGCTGATCAACAGCATGGGCGCGCTGGGCTCGTTCTCCGGCTCCTGGCTGGTCGGCTACCTGAACGGCATCACCGGCGGGCCCGGGGCTTCCTATCTGTTCATGAGCGGAGCGCTGCTGCTGTCGGTGCTGCTCACCGTGTTCCTCAACCCGCACGCCGACAAGCGCGAGCCCGATGCCGCTCGCGCGCACGCCTCGCGGCGGGCGGCGCCGGCCCACCCCTGACCGACTCCGGAGCATCCGATGAAGAAAGTGGTTCTCTACAAACGTCTCTCCGCGCCCCTGATGGAACGCCTGCGCGAACGGGTCGAGGTGCTCCTGGTCGAGGAGCCCGGCCGCGACGGCCTGGCCCGCCTGCGCGACGCCCTGCCCGAGGCCCACGGCCTGCTCGGCGCCAGCCTGCGCCTGGACGCCGGACTGCTCGACCTGGCACCGCGACTGGAAGCCATCGCCAGCGTCTCGGTGGGCGTCGACAACTATGACATCGACTACCTCGACCGCCGCGGCATCCTCCTCAGCAATACCCCCGACGTGCTCACCGAGACCACCGCCGACACCGGCTTCGCGCTGATCCTGGCGACAGCCCGGCGGGTAGTGGAACTGGCCGGCTGGGTGCGCGCCGGGGAATGGAAGAAGAGCGTCGGCGCCGCCCAGTTCGGTACCGACGTGCATGGCAAGACCCTCGGTATCGTCGGCATGGGCCGCATCGGCGAGGCCCTGGCCCGGCGCGGGCACCACGGCTTCGGCATGCGCGTGCTGTACCACAGCCATAGCCCGAAGCCCCACGTCGAAGAACGCTACGCAGCGAGCTACCGCCCCCTCGACGCGCTGCTCGAGGAATCCGACTTCGTCTGCCTGACCCTGCCGCTGACCGCCGCCACCGAAGGCCTGATCGGTGCCGCGCAGTTCGCCCGGATGCGCCCGCAGGCGATCTTCATCAACATCTCCCGTGGCCGGGTGGTCGACGAGGCGGCCCTGATCGAGGCCCTGGCCCAGCGGCGGATCCGCGCCGCCGGCCTCGACGTGTTCGAGCGCGAGCCGCTGTCTCCCGACTCGCCGCTGCTGCGCCTGCCGAACGTGGTGGCCACTCCCCACATCGGCTCGGCCACCGAGGAAACCCGCGAAGCCATGGCCCGCTGCGCGGTAGACAACCTGCTGGCCGCCCTCGCCGGCGCGCGGCCGCTGAACCTGGTCAATCCTTCGGCCTGGGCGCGACGGCGAGGCGCCTGAAGGCCGCGCCGGGCCGACGCCCGGCGCGCCGTTCTGCTTCACTTGCCGGTATTGGCCTGCCTGAATCCTTGCTGAAACGTTTTTTCAACGTGACACATGAACTTATAATTAGCCTGCTAATCATTATCAGAAAGACGAAACCGTGATGATCCAGAGAGGACCCCACCATGCCCGATGACAAGGCCGTCAACGGCCGCCGCGACTTCCTGCGCAAGACCCTGACCGTGATCCCGGCGGTGACCCTGGCCGGCTATGGCGTCGGCCATGCCATGCAGACGCCCGCCGCCGAGCAGGACAAACCCCGCGAACGCTACCAGCCTCGCTTCTTCACCAACACCGAATGGGCTTTCGTCAACGCCGCGGTGGCGCGACTGATCCCCAGCGACGACAACGGCCCCGGCGCCATCGAGGCCGGGGTGCCGGAGTTCATCGACCGACAGATGGAAACCCCCTACGGGCACGGCGCACTCTGGTACATGCAGGGGCCGTTCGTCACCGACGCCGCGCCGGAGTTCGGCCATCAGTTGAAGCTGGTGCCACGCGACATCTACCGGGTCGGCATCGCCGCCCTGGAACGCTGGAGCAAGGCCAACCAGGGCAAGCCGTTCGCCGAGCTGGAGCCGTCGGCGCAGGACGACATCCTGCAACGCCTGGAAGCCGGCCAGATCGACCTGCAGGACCTGCCGGCCAAGCTGCTCTTCGGCCAGTTGCTGCAAAACACCCACGAAGGCTTCTTCTCCGATCCGCAGCACGGCGGCAATCGCGGCCTGGTGGGCTGGAAGCTGGTCGGTTTCCCCGGCGCCCGCGCCGACTTCATGGACTGGGCCGACCGCGGCGAGAAGTATCCCTTCCCGCCGGTGGCGATTTCCGGCGAGAGGGGTTGAACATGGCGACGACACTCAAACCGGTGGACGCGGTGGTGGTCGGCTTCGGCTGGACCGGAGCGATCCTGGCCAAGGAGCTGACCGAGGCCGGGCTCAACGTGGTGGCGCTGGAGCGCGGCGAGAACCGCGATACCTATCCCGACGGTGCCTACCCCAACACCCTCGACGAGCTGACCTACAACACCCGCGGCAAGCTGTTCCAGAATCTCTCCAAGAGCACCGTGAGCATCCGCCACGGGATCAACGATACCGCGCTGCCCTACCGCCAGCTCTCCGCCTTCCTTCCCGGCGACGGCGTCGGTGGCGCCGGCCTGCACTGGTCCGGCGTGCATTTCCGGATCATGCCCGAGGAACTGCGCTTGCGCAGTCACTACGAGGAACGCTACGGCAAGAAATTCATCCCCGAAGGCATGACCATCCAGGACTACGGGGTCAGCTACGAGGAGCTGGAACCGCACTTCGATTTCGCCGAGAAGGTCTTCGGCACCTCCGGCACCGCGCATACGGTCAAGGGCCAGGTGGTCGGCAAGGGCAATCCGTTCGCCGCCGACCGCTCGGACGACTTCCCGCTGCCGGCACTGCGCCAGGTGTACTCCGCGCAACTGTTCCGCAAGGCCGCCGAGGAACTCGGCCTGCACCCCTACGACCTGCCGGCGGCCAACGCTTCGGGGCCCTGGACCAACCCCTACGGGGTGCAGATGGGGCCGTGCAACTTCTGCGGCTTCTGCAGCGGCTACGCCTGCTACATGTATTCCAAGGCCTCGCCGAACCTGAACATCCTGCCGGCGCTGCGCCAGACCCCGCTGTTCGAACTGCGCGCCAACTGCAACGTGCTCAAGGTCAACCTCGACAGCGACGGCAGGCAAGCCACCGGCGTGACCTACGTCGACGCCCAGGGGCGCGAGATCGTGCAGCCGGCGAAGCTGGTGATCATCAGTGCCTTCCAGTTCCACAACGTACGCCTGCTGCTGCTCTCCGGCATCGGCAAGCCCTATGACCCGCGTACCGGCGAGGGCGTGGTGGGGAAGAACTTCGCCTACCAGAACATGGCCACCATCAAGGCGTTCTTCGACAAGGACGTGCATACCAACCCCTTCGTCGGCACCGGCGGCGGCGGCGTGGCGGTGGACGACTTCAACGCCGACAACTTCGACCACGGACCGCTGGGCTTCGTCGGCGGCTCGCCGATGTGGGTCAACCAGGCCGGCTCCAAGCCGATCGGCGGCCTCGCCGTGCCGCCCGGCACGCCGAGCTGGGGCAGCGGCTGGAAACAGGCGGTCAAGGACGCCTACACGCACACCGTGTCGATGGACGCCCACGGCAGCAACATGACCTACCGCGACAACTACCTCGACCTCGACCCGACCTACAAGGACGCCTACGGCCAGCCACTGCTGCGCATGACCTTCGACTGGAAGGACAACGAGATCCGCATGAGCCGCTACGTCACCGAGCACATGCGCAAGATCGCCGAAGCGATGAACCCGAAGGCCATCTCGGTGAGCGTCAAGAACTTCGGCGACCACTTCAATACACGGGTCTACCAGACCACCCACCTGCTCGGCGGGGCGATCATGGGCAGCGATCCGAAGACCAGTGTGCTCAACCGCTACCTGCAGAGCTGGGACGTGCACAACGTCTTCGTCATGGGCGCCTCGGCCTTCCCCCAGGGCACCGGCTACAACCCCACTGGGCTGGTGGCGGCGCTGGCCTACTGGTCGGCCAAGGCGATCCGCGAGCAATACCTGAAGAACCCCGGTCCGCTGGTGCAGGCATGAGGAGCGCAACGATGAAACCGACAGCCTTCCTCGCCCTCTCCGCCCTCGCCTGCGGCATCGCCCAGGCCGCCGCAGCGCCGGACCCGGCCCTGGTCAGGCAGGGTGAATACCTGGCCCGCGCCGGCGATTGCGTGGCCTGCCACACCGCCAGGGACGGCAAGCCGTTCGCCGGGGGCCTGCCGATGGAAACGCCGATCGGCGCGGTGTACTCGACCAACATCACCCCGGACCGCAAGACCGGCATCGGCGACTACAGCTTCGAGGACTTCGACCGTGCCGTGCGCCACGGCGTGGCCAGATCCGGCGACACGCTCTACCCGGCGATGCCCTACCCGTCCTACGCGCGAGTCAGCGAAGCGGACATGCGCGCCCTCTACGCCTACTTCATGCATGGCGTGGAGCCGGTGGAGCAGCCCAACAAGGCCAGCGACATCCCCTGGCCGCTGTCGATGCGCTGGCCGCTGGCATTCTGGCGCTGGACCTTCGCTCCCGAGGTGAAGGACTTCCAGGCCGCCGCCGGGCAGGACCCGGTGCTGGCGCGCGGCGCCTACCTGGTCGAAGGCCTTGGCCACTGTGGCGCCTGCCATACCCCGCGTGGGCTGGGCATGCAGGAGAAGGCCCTGGCGGCGAGCGATGGCGCGGCCTACCTGTCCGGCAGCGCGCCGCTGGAGAACTGGATCGCCAAGAGCCTGCGCGGCGACCACCGGACCGGACTGGGCAGCTGGAGCGAAGCCGACCTGGTCAGCTTCCTGCGTACCGGCCGCAGCGAGCGCAGCGCGGTGTTCGGCGGCATGTCCGACGTGGTGGTGCACAGCATGCAGTACATGACCGACGCCGACCTCACCGCCATCGCCCGCTACCTCAAGTCGCTGCCGCCGGCGGACCCCGCCGACCAGCCGCACGTCTACGACGAGAGCGTGGCCCAGGCACTGTTCCACGGCGATGACAGCAAGACCGGCGCGGCGCTCTACGTCGACAACTGCGGGGCCTGCCACCGCACCGACGGCAAGGGCTATGCGCGGGTCTTCCCGGCCCTGGCCGGCAACCCGGTAGTGACCGGCAGCGACCCGACCTCCCTGGTGCACATCGTGCTCAAGGGCGGCACCCTGCCGGCCACCCACCAGGCACCGTCGAGCTTCACCATGCCGCCGTTCGGCTGGCGGATGAACGACCAGGAGATCGCCGACGTGGTCAACTTCATCCGCACCAGCTGGGGCAACCAGGCGCCAAGCGTCAGCGTCGACGAGGTCAGGCGCCTGCGCAAGGACACCGGCGCGGCGGCGGTGGGCGACATTCCGCCGCCGGGATCGGCCGCGGCGGATCGCGGCTGAGCGCCAGGCCTGCCATTCCAGCCCCTCTCCCGCTCGCGGGAGAGGGTTGCCATACCAGGCACGGCCACCCCTTCACTCATCTCCCAATCGCACATGCCGCCCCAGCTCGTCGAACAACACGACCACCGAGCGCAACGCCCGGCAGTCCGGACGGGTCAGCAGCCACAGGGCGCTGGCGCAGCCCTCGAGGTCGGCGTCCAGTACCCGCAGGCCGTCGCCGTCGCGTAGCAGGTAGGCAGGGATCGCCGCCAGGCCGAGGCCGGCGCGGGCCATCTCGGCGACCGCCAGCACGCCGTTGCAGCGGTAGGCCGGCAGCACCCCGGGATAGTGTCGACGACGCCAGACCACGCTCGGGTGGTCGGGAAGAAAATCGTCCGGGGCGATCCAGTGCAGCATGGCGGGCTCCGTCGCGTCGCGGCCCTCCAGGTAGCGTTCGCTGGCGCAGAGCACGTAGCGCACCTCGCCGAGGTTGCGCCCGACCAGGTGTTCCGGCGGCGTGCGGGTCATGCGCAGGGCGATGTCGGCGTCGCGCCGGCTGAGGTTGGCAAAGTCGTTGGAGGTCGCCAGCTCCAGTTGCAGGGCCGGATAGCCAGGCATGAAGCGCGCCAGCGCCGGCAGCAGCAGGCCATGCAGGACGGCGTCGGAGCAGGTCATGCGCACGGTACCGCTGAGCACCTCGCGCTCCAGTTCGAGGCCGATGCGCGCCGCCTCCAGCGCCTGCTCCGCCAGTTCCGCCTGCTGCGCCAGACGGCGGGCGGTCTGGTTCGCCAGGTAGCCGCTGCGGCTTTTGTCGAACAATGCCTTGCCGAGGTTCTTCTCCAGCCGGCGGATGGCCCGGAAGACCGTCGACACATCGACCCTGAGCAACTCCGCGGCCCGCGCCAGGCTGCCGCCGCGAACCAGGGCGAGGACCAGGGCAAGATCGGCATGGTCCAGGCGATATTGCAGCGGTGCATTCATCTTTTGCATTGGCGCCCATATCGAGTGCGGAAACGCAACTATAGAGTGAGCGCCAGGGCCCGCCAACCGGCGTGGCGAAACTGGAGCGAAAACGGATGTCCACCCCTCCCGCGGCGCCGCTGCGCATTGCCCTGGTCGGCGACCACGACCCGCACATCACCGCCCACCGGGCGATTCCCCTGGCCCTGCGCCTGGCCGGCGAGGCACTCGGCCTGGAGATCGCATTCGACTGGCTGGCCAGCGACCGCCTGCCCGCCGAGCCGGCGCTGGAGCGCTATGACGGGTTCTGGTGCGTGCCGGGCAGCCCCTATCGCGACGCCGACGCGGTGCTGCGCCTGATCGCCCATGCCCGGGGCCGGCGCCGGCCGTTCCTCGGTACCTGCGCCGGCTTCCAGCACACGATCCTCGAGTTCGCCCGCAACGCCCTCGGCTGGCAGGCGGCGACCCATGGCGAGGAGCATCCGCACAGCGACCAGGCGGTGATCGCCGCCCTGCCCTGCGCTCTGCTCGAAGCCCGCGAGGATGTCCGCCTGCTGCGCGGCTCGCGCCTGGCCCTGGCGTATGCCGCCGACTGGATCGAGGCGGACTACCATTGCCGCTACGCAATCGCCCCGCGCTTCGCCGCGGAACTTACCGGCGGCGCACTGCGGGCCAGCGCCTGGAGCGCCGACGGAGCGATCCGCGCGGTGGAGCTGGAACAGCATCCGTTCTTCGTCGCCACCCTGTTCCAACCCGAGCGGGCAGCCCTGGCCGGCGTCCTGCCGCCACTGCCGAAGGCATTCGTCGAGGCGTGCCGGACGCAGCGCCGCGACCACCCACGGCGCGGCCCGACACCTTATTACGCAGTGATCTTCAGCTCCCATCGCAGCGCCGTCGACGACGGCTACGCCGAAGCGGCCGAGCGCATGCTGGAACTGGCCAGCCGCCAGCCGGGCTATCTCGGCGTGGAGTCGGTCCGCGGCGCCAACGGTTTCGGCATCACCGTCTCCTACTGGGACAGCGAGGCGGCGATCCGTGCCTGGAGCCGCCACGCGGAGCACCGCGACGCCCAGGCGCGCGGCCGGCACGACTGGTACGCCGGTTTCAGCGCGCGGATCGCCCGGGTCGAACGCGAATACGCCTTCCCGGCTCAGCCGGACACCGCGCAGTCTCCGGCCTCGTCCTGAGCCAGCACCCGGAAGCAGGCCAGGGCCAGCAGCCAGGCCAGCCAGCCGGCGCCGACCGCGACGAGGAAACCGCTGGCGGCGCCGTAGCCCTCCACCACCCAACCGGCCAGCGCCGAGCCCAAGGCCATGCCGATGCCCAGCCCGGTGATGGCCCAGGTCAGGCCTTCGGTGAGGCGCGCCGGGTCCACCGCGCGCTCGACCAGGCCCATGGCCAGGATCATCGTCGGCGCCACGCTGAAGCCGGCCACCAGCACGGTCAGGGCAAGCGCAAGGATGCTCTCCACCCCTAGCAGCGGCATCAGGCTCAGGGCCATCAGCGTAACCATGCAGAGCAGTTGCCGGGAAAGCACCAGGCGCCAGCGCAGCAGCCCGAACAGCAATCCCGCGAGACATGAGCCGACGGCATAGACCGACAACACCAGGCTTGCCGCAGCCTTGTTGCCGTGCGCCTCGGCGAAGGCCACGCTGACCACTTCCACCGCGCCGAAGATCACCCCGATGGCGGCCAGCACCAGCGCCAGCACGCGTACCGCCGGATAGGCCAGCGCGCTGCCGGCGCGGCGCCGCGGATGGGCATGCAGCGGCGGTTCGGTGCCGCGTTGCAGGCTGAACAGGCTCACCCCGGCGACCAGGAACAGCGTCGCCAGCAGCGGCCCCGCCTCGGCGAACCAGCCGACGCTGAGGCTCACCGCCAGCACCGGCCCGATGATGTAGCACACCTCGTCCATCACCGATTCGAAGGAAAACGCCGTGTGCAGCTTCGGCGAGCCCCGGTACAGCTCGGTCCAGCGCGCCCGTACCATGGCCGGCATGCTCGGCATCGCCCCGGCGAGCAAGGCGAACAGGTAGAGCCAGGCATTCGGCGCTCGATAGTGCGTACACAGCAACAGCGCGCTCATCGACAGGGCGCTGGCCAGCGCGGCCGGGAGCAGCACCCGGCCCTGGCCGAAGCGGTCCACCAGGCGCGATACCTGCGGCGCGAGCAAGGCATTGCAGAACACGAAGGTGGCCGCCACGGTACCGGCCAGCCAGTAGTCGGCATGCACCTGGGAAAGCATGGTGACGATGCCCAGGCCGGTCATCGACAGGGGCATCCGCGCCAGCAGGCCGGCGGCTGAAAAGCCCTTGGCGCCGGGCGCGGCGAACAGTTCGAGATAGGGGTTGCTCATGGAAAGCCTCGGCTGGCCGGCTCCAGCGGAACCGGCGACGACGGGAGAAGACGAAATTAACATACGCTGCGTATGTCAAAAATCATGGAGACATACGCAGCGTATGTCAATTATCCTGAAGCCCCTTCGCCACCCGGAGACCTCGCATGGCCCGCAAGCCTCGCGCCGAGATGATCGAGGAAACCCGCGCCAAGCTGATCGACGCCGCGCGCCGAGCGTTCGCCGACAACGGCTACGCCGGCGCCTCGATGGACGAACTGACCGCCAGCGCCGGCCTCACCCGCGGCGCGCTGTATCACCACTTCGGCGACAAGAAAGGCCTGCTGGCCGCGGTGGTGCAGCAGATCGACGACGAGATGAATCTTCGCCTCGGCGCCATCCTGGCTGCCGGCGAGGACCTCTGGAGCGGCTTCCGTGCCTACAACCGGGCCTACCTGGAAATGGCCCTGGAAGCGGAAATCCAGCGCATCGTCCTGCGCGATGCCCCGGCCATCCTCGGCAGCCCCAGCAGCGAGGCCAGCCAACTGCGCTGCCTAAGCTCGATGACCGGGCAACTGCGCGAACTGATGGACAGCGGGCGGGTCCGCCGCACCGACGCCGAGGCCCTGGCCTGGCTGCTCAACGGCGCGCTGGTGGACGCCGCCCTGCGTATCGCCAACGCCGAACACCCGCCGGAGAGCCTGGCCAGGGCCTGCCAGGCCCTGGACGTGCTGCTCGACGGCCTGCTCATGGAGTGAAAAGCCAATGGACTACCGCATCAGAACCAGCCGCGACGAGGACGCCGCGCTGCTCCCGGCCATCGAGCGCTCAGCCGGGGAAAGCTTCCGCCTGCTGCCCGAGCTGGCCTGGATCGCCGACGCCGGGGTCGCCGGGGTGGACTTCCATCGCCGCCTGATCGAGCGCGGCAGCCACTGGCTGGCGGAAGACGCCGATGGCCAGCCGGTCGGTTTCCTCGCCGCCGAACGCTGCGCCGACGAGTTGCACATCGCCGAGTTGTCCATCGCCCAGGCCCACCAGCAACAGGGCCTGGGCCGCCGCCTGCTGGAGCGCGCGGTGACCTACGCCCACGCCAGCCACTGCCGGGCGCTGACCCTGACGACCTTCTGCGACGTGCCCTGGAACGCGCCGTTCTACGCACGCCTGGGCTTCCAGCGGCTGACCTGGCAGGAAGCCGGCGAGCGCTTGCGCGCGATCCTCGGCCACGAGCAGGAGATCGGCTTCGCCGCCGACAGCCGCTGCGCGATGCGCCTGGTGCTCTAGACGGCGGCAAAGGGCTTGACCGGCGGGTGGCGGGTGACGGTACAGTTGCCAACTGCAACAGGATGTTTCAGCACTGCCCCGGACGGGCTTCCGCTCTCCCTCTTCCCCAGTGTGCCCTTGCATGAGCAGTCAACGCCGAAACTACCGCTTCATCCTTGTCGTCACCCTGTTCGTCCTCGCCTCCCTGGCCGTCTCCGGACGGTTGGTCTATCTCCAGGTCCACGACCACGAATTCCTCGCCGACCAGGGCGACCTCCGCTCGATCCGCGACCTGCCGATCCCGGTCACCCGCGGCATGATCACCGACCGCAACGGCGAGCCGCTGGCGGTATCCACCGAAGTCGCGTCGATCTGGTGCAACCCCAGGGAAATGGCCGCCCACCTCGACGAGGTGCCGCGCCTGGCCGGCGCCCTGCACCGCCCCGCGGCGGCGCTGCTGGCCCAGCTCCAGGCCAACCCGAACAAGCGCTTCCTCTACCTCGAGCGCGGCCTGTCGCCGATCGAGGCCAGCGAGGTGATGGCCCTGGGCATAACGGGGGTACACCAGATCAAGGAATACAAGCGTTTCTACCCCAGTTCCGAGCTGACCGCGCAGTTGATCGGCCTGGTCAACATCGACGGCCGCGGCCAGGAAGGCACCGAACTGGGCTTCAACGACTGGCTGAGCGGCAAGGACGGGGTACGCGAGGTGGCGATCAACCCGCGCGGCTCGCTGGTCAACAGCATCAAGGTGCTGAAGACGCCCAAGGCCAGCCAGGACGTGGCCCTGAGCATCGACCTGCGACTACAGTTCATCGCCTACAAGGCGCTGGAAAAGGCCGTGCTCAAGTTCGGCGCGCACTCCGGCTCGGCGGTCCTGGTGAACCCGAAGAGCGGGCAGATCCTGGCGATGGCCAACTTCCCCTCCTACAACCCGAACAACCGCGCCAGCTTCGCCCCGGCCTTCATGCGCAACCGCACCCTCACCGATACCTTCGAGCCGGGCTCGGTGATCAAGCCGTTCAGCATGTCGGCGGCGCTGGCCTCCGGCAAGTTCGACGAGAACAGTCAAGTCAGCGTGGCACCGGGCTGGATGACCATCGACGGGCACACCATCCACGACGTCGCCCGGCGCGACGTACTGACCATGACCGGGGTGCTGATCAACTCCTCGAACATCGGCATGAGCAAGGTCGCCCTGCAGATCGGACCCAAGCCGATCCTCGAACAGCTCGGCCGGGTCGGTTTCGGCGCGCCGCTGTCGCTGGGCTTCCCCGGCGAGAACCCGGGCTACCTGCCGTTCCACGAGAAATGGTCGAACATCGCCACCGCCAGCATGTCGTTCGGCTACAGCCTGGCGGTGAACACCGCCGAGCTGGCCCAGGCCTACTCGGTGTTCGCCAACGACGGCAAGCTGGTGCCGCTCAGCCTGCTCCGCGACAACCCGCAGAACCAGGTGCGACAGGCGATGGACCCGCAGATCGCACGGCGCATCCGGGCGATGCTGCAAACCGTGGTGGAAGACCCGAAGGGCGTGGTCCGCGCCCGCGTGCCGGGCTACCACGTGGCGGGCAAGAGCGGCACCGCGCGCAAGGCCTCGGGCCGGGGCTACGCGGACAAGTCCTACCGTTCGCTGTTCGTCGGCATGGCGCCGGCGTCCGACCCGCAACTGGTGCTGGCGGTGATGATCGATTCGCCGACCAGGATCGGCTACTTCGGCGGCCTGGTCTCGGCGCCCACCTTCAGCGACATCATGGCCGGATCGCTACGCGCCCTGGCGATCCCGCCGGACAACCTGCAGGACAGCCCGGCCGTCGCCGACCGCCAGCACCACGGCTGACCGCTGCCTAGCCGTCGTGCTCGCGGCCCTCGGCGTCCAGCCAGTGCGCTCCCGGCCCCTCGGCGGAAAGCTGGTCGCCGGGGTTGCGCAACGGGCAGGCCTGGAGCGACAGGCAGCCGCAACCGATGCAGCCGTCCAGTTGGTCGCGCAACAGCAGCAGCTTGTCGATGCGCTCGGTGAGATCCTCCTTCCACTGCGCCGACAGGCGCGCCCAGTCCGCCGCGCTAGGGCTGCGCCCCGCCGGCAGGGTCTGCAGGGCGCGAGCGATCTCCGCGAGGGGAATGCCGACCCGCTGGGCGACCTTGATCACCACCACCCGGCGTAGCGTCTCGCGACTGAAGCGCCGCTGGTTGCCGGCGTTGCGCTGGCTGCTGATCAGCCCCTTGGTTTCGTAGAAATGCAGGGCGGAGACCGCCACGCCGGCACGCCTGGCCAGTTCGCCGACGCTCAGTTCACGAGATGCGCAGGAATTCTTCATGATTGGCTTGACCTCAAGTTTGCTTGAGGTTTTACCCTGGGCCGGCCCTCGACACAAGTCACCCGGAGTAACCCGCCATGCTCATCCCCTCCTCCTACTGCTGCACCGACGATCAGTGCCCGGCCGCTAGCGAGCGGTCGCCGTGCTACGCGCAACTCATCGATATCGAGGTGGAACCCGCCAGCCAGTTGTCGCTGGCGCTGGAACAGAACGCGCACCTGCAACGCCTGGAACGCTGCTTCAGGAACTGCCCGGGCTACCTGTCCGCCAGCCTGCACCCCAGCGAGGACGGCCAGCACGTGCTGAACTACACCTGCTGGCGTTCACGCGAGGACTGCGAACGCGCCTGGCTGGCCCGGGAGGACGCGCAAGGCCCGCTGAGCGCGGGCGTCTGGCGGCTGGGGGCGAAAAGCGTGCGTTTCGAGACCTTCCTGGTCGACGCCGAGGGCTGCTGAGCCCGCCGGCGCCGACGGCCCGTCTCAGAAGGACTTCTGCAGGGAGGCCATGTCGATCACGAAGCGATACTTCACGTCGCTGGCCAGCATCCGCTCGTAGGCCTGGTTGATCTGCTGGATCTCGATCATCTCGATGTCGCAGGCGATCCCGTGGGCCGCGCAGAAATCCAGCATTTCCTGGGTCTCGGCGATGCCGCCGATGGCCGAGCCGGCGATCGAGCGGCGTCCCATCACCAGTTGCGCACCGTGCACCGCCGGCTCCAGCGGCTCGAGCAGGCCGACCAGTACGAGGGTGCCGTCGCGCTTGAGGGTCGCCAGATAGGGATTGAGGTCGTGCTGGTGCGGCACGGTGTCCAGGATCAGGTCGAAGCGTCCGGCGACGGCGGCCATCCGCTGTGGGTCGGTGGAAAGGATCACCTGGTCGGCGCCGAGCCGCCGCGCTTCCTCTTCCTTGCCCGGCGAGCGGGTGAACAGGGCCACCTCGGCACCGAGCGCCCTGGCGAACTTCAGGCCCATGTGACCGAGGCCGCCCAGGCCGACCACCGCCACCCGGCTGCCGGGACCGACCTTCCAGTGACGCAGTGGCGAGTAGGACGTGATCCCGGCGCACAGCAGCGGCGCCGCCGCCTTCGGATCGAGCCCCTGGGGAATGCGCAGGACGAACCTGGCCGAGACCACGATGCGCTCCGAGTAGCCGCCGAAGGTCGGCAGGCCGTCGTGGCGGTCGCGGCCGTTGTAGGTCAGGGTCGGGTATTCCGCGCAATACTGCTCCAGGCCCTCGGAGCAGGCGGCGCAGTGCCGGCAGGAGTCGACCATGCAGCCGACGCCGACCAGTTCGCCGACCGCGAAACCGCTCACCGCCTCGCCGACGCTGGCGACCCGGCCGATGATCTCGTGGCCCGGCACCAGCGGGTACAGGCTGTTGTGCCATTCGTTGCGCGCCTGATGGAGGTCCGAGTGGCAGACGCCGCAGTAGAGGATGTCGATCACCAGGTCGTCGGCGCGCGGCGCGCGGCGTTCGAAGCGATGGGCGGTCAGCGGGGTGCTGGCGGACTGGGCGGCGTAGCCGCGGATCTGTAGGGTCATCGGTGTGTCCTCTTCGCAGGATGGCGGGCCGCGACGGCTTGCTGGCGGCGGTCCGTTCGGGGGGCAATTGTTCGCCGGATGGGCGCCGCCGCAGAATGTCCATTCCTGTCGAAGCCTTGCCCATTCGTGCCGATGTTGCGTGCCGCCACTGCCCAGGCGCGCACGGGGTTGCTACGTTTGCCTCCCCTCCTGGAGAAACAGCCAAGGCATGAGCACTACTTCCACCGACATGGCGTCGCTGATCGCCACCCTGCAAGACGAACCGGGTTTCGACGCCACCCGCATCCCCGGGGTTCGCCTGATGCGCGCCGAACAGGCCTATCCGCGCAGCCCGGTGTTCTATGAGCCGCGCATCTGCATCCTCGCCCAGGGCCAGAAGATCGGTTTCCTCGGCGGCGAAACCTACCGCTACGACGCCGAACGCTACCTGGTGATGTCGGTGCCCCTGCCGTTCGAATGCGAAACCCACGCCTCCGCCGCCGAACCCTTGCTGGGAGTGAGCGTCGACGTGGATATCGGCACCTTGAAGGAACTGCTGCTACAGATGGAAGAGGCTCCCGGCAGCGACGACGACAATGAGCTGGCACCCAGCGCGCCGATGGCTTCGGTACCGCTGGACGCGGGGATGGCCGATGCGGTGATGCGCCTGCTGGGCTGCCTGCAGAGCCCGCTGGACAGCCATATCCTCGGCCCGCAACTGGTCCGCGAGATCATCTTCCGCGCCCTGCGCAGCGAGCAGGGCAACGCCCTGCGTGCGGTGGCCGGCCGGCACAGCGGCTACGGGCGCATGGCCAGGGCCCTGCGGCGCATCCACACCGACTACGCCAGTGCGCTGGACATCGACACCCTGGCTCGCGAGGCGAACATGAGCGTGTCGACCTTCCACCACAACTTCAAGGCGATGACCTTCACCTCGCCCCTCCAGTACCTGAAGAGCGTGCGCCTGTACAAGGCCTGGAGCCTGATGGTGCAGGACGGGCTGAACGCCAGTACCGCCGCCAACCAGGTCGGCTACGAGAGTCCCTCGCAGTTCAGCCGCGAGTTCAAGCGCTACTTCGGGCGCACGCCGAGCGAGGAAGTCCAGGCCGCCCGCCGCTAGCCGGCGGGAGCGGGGGCGCTTGCAATACATACGGATATCCGTATATTCAGCTTTCCATATATCCAGGAAGGCCCAGCGATGCCCAGCCCCGCCGAAGTGTTCAAGTGCCTGGCCGACGAGACGCGTGTTCGCGCCACCCTGCTGATCGTCGACCAGGGCGAACTGTGCGTCTGCGAACTGATGTGCGCCCTCGCCGACAGCCAGCCGAAGATCAGCCGCCACCTGGCCCAGTTGCGCAGTGCCGGGCTGCTCCTCGACCGTCGCCAGGGCCAGTGGGTGTATTACCGCCTGAACCCTGCGCTGCCGGCCTGGATCCACGAAGTCCTGCAAGTGACCCTGCGGGCCAACGGCGACTGGCTGCAAGCCGACGCAGCGCGCCTGCGCGACATGGACGGCCGCCCGCAGCGCGCCTCCGCCTGCTGCCAATAGCGCGAGCCGCCCCATGCTGATCGCCTTCGCCATCTTCCTGTTCACCCTGGTCCTGGTCATCTGGCAGCCCAGGGGCCTCGGCATCGGCTGGAGCGCCAGCATCGGTGCCCTGCTCGCCCTGGCGCTGGGCAGCGTCGCGCCGGGCGACATCCCGACCGTCTGGAACATCGTCTGGAATGCCACCGCCACCTTCATCGCGGTGATCGTCATCAGCCTGCTGCTGGACGAGGCCGGCTTCTTCGAATGGGCCGCGCTGCACGTCGCGCGCTGGGCTGGCGGCGACGGCCGGCGCCTGTTCGCCTTCTGCGTGCTGCTCGGCGCGGCGGTCTCGGCGCTGTTCGCCAACGACGGCGCGGCGCTGATCCTCACGCCCATCGTGATGTCGATGCTGCTGGCCCTGCGCTTCAGCCCGGCGGCGACCCTGGCCTTCGTCATGGCGGCGGGCTTCATCGCCGACAGCGCCAGCCTGCCGCTGGTGGTCTCGAACCTGGTGAACATCGTCTCGGCCGACTACTTCGGGCTCGGCTTCGGCGAGTACGCCGCGGTCATGCTGCCGGTAAACCTGGTGAGCGTCGCGACCTCCCTGCTGGTGCTGTTCCTCTATTTCCGCCGCGACCTGCCGCCGGTCTATGCGCTGGAGCAATTGAAGCCGCCGCGGGCGGCGATCCGCGACCGCGCGACCTTCGTCGTCGGTGGCTGGATGCTGCTGGTCCTGCTCGCCGGGCTGTTCGCCCTGGAGCCGCTGGGCGTCCCCGTCAGCGCGGTGGCCGCGGCCTGTGCGGCGCTGCTGCTGGCGGTGGCCGGGCGCGGGCGGGTGATCTCGACCCGGCGGGTGCTGCGCGAAGCGCCCTGGCAGATCGTGGTCTTCTCGCTGGGCATGTACCTGGTGGTCTACGGCCTGAAGAACGCCGGTCTCACCGACCTCCTGGCGCAGCTCCTGAACCGCCTGGCCGAGCACGGCGTATGGGCGGCCGCGCTGGGTACCGGACTGCTTTCCGCCGCCCTCTCGTCGGTAATGAACAACATGCCCAGCATGCTGCTCGGCGCCCTGTCGATCCAGGCCAGCGACACCGCCGGCGCGGTGCGCGAAGCGATGATCTACGCCAACGTCATCGGCTGCGACCTGGGTCCGAAGATCACCCCTATCGGCAGCCTGGCGACGCTGCTCTGGCTGCACGTGCTGGCGCGCAAAGGCATGCGCATCACCTGGGGCTACTACTTCAGGGTCGGCGCCCTGCTGACCCTGCCGGTCCTGCTGGCGACCCTTTCGGCCCTGGCCCTGCGCCTGGCCATCTGACGGCCGCCGGCGACGGCGGCAGGAGCATCCCATGCGAGTCCTGTTCATGTGCACGGCCAACAGTTGCCGCAGCATTCTTTCCGAAGCCATGTTCAACCACCTGGCCCCGCCGGGTTTCGAGGCATGCAGCGCCGGCAGCCAGCCCAGCGGGCGGGTGCATCCGCGCAGCCTGGCGACCCTCGAACAGGCCGGCATCGCCACCCACGGCCTGTACAGCAAGGGCAGCGAAGCCTTCGAAGGCGCACCACCGGACATCGTCATCACCGTTTGCGACGCCGCCGCGGGGGAAGCCTGCCCGCTGTATCTCGGCGCAGCGCTGAAGGCCCATTGGGGCCTGGCCGATCCCTCCGCCCTGGATGGCGACGAAGCCCTGCGGGATGCGGCGTTCCACGCCACCCTGGCACGCATCGAACAGCGTTGCCGAGCCTTCCTCGGCCTGCCCTTCGCTACCCTGGATCGCGACCAGCTCAAGCGTGAGCTGGAGCGCATCGGCTCGCTCTGACCGGAGGAAGCATGTCCGAACAACTACCCAACCTCGATCCCGCGCTGCTCGGCGACCCGCCCCCCGTCTCCGGGCACAGGCCGCGCATCCTCCTGCTCTACGGCTCGACCCGCGAGCGCTCCTTCAGCCGCCTGCTGGTGCTGGAGGCCGCACGCCTGCTCGAACGCTTCGGTGCCGAAACGCGGATTTTCGACCCTTCCGGGCTGCCATTGCCCGATGATGCACCGGTGGAGCATCCCAAGGTCCGCGAGTTGCGCGACCTGGTGCAGTGGTCGGAAGGCCAGGTCTGGTGCTCGCCCGAGCGCCACGGTGCGCTGTCCGCGGTATTCAAGGCGCAGATCGACTGGATTCCCCTGGCACTCGGGGCGGTGCGCCCGACCCAGGGCAAGACCCTGGCGCTGATGCAGGTCTGCGGCGGCTCGCAGTCGTTCAACGTGGTCAACCAGTTGCGCGTGCTGGGTCGCTGGATGCGCATGTTCACCATCCCCAACCAGTCCTCGGTTCCCAAGGCCTACCTGGAGTTCGACGAAGCGGGCCGGATGAAGCCATCGCCCTACTACGACCGGGTGGTCGACGTGATGGAGGAGTTGTTCAAGTTCACCCTGCTCCTGCGCGAGCGCACGGACTTCCTGGTGGACCGCTATTCGGAGCGCAAGGAAAGCGCCGAGCAGCTTTCCGCGCGGGTCGACCAGCGTTCGCTCTGAACCGCGTCCGCCTCACTCGCGCCCCGGCGGATGGCCGAAGCGCGCGCGGTAGGCATGGGTGAAGTTTTCCGGACTGGAGTAACCCAGGCGATAGGCTATCTGCGCGATCTGCCAGCGACCCTCGCGGACCATCTGCCGGCCGATCTCGAGACGCCGGTCGCGGACGTACTGCAACATCGAGCGACCGAACTCGTTCTTGAAAATCCGCCGCAGGGTGGTTTCGCCGACCCCCAGTTGGCGCGCCAGTTCGAGGCTGGCCGGCGGCTCACCGAGGTTCGCCTCCAGCAGGCGGCGCGCTTCATGGGCCAGGTCGCGCTGGGCGCGTGGGGTGCGCGCGCGACGAAGGTCCGCGCCGCCCAGGTAGGCGGCCAGCTCCACCAGCAGGCCCAGGGTCAGGCTCTCTTCGTGCAGGCGTCCGAGGGCGCCGCGGTATGGATTCTGGTAGAGGCGCTCGAACAGGGCGGTGATGGCGCCGCAACGGGACAACTGGGTAAAGCTCGCGCCGTCGCCCTTCAGCCGCGCCAGCGGCCGCAGGGCGCCATCGCCGGTTTCCAGTTCCTCTTCCAGATAGCTGGCGGCGATCCGCAGCCCGCCCAGGCGCACGCGGCTGCCCGCCGGCAGGATATCGAAGGCCTCCATCGGCTCGCCGGTGCCGAGCACCGAAGGACCGCCCAGGTTGTAGAGATAAGGCTCGCCGCCGTCGACGCTGTGCCGCCACTGGCCGTCGAACATCTGCACGATGCACAGGCCTTCCGGCAGCACCTTGTGGGTTCGCAGCGGCTCGGTGAAGCTCAGGTCGCAATCGAAATACTGCATCGACGGGCGCACCGTCCGCGCCTGGTAGTGACCGGTGGCGCTGCCGAGCATTTCGCGCGCGTCGAGGATCTGCGACTGGCTCAGGGGTGAAGGAGCGTCGAAATAGAGCTCCGTGTCGTGGTAGGGATTCCAGCTTTCCATGGCGTAGGTATCGGTGGGACGCAACCATCTGAACCGGTTCAGGCAGCGGCTTTCCAGGATGGTTCCGTGCGCTGATCGAACCGAACCTGTGGGCGACGACGCTTTTCCTGTGAGCGGCGGCCGCCTCGGTTGTTCGTGGCTCGCGCCTGTATTAATAGATGCGCCCCTTTTACATCGCGTTGCCAAAGGGGGCGAGAATGATAGCAAAGTGGACTGCGGCACTGCTGATGGGCGCACTGGCGTGGGGATCCTGCACGGCGCAGGCCGAAGAGGCGCGGCCGCCAGTCGCCGACAAGGTGGTGGCCTACCAGGGCCAGCAGGGGCTCAAGGTCTGGACCCTGCGTATCGGCGAAGCGGCGGCCGGCGAAGCGCTGTTGCAGGTCGAAGGTCTGGACCACGACTGGGACCGCCTGATCCACAAGGTAAAGGTGGAAAAGAGCGCCAGGGACAGTCGCTACTCCACCGAACTGAACGGCAGCAAGTATGTGATCCTGATCGTGCGCGACGGCTGGGGCGAGCTCTACCTGCCCGGCGAACAGCAGACGCGGCAGGTCGCCTATAGCGAGTCGCTGTCGTCCGCAGGCGAGCCCCAGGCATTCCTGACCGACTACCTCGAGCAGAAATAAACGCGGATGAGCCACGATACGCTGCGGGTAAGGCTGCTCGCATTCCTCTTCCTGATTCCCCTGGCGCTCTACGCCTGGTCCGCCGTGCAGGCCTTCCGGGTCGACTCGACCCTGCGCGACGAACAGTTCATGCGCGACTGGAGCGCCTCGGTGCGCAACGACCCGGACGCCGCCGGCGCCATTCCCCGTCACCTGTTCCGTCCGGCCTATGGCGTCGAAGGTCATCTTCACCAGTTCGCCGAAGACGCCGAGGCCATCCGCCGCGACCATCCTTGGCTGGCTCTGCGCGGCTGGCTGGCCGCTATCGGCAAGCTCTGCGCGCTGGCGTCGGCGCTGGTCGCGGCCGCCTTGCTGGCGAGACTGGAATACGACGGGCGCCGCTCGATGCGCTCGCAAGCCTACCTGCTCGGCCACCTCGCGCCGGCCTGGCGGCGCCTCGGTCGACTAGTCCCGCTGCACGCCGGCCTGCTGGTCGCCGCCCTGGCCAGCCAGTTGCTCTACGAAGCGCTGTGGAGCTACAGCCACTGGCACAGCCACGGCTTCGTCGCCCTGCTCTTCTCACTGCCGCTGTGGCTGCTGTTCCTCGGCGGCCTGCTCATGCTGCGGCGCCTGCGCGGCGAACTGCTGCCGCTGGAGGAACCGGTGCTCCACCTGCTCGGCCGCGAACTCGACCGCGTCGCCGCGCCCGGCCTCTGGCAATGGCTGGGACAGATCGCCGACCGCGCCGGAGCGCCGCTACCGGACCATGTCGTCACCGGCATCGAGCACTGCTACTTCGTCACCCAGGCCAAGGTCCTGCTGGCACCCCGCGGCATTCCGCTGGAGGGGCGTACCCTGTACATCCCGCTGACCTATGCCTCGGTCATGAGCGAGGCCGAAAGCGCCGCGATCATCGGCCACGAACTGGGCCACTTCGCCGCCGGCGACACCGCCCACGGTGCATCCCTGTCGCTCCTGCAGCGGCAGGTGCGCCTGCGCATCGACCGCATCGCCGCCCCCGAAGTTGGGCATGTCGGCCTGCTCGGCAAGCCGGGCCTGTGGGCCGCGCTGTACTTCCTCGATCGCTTCGAGCGCGCCTACCTGCACTGGAATCGCCGCCAGGAACTGGCCGCCGACAAGGTCGGGGCGCGGGTAGCCGGCGCGCGGGTCTTCGCCATCGCGCTGCTACGCACCTGCGCCCTTGCAGGACTGATCGAACGCCTGCTGGCCAGCCCGCAGACGCGCAACCTGGTGCATGCGCTGACCGACCATCTGCGCGGGAACTCCCTGGAACTGGACGAACAGGACAGCGCTCGCCGCCTGGAACACCCCTTCGACAGTCACCCGCCGACCTACCAGCGGATCGCGGACCTTTCCCTGGCGCTCGACGACGATCTGCTGCGACAGGCAAGGCGCATCGTCAGCGCCGACGACACGCAGTGGCTCAACCGCCTGCTCGATGCAGGCCACGGGGAAAGCCGGTGATCCCGCCGGGCGCGCAAACGCCCTGCCCCGCCGGGACAAGGGGCGACGAAGCCACGCAGTTGCGGCGCTTCGTCGCCAGCGTCCCCAACCGGATAAGCATCGGCGCCGCCCGTGGCGCGGCGCCGCTGTCCGCCCTGCTCGGCCTGCTGCTGCTCGGCGGCGCCTGGACCTTGCGCGACCACCCCGGTCCCGGCCATGAGGCGGCGGCGCTGTGCCTGCTGGCGGCGGCCGCCCTCCTCATGTGCCTGGCCTGCCTGCAGCGCAACGCCAGGAGCGCGCCGTTCCTCGTCCTCGGCCAGGGGCGCCTGCGCGCCCGCAGCCTGTCGGCGCCGCTGGACCTGCTGGAGGTCGCCGACCTGCGCCTGGAGGACGGGGTCTGGTTCTCCGCGATAGTCCTCGAACTGCACGGCAAGGCGCTACCGGCACCATCCACGCGCCCGCTCGATCCGTTCGCCGCGCGTGCCGTCAGCGAATGCCGGGACGGCCCACGGGTTCGCCTGCTGTCCCCCGGCTGGCGCCTCAACGGTCGCAACCTGTCGCTACTGGAAGCCGCGGAGGTCATCGACCTCTACCTGGACATCGCCCGCGCCCAGGCCCGGCTCCGCCAACTGGGCGAGATCCCGCCCAGTGCTTCCTCTTCACTCCCAACTCCAAGGATATTTCCATGAGCAACCAGGAACCCCGGGACCTCGTCTCCAACCTCGCCGAAACCCTCGGTGCCGAACACGAAGAGCTGAACCAGGCGAAGACCGCCGAGGTCATCGCCCACCTGGAGCGGGTGATCGCCAACGTACCGCCGGCCACCGAGTTCACCAATACCCGCAAGTACGTGGTGCTGGGTCCGCTGCTGAGCATCGTGCCCTTCATCATGACCGGCATGTGGTTCTCCCAGGGCAAGCCGGGGGTCGGCGTCGTCGGCTTGCTGCTCGGCCTGTTCGGGCTGTTCCTCGGCTACCAGCATCGCAACTCCGGCAAGACCCCCTTCATGCGCCTGACCCGTACCCAGCTCTGGGCCGACAGCCTGTCGGCTCCGGTCGAGCTGGCCGACGTCATCGATTTCAGCGTCAAGGCCGACATGCTGCAAACCACCCAGACCCTCCACCTGCGGCCCGAAACGCCGCTGCCGACCCATCGCGCCGTACGCCAGGTGTTCGCCTCCCAGGCCATGGCCTTCAAAGGCAAGGACCCGCGCATCACCATCATGTCGGCCGGCCTGCAGAGCGATGGCAAGAAGCTGGACTGCGACGACATGGCGGCGATCCTCGACGCCTACATCCAGGCCGCCCACGCCCAGCGCTACCTGCAACAACTGCGCAGCCAGGGCTGAGTGAAGGGCACGGTCCATCCGCGAAGGCTGCTGCTTTGCCTGGTGCTGGTTCCAGCGCTGCTGGCGGGGCTCGGCGCCTGGCAGTCCTGGCGCGCCGAGCAGCAGGCCGAGCGACTGGGCGCCGCGCAGCAGCGGGTCGAGCGCGCGCTCGCCGAAGCGCGGGCGCTGCCGCCGAGGGCCAGCGTCCGGGTGGACGGCCGGGCCTATGTGCGCGACCTGGCCCTGGCGCGGCTCGACGAGCGACTCGCCGACACACGAAGCGCACAGCGCCTGAGTCGCTTCGCCGCCGTCCTCGCCGATAGCGGAGCCTGCCTGGCGGCGCTGGTCGCCGTATTGGGAGCCGTCTCCCTGGCCGGCATCGCCGGCGCCGCACGCAGCGCACTGCGCTCGCGTCGCTGCCTGCTCCTGTGGTTCGAGCTGGGCCGACGCCTGCTGCCCTGCCTGCTCCTCGCCCAGATCGGCCTGCTCGCCCTGGCCCTGGCCTGTGCCGGAACGTTCGAGATCCTCGGGCTGTGGCGGGTCGGCCAGGTTCCGGTCAGCGAAGGACGCACCCAACTGAGCGTGGCGCTGATCCTTCTCGGCCTGCTGGCGTCGGCGTGGCAAATGCTGGCGAAGATCAGCCGCTTGCGCCTGCGCCCGGCGCCGGCCCTGGATGTCATCGGCCGCCGGCTGGGCGAAGAGGATGCACCGGAACTCTGGACGCTACTGCGCGAGCTGGCGGCGCGCCTCGACACGCCAGCCCCGCAGCACCTGTTGGTAGGTCTCTGCGACGGCTTCTACGTGACCGCCAACCGCGTCTGCCTGCAACCTTCCGGCGAGCATCTGGAAGGACGCAGCCTATACCTCTCGCTACCGTTGCTGGGCCTGCTGGACCGCGCCGAACTGAGTGCAGTGATCGCTCACGAACTGGCCCACTTCGCCGGCCGCGACGCCCATTACAGCCTGCGCTTCCTGCCGATCTACCAGGGCGCCGCGAGCCAACTGGCCGCCATCGAGGAGCAGGAAGCCAACGTCTTCGAACGTGCGGCACTGGAACCGGCGCGACTGTTGGCCGGGTACTTCCTCGAACGTTTCGGCCTCGCCGTGAACCACTGGAGCCGCCTGCGCGAATTCGCCGCCGACCGCCGCGCCGCACAACTGGCCGGTGCGCCGGCGATGGCCTCGGCCCTGCTGCGCAGCGCGGCGGCCGGCGCGCCGATACGGGCGTTCCTCGAACACTGCCTGCTCGCTCCGGCGCGCGCGCCGGACAACCTGGTGGACGCCATCCACGTCTACCTGGGCCAGTCCGGCCTGGAAGCACCGGCCCCCGGGGCGGAGGGACTCCAGGTCCATCCGCAGGATACCCACCCTCCGCTGGGCCTGCGCTGCACGGCGCTGGGAGAGAGCTTCGAACGCACCTGGGCCGGGACCGCCGGCCGGGCCGTTCCGACACGACCGCCGAGCCAGGCGCTGGGCGTCTGGTTCGGCGCCCCCCTGGCGTTGAGCCGAGCGCTCAGCGCCGACCTGCTCGGCAAGACCTGTGAGAATCCCCATGCAAGAAACTGACGAAACCCTCGACGAACTGCCGCCGCTGGAAGCCCGCTGCGAGATCCGCGAGGTCTCGCGGGGCACCGCCTGCGTTGCCCTGCTCGCTGGCCTGGTGGCTGGCGCCACCGGTCTCTGGCTCGCTTCGCTGCCCAACGCCTGGCGCCTGGCCAGTGGCCAATGGCTGTTCTGGCTGCCAGCCGCGCTGCTGCTGGGCGGCGGCCTGTACGCCTGCCTGGCGGGCGTGTTCCTCTACCGGCGCCACGGCCAGGTCGCGCTCACCCTGACGCCGGAGAGCATCGCCTTCGCCAACGCGCCGCAGGTGCCGATGTACACCTTCCAGTCGCTGGAGATCGAGCGCGGGCGCTGGCTGGAACTCACCTTCGCGACCACCTTCGATTGCACGGCACCGCGCTTCGACAGCCATGCCCGTTTCGACCCGCGGGCTTTCGCCCGCCCCGAAGCCCGCGCGGTGGCCGGCGGCAAGCGGGTCAAGCTGGCGCTGTGCGGCGCCGCGCTGAACGGCCAGAAAATGGAGCTGGAGCCGCTCGCACGACTGATCTACCGGTACATCCTCGCCGGCCATCGCCAGCGCGCCCTGCAACATCATCGCGCGCCCGGGAGCGACGGCAGCGGGGCCTGAAGCGAGCAACGCTCAGGCTGCGCGCTGGCGTTGCCAGTCCACCGCGGCTTTCAGGCGCGCCACCACCTTGCGCACGAAGAGCGGGTCGTCCGCCACGCAGAGCTCCGCGCTGACCCACTCCGGCCAGCCGGTTCCCTGGCGCTCGCGAGCCCCCAGCAGGCGCTCGACTTCGTCGCGCACGGCGCGCTCCAGGCGTTCGCTGGCACGATTGCGGGACAGGTGGAGGCGCAGGCAGGCCTGTTTCTCGCGCTCCAGGGCGTGGCGTCGGGACAGCGGCAGTTCGGCAAGGTTGTGGCTCATGATCGGTGCTCCTTGTCGCGCAGGCAGGCGATTTCCGATTACTGTACATTCATACAGTAATCGGAATTGACGACGCTGACAAGGGCTGGCCGGGTAGCGCGAACAAGCGCATCCGGCACTTCAGAACTGGTATTCGACCCCGGCTCCCGCGTACCAGGACAGCCCGGGGGCCGCTTCGTAGTAACGCCGGTTGCCGTCGCCGACGATGACCGAGCCGACGTACTGGCGGTCGAACAGGTTGTCCAGGCGCACCAGCTGGTGGAAGGTCCAGGCCCCCAGGCGCTGTTCGAAGCGGGTGCGCCAGTTGAATACCGCATAGCTCGGCGCGGCCTTTTCGCTGTTGCTGTCCTCGACGTAGACCTGGCTGCGGTACATGCCTTCCCAGCCCATGCTGATGCCCTCCGCGGGCTTCCACACCAGTTCGCCGAACAGGCTGCTTTCCGGCACGCCCGGCAGGTGCTTGCCCTTGCCGATGGTCTTGCCGCCGGCCTCGAAATCCGAATCGTAGGTGGCGGATAGCCGGGTATAGGCCAGGTTGGCGTTCCAGTGCTCGCTCAGTTCGCTCTCCAGGCCCAGTTCGAAGCCGCGACGCAGGGTCTTGCCGGCGTTCTGGTAGCTGGTGCGACCGCCGAGGGAGCTGGCGACGACGATCTCGTCCTCGGTGCGGACCTGGAAGATCGCCGCGTTGACCCGCGTATTGCCCCACAGGCGCGCCTTCAGCCCGGCTTCGTACTGGCTGCTGGTGGCTGGCTTGAGGCCGAAGTTGAAGACGTCCGGCGCGTTCGCCGCCACCGGCGCATAGGCCATCTCCGCCTGGGTCGGAGTCTCGAAGCCCTTGCCGGCGCTGAGGTAGCCGTGCAGGTCGGGGGTGAAGGCGTACATCACCGAGAACGACGGGGTGTTCTTCCGGTAGCGCCGCGAGCCGCTGGCATCGCCGTTGCTCAGGTAGCGGTCGTCGACCTCCATCTTCATGGTGCTGTGGCGCACCCCGGCCTGCAGGGTCCAGGCGTCGATGGCCCAGCTCGCCTGCAGGTAGGGATCGAGGCTGGTGGCGGTGTCCACCTCGTCGCGGCGCAACTTGCCCTTCACGCCGAGCTGGTCGCCGTTGAAGTTCTGGTAGCCGCGACGGTCGTCGCGGCTCTGGTCGTAGTCGAGGCCGACGGTCAGGTTCAGCTCGCCCGGCGCCTGGCTTACCGGTTGCAGCCAGCGCACGGTGCCACCGTGGAAGTCGCGGTCGAAGTCGATCACCGCGCCGTTTCTCTGGCAACGCGGATTACTCTCGCATCCTATCTGCTTGGGTATCGCCTGATACTGCACGACACTGCGCTTGCCCACGTAGGCGTTGACCTGCAAGGTCGCCTCGCCGAAGTAGCGCTCGTAGTTCATCCCGGCCTGCTGGTGGTCGATGCTCTTGCGCGTGTCGTACAGCTCGGCGTTGGCGGTGACGGAGCGCGGGTCGTACTTGTAGGCGTCCCAGGTCTGCCCCAGCGGATCTTCAATGTCGTTCTGTTCCAGGCTGCTGTAGATCAGCGCCAGGCGGCTGTCGGCGTCGGGCCTGAAGTTGAGCTTGGCGAAGGTCTGGTCGCGGCGCGCGGCGCTGTGGTCGCGGTAGCCGTCGGTGTCCATCCGCGAGGCATCCACCAGGAAACCGACCCCGTCGCCCTCGCCTTCCGTGTACAGGTGGTTGCGGCTCAGGCCATCGCTGCCGACGGTGGCTTCCGCGCCGACCCGCGGGGCGCCCTGGCCGTCGCGGGAGAACATCTGGATCACCCCGCCGGCGTTGCTGCCGTAGATCGTCGAGGCCGGCCCGCGCAGTACCTCGATGCGCTCGGCGACGTCGAGGTTGAGGGTCGCGGCCTGGCCCTGGCCATCCGGCGTACTGGCCGGGATGCCGTCGGCGAGCAGCTTCAGCCCGCGGATACCGAAGGCCGAGCGGGCGCCGTAGCCGCGCGAGGAGATTTGCAGGTCCTGGGCGTAGTTCTGGCGGTTCTGCACCACCAGGCCAGGTACCCGCGGCAGGACTTCGGAGAGGTTGATGCCGAGCTGGCCGTCGGCGATCTGCCGACGCTCGATGCTATCCACCGAGAACGGCAGGTCGAAGGTGTCGCTGGGGTTGTAGCTGCCGGTCACCACCATGGGTTCGAGGCTGCGTCGCTCCTCGCCCTGGACGGCGCAGGCGATGGCCAGGCCGCAGAGCGCCAGGGAGCCGGGCAACAGGTGGGAGACGAAGCTGGGTCGGGGTCGGGACGGCATGCAGGGTTCCGCGGGTCGCAAGGTATCGAAGGGGCTTTGCCAAGGGCGGGAACGCGCCTCCCCTTGGCAAAGCCCCTTCCGGGCCGAGGCCCGGAAGGCCGGGAGCCGGCTGTGGGCTCCCGGTGGGCGGGTCATTGCCTGGGCAGGGCGTAGGCGATGATGTAGTCGCCCATGCGGGTACCGAAGGAGCCGTGTCCGCCAGCGACGATCAGCACGTACTGGCGACCGTCCTTGCCGGTGTAGCTCATCGGCGTGGCCTGGCCGCCGGCCGGCAGGCGCGCCTGCCAGAGCTGCTTGCCGTCCTTCACGTCGTAGGCGCGCAGGTACTGGTCGAGCGTGCCGCTGAGGAAGGCCACGCCGCCGGCGGTGGTGATCGAGCCGCCCATGCTCGGTACGCCGACGGTGAGGCCGATCGGCACCGGGGTGTTGTCGCGGCTGGTGCCGTTCTTGTGCTGCCAGACGACCTTGGCGGTGGTCAGGTCGATACCCGCCACGTCACCCCAGGACGGCGCCTGGCACGGCAGGCCGATGGGCGACATGAACGGATGCATGATCACCGCGTAGGGCGCGCCGGTGTTCGGCTGCACGCCGCTGGTCTCGCCCTCGCGCTTGCTTCCGCTGGGCACCTTGTCGCGCGGCACCATCTGCGAGACGAAGGCCATGTAGTTGGGGCTGGTGAAGAGGATCTGGCGCACCGGGTCGACCGACACCCCGCCCCAGTTGAACACTCCGACGTTGCCCGGATAGATCAGGCTGCCCTGCTCCGACGGCGGGGTGTACTGGCCCTCGTAGCGCAGCGAGCGGAACTGGATGCGGCAGAGCATCTGGTCGAACGGGCTGCTGCCCCACATGTCGCGCTCGGTCAGCGGCGGGCGCAGCAGGTTGAGGTCGGAACGCGCCTGGGTCGGCGCGGTATGGTCGCCCTCCACCGCGCCCTGCGGCGCCGGCACTTCGCGGATCGGCACGATCGGCGTGCCGTCGCGGCGGTCCAGCACGTACAGGCTGCCCTGCTTGGTCGGCGCGATCAGCGCCGGCTTGACGCCATCGGCGGTCTTCAGGTCGAGCAGGGTCGGCTGGCTGCCGACGTCCATGTCCCACAGGTCGTGGTGGGTGAACTGGTAGTTCCAGCGCAGCTTGCCGGTGTTCAGGTCGAGGGCCACCAGGCCGGCGCTGAACTTCTCGGCGCCAGGGGTGCGGTTGCCGCCCCACTGGTCGGGCATCTGGTTGCCCAGCGGCAGGTAGACCTGGCCGAGCTTCTCGTCGACGCTGGCCAGCGACCACATGTTCGGCGAGTTGCGGGTATAGAACTTGCCGGGCGCCAGGGGCTCGGTCTCGTCCGGGTTGCCGCTGTCCCAGTTCCACACCAGCTTGCCGTCGTGCACGTCGAAGGCGCGGATCACCCCGGACGGCTCGTTGGTCGACTCGTTGTCGGTGACGTGGCCGCCGATGATCACCAGATTGCGGGTGACCGCCGCCGGCGAGGTGGAGTAGTAGCCGCCCGGGGTGAACGGACCGATGCCGGCCGTCAGGTCGACCGCGCCCTTGACCCCGAAGTCCTCGCAGACCTTGCCGTTGTCGGCGTTGATCGCGATCAGGCGGGCGTCGGCGGTGGGCAGGAACAGGCGCCGCGGACAACTGGCGGCGACCGCCTTGCCGGCCTCGGAGAGCGCGGCCGGCGGCGCGCCGACGTCGCTCCTGGCGTACTGCTCTTCGTCGTAGTAGGAGACGCCACGGCAAGTCATGTGGGCGAAGCCCTTGAAGCCTACCGGGCTCTGGATCTGCGGATCGAAGCGCCAGATTTCCGCGCCGGTGTCCGGGTCGAGGGCCAGCACCTTGCTGTGCGCGGTGCAGGCGTAGAGCATGCCGTTGACCTTCAGCGGGGTGTTCTCGTTGGTCAGTTCGAGCGGATCGTCGGCGGTCGGCAGGTCGCCGGTACGGATGCGCCAGGCTTCCTCGAGCTGGCCGACGTTGGCCGGGGTGATCTGCTTCAACGGCGAGTAGCGGTCGCCGAACTCGGTGCGCCCGTAGGCCTGCCAGTCGCCGTCCGGCATCGCCGGGGCGGTGCTGGTCATGCCGCTGTCGCGGTCGATGCGACCGACGATCTGCCCCGGATTGGTGAACTGGCTGCCCACCGCGGCGGCGCCGGCCAGGACCACCGCCACGCCCAGCGCCGCGGTGCCCAGCGGCGCCGGACCGTCGGCCAGCAGCGGGCGGCGGAACCAGGGTAGCCAGAGCAGCAGGCCGAAGACGAACCACAGAGCCAGGCGCGGCACCAGTTGCCACCAGTCCAGGCCGACTTCCCACAGCGCCCAGACGGTGCTGGCGAACAGCACCAGAGCGTACAGGCCTAGCGCCGCACGCTTGCCCAGCAGCAGCAACAGTCCGCTCAGGGCCAGGCCGATGCCGGCCAGCAGGTAGTACAGCGAGCCGCCCAGGCTCGCCAGCTTGATGCCGCCGGCCAGCAGCGCCAGGCCGGACAGCAGGATCAACAGGCCGAGCAGGCTCGGCAGCAGGCGCGATCGACTGCGGTTACCTTCGCTCATCGTCCGGTACTCCCTTCGGGGTTGATGACAGGCATTGCTTACTCTCCTATTACGTTCTGCACGCCGGGCTGTTCAGCCCGCCGCGCCGCGTTGGGCGGCGCTGAAGAAATGGCCGCTGGCCATGACCGAATCGCGGTTGTCCGAAGCAACAGCCTAGAACACCGTCTGGATCTTGATCCCCGCCACCAGCGCGTTGTCGACCTCGTCGACCCCGCCCGGCTGCTTGATGTATTGCAGGTTCGGCCGCACCGTCAGCCAGTCGGTCACATGCACCCCGTAGTACAGCTCGGCGTTGTACTCGGTGTCCTGCAGCGGCTGGTACAGCGGGTTGTCGTAGTCGTCGATGCCGTTCACCTGGTTCACCAGGCGCTGGCGCTTCTTCACATCGTCGTTGACATGGATGCGCGCGATGCCCAGGCCGATGTCGTCCTTCGGCCGCGCGTCGAACGGCCCCTTGTAGACCACCCCGAGCTGCTGGTAGTTGTCCACCACGTTGGTCGCCTTGTCGTGGACCGTCAGGTTGGCGAACAGGCTCAACCCGCGCGAGGCATCGCCGTTGTGCGAAGTGACCTGCTGCTGCGCCACCACCCACCAGCCATGCTTGCTGCCGCGCGACTTGAAGTCGTTGCCGGTCAGCCCCTGCGGCTGGCCGTCGACGTCGTCGTAGACGTCATCGGCCTTCGCCGTGCTGTAGTAGTAGCCCAGCCGGTACTCGCCCGGCAGTTGCTCGGCGCCGACCTTCGGCTGCCAGATCAGCTCCACCGGCAGCAGCGCGCCCTTGGTCCCGCTGCCGCTCATCTTGAAGCCGTTGCCGGTCTCCAGGTTCGACGGGTTCTGCTCGTAGGCGCCGACCTGCACGTACCAGTCCGGCGCGAAGTTGTACTTCACCCGCAACGCCCACTGGCTGACCGGCCAGTTGTACCAGATGCTCCCCGCCCAGTTGCCCACCTGCGAGCCGCAGAAGGCCAGGTTCTGGAAATCGCAGGGGAAGCTGTTGAAGTCCTCGCCCTCGCCGAAACGGCCGAATTTCACGTCCAGCGCGCCGGCGAAGTACTGCTGCTTGAGCCACAGCTGGGTCAGCCGCCAGGTCTGCCCGCGGCCCCAGACCTCCTGCACCGAGCTGATGTGCCCGGCACGCGGGTCGCCGATGCGGTCGTTGGAAAGGTTCTTGCCGTTGCGCTCGGTGACGGTGAACTGGAACTCGGTAGCCTTCCAGCCGAGGATCTTCTCCAGGTCCATGTGCACGCCCAGGGCGAACTGGTCGGTGTAGCGTCCTGTCTTGTCGTCGTCATAGCCGCCGTCGAGGTTGGCCGCCGCCTCGCCGACGTACTCCAGCTTGAAGTCGTAGCCCTTCTCCAGCAGCTCGGTGCGCTTGCCGCCCCAGTCGCCGAGCATCCATTTCGAGTTCGGCGAGAACGCCTCGGCGGCGTGCACCGCGTTGCACAGCAGGGAGGCGGACAATAGGCCGCCGGCCACGGGGCGCAGGGCCGGGCGGAGAAGATGGGATTTCACGCGAACGCTTCCTCGTTGCGAATGGTCGACTGGCCGCACGCAGCGACCGCTCTACTTCCTCGATAACCTTGCAAGGAGCAAGGGTTTATGAAGAGGACTCATGATCTGAGCCAAGCAGAACAATGGTTAATTTGCGAATGATAAGGTCTTTGCAAGTAAAGCTGAAACGTTTCAGGCTGGAAAACAGTGTTACGGAAACGACAACGAAGCCAGGCGGCGGGCCTCCGAGCGGGTCACCCGGGTGGTGGCCGTGGCGGGACGGGGACAACGCAGGGATTGGCAACAATCTGAAACCCATGAACACGCTTCACGTTGTTGCCGGGAGCGGAACAATACCCGCCTCAGAGTTCGTCGCGCAGATAGGACCAGGGGTAGATACCGCGCTCGTGACCATCGTCGAACAGCAACTGCACGCCGTAGCCCTGCAGGCGGATATCGCGCAGGCGCACGCCCTGCTCCGCCGCGACGATCCGTCCGCGCAGGCGCTGCGCCCGGCATTGCGCACAGGGACAGGCGGCGCGCAGGCGCGCATGGTCGATCCGGCTGACCGCGCCGTCCGCCCATTCGAGCATCAGCCAGCCGTCCCTGGCGGAATTGCGCAGGCGCAGCGGCGGCTGGGTCATGCCGGCATCCGCAGTTGCGCCAGGGCGATGCGCACCGCCTTGCGCACCTCGGGATCGCCGTCGCCTTCGGCGACCCGCAAGGCCTGGGCCGAGGCCGGGTCCGCCAGTTCGCCGAGGGCCAGGGCGGCCTCCTTGCGCAGGTTGCCGATGGGATGGCCGAGCAATGCTTCCAGCGCCTCCCGCGCCGGGCGGTGGCGCAAGCGCCCGAGCGCCCGCGCGGCGCGCAGGCGGACCTGCCAGTAGTCGTCCGCCAGGGCCTTCAGCAGCGGCTCGCCGGCCTCCTCCCGGCCCAGCTTGCCAAGGGTCGTCGCCGCCTCTTCGCGAACCTGCCATTGAGCGTCCGCCAGCGCCGCGCAGAGCGCCGGCAGCACCGTCGCCTCGCGGCTCAGGCCGAGGGCGCCGGTGGCCGCCCGGCGTACCTCCGGGTCGACATCGGCGCTGGCCAGCCTGGCCAGTTCGGCCAGGGCCGGCTGGTGGCGGAGCCAGCCGAGTACCGCCACCGCCTCGCGGCGCACCGCCGCCTGCGGATCGCCGAGGGCGGCCAGGGCCGGCACGGCGCTCTCCTCCAGGCGCAGTTCGCGCAACGCACGCAATACGCTGGCGCGGACGAAGGCATCGGCATGCCCGAGCCACGGCAGCAGGCGCCGCCCGGCGGCCGGTTCCTTGAGTTCGCCAAGGCTCTGCGCGGCGGCATCGGCCACCGCCGGCACCGGATCGGCCAGGGCCGCACAGAGCGCATCGACCACTGCGTCTTCCTCCCAGGCCTCCAGCAGGCGCGCGGCCTCGCCGCGCACGCCGGGGTCGGGATCGCCGCGCAGGGCCGCAACCAGCAACGGCAGCGCCTCCGGCAGCTCCAGGTCGGCCAGTTCGATCAGCGCCAGGCGGCGTACGCCGGGGTCGGCGTCCTCCAGGCGCGGCGACAGTTCGAGGATTTCGGGCAGGGTGGCGTTTTTACAGGTCATATGGCGATCCGCAGTCGGTCCGGGGTGATGCCCGGCGGCAAGCCGAGCGGGGTCAGGCGCGGCAACTGGCGGCCGTCGTCGTGGTCGAGCAGTTCCAGGCAGTGGCGTTTCAGGCGCACGAAGTCGGCGCTGGTCACCAGCCGGGTGTCGCGCGGGCGCGGGAAGTCCAGCGCCAGGTCGGCGATGATCCGTCCCGGACGGGGGCTCATCACCAGCACCCTGTCCGCCAGGTACAGGGCCTCGTCGATGTCGTGGGTGACGAACAGCACCGTGGTGCGGACCCGCGCCCATACGTCCAGCAGCAAGGTCTGCATCTTCAGCCGGGTCTGCGCGTCGAGGGCGCCGAAGGGCTCGTCCATCAGCAGCAGGCGCGGCCGGTTGACCAGCACCCGGGCGATCTCCACGCGCTGCTGCATACCCCCGGACAGTTGGCCGGGCCAGCGCCCGGCGAAGTCCGCCAGCCCCACCAGTCCGAGCATCTCCATGGCGCGCCGGTTGCGCTCGGCGCGGGCCAGGCCCTGCATCTTCAGGCCGAAGGCGACGTTGTCGCGGACCCGCCGCCAGGGGAACAGGGTGTGCTGCTGGAATACCATGCCACGCTGCGGCGAAGGTCCTTCCACGCTCCGGCCGTCGACCCTCACGCTGCCGGCGCTTGGCCTCAGGTGGCCGGCCAGGGCGCCGAGCAGGGTCGACTTGCCGCATCCCGAAGGCCCGAGCAGGCAGACGAACTCGCCCGGCCGCGCCTCCAGGTTCAGATCGCGGACCGCCTCGAAGGCTTCGCTCCCCTGCCCCAGGCGGATGCTCAGGTCGCGGATCTGGATGCGCCCCAGGCTGTTGCCGGCCGTCGTCATCGGACCTTGCCTCCCGCCGCGTACCAGGGCGTCAGCGACGCGCCGACGCGCTTCACCAACCCACTACTGCCCATGCCGAAGAGGCCGATGAGCAGCATGCCGACCACCACCTCGTCGTAGTTCTGGATGTTGTAGGAAGCCCAGGTGTAGTAACCCAGTCCCCATTGCCCGGAGATCATCTCGGCGGTCACCAGGCAGAACCAGGAGGTGCCCATGCCGATCGCCAGGCCGGTGAAGATGCCCGGTCCGGCGCCGGGCAGCAGCACCTCGCGCAGCAGCGCCCGGCGCCCCGCCCCCAGGCTGCGCGCCGAAGCCAGCAGGCGCGGATCGAGCGCCTCCACGCCATGCACGGTATTGAGCAGGATCGGGAACAGCGCGCCGGTGAAGGTAATGAAGATCATCGAGGCCTCCGACGAAGGGAACATCAGGATCGCCAGGGGAATCCAGGCCACCGCCGGGATCGGCCGCAGCACTTCCAGCGGCGGCAGCAGCAAGGCCTCGGCCCAGGCCGAGCGGCCGATCGCCAGGCCGAGGGCGATGCCCAGCGCGGCGGCCAGCAGATAGCCGGCGAAGACCCGCGCCAGACTGGCGCCGAGGTGCGCCAGGAGCACGCTGGACTGGGCCAGGTTGCAGGCCGCCAGCAACACCGCACCGGGCGTCGGCACGTTGGCGAAGGTCACCAGGCCCAGATTCAGTTGCAGACCGGCGGCGAGCTGCCAGAACGCCAGGCAGGCCGCCAGCGAAGCGGCGCGGGTGGCCCAGCGCCAGGGTCGGGAGATCGGAAGCGAACTCATGGGCGGACTCCGAAGACGCCCGCCTCAGCGGAGCGCCAGCGCCTGCTGGCTGGCGGCGGCAAAGTCGCGTACCTCGCCGCCATGGCGGCGGGCATAGTCCTGGGCCTGCTCGCGGAGCAGGAAGGCGTTGAGGCGACCCTCGCCGTCGCGGACGAACCACGCCTGGTTGGCCAGCAGCTTGATCCCGCTGTCACGATCCTGGGCGTAGATCGCACGAATCGCCTTGCCCTGCGCCTTCAGCTCGGCAAGATCGGCCAGGGCCGACTCCGGCGAAGCGTAATGGCGCACCCTGGCCTCGCCCTTCACCCAGATCTGCGCTACCCGTTCGAACTCCTCGATCGGCCGGCCGCTGCGCGCGTCGCTGGCGCGCAGCGGCGACGGTGCGTAGTCTGCCAGCGCCGCCTGGTAGTCCAGCCCGGCCTGACGGTAGGCCTCGCGGATGTAGCGGTCGTCGACGAAACGCTCGACGTCCAGCCCACGGTCGGCCTTCTTCAGCAGCTTCAGGGTGTCGATGGAGGTCGCCAGCGCCTGGCGGTATTCGGGTTTCCAGGCCTGGTCGCGGGTCTGCAGGCCGAGCGGACCGTGGAACAGGTAATTGACCTCGGCCTCGATGCCGGTGACCTTCTCGATCAGCTCGCTGTATTTCTCCGGTTCGGCGGCCAGCAGTCGATTGGCTTCGATGCTCGCCCGCAGGTAGGCCACCACCACCTCCGGATAGCGCTCGGCGTAGGCGGCGTCCACCAGCGCGCCATGGAAGGTCGGCGCGTTGGCCTGGGAACCGTCGTAGATCTTGCGGGCGAAGCCGCGATTGGGGAACAGCTCGGCGAAGGGTACGAAGTCGGCATGGGCGGCAATCTTGTTCGCCTGCAAGGCCGAACCGGCGATTTCCGGCGGCTGGGCGATGATGGTCACGTCGCGCTGCGGGTCCCAGCCTTGCGCCGCCACCGCGCGCAGCAGCATGCCATGGGCGGTGGAGGCGAACGGTACGGAGATGGTCTGGCCTTTCAGTTCGGCCAGCGACTGCACCGGCGAGCCGCTCGGTACCACGATGCCGTTGCCGCTGCCACGGGTGCTGCCGGACAGCACGCTGATGAACAGGCTGCGCTTGCCGGCGGCGGCGAAGGCCACGCCGTTGAAGGTGCCGGGAAAGTCGGCCATGGCGCCGAAGTCGAGCTTGCCGGCGACCATCTCGTTGGTCAGCGGTGCGCCACTGGTGAAGTTCTTCCACTCCACCCGGTAGTCCGCATCCTTGTAGCGGCCGTCGCGCGGCAGGTATTTCTCCAGCAGGCCCAGCTCGCGGATCAGCAGCCCGCCGGCGGCGCAGTTGATGGTGGTGTCCTGAGTGCCGATGGCCACGCGGATGGTTTCCGCCTGGGCACCCAGGGAAGTCAGGGCCAGCGCCAGGCTGGCCAGGATTGCACGCAGTCGCATGGGGATTCCCCTCGAATCATGGTCATGGGAATCGTCTCCGCCACCCGGACGGTGGTGGGAAACGAGGGGTGTTTCAGAGTGGCGTCCGGGAGTGGCCGGATGGCGGGTTCTGCCTCGCTTGCCGGGAGCGGGCGTCAGCGCAGCAGGTAGGGAATCTCGACCTTCACCGCGCCGGTCGGGCAGTCCTTTTCGCAAGGCATGCAGTACCAGCACTCGTCGTAGGCCATGTAGGCCTTGCGGGTCGTCGGATCGATGGCCAGCAGGTCCATCGGGCAGACCTCGACGCAGACGGTGCAGCCCTTGTCGGCGATGCAGCGGTCTTCGTCGATGGTCACCGGGGCGCTGCTGCGGAAGAAGATGTCCTGGGGTCGGTAGGCCATGGCACGCGGTCCTCGTGGTTCGATCTGGCCCGCTTTCGTGGCGGCGGGCTCGGTGTCTAGCGGTACTACGCCGGGGCGTGGGGCCCTAGGCGGCGTCGTTCCTCAGCCGCAGGCGCTGGTAGGCCTGCTGTTCGCCCTCGTCGATGGCGAACAGGTAGGGTTCGACCGGTTTCCTGAAGCTGGCCATGCGTCCCTGCTCGTCCTTCTTCAGGTGCGCGTGGCAGAACCAGGCAGCGTCGTCGCGCCGCGGATAGTCCACCCGGTGGTGGTACAGGCCCCAGCGGCTCTCGGTGCGGAACAGCGAGGCGCGCGCGGCCATCTCCGCGCAATCGCGGATAACGCTGACTTCCAGGGCGCGCATCAGCTCGTGGGGGTTGTCCGCCTTGATCCGCTCCAGGTCCTCGGCGATGGCCTGGATGCGTTGCAGGCCCAATTCCATCTTGCGGGTCACCTTGGGCGGTTGCAGGTAGTCGTTGACCAGCCGGCGCAGCTTGTACTCCACCTGCGCCGCCGGCAGGCCATGCTCGCGCAGCAGCGGCGCCTCGATCCGCGCACGCTCGCGCTCGACCTGGGCGCGGTCGACCGCGCTGAAGGCGCGCCCGGCGACGTATTCGGCGGCGTTGCGCCCGGCGAACCAGCCATAGGTGAAGGCGCCGAGCATGTAGTTGTGCGGCACCGCGGCCATGTCGCCGGCAGCGTAGAGGCCCTTCACGCTGGTCTCGGCCTTCTCGTTGACCCACACGCCGGAGGCCGAGTGGCCGGAGCAGAAGCCGATCTCGGAAATGTGCATCTCGACCATCTGCTGGCGGTAGTCGGTGCCGCGCCCGGCGTGGAACTGCCCGCGACTGGGGCGTTCGTTGCCATGGAGGATGTCCTCGATGGTCTGGATGGTTTCCTCCGCCAGGTGGTCGAGCTTGAGGAACACCGGGCCATTGCCGCCTTCGAGTTCCTGGTGGAACTCCCACATCATCTGCCCGCTCCAGTAGTCGCATTCGATGAAGCGCTCACCCCTGGCGTTGGCGGTATAGCCACCCAGCGGGCCGGTGACGTAGGCACAGGCCGGGCCGTTGTAGTCCTTGATCAGCGGGTTGATCTGGAAGCATTCCAGGTTGGCCAGCTCGGCGCCGGCATGATAGGCCATGGCGTAGCCGTCGCCGGCGTTGGTCGGGTTCTCGTAGGTACCCATCAGGTAGCCCGAGGACGGCAGGCCCAGGCGGCCCGCCGCGCCGCAGCAAAGGATCACCGCCTTGGCGCGGATCACATGGAAGTCGCCGCTGCGGCAGTCGAAACCGAGTACGCCGTTCACCGCGCCCTCGGCATCGGTGAGCAGGCGGGTGCAGACCAGGCGGTTGGCGATGGGGATCCGCGCACGCTTGAGCTGGCGGTAGAGCACCTTCTTGATGTCGTGCCCTTCCGGCATCGGCAGCACATAGGCGCCCATGTGGTGGACCTTCTTCACCGCATAGTCGCCGGTCTCGTCCTTTTCGAACCTGACGCCCCAGCGATCCAGCTGCCGCAGGGTCTCGAAGCTGTGGCTGGCATAGGCGTAGACCGCCGCCTGGTTGACGATGCCGTCGTTGGCCACGGTGATTTCCCGGGTGTACTGCTCGGCCGTGGCGTGGCCGGGGACGATGGCGTTGTTCAACCCGTCCATGCCCATGCTGATGGCGCCGCTGCGCTTGACGTTGGCCTTGTCCACCAGCAGCACGCGCAGTTCGCGGTCGTGCTCCTTGGCCTTGATCGCCGCCATCGGCCCGGCGGTGCCGCCGCCGATCACCACGATGTCGTATTCCTGCTCCAGGGTGTTCATGCCCGCTCTCCCTTCTGCCGATCGATGCGCAGGCGATACTGGAAAGCGTCGCCGCGGTAGTAGAGGTATTCGAAGTCCAGCGGCGCGCCGTCGGCGGCATGGGTCAGGCGCTCGATACGCATGATCGGCGCGCCCTCCTCGACCGCCAGGGCGCGGGTCAGGTCGGCATCGGCGAGCACCGCGTCGATGGCCAGGTCGGCATGGCCGAGGGGAATGCCGCAATCGTTCTCGAGGATCAGGAAGATGTCGCGGGTCACCAGGTCGGCCTTCTCCAGGCGCTCGCCGAGCGCCTGCGGCAGGTAGGTGACTTCCAGCGAAACCGGCTCGCGGTTGACCAGCCGCACCCGCTTGATCTCGCACACAGGGCTGCCCTCTTCCACCCGCAGGCGCTCGGCCACCCGCGCGCCGGCCGGCACGTAGCGCAGGCCGTGCAGGCGGTTGATGACCTCGTAGCCCATCTGCGTCATGGACTCGCCCAGGCCTTGCAGGGTGCTGACGTTCTGGAACGCCTTCGGCCGGGCGACGAAGGTGCCCTTGCCGTGGATCTTGAAGATCAGCCCTTCCTTCTGCAGGTCGCCGAGCGCCTGGCGCACGGTGATGCGGCTGACGTCGAAGGCCTTGCCCAGCTCGTTCTCCGAGGGCATGCGGCTGAGCGGCGGGTAGACGCCGTCGAGGATGCGCCCGCGCAGCAGCTCCTTGAGCTGGCTGTACAGCGGCACGGGAGAAAGCGGGAGCAGTTTGCCCATGGTCGGATTCGCTTGTCGGAGTGGCTCGGACACTTGTTATAACAAGTTATGCTGTGATGGTAAACGCCATGAACGATCAAGCGGAAATACCGAAAACGCATATGGATATGGCGCCACCCGTGCGTGGCTCTCGCCGGCCAAAGGACCGGCCCGCAGCGCGGACCGGCCCGCCCCCTCAGCGCAGCGGCCGCCAGAGGGTGAAGGCTACCGGCGGCGTCCAGCCGCTGTTGGAGGTGTGCGCCTGCAGGCAGAGATAGCGCAGCCCCTCGTAGGTCACCCCATCGTCGACCCGATAGGCCTGGTTCTCCCGCCATTGCGGGAATTGCGGATCCACCGCCCCGCCGCTGGTGCTGACCTCCAGGCCTTCGCTGGGCAGCGACTGGTTGCCCTGGGTATCGGTGGCGGTGACGAAATAGCTGTAGCGGGTGTCCGCCGTCAGGCCGCTGTCGGTGGAACCCAGCGCGGCGCTCTGGCCAACCATGGCGCCGTCGCGATAGAGGCTGTAGTAATCGATCGGACGCTGCCCGCTGGAGGCGTTCCAGGCCAGCACCAGGCTGGTCTCGCCGCGCTCCAGCAGACGCAGGCCCTGCGGCGCCGCCGGGCGCTGGTCGCCGCCCTCGCCGTCATGGATGAGGCTGGCGTAGCGCTTGCGGAACTCCCAGTTGTAGCGCTCGCCGCGCTTGTTCAGGCCATCGTCCCAGTTCACCGACCAGGTCATCAGGCCCTTGATCGCGTGACCGGCGGCTTCCAGGCGACGAAACGCGTTGCTCACCGCGGCGGGATCGATCACGTAGCCGGTAGCCGCCGCATCGACGTTGCTCGGCAGGCCGATGGCCAGGCGCTGCGCCGGGATCCGCACGAAGTCGCGGCTGCCGGTGGCCAGGCTCTCGGTGAGGTAGTAGAGGAAGTCTTCTTTCATCGCGTCGTTGTTCTGCGCGATCCAGGCGCCCTTGCCGCCGTTCGCCTCCTGGACCCACAGGCCGTCGCCGCCCTGGTTGTAGTACTGCGGCGCGATGAAGTCGTAGACGCCTTCCAGGGCCTGCAGATAAGGCACGTACTTGCCGTTCTTGTGCAGATAGGGAAACTCCGGGGCCATGCTGACGATGAAGTGCTTGCCCTGCCCGGCGTAGTGCTCGCGCACCAGCTTGAGGGCCGCCGGCAGCACCCGCTGGTTGTCGGCCAGGTCGATGGCGCTCTGCTCGAGGTCGATGTCCAGGCCGTCGAAACCGTAGGTTTCCACCAGACGGACGATCTCGGCGGCCAGCGCCTGCTCCTGCCCGGCGTGCAACTCGATGTGCGCGTCGGCGCCCCCCAGCGAAATCAGCACCGCGCGGCCCTGGGCGTTGAGCACGCCGACCTGGCGGCGAAACTCCGCGTCGGACAGGTTGTATGGCTGGAAGGTCGGGATGCCGCGCCCTTTCATGAAGGCCACGGCGACCACGTTGTACTCGCTCGGCACGTCTTCCAGCGCGATGTTGGCGAACGAGCCCTGCTGGTAGCCGTCGGCGGCGCCGGCCGGCCAGTTGTGCCAGAAGCCCATGAGAATCTTCTTGCCGGCGATGCTCGGCATGGCCGCCGCGGCATCTTCGCGGGCCTGGTGCAACTGGGAAAAGTCGATCCTGATCATTTACCGCTCCTCGGATGAAGGTAGGAAACGCATCCGGAGGGGCTGTCCGACGAACCGCGCCGTGGCCGCCGCGAACGCTTAGAAAAAACAGGCGCGAGCGTCTACCACGGGGCATTCCGGCGTTTGTCGCGATCAGGGCGGGGGCATGGTTGCAGAGACGGCGGAAGGCTTCACCTACCACAATTGGCAGAGCCGCGGCGGCGATGCTCCGCGCCGGGTTCAACCGGCTTCGCTGAGTTCGGCGACCACCACTCCGGGAAGGTCTTTCAGCAGTGCCGGGGACAGCAGCAGCTTGGTCTCGCGGACCCCGGCGCCCATCACCACCAACGGCCGTTCGAAGACCGCCGCGTCGACCAGCAGCGGCATGCCTTCGGGCAAGCCGAACGCGGTGATGCCGCCGAACTGCATGCCGGTCAGCTCGGTGGCGACCTCGCGGGCGGCGAAGGACAGCCGGCGGGCCCCGAGCAGCGCCTTGACCGCGCCGTTCACGTCGAGCCGCCGCGAGCCCAGGTTGACCACCGCGGCATAGCCTTCGGCGCCGTCGCGCTTGTAGCGCAGGACCAGGGTGTTGGCGCAGTCCTCCAGGCCAAAGCCGTAGCGTGCGCTGAACGCCGCGGTGTCGGAATGCTCGTCGGCGACGCGGAACACCACCAGCTCGGCGGAAGGCAGGCCGCGCGCGACCTGCTCCGGCAGATGGCGGTGGTAGTCGGCCGGGGCGACGGCGTCGAGCCGGTGGCGTTGGGTGTATTCGCGCAGAACCATGGGCAACCTCGAATGAAGACGGACGGCACCGGCCCCTGCCGCCAGGCGGGCGGCAGGGGCCGGCGGTTCAGGTTGCCAGGTTCGCCGGCACGCCGCCAGGCACATCGGGCGCCAGGCGCTGCCGCAGGATCGCGCAGACCTCCTCCGCCGCCGTCACCACCAGGCCGTGGCCGCCGGCCAGGGTCTCCAGCTCGTAGCGGCTGGCGTGCCGCCGCCAGCCGTCGATGGCCACCCTGGAGACGCCCGGGTCCTGCTCGCCGAGGATCGCGGTGATCGGTATGGCCAGCGGCTCGCGCGGGCGGTAGCGATAGTCGGCGGCCAGGCGCGAATCGGCGCGCAGGGTGGCCAGGCTGATCTCGCGCAGCTCCGGGTCGTCGAGCACTTCCAGCGGCAGCACGTCGTACTCGCGCAGGGTTCGCAGCAACTCGGCGTCGCCCATCGCATGGAAGCGCGGGTATTCCAGGTCCGGCCCCGGAGCGCGGCTGCTGATCACGAACAACTGCCTGGCGCGCAGGCCGTGCAGGCTTTCCAGGCGTGCCGCCAGTTCGTAGGCGAGCATGCCGCCGAGGCTGGCGCCGATCAGGGCGAACGGACGGTCGAGCAATGGCAGGAGCGCGTCGTCGATGGCACAGAGCATGGCCTCTACATCGGTGACGAATGGCTCGTCCTGGCGTTCCTGGCGCCCCGGATACTGGATCGCCAGCAGCTCCACGTCCGCCGGCAGGCGCGCGTCCCAACCACGGAAAGTGCCGGCGTTGCCGCCCGCGGGCGGCAGCGCGATCAGGCGCAGGCGCGGCTGCGCGCTCCCGCTGCGCTGCAACCACAGGGCCCGGGCGCGCTCGGTGGCGGGCGGCAACGGCGGCGCGTCGGCGGCATGGCAGCGGCGCACCACTTCGCGGGCATCCGGATCGCCCTGCAACAGCCCCAGGCTCAGTTGCCTGCCGGTCAGCCGGCGCAATTCGGCGATCGCCTGCACGCCCAGCAGCGAATGCCCGCCGGCGCTGGCGAAGCCCTGGTCGGCCGCCAGCGGCCGGCCGAGCACCCGGGACAACACCTTGAGCACCCGCCGCAGCTCCACGCTGTCCTCGGCCTGGGCCGCCGCGGGCGGCTGCACCGGGTCTCCGAGCAGCGCCAGCAACGCCTCGCGGTAGGCGCCGGCCAGTGCCTCGGCGCGCTCGGCGGGGAAACGTCCGGCGGCATACTGGAAGCCCACCTCGAGGCGCTCGCCGGCCACCTCGAAGTCCACCGCCAGCGGCACGTCGACGTCCACCACCACCTGGTCGAGGATGCCGCCGTGCCTTACTCCCGCCGGCGCGGCGTCGTCCTGGTGGAAGTCGACGAAGTTGAACAGGCTGTCCAGGCGCAACTCGCGGTTGCGCCTGCGAATCGCCGCCAGCGGATGGCGCCGATGTTCCAGGCTCGCGCGCTCGTAGTCGAATGCGCGACGGGCGCTGTCGAGCAGATCGACGGAAGCCGACAGCCGGCACGGCAGGGTGTTCAGGAACAGGCCGAGCAGGCGGTCCGCTCCCGGCTCCTCGGGGCGCCCGTGGCTGACGAAGCCGGTGACTACTTCATCGGCATCGCTGAAGCGGCACAACGCTCGGCCATGCGCCGCCAGCAACAACGAACGCAAGGGCAAGCCGCTGCGTTCGGCCAGGGCGCGCAAGCGCGACAGGCTGTCGGCCGGCACGTCCACGCGGACCGCCGCCATGCGCCGGGGTCCCTCCTCCGCCAGGCCGGGCAACGGCCGGTAGCGGGCGCCGGCCAGGTAGTCGAGCCAGAACAGCGCCGAGGCGGCGTTGGCCTCGGCCTCACGCTCCAGCGCCACGTAGTCGCGGAAGCCTACCGCGGGCGCTTCCGCTTCCCGCGCGACGACACCGGCGAGAAGGTCGGCGTAGACCGCCAGCAGCTCGTCCACCAGGCTTTGCAGGCTCCAGCCGTCCAGCACGCTATGGTGTTCGGCGACGCCCAGGGCGAAGCGCCGCTCGTCCAGCGCCAGCGCGGCGAGGCGCACCAGCGGTGGGCGGCTCCAGTCGAACGGGGTGGCCTGCTCTTCCTCGATCCAGGCACGCAGGCGCAGGCGCCGTGTTTCCCCATCGAGGCCACACAGGTCGTGCACCGGCACCTCGGCGGCGACCGCCGTGGCCGGGTGGACCCATTGCAGGGGAACCTGGCCACCGTGCAGATCGAAGCCGGTACGCAGGATCGCGTGGCGGCCGATCAGGATCGCCCAGGCGCGCGCCAGCAACTCGCCGTCCAGGCGTCCATGCACCTCGTGCAGGACGACGTTGTGCAACAGCCGTGGATCGCCGCTGGCCTCGCTTTGCAGGAGCATGCCCTGTTGCAGGCTGGTCATCGGATAGGCGTCGTCGAGCCCCTCCGGCAGGCGCTTGCGTTCCGCCGCCGACAACAGGGCGAACGGCTCCAGCGACTGCGGCGCCGAGGTCCCGAGCGCATCCGCCGGACTCGCCGGAGCGGCCAGCAGGCGCGCCAGTTCGCGGATGCTCTGGTGGTTGAACACGTCGCGCAGGGTAAAGGCAAGCCCCGCCTCGCGCGCCATGACCTGCATCTGGATCAGGCGGATGGAGTCGCCGCCGACCTGGAAGAAATTGTCGCTGACGCCGATCGCCGGGCGTTTCAGCACGCTCTTCCAGATCTCCAGCAGGGCCGCCTCGGTGGCATTGGCCGGCGCTTCCAGGGTCTGCGCGGCCGCCTCGGCGGCCAGCGCCGCCAACAGCGCGCGACGGTCGAGCTTGCCTTCGGCGGTCAGCGGCAGGCGTTCGACCCGGGCGATCCGGCTCGGCAGCATGTAGGCCGGCAGGCGCGCCTCGAGGAAGCCACGCAGGGCCTGCTCGCTCAGCTCGCCGCCGAGGGCCGCGGCGGGGCGCGGCGCGAGCGCGCGCCAGTCGATGCGCTCAGCCAGCGACTCGGCATAGCCCGGGCGCACCGCGTAGCAGTTGTAACGGTCGGTACCCTCCAGCAGCGCGTCCTGACGGATGCTCACCTCGAAGCCATGGCGGCGCAGCAGGTCGCTCAAGGCATCGGCGCGGCCGGCGGTGGCACCGTCGCGCTTGTCATGGACCTCCAGGACGATCTGCCGGACCTTGGCCAGCGCCGCATCGTCGAGACCGAGCAGCACATCCATTTCCGCGCGCTGCACGTCGATCTTCAGCAGGTCGATACGCTCCAGGCCCAGTTCGCCGATCACCTGGTCGAGGCGGCGCAGGCGGCAGCGGTGGGCTTCGGCGCGCAGGCGGTCGTCGAGGATTTCGTCGATGTTGTCCAGCAGCAGGTTGGCCCCGCCCTCCTCGCCCTGGTTGCTCAGGTAGCGTCGGATGACGTCGCGTTCGCCGCTGGCGTCGGCGTACTCGGCGATCCCGGAGAAGGTCGAGTAGCCCGGATAGTAGGTGAAGGTTTCCTCACGCTCGGCGTCGGACAGACCGATGCCGAATACCTCGACCTGCGGTGCGTAGCGTCCGAGGTTGGCCTCCAGGCGCCGGCGGATCGGTGCCAGCGGCTCGAAGGCGACCACTCGCGCGCGCGGCGCGCGGCTGGCGATGTACAGCGAGAACAGGCCGATGTTGGCACCGACGTCGAGGACCACCGCGTCCGGCGGCAGGACGATGCCGTCGCGGCTGTAGACCTCGTCGACGAAGATTTCCTGGTAGACGTACTCGGTTTCGTTGAGGTTCAGTCCGGCGACCCGGTGCCCGCTGGGCAGGTCGACTTCCAGCCAGGACTCGTCCGCGGTCTCCTCGGCGGCGGTGACGAAGGCGACGATCCGGCGATCCGCGCCCGGTTCGGCCGCATCGGCCTCGTCGGTGAGTACCGCCGCCTCGCCCACCGCCGGGTGTTCCAGCAACGCGCTGCGGATCTCGCCCAGTTCGATGCGGTAGCCGTTGATCTTCACCTGTTCGTCGATCCGCCCGAGGAACTCCAGGCAACCGTCGGCGCGCCAGCGCACCAGGTCGCCGCTGCGGTACAGGCGGCCGCTGCCCGGCCAGCCCTCCTCGACGAAGCGCCCGGCCGCCTCGCCGGCGTCGCCGGCATAGCCGCGCGCCACCCCGGCGCCGCCGATCCACAGTTCGCCGCTGGCGCCACGGGTCTTGCGACGACCGAGGCCATCGACCACATGCAGATCGACGTTGGCCAGGGCGCGGCCGATGGTCGGCCGCGCATGCTCGGCGACCCGCGCCAGGCTGGCGTTCACCGTGGCTTCGGTAGGACCGTAGAGATTGAACACCTGGCAGCGGCGCCAGCCGGCGGCGACCTCCCAGGACGCTTCGTCGAAGCGCTCGCCCCCTACCAGGATGCGCCCGGGCAGCGCCGGGTGGGCATCGTCGAGGCCGGCCTGGAGCAGCAGGCGGAACAGCGACGGGGTGCAGTCGAGCACGTCGATGCGCCGTTCTTCGAGGAACCCCAGCATCCGCTGCGGATCGCTGCGCACCTCCTGCGGCACCAGGACCAGGCAATGGCCGGAGAGCAACTGGAGAATCTGCTTGATCGAGGAGTCGAAGGAGAACGGCGCGTTGACCGTCACCCGCAGGCCCTCGCCCACCACGTTCGCGTATACCGTGCGCGCCAGGGCCTGGGACAGGTTGAGCGCGCTGGCGTGCTCGACCACCACGCCTTTGGGCTGGCCGCTGGTGCCCGAGGTGAAGATCATGTAGGCCGCATCGCGCCCGCCCGGCGCCGGCAGGCTCATGCCGCTGCCGGCAAGCGGCAGCGTCGACAGGTCCAGGCAGGCCCCGGCGAAGGCCTCGCGGGCGCGCCCGGCGCACTCGGCATCGGCAAGGGCGAAGACGATCCCGCCCGCTTCGCGCATCCGCTCCACCCGCGCCGCCGGAAACTCCGGATTGACCGGGGTGTACACCGCCGCCGCGCGCATCACCCCGAGCAGGGCGACGATCGCCTCGCGGTTGCGCCCGGTCATCACCGCCACCGCCTGGCCGGGCCGCACGCCGGCAGCCAGCAGCGCTTCGGCGACCGCTTCGCTGCGCGCGCGCAGCGTGGCGAAATCCAGGCTGCCGTGGGCATCCAGCAACGCCGGCGCCTGCGGCTGCAGGGCGGCGCGCAGATCGAACGCGGCCACCAGGGATTCCACCGGCGCGGGCTCCACGCGCTCGCCCTGCCAGGCCTGGTAGCGCTCGCGCTCGGCCGCGCCGATCAACGGCAGCCCGGCCAGTGGCAGTTGCCTGTCGGCGGCGATGCTTTCCAGGCATTCGACCCAGGCGTCGAGCAAGCGCCCGGCCAGCGTTCCGTCATGGTCGCGACGGACCCGCAGGCTGGCCAGCCTGCCTTCGCCGTGGGGCAGCACCTGCAACTCGAGGAACCCGCCCAGCGGCGGCTGACGGCAATCCAGCTCGGCCACCCCGGCGCCATCCAGTTCGCCCGCCAGCCAGGCGAAGCCCAACTCGGCGAGCGGCCAGTCGGGGGCAAAGGGATCGCGCAGGGCCGCTGCCTCCTCCTGGGCGAGGATCGCCGCCTGGAGGGCGTCGAGCCGCTCGCCGACGCTGCCCGCGCGGACATTCTCCAGGCACAGCGGCGCGACCCCGGCGAACGGTCCGGCCAGCTCGGCGAACTCGTTGAACAGGCGCCCCGAGACCAGTCGCGCCATTTCCAGCGGGAGGCCCTCGTCGCCCTGGAACTGCCCGGCGACCTGGGTCCAGGCCAGCAGGGCGGCCGCCTCCGGCAAGCCGTTGGCGGCCAGGCGTTCGAGCAGCGCGCGCGGCAGCAGGCGCCGCGCCGTCCACTCGCCTTCGCCCAGGTCGTCCGCCAGCGCCAGCGGACTCTCCGCCGCAACGGCCGCCTGCTCTCGCCAGTAACCGCTGGCGCTTTCGCCGTCTTCGCCGGCCAGCGCCTCGTTGGCCCACTCGGAGAAATGCTGGAACAGCAGCGCCTCGTCTCCCTCGTCCGCGCTCGCCTGGCCGGCCGGCCCCAGGCCGCGGCGCAGCAGCGCCACCAGGCTGGCCGCATCGACGACGAACGCCGGCGCCGCCAGCAACAGCCCCTGGAGCGTCTCTCCGGCGGCGTCCAGCAGCAGGCCGAGCGCCAGTACCGGCTGGCCTTCCCCGCCCAGGGGCGAAGCGGCGAGACGCGCGCTTTCGCGCGCGAAGCGTCCGGCCCAGTCGCCGTCTCCCGGCAGGCGCTCGACCAGCAGATCGGCCGCGCGCCCATCCAGTACCTGCACCGGCAGGCTCATGCCCGGCATCGTCCGGTAGGCCACGCGCAGTTGCGCCTCGCCGTCCAGCGCCCGGCGCAGCCGCTCCAGCGTCGCCACGGGATCGGCCGGGGCGTGCAGGCGCACGCCGACAACCGTATTTTCCGGCCGCTCGGCATGGCGGCGCCAGGCGCGGGTCTGCAAGGGAGACAGCGGGAATCCTTCGAGCGCTTCGCTCGCGGCCGGTTGCACAGCGGATTGCAGGTCTTCTGACGCACTCATGGCTATCCCTCGCACGGGTTCAGGGTTGGTGGACATGCAGGTCGGTCATCGCCACCAGCACCTTGCGCTCGCCGGTGTACGGCTCGCGGCCGTGGACGCTGATGAAGTTGTCGAGCATCAGGACATCGCCGCGCTCCCAGGCGAACGCGCGGGTTTCCTCGCGGTAGGCGGCGCGGATGGTGTCCAGCACCTCCGCCTCGATCGGGCTGCCGTCGCCGTAGTAGGCGTTGCGCGGCAGGCCCTGTTCGCCGACCTCGTCGAGCAAGGCCCGGGCCAGGGCCGGCGGCATGTTGGAGACATGGAACATGTGCGCGTGGTTGAACCACAGCGTCTCGCCGCTGAGCGGGTGGCGCACCATCGCCTGGCGTACCTGGCGGGTATTCAGGCGCTGGTCGTCGAGCCAGGTCCATTGGGTACCGGTCTGCCGGCAGTAGGCCTCGACCTCGGCGCGACTGTCGGTCTGGAAGCCTTCCTGCCAGGTCAGGTCGATCTCCGGCCCGTAGTTGCGCACGTAGCACACCCCATGGCGGAGGAAGCGCTGCCTGATCGCCTCGGGTATCCGAGCGCTGACCCGGCGCTCGTCGGCCAGGGGCGTGCGGCCCTGGGTGGCGGGCGGTGTCTGGCAGTAGAAGTGGATATAGCTCGGCCAGTTGTGCGAGTAGGACATCTCGTGGTGCGGCGGAATCCAGCCGTCCGGCGAGAACTCGGTGGAGGTGAACACCCGGTGCGCCACTTCCTGGCGTGCCGCCGCGCGCTCCAGGTAGTCGAGCATGTTCGGCGAAAAGCTTTGTACCGCCTGGGAGAAGCCCTCCGCTCCGTCTACCGCGAAGCCACGAAACAGGATGCCGCCATGCCGCAGCAGGCTGTCGCGCAGCCCTGCGCCGGCGGCGGCGATCCATTGCCGCAGGTCCATGCCCGGCTGGCGCGCGCGGACGATGCGCAGATAGTCGTTGGCCGGGTCGAGCAGGCTTTCCTCCACCAGGTCGCCGGCCGAGAGCTGCCGGGGGCGCAGGCGCGGCGCGCTGAACGAGGCGCTCATGCGGCACCTCCGAGCGCCAGGCGCGGAGGTGTCGGCGGGACGTCGGCGGGCGCCAGGCTGGAATACGGCGTGGACATGATGGTGAGGATCCGTCGCGGCCCGCGGAACGGCTCGCGGCCGTGCTGGGCGAGCATGTTGTCGAGGATCAGCACGTCGCCCACGCGCCAGTCGAAGCGCCGCGTCTCGCGGTCTATGGCGCTGCGGATGGTCGCCAGGGTCTGCGCCTCGATCGGGCTGCCATCGCCGTAGTAGGTCTGGTACGGCAGGTCTTCCTCGGCGACGCTGCGCAGCAGCGCATCGCGCAGGCCCGGCTCGAGACTGGTGGCATGGAAGAACATGCCGTGGTTGAACCACAGGCGCTCGCCGGTATACGGGTGGCGTTGGAACGCCGCGCGCCTCTGCCAGGTGCGCAGGTGCTCGTCGCCGATCCAGGCATGGGCGATCCGGTGCTCAGCGCAGAACGCCTCGACCTCGGCGCGGCTGTCGGTCTGGAACGCTTCGCGCCAGGACAGGCCGAGGCCGGCGCGGTAGTTGCGCACGTAGAGGATGCCCAGGCGCCCGAAGCGTTCCAGCAATTCGTCCGGCAGGTGGCGGAGCACCAGCCGGTTGGCCGCCACCGGAGTGGCGCCGCCCTCGAGCGGCGCGACCTGGCAATGGAACATGATGTACAGCGGCCAGTCGGCGGTATAGGACTGCTCGTTATGCAGGAAGATCGGCTGGTCCACCGGATGCTCGGTGGAGGTGTAGACCTCGCCGCTGACCTGGCTACGCGGCGAGGAACGCTCCTTGTAGTCGAGCAGTTGCGGGGCGAAGGCAGCGGCGGCTGCGCGGAAGCGCTCCGCCGAGTCGACCTCGAAGCCTCTCAGCAACAGGCCGCCAGCCAGGTTCAGGTCGTCGTGCAGGGACTGGCCCTGCTCGCGAATCCAGTCGGCCAGGGACAGGCCGGGAGCCTGTGCCTCGATCAGCAGCGGCAGGCCGTCGCGCTCCGCCGCCGGGCGCCGCACCAGCGCCTCGCTGCTGCGCGGGCTGAGATTGCGCGGCCGGGCGAAGCCGCGACCGGTGAGACTGGGAGCTGTTCGTTCCATCGCTGTTCTCCGTGGGAGGCTCGGGGTCGTCAGGAAGCGTTGCAGCCCTCCGGCGACATGCGTTTCGAGATAGGTTCGCCGGCATTCGCCAGCAGGCGCCGCTCCCAGGCCTGGTGCAGGCGCTCGATGCGGTGCAGGTCGAAGATCGCGCTGACCCCGGTCCAGACGGCCAGCCAACCCTGCGGCTGGTCTTCCAGCCACAGCGTCAGGTCCAGGCGCGCGCCAGGCACCGGGATGAAGTCGGCTTCGACGCGCACCCCGGCATCCACCGCCGGGGCCGCCCGACCGTTGTGCGCGCCGCAGGCGATGCGGATCGGCAGGCCGCTGGCGCCGCGCTGGCGCAGGGCCTGGGTCACGCATTCGAGGGGCACGTCCTGGTGTTCGAGCAGTTCCAGCAGATCATGGCCGACCTGGCGCAGGCGCCACTCCACGGACTGCTCCGGACGCAGGCCGACCGCCAGCGGCAGGAGGTTGACGAAGCAGCCGACCAGCCCCTGCATTTCCAGGCGCGAACGCCCGGCCAGGGCCACGCCGACGAGCAGGTCGTCGACGCCCAGTTCGGCGCCGAGCACTTCGGCGAAGGCCTGTAGCGCAGCACTGAACGGGCTTACCGAGGTGCGTTCGGCCAGCGCCCGGCAGGCGGCATGGACGGCGGCGGAAACCGGCAGGGCGAGGCGTTGGCCGGCGCGCCCGCCGCTCTCCTCCGGGCGCGCCGGCGCGGCGCCGGGAGCCTTCGCCAGCGGCAACAAACGCTCAGCCCAGCGCTCGGCGACACGGTCCAGGCGTCCCGAGGCCAACGCCGCGCGCTCGCGGGCGGCAACCTGTTCCGGCGTGCTGGCGAGCACGCCCAGGCGACCGCCATCGAGCAGCGTCTTCAGTTCCGCGGCAAAGACCGCCAGCGACACATCGTCGAAGGCGTAGTGATGGACGCTGAGCAGGAGGTCGGCGCGCGCGCTGTCGCGGGTGACGACCAGCAGCAGGCGTGCCGGCGCCTCGTGGGCGAGGTCGAAGACTCGCGCGCCCTCACGGCGCACGCCATCCTCCAGCAACCGCTCGGCGTGGACGGCGTCGCTCGCCAGCAGGCGTTGCAGGGGCACCGCATGCGCCGCCAGCGCATGCGGCTGCGGCCCGTCGACGCCCGTTTCGACACGCCGGCGCAGCGCCACATGCCGTTCCAGCAACTGGCGCAAGGCCTGTTCGATGGCGTCGGCCGTGGCGCCGACTATGCGCAGGTGGGCCAGCAGGTTGTAGGAGGTGTCCTCCGGCGCCAGTTGCTGGGCCACCCACAGGCGCCGTTCGGCGAGGCTCAGCCCGGCGGCGCCGGCGCTCGGCTCCGGCTCGTCGCCCTCGGGCGCGGCCTGGCGCAGCAGTTCCAGCAGGGCCTCGGGGGTCGCCGGGCCACCGGCGAACGCCTGCAACGGTACGCGTCGGGACAGTCGCTGGCGCAGCGTCGCGAGCAGGTGCACCGCCCGCAGGGAATCGCCGCCGGCGGCGTAGAAGCCCTGTCCGGCGCGCGGCGGCGCACCAAGCTGCGCCTGCCAGGCCTGGTGTAGCGCCTGCTCCAGCGGATCGCTGGGCAGCGCCTGCGGCTCGGCGCCGGTCGCCTGGGGACGCGGCAGGGCCTTGCGGTCGATCTTGCCGTTGAGCGTCTTGGGCAGCTCCGCCAGGACCACGAACGCCGACGGCAACATGTAGTGCGGCAGACTTTGCCCAAGGTGCTCGTTCAGCGCCTGGAGCGGCGGGGCGAACGGCGCCGCCAGGTAGCCGACCAGCCGACGCAGGCCGGCGCTGTCCTCGGTGAGCATGGCGCAGGCTTCGCTCACCCCGGGAAAACTCGCCAGGCACGAGGCGATCTCACCCAGCTCGATGCGGAAGCCGTTGAACTTGACCTGGTCGTCGAGCCGGCCGAGGTGTTCCAGCACGCCGTCCTCGCGCATGCGTACGCGGTCGCCGGTGCGATAGCGGCGCTCGCCGCTGCCCGGATCGACGCGGAAACGCTCGGCGGTCTGCTCCGGCTTGCCGAAATAGCCACGCGCCAGGCCGATGCCGCCGAGGTACAGCTCCCCGGCCACGCCCAGCGGCAGCGGCGCCTCGAAGCCGTCGAGCACCTCCACCGTGGTGCCGGGCAGCGGTCGGCCGATGGGCGGCTCGTCGAGCGCTTCGGCGTGCAGGTCCAGTTCGTGCACCGTCGAATAGGTGGTGTCCTCGGTCGGCCCGTAGAGATTGACCAGGCGCCGTACCTGGGGTTGGCCACGAATCTGTCGCACCAGGTGGCCGCGCAGCGGTTCGCCGGCCAGGTTCAGCGTGCGCACCCCGCCCGGCAGGTCGCCGAGGGCGAGCAGCGCGGCGCACACCGAGGGCACGGTATTGAGCAGGCTGATCTCGTCGCGGCGCGGGTAGTCCGGCAGGCTGAACAGGTTTTCCACCAGGTGCAGCGTGCCGCCTTCGGCCAGGGTGCCGAACAGCTCGTAGACCGACAGGTCGAAGCACACCGAGGTCGCCGCCAGTACCCCGCTCCATTCTTCGGCGGCATAGTGCTGGCCGGCCCAGCGCAGGAAGGCATGGGCGCTGCCGTGCTCGATGGCGACGCCCTTGGGGCGTCCGGTGGATCCGGAGGTATAGATGATGTAGGCGAGGTGGTCGGCGCCGACCTCGCTCGCGGGCAGCGCCAGGTCGTTCGCCTGGTCGCCGCCCTCCTCCAGCGTCAGGCATGGCCGGCCCAGCGCGGCGACCCGCTCGCGGGTGCTCGCGTCGACCAGCACCAGCAGGCAGTCGGCGTCGTCGAGCATGTAGGCCACCCGCTCCTCCGGATAGGCCGGGTCCAGCGGGACGTAGCAACCGCCGGCGCGGAGCACGCCAAGCAGGCCGACCAGCAGGCCGCTGTCGCGCCGCAGGCAGACCCCGACCCGCTGCTCCGGAGCCACCCCGGCGGCGCGCAGGCGCACGGCGAGCGCGGCGCTTTCGCGCTCCAGCTCGGCATAGCTGAGGCTACGGTCGGCGGCGTGCACGGCGATGCGCTGCGGTGTGCGCCGCGCCTGGGCCTCGAACAGATGGTGGAGTACGCCGCGCGACGGGGCGGCCTGGGGCTCGCTGCGCAGGGCCTGCAAACGGCGCTCTTCGTCGGCGTCCAGCCAGGGCAGCCGGCCGACGCAGGCCTGGGCGTCGACCAGGCCGCGCGCCAGGCGCGCGAGATGGCCGGCGATACGCCGCAATTCGTCGTACTGGGGATCGCGCAGAGCCAGGCCGACGCTGCCGTCCGCCGCCAGCACCAGGGCCAGCCAGCCGGGGCTGCTCGCCGTCGGCCGCGCCGCCAGCACCTGGACCGCGCAGCGCCCGGCCAGGGCGGCGCGCTCCTGGCCGTCGGCGGATAGCTGCCGCCGGGCGTCATCGAGTTCTTCCGCCAGCCGCGCGCTACGTTCGGCGGACGACTCCATCGCCCGGTAGGAGGAACGCAGCAGCGCGGGCGCCTGCCGCCCGCGAACCGTGATCGGCTCGGGAAAGCCCAGGGTGATCTCTTCGTTGCCGTAGCGTCCCAGCAGTACCAGGAACGCCGCCAGCCAGTGCGCCGCCGGGAACGCTTCCGCGGCCGCCTCCGGCTCGAACCATTGCCAGGCGCAATGCGGGTCGCGCAAGGCGATTCGTCCCGGCAACTCCAGCCCCAGCGGGGCGCCTTGCAGGTAGCGCCGCTCCTGCGCAACCTCCGGGCGCACTGCGCGTCCCGCGGTCAGCGCCTTGCCCGACGAAAAGCTGCGTAACGGTAAGCCATGTCGCTCCTGCATCGCTCTCCCCCTTCCGAGGCTGGGCACCGAGCGAAAAACTCTTCACGAAATGGCGACGAGTTACGAGCTAATACAATTGATAGGGTGGTGACAGGTCAGGCCGAATGGCTTTCCGCGAGGATCGGGTACAGCGACGCGACCAACAGCAGCGCCATCCCTACGTTGAACACCCTCAGCCAGCGCGGATCGCGCAGCACGTTGCGCAGCATGCTGCCGAAACCGGCCCAGATTCCGATGGTCGGCGCGTTGATCAGGGCAAATACCGTGGAGATCACCACCACGTTGGTGAAGTAGCCCTGCAACGGCGTATAGGTGCTTATGGCGCCGACCGCCATCACCCAGGCCTTCGGGTTGACCCACTGGAACGCCGCCGCGCCCCAGTAGCTCAACGGCTTGCCACGTCCCTCCGGGTCGTTGCCGGCCGGGCCGGACGTGGCGATCTTCCAGGCCAGGTACAGCAGGTACGCCGCGCCGACGTAGCGCAGGATGGTGTACAGCACCGGATAGGCCTCGAACACCGTGCCCAGGCCGAAGCCCACCGCCATCACCATGATGAAGAAGCCGCAACTGATCCCGAGGATGTGCGGGATGGAGCGGACGAAACCGAAGTTGACCCCCGAGGCCAGCAACATGGTGTTGTTCGGACCGGGCGTGACGGAGGTGACGAAGGCGAACAGGGAGAACGCCAGCAGCAGATCCACGGAGAGCGACATTCGTTCCATCCTTTGAAGTGGGTGCGGGCAAGACGTTACTCCGCTTTGCCGCCGCGCCAGAGCAACAGTTGCCGAGAAAGTTGCCGTAACACTCCACCCGTCCGCCGCCCTAGCGTTGCACTCCCCAGCGCTTCACCGTGAGGCGCTCGATGCTGCCGAAAACCAGGTTCTCCACCAGCAGGCCGATCAGCACCACCACGGCCAGGCCGGCGAATACCTTGTCGGTGTACAGCTCGTTGCGGTTCTGGAAAATGTACCAGCCGAGCCCGCCCTTGCCGCTGCTCGCGCCGAACACCAGTTCCGCGGCGATCAGCGTGCGCCAGGCGAAGGCCCAGCCGATCTTCAGCCCGGCGAGAATCGACGGCAGCGCCGCCGGCACCAGGATCAGCAGGACGAAGCGCAGGCCACGCAGGCCGTAGTTGCGCCCTGCCATGCGCAGGGTCTCCGAGACACCGAGGAAACCGGCATAGGTGTTCAGCGCCAGCGCCCAGAGCACCGAATGCACCAGCACGAAGATCAGGCTGTTCTGGCCCAGGCCGAACCAGAGCAGCGCCAGCGGCAGCAGCGCGATCGCCGGCAGCGGGTTGAACATCGCCGTGAGGGTCCCGAGCAGGTCGCGGCCCAACTGCGTGGAGACCGCCAGGCTGGTCAGAACGAAGGCCAGGACGATCCCCAGCAGGTAGCCCTTGAACAGCACCAGCAGGGAGATCCCCGCCTTGGCCGGCAGTTCGCCGCTGGCCAGGCCCTCGCCGAGGGCCCTGGCCGTCTGCAGGAAGCCTGGCAGCAGCAGGTCGTTGCCCTGGACCCGCGCCGCCAGCTCCCAGGCCAGCGCCAGCAGCGCCAGGATCAGCCCCTTGCGCAGCCAGCTCTGTTGCCAGAGACGCTGGCTCAGGGGAAGGCGCCGCTCCAGGGAGACCTCCAGCAGGGGTTCGAGCTGGACTTCGTATTCTTCGCGAACGCGCGTGACTCGACTCATCGATCGATTCCTCTGCTCAATGGGCCAGCCGGATATCGGCGAAGTCGAGGGTCGCGGCCGCCGTCGGTTCGCCGCCCTCGTCGAACAGCAAGCGGTGGATGCGTCGCGCCGCGGCTTGCAGCGGCTCGCCGCCAAGGCTGTGCAGCCCGAACGGGTGGCCGTGCACTTCGGCCCGGACCCGCCCCGGGTGCGGCGAGAGCAGCAGGATGCGGTTGCCCACCACCAACGCCTCCTCGATGGAGTGGGTGACGAACAGCAGAGTGAAACGCACCTCTTCCCACAGGCGCAGCAGTTCCTCCTGCATCTTTCGCCGGGTCAGCGCGTCCAGCGCGGCGAACGGCTCGTCCATCAGCAGGATCTTCGGCTGCATCGCCAGCGCCCGGGCGATCGCCACCCGCGCCTTCATGCCCCCGGACAGCGTGTGCGGGTAGGCCTCGGCGAAGCCCGCCAGGCCGACCTTCTCGAGGCATTCGTCGGCGCGTCGCTCGGCCTCGTCGCGCGTCACCTGGCCGGACACCCGCAAGGGGAACAGCACGTTCTGCCGTACGGTCTTCCATGGCGGCAACTGGTCGAACTCCTGGAACACCACGATACGGTCGGGGCCGGGCGCCCTGACCGCCTGTCCCTGAAGGCGGATCTCGCCCTCGCTGGGCGTGATGAAGCCGGCCACCGCCTTGAGCAGGGTCGACTTGCCGCAACCGGACGGGCCGAGCAGGACGAAGCGATCGGCCGGGTCGACTTCGAAGCTGACCCGCTGGGTGGCCCGCACCACGCGCGAGCGGGTGCGGTATTCGAGGCTGACTCCGTCCACCGCCAGCAGGGCGTCGGCGGGGAGCGTGGAAGGTTGGCGGGAGGCGGCGTTCATCGGCGTCTCAACTCCCCTGCAACGGCGCGCCGTCCTGGAAGAAATAGTCCTGCCAGGAGGCCGGCTTGTTGCGGATCGCACCGACCCGGTAGAGAAACTCCGCCAGCGGATAGGTGTTCTTCGGCGTGACGCTGAACTCCACCTGCGGATTGGCGATGATCTTCAGCAGCGCGGCTCGGTCGATCTTCGCCCCGGTCACCCGGATATAGGTATCGGCGGCCGCCGCCTTGTCGTTCTGGGCGAAGGCCGCCGCTTCCTTCAGCGCCTCGACGAAGGCCCGGTAGGTCTTCGGGTTGTCCTGGCGGAACTTCTCCGTGGCGAACAGCACGGTCGGCGAATTCGGCCCCAGCAGCTCGTAGCTGTCGAGCACCACGTGGACCTTCGGGTTGGCCAGCGCCTGGTCCTGGAACGGCGGGTTGGAGAAATGCCCGGTCAGCTCGGTGCCGCCGGCCACCAGCGCGGCGGTGGCGTCCGGATGCGGCAGCGCCACGGTGTACTTGTCGAGGCGGTCGAACTGCTTGTCGCCCCACTGCTTCGCCGCGGCGTACTGGAGGAAGCGCGACTGCACCGAAACCCCCACCGCCGGCACGGCGATGCGATCCCCGGCGCCGAAGTCGGCGATGCTCCTGACCCGCGGGTCGTTGCTCAGCAGGTAGTAGGGGAAGTTGCCCAGCGAAGCCACCGCCTTGACGTTCTGGCGCCCGCGGGTACGGTCCCAGATGGTCAGCAGCGGACCGACGCCGGCACCGGCGATATCGATCGCCCCGGACAGCAGCGCATCGTTGACCGCCGCGCCGCCGGACAGTTGGGTCCAGTCGACCTTGATTTGCAGGCCCTCGGCCTGGCCGTGCTTTTCGATCAGGCGCTGGTCGCGGACCACGTTGAGCAGCAGGTAGACGATGCCGAACTGCTCGGCGATGCGGATCTCGCCCTCGGCCTGCGCCGGCCGGCTGGCCAGCAGCGTGGTGGCGAGGCTCAGGCCCAGGCCGAGCGCGGCGACCAGGCGGGTGAAACGGGGAATGCGGTTCATGGAAACGCTCCTGGCGAAAAGGGGGAAGCGCGTGCCGTCGTCAGAACGGCGCGTCGCCCTGGATGGTGGTGCGGTAGAGCTTGCGCCGCAGGTGGGCCGGGCAACCGCCGGCGAGATGGATCAGCGAGCGGTTGTCCCAGAACACCAGGTCATGCGCCTGCCAGCGATGCCGGTAGATGTGCTCGGGGCGCACGCTGTGCGCATACAGCTCGGCGAGCAGTTGGGCGCTCTCGTCGGCCGGCAGGCCGACGATGCGGGTGGTGAAACCTTCGCTGACGAACAGCGCCTTGCGCCCACTTTCCGGGTGGGTGCGCACGATCGGATGGACCACTTCGCGCACCTCGGCGAGCTGGGCGGCGCTCAGGGTCGGCCGCCAGTTGCCCTCGAAGCGCGGTTCGCTGTAGCGGGCGGTATAGGAATGCGCCGCCGTGCGTCCCTCGATGGCCTTGCGCAGGGCTTCCGGCAGGCTGTCCCAGGCCTTGTGCATGTCGGCGAACAGAGTATCGCCGCCCTCCTCCGGCAGCTCCTGGGCATGCAGCATCGAGCCGAGGCTCGGCAGCTCCTTATAGGAAAGGTCGGAGTGCCAGAACTTGCCGGCATCGCCGAGACCGATGGGCTGGCCGTTCTCGACGATGTTGGAAACGATGAGGATCTCCGGATGCCCTGGGAGCAGGAACTGCTTCAGCACATGGATCTGCAACTCACCGAAGCGCCGGCTGAAGGCGATCTGCTGCGCCGGGGTGATGCGCTGCTCGCGGAACACCAGCACATGGTGGTCCAGGTGCGCCCGGTGGATACGGCGGAAGTCCTCGGCGGCCAGGGGCAACCCGAGGTCGAGGCCGAGCACCTCGGCGCCGAACGCAGCGTCGAGGGCACGGATCTGCAAGGGAACGTCGGCGCGCGCTGGCGCCGGAAGGGAAACGGACATCGCTGACTCCCACGCAAGCCCGGACACGCCAGGCACGAGATACCGCGCAAGGCGGCATGGATTCGGTGCGGCGCGCCGATTGGTCGGCAGGTACGCGAGAGCCTTTAATTTATTGGAATAAGAAAATTAATTTAAATATCTTTAAAGAATATAAATATGCTGCTCCGTACGGTTCGGCGTTCCTTGTAAGCACAAAAGTGAATTAATAAATAAAAACTTAGTATTTATGGCTCTAAGCGGCGAAGGGATAGTCTGGCTGCCATCGAACCCGCCGCCCGAGGAATGCCTCATGGACCGCACCGACAACGTCATCGATTTCGCCCGCTACCGCTCGCGCCGCCAGGCACGCCGCCTGGGCGAAATGATGTGGGCGGTGTACGCCTGGCGGGCCGGCTACGCCGTGCCGCAACCGCCAGCCAGGCACGACGAGCGCAGCCGCCGGGCCTGACCGATGAACCTGCCCGCCAGCGATGGCGTTGCCCACCTGGAACTGGCCGCCGGCGTGCATACCGAACCCGATGATCTGATTGGCCAGCGCGTCGCCCACAACCTGCTGCGCCTGCGCGGCAAGCGCAATCTCTCGCTGGACGCCCTGGCGCGGATTTCCGGTGTCAGCCGGGCGATGCTGGCGCAGATCGAGTCCGGGCGCAGCGTGCCGTCGATCAAGGTGCTGTGCAAGATCGCCCAGGGTCTCAAGGTGTCGGTGGCAGCCTTCCTCGACGATCGCGCCTTCGCCGGTGTCGCCGTGCTGCCGGCGCAACAGAGCAAGCGCCTGGTCAGCGCCGACGGCGCCTTCACCAGCCGCGCGCTGTTCCCCTTCGATGTGGCGCGCCAGGTGGAGTTCTACGAACTGCGCCTGCGCGGCCTCGGCCAGGAAGACGCCGAAGCCCACGCCCCCGGTACCCAGGAGAACCTGGTGGTGGCGCAGGGGGTACTGGAAGTGCGGGTCAACGAGGAGCGCTTCCTGCTCGCCACCGGCGACTCGATCCTGTTCTACGCCGACCAGCCGCACAGCTACCGCAACCCCGCCGATAGCGAAGCCCTGGCGTACCTGGTGATGACCTACCCGGAGCGCCTGGACTGACCCCCGGCCTTGCTGCCATGGACGAAGAAAGGCCCGCCCGGTCATCCCGGGCGGGCCTTTTCCATCCGGCGACGGATCAGCAGGTGCAGCACATCATCGGCATGCCGTTGCAACTCATCATCATCGGCATGCCGCACTCCATCATCTTCGCCATCAGCATGCAGCAGTTCTTGAACATCTCCATGTCCATGCCCTGCATCGGCATCATCCTGCAGTGCATGGCGTCGCCCTGCATGGAGCACTCCATCATGCACTTCATCGGAGCCATGCCCATCATCGGCATGCCCATCCCCATGCCCATCGTCGGCATCATCGCCATGCAGGCCTGGGACATGCCCATCATCGCCAGGTTGCCGCACTGCATCATCATGGGCATGCCGCAGTTCATCATCATCGCCATCATCTCGGCGCTGTTGCGGAACTGGCCCATGTCCATACCCATCGCCGGCATCATCTTGCACAGCATGCCGTCGTCCATCGTTTCGCACTGCATGGTCGCCATCATCATCGGCATGCCCATCATGGGCATCATCGGCATGGCGGCATTCATGTTCATCGGCATCTGCATGGCATTCATCATGGCGGTAACTCCTGTAGGCGAAGCGGGGGTAGGTGCGAATGGGGCCGATTCTAGGCAGCGCCGACGCACCGGCAAGATGCCGGTGCAACAGCCGAGCCGGGCGCTGCATGGTGGCTAGCGGCGAGACAGCGAAGATGTTCGGCGCAATGACAGCGGATTCCGCTGCATGGCGGAGGAACGCATCGTCACAGCCGGTATTTCGACGCGATGGATATTCGAAACGGACCTATCCAAATAACCCAGGTGAATAAACGTTCTAAGACCCGCAGCCTTTTTCCCCTTGCCGGGCGCAGCCCCGTCTATTGCGCCGCTTTCCGGTGCTCGGACGATGCCCTGCGGAAGTCGCGCGGGCCGACGCGGAAAGCGTGCGCGGCATTGCCCCAGACCAGCACGGCGGCCAAGCCGATCAGCGGTAGCAGGGTCCAGGGCAGCATCTCGCTGCCCCAGCGCTGCAACACCATGCCACCCAACGCTCCGCCGCCGGCGATGGCCAGGTTCCAGGCCACCACGATCATCGATTGGGCCAGGTCGGCGCCCTCCCCGGCGGCGTCCGCCGAGGCGGTCTGCAGCAGCGTCGCCGCGCCACCGAACGTCAGCCCCCAGAGGGCCAGGCCGGCGAACGCCAGCCAGCTCCAGCGAGCGCCCAGGCACAGCGCCAGCGCCGCCACGGCGAACAGCGCCAGGCTGGCCAGGACCATCCGCCGCAGGTGCCGGTCGACCAGCACGCCGACCAGCCAGATTCCCGCCACCGCGGCGCTGCCGAATACCAGCAGGGCCAGGTCCACCGAGGCGCCCAGGCCGACCTTGGCGAGGAACGGCGCGATATAGGTGTAGAGGATGTTGTGCGCCAGCACCCAGGCGACGATCACCAGCAATACCGGACGCACGCCCGGCGTGCGCAGCACCCCGAGCAGGCGCAGGCGCCGCCCGGCCGGCTGGCCAGGGAAGTCCGGCACGCTGCGCAGCACCCAGCCGACCAGCAGCAGCGCGGTCAGCGACAACAGGCCGAAGGCCCAGCGCCAGCCGAGCAGGCCGCCCAGCCAGGTGCCCAGCGGAACGCCGAGCGACAGCGCCAGCGGCGCACCGAGCATGGCCACCGCCAGCGCCCGCCCCTGCTGCTCCGGCGGCACCAGGCGCCGCGCGTAGCCGGCCAGCAGGCCCCAGGCGAGGCCGGCGGCGACGCCGCTGCCGAAGCGCGCCAGCAGGGTCAGGCGGTAATCCGAGGAAACGGCGGTGAAGCTGTTGCAGACGAAGAAGATCAGCAGCGCCAGCAGCAGCACCCGGCGCCGCCGCCAGCCCTGGGTCAGGCTCGCCGCCGGCAACGCGGCCAGTAGCGAACCCAGGGCATAGACGCTGACCAACTGCCCGGCCAGCGCCTCGCTGACCGCCAGCCCCGCGCCGATTTGCGGCAGCAGGCCGGCCGGCAGGGTTTCGCTGAGAATGGCGACGAAGCCGGACATCGCCATCGCCAGCAACGCGCTCAGCGGCAGCCGCGGCGCCACGGCCGACGCAGCGGCCCCGGCGTTCTCCGGAAATGCTTCGCGGCGTCCCATCAGCGCACCTCCGCGGAACGGTAGACGGCGTCGCGCAGGTCGTTGACGAAGCGTCCCGACATGCCCTCGAACAGGGTGTTGGTGAGCGCCACCACCGACAGTTCGCGGGCCCGGTCGACGAACCAGGAATGCCCGTAGGCGCCGCCCCAGCGCCAGGTGCCGGGAGACTCCGGCGATTGCGCGATGGCCGGGTCACGCAGCACGGAGAAGCCCAGGCCGAAGCCGAAACCGGGATTGGCCGGCAGTTCCAGGCCGGGTAGCTGGTCGCGGCCCATTTCCTCCACCAGGCCAGGCGTCAGCAACGGCGCGCCGCCCTGGCGAAGGACCTCCAGAAGGCGCAGCACGTCGCCGGCGCTGCCGATCATCCCCGCCCCGCCAGACGCATAGGCAGACGGCTCGAAGGCCCGACGCGGCTCGAAGCGAATGCCGACGCAGTCCTCGAACGGCGTGACGGTCTCCCGCTCGGCCATCCGCCGCGGGCGTGGCCGGTCGCTGACGTAGACCGCCGCCAGGCGTTGCGCGTCGGCGCAGAGGAAGCCGCTGTCGCGCATGCCGGCTGGAATCCCGACCCGCTGCCGCAGCGCTTCCGCCAGCGGCCGCCCGTCGACCCGCTCCACCAGCGCGCCGAGCACGTCGGTGGCCAGCGAATAGCCCCAGGCGCGGCCGGGTTCGTAGAGCAAGGGCACGGAGGCCAGGCGACGGAGATTCTCGGCCAGGTCGAAACCCGGCAGGTCCATGCCATCGGAAATCCCGGCGCGGGCATAGGGGCCGTCTGCGTCGGCTTCGAGGAAGCGATAGCCGAGGCCGGCGCTGTGGCTCAGCAACTGCCGCGGCGTGATGCGCGCCTCGCGGCCGTCGGCCAGGCGCGGACGGAACGCCGGCAACCAGTCGGCGATCGGCTCATCGAGGGCCAGCCGGCCCTCGTCCACCAGGCTCAGGGCCGCGACGCTGACGATCGGCTTGCTCACCGAGGCCAGGCGGAACAGGCTGTCCTCGCCCATTATCCGGCCGGCTTCGCGGTCGGCCAGGCCGGCAGCCCGTCGATAGAGCCACTGCCCCCGGTGTGCCACCAGCACCACCGCCCCCACCAGGCGCTGGTCGGCGAATGCCGCCTCGATCACCTGATCGACATTTTCCGCCAGGCCGCAGCCTGGCTCTCGTTCGAAACTGGACATGCGGGACTCTCCGCAGATGAAGGATGCGGACAGGCTAAGAGCGCTGCAAAAGCGGAAAAAGACGGATAGAGTTCCGTTCTATCCGGACCGTCATGTCCATAATCGGAGCCTTGCATGGACAGCCTCAGCGGTTTCACCGTCTTCGTCCGCGTCGCCGAGACCCGCAGCATCGTCGGCGCCGCCCGGACCCTCGGCGTCAGCGCCTCGGCGGTGGGCAAGCGGGTCGCCCGCCTGGAAGAGAAACTCGGCGTGCGCCTGTTCCACCGCAGCACCCGCAGCATCACCCTGACCGCCGAAGGCAGCCTGTTCCTCGAGCGCAGCCGGCGCATCCTGGCCGAGATCGAAGCCACCGAGCTGGAGCTGTCGCAAAGCCGCGAGACCCCGCGCGGGCGCCTGCGGGTCAGCCTGCCGCTGGTCAGCGGGCTGGTCCTGCCGACGCTCGCCGATTTCATGCAGGCCTATCCGGACATCGAGCTAGACCTCGACTTCAGCGATCGCGTGGTGGATGTCGTCGACGAAGGCTTCGACGTGGTCCTGCGCACCGGCCAGCCGGTGGATTCGCGGCTGTCCATGCGCGAACTGGGTGAGTTCCAGCTGAAGCTGGTCGGCTCGCCGGCCTACTTCGCCCGCCACGGCACGCCGCGCTGCCCGGAAGACCTGCTGCGACACACCTGCCTGCACTACCGCTTCCCCAATACCGGCCGCCTCGAGGAATGGCCGCTGCGCCGCGCGGACGGCGAAGCCCCGCCGCAGATTCCGGTGTCGATGGTCTGCAACAACATCGAGACCCGCGTCTGCTTCGCCCTGCGCGACCAGGGCATCGCCTGCCTGCCGGACTTCTCGATCCGCGAGGCGCTGCGCGAAGGACGCCTGGTCAGCGTCCTCGACGCCTTCTGCGAGCGCCGCGCGCAATTCTTCCTGCTCTGGCCGTCCGGCCGCCAGGTCTCGCCCAAGCTGCGCGCCTTCATCGACTTCGTCGCGCCACGGGTGATCGCCACGCTGGGCTGAAGCGCGCCTGGCAGGGCCGGTCAAGCCGGCGGCAGACAGGAACAAGACCGCGGCGGCCACGGAGCGTCTAATAGATACATCCACCCCTTGCCAGGCCGCATCCATGATCAACATCGAGACGCCGACCTACTACACGGCGACCAAGAAGTACGAATTGTCCTTCCCCTCCCTGGAAACCGACCTGGACGCCGACGTGGTGGTGATCGGCGGCGGCTTCTCCGGGATCAACACCGCGCTTGAGCTGGCCGAGCACGGCATCACCGACATCGTCGTGCTGGAGGCCCGCCACCTCGGCTTCGGCGGTACCGGGCGCAACGGCGGGCAGATCATGGCCGGCATCGGCCACGACCTGGAGAAGATCCGCAAGGATGTCGGCGAGGACGGCCTGCGGGCGATCTTCGAGATCAGCGACCTCGGCGCCGACATCATCAAGGGCCGTATCGAGAAGTACGCCATCGACGCCGACTTCTGCCACGGCTACGGCTACATGGGCTTCAACGCACGCCAGGCGAAGACCCTGCAGGCCTGGGAAAAGGAATTCCGGTCGCTCGGCTCGCCCCATGAGATCCGTTACCTGCACGGTGCCGAGGTGCGCCAGATCATCGGCTCGGACGCCTACGGCAGCGCCCTGCTGCACATGGGCGGCGGCCATGTGCACTCGCTCAACCTGCTGCTCGGCGAAGCCAAGGCGCTGGCCGGCCTCGGCGCACGGATATTCGAATACAGCCCGGCGCTGGAGGTGCAATACGGCGAGCGCATCCGCGTGCGCACGGCCAAGGGCTCGGTCACCGCGAACAAGCTGCTCTGGGCCTGCGACAGCTTCCTCAACCGGCTCGAACCCGAGCTGCACCGCACCACCATCAATACCTACGCGTTCCAGATGATGACCGAGCCGCTGCCGGACGAACTGATCCAGCGGATCAGCCCGATCCGCGGCGCCTACAGCGACATCCGCCCGGTCATCGACTACTACCGGGTGACCAACGAGAACCGCCTGCTGTTCGGCGCCGCCACACCCTTCGTCGAACGCATCCCCGGCGACCTCAAGGCCTGGAACCGCAAGCTGATGCTGAAGATCTTCCCCTACCTGGAGCACGTCCGCATCGACCTCGCCTGGGGTGGGCCGATGGCTTGCAGCGCCAACCTGTTCCCGCAGATCGGCAGCCTCTCGGGGCGGCCCAACGCGTTCTTCGTCCAGGGTTATTCCGGGTTCGGCGTGACCCCCAGCCACATCGTCTGCAAGGTCCTCGCCGAAGGCATGAGCGAAGGCTCGGCGCGCTACGACCTGCTCAGCTCGGTACGCCGCATCCCGATCCACGGCAAGGACCACTTCCGCCCGCTGCTGCTCAGCGCGGGCAAGACCTGGCACCAGCTCTCCGGCTACTGGAACGGCCGGCGCTGAAACCTACCGATCACTCTACAAGGAGCATTCCCATGGCCATTACCGTTATCCGCCACGGCATCACCCTCGACGAACTGGACGCCTGGGGCAGCGTCGCCGACCTCGGCTCGGAGATCCTCGAAGGCGAGGTGAAAGCCTTCGGCAAGATGACCGCAGGAGCCCCCACCGACCCGGTCAGCGCCGCCTACTTCGGCACCACCGCCGGCAAGTTCCGCATGACCTATCCGTTCAGCGAACAGGCCACGGTGGTCAGCGGCGAGGTCCGCCTCACCGACGAGTCCACCGGCCAGAGCACGCTCTACAAGGCCGGCGACAGCTGGTTCGTCAGCAAGGGCACCCCGGTGCTCTGGGAGGTTGCCGACGGCGGCTTCGTCAAGCACTACTACGCGGTGGCTTGAGACACCGAAGAGACGGCGAGCCGTTACGCAAGGCGTGCGCCTGCGGCGCTGCCCAACCCTCGACACGCCCCCGTAGGGCGAATAACCGCTCGCGGTTATCCGCCGTGAAACCCGTCGTAACGGCGGATAGCGCCTGCGGCGCTATTCGCCCTACCGGCAAGCCGTTACGCCCGGCGACGCTGCCCAACCCTCGACATGTCCCCGTAGGGCAATGAAATGGACTCCTCCCTCCTACGGCGTCAAGCGCCAGACTAATGG